>ERZ773277.76-NODE-76-length-123673-cov-22.858346_pt1 | contig 123673 bp, 110 predicted proteins | sample MGYA00511957_ERZ773277 | MGnify/ENA primary metagenome ERZ773277 (study PRJEB29015, sample SAMEA2737800) | human gut metagenome | biome: human gut; feature: human-associated habitat; material: faeces | place: China | collected 2012 ... | reverse complement strand
CTCTTTCTTTTTCTTCCAAAGCATTTTCAATAGTTTTTACAAGAGCTTCATAATTTGGTATGGTTATGTTCTTTAAAGCATTAGCACGTTTCTGTGTTTTCTTAATATTGTAAGCAAGGCGGTAAGCTGAATTTTCAATCATTGAAAGCTTAATTGTCAAATCTTTAACCTTTTCAAAGCTTGCCTTAGCCTGATCAAGTGATTCAGTAGTGCCAAAGAAAGAATAAACAGGATTACGTTTTTCTTCTTTATATTTTACAAGAGGAATTTCTGTACCCATAATACTTCTTGTCTTTATTCTTATATCATTTTCAGGGGTAACGTTAAATGCAAAAGTCTCAACATTTTTTATACCCAATTCAATGTTTGCTTTTTCCAAAGCAATATATGCAGACTTAAAAGTTTCATCAATCTCTGACTGAATGGCTTTAGCCTGATCATTTAAATCCATAATTTCACGGACCAAAATATTTCGTTTTTTGTCCATAAGTTCATACCCCTGTCTTGCAAGAGCAAGGGAACTTTTGGCAGACATTAGGTTTCCTTTTGTAGGAACAGTATTTAAATTCATATAAACCTCCTACGTTTCTGATAATATTTATAAAAACTATGCCATTGAATCATAATATTTATCAAGTATTTTTGTATCAATTCGGTCAAGTTCCTCTTTTGGAAGAATGTGAAGAAGTTTCCAACCTAAATTCAAAGTTTCAAAAATATTTCTGTTAACACCAAGACCCTGACCAACAAATTCTTTCTCAAAAGCCTTACCAAATTCAAGATATTTCTTGTCTGTAGATGAAAGTTCATCTTCACCGATTACGGAAGCTAATGCTCTTGCGTCACCTACTTTTGCATAAGCAGAGAATAACTGGTTAGCTACATCCTGATGATCCTCTCTTGTAAAGCCTTCACCGATACCGTCTTTCATAAGACGTGAAAGAGAAGGTAAAACATTAATTGGAGGATATATGCCCTGACCATTTAAATTACGGTCCAAGGTAATTTGTCCTTCAGTGATATATCCTGTTAAGTCAGGAATAGGATGAGTAATATCATCATTAGGCATTGTAAGAATAGGAATCTGTGTTACAGAACCCTTAGCACCTTTTATAATGCCTGCACGTTCATAAATTGTTGCAAGTTCACTGTACAAATAGCCCGGATAACCTTTTCTTGAAGGAATTTCACCTTTAGAAGAAGAAACTTCTCTCATGGCTTCTGCATATGTTGTCATATCAGTTAAAATAACAAGAATATGCATATCTTTTTCATAAGCAAGGTATTCAGCTACAGTAAGTGCAACTTTAGGTGTTATAAGACGTTCTACAACAGGATCATTAGCCATGTTAAGGAACATTACCGTATGTTCCAAAGCACCTGATTCTTCAAATGATCGTTTGAAGAAATCAGCAACGTCATTTTTAACACCCATTGCCGCAAAAACAACAGCAAATTTTTCGTCTGTGTCATCTCCAAGAGAAGACTGGTTAACCAATTGAGCAGCCAATTGGTCGTGTGGAAGTCCATTTCCGGAGAAGATAGGTAATTTCTGACCACGGATAAGTGTTGTAAGTCCGTCAATTGCAGAAATACCTGTTCTAATATAGTTTCGTGGATATTCACGGCTTACCGGATTAAGAGGCTTGCCGTTAACGTCTCTTTTTTCTCCAACAATAGGAGCAAGTCCGTCAATAGGTTTTCCAATACCATTAAAAGTACGTCCAAGTATTTCAGGAGACAAAGCTACCTCCATGGGATGACCTGTTAACTTAGTATGGGTATTTGTAAGGGACATACCTTCAGAACCCTCAAAAACCTGAATAATCGCTTTGTCTTCATATATTTCAATAATACGACCGAGACGCTTTTCGGCGCCATCGTTAATTGAAAATTCAACAATTTCATCAAAGGCTGCATCTTTAACGCCTTCAAGGGCTATCAAAGGTCCGTTGATTTCGCTTAATCCTAAATATTCAATTGCCATAAATAGCACCTCCTTAAGCGTTTTCTTCCATAACTTTATTATAGAAGTTGTCAATTGCTAATTTATAATCGTCAAACATACTTAGCTTATTGTTAGGAACATCATATTTAATTGAAATTATTTTTTCAAAAATATTATGTTTTTTAAGAACAGACATAGGCATGCCCATTGAGATAAGTTTGCCTGCTTTTTCCTGTAAATACAAAATAGTCTGCATCATAAGAAGCTGTTTTTTTAAAGGAACGCAGGTATCCTCACTGTGGAATGCGTTCTGCTGCAAAAATCCCAGACGAATAACTCTGGCTATTTCAAGGGTTAATTTCTGATCGTCAGGCAAAACATCGCTACCGATAAGTTTTACGATTTCCATTAATGAACTTTCCTGATTTAAAATGGCAAGAATCTGAGTTCTGCATGAAATAAAATCAGGACCTACGTTAGTGTTGTACCAGTTGGCAAGTTCATCTACGTATTCACTGTAACTTGTAAGCCAGTGAATGGCAGGGAAATGTCTTGCATAAGCTAATGATTTATCAAGTCCCCAGAAGCAACGGACGAAACGTTTAGTATTCTGAGTAACCGGTTCAGAAAAGTCACCACCCTGAGGTGAAACAGCACCGATAATTGATATGGAACCTTCTGTACCATTTAAATTCTCCATATATCCGGCTCTTTCGTAAAAAGCTGAAAGTCTGCTGGCAAGATAAGCCGGGAAGCCTTCTTCCGCAGGCATTTCTTCCAGACGACCGGATAATTCACGAAGAGCTTCAGCCCATCTTGAAGTAGAATCTGCCATAATGGCTACGTGATAGCCCATATCTCTATAATATTCTGCCAAAGTAATACCTGTGTAAATACTTGCCTCACGGGCTGCAACAGGCATATTACTTGTGTTGGCAATAAGTGTTGTTCTATCCATAAGAGGATTGCCTGATTTTGGGTCAATAAGTTCTGAAAATTCATCCAAAACCTGTGTCATTTCATTTCCACGTTCGCCACAGCCAATATAAATAATAATGTCAGCGTCTGCCCATTTTGCAATCTGGTGCTGGTTCATTGTTTTTCCTGTACCAAATCCACCGGGAATTGCAGCAGTACCGCCTTTTGCAAGAGGAAAGAGAGTATCCATAATTCTCTGACCTGTAACCAAAGGCTGTGTGGCTCCAAATCTTTTAGTAATTGGACGTGGCTGTCGGATTGGCCATTTCTGTGTTAATGAAAGGTTCATAGTTGAACCGTCATCCTTCTTGATTGTTACGATTGTATCGTTAATGGTATATTCGCCATCAGGAGCAGTCTTAATTACAGTACCTGACACTGTAGGCGGAACCATGGATTTATGCATTATGGCTCTTGTTTCCTGAGTTTCGGCAATAATTGTACCGCCTGAGATGTAATCACCTTCAGAAACGGTAATATGCACATTCCATTTCTTATTAATATCAAGTGAATTAACATTTACACCTCTTGAAATAAAAGCACCTGACTGCTTTTGTATCTCACTTAAAGGTCTTTCTATACCATCAAATATATTATTTAAAATTCCAGGGGCTAAAGTTACAAATATGGCACTATCTGTACCATAAACAAGTTCACCCGGTTTAAGTCCACTGGTTTCTTCATAAACCTGTATGGTAGTCATTTCGGAAGTAAGGCTAATTACTTCACCAACTAACCTTTCAGAACTAACATAAACCATTTCACCCATTTTAAAGTCTGTCTTTCCTTTAATATAGATAACAGGTCCGTTAATTCCATAAATCTTACCTGTTTTTTCCAATTTAGTGCCTCCTACAATGTTATTGCAAATAAATCCTGTTGGTCAGCAAGTCGTGTTTTAAAAGAATTGTCAATAAGAATGTTTTTTTCAGGAACAATGGTACGTGTTCCACCTAAAAATTCTTTATTGTAAATTTCAATATTTCCTCCAGTCTTGCTTTTTAATTCATCAAGCAAAGATGAATCATTAGGATCAATGTATATAGTAATATCTACATCAGAATATTCGCTCATTATATTTTTAATCTGATTTTCAAGATACACTAAGTAATCGTTAGTTTTTCTATATTCAAGTAATTTTTCACGAACTCTATCAAAAACTTCAATTTTAATAGCTGATTGTTTTTGAGTAAGTTCTTTTTTGATTTTCATTTGTTCGGAAGAAAGTTTCTTCTTAGAGTTAGCTCTAACCTGATTCATTAGAGCTTTCTTTGATTCTTCAGCCAATTGAGATGCAGTTTCCTTGTGAAGTTCTAAGTCATCGTCCAAGGACTGCTTGTAACTACTGAGAGATTCAGCACTTTTTGAACTGGCGCTTTCAAGAGAAAGGCTTCTAAAGTGGTCCATTTTTTCTTCTATAGTCATAAGTCTCACATCCTTTCTATATTTTTATGCCAATTGCTTCATTAATGTAATTAGTAATGAAATTTGGTTGACGTCCTGAGCCGTGGCGGTCAGGAATCTCTACAAGAAGAGGTTGCTTCCTGTTAAGTTTAATATCATCTACAAGTTCAGGAATTTCAAAACTTAGCTTTTCAGTTAAAAGTAAAATTCCTAAATCCTTGTCTTCAAGAATTTTTTCAACTGCCTGTTTTGTTTCGCGACGACCATGAACAACTTCACCTTCCACACCTGCAAGTCGCATGCCGGTAAGAGTATCAATATTGTCGCTTATTAAATACATTTTCATAATAAAATCCTGCTTAAAATAGATTATGCAACGTGTGTTAAAATAAGGAATGCAACTATGAATCCCCAAAGAGCAATACCTTCTGCAAGAGCTACGAAAATAAGTGCTTTACCGAAAACGCTTGAGTCTTCACTTAATGCACCAAGAGCAGCACTGGCAGAACTTGCAACGGCATAACCACTACCAATACATGAAAGACCTATTGCAAGACCTGCAGCAATAAGACCTAAACCACTTGAAATTGTTGCAGTATCAGCAACAGCAGCATTAGCTGTACTTGTAAAGATAAATACAGTTCCTAAAAGGAAAACACCAAAGAATGCTACAACATTTCCAATAACTGTTCTCTTAAAACGACCTTTAGTCCGTTCACCTACAAAATATCCGATAACAGGTAAAATAATTGTAAGTAATAAAGCAACTGTAAATAAAATACTAATAAACATAATAAAATCCTCCTCGTTTTTAAAAAATTAAAGTTTATTTTTTATATTTTTTTCTATAAGGTACAAATTCACGTCCTGATCCTTCATAGAAACGACCAAACATTTCGTAATATTCAAGACGAAGAACCTGAATTCCAACAACTAAACCTTCCATTGCCATTACGATAATATTTCCAATAATGACAACAACAATATTGGCTGAACCACCATTCTCAGCACCTGCAAGTGTCATAACAACCTGCATCATAGCTGCATGGCTTATGGCAAAAACACCAATACGCAGGAAAGAAAGAGCGTTGGATAAATAAGTTATTAAATAGTCAAATAATTCAAAAAATGCAGTTGCGGCAAAAATGCCTTTTGAATCTTCTATTAAAGGCTGCTTCTTTGAAACAAGGTTTTTAAGTGGTTCCTCAAGGAAAATAAGAATAAGAGGAATACCAAACATTATTACCGCCAAAATAGTTCCAGGTAAAGGTTTGCCTGTCATATATAAAATAATAACGGCAATAATACTTGCGTAAAATACAAGTCCGGTAACGGCGTTTGGTCCAAAAAGAGCTTTGCCTAAATTCTTTTGCTTAATGGCATTGGCAATATTTATAATCATTGTAGAAATAATTACAAAAGAGCCAAATAAAAATGCTGCAACCAAAACAATATTAATACTGCCAAGGAAAGGCAAGGTAATCATTGAATTAAGAGGACTTATAAACGACTCAAATTCAAATCCAAAGAAGCTTCCGAATAAAGCACCGAAAATACAGGAAAAAACTCCTGCGGCACAAATTATTCCGGCAAGATCCATTTTTTTAGTTTTGTAAACAATAAGACCACCAATAAGTAAGCATAAGCCCTGACCTAAATCTCCAAACATAATACCAAATATGAAAGCATAGGTAATTGTAAGGAATAAAGTAGGGTCAATTTCGTTATATGCAGGTAAACCGTACATTTTTACAAATAACTCAAAAGGTCTTATAAAACGGTTATTTTTAAGCTTTGTAGGCGGTATGGATTTATGGTCGTCAACATCATCGCTAACAATACAAACAACGTTAGGATCGTCATCTGTCTCCTTAAGAAGTTTCTTGGCTTCCTTAGTAGTCATCCAACCACATAAAACCTGAAATGTTACACCGGAATCCCTTGTTACGGCAGCTAACTTTCGAACATCAAAATTACTGAAAGCAATCTCAATTCTTCTGCAGGCTGAAACAAGTTTGTCACGGTTAGTTTCCACAACTGTGGAAATTTCAGCATTTTTGGATTTTATTTTTTCGTCTAACTCAGCTTTGTTCTTTGCAATGTTTAAACATTCATCGTTAGGAAATCCCTTGTATTGTTTTGGAATAGGAATTTCATCAAAATGAATATTTCTAAAATCCTTTGCAACTTCATTAAATTTATCTATTGGTGCAAAAAATACACCGTACACATATTCTGACTCCACAAGACAAGTTAAAAATATTTCATCCATGTCAGGATCTAAGTAAGATTCAAACTTATCGAATTCCGACCTTGGAATTTTTCCGAATCTGTACTTAAAAAATTCCATGTCATAAATTCCTTTTAATGAATAATTTAACGTTTTAAAAGGAGCAAGAACTGCATAATCCTGATTTAAGGCATCCATCTGCTTTTCAAGATTAGCTACTTCAGTACGAATATCGTCGATTTGCTCGTCAATTTTGTCGATAAATTTCTGAGCCTTGTTTACGTTAATCTTGGAAATGGTAGCCTTCTCAGGATTCTTTACAAGTAACATTAATTCACGGCTTTTGGTTAACATAGCCTTAAAAGGATTCTCTTCCGTAAAAGTAGTAAACTGTTCCGCAGAACTTAGTTCTGAAAGAGCATTTTCAAGGTGAATGTCGTGTTTACTAAGATAATGATCAACAAGATAATCAATCTCAGTTTTAGGCCCTGCTAATGTTACGAAACTCATTTTTTCAATCATTACAGAACACCTCTCTTTTGATTAATATATTGGGAGATGGCTTCCGGTTTGTATCCGTATCGAATACATTCAAGTGCTGTTACAACGCGGGCAACTTCCATATTTTTCAAATGGAAGTAGGCATTAATAGCAGCCAGTGAATATGGAGCATCTTTAAAATCCTTCATATTAATAGTATCTAAAATATCACTAAATTGAGCCTCCATATTCTTGGTAGAATCGAAACCATAAGTCTTGCCATAATAGCTGTTGCTTATTATTTCATATAGAACTGTGTTGTTTTCGGCTTCAACCATGCGCTTAATTTCGTTTTTGTCCAGATAATAATTAACAGGAATCAGAAATGAATAAATCTGTGCATCAGATAAAACATAATAATTCTTGCATCGATAAATCCATAACATATTAAGCAAATCAATGTGAGGTCCAAAAGACTTCTTAAAATACGGTCGTTCTCCTTTTGGAACAAAATAATCCGGATGATTCCAAATATATGAAAAGAAGAACAAATCCAGGTTCATTTCAAAATCAAATAAAACGGGATTGTCTAATTTAAGAACTTCTCTTAAAGGTTTCTCGTATAAAGTACCTGAAAGATTGTCAACGAACTCTTCAATGGTATTAGACAATACCAGCTTATCAATATTAATCTTTGTGTGTCGCTTAAAGTGCTTGTCAGTTAAAACAGGATTAGCATTAGAACGGCTATCCATAATATTTCTCATACATGCTTTCAAAATAGAAATCTCATATTTCATAAAGTAGTATTCCAAATATTTCTTCTGACTATTTCCTGCAAAATGATATATCTTAGAAAAATCACTATAAGTTGAGAATGTCATTCTGCTTTCAACTTCACCACGGTGTGCAAGTGCCGGGTCCATACTGGCAAGTACTTCTCCGTATGCAGGGGTGGTCTGTAGAAAACTAATTAATTCTGCAACGGTTGTAAAGTGAGTGATTTCTTCATATTGCTCAGGAGAAAGTAATTTATTCTTCATGGCTCTAATCTTTGTAGTCATGCCACTGTAAGCAACCAGATTGCCTTTCAGCATAAAATCACTCCTTTATTATTTCATTAAATATATCATCAACCCATTTAGCAGAGTTTTCATTATAAATACGGTTAAGCTGTTCAATGTCATTATCACAGTCTATACGGCATTGTTTTAAAGCATTCTCGTTTTCGGCATCTAATGCTAGTTGGAATTGACTTACTTCGTAATCGTTCTTTTTCTGAAGATCTTCATCAAAAGCTCTCTTTTGTTGTTTAATCATCTCGGCATACTGAGCTTTCTCATCCTGAGTCTTTTGTAAAATCTTAGCAGAAGCAGAATCAATTTCGGCTAGTTGCTTAATAATGCTGTTAATGTCCTGACTCATACAAACCTCCTTGTTATTATTATATTATTACAGTGTAAAAAGGTATTATTCCATCTGTGCCTGAACAATGGGGATAATGACCTTGGAACACACATATTTTAAAAAGCAAAAAATCCCCGATAAAAAATATCGAGGAACAAAAGAAAAACGAATCTTTGAGGAACTTATAAGAACCTCAAAATACTTATGAATTCACTTTAGCACTTTTGAGAAAAATTGCAACAAAAACTTGAAAAAAACTCCATTAAAAAGTAAAATTTTAAATGATTAAAAAAAAGCCAGAACAAATAAAAAATTACCATTAAAAAGGAGACGCAAATAATGAGATTACGAAATGTGCCGGGCTCAAGAGAAGCCATTGCAGACAGCCCGTTAGCAATAAACGAACCAAAGGAATTAAAGGGAAAATGGAACGAAGAATTTGGAAACAACAACCCTATTAGAATTGAAATCGGAATGGGAAAAGGCAAGTTTATAACACAGCTTGCAATGGAAAATCCTGATATCAACTATGTAGGAATAGAAAAATATTCAAGTGTATTAATCAGAGCAATTGAAAAGTGTGAAGACATAGAAATAAAAAACTTACGTTTCATTAGAATGGAAGCAGAATACATTCAGGATGTTTTTGAAAAAGACGAAGTAGACAGAATATACTTAAACTTCTCCGATCCATGGCCTAAGGACAGACATGCCAAGAGAAGACTTACATCAAAGCAGTTCTTTGAAAGATATGATGGCATACTAAAGAAAGATGGAATTGTAGAATTTAAAACAGACAATGACCTTCTATTCCAGTTCTCATTAGAACAGGTGCCGGAAGCAGGCTGGAACTTAGATAAATTCACTTGGGATCTTCACAATGATGAAGAAATGGTAAAAGGAAATGTAATGACAGAATATGAAAGTAAATTCTCAGCAATGGGAAATCCAATTCATAAGCTGATAGCATCAAGATAACATGAAAGATACCCTGCCAAAACAGGGTATCTTTATAAGATATAATTATTTACTTTCTTCTTTTTCTTTCATTTCTTCCTTTGCCTCACGAACTTTTTCATTCTTTACAATAGGCATGTCAATATTCTTAGCTTCCAGTCGTTCGTTAACCCAATCTTCAAGCAAACCTGCAATAACGGCTACGCATGGAACACCAAGAAGCATTCCCGGTATGCCGGCAATCCAGCCACCAAGTGTAATGGCAAAGATAATCCACAAAGGTCGGAGCCCTGTAGAGTTGCCTAGAATCTTAGGTCCGATAAGGTTACCGTCAAGCTGTTGAATGATAATAATCAAAATAGCAAAAATAAGAGCGCTGTTCAAAGAATAAATGCACAAAAGCAAAATACTTGGAATACCGCCAAGGAACGGACCGAAGTAAGGAATCATATTAGTAATTCCCACAACAATTCCAACCAGCAAAGCACAGTTAGAAAATCCAGGAACGCCAAAGAGGCTAATAATCATCATACTTACAAAAGTCAGCGCACCAATAATCAAAGAGTCAATCATCTTTCCGTCAAAGAAATTACTGAAAATATGAATTGAACGCTTGATAACAGCGCAAATTTTGTCAGCACGTTCTTCGTCAAAAATAGCATAAATAGTACGTTTAATTCCACGAGACTGCATTTTCTTATCAATCAAAAGATAAATAGAAACGATAATGGCAACGATGAAATTAAAAACAAACTTAATAATACTAACACCGGTTACAACAATAGTAGTAGTTAATTTTGAAATAAACTCACCTAAAAATTCCTGAATGGTAGAATCGGCATTACTAATAGATTTAATCAGATAATCCAACTGAAGTTCAGGATGTTTAGCTGCAATAGTATTAATATAACTAATAAGGGCATCTCCCCATTCAGGAAGTTTGTCCAGCAACTGAGTCAGGCTATCGATAATTTCGGGAACAATATAAATAATACCCACAACCAAAAAAACAATAACCAAAACATAAGAAAAGGTAATGGCAAGCAAATGAGCCAAAACATTATTCTTCACATAAAGCCACTTTTCGAAAACGGTATGATGTAGCCAACTAACCAAAGGGTTAATAAGAAAGGCAATCAAAATACCAATCAAAAAAGGTGACATAGTAGCAAGCAGATTATTAATAACTGAGAGAGTAGAGTCCCAGAAAAAAACTGCTCTGGCAATAATACAAATAACAAGTACAGTCAAAATAGTATAAATAGAAATAGTAAAATACCTGCTATCTGCTTTAAACTGATTCTTCTTCTGCATAAATAAGAACCCCCTAAAATAAAAGTCATAAAGATAGTATAATTATAAAACAAAGTATAAACAAGGGTAAATATGCAAATAATAAAAATAAAAAAATCAAAACTGAAAAAAGCGTATTATAATAAGAAAAGAGTCATAATAAAAGCAAAAAAGATAAAATAAAAAAACGTCGGGAACCCTTATAAAATGGGGGAAAAATACCATACAAAAATAAATATTACAAAAAATTAAAAAAAAATTAAAAAAGTGGTTGCATTTTTCTACAAGTAGTACTATAATAACCCTTGTCGCTGACGAAGAGACAAAAACAAAACAAGCGCCTCTAGCTCATTTGGTAGAGCACCTGACTCTTAATCAGGGTGTGCAGGGTTCGAGCCCCTGGAGGCGCACTTGCGGGTACCGTTTCGGACATTAAATTGCCTGGGGTGGTACTTTTCTTTGTGCGTAAGCAATGAGTCACATATAAATAAAAAAAGAATATGCTGTAAGGAAAGCTTGCTTTCACTACAGCATATTCTTTTTTTATTTGATGCGACGAATGTCGCATCAGCGAGATGAAGCAAAGCGTAATTGAGCTGTATGTGACTCATTAGAGTAGTTCAAAAACAACAAACAAGTTAGAACCAGATAGTATGGGCATAAAAAAGAAGATTATGAAAATAAAAAAAGACAGTGTGACCGGATTAGAAGGAAAGACTATTGTTTTGGAACAGAGTAAAGAATGATTTGGTCGAGTAAAAATTTCTTTTATATCAAAAACCTGTATGTGTATTCATATATGTGAGACAGTAAAAACTTCTCCTTCATATCTTAGAGACATCTTTGTTACATATTTAACCATGTTGAAATTTATAGGAAAATATGACATACTATCATATAGTAGTTTTTTTGTATTTGCACACAATATGTGTGCAAATGCAGTGCGTTTTAAGTAAAAGCAGACTGCCAATATCATTCCAAAAAATGAGGATGTTATTATGAACATTATGATATGCGATGACCAAAAAAGTGAACTTGAAAATATGGGGCAAATTGTTTCCGAATATGCTCTTACACATTCGGAACTTTCGCTAACCGTGAAATGCTTCTTAAATCCATTCGATATGCTGGATGAGATGGGCAAAAGCGGTGTTCCCGACATTGTACTGTTGGATATTTGTATGCCCGGTATTTTTTTAAAAGTAGCATACGAGAAAAAATTGAATTAATGAATATTGTTTCTACGCTTTCCTGTCATGTCAGAAACTACCAATTTAAACACTGTTGTTGCTTTCATCATATCAGTATTAAATTTAAAATCTTCAGCATGATACTGATTCATCAAAATCTTTAAAGCTTCAAATTTGTGGCCATCATCGATAAATTCGATTTTTCCATGACCAATCACACTTTCATATCCCATGGTACATGACATACGTTCTTCGTACAAAATAAAATTATGTCCACAATCCATTTCAAAAGTAGCACGATTGTCTTTTTTTATTAAGTCAAGTTTGGTGCCTTGTGTTGCACAATGAAAATAAAGCTCTACCTGTTCTCCGTCAACGTGTAATCCAAAGTTTAAAGGAACAAGATATGGGTATCCATCATCATTTAAACCAAGGGTAACAGAATCGCATTTTTTCATTATTTCAATAATTTCATTAAAATCTGTAATTTCACGATCTTTTCTTCTCATTTAAAGTACCTCATTTCCAAAAGTGTTATATCTTAATATTAAAAATAAATTTGAATATTTGCAAGTACAAAAGTTGTAACAATAATAAATAAATATATTCCTTAAGTGATATAATATTTATTAAAATAAAAGCTGTTTGACAACCCAAAATAATTGGACTAATATTGAAACAGATTAAAAGAGAAGGAGAAGTATCATGGAAAGAAAAAATGCATGGAACACATATGATGAAAAGGAAAAACAACGTTTGAACAGTTTAAATGCTGATTACATTGATTTTTTATCTGAATGTAAAACAGAACGTGAATGCATTCAGGAAACAATAAAAAGAGTTGAAGCAAAAGGATATATAAGTTTAGAACAGGCTATAGAAAACAACAAACCATTAAAGCAGGGAGATAAAATTTATTCAGTATGTATGAATAAAACAGTTGCCTTATTTAACATAGGAAAAGAACCAATGGAAAAGGGGATGAATATATTAGGAGCTCACATTGATTCTCCAAGAATGGATGTAAAGCAGAATCCTTTGTATGAAAATGAAGGAATGGCATATTTAGATACACATTATTATGGTGGAATCAAAAAGTATCAGTGGGTTACACTTCCACTTGCAATACACGGTGTTATTGTAAAAAAAGATGGAACAACTGTTAATGTAAACATTGGTGAAAAGCCTGAAGATCCGGTATTCTGTGTAACAGATTTGCTTATTCATTTGGCACAGGCACAAATGGAAAAGAAAGCAGCAAAGGTAGTAGAAGGGGAAAACTTAGATGTATTGATAGGTACAATTCCATTAAATGAAGAAGAAAAAGAGGCTACAAAGAAAGCTGTACTTAATATTTTAAAAGAAATGTATGATATGGAAGAAGAAGACTTTATGTCAGCAGAACTTGAAGTGGTTCCTGCTGGAAGAGCAAGAGAGATGGGTTTTGACAGAAGTATGATTATGTCATATGGTCAGGATGACAGAGTGTGTGCATACACATCACTTGTAGCAATGTTAGAAGTTGAAAATGTAGAAAAAACAACATGCTGCCTTTTGGTTGATAAAGAAGAAATCGGTAGTGTAGGTGCAACAGGTATGCAGTCAAAATTCTTTGAAAATACAGTTGCAGAACTTATCAACTTAAATGATGGTTACAGCGATATCAAATTAAAGAGATGTCTTGCAAACAGCAGAATGTTATCATCAGATGTAAATGCAGCTTTTGACCCATTATATGCTGAGGTATTCAACAAAAACAGTTCATCATTTATGGGGCATGGAGTTGTATTTAATAAGTTTACAGGCCGTGGTGGAAAGTCAGGATCAAATGATGCCAATGCTGAATATTTAGCATCACTTAGGAAGATTATGGATGATAATGGAGTAAACTTCCAAATGTCAGAACTTGGAAAAGTAGATGCAGGCGGTGGCGGAACAATTGCCTACATTATGGCCCTTTATGGAATGGAGGTAATAGATAGTGGTGTTGCAGTTCTAAACATGCATGCACCATGGGAAGTAACAAGCAAGGCTGATGTATATGAGGCATACAAGTGCTATAAGGCATTTTTAAAAGATGCATAAAGTTGCTATATAAAAGATTAAGGAGCAAAGAAAAAATAAAATATATGGTTTAGGATTAAAAGTCTTTAATATATGAATTATAAGTTGATCCTCTAAAAGTTAGATTTGAAAAATAACTTTTAGAGGATTTTTTTTGATTAAGAATTGATTGTTGGAGAAACAAATAAATAGCAAATTAATTAAGAAATATAACAAACTAAATGATAAAAACTCTTCTGATTTATAAAAAAATTAAAAAAAAAATCTCTTATTTTATAAGGCAATGAAACATTTTTATTTAAATTGGTACAAAAAAAAATAAAATTGGTATTGCAAATTAAGAATAATGTGGTATACTAAAATCAGAAAGTGGATTAAGGAAGAAACCAATAAACAATCCAATGTCATAAAATAGTGTACCAAAGGAGAAAAATATGGAAAAAGACATGGAATACTACGTTAAGATAAGCGGACAGGTTATTGCAAAGAATTTACAAAGAAGAAAACACTTAACAGAAGATATTATTAAGAAGTATCAGTTATCAGATAAAAAAGACATATGCATAGTTGCTTCAGGTTCCTCACTTAATGGAGCAATGATGGCGCAGAGTTTTATGAACAAATACATAGGATGTGATGTGATGGCAATTAGTCCAACGGATTATTTGGATTACAAAAAAGATTTTGTTAAGAACAGATTTATTATTTTAATATCCCAAAGTGGATGTAGCACAAATATTATTGAGGCAGCCAAGGACTTAAACAATGACAATATAGATTATGTAGCATTAACAGGAAACCTTAAAGGTGATTTGAAAGATTATGCTAAGACATTAGTAGAGTACGGAGTAGGAAATGAAATAATTGATTATGTAACCCTTGGTCTTACAACACTTGTAGAGTTCTTAATATTGTTTGCGCTGGAAATAGCAAATATAAACAAAAATATTCAAACAAAAGAATACAATATTTTGTTGGAGCAGATTGGACAGTGTAGTGTTGAAAGTGAAAAAATATTTGAAAAGTCAGTAGAATTTACCAAAAGAGAATACGAAAATCTTTTCAAAATGGATAGAGCTTTTATAGTTACTGATGGTCCTAACATGGCAACAGCAAGAGAAGGAAGTTTAAAGTTTGGAGAAACGTTAAAGATACCTACATTATACTATGAAAATGAAGAATATGTTCACGGACCAAACATGCAACTTGATCCGGAATACACAGTATTTTTTATTGATACCAATACAAAAAATAACAGAATGCAGGATGTGTATCAGGCTACAAAGCTTATAACAGAACATACATATATGATTACAAACAAAGATATAAAGGAAGATGATAAAGTAATTAAGGTTGAAAGCAATATAATACCGGAACTTACACCATTGTTTTTGGTAGTTCCATTTCAGTATATATCAGCCCATGTTACAAAAGAAAAGAATAATTTTAAATGTCATCCATTGTTTGACAAATTTGAAGAAAAAATACACTGTAAAACAGATGATTACGATGAAATAATGAAAGAAAAAATAAAAAAAGATAAAGAATTGGAGGAAAAATAAAGTGAGAAAATATGTGTTGGCAAGTCACGGACATATGGCAGAGGGAATAAAATCCACATTGGAAATTATAGTGGGACCTCAGGAAGATTTGATATGTATAAACGCTTATACAAAAGAATGTCAGGATCCAATGCCAGAGTTTAAAAAAATAATTGAAAACAATCCGGAAGATGACATTGTTTTTATGACAGACATGTTTGGTGGAAGTGTAAATAACAACGCCATAGTATTAACAAAAAATCCAAAGGTTCACGTTGTTACAGGAATAAATCTTGCAGTTGTTATTTCGATTATAATGTCAGACCAAGATGCAGGTACAGAAGACATAATAAAACATGCGGTAGAGCAGGCAAAAGATATGATTATGTACTGCAATGAATTGGCATCTAATGAAGACGAAGACGATGATTTTTAAGTTAAAAAAGCAAACATTAAAATAGCATAAAATCAAATGTTAAAACATTTTTAATAAAAAGTACATAATTAAAAAAATAAGAAATAAACAAAATTAAAAGGAGGAATTTATAATGATTAAACAAATCAGAGTTGACTATCGTTTGTTACACGGACAGGTTGCAGTGTCATGGACATCAGCCCTAGGTGCAGATTGTCTTTTACTTGTTAGTGACACAGTAAAAAGTGATCCACTTAGATTGGAAACATTAAAGCTTGCAAAACCTGCAGGAACTAAGGTAGTAGTGAAAAATCAGCAGGAGGCAATTGACGCATTGAACAGTGGAGTAACAGATAAGTATAAATTATTTATTATCTGTGAAAACTTAGAAAATGCAAAAGCAATATTGGAGGCTACAGGAGAAAAATCTTTAAATGTAGGTAATACACCATTTAGAGACAATACAAAACAGTACGGAAAAAGTGCAAACTTAACAAAAGACGAAGAAGAGTTAATAAAAGATATGTTAAATGAAGGAATTGAAGTTTATATACAAATGGTTCCGGCAGAGAAAAGTATTAAATGTAAATCATTATTTAAATAAAAAGGAGGTTAAGGAATTATGATTTTAAAAACAATACTAATTTTCTTAGTCACTGTTTTAGGTTATTCAGAATGGGCACTGGGCACAAGTTATTTTCAAAGACCTATTGTTCTTGGACCTTTAGTAGGACTAATTATGGGAGACTTGCAGGCAGGTATAGTTATGGGGGCCACATTGGAATTGGCAATGATTGGAGCAGTTTCGATTGGTGCATACAATCCACCAGATTTGATTGCAGGTACAATTTTAGGTGTATCTCTTGCAATTCAGTCAGGAGCAAATGCATCGGCAGCACTTACACTGGGTATTCCTATTGCAACCTTATTGTTGGCAGCAAACACAGCTATTGGAGAACCACTTAGACTTATATTTATTCACAGATGTGACAAAAATGCAGAGGACGGAAATTATAAAGCTTTTTCAAGGAATATGTGGATAAGTGGATACATAGCATCAATTTTTGGAATAATATTTGTTCCACTTGCATTCTATTTTGGCTCAGATGCAGTTACAAAGGTTCTGGAAGTTGTACCGGAATTTGTTCAGACAGGTATGGATATTGCAGCAGGTTTACTTCCTGCATTAGGATTTGCAATGTTGGCACAGATGATGATGAACAAAAAAGTTGCACCATTTTTCTTTATCGGATTTTTGATTGTAGCATACTCAAGTATTACTACAACAGGTGTGGCAGTATTATCAATTTTAATGGTAGTTATTTTTGTAACATACGGAATGCTTAACGACAAAAAAGAACAGAATGTAGAAGTAGTTTCAAAGAATGATGATGGAGGTGGATTTGATGAGTTTTAATTTGCATACTGATTATAACGGCAAGATTACAAAAAAAGATCTTAAAAAAGTATTTTGGCGTTCAATTCCAATGGAACATTCATGGAACTATGAACGTATGGATAACGTAGGATATGCATGGGCATTATATCCGGTTCTTAAAAAATTGTATCCGGATGAAAAGGATTTGGCAAAAGCAATGAAACGTCATTTGACTTTATATAACATGACACCATATATTTGTACATTTCCTATGGGTATCAGTGTAGCGATGGAAGAAGCAAATGCTGAACAGGAAGATTTTGATACAGAATCAATCGGTTCAGTAAAAACAGCAATGATGGGACCTTTATCAGGTATTGGTGATGCATTTTTCTGGGGTACATTAAGAGTTATTGCAACAAGTATTGGTTGTGCACTTGCAATGAAAGGAAATATTTTAGGACCAATATTATTTATGTTAATTTTCAATGTTCCACATTATTTCTTAAGATACATAGGAACATTCTTTGGATACAAATTAGGTAGTGAATCAATTTCAAAAATCACAGCTTCAGGACTTATGAGCAAAGTTACAGAAGCCGCTTCAATTGTAGGTATGATGGTTACAGGTGCGATGACCATGGATATGACGGCAATTAATCTGGTAACCAAGATAGGCTCGGGAGACGAGGCAACCACATTGCAGGAATTAATTGAAGGTATTATGCCGGGACTGCCTGTACTTGGAATTTTTGGAATAGTATATTGGATGCTTAAAAAGAAGATGAGTCCACTACTTATCATGTTGATTATGTTGATTGTATCAATTGCTGGAGCATACTTTGGATTTTTAGGATAATATAGGAAAATAAATACAAAAAATAAAATAATATAGAACAATAAGAGAAAAAAATGAAATAATAGGAGGAAAAAGAAAATGTCACTTAGAAATTTTGACGCAGAAAAGTATTTAAAAGAAGGAGCACAGTCATATGGAAAAAGAAAGGAAATTGAAGAATTAGTAGATAAGCTTTCAAAGACTGATTATGACAATGTTGTATTACTTGGAATAGGAGGAACATGGGCAGAATGGTATCCTGTTGTAGAAGTTGCAAAATACTACAGCGATTTGCCAATTTACCTTGAAAATGCAGGAGAATTTTTAGTAAAGAAAAACAAGAAATATGTTTCTGAAAAATCATTAGTATTTACATCATCAGCCTCAGGAAACACAAAAGAAATAGTAAAGGCAGTCGAAATGTGTAAGGACTTAGGCATTGATGTATACGGATTTACAAAGGATGAAACAACACCACTTGCAAAATTATTAACAGACCCAATTTACAACCCATGTGGTGATTGTGAAGATTCATATCTGTTATACTATTTTGTAATTTTAAGATTATTATTTAACAGAGGAGAATTCCCTAAATATGAAAGATGGGCTGATCAGATGGCAGGCATACATAAAAACTTATTAAGAATAAGAGAAGAGTTTGAACCAAGAGCAGCAGAAGTTGCAAGAAAATATGCACATGAACCATATACAATGTTTACAGGTTCAGGTGTTCTTTGGGGAGAAACATACCTCTTTACAATGTGTATCTTAGAAGAAATGCAGTGGGTAAGAACAAAGGCAGTAACATCTGCAGATTTCTTCCATGGCCCATTGGAATTGGTAGATGACAGGGTTCCTGTTTTTGTAATCAAAGGCGAAGATGAATATAGAGAACTTGATGAAAGAGTAGAACGTTTTGCAAAGAAACACACTAAGAAATGTGAAGTATTTGATACAAAAGATTTTGTACTTGAAGGAATTGATGATGAGTTCAGAGTTATTTGCTCACCAATGATTATAACAGCAATTTTAACAGAAAGATTAGCTGCTCACTATGAATTAAATACAGGACATAGTTTAGAATTTAGACGTTACTATCGTCAGTTTGAATACTAAAATGATTAAAGCAGTAATATTTGATATGGACGGTGTCATTATAGACAGTGAGCCAATATATCAAATGTGGCTTGAAGAATTTTTAGAGTATCAAGGTATAAGCGTACCTGAAAGTGAACTTAGGACTATTCCCGGCATTTCCACACAGGCTTTTAAGGAAAAAGTAGAAAAGTGGTGGAAATGCTGTGGAGTAACCAATAAAACGGGAGAAGAAATTGATAGGGAGTTTGATACTTTTTGCAAAGATAAAAAAATATCATATAAAAATATTACTTCTCCTTATTTAAAACCGACATTGGAACATTTAAGAAATGCAGGAATTAGGATGGCAATTGCGTCATCTTCTCCACTTAAAAATATAAATCAGGTAACATCAGAAATAGGAATAGACCATTATTTTGATGTAAAAGTTAGTGGTGAAGCATTTAAACATAGCAAACCAAATCCTGAAATATATTTATATACTGCGGATAAACTACAAATAAATGTAAATCAATGTGTGGCGGTGGAAGATTCAACTTATGGTATACGAGCAGCGCTTAATGCTAAAATAAAGGTAATTGCAAAAAAAGATGACAGATATGGATATGACCAGACATTGGCAGATTTTATTATTGAAAATCTTAATGAATTACCGGAAGTAATTAACAAAATGTTTAAAAAATCAACTTTCATAACATAATTTTAAATACGGAAGGCTGTCTTATTAAGATGGCTTTCTTTGTATTTAAGCAGAAAAATAAGCAAATTATAAGAAATAAAAAAACAAAATTTAGTTATTTGTTACATTGAAAAGTAACCAATACTTGGTATACTATTTAAGCAGGGAGGTTCGTAATAGATGAAATTATTTAATAAGGATGAATTTATTGCAAATGAAATAAAATTTTATTTATTAAAAAATAAAACAAAAGAAGGAGAAAAACTGCCTTCAGAAAGAGAACTTGCAGAAATCTTTGACGCTCAGCGTGCAACTATTAGAAATGCACTTACAGTTCTTGAGGAAGAGGGAATTATCGAAAAGAAAGAGCGAAGTGGAAGATACATGGGACATCCAAGAATTAAAACGAACCTTCAACAGATAAAGTCTTTCAGTGACAAATTAAATGATATGGGGATTGAAACCAAAAACAAATTACTTTCTTTTGAATCAATGGAAGTAGACAAGGAATTATCAAAAAAAGTAAAACTTCCAATAGGAACACCTATTTACAAGATTACAAGAGTCAGAAAAGTAATGAAAGAAAACGAAAAAATTCCTATTGCAATAGAGTATGCATACATTCCGGAAGATATAGCGCCAAAACTGCTTAAATATGACGTGGAAGAAGGATCATTATTTAGTATATTAATTAATGAATACAAAGTGATTCCACAAAAAGAAGAACAGACTATTGAGATAGTGTATGCAGACGAATTTGAAGCGAAAAATCTAAAAGTTGACAAGTTGACTGCATTAGTTAAAAAATGTGGAACAACATATGACAGTCAGGGAAATATAATACAATATCTGCACAGCATAATGAACAAGGACTGGGTAGAGTTTGAACTGGACAGACCTGACATAGAATCAAAAACTAAGGAGGGATTGTATGGATTATAGAATGCCTTTATATGTTCAGTTACAGGACATTATCATAAAAAAAATAGAAGAAAAAAAGTATTTGCCGGGAGAAGCTATACCAAGTGAACGAAGAATGGCTGATACATATGGTGTAAATAGAATGACTGTAAAAAGAGCTGTGAACAAACTGGTGGAGCAGGGCTATTTGTATCGAAAACCGGGAGCAGGTACATTTGTACTTGCAAGAGACAAAAAGAAAATAGATTTGGAATATGCCAACGAATCAGGGAACGCAGGAATTACAGCAATTTTTAGGGATATGGGTATAAAGATTGTAAACAAAGTGTTTGGAACTGGTGAAGTTGAAGGTAGTAAATATATCAATTACAAGCTGGCACTAAATGAAGATGAAAAGGCATGGGGCATACACCGTGTACGTATAGGAGACGGAGAACCATTTGCAGTGGAATATACATATGTTCCATACAAATATTTTAAGGATATAGACAAGTTTGATTTCTCAAAAGTATCTTTATATGATTATATGGATGTAAACAATCACATGCCGGTAGATTTCAAGCAGAATCTTATATGTCTTGATGCCAATGAAAACATTGCAGAACTTTTAAATGTTGAAAAGGGTACGGCAATTTTTAAAATTGAGTATCAGTCAGTGGATTCAGATGGCAATATTGTAGAGTTTACAAGAAGTTATTTAAATCCGTCATATGCAGAGTTTAAGTTTGTGGCAGAGGCAGAATAGAAGGAAAGAATAATGAAAAAAGACAATCGTGCTACTTTTGAAATGGATTGTGGACATAATTTTATTTTGTACGAAGAACGTATGTCATGTACCATGGGATATGAAAGTGTGATTGGTCATGGAAAAATCGAATTTATCGATGATGGCCACAAATTTGAAGCTTTAAAGATTTTGATGAATCAGTATCATGCTGAAGATTTTAAATTTAATACTGATATGATGAAAGCAACAACAGTGTTTAAAGCGGTGTTCCCGACATTGTACTGTTGGATATTTGTATGCCCGGTATTTTGGGTACTGAGGTTGCACGGGAGATTCTCAGCAAAAGAGAAGGGGATACTGACATTATCTTTCTAACCACAAGCCCCGATTTTGCGGTGGAAGCGTTTGTCCTTCATGCGGGCGATTATCTTACAAAGCCGTACACTAAACAGCGGCTGACGGATGCACTTGACAGGCTGATTGAAAAGAGGCGTAACCGTTTATACATTCCTGTTTCGTGCGGAAAGCAAATTCACCGCATAGATTTGTTTAATGTTTTATATGCGGAGGCAAAAAATCACAGTGTGGAAATCCATTTGAAATCCGGGAAGTGTTTGAAAACGCACACGACTCTTACGGAGTTTAAAAATATATTTCAGACGGCAAACGGTTTTGTGGCGGTCGGCGCGTCGTACATAGTCAATCTGCGCTGTGTCCAAAGTCTGCTTGAAACAACCCTTGAAATGTCAAATGGGGATCGCATACCCGTTCCCCGACGGCTGAGGGGAGAACTGAAAAAACAGTATTTTGATTTTTACACAAGGGAGGCAACAGAAAAATGACACGACAGCTTGTGGCGTTAACACTTACAGCCCTGATGCATATTGTTTGCTTTGCTATTATGACCGAACGGAAATATTCTGTAAAAAAAACAGTTTCAATTTATTTCGCATTTTTAACCGTCTTTGTCTGTTTTGCAATGCTCGCTTCACGGGTATTGTTTGACATTCATTCTTTTTATGCTACTTCTCTTACGTTTTTAAGTACAATGCTTGTGGCGTTTATTATTTTCATGGTGACGTCGGCAGACCCTGCCTGTAAAAAGGTGTTTTTGTTTCTTAGCTATTCGTCGATGTTCTGCATTTTTTTCTGCATTTCAGCTATGATAAGCAGCGTCTGGTTTAAAGACGACTTCGGTATCGCTGCCGTATATGTGAAAACAATCATAAGAACCCTGCTGTATCTGCCGGTAATATGGTCATATATCGTCTTTTTGCGTCCGGCGATACGTGAGGTTTCGGGTTTAAATAAAAAAATCTGGCACTCTATTTCGCTGGTTTCTGTACAGTTTTTAAGTGTATTTTCTATATTTTGCTTCATTTATACTATGAAAAATGACTTCAGGGCATGGTATAGTCTTTTGTTTGCAGCCACTGTTCTGATTTATTTTTCGGTATTGTGGATTAGTTTTGGTATGATCCGTTATATGATAAAGGAAAGTCGAATGGAGTTGATTGAAGAAAACATGAAGCATCTGCAAGACCGGCTTAAAACTGCAAAAGAAAACGAGATGTCTGCCAAAACCGTCCGGCATGATTTCCGACATCACAACCAAAATATTGCCACAATGCTCCAAAAGGGAGAAACCAATGAAGCTCTGCACTACATAGAACAGTACAATGAAAGTCTGGACGCTGCAAGAACGAAAGAATTTTGTTCCCATGTGACGGTAAATGCAATACTTAGCAGTTTTTATATCAAAGCGCAAAATGACGGAATTTGTATTTCAATTGAAGCGGACACGCAGGAAGGCACCAACATTAGTGATATGGATTTTGTCGCTATACTCTCAAATATTTTGGAAAACGCTGTCAATGGCTGCAAGGAATGTGGTGCTCATGGTAAGATAAATATCAACATCCGAACTGTTTCGGATAAAACGGTTATTGTATGTAGCAACTCCTGTAAACCGGGGCTTGTTATCGAAAATAATATGATAAAGCATAGGGGAATCGGCATAGAGAGTATGCTGACAGCGGCGAGAAAATACGACGGCGATATAAGTTATCGTTTAGAGAATGATGTACTCACCCTATGTGTTATTCTGAAAAAATGATTTTGAAAACCAATTGCGTTCAAAAAACGACCAATTACGAAGAAAACCATCCGTAAGGATGGTTTTTTGTTATACTTTATTAAATTTAATGTGTCAGGAGGTTAGAATACGAGCGTTTTTAGTAAGAAGAAGCTGACCTTTGGCAAGGCGGTAAAATTTAATTATGAACGGGGGCATGAAAAACTGAAAACAGATCAAAAACTCTTAAAAACATATAAACAGACAGGCTTATGGGAAGGGGAATGGAACGAATTATGAAGGATAAGAAAAAGAGAATAGTAAAACGCCTGGCGGCGGTGACCTTGAGTCTTATTATTGTGCTTTCTCAGATTGGTGGTACAGCACCATGGAACAGCGGATTTGCTGTCCGTGGGGCGGAGGTATCTTCACCTATAGTTTTGAAAAGAATAGACGGCAGCGGAGAAGCCTTCATTTACCACAGCTTTGTGGAAACAAAGTCCTTTACGACAGGTCAGACTTATGCATTTTTAAACGGCATTTTCAATTATGACGATGGTGTGTCCGCGCTTGGAGCAGGAGCAATCTTAAAGGCGACGGATGTGACAAACAGATCCGCCCACTACATAAAAAACAAGTATGGAACAAATGCCGAGGTAAAGGTTTATGTGGACGTAGTTACACCGGGCAAGGATTTTGATAACTGTGTAGTCGGAGGACTTTATGAGGTTCCGAATTCCGGAACTCCTACGGGATACCGTTATTTTTGCGGATATGGCGGAGCACAAAACTGCGGGCCATACTACGCTTATAACTATGAGAAGGAAAGTATTACCTCCGGAGATATATCGGCGTCATTGAATGATATTGAAAAGCAAGGTTCGGGAAATTCAAAGGATTACACAGTAACGATTACATATGACGGAAATAAAAGCAAGATTTTAGACCACGGAAGTTATACAGTTAAGTTTACTACTCCTGACAAGGTAAAATTTGTTGTTTCAGACAGCGAGGGAAATTCCATTACGGCGAATTTTCAATGTCCGCTGGCTGTACGCTATGATGGAAACAACGAAAATGCAGGTAATATTCCTTCCACTCAGGCGACTTGGAAGGGAGAAAGCATCAAAATATCTACCCAAAAACCAACCCGCGCCGGTTATTCGTTTGTAAACTGGAAAGATGCTGAAACCGGCACGACATATGCGGCAGGACAGAGCTTTACTCCTACGAAATCAGCGAGGCTTTTAGCTCAGTGGAAAGATAGCCAGGCACCGAATGTTGGCTATACGCCTACTCAGGTTATGACGGGAGACTCCGATGAGGCTGTGAAAGACGCGGTGCGGGCTGCGCTCACTATCACGGATAATGAGCCTGCTTCAGAATGTACGGTTACTGTGACTTTACCAGCAGATTTTACTAAAACACCGGGGAATAAAAATGCTACGGTAAAAGTCACGGATAAGGCAGGAAATACCACTACAAAGATCTGCTCAGTTTACGTTTCTTCTTATGTGGATATTTCGACACCGGTTTTCACGAAAGATACAAAAAATCTCACCTCTACGTTGAACAATCCCGGCACTGATGCAGTTACAGAAAGTGGCTTTGTTTGGGGCGTTATGAACTCACCGAGCCTTACCGTAAATAACGGAAAAGCAACAACGACGACCATAGCAGGTAAGGCGGGAGACAAAATTTCCGTTACGGCGGATAATCTGCAAAAGGGTGTAAAATATTATGCAAGAGCGTATATTACCGCAGGCGGAGTTACTTATTACAGCGAGGAGATCACAATAGGGCTGGGCCTACCCGCATACGGTACTTTTACAATAAAAAACAATGGTAGCAATACCTTTACGGTGACAAGAAGCGGCGGCAGCGAGGGCAGCCAGACTGTCTATTTCCGCACGGTAAATGGTTCGGCGGTAGGCGGCACGCACTTTACACACAAAAATGGCACATTGACCTTTAAAGAAGGAGAAACATCAAAAACCATAACAATAAGCGAAAAGACAACAAACACACCGTATAGTGGCAAGCCAGCCACCGCTTATAGTAACGCAGACCGTACCTATTCGGTGGAAATCTACCGCATAACGGGTGGCGGAGCCCTTGGAAGTCCTGCAAATGCAACGAGGACATTGAAAAAAGTTAGCGGATATACGGTGGACAGAACTGTGTACAATGAGACGGAAAGAGCCGTAACCATTACAGACAGCAACAAGTGGGTTGCTGACCAGTCAGGTACCGGAGACTGGAAAATATATTTTCAAAATAGCAGAGGAAAAAATACCAATCAGATAAATTTCAATGTAAACAAAGCCATTGACTCATCCTATTTAAAGGCGACGGCATCTGGATTTTATTACAGAGCATACTTTAATTTTAAAGAAAAAGAAAATGGATACCAGCTTGCGTGGATGGGAAATCACGCCCCGAATAGTTGTGGTCCTTCTACGGTCAGAAGCAAGTCGGCAATACCGATAGACGACAGCAAGTTTGGCAGTGCTTACTTTACCGCCACATGGGAGACGGGTTCAGGTACAACTAAGCCTGATGGCGCATTGAATCTTCCGGCTATGACCGGAACACAGATTTCTGCGGTAAACGGAACGAATGCAGCAAGCGGTAGAAGAGTCGAAAACAACAAATACATATTGTTTGACATTAACGATACCGCTCATGTCTGGTTCTCGTCAGCCGGTAGCGGCGAAGATATCTGGTACATGAACAGCTATAACGATTACACTATGATTTACGACCCTATTGAACCCCAGCTTGTGGCAGTTGCTCCTATGGCAGGAGGTACTTACAAGATTGGAGATTCATTTATAGTTTCGTTAATTTTTGACGAAATTGTAGATAGCACGAACAGTGGCACTCTTTCAAGTGTTAAGGTGAACACATCATGGGGAATGGCCTCTTATGTTGGAGGAGCGAATACAAACGTTCTCTATTTTAAGGGGACTGTAGCGAATAACGCAAGTGGAAAACTCACTGTAAACGGATTTACAAATCCAAGTTATATCAAGGATATGTGCGACGTTACAACTACAAAGGCGACAACAAGCGGCACGGGTACCACAACTGCAACCGTTGACACATCCGTTCCGAAATTCACCGTTACGGGAAACGGAATTACCAATGGCACGGGCAAAGCAACGATTAAAGTTGATGCGAATCAGACAAAAACCACGGGAATGAGTTACGCATGGTCGGATTCAACGACTGCACCGACAACAGGTTGGGTGGAACTTTCATCATCAGAGCTTACCACCGCAAAAAAATCAGGGCTTTCGCTATCCATTCGTAAAGAACCGGGTAGTGGCACAAGCAATGGCAAGTGGTATCTTCATGTAAAAGCAGTTTATGCTACAACGGGAGCTTCGGATTACAAAAACGTTTGTCTTGATTTCGGCACGGCGTCAACCCCCGCAACGGGAAGCACACCACCAACGCTCACTGTTACGGCTAATAATACGAATTGGGCTACAAGCAGAAGCATAAAAATTTCGACAACCGGTGCAGAAACTCTGAAATACCGCAAGTCGGATGCAACCACGTGGACAACATTAAGTTCAACTGCAACAAGCGTTACAGTTACAAATAACGGTTATTATACATTCCTATTGACAGCGGGAGATGTTACCGTTTCCGAAACTGTTCAGGTTGAAAAAATTGATCGGGAAGCCCCTACGGCTTCTGTCGGAGAGTTGACAAGCGGAACCGTTGAATCACCAAAAAGTGGTGTTTATACAAAAATTGTTTTACCTATAACCTATGCCGATGCACATTCGGGAGTAAAAACCGTGCAATACAGTTGGACGAACAGCACTGTAACACCGACTTCGTGGAGTACACTTCGGACAGGTGCAAAAACAGTTGCTTATACGGCGACCGAAAGTGTGCTGACAACTAAATATCTGCATATTAAGGTTTTTGATAATCTTAGTCACACTTGCACAGCCTATTCGCAGGCTTATACGGTGATTTCCCAAACGGCGGTTGAGAATCATGCACCGACGATTACCATAGAAGGTGCACCGACAGCATGGACAAACGATATGGCGACATTAACCTGGAGGCTTTCAAATTACACCGGAAAAAATTACGAAGTTATTTTACCGGATGGCAAAACAAGCATAGAGCCAAATGGTCAGGTCTGGGCAAGGCAGAATGGCGACTATACGGTGACTGTCCGAGATCTTGACTACGGCGGAAAGAACAGTGCAACTATAAAGGTTGATAAACTTGACTTTGACCCACCGACTGTAACCGTAAGCGGTGGTTCAAACAGCTGGTCGAAAGATGATCAGGTCATTACTATAACCGCAAGCGATAGTCAAAGTGGCGTTGACGAAAAATGGTACAAAGTAGTTTCAAATACCGAGGAAATTCCAACCGAGGGTCTGACGAAACTTACCGGGAATACAATTACCGTAAGTGATGAAGGTAAGTATTACATTTATTACAAGATTTACGATAATGCAGGGGACACGGAGACAGGCAGAGAAGCCAATAAAACAGAGGGCTTTAAGCTTGTTCAAATAGACAAGACCACTCCTGAAATTACCTTTGGTGAGTATTCCGCAGGATCGGGAATGACTGTGACTGTAAAGGACGGTGAGGATGGTACAGGTTTGTCGGGGCTTGCTTCGGTTACATATAAGATAGAAAACAGCGAGGAAACTCTGAAAACAGAAAACATTTCGGTAAGTGGGAAAACCAATGTTAGCTTTACACTGACGGAAATCCCCGCAGGAGATATAAGGATAACTGTAACAGCCGTTGATAATGTGGGAAACAGTTTTGTAAGTTACAAGGACATTCATGTTGACATTGTCAGCGTGGATATCACATGGGGAGACATGGAATTTACTTACTCGGATGGAACATGGAACGCAGAAACTCATACCTACGAGGGTGTCGGCTGGAGTCCGGATAAAACGGATGGAAATAAAATTACCGTACAAAACAGTGGCGATGTTGAGGTCAGCGTATCCTATCGATACACGCAGACAAAGAGTCAGGTGTCCGGTGGCTTTACCGATGGGGAAGCAGTTATTACCGCACCGGTTGTCCTTCCGGCAGTAGAAAAGAAATCTGCGTGGTTGAGTTTAAACGGAAAACCGACAGAATCAATGGAAAAATCGGTACTCGGTTCGGTAACAGTAACAGTTGGAGGTGATTAAGTATGACCGATGACAAGAAAGAAAACAAAAAAAAGTGGCTACTACTTTTGCTTTTGCTACTTATTACAATTGCCGCGGTGGGATTAAGCGTTTGGGCGATATGGTTTCGTGATGGTGATGCCATCCTTGCTCCAGATTATGCACCACAGCAGGTTGAGGAAAACGCCGAACCAATCGGTGACGATGGGGAGGAAAAACTCTCACAGCCAGAGGGCGGCGGAGCAGTAGGTCTTACCTATGCAAAAGAGGTAGATATCAGCCTTTCGGATAAGAAGGCAACACTTTTGTTTGCCAATCCGACAAAATCCAATCAGGATATGGTACTTCAGCTTGTAATAGATGACGTTGTTATCCTGCAATCGGGTAGATTGGAGCCTGGCAACAGGGTTTCCGCACTGAACCTTTTGGACGGTGCCGAAAAGAAGCTTGCTGCAGGAGGCTATGACGGAAAAATCGTTGTCCTGTATTATGACCGCACAAGCGGAGAAAAAGCTATGGTCAATACGGAAATTCCCGTAACTGTAACGGTGACGGAGTAGTACTTTTTCGCCTGCAAGGGCGTGAAATATATAAACATAAAGAAAGGAATTTTTAATATGAAAAAATTATTTGTTATGCTTTTAACTCTTACGATTTTGGCAGTACCGGTTACCGCCTATGGGGGAGAAGATACCATAGGCAAAAACGAAAACCGAAGCATTGATGTGCAGGCAAAGTATGCAAACGGTACGGACACACCAGATGTTTACAGTGTAAACGTTGCATGGGGAGCAATGCAATTTACCTATTCTGCCGCAGGTACCAGAGTGTGGGATCCTTCTAAACATCAATATACCGACAACATCACAACAAATTGGACTGCAGACGGAGATACGGTCACCGTAACTAATCATTCCAACAAGGATGTGAATGTGAGTTTTGCTTATGCAAAAGCTTCCGGTTTTGAAGATGTAAACGGTGCATTCAGTGTGGAGTCTAAAACGCTGAACGCAGGTACTGTAGATGATGTGGCGGGGGCTGACGGCGTAAGTACTAAACTAACGCTTTCCGGAACCCTTGCAAGTAATATTACCAATTTTACAAAAGTCGGTTCTATTACAGTTTCCCTGAATTAATTTGTATTTTATATCAGAAAGGAATATAGAGAAATGAAAAAAATATTTGCAATTATTATTTCTTTGGCGCTACTTTCTACGGCGTCTGTAACTGCCTTTGCGGCAAGTCCTATCACAGCTAAAGATGGAAGTGACTCCGCAGTGGTTAAGGGTACTTATGTTGCGGGCGATGCTTCAGCAACAGTTTACAGTGTAGATATTGCCTGGGGAAGTATGGAATTTACTTATACAGACGCTTCAAAAGGAACATGGAATCCGGATACGCACGGCTATGACGGTGCCAAGGCTGCTACATGGAGTTGCGCGACAGACGCAAACAAAATCGAAGTCACAAATCATTCTAATGCCAATGTAACTGCACAGCTCAGCTATGCACCTGAGTCAGGATACAACGGAATTAGCGGAAGTTTCTCTGATGGTGGAACACTGAATCTCAATAGCGCTGTAGATACTAGATATTCAGCCGCACCTTCGGGTAGCGCAACTCTCAGCCTGACCGGAGATCTTGCTTCCGATACTTCTGTAAAAACAAAAATCGGTGTAGTAACAGTGACCCTCGTAAACGAATAATATCATCGGAATTTAGGATGCGTGCTAACATGCAGCCTGTGTTATTATGGAGATTATCCCTGATTTCTGCTTATCAAGATAATGGGGAGAGGATATGAGGGATGGTAAAAAATGTACAGGAGTCTAAAAATATGAAGTGTAAAGCCATTTATTTCTCTGCTGCCATTTGCTTTCTTGCTGTTCTCGGAATGGTCCTGTCTTTTGTTCTGACAGGTGGAAGAACTGAGCAACCAAAGTTTACACCACCGCCATTTGAGGAAACAGCACAAAGTGGTATGCCAGATGTGGCGGACGAAAGCTGGACGCAGATTTATAAGGATGGAATGAATTTCTCAACCCATGTATGCGGCAAAGTCGTTTTGAATGGTAACTCCGCGGATGTGTACTTAACCAATGATGAAGGCAACAAGGTCTGGTTAAAGTTGCGCATTCTTGATGAAGAGGACAATATTCTTGCCGAAACAGGACTTTTAAAGCCGAATGAATATGTCAAGACGGTTACATTTGACAAAATTCCTAAAAGCGGAGCAAACATAAAACTTAAAATAATGGCGTACGAGCCGGATACTTATTATAGCGCCGGAGCTGTAACGCTGAATACCACTGTGGGAGGATGAAAATATGAAAAAAACAGCTGTTCTCATTGCCAGCGTTATATTGTCCATTTTTTGTTCTTTGCCGGTTTTCGCCACCGGGAACAATCTGCCGGAAGAAAAGACGATCGGCGTGTTTGCAAAAGCGGTTTATACGCTTCCTGATGGCTGTTACGGTGCAAAAAAAGACAATGACGGACATTATGTTGTAGAATTACCTGACGGCATTAAGATTACATTGACATCGAAATCCGATGTTACTTCCTTACGAATGGTGATTTTTCCAATTACCAAACAGGATAAACGGGCTTATCAGTGGATTTCAGACTGTACAACTAATTGCGGAACCAATATTTTGTTTTATGAAATTTATTTTATAGATGAGTACGGAACTCGTGTTAACGTGAAGAAGACGCTTCAGGTGAACATTACCTTGCCAAAGGGTTATGGTGTGCCTAAAGTAGCTAAGATTTCCACAAATGGAAGTCTATCACAGCTTGTTTCAAAAAGCGATAGCAATAAAATATCCTTTACCATTGATAAAGGAGGATACTATGCCGTTGTATCAGCGAGGGCTGGTAGTACCGTTACACATATTTTTCCTAAAACCGGCGAAAAAAGCATGATAAATATTTGGATTGCTTTGTTTTTTGTCTCCGGAATAGGCGTAGCGGGAACCGCAGTCTATGGAAGAAAGAAAAAACATTCTGCAAAATAATGTGGGTATAATACCAAGCCGCAGCGAAAATGAAATTCGCTGCGGCTTGTTTTTATACGTATATAATTTCAGTGGCTACAAATTCGGTCGTGTTATTTCGAAAAGAACATTCTCTCTTTTTTTAATGCGGCGAATGCCGCATCAGCGAAATGAAGCGAAGCGTAATAGAGCTGTATGTGACTCATTAAAGTAGTGAGAGTTAAGTGTCATTATCGGTATAAGTATTTTTCAGATTGTTCAAAAAGAAAATGAATATGCGGCAGATGAAATACAGCCTGTTGCAATAGAAGAAAGTGGATTTGAAAGCGATTCTTCTATAAGTGCTGAGAATGATTTTATCAATGATAAAAAAGTATCTACACATAAAAGCTTGTTTGCAATAGATTTGTTAGGAGATTTTATAGTGCTAAATATACCAACTATTTTATGTACATTGGATATTGCAAAGAAAAAGAAAAATTAATTGGGGGCGAAACGTTCTCGCAAATATATATGTAAAGTAATAAGTTAATAGATATTGAGTAAACAACATTAGTTATCAATAAGTATTAACTTATTATTTTTATATTGATAGTATACCGCAACTACGGTATATTAATTTCTATAGAAAACAATGAGGTGACAGGTTATGCTTAAAGAATATTTGCAGAAAAATAACATATCAGTGTATAAGCTTTCTAAAAAAAGTGATGTGCCCTATAGCACATTAAATGATTTGGTTAATTTGAAATTGCCTGTTGAAAACATACGTGCAGGACAGCTTAAAAGTATAGCAGATGCATTGGATGTTGAAATGGACGAATTATATAATTTATGTATATATAGAAAAAAAGTTTTTTCAGAGAGATATAATGTATATGGCGATGTGCTTATAAGACAGAAATCATTTTATATAGTTTTTTGCCAATCTGGGAAAAAATATACTAGAGAAGTTATGCCTGTAAAACATGAATCCACATTATATATTGATATACTTGCTCAATGGAAATTGGATGAAGAGTTAAGCAAGTTGGAATTGGAGGCTGCATATGAATCCTTACATTTTTAAAAGAAAAGATGAACCTATTGCAATAATAAATTTGACTGAGGATGGTTCAATAGTAAATTACAAACTTAATTCAAAATATGAAAGATATATTTGTGGAATAAAACAAAAAAGGATTGTCGCATTGGTGATAAATTTACAAAAGCGACAGTCCTTTTATTATTTTCGTTTACTAATTAACTTTATAATAAAGTGTTATGGCATCTTTCTGGCACACGGCATCAAGTGTGTATGCCTTTGATTTCCACCATGATTCTTTTGAACCGTCAGACCAGCTTCTTGAGAATGAAGCCTGTCCGTATGTGTTTGTAAGCGTGTTGATCATGTTGTTGTACTGGTCCATCCCCACTTCGCCATACTGAACTCTTATTTCTGTTAATTCTTTATTCTTAAATACGTATACAAGCATACACGCGTTAGAATCAGTGTTAACAGGAATTCCAAGGACTGCTGGGGATTTTTCACCGTTGAACTTGTAAGTTAGGTAAGTGTATGTATCACCCTTGTCACTTGAATCTGCTGAAGCTTCGCTTGGATTGTCCAGTGTTATGCTACGTTTTGATTCAAACTTTTTAACCTGGTTAATGTTTTTACCAAAGATTGAATCTTTGGCAGTAGCTTTCTTAGAAGAATCTCCAAAGAAGTTTACATAATTATCAATTGTTTCGTTTTCGCCAATTTCTCCGTCTAATGAGCCATTTGTTTCAACTACGCTTAAAGCGGTTGTGCCCGCATTGTTATTTGCAACAGCACCGGCGTTGTTAGTGTCATTTTTTGAACTATTGTTTTTGCTGAAAATGAAAACAGCAATGCCTATAACTACCACCACGGTAAAAATAAGAATGTATAAAGCATTGTTATCTTTAGCAGTGCCGGGAGTCTTGTTTTTTCTCTCGCTCATAAAAAACCTCCATATTTGTGTTGAAACAATTTTATCACAAATAACAGCTAATATAAAGACAATAAAGTTACAAAAAGTAAAAAATGTGGTATCATCGTATTGAATTATACAAAAGAAAAAACAGGAAGGGATGTAAACATGAAGAAACTTTTAGCTATTGGAGAAGCGTTAATAGATTTTATTCCCCGGAATACAGGAGTTCCAATTAAACAGGTGGAATCTTTTAAGCCGGCTGTAGGTGGAGCACCTGCCAATGTTTGTGGAGCATTTACTAAACTTGGAGGAGAGTCTAAGTTAATAACTCAGTTAGGTAATGATCCTTTTGGTGACAAAATTGTTGATGAATTTGAATATTATGGCATTGGATGTGAATATGTTTCAAGAATTAATGATGCCAATACTTCATTAGCTTTTGTTGCGTTAAAAGATGATGGTAACAGAGAGTTTTCTTTCTACAGAAAACCGGGTGCAGATATGCTTCTTAAGCCTGAAACAATAAAAGAAGATTGGTTTAAGGATGCTTTCGCATTACATTTTTGTTCAGTGTCAATTGGAGATTTTCCAATGAAGGATGCTCATGAGAAAGCGATTGAATATGCTGCAAACAATGGAGCAATTATTAGTTTTGACCCTAACGTAAGATTGGCACTTTGGGATGACATTGATTTACTTAGAAAGAGAATTAATGAATTTATTCCGAAGGCAGATATTGTTAAGATTTCTGATGAGGAACTTGAATTTATTACAGGAAAAGATAGCATTGAAGATGCTTTGCCACAGTTATTTACAGGCAGAGTTAAATTAGTTATTTATACTAAAGGTTCTGAAGGGGCAGAGGCATATACTAAGAGTGTAAGTGCAAGTACACCGGCAGAAAAGGTTAATGCAATAGACACAACAGGTGCCGGAGATGCATTTATTGGTTCATTATTATATCAGTTGGCAGAAGACGGTGTTACAACAGACAGCATTGCTGATTTGACAGAAGATAAATTAGAAGAATACTTAAAGAAATCTAATGGTTATTGCGCAAAAAGTGTACTGGAAAACGGAGCAATTGCATCTTATCCAACATCACTTTAATGTGTGCAATTTACACAAAAAACATTTAGTTTCGGATAATAAAAAATGAATATTGAATAACTGAATATTATTTGTTATAATGTAGACGTAGTACCTAATACTTAAATCTTTTAATTTTAATTAAAAGATGAGTCTCTCCTAAGACTCACAAGTATACTAACATATTTTTCAGTCCGGAACGGTTAATGGCAAGGGGGCCTTAACCGTTCTTTACGTTATATGGAGGAATTATGAAGACAGGTTGGTTAATAGTAAACGGATATTTGGAAAGTGAAAAGTTTGATGAAATATATAACTGGTTAATTGAAGCAGCAGAAAAGAGAGATTGCAAGTTAAGAAAGCTTCCAAACGACCAGGTTGATTCAGTATTGAAAATTAGTTCAGGCAGCACGAATTGGAAGCAGAAGCCTGATTTTGTGTTATTTTGGGATAAGGATGTTAAGCTTGCAAAAACTTTAGAGGCAGAAGGTTTCAAAGTGTTTAACAGTGCAGAGGCAATAGAAATATGTGATGATAAAGCACTTACTTTTATTAAATTAAAGAATACGGATATTAAGATGCCTGCAACTTATATGGCACCAATGACTTTCGATAAGGAATACAAAGATTATACATTTGTGCTTCAAATTGAAGGCAGCCTTGGATATCCAATGGTAATTAAGGAGAACAAAGGCTCTTTCGGTGAACAGGTTTACCTTGTTAATAATTATTATGAAGCTGTTGAAAAAATAAAAGCTATAGGTCATTGTGATTTTATAATGCAGGAGTACATTGAAAGTTCAAAAGGCAGGGATGTGCGAATCCATATTGTGGGAGACAAGATAGTTACTGCAATGGAACGTGTTAACGAAGATGACTTCCGCGCCAACATTACAAATGGCGGAAAGATGAAGAAATACACGCCTACAGAGGAACAGTGTGAAATGGCACTTAAGGTCTGCAGAGAGTTAAAGCTTGATTTTGCCGGAGTGGACATTATGTTTGGAAAGCAGGGTGAACCTGTATTGTGCGAAGTTAATTCTAACGCACATTTTAAAAACATATATGACTGCACGGGAGCAAATGTGGCAGATGAAATTATGGAGTATATACTTAATAAAGTTTAGATAACACAGAAAATATCTGTCAGGCATATAATCTGATGACAAATTACGAAAAGCTTTATGAAAAACGAAAGAAATTCTAAAGATAGGGTAAAGAAAAAGTTAATTGTTGAAAATTGTATTGAAAATAAAAATATATGATGATATGATGTGTAGGAAAGAAAAAACGACAATATTGTATCACAATCAGACATTCAATACAGTTAATGACAAGATAAAGGGGTAAGAGTATGAATATATTAGAAAATATTAAATATTATGCAGCAACCAGTGAATCTAGGATTGCTATTAAAAGTGGAGATAGTGTTCTAACTTATAAACAGTTGGAGGAATATTCTAACAGGCTTGCTGCGTGGATTAATAGGAACCTTAGTAGCAACAAGGTTCCTATTGTTGTATATGGGCATAAGAATCCATATATGATTGTGTGCTTTTTAGCGTGCGTTAAGTCAGGAAGGGCTTATTGTCCACAGGACATATCCATACCGGATACAAGAGTTATGGATACGGCAGAGTGTGTTAATCCTGAAGTGATTTTTAAAGTAGAAGGCGATATGGATTTTGATGGCTATAATGTGAAAAATCTTGACAGCATTAAAAAGATAATAGAAGAGGAACAGGAAGAATATTGTCCGGAATGGGCTACTAAACCGGAAGATGTATACTATATTCTGTTTACGTCAGGAAGCACAGGAAAGCCGAAAGGAGTAAAGATTACTTTTGACTGTTTAAACAATTATTTGGATTGGTCAGTTAATTTGGGAAGTTCAAAGCAGGACAAGGAAGGAAAGAATTTTGTCAATCAGGCACCATTTTCTTTTGATTTGTCGGTGATGGATTTGTATACAAGTCTTGCATGTGGTGGAACACTTCACACAATGACGAAGAAGATGCAGGAAGATTACAATGCTATGTTTGAACACTTTAAACAGTCAGACATTAATGTGTGGGTATCAACACCGTCTTTTGCAGATATGTGTTTGTCAGACAGAAAGTTTTCAGGAGAGTTAATTCCTAATTTGGAAGTATTTCTTTTTTGCGGTGAGGTACTTACAACGGCAACAGTTTCAAAGCTTCACCAGAGATTTCCGAAAGCTAAGGTTATTAATACATATGGACCAACAGAGTCTACAGTTGCAGTAACAGATGTTGAGATTACACCTGAACTACTTGAAAACATAATGAGTCAGGGCAAGTCATTGCCTGTTGGACACGAGAAAAAAGGAACAATTATTGAAATTCACGGTGAGCAGGGTGAAATATTAGAAGAAGGACAACAGGGTGAAATTATTATAATCGGTGACACGGTAAGTACCGGATATTATAAAAGAGATGATTTAACAAAGAAGGCATTCTTTCAGTGTGAACGTAATGGAATAAAATACAGAGCATACCATACAGGAGATGCAGGATATCTAAAAGAGGGGCAACTTTTCTATAACGGACGAATTGACTTACAGGTTAAACTTCACGGCTACCGTATTGAAGTGGAGGATATTGAAAATAATATGCTAAGGCTTCCGCAAATAAGTCACGCGGTTGTTTTACCAAATATGAAAGACGGAAAGGTGAAAAGTCTTACAGCTTTTGTGACAGGTGATAAAGGTGAAAAGTCTGATTTGGAATTTAGCAGACAAATAAAGACGGAACTTAAGGAAATAATTCCGGCGTATATGGTGCCTAAAAAGATAAAATATGTTGATAACATTCCTATGAATAGCAATGGAAAGGCAGACCGAAAATATTTAGGAGGATTGTTGTAATGAGCTTTTTTTCAGGAGAATATTTTTTTACGGTACTTATATTGGTTCTGGCAGGTGCTCTTATACTTGGTGTTTTGGAAAAGCCTCTTAAATGGTACAACATAACAGTTTCCATATTAGTTATAGTTCTTGTTTTAGGTGGTGAACCTGTTAAAATTGTATATTTCCTTGCATATTTTGCAATAGAGCTTGCAATTGTAAAAATATATGAATGGCTTAGAAGGACTAAGGGAAGGCAATTATGGATATACAGGCTTTTTGTTTTATTTTCAATAACACCATTAATATTCTGTAAGCTGTGCGAACTTGAAACATTTAAAAATATGGGATGGTTCCAGTTTATAGGAATATCATATTTAACCTTTAGAGTGGTACAGATTATTATTGAAATGTACGACGGGGTTATTGAGAGCATAAGCCCTTCTGATTTTGCAGAGTTTCTAATATTCTTCCCGACTTTCAGTTGTGGACCGATAGACAGAAGCCGAAGATTTATGGCTGATTCAGGGAAGGCTTATAAGAGAAGTGAATACTTAGAACTTTTCGGAACGGGGATTGAAAAGATGGCATGGGGGTTGTTGTATAAATTTGTTCTTGCAAACCTTGCTTATAAAGTTATGAGTCTTGTAATGGCAAAAACAGTATTGCAGGTTTTGGCATATTCTTATGCATATGGAATATATATGTTCTTTGACTTTGCAGGATACAGTCTTATGGCGATTGGAACCGGATACATGCTTGGCATAAAAGTTCCGGAAAACTTTAACAAACCTTTTATCAGCACTGATATGAAAGACTTCTGGGCAAGATGGCACATATCGTTATCAGAATGGTTTAGGGATTTTATCTTTACCAGATTTATAATGTCCTCAATGAAGAAGAAAAGGTTTAAGACACGACTTACAACAGCATCAGTTGGTTTCATTATCAATATGTTTGTAATGGGAATCTGGCACGGACTTGCAATACAGTATCTGGTGTATGGTCTGTATCACGGTGTGTTGCTAGCGTTAACTGAAATATACCAGAAGAAGTCCAAATTCTATAAGAAAAATAAGAAAAAAAGATGGTATAAAATTGTATCATGGGCAATAACAATGAATTTTGTAATGTTTGGTTTTCTGATATTCTCAGGACATATCATATAAGATTGTAGTGCAAAAGGCATTATCTCGCCGGTGCTTGCATAATGGTGAGATAATGTAACCAAAATAAATAATTAAATGCGTAAATGAAAAGGAGATACTAAAAATGGAAGAGAAGATTTTAGATTTATTAGAAGAAATTTGTGAGGATGATATTATTAGAGAAGAAAGAGACATGGACCTTTTTGAAGAAGATATTTTGGATTCATTAGGGTTTGCAGAACTTTTGACAAGAATTGAAGAGGAAACAGGAGTTATTATTTCACCTTCAGAAGTTGTTAGAGATGACATTAATACGGTTAACAAGATTTTGGAATTAGTTAAAAGCAAAAAACAGGGGTAATAAATCAGATGAAAAACATAAAAGCAATACTTATAGCATTTCTTATGTTTGCGGTTACGGTTACAGCAGTTAAATTTGTAGCTACTAAAGAAATGCCAAAGTATAGTGTAAAGTATGGAACATGGATTGATCCGTCTAAATTTTCAAGTAATAAGGGCTTGAATAATTTGCTAAAGGATAAAAATTCAATTGCAGTATTTGGCTCTTCTGAACTGAAGCATTGCCAGAACTCAGGATTTCACGGCAATACTATTTTTCAGAATACTGATATGAAGCCTGTTTTTATAGGAAAAGGTGGCTATCAGAGTTTGTATCATGCCATTGCAGTTGGAAGTATAGGAGAAACATTAAAGGGAAGAAAGATTGTCATAAGTGTGTCGCCACAGTGGTTTAAAAATACCGGTGTTAAAGAGGACGCATTTGGAGCAACTTATTCGGAAAGCAATTTTATTGAGTTTCTAAAAAATAAAGACATTAGCGATAGCACTAAGGATTATGTTATAAGCAGAGCCATTGACCTTACAAAAAACAATCCTACAATGTGTAATAGAATAAAGGATGATGTAAGATGGTATAGGGATAACAGTAAGAATCCGTGGGATATTTTTAGAAAAAGTATTCACACAAGGCTGGTGGAAGACAAAGCGGATATTAAGCTTTTCTTTAATGCATGGAAGTCAGGTATGCTGGGTAAAAGTAGTGACGAAAAAGCAGACGGTATTACAAACAAAAAGATTAAATGGAAAAAATACTATAAGAAAGCCGAGAAAAAGGGCATAAAGAAAACATCAAAAAACCAAATGGGTATGCTTGATAATGTTTATAATAAAAAATACAAAAAACTTGTAGATCAAAACATAAGATGGAAACCTACTTACACAGAAAACTCCGTTGAAGGAAAGGATTTGGCTTGCCTGCTTCAAATCTGCAAAGAGGAAAATCTACAGGTTATGGTGGTTCTTCAGCCTTTTAACGGTTTGTATAATGACTATATCAGATGGCCTAAGAAAAAGCGAAATGCAATTTATAATAAAATCAGAAAAATAGCAAAAGAGTATGATGTACAGCTTGCAGACATGACTGACGGAGAATATGAAAAATATTACTTTGAAGACGAAAGTCATCTGGCATTGAAAGGACTGGTAACGTTTAATGAAAAAATTTATGATTTTTATAAACAACCTTCGAAATAGCGAAAAAGCAATGTTTATAGGGAAAATTTTTCTTTTTTATGGTATATTTATGGTGTTGTGGCTATATTTCATTCTGTCAAAGGATTCGGCAGCACCAACATTTATATATGAAGAGTTTTAAAATATAGCCCGATGCATGATTGTTAGCAGATGACAATTATGCATACTATTAAAAAGATGGAGATTAGGTATGATAGGGTGGCTAATATATTCGGCTGTAGATGTTGAAAAAAATAAATATTATATTCAAATGTATAAGGACAAGTTTAAAGAACATTTTATAGAGATTAAGCTTGTAATTGTGGAAGAACTTGAAAACATGGAGCAATACGTGAAATGTAATAAGGTTGATTTTGCAATTAACAGAAGTAGAAATCACATTATGGGAGAACTCTTGGAACAAAAAGGAGTGAGAGTCTTTAACAGCAGTTCAGTTACAAGAATAGCTAATAATAAAGGAATCACGTATGAGTTTTTGAAAGATGTGGTTCCTTTTTTGGCAGTTAAATATGGAAATGAAATAATAGAGAGCAAAATAGAAAATAAAGGATTTGAATATCCTTATGTAATAAAAAGTTGCAGTGGTCATGGCGGAAGTCAGGTATTTCTTGTAAATAACAGCAAGGAAGAAGAACAGGCTATTAAGGTAATGAACGGTCAGGAATATGTTGTGCAGCAGTGCTGTTCTGATCTTGGTCGTGATGTTAGGGTATACATAATAGGAAATAAAATTATTAAGGCAGTTCTTAGAACTTCAACGGAAAGCTTTAAAAGTAACTATAGTTTAGGGGGAAAGGTTCAGGAATACACTCTTAATAATGAAGAAAAAGCAATGGTGGAGAGAATAGTAGATAAGTTGCCACTGGACTATGCAGGAATTGATTTTACTTTCAATAACGGAAAGGCGGTTTTTAACGAAATCGAAGATGCAGTTGGGGCAAGAATGCTGTATCAGGTGTCAGATATTGATATTGTGGAAATGTATATTAAGTATATTTTAGAACAATTGAGCAAAGAATGATAAAAACACTAAAACTTTGTAAAAGAAAGAAAATATGTTATACTTAATGGAGTTTATATAAAGAAATTTTATACAGTATGTAAGGAGAACAAGATTATGATATTTGGAGCAGTTTTAGCAGGTGGAATTGGTAGCAGAATGGGAAATGTAGAGAAGCCAAAACAGTATCTTAACATTGCAGGAAAGCCTATTATCATTCATACATTAGAAAAATTTTATGTAAATGATAAATTCGAAAAGATTATTGTTTTGTGTCCTAACCAGTGGGTTAATCACACAGAAAACTTAATTAAGAAATATATTGGCGAGAATGACAAGATAGTTGTAATCAGTGGTGGTTCCACAAGAAATGAAACTATTATGAATGCAATTGCATACATTGAAGAACACTATACAATAGACGATGATTCTGTTATTGTTACACATGATTCAGTAAGACCATTTGTAACACATAGAATTATTGAAGAAAATATTAAATATGCTCAGGAATATGGTGCATGTGATACTGTAGTTCCTGCAACAGATACAATTGTAAAGAGTATGGATAACGAAATTATATCAGAAATTCCTGACAGAAGTAAAATGTATCAGGGACAGACACCACAGTCATTTAAGATTAAAAAATTAAAATCATTATATGAAGGTTTAAGCGAAGAAGAAAAAACAATTCTTACGGACGCAGCAAAGATTTTTGTTATAAAGGGTGAAAAAGTTCATTTGGTAGAAGGGGAAGTTTCTAACACAAAAATTACTTATCCATATGATTTACGTGTGGCTGAAACATTAATAAGCGAGAAATAATACTCGTGGAAGTTTGTCGGAGGTTAAATAATTATGATAAATACAGTATACCAGTTAGTAGCACCCAGAAGATTTGAAATTAAGTATAGTGACATAGACTTAAATAATAACAAGGTCATTGTACGACCAACATATTTATCAATATGTAATGCAGACCAGCGTTATTATCAGGGATTAAGAGATGCGGAAATTTTAAGAAAGAAATTACCTATGGCCCTTATACATGAAGCAATCGGAGAAGTAGTAAGAGATCCTTCAGGCAATTTTAAAACAGGCGATTTGGTTGTTATGGTGCCAAACACACCTGTTGAAGAAGATGACATAATAGCAGAGAATTATTTAAGATCGAGCAAGTTTAGAGCAAGCGGATTTGACGGTTTTATGCAGGAATATGTTGAAATTACAGCAGACAGACTTGTAAGACTTCCACAGGATATTGATAGAACAGTTGCAGCATTTACTGAGATAGTCAGTGTTAGTGTTCATGCAATTGGAAGATTTGATAAGATTGCTCACAAGAGAAGAAATGTTGTTGGAATCTGGGGTGACGGAAACCTTGGATATATAACAGCAGTGTTCTTTAAGACTATGTTCCCTGAAACTAAGTTGTATATTTTCGGAGTTAACCCTGATAAGTTACAGGATTTTACTTTTGCAGATGCAACATTTACAGTAGAGCACATTCCTGAAGATGTTAAGATTGACCATGCGTTTGAGTGTGTTGGTGGGGCAGGTTCAGGTAAGGCTATTAATCAGATTATTGATTATATTAATCCTGAAGGAACAATATCAATTCTTGGAGTATCAGAGTATCCTGTACCTATTAATACAAGAATGGTACTTGAAAAGGGACTTAGAATTTTTGGAAGCAGCAGAAGTGGTGTGGCAGACTTTGAAAAGACAGTTGCACTTTACAAGTCTAATCCTGAAATAATAAATTACTTATCTAATATTGTAGGAGCAGTAGTTCCTGTAAGAACAATAGAAGATATGAAGAAGGCATTTGAAATGGACATTCAGAAAGCTTTCGGAAAAACAATTATGATGTGGGATAAATAAAAAATGATAGGGGGAAAGGCTTATGTTTAAAATAATAATGCCTGTTTATAACGCAGAAAAATATCTTGAAAAAGCGGTAGACAGTATAATAAACCAAACATTATCATTTAAGGACAATGTGGTAATACATTTAATAGATGATTCAAGCAGTGACGGTTCTTTAGAATTATGCAATAAATACAAAGAACAATATCCGGATAATTTTATTGTTACACATTTTGAAGAAAATCAGGGCGTTTCGGCAGTGAGAAACTACGGAATAAAGATGTGTAAACACGAGAAAAATGTAATAGTAGGGTTTGTTGATTCTGATGATTATTTGGATAACAAAGCTTTGGAAACAGTATGGAATTTCTTTGAAAATCATAAGGACATACAGCTTGTAACCTCAGAAATATATCATTTTGGAGCAAGAAATGATGAACATAAATCCAATTGGAGATTTGAAGAAAGAGAAGTTGTAAACATAAAAGAGGATTTTAATTATCCTCAATACTATATTGGTGGCGTGTTCTTAAAAGACAAGGCGTTACGTTCACTTAAGTTTGACGTTAATATGGACTTTTGGGAAGATGCGATGGCAATAAACAAGGTTATTTTAAAGCTGGGCAAATATGGTCTGGTTAAGGGTGCCATTTATTATTACAGAAAGATGGAAAACGAATCATCGCTTGTTGATAAGGCGTGGAGAAAAAAAGAAAGATATACTACTTTTTTGGAAGACGGATATAAGCGTCTTATGAAATGCAGCCTGTTAAGAAAGTTTAAAGTTGTTCCATACATTCAGTATGTAGTTGCTTACCATTTAAGATTATTCTTATTGGAAGGTAACAGAGAAGTTGTAATGGAAATGGTTCCAGAGAAAGAAATGCAGCCGTTTAAAGACAGGTTAAGTGATGTATTGCAAAAGGTAAGTGATGAAGTTATTTGTTCAATGAACACAGCACTTCCTGTAATAGAAATGGAATTGTCATTAAAGTACAAAAAGAAAGTCAGAGCTAAGAAGACAATTACGGATAATGATATGGTTTTCCAATATGGAGAAAAACAATTAGCAAGATTATCAGAACGTAATGTAAGAGTTATTGGAATTATGGACAAGCCCGGATATGAAGGAATGCTGCGTGGAAGATTCAGCACTCCTTTATATGCTATGAAGAAGGATGATTATATTTTTGTACAAAACGGAGACGAAAAAATAAAAACAGACCGCTACAAGTGTAAAAAACAACTGTATATTTTAGATGAATTAATGAGAAATTATAAGAATGCAGGTTTTGTAGTTAGAATTCCGGAAGAATGGAAAGAAATTCAGTTTGGAATACACACAAACGATGCAGATATTCTGCTTAATAAAGTTGAAGTTAATTCAGAAGACAAGCAGGAGAATGAAGATGAATAAACTTGGAAAAATATTTAACGTGGCATTTGTTGTGGTGTTTTACATGATAAGTGTACTTGTAGTAGGAAATATGATTACAGGCTCATATATTGCATCATTATTATCTGTTCCTTTTTTTGTGCTTATTGCCTTTGCAATGAGTAAACAATACCTATGGCTTGATAGAATTAATCTTAAAGTTACATGGGCAGTAATTCAGGTACTTTCAGCAATTTTAATGGTGTATATGGCATTTGCAATGGAAGTTAACCTATCCTGGGACTGGGGTGGATTGATTAAGAATGCAACGAATGTAGTATTTCATAATCAATTGCTATATGAGCAGGATGTGGCAAGATATCCTAATAATGAGTTTTGGTTAGCTTTTTTAGTTATATTATTTAAGATTGTAAGAATGTTTTATGCATCAGCAACCATTGAAACATTTAAAACAGTATCAATTGTTGTAAGTTGCGTATTTGTTCAGTTGACAATATTTTTTATTCACAAAACAGCAAAGCTTGTATGGAATGAAAAGAAGGCTTTTGTTGTTGGAATCATAACTGTATGTTGCCTTCCATTGTATTTGTATGCAATGTTTGCATATACTGATACATCAGGAATGTTATTAGCAATTCTTATGTTGTATTTCTATATTAAATATAATAAAACAGACGGAAGGGCAAATATAGTTTATACCATTTTAATTGGAATTGTTGCTGGAATTTCTTACAAAATTAAAGTGACAATATTCATACTTTTTATGGCTATGATTTGCGAATTGTTCTTAAATCTTAAAGATGCTAAGCAAATAAAGAAGTTTGTAATGTTTGTTGTAATAGCAATGGTTGGAGTTGTGGCAGTTGTAAGTGCATCAAATAAAGTGATTTCAAGTCAGTTTGAAATTAGTGAAGAAGTGGAAGATGCAAATGAATTTCCACTTACACATTGGGTTATGATGGCATTAGGAGAAACCGGCGGATATTGTGAAGAGGACGTTTCATATACAAAAAGTTTTCCTACATACGAAGAAAAAAATAAAGCAGACATAAAAGAGATTAAAAAGCGTGTAAGGGAAAAAGGCAAAGCAGGTTTGATAGAGCATATATGTTATACAAAACTTAAAAGAACCTGGGGAGACAGTTGTTTGGCAGGTGATGATTATGCCGGCAGATTTCCTGTAGACGAGAATGGAATATGGCAAAGAGTGTTTACTTTCCATGGCAGTGACCATTGGATAGGTTTAATTTATTCATGGCTATATTATATTGTACTTATTGTCGGAATATTGTTATCGGGAATCTTTGCAATAAGAAGAACTAATGAACAGCAGAAAATGCTTGTTTTAAGGATAGCGTTGTTTGGAATTATTTTATTCCTGTCAATTTGGGAATGCAATTCCAGATATCTTGTGGCATTTATACCGGTTCTGATTATGACATCGGCAGATGGTATATTTATGACAAGAGAGAAAATTAAAAATAAAAAATTGAGAAAACAATAAATAAAACTCCCAATAAAAGGTTTGAACGGTAGATGTTCTATACAACCTGTTTGTTGGGAGTTTTTGTTATGTTTATTTATCTTTTTTTATTTCTAAGCCATTAGTTGTTTCAGATACAATGTATCTTGGACGTAACTGGATTTCTTCATATATTTTAGAAATATAATATCCGATAATTCCAAGGCTGAACATTAATATTCCACCAATGATAAGCATTAGAAGTATTACGGTTGTAAATCCTTCCAAAGAATATCCAAGTAAATATTTTACTATTGAATATACACCAAATATTACTGCAAAGATGAAGAATATTATTCCACATCCTGTTACTAGCTGCATTGGAGCAGCTGAAAAAGAAGTAATATTGTTAATTGCATACTTAACAAGTGATTTGAAAGACCATTTGGACTCGCCAAGTTCTCTTTCCTGAACATCAAATTCAACGTAAGCTGTTTTATATCCTACCCATGATGAAAGTGCACGGAAGAATACGTGTCTTTCAGGAAGTGCAAGGAATGAATCAACTACCTTACGGTCCAGTAATTTAAAGTCTGATGCACGGGACATATCAATTCCTGTGGAACCACTTATAATATTGTAAAAAGTCTTTACAAACATCTTATGTATAAAGCTTTCTTTTCCACGTGAAGCCTTAACACCTTCCACAACTTCGAAACCTTCTGTCCAAAGCTTATACATTTCCAAAATTGTTTTTGGTGGATGTTGCAGATCACAATCCATAACTACACAACAATCACCGCTTGCATGTTCAAGACCTGCAAATACTGCGCCTTCCTTTCCAAAGTTACGGGAAAAACATACACCCTTAATATTCTTATTATTAGCTGAAGCATTAACTATTTCTTCCCATGTTGTATCTTTTGAACCGTCATTTACAAAAATAATTTCATACTCAATATTGTTTTCCGACAAAAGAGATGAAACCACTTCTGCAGTCTTGTGAATCATCGCCCCCTCATTGTATGCAGGGATAACCACTGAAAGTAAACTCATATCTCTACTCCTTTTGTAATGTAATAATACCGAAATAAACTGAAAAGTTTAATATTATCTATTTTATTATGATAATCCTAAAGTAATATTTTATACTTTATAGAGAATAAATGCAAGTTATGTTGTAAGATTTGCATATAAGTTACATACAAGATTTATGGTAATGGGCATTAATTGAAGTTTGTATATTTTTATGGTAAACTTAAAAGTAATGTGTAAATGTAACACAGGAAGAAAATAGAAAAATACAGAAAGGAAACATACATATTTAAATGTATGATTTTGGGAGGATGAATAAAGTTAAAAAATGGCAATGGGGACTACTTTTTTTTGTACTATGTGCATTATGCTTTTTGTATCCATACACAGGTGATGACTGGGCATGGGGAAGCAGCATAGGAATAGAAAGATTAAACACATGGTTCGATAATTATAGCGGACGTTATTTCGGCAATTTAATTGTACTTGCACTTACAAGATCAAATATTTTAAAGACAATTGTAATGTCAGCATGTATTACATTAATTGTCTGGATGATTACAAAAACAAATGAAGGTAAGTGGCAGATGGCTACTTTGGTTACAATACTTATTTTTACTGCACCTAAGGCAGTTATAAGACAGAGTATTGTTTGGACAGCCGGATTTTCAAATTATACTACATCCATTGTTCTTATTCTTTTGTACGGATTGTTTGTAAGAAATTTATTCATAGAAGATGGAAAGAAGCATTCTAATGTATGGGCAATTCCAATGCTTATATTAGGATTTTTGACAACACTTATTGTAGAACACGTAACAATACTTGCAGTTATAATGGCAGTATATATTATTGCATTTAATTTTATAAAAAACAGAAAAATAGAATTGTCTCACGTGGCATATTTCGTGGGAACAATTGCAGGGACAGCAACAATGTTTTCTAATTCTGTTTACTCATCTATTGGAAGCGGAAGCGATGGTTACAGAACTGTCGGAGCAAGTGAAGGCGGAACATTGGAGAGAATTATAACTAATTACTTTGATGTAATTGGAAAAGAAATGATGTTTGACAATATTGTTTTGTGTGTTGTAATGGCAATTGTTGTATTAATAGCTTTTATTCAATACCATGACAAGCTAGAAAGTAACATGACAAAGATTGTTTCATGTATTTCGTTAACATTGGTTATGGGAACATTGGTATATGGAATTGTAACAAGAGTTGATACAGAATGGATTTACAATTGGAAATATGGAAAGTATCTTGACGGCGTATTTAATGTTATTTTCTGGATTTCATTACTTGTACTTGTTTTAAGCCTTTTTAAGGATAAATATGTAAAGTACAGATTGTCTTTTATATTGGGATGCATAGCGTGTGTGTCAGGACCATTACTTATGGTTACACCAATTGGACCAAGATGTTTCTTTGCAACATTTGTTTTAACAATATGGTTTATTGCAGAAGTATGTAATCTGGTTAATATAAATGAGGATATATATGGTATCCTGACAAAAATGGAAATTGCAGCCCTTGTAATTGTTATGGGGATGCAGTTTGCAGTATATGCACCGATTTATAAAGCTGATAGAGCAAGACTTGATAAAGTAAGAAAAGCGGAAAGTGAAGGAAAATCAGAAGTTACTATTCAGAGACTTCCTTATGAGGGATATCTTCACGCACCATCACCTAGTGAGGAAATATGGGAATACAGATATAAGTTATTTTACAATATTTCACAGGATCTAAAGATTAAAGTGGTGGAACATAAATATTAAAAATAGCAAAATAATGAAGGGAAAAATAAATGAAAATTTCAGTAATTATTGCAGCTTATAATGCAGAAAAATATTTGGTAGAAACGTTGCAGAGTGTAGTTAATCAGACATTGGATGACTATGAAATCATTACAATAAATGATGGCTCTAAAGATGGAACACTGGATATATTAAAGGAATATGAGAAAGAATATCCTAATTTTACAGTAATAAGTAAAGAAAACGGCGGGGTGTCAGCTGCAAGAAATGATGGATTAAACGTGGCACAGGGTAAGTATGTTTATTTCTATGATGCTGATGATATATTAGAATTGGAAGCCTTAGAGAAGATGTATGAGGCTGCTGAAAATAATAAGGCAGAGTTGGTAATTGCCGGATATGATATGTTTGACCAGTATAAGACTACAGAAGTAAAAGAGTTGAACAGCTTACTTGAATTAGAGAAAATAGATAAATATGATACAGACATTTTAAAAACATTCTCTTTAACAAACAAATTGTTTAGAAGAGATATAATAGAAAAATATAATTTAAGATTGCCACCAATATCTTATTCTGAAGACGGCGTTTTTTCAATGAATTATGTTTATCATGTCACTAAAATCACCGGATTGGAAATGGTAGTTACCCATTACAGAAGAATGATTGGTGACACTAATGCGGCAACACAGAATATATCAGATTCTAAGGTGGAAGATTATATTGAAGCTCACAGACTTATTCTGCAGGCTGCAAGAGATAGTATATTAAGGGATTTTCCTAAATACAAATCCATTAATCAGGTAAGAGCAGAAGATAAGGAATTAACAGAGTATTTAAATAGAATTATTTATAAAGAGTTAAATATTCTCATTAAGCAGTTTTATTCAAAATTCTGGTCTTTGAAGAAAAGCACAATTGAGAAAATTAAAGACGAAATCTTAGAAAAAATAGAAATCTTAGATTTACAGAATGCATCTTTGGTAGCCGACGAAAACCCTGATATTTCTTTATATAATATTATTACAGATGAGGAAGAAATGAAGGAAAATGCACATTTTACAGCAGTATTATATGGCAAGGAAAATGATGAAGAACAGTTTATTAAGTGCTTAGACAGTCTGGCTAACCAGAATCTTGTTGGGGTAAATATTGTTTTACCTGAAAGTATGAAGAAAATAGTTGAGGACAATGACTGCTTCCAGAAAAATATGATTTTCATAGAGGCGCAGTCTGAAGAAGAGTTGTTTAGAAAAGCACTTGAGACAACTAAGACCAGATATATAACTTTTTGTGATAGTAAGATTTTATATTCAAATAACACATTCAAATATGTGTTTAAGAGATTTATAAAGACTCATAAGGACTTTTTAATAGAACTTATTTATCATACTAATTTCAATGAGCCACAGCCTGTTTATTTAAACAGAATAGCTCAGGAATCAGTTATGAATGAAGTTGGATATAATGATAATCTTTGCATGGATTATACATTGGCAAACAAGTTCTTTGATGTGTATTTTGTCCGTGAAATAATAACGGATAAAAAAGGAATAAAGGAACATATTGAAGATTTCTATAAAAAGGGTTGCTATACATTCTTTAATGATGGAATAGTTCATTTTGATGGAAAAGAAAGAGAATTTATTTCTTTCATTGAACATGACGGAAGTACAGAATATATAAAAAAATATTTTGAAGATGCACAGGTTGACTTAAATAGTGAGGATTTGGCAATGAATCCGGGAGAAGCATTAGTTAAGTTACAGGACATTTCTAATTTTAAAGAAAAAACTTTTGTTAACAATGTAATTAAGTTTGCAATAGAAAGATACAAGACAAAGGAAGTGATAAACAGAACATTGTTTATCAGTGTTAGAAAGAACGGAGAGCTTGAAGGAAATGCCAAGGCTTTATATCCTTATGTAAAGGGTGATAAAGTGATTTTCGCTAAGCAGTTACCACATAATCCGTTACAGATATTAAAAGCTGTCAAATTGATTTGTACAAGTAAAGTTATTGTAACAGATGATTATGTAAAATATTTAAGATATTTTGATTTAAAGCCTGAACAGAGAGTTATACAGTTGTGGCATGCCTGTGGAGCATTTAAGAAGTTTGGACAGAGAGGAACAAATTTGGAAATTAGGACAGACTTAGCAACTCATGCCCAGTACAATCTTGTGTCAGTAAGTGGTGCAGAAGTGCGACCTATTTATGCAGACGCTTTTGACATTGACTTAAAGAAGGTTAAGGCTTTAGGCGTACCTAGAACAGATGAATTTTTTGATAAGAAACTTATAGAACAGAAGAGAGAGGCAATATATAAGGCATATCCTGAATTAAAGGGAAAATTTGTTATTATATATGCACCTACATTTAGAGATGAAGGCCAGGGAAGAAGTCAGTTTAATCCGAAGATTGATTTTGACAGATTATCAGAAAAACTGTTGCCTAACCAGCAGTTTATTATTTGTCCTCATCCGGTAATGAAGAATGATATTGTGTCTAAGAAATACGATAATATTAAGGTTGTAAGAGATTTCTCAACAAACGATTTTATGTTTGTTTCAGATATGTTAATAACAGATTATTCTTCAGTTATTTTTGAGTATGCGTTATTAAAGAAGCCTATTGGATTCTTCTGTTATGATTTGGCCATATATGATAGAGGATTTTATTTGAATTATCCGGATGACCTTCCGGGTGAAGTATATGAAAATCAGGAACAATTGGAAGAGTTTTTGCAAGATTCCGAAAATACAAAGTTAACAGAAAAGTACGATACATTTATTAAAAAATATATGTCAGGTTGTGACGGACACAGTTGTGAACGTTTGGCAGGTTTAATAAATTCATATGTGGGGAGAAAATAAATGGGAAAAAAGATATCTTTTGTAAGTTCAAAAAATAGAGGGATAACCCTTGATATGTTAGTAGTAAAGGACTTTTTCAGAGTAAATGATGAGAAAGTTGAATTTAAGGATGTGGTTGCAAATGAAAATGCAAAAAATTCCCTTGTAAAAAAAGGAAACATAAGCATAAGAAAGGAGTATTGCAAAAACAATACTGACATAATATGCGTTGACGGTTCAATTGCAGGAAAATTACCTAAGAATGCACCGGAAGGAAAGAGGGTTCTCATAGCAACACCTTATGATTACCAGTTTAAGGCAATTAATGAATATGACAAGGGAGCATTTAAGAAAAAGAATACGTATAAGAATTTTACACATATTATTGTAGGTTCACCTTTTGAAAAAGAGCTTTTGAAAAAATGCTATAATACACCGAAGTCAGAAATAATTGATCAGGTGTGTATTCCATACTCGTGGAGATTGAATCAGGAAGAATTTAAGAAAAAACATTATGATAAGTATTGTAAACATTATCCAATGTTAAAAGGCAAAAAGATTTTGGCAATATTATTAACCGGAGAGTTGGATGAAGATGAGGAAAATCCATATGCAGAAGTTAACTGGAATAAGATTTTTGATAACTTAGATGATGACTGGATTATTTTTACTAACAGTGGGAAGCTGTTGGAGAATATGACTCATATAGGTTACCAACACAGAAACCAGTTTGTATATTCCAATAGAACATTTGATACAAGAGAAGTATTATCATTTGCTGATTGTTTAGTAACAAATAGTGGATTGTATGCAACATATTTTGCAGTTAGACAGAAACCTATTTATTGCCTAAAATATACTAACTGTGAGTTTGAAAAATATATGAAGAGAAAGTTTTCAAATTTATACATTAAAAACGTTGAAGACATTGATATGACAAAATTTTCAGAATTTACTTCAGAGAACGAAAAGTTTTGCGAATATTTCTCATATAATTGCGGTGAAAATCCATCAGCCAAGATATCTGAAATTTTTGAATAGAATATAGTAACAGGAAAGAGTAAGCATTATGAATTTTTTTCAAAAATTAACAGGACATTTTTCAACAATAACACGCCATAGACATAAGGTTATTGCCCATTGTGCAAAGGCGGGAATATTGTGGCAGGGACTTAGACACGACCTGTCAAAATATACTCCAACTGAGTTTATCCCCGGAGTAAAATACTATATGGGAGACAGAAGTCCCAATGAAGGGGAAAGAATAGACAAGGGCTATTCTAAGGCATGGTTACATCATAAGGGACGTAACAGACATCATTTTGAATATTGGGTTGATTACAATATGAAAAGTCATAAGAACGAACCTGTTGAAATGCCTTATAATTATGTAGCGGAAATGTACTGTGACAGACTGGCAGCAGGCAAAATATATAACGGTGACAAATACAAACAGACTGATCCGTTAGAATATTTTGTCAGAAGAAAATCAAGTAGAATTATTCATCCAAAAACCAGTGATGAAATTGAAAAGCTACTTATTATAACTGCCAATGAGGGAGAAGATGCAGCATTTAAATGCATAAGACAGAAATTAAAAAGCCAGAAGAAAGTATAGTTGGTAATACCGACTATACTTTTTGTAAATATTTTTACGAGAGGGAGAAAGATGAAAGATAAAACTACATCAATTTACAAAAATGCCATATTAAACAAGGCAACAGATGTTTTGCAAATATTTATTAAATATATAATCGTAATTATTTCTATGTTATTCTTAGGATTTATTTTCTTACAGAGCTTTTTTGGATCAACGCTTTTAGATTTTTGTGAATCATCTTTTTTTATTGAAAAACCATTTTGGAGTACAGTCCTTATAGTGCTGATTCCAATTTTAATTGCCATAATCGTAAAGATTATTCTGCAGAAGTATTCTATTTCAATAGTTACTCCAAATTATATTTTCCTTGGAATAGTAACGGTAGTTTATACGATTTTAATGATTATGTTTGTGTACAAAACAGGCATTCCGGCAATGGACGACCAGGAACTTATTTTGAACGCAGCCAATGACTTGCTTAACAATGTACCTGATATGTGGGATAAAGGAGCATATTGCTATAGATTTCCTAATCAGAACGGTTTTGTTTTGTTTGTGGCACTTGGATTGAAAATGTTTGGCACAGATAATCAGATGGTTTTCCAATATTTAAACATACCGATGCTTATATTAAGTTCATTCTTTTTAAGCAAAACCATTTACCTTTTATTTAATGATAAGAAACTGGCACGTTATTCATATATTTTGCTTTTGGGATTCTTCCAGTTGAATTGTTATGTAACATTTGTTTATGGAACATTATATGGACTTGCGGCTTCAGTTGCAGGAATATTCCTTTTGATTAAATATTTCAAAAAGAGAAATATTGTTAACGGACTTGTAGGTATTTCACTTCTTTCAATAGGATATGGATTTAAGTCAAACTATTTGATTATGATTGTTGCAGCTTGTCTGTTATTATTATTTGATGCAATAGTAAAAAAGAGTTTGAAATCAGTAATCTCTTTAGTGTGGGGAATTGTTTTTTATGTTGTTGTAGTTACTTCAATTTCGTCAACTATTTATCATCTTACAGGAAAGAAAGTAGATGAGGGAACCCCAAATACAGCTTGGGTAGCCATGGGACTACAGGAAAGTTATAAGGCACCGGGATGGTGGAATGGATATAATGCTAAAGTTTTTGCAGACAATGAATATGATATTCCAAAAACAAAAGAGGCAATTTCACAAAATATATCTGAAAGAATGGAAGAATTAAAAAAAGATAAAGACTATACAATGTCATTTTTTAGCAAAAAAACAGCATCTCAATGGAGTGAAGGAACATTTGAATGTTTTTATATAACAAACTTGGATAGAGGACGACTTTCTAATCCAACATGGACAGATTCGGTGAAGAATCTAATGGTGGACGGACATTCAGCCAATCGTGCAGTTACTACAATATGTAATTATTTTATTGTATTTTTGTGGCTTGGAATAATATTATTCTTAATATTCGATTTCCGAAAACTGGATGCTTATAAGTTGATTTTTGCAATTACATTTATAGGAGGATTCTTATTCCATCTTGTTTGGGAAGCAAAAGGTCAGTATACAATAATTTATGCTTATCTTATGATTCCATATATGCTTAGAGGCTATCAGTTATTGCTTAGAAGAGTATGCAACATAAGCCTTGGCGAAAAAGAGGCTAAAGAAAAGAGAGGAACAATTATTCCTGTGGTTGTCATTGCTTTAGTTGTAATAGTAATAGGCATTTCAAATAATAAAGTTGTAAATGAAACAATAAAGCTAAATGGCGATAAGGAAAGATATGAGTCATATATGAGCCATCAGGTTGATGACTTGGATGATGGATATTATACTATAATACCTGCAAATGATTCATCAGTAACACTGGCAGGATTAATAGGTAATGATAAAAAATATTCAGATAAGTTTGTAGTTGACTGTTCACTTATAAGTCTTTGTGGTAAGAAAAGCAACGAAATATCTGAACAATCACTTGGAATACTGGAAGGCAAAATTGATCCTGGAACTTCAGTAGGACTAAGTGCAACAGACCGTTCAATATTCCAGCGTTGGATTGTTAAAAAGGTAAAAGACAATACTTATGAAATATATGATGAATACAATCTGGCATTAACATATGACAAGAAGAAAAAGAAACTTTCAATTGAACAGTATACCGGAGATAAAAACCAACAGTGGGTTATATATTCGGCAAAATAGAAAGTGGTTGCGTATAATATATTTTAGAATTTGAATTGGTTCCGTGGGGCCAACATATTTAGCACAAAAACAGAGCTGCATTGACGTTTGCCAATGCAGCTCTGTTAATTAAGAACTTTTTATAGTCCGGTTATTAGTATTTTCCTGCAACATAATCTGTTGCCTTAACCCAGTTTTCATAAGGAATCATCTGAGCCCAATATGTATTGATAGGTTTTGTTTCATTCTTGTATAAGTCAACTAAAGATTGCTTGAATGTTAATTCTTCATCTGTAATTCTCTTAAGACCGGAAGGTATTGTCCAGTAGCATTTGCCAAAGTACCATAATTTATCATAATTACCAGTGCTTATACATGCGTTTGTTACAGCCTGGTCTGTGTTTTTGTGATGGATATGACCTGTTTCTCCGGCAGGACTATGTGTTGCAATCAAATCCCAATTCTTACTCTTAATAAGTTTAGTTACATCAGCAGCAACACCGTCCTTTACAGAATCCCAATCATATTTAACCCATTTCCTATTAGCATCTCTAACAAGGTCAGGATAATCTAAAATAATTCCCTTAATGCCTGCTTTTTCCATTACAGACTTAAATTCATTCTTTCTAACATCTGTGAAATGATTTGTAAGACATACAACAAACCAGTTACCTGATTTTAAATGAGCACCACCCCATAATGTTTCGTCATCAGGATGGGCAACAATCATAAGCTTGTTACATCCGCTAGTATCAATGTTGTCATATAATAATGAATTTTCAAAGAAGCCTGTTTTATTTTCTACAACTAAGAGCATTCTTAATGTTTCTTTCCTTTTTGAAGGAGTTGCAGTAATGTAAACTTCACCCGGTCTCTTTGTTGTTACAAGACCATTGGCATCAACTGTTGCTATAGATTGATCTTCAGATTTATACTGTATTTTTTCAATGTCGTGATTTGTGTACTGAAGAACAATCTGATAATTGTTTCCGTATTTAACTGTTGCTTTATTGCCATTCTTAAAACTAATCTGTGGAACTTCCTCAGTTTTAATTTTATAAGTCTTTTTAACCTTTGTTTCTTTGGAGTAAACAGTGATTTTGACTTTACCTTTTTTCTTTATTGTAAGTAAACCATCTTCAGATATTGTGGCAACATCATCGTTAGAACTGTTCCAAGTTATTTCTTCCAATGTTTTCTTAGGTGTAGTCTTGTAATTTAACTGATACTGCTGACCTATGTAATAATGTTTCTTCCTGCCAACAACTTTGATTGATTTTACATTTTTAAAAACTTTAACCTTGCATTTAGCCTTTTTTGAAGTACCTTTAATCTGGGCATATATTGTAATGTTACCTTTTTTAAGAGCCTTAACAACCCCTTTCTTATTTACAGTGGCTACCTTTTTGTTTGATGAAGAATAAACTACATCGCTCTTTTTGTACTTGCCTGATAACTTGACTTTAAGCTGCTTGCGCTGTGTAGCAAACATTGTTATTTTTTTACTATTGTTGTTAAAAGATACAGCTTTTGGAGCTGCATGTACGCTTAATGTACCAATGCCACATAGACATGTCAGCAAAGCAAGAGTTGTAATTAATTTTTTTGTTACCGAATTTTTGCTCATTTTTTTTCACCTCATTTTAATATTTTCATTCTCAAATAACAATTCTATTGTATTATTCGAAAAAAAGCAACATAAACTTTGTTGCTGATAGTTCCAAACAGTAAAAAAATTAAGTAAATTTTGTAAAAAAATTGTATATTGAAAAACAAAAAAATTGCAAAAAAAAATCCACCGGAAAACGATTATGCAACGCACCGACGGACTTAGTATTAATATTAAGCTTCTGTTTTATCTTTTTTGAAAATAACAAGCTTGCTGAATACATAGTTAAGTAATACAACAAGGAATGACATTGTAATCTTGCACACGCTACCTTCCAATCCGAAGATTGCCTGATTAAATCCGTGGCTTACAAGGAAAGGAACACCGAAGATTTCGATTAAACCTGTTGCGATTCTCGCAGACAGGAATAAGCTTAATTCCTTAAGAACAAACTTAGGATTCCATGAATAACTTTCAAATACGAAAAGCTTGTTTGTTATGTAAGCAAAAGTTACAGCTAAAACCCATGAAACCACATTGGCAACAAAAACATCAATAGTGCTTGCTGAAATATGAAGGGGCCCTGTTAAATTGTTGCCCGGATGGCAAAACATAACCATAAGACTGTAAACTACCCAGTTAACAACAGTGGTTCCACCACCCATAATAAGGTACATAATAATTTCTTTATATTTAATAAAAAGTTGTTTAATAGTTTCCATTAAAAATCTCCTCTACTTAATTTAACTTCGACAAGTATAACACAAAAAATAAAAGTTGTAACTATTTCCTTAAAAATCGGGGAAAATCAATAATTTACTGCAGATAATTGCAAGAAACAAATAAAATGTTATAATGAACAGGTATGAAGAGGAGGGACAATATGAAACCAATATTATACATAGTTATACCTTGTTATAATGAAGAAGAGGTTTTACCTATTACAAAAGACTTATTTTTAAACAAACTTAAGGAATTAATTTCAAAAGAAAAGATTAGTGATTCAAGTAGAGTAATGTTTGTTAATGACGGCAGTAAGGATTCAACATGGGAGATTATTAAAAAGCTGGCATTAGAAGATGAACATTTCATCGGAATTACACAGAGTAGAAACAGAGGACATCAGAATGCAGTTCTTGCAGGTTTGATGGAAGCAAAAGACAAGTGTGATATTACTATATCTATTGACTGTGACGGTCAGGATGATATTAATGCAATGAATGAAATGGTTGATGAATATTTAGAAGGAAGCGAAATCGTGTATGGCGTGCGTTCTAAGAGAGATACAGATACTTTCTTTAAAAGAGCCACTGCTGAAGGCTTCTATAAAGTTTTAAATATGATGGGAGCAGAGGTTGTGTTTAACCATGCAGATTACAGACTTGTTAGTAGTAGAGTTCTTAATGAGTTTGCTAATTTTAAGGAAGTTAATCTTTTCCTTAGAGGAATGTTTCCACTTGTAGGTTTTAAGAGCACAAGCGTATATTATGAAAGAAATGAAAGAATTGCAGGGGAAAGTCATTATCCGTTAAAGAAGATGCTGGCACTTGCATTTGATGGAATTACAAGTTTAAGCATTAAACCAATACGAATGATTACAAGCTTTGGCTTTATTGTGGCATTGGTAAGTTTCATTTTTATTATAGTTTCTATTATACAGAAATTCGTTGGCACAACAGTAACAGGATGGACAAGTACAATAGCTGTTATATGTTTTGTTAGCGGTGTTCAGTTAATATGTATGGGTGTTCTTGGAGAATATATTGGAAAGATATATATGGAAGTAAAACACAGACCACGTTACATAATTAGTGAACGAACAGAAGATTTAAAAGAGAAGGATAAGTAAGATGGAACAAAAAAAAGGAGCGGGTAGAATAGCAAAATGGGATAACGCAAGATGGATTCTGATTACACTTGTAGTTATATGCCATTTTTTTGAAAATTATTTAGGAAACCCAGTAGCTAATTCACTGTTTTTTTATGTATACACATTTCATATGCCGGCATTCTTCCTTATAGCAGGCTTGTTTTCAAAGAAAACAGTAGAGGACAGAAGAATCGACAAAGTTGCACCTTACATATTAATTTACATATTTATTAAAATAGTAAATTGGATTGTACAAATGATAATTTACGGGAAATATACTTCTATAAATTGGTTTGTTGAATCGGGAGTTGCATGGTTCGCATTGGCAATGTTTTTTATGTATATAATAACATTTTATACAAAACGCTTTAAACCGGTTTATGGGTTTGTCTTATCTGTAGTTATTGCAATGATTTTAGGCTATACAGTTGAGAATACAGATATTTTCTGCTGGATGAGAATTGTTAATTTTTATCCATTTTTCTATTTAGGATATGTTATTTCAATAGAAGACATAACGAAATGGTTGGAAAATAAAAAAATAAAAGTAATGGCAATTATTTCGTTGATTACTTATTTTGTAATATGTTGTGTAGGAATTGACAAAATCTTTTGGCTAAGATTTTTGTTAACAGGAAGAAGTGGATATTACCGTTTGGAATATGGAATGGCATATGGTCCGCTGATTAGATTAGGAGTGTATGTTATTTCATTCTTTATAGTATTTATGTTCCTAAGCATTATGCCGAAAAGAAGATTTATTTTATCAAAGATAGGTCAGAGAAGCTTAAGTGTATATGTATTCCACTATATTTTTATCTATATTTATATGGCAAGCAGTTTGTACAAATATTTGCCTTACAAGTATCCTAACAAATGGTGGTTATTTATTGTTGCAATTGGAATAGTAGTCACATTCATATGTGGAACAAAATGGCCTGATGCATTATGCAAATGGATTATGAATAGTAATATTAAATATAGAAAGAATGCCAAACAGTAATTATTTTAATCAATAGGAAAATCCTATAATGAAAGGAAATATATGAACAGTTACGATAATAACGGACAGATAAATAACTACAATAATTCATATATGAACGAACCGGAGCAGAGGAAAATCCCATATGTAACAGCAGTGCTTGTTGCAATAAATGTGGTAGTCTTTCTAGTGATGGAATTTTTTGGGTCAACGGAAAGTGGTGAGTATATGTATGCTCATGGAGCATCATATGCACCGGATATTTTCGAAAACGGACAATGGTACAGAATACTAACAAGTATGTTTATGCATTTTGGAGCAGAACACCTGATAAACAACATGGTAATGCTTTATATCCTTGGATATCAGATAGAAGAAAACTTCGGAAGAGTAAAATACCTTATAACATACTTTATATGTGGCATAGCCGGAGGCATAATCTCATCAGGAATCGAAATGATAACAGGAGAGTACTCTATAAGTGCCGGAGCTTCAGGAGCAATTTTTGGCATCTTCGGAGTCCTACTGGTAATGATATTCAAAAGCAGAAAACAACTGGGACAGGTATCTGCACCACGACTAATCTTGTTATTTATACTAATGGTCTTCGGCAACATGCAGGAAGGCGTAGATTGGATGGCACATCTGGGCGGAGCAGTTACAGGAGTTGTTATTGCATTAGCAATATATAGACCTGGAAACAAACCGCTACATTTATAAGGATAATAGCAAATTGCAATTTTTATGGATAGTTACAAAGCTAACATATCAATATTTTATCCATCGGGGAGCAGAAATTTATGCAAGCAAACAATAGGCAGATTTTTGAAATTTTGCGAGCATAGTGTAAGCCAAAAATCAACTGTCTGAGCCGTAGGCGAGTTTTGATTTTTGGACTTACAATAAACGGCGGAGCAAAATAATAAAATCAACGTGTTTGCGGTATAAAGTTCTGTTCAACGATGGTAAATACAAAATATTGATTTGCAACTATCTAAATATGAATTTGATATTATCCAATAAAAAGAATTGGATTTAGGAGGTAAGTTTTATGAGCGATTGTATTTTTTGTAAAATTGCTGGAGGTGAAATTCCTTCAATTACTTTGTTTGAAGATGATAAGGTTAAGGTTATTTTTGATGCAGGCCCTGCAACAGTAGGTCATGCATTGGTTATTCCTAAGAGTCATGCAGCTAATGTTTTTGAGATTGACGATGAACTTTTGGCTCACGCTCACATAGTAGCTAAGAAGGTTGCAACTGCACTTAAGGAAGCAACAGGTTGTGAAGGTGTTAATATTTTGCAGAACAATGGAGAAATAGCAGGTCAGTCTGTTTTCCATCTTCATATTCATGTTATTCCAAGATATAGCAAGGATGATGCTAATATTAAGTGGACACCGGGAACTCAGGATGTTGATAAGCTTAATGCTATCGCAGAAAAGGTTCAGAAGATTTTATAGGAATGGTTTGAAAATTTAGAAAACTATTCGGTATTAAAAATAAATATGTCGTAAAGAAACGGAACTATGTCAAAATTTTTGATATAGTTCCGTTTCTTTGTTGAAATATTGATAACCAGTCTATATGCTGTTTTAATAGATTAAGATAGAATGTCATATAAACAGTCTTCTTTTATATAATATGAAATTTTTGTATATCTAATTATTTCACAAGACTATTAATCAAATCAACAATCATATCAACTCCGCCTGTTCCGGCAGATTTTTTCATTGCGTCAATGTATTTACTGCGATTCTCATAAACTGAGTTTACTGTGTTAACCAAGTCCTCAGCAGTAGCTGTGTCTTCATCTATAACTTCACTAAAGCCCTGTTTCTTGTAGGACTTAGCATTAAGTATCTGGTCGCCACGGCTTGCTCTTGCAGACAATGGAATAAGAATGTTAGGTTTATTTAATGCAGCAATTTCACAGATTGAGTTTGCACCGGCTCTTGAAATAATCAAATCAGCCATAGCAAAGAAATCTTTCATTTCGTCGCTGATATATTCAAACTGAGCATAACCTTCTATATCTTTAAGGCTTTCGTCAACCTTGCCCTTGCCGCATAGATGAGCAACCTGGAAGTTCTTTAACAATTCAGGTAAAGCCTTTCTTACAAGCTTATTAACATTTTCAGCACCAAGACTTCCGCCTGTTACCATAATTACAGGTTTGTTAGCAGAGAAACCACACATATCAAGTGCTGTAATCTTATTACCTTCAAATAATTCCTTACGGATAGGTGAACCTGTATGTACTGCCTTAGAACCAAGATATGCAGCAGTTTCAGGGAAGTTATGACATACCTTTGTAGACTTCTTAATTGCAAGCTTATTAGCAAGTCCCGGAGTCATATCTGATTCGTGGATAATAACAGGAATCTTATACTTACTTGCTGCATAAACAACAGGTACAGTTACGAAACCACCCTTTGAAAAAACAACATCAGGCTTATATTTCTTCATAAACTTCTTAGCTTCAAAATATCCTTTTAAAACACGGAAAGGATCAGAAAAATTCTTCCAGCTAAAATAACGGCGAAGCTTACCTGAAGAAATACCGATATAGTCAAGACCGGCATCTTCAACAAGCTGTTTCTCCATTCCGTTGTATGTACCAATATATTTAATTTCAAAACCGGATTCTTTAAGTTTAGGAACTAAAGCAATGTTTGGTGTTACGTGGCCGGCAGTTCCACCACCGGTTAATACTATTTTTTTCATTTTAATACCTCTCTTTTACATATGTTATATCACTAAGTAAGACACAAGATAATTTATTCGGATTGATTGCAAACAATTTTTGAAAATCTCGCAAAAAGTTATGCAAGCAAACAATAGGCAGATTTTTGAAATTTTGCGAGCATAGAGTATGTCGTAAAAGTGACTGTTTGAGCCGTAGGCGAGTTTCACTTTTCGACATACAATAAGCGGCGGAGCAAAATGATAAAATCAACGTGTTTGAGGTATAACTTTTTGCGAGATTTTAGTAGTGTTTGCAACAATCCATAAATAAATTATTTATTATCTGAAGCCTGATATTCTTTAACCTTGTTTTCAAGGGTTGTGTAATCTGTGCCATCTAAAGCAAGTTTCATCAATTCAGTTGCGTTGCTTTCAGATTGTTCATCCTGGAGCATTACTGATTTAAACAGACCGTTCCATGTTAATTTCTGTGATGCACTCTGTCCTGTTACGCTGTAGGATACGATTTGCCATCCTGTTTTTGAAAACTCACTTTTGCCCATAAGCTGTGTCTGGAGTTTTACAAGTGAGCCAATGTTCATGTCTGTTTTAAAGCTTTCTCCAACAGCACTAAGGATTGAGTCTGTGTTTGTAATCATTGATGTTGAAAGTACTTTTGATGATAATGCTTTTAATACTTTAACCTGATTACGGTTACGCTGTAAGTCACCATCGCCGAATGAATGTCTTTCACGAACAAATGTAAGTGCTTCGTTACCATTCATTTCCTGTTTACCCTTTTTGTACTTGTATGTTTTACGTTCACCGTTGTCTTCATCATATGAAGCGTATGTTTTTGTGCTAAATGACTTGTCAACATCTACTGTAATGCCACCAAGAGCATCTACAAGTTTGGCAAAACCTGTAAAGTTAAGCTGTACATAATGATAGTTCTTGTTTGAAACAGGTATATTGTAAAGTGTTTTTAATGTATCCATAATTGCAGTGTTACCAACGCCCCATGTTACTTCCTGAGCCCAGTTCCAACCACTTGAAGTAAGTTCAGAACCATTCTGATCGTAGGCAATACCTGTTCCGTATTTTCCGGCGTGAGTAAGTTTGTCGTATGAATCAGGAGCAACGCTCTTTGCAATAATTGGTACGTAGTAATCTCTTGGTGTTGAAATCATAAGTACTGTAGAAGTTTTAGGATTTACAACAGCAAGAATATTTGTATCTGAACGGTAGTTTTCCTTCGGATTGTATGTACCAAATTCATCACTGGCTGATACGAAAACAACGAAAGGTTCCTCAGAAACTTTTTTACCGTCACTGTAGTTATTAAGGAATCCTAAAAATTGTCCCATGTAAAATAAAAGTATGCCAAGTATTATTGAAATTATAACGGACAATATTTTACCTGAAGTACGGGCTGGACGGCCACCCTTCTGTGTTAAAAGGGCAATTGCAAAAAGAACAACCAATACAATAACTAAAACAGCAAGATAAGTTGTGCTTAAAATATTGGCAGAAACTACCTGATAAACAAGAAGCCCTGACAAAACAAGCTGTATTAATGCTAAGATGACGCCTAAAACAGAGCCACCTTTATTTTCCTTTTTCTTTTTATCCTTTCCGGAAACATTTCCCAATTCAGAAGAGTATCCGTAATAACCGGTTTTGTTATCTAAATCGGACATCATTTTTCTACTCATAAGTACCTCCTTGTAATTTTGATTTTAAATTCGTGTAAAATTATTTTATGTACATATACTAAATATGCATACTAACAGTAAGTATACTACATAATTATGAAAAAACAAAGTATACAAGGTATTATAATAGTATTAAAAGTGTGATTAAATTGTGAAATTTGGACAATTTGAATAGGCTAAATAAGGCTAAAAAGTAGCATTAATTGACAAATATTAGTGGCTTTGGTAAAATTGTGTTAAATTCTAGGCTAGGGACGGTTTGCCTAAATCAAAATAATTATGAGATTAAGCCTATAAGTAAGTAGGAGACGATATGAGAGAATCTAGAGCGTTTAGAAGAATAATCGTGCTATTATTATTAGCAATAGTAATTGTAGCACAGACTTATATATTCTGGTATTTTTGGAATACCCATTATAGTCAGGGAATGACAAGAGAGTTCTTCTTTAAGGGCCATATAGTAATGCTTTTTGTATATGGATTAATGTTTACAATATTTTGTAATGTATACGGAGCATTTAAGTTGGGAAGTTTGCAGTATTCGAATTTAGTTTTTTCACAGATACTTGCATTATTATTTACAAACTTTATTATTTATTTACAGATTTCGTTGTTATCACTTAAGATGGTTAGTCCGGCAGCAATTATCGGAATGGGTTTCGATAATATTTTGTGCTGTCTTATTTGGTGTGGTTTGGCAATAAAGGTATACAGATGGCTTTATCCACCAAGGGATATGTTACTTATCTACAGTGACAGAGATCCTGATAACCTTGTTAAGAAGATTAAGACGCGTCAGGACAAGTATATGATAACAGAAGCAGTTCATTGTGATGAACCTGTTGATAAAGTTAGAAAGTTAATTAGAAAGCATCAGGCAGTTTTGGTTTGTGACATACCAAGTGGAAAGAGAAATAACATTGTGAAATACTGCTATATGTATGATAAGAGAGCATATGTTACACCTAAACTTTCAGATATTATTCTGATTGGAGCAGGACAGAACACTATGTTTGACTCACCTCTTCTTGTAACAAGAGTTAGAGGTTTAAAATGGGAAGAAGCGTTTATTAAGAGAGTTATTGATATTATTATTTCTCTTATCCTATGTATTCCAACAGTGATTGTTACATTAATAGTAGCAATTGCAGATATGATTTGGGACAGAGGACCTATTTTTTATACACAGGAAAGACTTACACAGAATGGAAAGACGTTTAGGATTCTAAAGTTTAGAAGTATGAAAGTGGACAGTGAAACAGATGGTGCACGACTTGCAGCTAAGGATGATGACAGAATTACTAAGATTGGTAAAGTTTTAAGAGCTACTCATTTAGATGAGTTGCCACAGGTATTTAACATTCTTATGGGACAGATGTCAGTTGTAGGTCCAAGACCTGAAAGACCTGAGATTGCAACACAGTATGAAGAAGAAATTCCTGAATTCAGATTCCGATTAAAGGTTAAGGCAGGATTGACAGGATACGCTCAGGTATATGGAAAATATAATACAACTCCTTACGATAAGTTGAAGTTAGATTTGTACTATATACAGCATTATAAAGTGTGGACAGATATACAGTTGATTTTGATGACATTTAAGATTATGTTCCTTAAAGAGAACACTGAAGGTGTTGAGAAGGAGCAGAAAACCGCAAGTATTAAGAAAAAGGTGAAGTAGAATGACAGAAAATTATTCAGTGTTGATGTCAGTTTATCATAAGGAAAAACCTGAATATTTCAGGGCAGCCATAGAAAGTATACTTAATCAGACAGTAAAGACTAATGATTTTGTTATTGTCTGTGACGGTCCTTTAAATGAAGGCCTGGATAATGTTATTACAGAGGTTGTAACAGCTAATCCGGGCTTATTCAATATTTATAGAATGACAGAAAACAAAGGGCTTGCCATAGCTCTTAACAATGGAATATTACAGTGTAAAAACCAGATAATTGCCAGAATGGACAGCGATGACATAAGTAGAAATGACCGAATGGAAAAGCAGTTAAAGGCAATGAAGGAACATGACGCAGACATTGTAAGCTCTAATTTAATAGAGTTTGACGGCGATGTGTCTAATACAACACTTACAAGACAGGTGCCTGAAAGTCATAAGGATATAGTGGCTTTTGCAAAAAAGAGAACACCGTTTAACCATCCGGCTGTTATGTATAGAAAGTCAGCAGTTGAGGATTCAGGATTTTATGATGATTATAGATTTTTTGAAGATTATAATCTTTGGGTTGCAATGCTAATGAAAGGACATAAGGGATATAATGTTCAGGAGAATCTTTTGTACATGAGGGCAGGTCAGGATATGTACAAGAGACGTGGCGGATTAGGCTATATTAAGTGCATATTCAGATTTAATAACCATTTAAGAAAGATCGGTTTTATATCTTTTGGTGCGTTTTTGAAAGGGATATTTGTGCGTATAGTTGTAAGTATAATTCCTAACGGACTAAGAAAATCAATATATTCCAAGGCACTTAGAAAATAAAAATCTAAAAGGATTGTACAATGAAAAAGGCAATTTTGAGAGTGTTTTTTAAACCTCTTACCATAATAAATAGAATAAAGAAGAAGGACGAGAAGCTTATCTTCTTCTATTCAAATCTGGGATTTAGAGATAATGTAAAAGCTTTTTACGATTATCTTATAGAAAATAATTATAATGAACAATTTAAAATAGTAGTTAGCATAAATGACTGGGAACAGTATGTGAAAAGAGCTCCAAAGAATGTTACTTTCATTAATAATAAGCAGGGCATTAAATGGTTTATGAAAGCTAAATATGCTTTTTATTGTTTTGGAAAGTATCCAATAAAGCCGTCAAAAAAGCAGACGGTTATAAATCTTTGGCACGGCACACCTCTTAAACGAATCGGTCATCTTGAGAAGGGGTGTGAGAACATTGACTATGACTTTTTTTCAAAGGTTCTTACAAGTGCGCCTATGTATAAGCCGATAATGGCTGATATTTTCGGATGTACAGAGAACCGGGTTGAAGTTATGGGAAATCCCCGTAATGATGAAATGTTCAAAAAAGACAGAATTAAGGATGACTATATAAAAGGAGGCGCAGGTAAGCTTATACTTTGGCTTCCAACATACAGAGAATACGATGAAGGCTTTATTATTTCCATACTAAATAAAGATGAACTTAACAGTTTAAATACTTATCTTATGGATAATAACATTAAGATGATTGTAAAGCTTCATCCACTTCAGACAGCAGATACACAGGGAATAGAATTATCCCACATTAAGTTTATTACTCAGGATGAGCTTAACAGGTCAGACATGACTGTGTATACTTTATTAAGAAATGCAGATGGGTTAATAACAGATTATTCATCAGTATATTTTGATTATATGCTTCTTAACAGACCGATAGGTTTTGCAGTGGAAGATATGGAAAAATATAAGAACAAAAGAGGGTTTATTTTTGACAACCCTAAGGAATATATGCCGGGGCCTGAAATTAGGAACCTTTCAGATATAGAAGAATTTATTGAAAATATCGTTTCAGGCAATGACTTGTATAAGGAAGCAAGAGAGTCAGTAAATGATAAGATTAATTATTATAAAGACGGCAATTGCTGTAAGAGAGTAGCAGAAACATTTATTAAATAATGGAGAGTTGTATGAATGCTTCAACATTAAAACAGAAATTAAAAAAGAATAAAATAGCAAGAATTGGTGCGAAGGTTCTTTTGCCTAATCCTTATCCAAAATATTATGAAAAATTAGATGTGGACAGAAACATAATTTTATATGAATCATTTTATGGAAAAGGAATGACTTGTGGACCTAAGGCAATATTTGATCAGTTAACTAAGAGTATAGTCGTTACATCAACTAAGCATGTCTGGGTTTATGACGATGAGAAACAGTGGGCAGCAAATTTTAAAAAGTATGAGAAATGCGATTATGTTAAGTTTGTAAAATTCAAAAGTGACGAGTATTACAAAATGCTTGCCAGCGCAGGAGTTCTTATAAATAATAGCACTTTTCCACCATGTTTTATTAGAAAGCCTGAACAGGATTATATTAATACATGGCATGGAATACCGCTTAAGCTTATGGGATATGATATGCCTAACGGAAATATTGAATCTGCCAATACGGAAAGAAATTTCTTGCAGGCTAATTATTTGCTTTCACCTAATGAACATCATACAAAGATGTATACGGAAGCTTATAAGCTTAAAGGAATATATGAAGGTAAGATTATTGAAACCGGACAGGCAAGAACAGATACTATTTTTAACGCAGATAGAAATGAAGTGATAAAGAGCCTTAGATATTCAGGTGTTAATGTAGATGAAAATAAGAAGATTATAATGTATGCCCCAACATGGAAGGGCAACAGCTTTTCCAATCCACAGGCAGATGGAGAAGAATATGAAAAGCTTTATAACAAGGTTTGTGAAGTAATAGATACTAATGAATGGCAGGTTTTAATAAAACCACATCAGGCTGTTTTCGATAAGATTAAGGATGATGAGAAATTAAAAGGTTGTCTTGTAAGTCCAAGACTTGATACTAATGAAGTTTTAAGTGCTACAGATGTGCTTGTGTCAGATTATTCAAGTATATTTTTTGATTTCCTTGTAACAGACAGACCTATAATGTTTTATATTCCTGATTTAGAGGAATATAAAGATACAAGAGGATTGTACATGGAGCCTGAAAAACTTCCGGGACCTGCAACTGACAGTTTAGACAAGCTAAGTGAAATGCTTGCAAATCCTTACGAAGCAGTAAAAGATTGGGCAGACAATTACAGAAATGCCAAAGAGCAGTTTTGTCCAGATGATGACGGCCATGTATCAGAGAGAATTGTAAATGCAATTTTTAAGAATGAATATAATCATATTAAAGTGGTAAGACCGCTTCAGAATAAGAAGAAAATATTTATTTCGCTAGGAAGAGCACTTCAGAATGGAATAACCCATTCATTTTTAAGTCTTTTAAATAATTTGAACTATGACAGATTTGACGTTACGGCTTATCTTTATGAGCCTATAGCAGATGATCAGATTTTAAGAATAAACCAGATTAATAAGAATGTAAGGGTACTTGTAAGAACAGGAGGCAATGTGGCAACAAAAGAAGAGTTGTCCAAGATGTATTTTAGTATGGCCTTTAACTGTAAAGGTTCGTACGAAAAAATGTTGCCTGAAAAGTATTTTGAAAGAGAAGCGAGAAGACTGGTAGGGGATTGCAACTTTGATTCAGTTGTAGAGTTTTGTGGTTACTCACCAATTCTTGCATTAATATTGCCAAAGATAAAAAATAAAAAAACGGCAATATGGCAGCATAATGATTTGATTGCAGATGCCAACAGAAAGTTAGGTCATAAGAAACCGTTAAGGAGAAAGATGAGCATAATCTTTAACTTGTATCCAAGATGGGACAGATTAGTTTCCTGCAGTCATTCAGTTATGGAAGTTAACGAGAAGAATCTTTCAAGACCGGAGATTGAAGGTAAGTTCTCATATGCAAAGAATACTATTAACTATATGAGAGTTTTGGACAGCTTAGATAACGATTGTACTTATGAAAACTTTTCATTACCGGCAAGTAATGAAACAAGCTTTGTAACAATGGGAAGATTGTCTACAGAGAAGAATCATGGAAATCTTGTCAGGGCATTTGGAGAATATGTTAAGGAATATCCTAACAGCAAGCTTTATATTATAGGTGAAGGTCCTTTAAGGGAACAGGTTGAGGGCGAGATTGCAAGACTTAATCTTAAGGACAAGGTTATTCTTACGGGAAATCTTATAAATCCATTTACTTTAATGAAAAACTGTAAATGTTTTATACTTCCATCTATATATGAAGGACAACCTATGGTATTATTAGAAGCGCGTATTGTAGGGCTTCCTATAATAGTTTCAGATTTTTCATCAGTTAAGGATAGTCTGATGGAAAACGGACAATATTTGATTAATTCTTCAGAAGAAAGTATACTAGGGGGGTTAAGGGCTTTTTCAGAAGGAAAAGTTCCAAAATGTAATTTTGATCCAAAACAGTATAACAGAGAAGCTGTGGAAGAATTTGAAAATGCGATTATGTAAAAAATAATTATATAAAATAAGGAAAGGATAAAGGTCACTTAAAAGTGACACCTTAGAATTCTAAGGATGGTATAAATTATGAAGAGAGTTATTACTTATGGTACATTTGATATGCTTCACTATGGACATATTAATTTGCTAAGAAGAGCAAAGGAACTTGGAGATTATCTTGTAGTTGTTCTTTCAACAGATGAGTTTAACTGGAATTCAAAACAGAAGAAATGTTATTTCACATATGAACAAAGAAAGCAGGTTCTTGAAGCAATCAGATATGTAGACCTTGTTATTCCTGAAGAAAACTGGGAACAGAAGATTAGTGATGTTCAGGATTATAAGATTGACACATTTGTAATGGGAAATGACTGGGAAGGAAAGTTCGACTTCTTAAAGGATTACTGTGAAGTTGTATATCTTCCAAGAACAGAAGGAATTTCAACAACACAGATTAAGACAGATTTAAACCACAAAGATATGGCTGTTAAGGGAGATAAGTAATGGTTAGCATTATAGTAACTCATAAGAAAGATACATTATATTTAAAAGATTGTTTGGAAAGTATTGCCGAACAGCAATTTAAGGATTACGAAACTATTCTTGTAGTTGACCACACAGAGGATAATATCGAACCTTTAATAGAAGAGTTCAAGGATAAGATTAACTTAAAGGTGTTTTATCTTGAAGATAAACATGGTGTCAGCAGTGCAAGAAACCTTGGTCTTGATAAGGCAACAGGAGAGTATGTCTATTTCCTTGATAATGACGATTACCTGTATGGCGATTCTATTAAGTTATTATTGGACGTAATGGATGAAGATACAGACATGGCTTATGGAAGAATGAAACATACATGGTTCCAGAAGCAGGCATTTAATGACAGCCAGGGTGATGATGACGACAATAACGATAATGGCGCAGATGATAAAAAAGTAATTTATGACTTTAATGAACCTTACGCGAATATGCTTGAAAAATATCGTAAATTAGACAAGATTACTGTTTTATCAGCTATTTATAAGAAGTCATTATTTACAGACAATAATATTAGATTTAATGAAAAACAGACATATTTTTCAGATACAAAAGTTTTAGTTCAGCTTTTAAATAACGCTAATAATATTAAAAGCAACGAAGAATCAGTATATGTTAAGCGCCATCATAATGATAAGGCTAAGAATCCTGCAATTTCGCAGTTTACTAGAGAGGAAACAATGCCGGATTATTTTGTTGCATACAAGAATGCAATTAAGGCAGCAGGAACAAATGAGAGAATTATAAACCATTTATATTATATTCTTGCAAAGTTTGTTGTTAAAGAATACATTATGAAAATGCGTTGGTCAGAAGATGACAGATGGAGAAATGAATTCTTTACGGAATTAGCAACTCTTGCAAAAGATATTAATAACAAAGTATTAAAAGATGATTTCACACATGCTGAAAAGGCAATGGTTAAATCAATGAAACATAACGATTTCGCTAAGATGAAAAAGAAAGCTATGCGTGTTCTTTTCAACAGAAAAATCGTAAAAATGATAAAGAACCCTAGAGTAAGAAATAAGACTATTACTCTTTATGTATTTAACAAGATGAAATTAAAAGAAAACTGGGTGGTTTTTGAAAGCTTTATGGGAAGAAACTGTTCAGGACAGCCTAAATATGTATATAAATATTTGCAGGAAGCTTATGGCGACAAGTATAAATGCATATGGGTTGTTGACAGAAAAGGTGTTGAAATACCGGGAAAACATAAAACATGTAAGCGTTTCAGCTTGAAATACTATTACTATATGAATAGAAGTAAATATTGGGTTAACAATATGAGACAGCCTCTTAGCATTCCGAGACGTGAAGAAACAGTTATGTTAGCTACATGGCATGGAACACCACTTAAGAGACTTGTATTTGATATGGATGATGTACATTCAGCGAACCCAAGATACAAGGATATTGTATTTAAACAGACAAGAGCATGGGATTATTTGTTATCTGACAATCCTTTTTCAACAGAAAGATTCCAGAGCTGTTTCAGATTTGAAAAAGAAAAGATTTTGGAATACGGATATCCTGCTAATGACCCAATGTATGCACCTGACAGAGAAGAGCAGGCAGCAAAGATTAAAGAGAAACTTGGAATTCCAAAGGATAAGAAAGTTATTCTTTATGCTCCAACATGGAGAGATGACCAGTTCTACGAAGCAGGACAGTATGGTTTTGAACTTGATCTTGATGTTAACAGACTTCAGGAAGAGTTTGGGGATGAATATGTATTGTTATTAAGACTTCACTATTTCATAGTAGACCAGCTTGATTTAAGTAAATATGGTGATTTTACAGTTGACGGCAGCAGTTATGATGATATTACTGATTTGTATCTTATTTCAGATATGCTTATTACAGACTACTCATCAGTATTCTTTGATTATGCTAACCTGAAACGTCCTGTACTTTATTACACATACGATTTGGACAAGTATAGAGATGTACTTAGAGGATTTTATCTTGATATGGAAAAGGACTTACCGGGGCCATTGCTTTTAACTAACGATGAAGTAGTTGATGCAATTAAGAATATCGACAAAATCAAAGAACAATACAAAGACAGATATGAAGAATTCTACAACAGATTCTGCTGTGTTGATGACGGACACGCAGCCCAGAGAGTAGTAGAAAAAGTATTTAAATAAAAGATTTAACTAATTTTAAAAATTTAAAAACTAACGGTTTTTAAAGTTTGAAAACAGGTAGCCCTAACTATAATATTGAAATCAAAGCATGTTTTCACAGTATTGTAGTTAGGGTTTTTAAGGTATAGAGATTAATAAATTAAAAGTTGATTTTTTTATTTGTTTATAAGGAGAAGGTATGTTAAGCATTATTATTGCTTTTGGAAAAGGAAAAGAATATTTAAAAGATTGTTTTGACAGCATTAAGGAGCAGGATTATAAAGACATAGAAACAGTGCTTGTTTTAGACAAAGCTAACATAAATCCGGAAGAAAATATTGAAGAACTGATAAGTGAGTTTTCACAGTCAATTAATTTAAAAGTTTATGAAACCGGTGATAATTCAGGAGTAAGTGCCGCCAGAAATTTGGGACTTTTAAAGGCTAATGGAGAGCATGTGTATTTCCTTGATAGTGATGATTATCTTATGGAAGATACATTAACCGGATTAATGAAAACAATGGATGAGAATAAAGACCTTACATATGGTCGCATTTTTCATACATGGTTTAAGAAGGCTGCTTTTAATGTGGATCAGGGAGATGTTATCGACGATGGAAGCGAACAGGAAGTAGATTCTAAGGTTAATAATGATGATAACTTTAATTTCTCAGAAATAAATGATTATAAGTTTAAAAATTTCGCCAATTTATCAGAAATAACAGTTTTAGGGACAGTGTTTAAAAAGAAATTCTTAACAGATAATAATATTAAGTTTAATGAAGAGCAGAAATATTATTCTGATCCGGAATTTTGGACTAAAGTTCTTATGAATGTGAAAAATTATGGCTGCAATAAGGATAGTATTTACGTAAAGAGATATCACAATGACAAGATTAATCTGCCATCTATTTCTCAAATGGAAGATGATAGGAAGGATGCTCATTTTGTTCAATCATTTCTTGATTGTATGAAATTATCAGAGAGCAAAACTGATATTAGAAATCACTTTGAAAAAATGGCCTGTGATTATTACGTAAAAGTATTTAGCAGAAAGTTTCATGATAATTCAGCAGATAAAGAATCAATTGATTTTGCCTTAATGTCTTCTATGGTTAAGGAATGTGGAAAGAAGACCATTTCAAAATATGGTTTTGTGGAAAAGAAAATTCTTAAAAATGCTACAGACTATAATATGGAAAAAGTAAAAAAATGGTCAAATATAAGACTTATTAAGAGAAAACTTGTAATGATGTTTACAAGCAAAAAGCATATGTATAGAACCATTAATCTATACGTTTTTGGCAAGATGAAACAGAAAGACAACTGGATTGTTTTTGAAAGTTTTGTTGGAAGAAACTATTCAGGACAACCAAAATATATTTACCGGTACCTTCAGAAGAATTACGGTTCCAAATTTAAATATATTTGGGTTGTTAATGACAAAAATCTTGTAATTGACGGAAATTGTAAGAAGATTAAGCGTTTTGGATTAAAATATTATTATTACATGACAAGAAGTAAATATTGGGTTAACAATATGAGACAACCTCACGCATATCCGAAGAGAGACAGTCAGATAATGCTTGAAACATGGCATGGAACGCCACTTAAAAAACTGGTTTTTGATATGGATGATGTACACTCAGCTAACCCTAAATATAAGCAGATTGTTTACAAGCAGTCAAGAAAATGGGACTACCTATTATCAGATAACCCGTTTTCAACAGAAAAGTTTCAGAGCTGTTTTATGTATGAAAAAGACAAAATTCTAGAATTGGGATACCCGGCAAATGATCCTTTGTATGATAAGGATTTAGATAAAAAAGCAGATGAATTAAAAACAAAACTTGGCATACCAAAGAATAAAAAAGTTCTTCTTTATGCACCAACATGGAGAGATGATAATTCTTACGGTGCCGGTGAGTACAAGTTTGAATTGGCACTGGACCTTAAACGCTTAAAAGAAGAAATAGGTGATGAATATGTAATTCTTCTTAGAATGCATTATTGGATAGTAGACAAGCTTGATTTAACAGGAATGTCTGATTTTGTTATTAATGTAAGTAATTACAGTGACATAACAGACATATATATTGTGTCAGATATTTGTATGACAGACTATTCATCAGTATTTTTTGACTATGCTAATCTTAAACGCCCTATTTTGTACTATATGTATGACCTTGAAAAATACAGAGACGTTCTTAGAGGTTTTTATCTTGATATTGAAAAAGAACTTCCGGGACCAATACTTCAGACTAACGATGAAGTAATAGATGCAATTAAAAATATTGATAAGGTTAATGAAGAATACAAAGATAAATATCAGGAATTTTATAATAGATTCTGTTGCATAGACGACGGTAATGCGGCAAAGCGTGTATGCGAAAAAGTATTCGGTGTAAAGTAGAAAAAATAAATGATTTGTAAAAAAAGTCGGTGCCTTTAATCTTTTATAGATAAAGTAACCTGATTAATAAGCAGAAACATAAAAATGTTACAAAACATAATGTATTTGACATATTTTTGTAAATATATATAATTAAACAATGTATCGCCTAAATTAAGGACATACAGGACTGAACTTAGAATAAGTACAAATTAAAGAGAGAGAAGGTCCTAAGCTTAATAGGGCAAACATATTGGATTGGAGATTTTTATGAAGAATTATATCGACAGTTTTATGAGATATAGATTCCTTTTAGTTGAATTAGTTAAGAAAGGAATTAAATTAAAATACAGAAGATCATATTTAGGATTAATATGGACTCTGTTGGAACCATTGCTTACAATGATAGTTCTTACATTTGTATTCGGATCTATGCTTGGAAGTAAAGGTGGAGTTTACGGACCGGAATTATATCCGGTATACATTCTTTGTGGACGACTTTTATATAGTTGTTTCTCAAGTGCCTCAAAGATAGGAATGAGATCAATAAGATCAAACCAGGCAATGATAAAGAAAGTATACGTACCAAAATATCTATATCCTTTATCAAGTGTAATTTATAACTACGTTATATTCTTACTATCACTTATAGTACTTGCGATAGTAGGTGTTGTAAGAGGAATTCCACTTACATGGCATATTATAGAAATAGTAATTCCTGTTTTTGTATTATTAATTATGTGTATAGCAGCAGCAATGTTCCTTTCAACAGTCTGCGTATTCTTTAGAGACATTGAATACCTTTGGGACGTATTACTTATGCTGTTAATGTATTGCTCAGCAATATTCTATTATGTTGATAATATTGGAAGCTCAGTGGTTAGAACAGTAATCAGAATGAATCCGCTGTATTGTATTATTGAAAACTTCAGACACATTGTATTGTTAGGAGAATCAATATTTACAAGTTCAATGGAAATCAATATGTTGATTTATTCATCAGTGTTTAGTGTTGTTGCACTTATCATAAGTGTAATTGTATTTAAAAAGAATCAGGACAGATTTATCCTATACATCTAAAGGAGGCTGATTATGGGCAATAAAAAAGTTGCACTTAAAGTTGAAAATATAAGTATCCGCTTTAACTTAAGTAAAGAAAAAGTAGATAACTTAAAAGAATTAATAATAAAGAAATTAAAAGGGCAGAAGATTCACTTTAATGAATTTTGGGCTTTGAAAAACATAAATTTTGAACTGCAAAAAGGTGACCGTTTAGGAATCCTTGGATTAAACGGTGCCGGAAAAAGTACACTTCTTAAAGTAATCGCAGGTGTGTACAAACCAACGACAGGTACAGTAAAAAGATACGGCCACATTGCTCCAATGATAGAATTGGGCGCAGGCTTTGATCCTAACTACACAGGAAGAGAGAACGTATTCCTGTACGGTTCAGTACTTGGATTTTCAAGAGAATTTCTTGAAGAAAAATATGACGAAATCTTAGAGTTCTCAGAACTTGGAGAATTCATAGATGTACCAATAAAGAACTATTCATCAGGTATGAGAGCAAGACTTGGATTCTCAATCGCTACAGTAGTAGAACCTGAAATCCTAATATTAGATGAAGTATTATCAGTAGGTGATGCTAAGTTCAGAAAGAAATGTGAGCGAAAAATGCAGAAAATGTTCGACCACGGCGTAACAGTATTATTCGTATCACACAGCCTTGCACAGGTAAAAAGACTATGTAACAAAGCCATTCTCCTTGAACATGGTCAGCTAATAGCCCAGGGAGACATAGACGACGTTTCAGAAATATACGAAAGAAAACTGGAGGAATAAAAATGCATTACGTAACAAAAGGAACATGCTCAAGAGCAATCGACTTTGACGTAGTAGACGGCAAAGTAACAAATACAAAATTCACAATGGGATGCATGGGAAACACACAGGGTGTTGCATCACTTGTAGAAGGAATGGAAGTAGAAGAAGTAATCAAAAGATTAAAAGGCATCGACTGCGGAGGCAGAGGAACATCATGCCCAGATCAGTTGGCAAAAGCACTTGAACAATACTTAGAAGAAAACAAGTAAGAAATAAAGGAAACAGATCGTTGTAAAAATTGGAAAATAATGTGGAACGATTGGTTTACATAAAATCAAACAAAATAACAAAAAACAAGCGGGTTCGTTATGACTAGTCATAATAAACCCGTTTCGACTATAATTGAAAAAGCTAACAGAACTTCTTGTCACAGGAAAAATTTTATATGCAAACACGTTGAAATTCTTATTTTGCTCCGCCGCCTATTGCAAAGCGAAAACCTAAACTCGCCTACGGCTCAGACAGTAGGTTTTGCGCTTTACGCTATGCTCGCGAAATTGCGAATTTCTGCCTATTGTTTGCGTATATAAAATTTTTCCTGTGACAAGAGAATCAATAGCTTTTGCAATTGAAATAGAAAAGGAGAAATTATGCTAGGAATAATAGGCGCTATGGACGTAGAGGTCAATAGCATTAAATCAGAATTAGAAAATGTAGAAATCAAGAACATTGCAGCAATGGACTTTTACAAAGGCACCCTTGCCGGCAAGGAAGTAGTAGTTGTAAAATGTGGTGTCGGCAAGGTTAACGCAGCCATTTGTGCACAGATACTTGTAAGTGTATTTGGCGTAAGTGCCTTAGTTAACACAGGTGTTGCCGGCTCACTTAACAATGATATTAACATTTGCGACATTGTAGTTTCAACAAGTGCGTTAGAACACGACATGGACGTTACACCTTTAGGATATGCAAAAGGGGTAATTCCGGATATGGACCAGTCAGAGTTTAAGGCAGATGAGAACCTTATTAAACTTGCAAAGGACAGCGCAGAGGAAGCAGGGCTTGACGTTAAAATTTTTGAAGGCAAGGTAGTTTCAGGTGACCGGTTTATTGGAACACATGAAGCAAAGGTTTATTTAAGAGATACCTTTAATGGTGACTGTGCAGAAATGGAAGGAGCTTCAATCGCCCACACTGCATATTTAAATAAAACACCTTATGTTGTAATTAGAGCAATCTCTGACAAAGCGGACGGTGGAGCACAGATGGATTATCCTACTTTTGAAGCAAAAGCAGCAGAAAATTCAATTAAACTTATAAATTGTATGATTAAAAATTATTAGGAGCAGATATGGATAACACTAAAATCATATTTTTTGACATAGACGGAACACTAATCGATATGGAAAAGAAATGTGTTACGGAAAAGATGCTTGAAACACTAAGAAGATTACAGGAAAAAGGCATTATAATTTGTATTGCAACAGGACGTTCACCAATGGATGTACCAAAATTCCAGGGCGTGGAATTTGATGCCATTATTAATTTTAACGGCTCATATTGTCATTGTGGAAACAAGCAGATATATAGTAATCCCTTAAGAACAAATGATATTAAAACAATTATAAGAAATGCAGCGGGAATTAATCGTCCAATAGCTGTGGCAACTGATGAGAAAGTTATAGCTAATGGTAGTGAAAAAGACTTGGTTGACTATTTTGCAATAGCAAAGATGACTGTTGACGTGTCAGAGGACTTTGACAGAACGGTTGAGGAAGATAATGTTTATCAGATAATGATGGGTGGCTACAAAGAAGAGTACCACATTATAGTGAAAGATACAGAAAATGCTAAAATTGCTGCCTGGTGGAACCGTGCTATTGACATTATTCCAAAAAACGTTGGAAAAGGCATTGGCGTAAATAAAGTTCTTGAATACTATGGCATAGACAAGTCTCAGGCAATGGCTTTCGGTGACGGCAATAATGACATTGAAATGTTTGAACAAGTTGGACATCCTATAGCAATGGGAAATGCATCTGATGATTTAAAAGCCATATCAGAGCAGATTTGCGGTCATATTGCGGAAGATGGAATTTACTATTTTTGTAAGGAAAACAATTTAATCTAAAAATTAAATGGCGAATTACGACGAACGGTTTTTGGTGTGCAATAAAAGAAAATGTGCTAAAATGCTAATAAGTTTTCAGATGGATTACTATACATTTAAGTGAGGGGGATTTTTTAGTATGGCAGATTATACTTTTATTGAAATGAAGGAATGGTTTTATAACAATGCACCGAAGATAATTAACGAGAAATACTTTCTATACGTAATGGGAAGTATTTTTTTGTTGGGAATTTTTACAAAATGGCTGGCGGCATTTGGATATGGCAGAATGATTAGAAAAGCAGAGCATATGTCAAATCCAAAGAATGCAACTTTAAGACAGATTAAAATGAAATATGACAGCATAAAAGAAATAAACGGGCACGTGGCGAATCCAATGATTTTTGCTGCAAGAAGTCTGAATAAATGCAAATTAGGTATATTTTCATTAAATAAGCTTAATAATATTATAAACGTGTGTATTATTTTAAGTGTTACATTGGCAGTTGGAACAGGTTTTGGAATTTATCTTACGGGAAAAAGTAAGATAGAGGCGATAGTATACGTTTTGATTGGATATTTCTTTGGAATGGTTCTTGACATGATTAACCGAAGCACAAAAATATCCGAAAAACAGACAGAACTTACCTATATTTTGGTTGATTATTTGGAAGATTCAGTTGTGGTTAGAGAAAATGGCCATATGGAAAAACCGGGAAATGAAAATATTGTACAAGAAAAGCAATCTGAAACTAGTACTAATAACAAGGAATTTGAATCAGATGAACAAATCCTTAACCAAGTGATTGGCGAATTTCTACAATAATCAACAATGTAAGGCAAAAGTCTTGAAAAAATCGTTTCAACATTTTATAATGTAATTTAGTTTTGTAATAAACGGAGGAATTGAGACATGGCTAAAGTTACATTTGATTATTCAAAAGCTGAATCATTTATCTCAAATGATGAAGTTAACAGCATGAAAGAAATTGCCGAAAACGCAAAAAAAGTTTTAGTTGAAAGAACAGGGGCAGGTAATGATTTCCTTGGATGGATTGATTTGCCGGTTGATTATGATAAAGAAGAATTTGACAGAATCAAGAAAGCAGCAGCAAAGATTCAGAGCGATTCAGAAGTACTTATCGTTATAGGTATTGGTGGTTCTTATCTTGGAGCAAGAGCTGCAATTGAATTTTTAAGACATGGTTTTTACAACAATGTGCCTAAGGAAGTAAGAAAGACACCTGAAATTTACTATGCAGGTAATAGCATTAGCCCTTCATACTTACAGGGATTACTTGATGTAGTTGGAGATAGAGATTTCTCAGTTAACATTATTTCTAAGTCTGGTACAACAACAGAACCAGCTATCGCTTTCAGAGTTTTCAAAGAAAAACTGGAAAAGAAATATGGAAAAGAAGAAGCTGCAAAGAGAATTTATGCAACAACTGATGCTAAGAAGGGTGCATTAAAAGGACTTGCAACAGCAGAAGGATACGAAAGCTTCGTAGTTCCTGATGATGTTGGAGGACGTTTCTCAGTTCTTACAGCAGTAGGTTTATTACCAATTGCAGTAAGTGGTGCTGACATTGACAAGTTAATGGAAGGTGCAGCAAGCGGAAGAGAGAAAGCATTAAACAACGCATTCGAAGAAAATGATGCAATGAAATATGCAGCAATTAGAAATATATTATTAAGAAAAGGTAAGCTTATCGAAGTTACAGCTAACTACGAACCAAGTCTTCATTACTTTGGTGAATGGTGGAAGCAGTTGTACGGCGAAAGCGAAGGAAAAGACCAGAAGGGTATTTTCCCGGCAGCAGTTGACCTTACAACAGACCTTCACTCAATGGGACAGTTCATTCAGGATGGTTCAAGAACAATGTTTGAAACAGTAATCAACATTGAAAAGTCAAGAGCTTCAGTAGTTATCGACGAAGATCCTGAAGATTTAGACGGACTTAACTACTTAGCAGGTAAGGATATGGATTTTGTAAACAAGAGTGCCATGAACGGTACAATTCTTGCTCACACAGATGGAAATGTTCCTAACCTTATGGTAAGGGTTCCTGAACAGAACGAATTTTACCTTGGTGAATTATTCTATATGTATGAATTTGCATGTGGCGTAAGTGGTTACATTCTTGGAGTTAATCCATTTAACCAGCCTGGTGTAGAAAGCTACAAGAAGAATATGTTCGCATTACTTGGCAAGCCAGGATACGAAGATATGACAGAGGCATTATTAAAGAGATTATAATCTTAAGGATATTTAGTTTAACAATAAATTATAGTTTGAAAGCTATTTAGCTTAATGGATATTGTAATTTAAACAGTTTCTAATAAAGAATTTAGTATTAGAGTTATATAAGAATTTTTAGGAGATGGGATTTTTTCCTGTCTCCTTTTCTTTCTTGCGAAATAAGCTAATGTGCTTTACAATTAGAATTAAGAGTTTGCCAAAAAAGGAGTAGTTATGAGTAAAAAAAGTATTTCCATAAAAGATATTGCAAAATTAGCAGGGGTGTCAATTGCCACTGTTTCAAGGGTAATTAACCGGAATGGAAAGGTTGCACCTGAAACTGAAAAGAAAATATTGCAGGTTATGGAAGAAAACCACTATGTACCTAATCTTTTGGCAAAAGGTTTTAGAACTCAGAAATTCACAACAATCGGAATAATTGTTCCTGATATTTCCATTGAATTTTTTAGCAAAATAGCAAAAAAAGTGCAGACTATTTTTTTTGAAAGAGGATATGCAACCATAATATGTAACACCAATGAGGATTACAAAATGGAACGCCAGTGCATCAATATGCTTCAGGCTCAGCACGTAGGGGGGATTATTCATATAGTCTCCGTTACAACCGAGAAGGAGAAAAAGACTTCAATACCTACGGTTTACATAGACAGGGAACCGGCGTATGGAAACACCAAAAAGGATATGGTTCTTATTGAAAGCGACAACGTGTCAGGTGGATATCAGGCAACAAACGAAATGATTAAAAAAGGTTGCAAAAATATAATTTGTTTTTGCCCTAAGGATAAAGGCTCAACACATATAAAAAGATGGGAAGGCTATTGTAAGGCAATGGAAGAAACAGGCGGTAAGCCACGATTAGTAAGTCTTGACAATGTATCGGAGGTGGATGCTTACGAGAAAGCCATAGAACTATTCGGGAAAGACAAAGAGATTGATGGAGTTTTTGCCACAACTGACCTTATTGCCATAGGTGTATTAAAGGCATTAAAAGAATTAAAAATAAAGGTGCCTTCTCAGGTAAAAGTATTCGGCTATGATAATAGCCTGTTATCAGAGATTGCTACAACACCTATAGCTACGGTGGAACAGCCGATAGAGTTAATGTCTGAAAAAGCAGCTGAAATGTTGGAAAAACTAATGGACGGAGAAAGGCCGGAAGAAAGCCATATTGTGGTTCCGGTGAAATTAGTGAAAAGAAAAACAGGAAAATAAGCTATTTGATAAATTATAGAAGAATATATTGACAATAATAATGTAAACGTTTACACTAAAAACAAGTAAGAAACATAAGAGGCAACTAAATGGGAAACGTATATGTGTTTCTCATAGTTTTTAGAAAAGATGTAAACGTTTATATCATCGAATTATGAAAGAAGAAAGGAAGAATATTATGGAAAAATTATTATGTCCATCAATGATGTGTGCAAATTACAGAAACTTGGAGAAGGAAGTTAATGATTTAATTGAAGCAGGGGTAGATATCTTCCATATTGATATTATGGACGGACAGTTTGTTCCAAACTTTGGAATGGGATTACAGGATGTGGAGTATATTTGCAAAGCATCAACAATACCTGTTGATGCACATTTGATGATTGAAAATCCTGGCAACTATGTTGAGAAGTTTGCAAAATTGGGAATTGACATTATTTATATTCATCCCGAATCAGATGTACATCCAACAAGAACATTACAGTCAATTATAGACTTGGGCGTAAAGCCGGGCATTGCAATTAATCCGGGAACAGCGGTAGAAACAATTAAGCCATTGTTACCATTTGTGGATTATGTAATGGTAATGAGTGTTAATCCGGGATTCTCAGGACAGAAGTACATCTCTTCAGTAGATGAAAAGATTGCACAGCTAGTAGAATTAAAAGAAAAATATGGCTACGAGGTAATGCTTGATGGTGCATGCTCACCTGAAAGAGTGGAAACTTTAAGCAAGGTTGGTGTTAAAGGATTTATCCTTGGAACATCAGCATTATTTGGCAAGGAAAAATCTTATAAAGAGATTGTTAAAGAGTTAAGAAGCTTGTAGAAGTGTCAAAGTAGAAATTTAACAGAATTGTTGTGCATAAAATAAGGCAGAGGTGACTTATGAATAATGAATGTGTAATTGGTATTGATATCGGCGGAACTAATATAAGAATCGGGCGTACTGATGAAAATGATCAGCTTGTGGATTTTGAAAGGGTTTCAAGCAAGGAAACATTTAAGGACGGAAACATATCAGAAAGTTTGACTGAAGTTTTAAAGAATTATCTTGATAAGTATTGCAAGAATGTGCAGGTTAAGCAGATTGCAATTGGAATCCCTGCAACTTTAAGTTCAGACAGAAAGCAGATTCTTCAGGTTCCTAACATAAAAGGAATGGATGGGCTTTTTCTTGGAAAAGAATTAGAAGAAAATCTTGGCATTCCTGTTGTATTGGAAAAAGACGTAAATATGTTATATTACTGGGACAAGTATGATAAAAAGCTTAGTGATGAAGGTGTAGGCATTGGTGTTTACATTGGCACAGGAGTAGGTAACGCAATATTTATCAATGGAAAACCACTGGCAGGCAAAGATGGTGTGGCAGGAGAACTTGGTCACATTCCAATGATCGGTGGAACAAGTCAATGTGGCTGTGGAAACCTTGGCTGCTCAGAGTGCTATGCGTCAGGTTGGAAGTTGGTTGAGTTGAAAGAGGAATACTATCCTGATGTAGACATGAATGATTTGTTTGTAAAGAAAAGCAATGATACGGTGCTAAAGAATTTTGTGGACAATATTGCCTGCGTGGCATGCGCTGAAATCAATATACTAAATCCTGACTCCATTATTTTCGGTGGCGGAGTAATTAATATGAAAGGCTTCCCTAAGGATTATTTGGAAGAAAGATTGTATGTGCATGCAAGAAAACCGTATCCGGCAGAAAGCCTTGAAATCCAGTACTCAGAAGATAAAGTAGACAACGGAGTAAAAGGCGCAATAATATTTGCAAAAACAATGTTAGAAAAATAGAGAATATATAATAATTGATATTTATTAATGAAAAAATAAGAGTCGCTTAGTGCGGCTCTTATTTTCGGTTGGGGTGGATGAATGGCTGGATGGGAATAAGGACAACTTTTAACATAAAAATACAAAAATACACAAATTATACAAGAAAAAACAAGCAAATAACAACAAAATTACATAAAAAATAAAAACGTTATTAGTAAAAATATCCATAAAAAAAGTAAAAAATAGAAAAAAATTGCTATTTAATCTAAAAATATTCTATTTTTTTTGTACAAGATAAAATCTATAATGAACGTAGTCAATGAGACAGGAAAACAAAAAGTTAAAAAACAGGAGGAACAGTTAAATGAGAAAATCAAAATTATTAACAGTGTTGGTAGCGGCAGCAATTGGAGTATCAATGGTAGGATGTGGTTCATCAGGAGGAAGTTCAAGTAATGGAAGTGGCGGAAGCAGTTCAGGCGGAGACGTAGCCAATAAGGACAAGCCTTTATGTTGGTACAATCGTCAGCCATCAAACAGTTCAACAGGTGAACTTGATAAGACAGCACTTACATTTAATGACAAAACATATTATGTAGGATTTGATGCTAATCAGGGTGCGGAACTTCAGGGACAGATGGTACTTGAGTACATCAAAAAGAATATTGACAAGATCGATAGAAACGGAGACGGAGTAATCGGATATGTACTTGCAATTGGTGATATCGGACATAATGATTCAATAGCACGTACATGTGGTGTTCGTTCACAGCTTGGAACAGCAGTAGACAAAGATGGAAGCGTTGATTCATCACCTGCAGGAACAAACGTTGATGGAACATCAAAAGTAGTTAAAGATGCAAAATTAGAAGTTAACGGAAAAACATATACAATCAGAGAACTTGCTTCTCAGGAAATGAAAAACTCAGCCGGAGCAACATGGGATGCAGCAACAGCAGGTAACGCAATTGGAACATGGACAGCTTCATTTGGTAAACAGATTGATGTAGTTGTTTCTAATAACGATGGTATGGGAATGTCAATGTTCAATGCATGGGCAAAGGACAACAAAGTTCCAACATTTGGATATGACGCTAACAGCGATGCAGTAGCAGCAATTGCAGAAGGCTACGGCGGAACAATTTCACAGCACGCAGACGTACAGGCATACCTTACACTTAGAGTTCTTCGTAATGCACTTGATGGTGTAGATGTAGATACAGGTATCGGTACAGCAGATGATGCAGGAAACTGCCTTACAAAGGATGAAGATTACAGATACAGCGAAGAAGAAAGATCATATTACGCATTAAACGTAGCTGTAACAGAAGACAATTATAAAGACTTTACAGATTCAACAAAGATTTATGACAAGGTTTCAAAAAAGCTTGATGCAAGTAAGAGTCCTGAAAAGAAAGTATGGCTTAACATTTACAATGCATCAGATAACTTCCTTAGCTCAACATATCAGCCATTACTTGAAAATTATGATGATCTTCTTAACCTTAAAGTAGATTACATCGGTGGTGATGGTCAGACAGAATCAAATATTACAAACCGTTTAGGTAACCCTAGCGAATATGATGCATTTGCAATTAACATGGTTAAAACAGATAATGCAGCTTCATATACATCAATTCTTTCAAAATAGAATTCTAATTAAAGATTAAACTGGTTGTAGAAGGGGGCTTTAAAGCCCCCTTATTAAAAGAAGAGGAAGTATAAATATGGCAGGAGATAAGAATGAATACATCTTGTCGATTAATGGAATGAGCAAATCATTTGGCCGAAATAAGGTTTTAAAACATATTAGTTTAAATGTTAAACCAGGGTCTATCATGGGACTTATGGGTGAAAACGGAGCCGGAAAATCGACAATGATGAAATGTCTCTTCGGAACTTATCAAAAGGACGAAGGAACGATAATATTAGATGGAAAAGAAGTAAACTTTTCAGGTCCTAAAGAAGCACTGGAAAATGGTGTGGCAATGGTACATCAGGAACTTAATCAGTGCCTTGAGAGAAGTGTTGTAGATAATTTGTTTTTAGGAAGATATCCTAAGAACTCAATGGGCGTAGTTGATGAAGGAAGAATGAAAAAAGAAGCTTCAGACTTATTCAGAAAACTTGGAATTACAGTTAATATGACTCAGCCAATGAAGAAAATGTCTGTATCACAAAGACAGATGTGTGAAATAGCAAAAGCTATATCATACAATTCAAAAGTAATTGTACTTGATGAACCTACATCATCACTAACAGCACCTGAAGTTGAAAAGTTATTTAAGATGATGAGACAGTTGAAAGAACAGGGAATCTCATTAATATACATATCACACAAAATGGATGAAATATTCGAAATTTGTGATCAGGTTTCAGTTTTACGAGATGGAAGTCTTGTTATGACAAAAGATAGCAAAGACACAGATATGAATGAACTTATTTCAGCAATGGTTGGACGTTCACTTGATAACAGATTTCCACCTGTAGATAATAAGCCGGGAGAAGTTATTTTCTCAGTGGAAAATTTGTCTACTAAATACGCACCTAAACTTCAGAATATATCATTTGACATAAGAAAAGGAGAAATCTTCGGATTATATGGACTTGTAGGTGCAGGAAGAACGGAATTACTTGAAACAATATTTGGAATGCGTACAAGAGCAGCAGGAAATGTAATTTATGATGGAAAAATAATGAATTTTACATCAACAAAGGATGCAATGGATCATGGCTTTGCACTTATAACAGAAGAAAGAAAGGCCAATGGCTTATTCTTAAAGGGAGACATTACATTTAATACTACTATTGCAAATATGAATCACTACAAAAAAGGTATAGCATTATCCAAAGATGAAATGGTTCGTGCAACGGCAAATGAAATAAAAGTTATGCATACTAAATGTATGGGACCTGACGATATGATTTCAAGCCTTTCAGGTGGTAATCAGCAGAAAGCAATATTTGGAAGATGGCTTGAACGTTCACCTAATATCTTTATGATGGATGATCCAACAAGAGGTATTGATGTTGGAGCCAAATACGAAATATATGAATTGATTATAAACATGGCAAAACAGGGAAAAACAATTATAGTTGTTTCATCTGAAATGCCGGAAATTTTAGGTATAACTAATAGAATAGGCGTTATGTCTAATGGACATTTGGCAGGAATAGTTAACACTAAAGAAACAGATCAGGAAGAATTATTAAGACTTAGTGCTAAGTATTTGTAAAAAAGAGAGGAGCATAAGATATGGCAGAGAAAGGATTTATTCTTTCGGCTGAAGAGGAGTTAAAACTTCGAGAGCCCATAGATGAATATATAGGAAAAATACAGGAACAGATAGATGCTTTAAGATTAGATGGTACAGACAAAGTTAGAAGCTTAAAGAACCATATTGCAGTTGTAAAAGAAAGCAAAAATCTATCAAAAGAAGAAAAGACAAAAATTATCGAAAACGATAAAAAAGTATTAGAAGAGGCAAACGCAGTTGAAAGTCGTAATAAAGACAAAGTAAACAAATTAATTGCAGAAGCTGAAGATTATCTTTCAAAGAATTATAACAACCAGTACTACAATAAGGTGGTTAAAAGTTGTGAAGCTGAAAAAGAGGCTGAAAAGAAAGAGTATGAGAGAATTTGTGCAGTATTAAAAGAAGAACATACAGCACAGTTAAGTAAATTATCCGATCCGGATGAGATTAAAGATGAAAAATATGTTTACAAGAATAAATTATATGATGCGAAGATGGCACATGAATCAAAATGTCAGGAAATCAAAGACAGAAAACATGATGCGTTTTTACATAAGTATCATTTAATCGACTTGTTGAGAATGTCAAAATATACATTTGCACAAAAGAAAGCACAGAGTATAGAAAACTATAAATATTCATTTAATTTAGCACAGTTTCTTTACAAGAATGGCTTGTATATTGTTATTGTTCTAATATTTATTGGATTATGTGCAGTAACTCCAATAGTAAAAAATACACAGTTGTTTACATACACAAACATACTTAACATTCTGCAACAGGCTTCCCCTAGAATGTTCCTCGCCCTTGGGGTTGCAGGATTAATCCTTTTAACAGGAACGGACCTTTCCGTAGGACGTATGGTTGGTATGGGTATGGTAGCGTCGACCATAATAATGCATAACGGTATTAATACAGGTGGAGTATTTGGTCACATATTTGACTTTTCAAGTATGGGTCCTGTAAACAGAGCAATTTTGGCATTAGTTGTCTGCATTGTACTTACAACATTCTTTGCTATGATAGCAGGATTTTTTATGGCAAGATTTAAGATGCATCCATTTATTTCAACAATGGCTAACATGCTTATTATTTTTGGTTTAGTTACATATGCAACAAAAGGTGTTTCATTCGGTGCAATTGACCAGGCAATACCTAATATTTTCATTCCTCAAATAGGTGGTTTCCCAACAATTATACTTTGGGCATTAGTTGCCATTGCAATTGTATGGTTTATCTGGAATAAAACAACTTTTGGAAAAAATCTGTTTGCTGTAGGTGGAAATCCTGAAGCAGCAGCAGTATCAGGAATCTCAGTATTCAAAGTAACTATGGGAGCATTCATTCTTGCAGGTATTCTTTATGGATTTGGTTCATGGCTTGAATGTAACAGAATGATTGGTTCAGGTAGTGCAGCATATGGACAAGGATGGGATATGGATGCAATCGCAGCCTGCGTAGTTGGTGGTGTATCATTTACAGGTGGTATTGGTAAGATTTCAGGTGTAGTAACAGGTGTTCTTATTTTCACTTCCCTTACTTATTCCCTTACAATCCTTGGAATTGATACAAACCTCCAGTTTATTTTTGAAGGTATTATCATCCTTGCAGCAGTAACTCTTGACTGCCTTAAATATGTACAGAAAAAATAAATATTAGAAAATATTTCTTAATGATAAAGCTAAAAGTCGTTCTAATTATCTATATGATTAATGGAACGGCTTTTAGTCTAAATTGGTTTAAAAGCAATTCATAGTTTGTTATAATAAAAAAAACAGGTGGGAGAAATATGGAAATAAAAAATAATACTGATATAGAGAAAACTAATATGGAAAATTACAAAGTTATTTTGGTGGATGACGAAGAAGAAGTAATTGATGCAATAAAAAGCCGAATATTATGGGAACAATTAGGTTTGCAGATTGTAGGCAGTGCAACAAATGGTGTAAAAGCATTAGAATTAGTAGAAAAGTTACAACCTGACATTGTTATAACTGACATAAAAATGCCTTATATGGATGGTCTGGAACTGTCGAGAAGATTAAACGATGAATACAAAAATGTTCATATAATTATTTTTACGGGATTTGATGAATTTGATTATGCAAAAGAAGCAGTGCATCTTGAAATAGATGAATATATGCTTAAACCAATTAACGCTGTGGAATTGTCAGAGTGCCTTAAGCGTGTTAAGAATTCATTGGATAAAGAAAGAGAAGAAAAATTAAATGTTCAAAAGCTTGAAAATTATTTCGATGATGTTTTGCCAATTATTCAGACTAACTTTTTTGTTTCGTTAATAGAGGGAAGAGTTAACGAAAGTGAATATGAGAAATTTTTGCAGGCATACAAGATAGATTTAAATGGACCGTATTTTTGTTGTGCAGTTTTTCACACTTCAGAAAATAATGTTCCGGAAGAAATGTCGCCATTATTATTATCTATGTCGGTTGAGAGAGAGATAAAAGCAAGAATAGTGGGAAAATTCAAGTGTAGGGAATTTATATATTTAGGAAATACAGTTCTTATTATAGAATTGAAATCAAAAGAAGAGACAGTAGAACTTACTGATGTTTGTGATAAATTCTGTAAGTGGGTTAACAGAGTAATTGGAGCAGTAGTAACTGCAGGGATAGGTATGGTATGTGATAACATATCAAATATTAATAATTCGTATGATGGGGCAAGGGAAGCCGTATCATACAGAGTATTATACGGAACAAAGAGAGCCATAAATATTGATGAAATCACATCAAACAAACAAAATATGGGATTACAGTCAGAAGAAACAAAGATGCATGAATTGTTTAAGGCCATTTATCTGGGAAACGAACAGGAAATAGAGGCTGCAACAAACAGGGAAGTTGACAGAATACATGGTAATTCCAATACGGTTAGCCAATATAAGTTATATACAATGGAAATGGTAGGAGCATTCTACAGATTTTGCGAAAATAATTTTATTGACTTTAACGATTTTCTGGGCGAAATGAGCAACCCTTATGAAAAGGTGCCAAAAATGGATGAAAGCACACTAAAAAAATGGATTGTGCAAGTTTCCACAGAAATGGGAAAACAATTAAAGAGTGTCCGAAACAGTAAATCACGAAGACTGATAAATGACGCAAAAAATATCGTCGCAAACAGATATATGGAAGAAGATTTATCCTTGGATAAGGTTTGCTCAATAATGGGAGTGTCTAATTCATACTTTTCTTCTATATTTAAGAAGGAAACAGGAATTTCTTTTGTATCTTATTTAACAGATTATAGAATGGATATAGCAGCAAAGTTAATTTTAGATACAAATGAGAAAAGCTACAAGATTGGTGAAATGGTTGGATATATGGACGCAAACTATTTTAGTTATGTATTCAAAAAGAAATTTGGAATTTCACCATCTAAATATCGAAATGCAAAATTAAAATCATAAATATATGCAGGGATGGAATATTGAAAAATAAAAGTAAAACAGGCGGGAAAAATCTTAATAGAGGAAGAAGAAAATGGTTTCACAAAGGGGAATTTATAGGTCTTGATATACAGTCAGTAATAATGACTGTTTTAACTATGCTTACAATTGCAGTTACTGTAGTTATGGGCTTGTTAATTTATAACAGATTTAAGCTGTCAGTTAAAGAAACAAATATATCAAGCACTGAGGGCATAGTAGACAGCGTAGTAGAAAAAATGAATTCCGATTTGTATAATATAAGACAGATTTCAAATGCAGCGAACTATAACATTATTCAACAATACGATGTTTCGAGTCAGGAATTTAATAACCAGTTTAGCCTTCTTTACGAAATAAATTCTGACAAAATACAAAGCCTGGTTTTGTACAACAATGAAGGAAAACTTATGGCAGCAGAACCAATTTCTTCAGAGAAAAAGAACGTAGAAATTAAAAAACAGGATTGGTTTTATAATGCAAAGAAAGAAATAGAGAACATTCATTTTTCAAAACCTCATTTGCAAAATATATTTATGGATGGAACATACAAGTATAATTGGGTTATTTCTCTTAGCCGTTCAGTTGACATAAATGATGGAGAAGAACCAATAAGCGGAATATTATTAGTAGATATGAAATATTCAATTATTGAAGAAACGTTTGAAAGAATTAATGGTAATTCCAACGGTGTATATTATTATTTGTGTGATGGTAATGGAGATATAATTTATCATCCAAGAAAGGTTGAAATTGACAGAAACAAGTTAACCGAAAGCAACAGGGAACTTGCTTCATATGAAGACGGAATATATGAACTTAAATTAAATGGAAGAAAAGCAAATTATGTTATAAGTAATATGGCATATACAGGTTGGAAAGTTGTGGGTGTTGTGACGGAAAGCACGCAAATTATGAGCATGAACCAGTTTAGATATTATATTGTAATAACCATTATAATATTGCTGATGATGCTTCTTGTTGTAAATAGATTTATTTCAAAGAGAATTTCAAAGCCTATTAGAGAGTTAGATGAATCCGTTAAGGCTTATGAAGCAGGTGGCAAAAAAGACATTTATGTTGGAGGTTCTTCAGAGATAAGACATCTGGGATATTCAGTTCAGAAATCATATGAACAGATTGAAGAATTGATGGACGAGATTATTAAGCAACAGACTCAAAGAAGAAAAAGTGAATTAGCAGCATTGCAAAGTCAGATAAATCCACACTTCTTATATAATACATTAGAATCCATTACCTGGATGGTGGAAGCAAACAGAAACGCAGATGCAGTATTGATGATTTCGGAGCTTGCTAAGTTACTTAGAATAAGCTTATCAAAAGGAAAAACAATAATAAGAATTGCAGATGAAATACAACACAGTAAAAGTTATATGAGCATTCAAATGGTAAGATACAAAGAACGATTTGGAATAAAATTCCACATTGATGAAGAAATTAATGATTACTGTATTGTAAAACTGGTAATACAACCCATATTAGAGAATGCAATTTATTATGGTGTAGGCGATATGGATGCTGATGAAGGCGGAATGATAACTGTTACAGGAAGAAAGATTGAAGAGGATATATACATATCTATAGAAGATAATGGAATGGGTATGAGAGAAGAAGTAGTGGAAAATATTCTTACAGATAACAGTAAAGTTCCAAAACATGGTTCAGGTGTAGGCGTAATAAATGTTCATAATAGAATACAGCTTATGTTTGGTGAAGAGTATGGATTAAAAGTCGAAAGTGAAGCAGATGAGGGAACAAAAGTTACAATACATATACCGGCAATACCATTTAATAGTGAAAATCAAAGTAAAATGGAAGAGAAAAGTGTAGAAAGGAAGGGCAAAAATGAAAAAGAATAAAGTAATCTTTCTTGCTACAGAAATTATATTATGTGTTTTAGCACTTTTTTTCACTTTCAAAATGTTTGATCAAAATGAGACAGAAAAGAAAGTTGCAGTAATTGTACAAAATTCAGGTGATAAAAATTGGAATTCTTTCATAAAGGGATTAAAAGAATCAGCCAAAGTCAATAATATTCATTTGATTATATGTAATGCTGATGAAATCAACAACATAGATGATCAAAAAGAATTAATTAATGAGCAAATAGAAAATGGAGTTGATGCTTTTATAATAAGTCCGGCTCCGGGAAGCAAAACAAAAACAGAAATGAAGACTATTTGTGGAGACAAGCCATTTATATTAGTAACTGAAGATGTTTATATGGGAGAAAATAAAAAATCTGAATACCCTGTAATAAAGCCTGATAATTACAAAATCGGCTATAGTCTTGGAAAAGAAATGGTTGGAAAATCTATAAAGAAAATAGGCATTGTACTAGGACAGAAAGAAAAAGAAGAAACAGCTGACAGATATAAAGGGTTTGAAGATGCAATAAAAGATAGTGGCATGAAAGTTGCGTGGAAATATAATGGCATAGAAAATAAAGACATTGTTAAAATTGTAAATCGCAGGAGTAAAGTTGATGCAATAGTAGCGTTAGATAACTATTCACTAGATGATTTGGGTGAAAACGCCAGAGAGGATTCGTATAATGGTGCGAAAATATATGGTGTTGGAACTAATGTTGAGTCCCTTGTCCTTGTGGATTATGGAAAAGTGGAATGTGTGATAATTCCTGACGGATATGAAATGGGATATAAAAGTGTTAAGGAGATAACTGAAAGACTAAACCATACTTTTTATGTGATGAAAAGTACTAATGTGGAACACAAAATAGTTTATAAAAAAGATTTATTTACTACTGATATTGAAAGGTTTTTGTATTCATATGAATAAAAGAAAGAAAATTGTTGTAGGTTTGATTTTAGGAATAATTCTAGTCTGCAATATTTGCGGTTGTCAAAGTAATAAAGAAGAGAAGAAGAGCATACTTAGAGTAGGCATAGTGACGTATACACAGGATGATCCTTTTATAAATGCGTTAAAAGAACAGCTAAAAGGGAACTTAAAAACTATGGAAACGAAGGATATGAAGATAATGATTTCCGAAAGAAATGGAGACAATGACCAAAGGGATCAAAATGAAGCTGTTGAAGAGATGATTGATGCAGGATGCGATATAATGTGTATAAATTTAGTAGATAGAACAGAGCCTTCTAAGATTATAAAAATGGCAAGACAGAATAACATACCCGTTATTTTCTTTAACAGGGAACCGGTTAAAGAGGATTTGAAGCAATGGGATAAACTTTATTATGTAGGCTGTAATGCAGAACAGTCAGGTAAAATGCAGGGACAGATAGCAGCAAAATATATAAAAAAGAATAAAGAAGTTGATAAAAATTATGATGGAAAAATTCAATATGTATTATTGGAAGGTGAAGCGGGGCATCAGGATGCCATAAGTAGAACGGACTGTTCCGTAAAAACCATAATAGGCAAAGGTATAAAACTGGAAAAATTAAGTTATCAGTTTGCAGATTGGAATAGAGGACAGGCAGAAAACAGAACAAACCAATTAATTGAACAATATGGCGATAAGATAGAAATGATAATTTCCAACAATGATGAAATGGCATTAGGAGCATTGGAGGCATATAAAAAATCAAAATATGACAAGAAGCAGTGGCCGATTATTTTTGGAATTGACGGTTTGGATGATGCTTTAACAGCAATAAAGAATGGCGAAATGCAGGGAACGGTATACAATGACAAAGAAGATCAGGCATTAGAAATTTCACGATTAGTTGTAGATATTTATCAGGGCAATAGTATGAAAAATCATAATTTACAGCAGGGAAAATATTATGTGTCTCAATACAAAAAAGTTGAAAAAAGCAGTATAGACAAATTCATAAAATAAAGGCGGGTCAATATATGTGGAGTGAAAGGTTTAACAAAGAATTTAAAGAAGAATCTAAGAAAGAGACAAATGAAAAGTCTAAAAACGAGTTAAAAAAAGAACTTTTTGGAGAAGAGTTTTATGAAGAAATGGAACCTGAGAAAAGATTAGAAATTTTTCAAAAAAATATAGAGTCAGACAATAATAAAGAACTACGAGAATGCTTATGGACAGCAAGATATGGAAAAAGAAAGCCTAAAAAAGACTTATTCATAGGCTATCTTATGGAAATGAAATACATATCAGAAAGTGGTTCCACTGATGTAGGCGGAGCGAAGAGAAAACAGTTGAGCAAGATTATTAATAATTTGTGCATTGACAACTATGAAATTCTGTCAGAGGAGCAACGTGGCATTCTTAAAAATGAGCTAAAGAATACATTTAAAAAATTTATTCAGGTAAGTCGAGGAGGTAGAGGCTTCACTTCGGCAGTTTTTGGACTGGGACAGTTATCTGATGAGGGCATTGCAAAAAAGATAGCTGAACAAATAAGCAACATTGCATTCCTAACACCTCATATGTTCAGAATGGATAAAGAATTTGAAATCCTTCAGACAGCAGCGCTGGAAGCCTATAGAGAAGAATATCCCAATAGAGAACATTTTTTGAAAAAATAGGACAACCTTAGATTATACCAAAATACCTCACGGTTTGAGAAAATGAAAACCGTGAGGTATTTTTTTGGGGGCTTGAATAGTTACAGACTTAGAGTTTGCCTCATATATAGTACAAATCCCGAATAGTTTTGAAGTAATCCACCCCAAATCTCTCATATCAAGTGAAAACAAATGACAGAAAATGAAAAATAAAGAATTATTTATAATTTTATCTCAAATACCCAACAATCAGCATACATATTACACAAAAAATACAATTTACATACTCGAAAAATAACATTATTGTTAGAAAAATCAAAAAAACCGGAAAAGGCAAAAATAACACAAAGCAAAAAGTGACAACAAATGAAACGTTTTTAACAACAAAAACTGTACAATATGCACAAAAGAAATATGTCTAAATTGTGAAAACCGTGAAAAATGTTGAAAATAGTTGACAGAAAATGAAAAGAGTACTACAATTATGCTATCAGATGAAAACAAATGACAAAACTTGAAAGAACAAAAGATAAAAGAAATAACAAAGAAAGGAAGGAAATATGAATTACGCAGGAAGATTTAATTCTTTTATATTAAAAGGCCAGAACGTATTTGATGCAATTAAGGCATATCACGAGATGGACGGCATTACACATTTAGAGTTTAACTACCCGGAACATTTTGCAGGATATGATTTAGAAGAAATCAAAAAGGCCATGGGTGATTTAAAAGTTAACGGATTGGCAGTTCGTTGGAGAAATGATTTCACAAACGGAGACTTAACAAATCCTGATCCGGAACTTAGAGAAAGAGCCATCAGATATTGTAAGGAAGCTACAGATATTTGTAGAGAACTTGGTGGAACATACATAACATTATGGTTAGAAAATGACGGTTTTGATTATGCGTTCCAAGTTGACTATGAAGAAGCATGGAACCAAATGATAGATGCTTTCAGAGAATTAGCAGATTATGCACCAGACATGAAATACAGCATCGAGTACAAACCATTTGAACCAAGAAACTTCTCAATGGTTGACAGCACAGGAATGACATTACTTCTTATTAAAGAGATAGACAGACCAAATGTAGGATGTACATTAGACTTCTGTCATATGTTAATGAAGAGAGATTCCCCGGCATACGGACTAGCACTTGCAGCAAGTATGGGAAAACTTTATGGATTACATATGAACGACGGATATTCACAGATGGACAGCGGAATGATATTTGGTTCAGTAAATATAGCTCACGCAGCTGAGTTTATCTACTATTTAAAGAAGTACAATTATCAGGGAGTTGTATTCTTCGATACATTCCCAATCAGAGAAAACGCAAAGCTTGAAACACAGGCAAACATCAATTCATTCGAAAAGATTTCAAAAATAATTGATGAAATCGGAATGGATAGAATAGCTGAAGTAGTATCTAAACGTGACGGAGTTGAGGCACAGCGCCTTGTTCTGGACATGTTAAAATAAAGAGAAAATAAAAAAGAAAAAGGAGAACACACAAATGAGAAAGAAATTTTTAGCAGTTGCCCTTGCAGCAACAATGGTAATCGGTTTAGTTGGATGTGGAAATTCATCATCTAGCTCAAACAACGCAACAACAGCAGCCTCAAATGACACACAGGCTACAGAGGAATTTAACCCTGATACAGTTAAAGACAGCAAGACTATCGAAGACATCCGTAAAGATAACGGAGACGAAGTAAAAGTTAAGAGTGGTTTAAAGATGGGTGCCATCGCAAAGTCATTCTCAAACGAATTCTGGCGTAACTTTAAAAATGGTTATGAACAGTCAGAAAAGGTACTTAAAGATGCAGGCGTAGACGTATCAATTAAGATTGACGGAACAACAGATGAAAGTGATGAAATCGGACAGCAGACAATGACAGACAACTTAGTAAACCAGGGTTACAACGCTTTAATGTTAAGCCCAATCTCAGATTCAAACTTAACAGCATCAGTTGATAACGCTAAAGGCAAAAAGATTCCTACAATTAACGTAAACGATGGATTAATCGCAGCAGCAGATTACTTCGTAGGACCAGATGCTTACCAGAATGGTGAATTAGCAGCTGAATGGGTTTCAAAGAAGCTTGGTGACAAAGGTGATGTAGCTATCGTAATCGGTATGGCAAAAGCTTTCGCAGCTCGTGAAAGAACAGCAGGATTCAAGGGATGGATCAAAGACAACAATTCAGGACTTAACGTAGTAGCAGAACAGAATGCTGACTGGGATAGACAGAAAGCTAAAGAATTAGCAAGCACATGGATTCAGCAGAACCCAGACTTAAAGGCTATCTTCTGTAACAACGACGATATGGCTTTAGGTGTAGTAGAAGCAGTTGAAGAAGCTAAGAAAGATATCTTAGTAGTAGGTGTTGATGGTATCGGTGAAGCTTATGACTCAATCAGAGCTGGTAAGTTAGATGCAACAGTTGATTCATTTGGTTACTATATGTCACAGGTTGCTACAGAAGTAACATTAAGAGTATTAGCTGGACAGGATATTCCTAGAGTAACACATACTCCACAGGCTCTTATCGATAAGACTAACGTAGATAAAGACGCAAAAGACATCATTGGTTGGACAGATCCAAAATATGTAACAGAATAGTTTAGACACAATAATTTAGAAGATTTGATTTGTAAAGTGGGAGAAAGGTAAAACTTTCTCCCACATATATAAAGGAGGAACGATTATGGCGAAGGCTGTTGAATTTGTTAAGATTAACAAACGCTTTCCGGGAGTACACGTCCTTAAAGATATCTCTTTTTCAGTAGAAGAAGGTGAAGTTCATGCATTGCTTGGTGAAAATGGTGCAGGAAAATCAACACTATTGAATATTTTGCATGGAGTTTATCCTGAATATGAAGGAGAGGTAAGACTTCATGGTAAAAAGGTAAGCTTTAAAGACACAAATGATGCTATTGTAAATGGCAAAATATCTAAGGTTCATCAGGAAACATTGGTAGTAAAAGATCTTACCGTTGGACAGAACGTAACAATGGGATATGAACCTAAAAAAGGAATCTTTATTGATTTCAAAAAAATGAATAAAGATGTAGACGTAATATTAGAAGACTTAAACTGTAACTTTAAATCATCAGATTTGGTTGCAACATTAACAGCAGGTGAAATGCAGATGTTAGCAATTGCAAGAGCGTTATATCATCATTCAACGATTATATCTCTTGACGAGCCAACAGCTTCACTTACAACAAAAGAAACAGAAGCTTTGTTTGAAGTAGTAAGAAAACTTAAAAAACAGGGCGTAACAATATTATATGTAAGTCATAGATTGGAAGAAATTTTCCAGATTTGTGACAGAGCAACAATTCTTCGAGATGGAGAATATATCCAGACAATGGATATTGCAAGTACTACAAGAGATGAACTGATTCACGCAATGGTTGGTCGAAATGTTGCAGCAGTGGCATCAAGACTTAAACCTAGTCCAATGACAGATGAAGTAGTATTAAAAGTAGAACATTTATGTAATGAAAATTATAATGACGTAAGTTTTGAACTTCACAAAGGTGAAATCTTAGGATTCTTCGGATTAGTTGGAGCAGGAAGAACTGAAGTCATGAGAACACTTATTGGTGCAGATCAGAGAACATCAGGAAAGATTATTCTTAAAGGTAAAGAAGTAAAGAATGGCTGGAATACAACAAAAGCCTTAAAAGCCGGCATCGGTTTATTACCTGAAGACAGAAAAACACAGGGATTTATGAATCTTTCTAATAACTATGAAAATATAGCAATATCAAGCTTAGAGAAATATATGACAGGTCCATTTACAGACACAAAGAAGAAGATTAAAAACGCAGAAGTTTACTTCGAAGAAATGGACGTACATCCAAGACGTGTTGATTATATGACAAGCAACATGTCAGGTGGTAACCAGCAGAAAGTTATTTTGGCAAGATGGATGTCTACAGATGTAGATATAATTATCTTCGATGAACCTACAAAAGGTGTTGACGTAGGTGCTAAGGCAGAAATTTACAGACTTATGGAACAGTTAGTAGAAGATGGAAAGAGTATTATCGTAGTTTCATCAGAATTACCTGAAGCCATGGGTATAAGCGACAGAATGATAATTATGAGTGAAGGAAGAATAACAGCTGAGTTAACAAATAAGGTTGACTTTGTAGAAGATTCAATTCTTGATTTAGCAATTGGAGGTAATCAAAATGAAAAATATATGGGATAAATATAAACGTGAGTTTGTAGTATTGCTGGCAACCTTGGCTATGGCAGTTGTCTTTACAGTACTAAACAGTAACTTTTTAAATTATAACAACTTTGTAACTATTTTACAGCAGATGGTATTAAACGGTGTACTTGCAGTAGGTATGATGTTTACAATCATCACAGGTGGTATCGACCTTTCAGTAGGTTGTACATACGCAATTACAGGTATTATAGTTGCTTCATGTACAGTAAACTATGGAATGAATCCATTCCTTGGAATTTTAGTAGGACTTGTAGTTGGTGCAGTTCTTGGTGCATTTAACGGATTCTTAATTAATAAGATGAAGTTACAGCCATTTATCGCAACATTAGGTACAATGAGTTTATACAGAGGTCTTGCTTATGTAGTAACAGGTGGTGTACCTGTAACAAACGTTCCGGACTCATACAGAAACATCTTCAACGGAGAATTAGTTGGAGGAATCAGATACTACATTATAGTTATGGTAGTTGTATTCTTAGTAGCACACATTCTTTTATCAAAGATGAGAAGTGGTGATTACTTATATGCAGTAGGTGGAAACGAAGAAGCAGCTAAGTTATCAGGTGTTAACGTAGTTAAGACAAAATACATTGCATACATCTTCTGTGGTGTTTGCTCAGCAATTGCAGGTATGATTATGTTAGCAAGTTTAGGTTCAGCAGAAGCAACAGCAGGTAGCGGATATGAAACAAACGCAATCGCAGCAGCAGCTATCGGTGGAACAAGAATGGCAGGTGGTAAAGGTACAGCACTTGGAACATTCATCGGTGCATTAATGTTAGCAGTATTAAAAGTAGGTATGGTAGTTATCAACGTTGACTCATTCTGGCAGTTCGTTGTAACTGGTATTATTATCATCGTAGCTTCATACTTCGAATTCATTCAGCAGGACGTTGCAGGATTTATTTCAAGACATAAGAAAGCTGAAAACTAAAAAATAAACCGCAAAAAATTAATAAACATTGCGGCACTAATATATTTTCAATATGAATTGAATTATAATAAAGGCGCAGGGAAAAATAAACTTTGCGCCTTTATTCTTTTTAATAATAGGAAACAAAATAAATTTTGAGTAGGAGGAAAATAAGGATGAATAAGAAAATCACAGTTATCGGAAGTTTAAACTATGATGTCATCTTAAAAATTCCAAGATTACCTTTTAAAGGTGAAACATTAACAGCCAACGGAGCGACATTTAGTGCCGGCGGAAAAGGTGCTAATCAGGCAGTTCAGGCAGCAAAATTAAAAACTCCAACTTATATGGTAGGATGTGTTGGAACAGATGCATCAGCAGACTTTTTGGTTAACACAGCAAAAGAGTATGGTGTAAATGTTGATTATATTAGAAAAGTACCCGGAAGTAGTGGAATGGGAGTTATAAACGCAGTTGAAGACGGAAGCGTTTATGCATGCATCGTAAGAGGTGCAAACTTTGAGGTTACAAAGGAAGATGTAGACAATGCAATGCCTATTCTTAAAGAATCAGGTGTATGTATTCTACAGAACGAGATTCCGGTAGAAATTATTGCTTATGCAATTGATAAGGCAAAAGAAGCAGGATGTACAGTTGTATTAAACGCAGCACCTGCAATAGAATTACCTGAAGAATGTTTAAGTAAGGTAGACATTCTTGTAGTAAATGAAGTCGAGGCAGAATTTTACTGTCACGAAAAAATCGACTCAGTTGAAAAGGCAAAAACAGAAATTAAGAAAATGGCAGAAAAATACAATAATAATGTTATTTTCACACTTGGAAAAGATGGAGCAGTGGCTTACGAAAATGGAACAATCGAATTTATTCCGGCAATGAAAGTAGATGCGATTGAAACAACAGGAGCAGGAGATTCATATATCGGAGCAGTAAGTCATTCAATAATTGAAGGAAAGAGCCTGATTGAGGCTTGTAAGTTTGCAACTAAGTGTAGTGCAATTACAGTTTGCCGAATGGGAGCACAGCCTTCAATGCCAACTTTGGAGGACGTGGAATAAACCCCGATTATTATTGACATTTTTAACCATTAAAGGATATTATATAGGTATAGCTGTAACGTTTTTATCGTTACATATACAGGCAATCAATTCTCTTTGAGAATTGATTACAAATATGGGAATTGCACACTATTAAAAAGCACTTAGTGCGAGTGTGCAAGTAGGCAATCAATTCTCTTTGAGAATTGATTACAAATACACAGGAGGAAGAAGATATGATACCTTATGAAAGAAGATTACAAATAGCAGAATTGCTTGAGAAGAATGAGGTTGTATCTTTGGATGAGTTTTGTAAATCTTTAGGGGGTGTCTCTGAATCGACGGTCAGAAGAGATTTGAAGACCATGGAGAAAGAGGGAGAGATAACATTACTAAGAGGTGGCGGAGCTTGTTTAAAAAGAGGCAGCTATGAAGTTCCTGTTCTTTCAAAGAAAAGTAAGAATGTCAAAGAGAAGGACGGAATTGCTAAGGTTGCAGCAAGTCTTGTAAATGACGGTGATTCGATTTATATCGATTCAGGAAGTACAGCCTTAGATATGGTTAAATATTTAAAAGACAAAAACATAACAGTTGTAACAACAAATGCATTAATATGTTCAGAGTTGCAATCTCCTAATATTAAGTGTATTATAGCAGGTGGTGAAATCAATATTACTACTGCTTCAATTAGAGGAATTACAACAAACAACTTTTTAAAGAGTTACTATTTTGACAAAGCTTTTGTAGGAATATCCGGTTTTTCAAAAGAAGCAGGGTTTAATACACCTGATTTGTTAGAAGCTGAAAAGAAACGTATTGTCTGCAAGAACGCAGGTAAGGCATATATTTTGGCAGATAGCAGTAAATCAGGAAAAAATACTTTATGTAAGGTGCTTGACATTGATCAGGCAACATTAATTTGCGATAAGGAAACAGATGTAGTTAAGGAAGCAGGAGATTATATTATTGCTTAAAATCCTCTCCCTAAATTAATTAAAAAATACAAAAGAATGAGGTGACATAAATGAAAATAGGAATTGGAAATGATCATGTAGCAGTTGAAATGAAGAATGAAATCAAGGCATATCTTGAAGAAAAAGGACATGAAGTTGTAGATTTCGGTACAAATTCTTCTGAGAGATGTAATTACCCTGTATATGGCGAGGCAGTAGCCAATGCCATTGTTAACGGTGAAGTAGATTGTGGTGTTTTAATTTGTGGAACAGGTGTAGGAATTTCACTTTCAGCTAACAAGGTTAACGGAATTAGAGCCTGCGTATGTAGCGAGCCATATAGCGCAAGATTATCTAAGCAGCATAACAACACTAACATTATTGCATTTGGCGCAAGAGTTATTGGCATAGAACTTGCAAAAATGATAGTAGATGAATGGCTTAATGCAGAATATGAAGGTGGCCGTCATCAGGTTAGAATCGATATGATTAAAGACATCGAGGAAAAACAGAAACAGAAGTAATTTGCTATTTATAAATGGTAGATTATTAATGTAATAGTAATGTAACAGAAGAGTAATGGAACAAAAAGACAAGGAGAGATACTATGAAGATTAAAAATATTGAAAACCCTGAAGAATTTTTAAAGGTAATTGACAGTTGTACAGGAAGAGTTGAATTAATAACAGATGATGGAGACAGATTAAACTTAAAATCAAAGTTATGTCAGTTAGTTTCATTGTCAACAATTTTCTCTTCAGCAGCTAAGATTCCTGAAATGGAAATTGTAGCTCATGAATTAGAAGATTCAAAGAAAATAATGGATTACTTAATGGGTTGCTAATTGATAAGATTACAGTGTAGAAATTTTAAATAGTATAGAAATAATTTTCTAAAAAGCGCGTTCAAAGAGACTTAAAAAGTCAAAAGACCTGTTGCACTTTAAACTTGGTGCGACAGGTCTTTTTTATTAATAGGAAAAATCTATTAATTTAAAATCCAACTGCGGATATAAACCTATACTTAATAAGCTTAGTGAAAAGATTAATCTTCTTCAATAACATAGAAGTCAAGATAGTCGAAATCTATTGATTCCACAAAACTGTCTGCATAAAATCTTGTTCGCGCAATACGTTTAAACTCGTTAATATTTGAATCAAGCCATATTGGATTGCTTAAATCAAATTCCTCACAAATCTGTTCAAGAGCCATAAAAACCTTATGAGTTCTTGTCTCGTCAGGAATATCCAATTCAATAGTAGTGCTTTGTAACATTTTATTACTTTTAAAAGTACGTCCCCAAACTCTAAACATAATAATCTCCGTTCCATTAATATAGTATAAATAACATAATATAAATCCAAAGTAAGTGTAAGGGAAAACAGAGTAAAAGTAAAGAAAAAAGAAGTTAGACAAAACTAACACATAAGCATAAGTTTAACTTTAAATATTGTTAGAATAATGATATACTTAGGGGTAATGAGCACTATAAATAAGTGAGAAATGTATGGTAGTCATAAACAAAAAAGAGGGAAGAGATGAAATAGGCGTAGCTGTTTATACCGTTTTAAGAAAAGCGGAATGGAGTATTATATGGGAAATAAAAGAAAGAAAAAATTACAGACTCAGGTAGGAAAATATTTAAAGGGACCGTTGTATTTTATTGCATTTTGGATAATGATTAATGTGATTACATATGCCATTGATGTAAGAGCAGGCGCAGTAATGAGTCTTGCCACATTTGTTTACATTATTTTAATGCTAAGCATAGCTATTAAGTATAATTCCAACGTAACTAAGAGACTTATAGACTTCGGAAGTGCTTACAGTCTGGTTCAACGACAGATGCTTAAGGAAATGGATGTGCCATATGGCCTTATTGACGAAAACGGAAAGATACTATGGACTAACAACCAGTTTGATACCTTATTTGAAAAGAGTGTTTTAAATAAGAACATTATGAATATTTTTGAAGGCATTAAGCCGGAATATTTGGTTTTTGATGACGAGAAACCTAATCACGTTAAGCTTAGTTATAAAGACAAATTATTTGCGGTAACATTAACCAAGTTTGAGCTGAAAAATGATTTTGAAGACAGCGCACTTAATCTTTTGGAAGAAAATAGCGGTCAGTTAATTTCCATTTATTTAAGAGATGAAACATTAATCAGCAAGCTGGAAAAAGAGACTAAGGAAGAACGACTTGTAACGGCAAATATTTATATTGATAACTATGACGAAGTGGTACAAAGTGTTGAAAACACACGAAGAACCCTTTTGGTAGCTTTAATAGACAGAAAGATTAATGTTTATTTTTCTCAATATGACGGAATCGTCAGAAAGCTTGAAAATGACAAGTATTTTGTAGTTTTCAAAACAAAATATATAAGCAAGATGCAGACTAACAAGTTTGCAATTCTTGACGAAGTAAAAACAGTTAATATAGGAAACAGCCTTCCTGTAACAATCAGTATCGGTATTGGTATGGGAGGAAACAGTCTGGTACAGAACTATGATTTGTCCACAACAGCCATTGATATGGCGCTTGGACGTGGCGGTGACCAGGCAGTGTTAAAAGACGGTAGTAAGGTTTATTATTACGGTGGAAAGACCAAATCAGTAGAAAAGAACACAAAAGTTAAATCAAGAGTAAAAGCCACAGCGTTTAGAGATTTGATTGAAACAAAAGATAATCTTTATATTATGGGACATCATATAGGGGATAATGATTCCTTTGGTGCCGCAATAGGCTTATACAGAGTTGGAAAGACTATCGGAAAGAAGACGCACATTGTACTTGGAGATGTAAGTGGCAGTGTAGTTCCTTTAGTTGATGAATTTAAGAACTCAGACTTATATGATGAAGATATGTTTATTACAGGACCGGAAGCAGTTTCTGAAATGACTAAGAATGACGCCCTTATTATAGTTGACTGTAACAGAGCCTCATATACAGAATATCCTGAGCTTGTAAGAAGAGCCCAGTGTATAATTGTATTTGACCACCATAGACAGACAACAGATTGCATTGACAATGCTCAGCTTTCATATGTTGAATTATCATCATCATCAACATGTGAAATGGTAGTTGAAATTATTCAGTATATTAATGAAACAGTTAAGCTTACAAAGCTTGACGCAGAGGCTTTATATGGTGGCATTATGGTTGATACTAACAACTTTATTAACCGTACAGGTGTCAGAACCTTTGAGGCGGCAGCGTACCTTAAGAAGAATGGTGCGGATATAGCAAGAGTTAGAAGAATGTTTAGAGATGAGCTTTCTGATTACAAGGCTAAGGCATTGGCTATTCAGAATACAGAAATCTTTATGGATGAATATGCATTGTCTGTATGTAATCCTCAGGGCGTTTCTTCGCCTACAATTGTTGGAGCTCAGGCTGCCAATGAATTATTAAATGTAAAAAATGTTAAAGCATCATTTGTATGTACACCATACAATGATCAGGTATATATAAGTGCCCGCTCAATAGATAAGGTCAACGTTCAGGTTATTATGGAACAGTTCGGCGGTGGCGGACATATGAATCTTGCCGGAGCACAGGTTAGAAACAAGACAACCGGTGAGGTTATCGTTATGTTAAAGAAGATTATTGAGAAGATGATAGAGGAAGGAGAATTTTAATGAAGGTTATATTATTAGAAGATGTTAAATCTCTTGGAAAAAAAGGGGAGATTGTAAATGTAAATGACGGATACGCAAGAAATTTTATTTTGCCTAAAAAGTTAGGTCTTGAGGCAACATCAAAGAACCTTAATGATTTAAAACTTCAGAAGCAGAATGACGAAAAGGTTGCACAGGAAAAACTTGATGCAGCAAAGGCTTTAGCAGAAGAAATAAAAGAAAAATCAATTACCGTAAAGATTCAGGCAGGAGTAGAGGGAAGAGTTTTCGGTTCTATTTCAAGCAAGGAAATCGCTTTAGAAGCAAAGAAACAGTTAAACATGGATATTGATAAGAAGAAAATCATAATCCCTGATGCCATTAAATCACTTGGAACTTACAATGTTAACATTAAGTTACACAAGGATGTTATGGCTACTTTGGCCGTAAAGGTTGAAGCAAAATAAAAGTCGGCAAGGAGAAAACCAAATGGAAGAGGCAGTAGTAAAAAGAGTAATGCCCCATAGTAATGAGGCAGAACAGGCAGTAATCGGCTCAATGCTTATGGATGCAGATGCCATTACAACTGCTATGGAAAAAATTTCAGAAGATGATTTTTATAACAAACAATATGGCTCTCTTTTTAAGGCTATGATTGAACTTTACAACGAAGGAAAAACCTGTGATCTTGTTACAGTAAAGTCTAAGTTAGAGGAAACAGGGGTGCCTTCAGAGGTTGTAAGTCTTGATTTTATCAGAAATATATTGGAAATGGTTCCTACATCAGCTAACATTAAGCAGTATGCAGAAATTGTTTACGAAAAATCAGTTCTTAGAAATCTAATTCGTGCCAATGAAGATATTGCCGGCAAATGCTACGCAGGAAATGAAACACTAGAGGCAATTCTTGAGGAAACGGAAAAGAAGATGTTTGACCTGATTCAGTCAGGAAGCAGTGGAGATTACACTCCGGTAAGACAGGTAGTTCTTAATGTATTTGAAAAGATTGAGAAAGCTTCCCAGACTAAAGGTTCCATTACAGGTTTGGAAACAGGCTTTACTAAGCTTGACCACCAGCTTTCAGGACTTCAGCCATCAGATATGATACTTATTGCAGCCAGACCATCTGTAGGTAAAACAGCTTTTGTTTTGAATATTACGGAAACAGTTGCAGTAAAACACAACATACCTGTTGCCATATTTAGTTTGGAAATGTCAAGCGAACAGCTTATTAACCGTATTATTTCACAGAACTCAATGGTAAGTTCACAGAAAATGAGAAATGGTGACTTAAGTGACAGCGAGTGGGCAAACATAGTTGAATCAGCCAATATTATCGGTAATTCCAACATTATCATAGATGATACACCGGGTATAAGCATAGGCGAAATGCGTTCTAAGTGTAGAAAGTTTAAGTTGGAGAAAGATATCCAGCTTGTTATAGTGGATTACCTTCAGTTGATGACAACCAACGGCAGAGCGTCAAGCCGTGAACAGGAAATTGCGGAAATTTCAAGAACCTTAAAGGGAATTGCAAGAGAGTTAAACGTTCCGGTTATTGCCTTATCACAGCTTAACCGTGCAGCTGAAACAAGAGAAGACAAGAAGCCTATTATGGCGGATCTTCGTGAATCCGGTTCTATTGAGCAGGATGCGGACGTTGTAATGCTTATGTCAAGATTTTACGATAAGGAAACAAAGACAGAAGACAGAAACAGAATCATCGTAAACGTAGCTAAACAGCGTAACGGCCCTGTAGGTGAAGTAGAATTAGTATGGTTACCACAGTATACTAAGTTCGAAAATGCGGAAACAGAACAGGTGTAGGTGACTATAGTAGACAGTTGGCGACAAAGCTACAGAAAGTCGTTTTTTTCGCAGTGTTAAAAATATTGAACAAGGCATATAATGAATTTATAATGGAGATGTTCCAAAAGGGAGCATCTCCTTTTCGATGCTCCAATTCGATTTTTAAGGAGGAGTATATGGGGGAAAAAAGATATATTATTTCGGACGCATCAAAGATGCTCAATGTTGAATCACATGTTTTAAGATATTGGGAAGAAGAACTTGAAATCAAAATTCCAAGAAATGAAATGGGACACAGATACTACACGGAAGGCAACCTAGAAAGCCTTAGAAAAGTCAGGGACTTAAAGAAGCAGGGCTACAGCCTAAAGGCAATAAAAAATATGGTAAACCCAAAAAAAGGAGCCAGGGAAAATAAAGAATCAAATGAAAGACTGACAGTAAGACAGCCGATTTCGCTGATGGAAGTAAGGGAGAAAAAAGCCGGGGTGGAGAATTGCTATCAGGAAGTGCCGGAGGCAATGTCTGGCAGTGTACAGAGTGTGGTACAGAATATGACACAGAGTAATGGTCAGAATGCAGAAAGCACAGGCTTGAAGTTAGAACAGTTCCAGAACCTTATGAATAAGGTTGTTTCAAAGGCATTAAAAGAATCCACAACGAACCTTGGAAAAGAGCTAAGTGACAACGTAAGCGAAAACGTTCTAAAAGGAATGAATTATATGATGAGAGTTCAGGATGAAAAGGAAGAAGAACGTTATCGAAAACTTGATGAGCTTATGAGAAACAAGCAGAAGCTAAGCCGTCGAGAAAAAAGAAAAAAAGCAAAAGCAGAAAAACTTCTTTTGAAAAACAAGAAAAAAGGAATGGCTCATTTCGGGAAAAAACCACAGACTACATAAACAAAAATACATTATAGAAGAATGTTGCACCGCATATAAAATGCAAAAGATATTAAAAAAATGCAATACATAAAGAGACAGATAATAAGGACAAATAGCAAAAATAATTTAAAGATACAATAAAAATATTAAAAAATATTAAAAGAAAGACGATAAGAAATATTATAAAAAATATTATGAAAAGTTACATAGATAATATTACATAAAAAATGCCATCCTTTACATAAAGTAAAGATGGCATTTTTTATACCTATACGGTACATAATTCGCTCCAAAGAGAGCGTATAAATTAATTAGTCTAATTTGATTGAATCTGTTGGGCATGCACCTGCACAAGCGCCACATTCGATACATGTATCTGCATCGATTACGCAAACGCTACCATCGTTGCTAATAGCTCCTACTGGGCAAGTACCTTCACATGCACCACAACCGATACATCCGTCAGTAATTTTGTAAGCCATTATGTAAGCCTCCTTTGATTTTTTATACGTTTATAATAATACAATTATCCCAATATTGCAATAAATAAAAAAGTTAAAAATTTAACAATAACAAGAAACATCAAGCGTCACGAACCACTGTAAGCACCCTTCCAAAGTAGTGAACATCATCGATATTATCGATGAAAAGCGAGTTTTTGTCGCCATTAATGGGAGCAAGCTCCAGCCTGATTCCTGGAATATATTTACGAATATACACTTTATTTCCAATAAGAAAAATCCCTGTCTCACCGGATTCAGGAAACCTGTCCTTGCCAATCAGAAGAATGTCATTGTCAAAATAAGTAGGTGAAAGATTTCGCCCAACAATCTTAATCCCACACAAAACAATGTCACCAAAATCTTTTTTGTAAGCAGAAATATTAACAATATTCGTAGAAATACTGTCAAAAACCATTCCATCCTGAACATAGCCCGTTGGCGTAAGAACAGAAATGCAGTCGGTTTTGTGAGATTTGTTGTAGTCGGCAATGCGGGACTCAAAATAGGCAATTTCCACAAGTAGATTAAAAACCCTTGGTGGAAGTGATTTTTTATCAATGGTATTAATGACTGAGCGCCCTAAAATATAGTCAATGCTACAATTAAGCGCATCGCAAACCTTTGAAATAGTATAAATAGTGGGATTGTTAACCTTACCCCCAACTAATTTCTTAACGGATTCATATGGAAGCTCAGCCTCATCGGCAAGCTGCCTGATAGACCAATTCTTCTGATATAAAAGACGATTAATATTTTCAACCATAATGTTTTTGTTGGTGATTTTGTTAGAATTTTGATTCATAAATTAAGACGCCCCCCTTATTAAGATGTATTCCTTGGCACATAAAAAACAACAATATAACAAAATTTGTGCCTTTCTATGCCTTTTTTTTACAAAATTATGCATTTATTATATAGCATATAGAAAAAAATTAAAATATCTATGGAAAAAATGGAGGGAAAAATGAACAAAATGGAGAAAAACAGTAGCGAAAAACTATTACGACAGCTTATTGCAACGCTAAGGATGGAAGGAAGCCTGGTGTCAGCCAGCCTGGGAGAAAGTGACAAATATAACATTATAGTAATTAATGGCGAAAGCCTAACCGGGGAAGACATGGGGAATTCTTTGTACAATAGTGAATGCAAAAGAAAAAGTGGCAAGGAACTGGAAAACATCATATCAAAAAAGCTGATTGGCCTTGGTATACCAACCAGACTAAAAGGATATAAATATATGCTTTCTGCAATTGAACAGGTGCTGGAGGATGAAACCTCACTTGAGGGAGTTACCAAGATACTTTATCCTGATGTGGCGAAGAAGTATAATTCAACACCTCAAAGAGTGGAAAAAGCCATAAGGCATGCCATAGAAGTAGCATGGACTGATAATGGGGTAGAGCTTAGACGAGAGTTTCAAGACAGAAAGGAAAACAAAAGACCAACTAATTCAGAGTTTATTTCAAGAATAAGTGCTTATATAAAGATGTCAGCATAAAGAATATTATAGGCTTAGTTTTGTACGTTTTACAAAGCTAAGCTTTTTTACTTAGATTTAATATTCTAAAGATTTTTGATTTAACAATGAATTAATAGAATAGCAAATCAAGAACACTGTTTTTAATCTGGAAATGCAGACTACAAGTTATGCGGAACTACCTAAGAGGTCACGCTATTATCAGGATGTGATAGACCTTAATATAATTGAAAAAGGGGATACATATGATATACTAGGAGTAAGCTATGTTATCTTTATTTGTACCTTTGATTTCTTTAAGAAGAACAGAAGTGTGTATGAGTTCGAGAATATATGTGTTGATGATGCTAACATAAGGTTGAATGATGGAACCCATAAGATTTTTTTGAACACCAAGGGTGATAGAGATGGCATAGGCAGGGAACTACAGTTGTTATTAGACTATTTCGATGGCAGGGAACCGGAAAGTAAGCTTGCAAGGGACATGCAGAAGAAGGTATTTGAGGCCAGAGGAAATGACCAATGGAGGCGTGAGTATATGTCATATCAGATGGAATTAAATCAACAGTATAAGAATGGTAGAGCAGAAGGCATAGAACAGGGCATGAAGCAAGGCATAGAACAGGGAAAAAAACAAGGAGTGCAGCAGGCAACAGAGGATATTAATAAGTTAATTAAAGTTTTGCTCTCACAGAAGAAGTATGATGAATTGGAGAAGATGTCGGAAGACAAGGAATACCAGAATGAGCTAATGAAGAAATACAACATAATAGAATAGTCTGTAATAGGAATATCATATAGTTTTTGCACCAAAGTATACGAGACAGGTAATACACAAGAATAAGACAGAGACGCCGGGCGGCTATTTGTGAGAGAGGGAGGATATGGTGGAGATAAGTATTGTGTGGGGAAATATCACATAAGAAGCTTCTCAAAACGTCCTCAACGACAAAAATGTATGCGAAAGGAAATATATCCCACGACAGAACCCCAAAAACAAAACCAAGGGAAAGTGATGTATCACTTTCCCTTGGTAAATCATATATAATTCAATTTTAATTTCTAGCAACAACACATATTAAGCAAACATAGTGTTGTGCAAGGATCAGCGCAACACATTGCACCGGAATCGCCACCATATGAATACTGGCGGGTGTTGTACCATTGACCACCACTTTCAAGTGTTTGAACAAGTCTTTGGTATGTCTGGTTGTCAGGTTCCATCTGCAAAGCAGTTCGTGCAAAATCAAGAGCCATGACATTGTTACCTAGACCGTTGTTTGCCAAAGAACTTAAGAAATACCACTGAGCGGTACGGTCCTGAATATTGCTCAGGACATTTAAAGCTTCCTGAAAACGCCTATTGTTGATGTAGTTAGAAGCAGCAGTGTAATAGGAAGCATCCTGACCGTAATACTGGCTGGACTGTCCCTGCCCACTGTTAAAACCGCCGAAGCCTCCAAAACCACCAAACAAATCATCAAAAGGATTGCCGGAATAACCACCACCGTAGTTGCCGTTACCTGAACCACCATAGGCAGAACCACCATTACCATAGCCACCGGAACCATAACTGCCGTTACCGTAGCCACCATAAGAACCACCATAGCCACCTGAATAACCATTCTTACGCTCATCCATAATCTGATTGTAAGCCTGACCAACTAACTTAAACATCTCCTCCGCCTTATCCTTATTAGGATTGTTAATATTAGCATCGGGATGATACTTGCGACTTAATTTTCTATATGCCTGTTTTACTTCATCATCTGTGGCATCTCGTGAAATGCCAAGAACTTTATATGGATCACTCATATCAAACTCCTAAAAAACTAAAGTTATGTAAACCTAATAGCTTACGCATTAACCTTAGTCATTCTCTTTTATTATATTGTCTGATGCTACATCTTCTCCACGTCGTTCCTTCAGATTCTTATAATAGACCGTCCAAACCCCGGCGTAAAGGATATTTCTAAGAACCTCAGCATTTTCCAAAATAGGAAGATACTCGAACTCCTTAGAGCATTCAGCCATCATCATCTGTAGCATGCCCTTTATTCTATCATCAAACCCCTGTTCATTGCAAATAGATTTGAAAGGATTGTAATGATTCTTCTTAATATCCTCCTCCAAATCATCATAGGCATCAAGAATATAAATAAATTTGCCAAGGAAAAAACCAATGCGGCTAAGAGAAGCAGCCCACTGGTCGTCTTTTGGAACAAAAAGGACAGACATAATGCGACCGAAAAGCCCTGCCATAACGTCAATGTTCGTCTCATTCTCTTTTTCGCGGGTACCTAATTCGGTGAGAAGAGACGAAATAGAATCCGCCTTTGCGGCGTAATCAAAAGAATCGTCAGGGTGCTTAGTATTCAAAAGCTTGGCAAAAGCAAGCTTCAAAACACTGCGGTCATCATTCCAGTCGTCCATAGCCTTATAATAAGATAATAAAATATTCATATCAGCCACGTAATCTGAGTAAATACTGGAAGACATAGGCTGTGCCTTAAGGGGATGACGAATACATTTGTGCTCAGAATGAGCAACCTTCGGTTCGTACAAAGAAGTAAGAAGCATTACAAGAAAAGTCATATCATAAGAAAGTGTAAACTGCCCGACAAAACCATAGCGGGACCTTAAAGAATAACACAAACCACAATAAAAACTCTTGTAAACATCAAACTCCTTAAATTTTAATTCCGGTTTATTAATAACAACATATCCAAACATAAAAAACTAACTTCTTCTTATAAAAGTGGCGTTGCACTTAGGGCAACGAATCTGAATCTTACCGTGTCCTTTAGGAATACGAATCCTCTGGCCACATTCCGGACACTTGTAGAAATGATAATACTTGCGCTGACTGGCAAGGTTCTTCTCATTGGCAACCTTGTTGCGCCAGCTACCGAGAATACGCATATACTTCTCGTTTTCAGCAGCACGCTTATAAATATTACGTGAAAACATTCTAAAATAAGTATAAAAAATAAGAAGCAAAATCAAAGTACTAAAAAGGGAACCAAGTCTTCTTGGAACAAAAAGCGAAATAATACACAACGCAATTGTAAGCCCAAGCAAAAACTTAGAAAACTGATCTGCACCATATCTTCCATACATAAATTTTGAAAATCTATCTCTCCAATTCATAAACATGTCACCTCACCAATCATCTTGAATATTGTAGACTGATCATTCAATATAAAAAACAGTCATCTTAATACTGAAGACCAATCATCTGAAATATTGTAGTCGATATTAAGAGTGTAAGTCCAATGCCCGATAAAAGCAATGGCAAAGGGTTTGAATTTACATTTAAGTCATAAAAGTTTACAAATATGTAAAAAATGATAAGCATAAAAACGTTTTTACTGAAAAAGAAAACAAACTGACTAAAAATACTGAATTATTACTAAAATGACAATATCGAGCATTGAAAAAGGACGAAAAATAGAGTATTATGGAAAAGAAAAAGAGCTAAGCAACGTTAGCTATAAGCTATATGAGTGTATAAGTGATTTTTATAGAAGTTGTATAAATATGCACAAAGCATATGATAAAGATAATAAACACAAGAATATACATCAGGTTCTTTATAAATTATGTAAAGCTTATAAATAGACAACAAAGGGAAGACAATAGTATACAAAAGACGCTATGTAAAAAATAGGAGGGGAGATTAACTGCATGTACGTGAAGAAGAACAGCTGGGTTAAGCATTTAGACTTTATACTGGCTGATTTGTTGTGCATTAATTTAACGTTATTGATTGCATATTTTCTACGTAATGGAGTACGTAATGTATATGCGCTAAAGGAGTACAGAACACTTCTTTTTGCAATAATGGCACTGCATTTCTGCATAAGTTTTTTCTCGAATACATATTCAGACATCCTAAGAAGAGGATATTTTCAGGAATTTAAAAGAGTACTTGTTCATAATACAGGATTAATGCTATTTATAATGGTATTTATGTTCTTTACTCATACAGGAGCAATATACTCAAGATTAATGATTTTTGCATTCTGGGTAATGGACATTTTCACAATGTATTTTGTACATATTTGCTTAAAAACATTTTTAAGAAAAAGAGATTACCGAGAGAAGAAGCAAACCAAACTTTTGATAATTACTACACCGGAAAATATGGAGAAAGTAATCAGTGAAGTAAATGATGGACCGGACAAGAGTTTTGAAATAGTAGGAATAGCATTAAACACAAATGAGGAAGGAATTAAAGAGTGCCAGGGAATACCGGTAGTTTCAGAAGGAACAGATATGTATGACTATGTTTGCAAAAATGTTGTAGATGAAGTTTTACTTAATTCAAACTATCCATCAGATAATTTTGATCAGATAGTGGAAACTTTAGTTAATATAGGAATTACCGTAGATATTAAATTAAATATTAAGTTTAATGGTGGAACTCAGGAGTTCGGACACATTAACGATACTAAGATTATAAGAACAAGTGCCAATACTGTAACAATAACAGAGATGGCATTAAAGAGAGCTATGGATATCTGTGCAGGTGTTGTTGGATGTTTAGTTACAGGCATACTTTTTATATTTGTAGCACCAGCTATTAAGATAGCAGATCCTAAGGGACCTGTATTCTTCGGACAGAAGAGAGTTGGTCGTAACGGAAGAACTTTTACAATATATAAGTTCCGTTCTATGTATGTAGATGCGGAAGAACGTAAGAAGGAACTTATGGAAAAGAACAAGATGGAAGGTCTTATGTTTAAGATGGACGCTGATCCTAGAATTATAGGAAGCGGTCCGGACGGAACAAGAAAAGGACTTGGATATTATCTTAGACATCTGTCTATAGATGAATTCCCTAACTTCTGGAGCATCTTAAAAGGTGATATGAGTCTTGTAGGAACAAGACCACCAACAATGGATGAATATAATCAGTATGAATTGCATCACAAGAGCCGTCTGGCAGCAAAACCAGGACTTACAGGAATGTGGCAGGTAAGCGGCAGAAGTGATTTTACTGATTTCGAAGAAATAGTAAAAATGGACAGCGATTATATTAAGAACTGGAATATAGGACTTGATATAAAAATAATTCTGAAAACAGTGCTGGTAGTGCTGGGACAGAAGGGATCGGTGTAATATTTGGCAAAATATGCAAGGGGATAAAAAGTGCATAAGAAGAATAAAGATAAATTAAGAATCGCAATGTTAGGTCATAAGAGAATACCTTCAAGAGAAGGTGGCGTGGAAATTGTGGTGGAAGAACTTTGTACAAGAATGGTTAACAAAGGTCACAAAGTAACATGCTACAACCGTGGCGGACATCATGTTAGCGGTAAGGAATTTGACAGTGCGAAGATTAAAAACTACAAAGGAATAAACCTGAAAACAGTGCCTACAATAAACTGCAAAGGGTTGGCAGCAATGTCAGCCTCAGTTTTTGCAGGCATAAAAGCGTCTATGGGAAGATACGATATTGTTCATTTTCACGCAGAAGGACCTTGCGCAATGTTATGGCTTCCTAAGTTATTCGGCAAGAGATGCATAGCAACAATTCACGGCCTGGACCATCAGAGAGCTAAGTGGGGCAAGCTTGCAAGGACTTACATAATGATGGGTGAGAAGTGTGCAGTAAAGCACGCAGACGAGATAATAGTATTAAGCCGTGGCGTGCAGGATTATTTCAGAGATACATATGGAAGAGAGACTAAGTTTATTCCAAATGGAGTAAACAGACCTATAGTAAGAGAGCCACAGATTATAAAAGCAAAATTCGGATTGGAAAAAGATGATTACATCCTATTCCTGGGACGACTGGTTCCTGAAAAAGGGCTTAAGTATCTGATAGAAGCTTTTAAAAAAGTGAAAACAGACAAGAAATTGGTTATTGCTGGTGGAAGTTCAGATACGGATGAATTTGCAAATGAAATAAAAGCAATGGCAAAGGGCGATGACAGAATAATATTTACAGGATTTGTTCAGGGCGAGGAACTGGATGAGTTGTATAGTAATGCGTATGTATACACACTTCCAAGCGACCTGGAGGGAATGCCACTGAGCCTGCTTGAAGCAATGAGCTATGGTAACTGCTGTCTTGTGTCAGATATAGATGAATGCGCGTCAGTTGTAGAAGACAAGGCACTGGTATTCAAAAAATCAGATGTAGATGACTTAAGAGAAAAACTACAGCAGGCTTGTGATAAGCCTAAGATTGTTAAGAAATATAAAGAAGAAGCTGCAGATTTCATTTGCAAAAAATACAATTGGGATGATGTGGTTGAGAAAACAATGGAGTTGTATAGAGGATAGAATATGGAAAAGAAACATTATGGTGCGATAGATGGCTTAAGAGCTATTGCAGCAATTGGTATCGTTATGATGCATATGGGAGCAAATAATAACTATGAAATAGGTGGATATATTTATAATAAAATTATTCCATCATTTACTAATTTTGTATTTCTGTTTATGGTGATTTCGGCTTTTGGAATGTGCTGTGGATATTATGAAAAAATATTAAAAAACGAAATAACATTAGAAAAATTTTATGTAAAAAGATTTAAAAAAATATTGCCATTTTTTGCACTATTAGTTTTTGCAGATTTAATTATGTCACCTTCGATTGAATCTTTATATGAAGCCTTTGCAGATTTGACATTAATGTTTGGTTTTTTGCCAAACGCAGGTAATATTTCTGTTATTGGAGTTGGTTGGTTTTTAGGACTGATATTTGTCTTTTACATATGTTTTCCTTTTTATTGTGTTTTAATACAGAATAAAAAGAGAGCTTGGATAGCTTTCGGAATTAGTGCGATATATAATTTAATAGGTTCGAATTATTTTGAGATAAACAGAACAAATATCCTTTATAGTGCATGTTTCTTTATAGCTGGAGGATTAGTTTATTTATATAGAAATGAAATATCAAAAATAAAAGCATGGCAAATATTAAGTGTTATGAGTATTACTATTGTTGTATATTATCTGCTGAATGGAAATGTGTTTATGTGTCTATTAGTTTCAGTAGTGATGCTATTATATGCGATTACTTCAAATGTAAAAGTATTGGACAATAAGATAGCTAAATTCTTAAGTGGAATAAGTATGGAGATATATTTATGCCATATGATGGTGTTTAGAATATTACAAAAAATGAAGATTACTAATATATTTGGAAATGGATGGATTCAATATTTTATTACAGTAATATTAACTTTAATAGGAGCGATTATATTTGCAATTATAGTCAGAAAAGTGTTTGAAGTTGTAGAAAGTAAAATAAAGTAAAAAATATAAGGAATAAAATATGAAGATTTTAATGGTAAATAAGTTTTTGTATCCAAATGGAGGTTCAGAAACATATATATTCAAATTAGGTGAGTATTTAGAAAGGCAGGGACACGAAGTACAATACTTTGGAATGGAACATGAAGGAAGATGTGTTGGAAATCATGCAGAAGCCTATACATCTGATATGGACTTTCATGGAGGTTCAAAACTTTCTAAACTGACTTATCCAATTAAAACTATATATTCAAGTGAGGCAAGAAAGAAAATCAGACTTGTTCTTGAAGACTTTCAGCCTGATGTGGTTCATTTAAACAATTTTACATATCAGATAACTCCAAGTGTTATATTAGAAATAAAGAAATGGTCAAAACAGACAGGAAATAAATGCAAGATTATATTTACCGCACACGATTATAATCTGGTTTGCCCAAATCATATGTGTAACAATCCTAATACACACGAAAACTGTGAAAAATGTTTAGGTGGACATTTTATAAATTGCTTCAAAGGAAAGTGTATTCATGGAAGCACAGCCAAATCAGCAGTTGGAACAATGGAAGCAATGTTTTGGAAAATGAAAGGAACATATAAATACATAGATTCAATGATATGTTGTAGTGAATTTATGAAGACAAAGATGGATTCAAATCCTTTGTTTGCAAGTAAGACTATTGCACTTCATAATTTTATAGATAAAGTTGAATGGAAAGAAGCAGAGAAGAAAGATTATGTTCTTTACTTCGGAAGATTTTCAGAAGAAAAAGGAATAGGAACACTTATAGAAGTGTGTAAGAAACTTCCAGATGTTCAGTTTATATTTGCGGGAACAGGTCCTTTGGAAGAAGAGATTAATGGAATTAGCAATATTAAAAATTTAGGCTTTCAAAAGGGAGAAGCTCTTGAAAAACTTATAAGAGAAGCAAGATTTTCTATATATCCATCAGAATGGTATGAGAATTGTCCGTTTTCAGTAATGGAAAGCCAGATGTATGGTACACCGGTTCTTGGCGCCAACATTGGAGGGATTCCTGAGCTTATATCTGTAGGCAGTACAGGAGAGTTATTTGAAAGTGGTAATGGAGAAGATTTGAAAAATAAGATTGAAGAACTATGGAATGACAAAGAAAAGTTAGATAAATACAGTGAAAATTGTAAAAATATTAGCTTTGATACTATTGAGGAATATTGCAAGAAATTGATTGAGATATACGAATAAAAGGGAAAAAGGGAGAGAAAGTAATGGCAGAGAAAAAATTAAATGGTACAGTTATTGTAACATATAGATGTAACGCACGTTGTTCAATGTGTAACAGATACAAGGCACCATCAAAACCGGAAGAAGAAATTTCAATTGAAACAATTAAAAAGTTACCTAAGATGTACTTTACAAATATAACAGGTGGAGAACCTTTTATACGTACAGATTTAAAGGACATTGTTAGAGAATTATATAAGAAGAGTGATAGAATCGTTATTTCAACTAATGGATTCTTCACGGATAGAATCGTTGACTTGTGTAAGGAATTTCCTAATATTGGAATCCGTATTTCAATTGAAGGTCTTGAACAGACAAACAATGAAATCCGTGGATTAGATGACGGATATAACAAAGGCTATACAACACTTAAGAAATTACGTGAAATGGGAATGAAAGATGTTGGTTTCGGTATGACAGTTCAGGACAAGAATGCACCTGACTTAGTACCACTTTATAAAATCTCTAATGAAATGGAAATGGAATTTGCAACTGCTTCATTACATAATAGTTTCTATTTCGTAGAAGCAAAAAATATAATCAAAGATCGTCCAATGGTAGCAAAGAATTTCGAAGATTTAATTAATGAATTACTTAGATCAAAGAGTCCTAAGAAATGGATGAGAGCTTACTTTAATCACGGACTTATTAACTATATTTATGGACAGAAGAGATTACTTCCTTGTGATATGAGTTTTGACACATTCTTTATTGATCCATACGGAGATGTAATGCCATGTAACGGAACAAAAGATAAAGAAGTGATGGGCAACTTAAATAATCAGAGTTGGGATGAATTATGGAATAGTCCAGAAGCAGAACAGGTTAGAGCAAAGGTTCGTTGCTGTGATAGAGATTGTTGGATGATAGGTTCAGTTTCTCCTGCAATGCATAAGTATATTTGGAAACCTGGATTCTGGGTACTTAAACATAAGTTTAAAGCATTGTTTAGTAAACATCCATATAGCATGTATGAAAATAAAATTGTACGTGACTACAGAGATGGCAAAGTAACTAAGGAAGAATTAGATAAATGTAGTACTTGTGACATGTGTGCAACAATTAATGACGGATTAAGTGATGCTTCAAGAGAACAGCTTAAAGATAAAAGCGGTGAAGAAATAGTTGATGCAGATATTGCAAAACAGATGGGAGAATAGATAACAAAACTGGAACCTAAAGATAAATGGAGAAAAACATGGAAAGAATATTACATATACTATGGTCGGGCGAGATTGGAGGTATCGAAAAACTGTGCCTTAATATAGGGAAAGAGAGTCCAAAGAAAAACATTTTTTGGTTCGTTAATAGGGGGGGGCAGGTGTATGAAGAAATGTGCAGAGAAGGAATAAAAACAAGATTATTAAATGCTTCAAATTTTCAAATCATAAAAGTGTTAGATGAGATACTCGAAGTAGTTGATAAAAAAGAAATAAGAGCAATTATAATTCATCATGACAGCGTTATGTTATGGATTATAGCACTTATGCTAAAAAGAAGAAATAAACATATAAAAGTGTTTATTTATGCACATAGTGATTACTCATATTTTATTCCAGAGAAAGGGATGAAAAAGATAATTTATGAGAGACTCTTTAAAAAAAATGCATTGTTTAGTGATGGAATAATTGCCATATCAGAATCAGTTAAAGATAGTATTGTGAAAAAGGGCAATATCGCTAGTAACAAAATAAAGGTTATATATAATGGGGTTCCATTACAAAACTTTAAGTATTACGAAAGAAAAAATGATAAAAATAGACTGAATATAGTATATGTAGGCCGATTGTTAGAAGAAAAGGGGATACAAATTCTGATTAATGCTTTGTGTGAAAAATATGAAGAATGTGAGGTTTCTTGCACAATTGTAGGGGACGGTGTGTATAGTGAAAAATTAAAGGAATTGGTTAATTATAAAAAAATGGATAAAAATGTAAAATTTGTAGGAAGTCAGATGGATGTATACGGGTATTTAAAAGAAGCAGATGTTTTTGTACATCCGGCAATATGTGATGAAGGGTTTGGGATAACTTTAGTTGAAGCAATGTCCACTGGATTGCCTTGTATAGCTTTTAACAAAGGAGCTATTCCGGAATTGATAAGCAATAACGTAAATGGAATAATAGTTGAAGAAACATCGGCTATGGCGTTACACGAGGCAATTGGTAAAATCATAGAATTTAAGAAAAATGGAAGCATTAAGAAAATGAGAGATGAAGCTACAGAAAAAGCACAGTTATTTTCATGTAATAAAATGGTTGACACTTTACAAAAATATGTATTCGGAGAATGAATAAATGAACAAGATAGGAATATTAACATTTCACAGAGCAGTTAATTATGGGGCTGTATTACAAGCGTATGCACTACAAAAATTTATGAATACTAAAGGGATTGAAACAGAAGTAATTGATTATTACAATAAAAAAATTAATAAAGAATATTGCCCATTTAAATTAGAACTTAGACACCCAAAAAGAAATTTATACAATTTAATAATGTTTAAAGAACGATATAAGAGAAAAAAGAAATTTTATACATTTATAAATAAATATATAAGATTAAGTGGGAAAAAATATTCTAAAAAAAATATAGCTAGTGTAGATAATCAGTATAGTAAAATATGTGTAGGAAGTGATCAGGTTTGGAATTTAGAATTATCGGGAAATGATACTACATATTTATTAGATTTTTGCCATAAAGCAAGCAGGTATTCATATGCAGCAAGCATAGGGAAAATGCAAATTGGAGGAGAAGAGAAAGAAATATTTAGAGAGAACTTAGAAAAATATAAAGCTATTAGCTTGAGAGAAAAAACTGCTGAAAATTGTTTAAAAAACATTGTCAACAAAGATATGCAAATAGTTGTGGATCCAACAATGCTTTTAACAAAAAAGGAATGGGAAGAAGTTTCAATTAATCCTCAAATTAAAGAAAAATATATTCTGGTTTATAAAATAACAGAATCTAAATCTTTTGAATATGCATTGAAATTATCAAAGAAAAAAGGAATTAAAGTTGTGGTATTGCAAGCACCACATAGGCATATATCAACCCAGTTTTGTGCAAGGAGATATGATTCACCAGAGGAGTGGATTGGTTGGATAAAAAATGCAGAATATGTTGTGACAGATTCATTTCATGCAACAGTATTTTCTATTATATTTGAAAAGAAATTTGTAGCTATGGAAGGATATAATTCTGGCGGGCACAAAAATGAAAGAATATCTAATCTACTGAACACGTTAGAATTACAATCTAAATCTTTGGCAGATATTGACTTAGAGAGAATAGATGAACAAATAGAATATACTGAGGTAAAAAGAAAATTGGATAAAGTTATTGATAAGTCAGAAAAATATGTGTACGAAAATTTAAAATAGAAGGGAGGCACATTATGAGAAAAATATCTGTGTCTGATTTATTAGTAATAGTTATATTTGGACTCATAATATACACGGGAGTTGGTGGAGTATTTAATTATACTAGTGAGTTGATGGTCCTATTTACAGTATTGGTAGGAATTAAAGCAATGAATGGTAAAAATGGATATTATATTAGGGCAAAGTACAATTTTTTTGATTTATACTTAATTGTGATTTTTAGCATGTTATTAATTAGTTACTTTAATTCGTATAGCCGTAGTGAAACAATGCCATATATTATTAGATTTGCTGTTTATATAGTATTGTACCAAATTGTGTTTGATAAAGAAAAGGTAGTTAGAATAATAAATTATATGTTTAAAT
>ERZ773277.65-NODE-65-length-130391-cov-14.533283_pt1 | contig 130391 bp, 122 predicted proteins | sample MGYA00511957_ERZ773277 | MGnify/ENA primary metagenome ERZ773277 (study PRJEB29015, sample SAMEA2737800) | human gut metagenome | biome: human gut; feature: human-associated habitat; material: faeces | place: China | collected 2012 ... | reverse complement strand
TCTCAACATCTCTTTGAACATGGGAAACCATTTGTGGGCTTTTTCAAGCAAGGTGCTCAATCGTGATATTTCCTTGTCTTTGGCTTCAAGTTCTTGATTATGTATTCTTTGAAGATTACGAATTTGTCTGCTATGCTGTTCCTGTATTTGTTGTATCTGAATTTTTAATTCATCAGTAGCTTTGTCCCGTTTGGTAATTTCCTGATGTAGCTGCTCGATGTGATGTTCCAGTTCTTTCAGCTTACCGCTTCCGAAAAGAGAACCTACACCGCTTGCTATGGCGGTAGCAGCATTGGTGGCTGTTTTCTTTAGTTTGTCCGTGCGTATCTCTGCTTTTACCTGTTTGAGTTCCTGTTCGGCAAGGCTTACTTGTTGTTCCTTGTGTCGCTTGGTTTCCTCTATACGTTGCAGTTCGGCTTTCTGCTTCTCAATGATGAAATCATTTCGTTCCAGATGCTCTTTACCTGTGACAGCTTTTGCCTGTCCACGTTCCATCAGGAGAATATCGGAAGCAAGGGTCTGCATGGTTGCCATATCCTCGTCATTGAGCTTTCGGCTCTTTCCAGTTTCATGGTTCATCCAGTCGAATACGACATGAGCATGATAATTTGGTTTGAACCATCTGTTACCGACTTGGAAGCTCTCCTTGTCTTCTGCTTCCGGCTGACCGTTCAGCCAATGCCCTTCGTCTTTATGCAGGAAAATCTGTAGCGGAGTGATGCCCCAGCGTCTTTGGCACTCTTCACCGAATTTGCGTACATCAGCCAGTGTGGTGTCCGGTCTGATAAGCAATACTCCTTCACGGATGGGTGAGCATCCCGCCACCTTGATAATCTTTCCATTCTTTCCCTTGCGTTCCCTTTCCTTTTCCTGCATGGCACGTCCGGTCTTTTCCTTGACCATTTGCTTGATATTGTCATAATGAGTTCGCAGTTCGGGAGTGCCGAAGTCGGGATTTATCCACTGTTCGTTATCGGTGGAAAGTTCGGGAACGACATAGATTCTGGACTCCCCGATATTACGCATATACTCGGCAGTCCTTCGGTTGTGTGCCTCGCTCGATGCGATGTTGCAAGGCTTGATATGTATGCTTGATTTTGTTGCCATAGCTTCTTTCCTTTGTTTACAATTGATTTACTTTGCTCGCTTTCGCAGAGGGGTTCTTAGGGGTAACCCATAAGCGGAGATTGCAAAGAGAGGGTCACTCTTTGCTCGGGGTTCTCAGGGGTGAAACGCCCTGAGTGGGTCATTAGGGCAAAGCCCTAATCCCCTCGGGAGAGCCCACAACTACGAAAGCGAAGCGTGTAGTTATAGTGGGCTATAACCGGAAGCCTTTCGGTTTCTTGGATAGTGTATCATTCCTCTTTTTGACAGATTGCGCTTGCTCTTTCCTATCGGCTATTCGTTTCTGTAAATATTCGTTCAGATCTTTACATCCACTGTAGATTTGCGAGGCGTCACGTATATACCGGGTAGCATCATACTCCTTTCTGATTTGCTGTATTGCTTCCATTCCTGCACGGTCATTGTCAAAGAAACAGTGGATGCGCTCATAGCTTCCCAACGGATAGAGTGCCTTGGGAACATTGGCTACGGAATTAAGAACTATGTAATCCTGTCTGTCGAAGTCGGGTGATTGCAGACAGTTTTCCAGCCTTAAGGTAAGAAAAGAAAGGTAATCCATAAATCCCTCAAAAACGTAACATGCACTCCTTGGCTTTCCTGACTGTCTGATATGGGATATTTCTTTTGGTGCGATACATCCCTTGAAATATCGGTTGCGGATTTCATAACCTCCAGATATGTTTGGAAAGGCAATGGCGAAATACCGTTTGCCGTTGTGGGTGAAACGGGCTTCTTTACATTCTCTTTTCGCCAGTGCCGTGTTTATCCCTCTTTCCTGTAGATAGGCAAGCAGGGCAGGAGAAGTCAACTGTACAATGTCCAACTCCTGAAAACTCGGTTCGGAAAATGGCTGCTTGCCAAAAGAGAAAGACACGGGATGTATGTGTGGTGTCTGTTCCTCGATTTTCTGTAGAAGATAAGGTACATAGTCGGAACAGTAAAGTTCCTGTGCCAGTGCAATGATATTTCCACCTTTACCAATTGCAAAATCATACCATTGGTTGCGCTCGATATTCACTTTGAACGAGGGCTCTGTCTCTTCCCGTAACGGGGATTTATACCACAGGTTGATACCTTGCTGCTTGACGGGAGAATGTCCCAAACTGTACAGAAAATCCGCTATCCTAATTTGTTTTGCTGTTTGTATATCCATAATAAGATGAGTATTTGAATAATGGTTGGAATATTTATTTCTCTTTTCGCCCGTACCTTTTTATGAAGTACGGTCTGTATAATCACTTCACTTTATTTTCGTATATATAGGATACGGTAATAAAGTGAAGCGGTTTTACATTCTCTGCAACCGCTTCGCTTTATCCTTAATATATAGACCTGCCGAATAAAGTGAAGTGATTACAAGTTAGACGGTCTAATAGTGAAAGTCCGGCTTGAACGTGTATTTCCTGCCGTTCTCCTGTACTATCATCCGTTTGTTCCGGAGCATGATGATAAGTGATACCGCCTTTTGATGGTTCAGTTTTACACCTACCGACATATATGCCTTGACTAAGGCGGTTTCCAGATCCTTGTAGCCGTATTCCTCTTTTAGCCCGAAAGCCGCTTCCAGTGCTATGCGGTGCTGTTGTTCGGTAATATGCCTGTAAGGGTCGAACTTTTCCTCTTCCGGTCTTCCCGGTTTCTTCGCTTCGGGTCTGTACCCCTCTATGAGTTCAGGCAATGCATTGTCGTTGATACGGAAAGCGAAAGGCTCGAAATCCATTGCACGGATGTGCATGGCTGAAACATTGCTTATATCCCCGTTGCTCTTGTCCTTTTCCACCAGCAGAACGGTTTCCGCCTTGTTGTTCAGCTCCGTACCGATATGCCCTCTTGCGTTTTCATCGCCTTTGTTCTGGTGGAGTATCGTATGGATGTGTATCTGCCTGTCATCCGTCCACTGCATCAGTTTGGATATGATGCGTGTCGATTCTCCCGGACTGTTGATGTCATATACCATATCACGGATGCCGTCTATGATTACAAGCCCTATGTCCGGTGTATTATAGATAGCCTGTTCGACAATCCTGATGCGCTGCTCGGGCGTGTATTTCCTCAAAGCGAGAAACTCCAGATGTTCATTGTCCCTGTCATCAGGAAGACCGGCCAGCCGTAAAATACGTTTCATGACTTTCAGACAGTGATAATGGCTTTGTTCTGTGTCCACATAAAGAATCTTCCTTTTATCTTCCGGAAGTTCTGCCACATACCGCAGTACCGTACCGTTTTTCAATGCGGCGGCTACGATAGCCGATACATTGAAAGTCTTTTTACTCTTGGCTTTGCCGATGGATGCACTGAAATTGCCCAGTGTACCAATGACCGAACCTTGCACTTTTAGAATCTCAGGTGCTTTCTCGTAGATTTTCGACAGGCTCAGGCGTGAAGCTTGCCAAAGGATTATTGCCTGTTCTGCCGAAATCTCCTTTATTTCTTTCATATAGTCCATAAGCATACCTCCCATTATTTCCGTCCTCCTGTTTTCTTCCCGGCAAGCTCAAGAGCCAATTCCGCATCTACGATAATCTTGCGCCCTATCTGGGTAATCGCCTTGTCTATCTTACCGCTTTTCTTTATGCGGTTGGCAGTGGGCAGACTGCACCCGAACAGTTTGGCTATACCGAGTATTCCGTACACATACTTCTTTTCCGTGTCTGTAACGGGTTGCGGCAATGCTTCGGCCTGACCTGAAGCGTGCTTACTCAGGAATATGAATTCTTCGCCTGTCATTTGCCAGACGGGTTTTGATAATAATTCTTGGATATTTGTCATCGTCCAATCTATTTAGTCGTTAAACAATCAGCCCTGCGCACTGGCTGTTATTTCTGTTCTCGAACGATGCAAAATTAGGTAGGGTTATGAGTGGTAAGGATGGGGACGGTACAAACTGAATATCATTGTATCTTATTGAATATCAGAAAATAAAAATACCACTCAAAAATTATTTTGAGTGGTAAAAGTGGAACTTTCGTAAAGTATCAGGATATATCACGGATTATCTGAATATATGTTCCATTTCCTTGGCGAAATTTTGGTTGCTGTCACTGGGGAAATCTGAAACAGGCTCCTTGTATTTGGATTTGTAGTAGCTGTCGTCAATATCCAGCAGTTTCAGTATTCTGTCTTTCCATTTGTCCCTGTCCTGTTTGGAGAGTTTCTCGCTCATCAGGAATATCAGATAGCATACACGTATTTTCTCTCTCGGTTTTATTTTCAGCTTACAGTTGCAGGGGTGAAGATTCATATTGGCATAGAAATCCGGTGCGGAAATTTCTTCGAACTGTTCTCCTATGCACACCTCATGAATGAGCGAAAGTAATTTCATGCTGAAATATTCCTGTTGTTCTTCTGTCGTTTCCTGCTGACTGATTGGTTTGCCCGGTTTGTCCTGCTGCTTCCCGTCAGGAATGTATTTCTTTAATATATCCAGAAAAAGGCAGTTTTGACGGTATATGTCCGCACAACAGTTCTTCATATATTGGAATGCCTCTGTTCTTGCAGCCTTTTGCTGGTCATAGAGTTTGTTCAGTTTGGCTTTTTCCCTGTCATATTCAGCCTTGCAGCGTTCATATTCTTTTTCTGCCTGTTTTTCCTCTTCGGCTGTATGCTCTCTGTAACCAATTGAATCATACCTGTTGTTGGCTTCATTCAGCGGCTTGCTCAGGCTTCTTGTAACATCCAGCTGGGCTTCAATTTCCTGAGAATACCTTTCCATGTGCTGATAGCAAGCACGTTCTATGGCTCTGTCACTTAACGGGCGTATCTCATAAGCCTGTATGCTCTTTTCTATTTCAGTTTTCAGGCTGTTGAGTATCAAGGTGTATTGCTCTTTTTGCTTGTCAAGCACCAGTTCAAGGATAGCGGCTTCAAAGGATTTCATGTCATTATACTCCTGATAGAAATCCGATATGAATTTCTGCCTGTCAAAAGAAAAAGCGTAATTATCTATATAGTCTCTGTATATTCTGTTGAGTTCTCCATATTGGGGAATCATCGTCTGTATCTTTCCTGCCATATACTTTATATTATGGGTTCTTGTCCTTGTCAAGGAATAAGGTCAGTTCTTCTTCCACTTCTTCTATACTCGGTAGGGCAGATTTCAGATTTTCGGGTACTGCCTTGCTCAATTGATAGTCGCTGATACCTATCGGCTGGTCATATCCAGCCAAGGCATATTGTGCCACGACCTCATCCTTACCCCTGCACAGCAAAAGACCGATGGTCTTGTTATCATTTTCTCCCCTCAGTTTATCATCTACAACATTGATATAGAAATTTAACTGCCCTGCATATTCCGGTTTGAATGGCGTTGCTTTCAATTCCACGACGACATAGGCGTGGAGCTTGATATTATATAGGATCAGGTCGGCGAAAAAGTCACTGTCCCCAATCTGGAAATGTTTCTGTCGGGCAACGAAAGCAAAGCCGTTACCCATTTCCAGCAAGTAACGGGTTACATGCTTTACCAGCTGTTCTTCTATATCCCTTTCGTCAGCCTTTTCCTTTGCTCCTGCCAAGTCAAAGATATACGGGTCTTTTAACAGATAATTGGCAAGATCGCTTTGAGGTGCCGGAAGTGTGGCAGTGAAGTTGTTTACCTTGTTACTCTTGATTTGTCTGTCATACAGATTACTTTCAATCTGCATTTTCAGCACATTACTGCTCCAACCCATTTCTACAGATTGTTTCATATACCAATACCTTACACCTAATGGTAGCGGATTATTGAGTATGACCATATGGCTTGCCCAATTTATTCTTGCAATCGGTGACGCCAAGAATAAATCTTCTATATCCTCTATTTTTATTTTATAGATGGTTGCTACTGTTTTTTCTACATTCTGAAATTGCGCAGGAACCTCCTGCGTAATTTCTAAAGATTGATTATCAGCTGATTGTATTTGCGCAGTAAGCTCCTGCGTAAATTGCCCGCTGTTGAGTTTAAGGACTTCATTAGTAATGTTTTGAATATTAGGGACTGATAGCATTGAATCTGTTTCAATAAAACTACGAAGTACATTTAACGGATATAAACGGGCAAACTGGCACATATAAGTAAGATTACGCTCCGAATATCCCTTCTTTTCAGGATAATTGAATCTGATTGCCTGTGCCAACTTCTTGATAATTTTACCACCCCAGCCATGCAGGTTTTGGTGGTACAGTATATAATTGCCCATTTTCCAGTAATGGAACAACATCTGGGCATTGGCTGCGGTAATGAGCCGGACTTGTGCCTGTTCTATTTCCGCACCGACAGCATGGACAAAGGCATCAAAATGACCTTTCTTTATATTATGTTCGTTGTTATTTTCCATATTACTAACTATTACTTAACAAAGATAACTCTAATAATGGATAATCTGTGAAACAGACTGATACTTTTATAGTTGGTTAAACTTGTTCATTGCATTAGCCTTAATATCATCGGCTATGTCAATGTAGGGCTTCATGGCTTTATAATCACTGTGTCCTGTCCATTTCATTACAACCTGTGCCGGAATACCTAGAGCCAGCGCATTACAGATGAATGTTCTTCTTCCTGCATGAGTACTGAGCAATGCGTATTTCGGGGTAACTTCATCTATGCGCTCATTCCCTTTATAGTAGGTTTCACGTATAGGTTCGTTAATTTCTGCCAGTTCTCCCAGTTCTTTCAGATAATCATTCATTTTCTGATTGCTGATAACAGGCAATACCATGTGGTTTTCAAAATGGATGTCCTTGTATTTTTCAAGTATGGCTTTACTGTACTTGTTCAGTTCAATACTCAGACTATCTGCCGTTTTAACGGTGGTGACTTCTATATGGTCGGACTTGACATCACTTCTCTTTAGGTTGCGAACATCTGAATAACGCAGACTGGTAAAGCAACAGAACAGGAAAACATCCCGGACACGTTCCAGATACTGTTTGTCTTTGGGTATCTGATAGTCTTTAAGTCTGTTCAGTTCTTCCCATGTCAGGAAGATTACCTTCTTGGGGGTGGTTTTCAATTTCGGTTTGAACGTATCGTATGCTATATTCTGGTGATAGTCTTTCTTGAAGCTCCACCGCAGGAACCATTTGAGGAATCCCATTTGTTTACCGATGGTACTGTTCCTCATATCCTTTTTGTCGCGCAGGAAATTGACATATTCGTTCAGTCCGAATTCATTGAAATATTCAAAGGTTAAATCTTCCTTGAACTCCTTGAGGTGATTTTTAACGGCTGCAAACTTTTCGTATGTGGATTCAGTCCAGTTATTCTGGTTGCCGCATTCTTTTACAAATTCATCGAATACCTCCCAAAAACTTATCTTTACGTATTCCTGGTCTTCACTTGTATCTTTCATCCGCAGGTTGAATGCGTCCTTTAGCTGTTGGGTAGTGGGCATGGCTTCCTGTACCTCAAATTCCTTGAACACGTTTTGAATTTCGGTATAGTATTTCAGCAGATCGGCATTGATTTCAGATGCACTTTGCTTTAGTTTGTTGGTACACCCGTTCTTCACTCGCTGCTTGTCAGCATCCCACTTGGCTACATCAATGCGGTAACCCGTTGTAAACTCAATACGCTGACTTGCGTATATGACACGCATACGGATAGGCACGTTCTCCACGATTGGCACACCGTTCTTCTTCCGGCTTTCCAATGCAAAAATGATGTTTCGTTTGATATTCATAATTGGGTGTGTTTGAAATTCTACACCCAAATATACACCCAATATTTGGAATAGCAAAAGATATTCAGAAAGATTTAGATTTACTATGTACTCCAAATAGTGCTTGATTATTAATGATTTGCAATTTTATGATATTTCTTGAATATGTAGGTTCGAGAGCCTGTCTCTCCGCTGGACACTAAAGACAAATGGTGGAAAAGCAAAGACAAGTCCCGTAAAATCAAGGTTTTACGGGACTTTTTCGTTTAGGTGCTGAGACAAGCGAAAGACATCAAAAAGCCCTGTTTGGACAAAGTAGTGTTACTAAATCGTTACTGAAAATCAGCGGATAAAAATAGTAACGATTTTAACTGTAAATATCTGATTTGTCGCTTGTTGTCTCTTAGATGTCCGTTCATACACGAATTGTTAATCGTTCCTTTGTAACGGGAAGTAATACTCCTATTGTAACGGACATAAAAAGAACAACGTATATGAGCAAAAGTACTTTTAAGATTCTTTTCTACATTAGAAAAAATCAAGTGAACAAAGATGGTACAGTCTGCATAATGGTCAGACTGACAGTAAGTGGTGAGGTATCTCAATTTAGTTCTAAATTGAATATTGATCCAAAAGGGTGGGACGTTAGTCAAGGTAAAGTATCAGGTAATTCTGTAAAGGCTCGGCAACTGAATGATTTACTGGAAGACATACGCACTTCTCTGAAAAACCACTATCGTGATATTGAAGTGCATGAAGCATTTGTTACTGCGGAGAAAGTTAGAAATGCTTTCTTAGGATTTACTACTAAGCAACAAACGCTTTTGGAATTATTCAAGAAGCATAATGATAATGCGGAGAAATTGGTCGGCATCAGTAAGACTACGGCTACATTAGCGAAATATGACCGTTGCTATCGAAGAATGGAAGAATTCATGAAGGCAAAGTATAATATCTCGGATATTGCTTTGAAGGAAATTAATCATATGTTCATCACGGACTTTGAGACGTACTTACGAACCGTCAGTCTATGTAATGAGAATACGACTGCCAAATTCATGCAGACTTTTCGGATGATTGTGATAATGGCGAAAAATAATGGCTGGATTTTTACCGATCCGTTTATTAATTACAAGATTCGTTTGAAACGTGTGGATAGAGGGTACTTGACGGATACGGAACTGCAAAAGATTATGAAGAAGAAGTTTGCGACGAAGCGGTTGGAACAGGTACGGGACGTTTTTCTGTTTTCTTGCTTCACCGGATTGGCGTATGCTGATATTAAGTCGCTGAAAGCGAGCGAAATTTGTATTTCTTTTGATGGGAAACCGTGGATTATGAAGCATCGGCAGAAGACGGATACTCTGGTGAATGTGCCTCTGTTGAAGATACCGCTGGCTATATTAAATAAGTATGAAGGGCAGTTACCTAAAGGGGAATTACTGCCTGTATTGAGCAATCAAAAGCTAAACTCATACTTGAAAGAAATCGGTGATTTATGCGGAATACATAAGAACATAACCTTCCACCTTGCAAGGCATACATTTGCTACTACAACGACTTTAGCGAAGGGTGTTCCGATTGAAACAGTGTCGAAAATGTTGGGACATACGAATATTGAAACAACACAGATTTATGCTCGTATAACCAATGATAAAATACGAAAAGATATGTTGTCTTTGGAAGATAAGTTAGGTGATATTGAAAGTGTAGCATTAAATATGTAACGATTATGACTAAATGGGGCAAATTTGAAATAGAAATAAAACCATCAATGAATGACCTTACCGTCAATATTGAGGCTGGAGAAGATGGTAATGTGTGGATGTCGAAAGCTGAAATAGCACAGATTTTTGAGGTGTTTTATTCAGCGGTATCTTCCAATATCCGGGTGATGTTAAAGTCTGGGGATTTGACTGAAGACAGGCATGTGAAAACAATACATTATGTGAATAAGAAGGGTGTACAATGCAGTAATGAGTTGTTTAATCTGGAAGCTGCTATTGCGCTGGGATTTAAGATGAAAGGCTATAAATGCCGTTTGTTTCGCCAATGGGTGGCACGGCAATTATCCGCACCAAGTAGTAAGAAGCAATCCACTTTCTTTATCCAAATGTGTAATAGCGGGATAAGAAATTAGAGAGAGTACTTTATATTGCAAGAGGCGGCTATCTAAATGATGGTCGCCTCTTGCCGTTTATGTGGTAAAAGAATATAAAAGGGTATAAATGGATTTTCCCTCTGCATGATAAGCGGCTATCTTTGCGCGAATTATTGAATTTGAATAAAGTGAATATGGTTGAGGCTTTTGATATGCTCGTCGAATATGATTCGGGAATGGTATTTGAGGATTATAAGGTTCCAATGGGGTATGACTTGCGGAGTTTTGAAGAGTTTTTCTGTTTGAAGCGGCAACCATTGGGCGAGTTTGTAATAGTGCTGAAGGAAGGTGGCTTATTCTACTTCCTTTCGGATAATTTTAGCGATTTTACAGAGGTTAGTAAGAAATATGATTGGTATGTCATATCTCATCAGCCATTTAATAAACAACTTGAAATCGGTATCGGGATGATGAATACCGGAGGCTCGGCAGGGTGGATCGGACGTGCAGAATATTCCGAGAGGTTGAGTATGTATAAGGATATTCTGGTGTTCTCTTACGATTGCGGAGTAGAAACAGACTTCTATCCGTATGATACGGTTTTCAAAGGATATTGTGAGATAGATGGAAACCTTTGTTATTATGTACATGATTATTATCCTACACGGGTTCAGAAAATAGATGAGCATCAGAAGCGTATCAGTAATCTGATATTTAGATTTAAGGAAGGGGGGCATTGTGGGATGTTGGTCGCAAAGATTATCTCTCTTTGCATGAAGAATATTTCTTATTGTGATTCTCCCGAAAAAACAATTCTTATTCCTATTCCAGCTTCGACACGGGAGCGACAACGAAAACGGTTCCCGGTACTCTGTTATCATTTATCGAAATGGCTGAATGTTAAAGATGGCTTTCAGACAATATGGATCGAACAGGAACGAGAGCAGATGAAGGGCACTTCACACAAAGAGGTGGTGTCTAATTTGAGTATTAGAAAACGGGACGTTCAGGGAATGAATGTAATTCTGTTCGATGACGTGCTGACCAGTGGACAGAGTTTCCGGCAACTCCGACAAAAGATGATGGAGTTGGGGGCAAAATCCATTATTGGGATTTTTCTTGGCAAGACGGTCGATTTGCAGGAGTAAAGAGGAAACAGTATGAATGCTCCTATTCATGTCTATTCATTGGAAATATTCATTTTTCGTTGTTTCCTACGTTCGTATTTCAGATGATTCATTTCCTTTTTTGTATATTCAATATACTTACCTTCTATCATCTTATACCTTTCAAAGACCTTTTTCATGTGGAGGTTTTCATCTACAATAGAAAATCTACCACCTCTGACTTTCTCTGCTCCGTATTTATTGAAGTATTTCTCAACAATGGGATCTAGTTCGTCAATTATATCCAAATAATCTTTGGGGCTTATGACGGGAATAACTTCTAATAATTTAATTGGAGCATGGAGTTTGCACCACTCGCAACATTTTCCTCTCTCATACTTTTGCATAAGCGTAAGGAAATCGCTACTATAACTCACGTGATAGTTACCATCTGCTAATGCCAGAACAAAAACAATCATAACCCGCTCGTTGTCATTAAGTGGTAAATCATAATCAATCACAGAGTTATTTTCTTCATATTCTTCTATGAGTTTGCTGTGCATACTGAAACCAGTAGCGGATTTGTAATTCCCTTTTTTCCGTAAGAAAGATTGTATGAGTCTCAGATGATGTTCTGAATTCCATTGCGTAAAACTTCCTCCACGAACATTTTCATAACCATATTCTGCACCACACTGAACTACCCACTCATTGACCATGTCTACATTGGGAATGCCATTTTCAAATACTACTTTCTGATATTTTAATAATTGTACAGGTTTATAAGTCTGTGTCCAGCTTGAAGCTTTCCCTTTTTCATGATTCTTTATAGCGGATTGCAGATTGCGGGCATAACCGACGAAGAATTTTGAATTTTCCAATTCAAGCAGGTAGATATAATGCTCCCTTTCACTAAATGAAACGTCTTCAATGTCTACATCTAAGAAATAGTTGTGGTGTTGCAGATTCTTCAATGTTTCAAGTTCGCCGATATTGCACCAATAGCCGCCTCTGACCATTTGCCAGCCTTTGGCTTTCATCATCTTTATTGTCTGGTGATTTTCCCAGCGATCTTCTTCTTCGGGCGAAGAAACAAGAAAGGACTCTTTCTCAATCACGCTAACCGGAGGGTGCAATTTAGTCCATGCAGCCCCATTGTCATTAAAATGCTCATTGAATCTTCTGTCGGGATCAATGGTCTTTCCTACATAGTAAAAGCCATCTTCCAATGCTAATGTATAAATATATATTTGATAGCTCATCGGTTTTTCAGTTTTGTAGTCGGTTTCAATTTGTATTGCTTTTCTCTCAATATTGTAGGTACTACTTGAAAAGTACGCCAGTCTTCCAATTGAAAAGTGCACCACCATATTAGTATTTACACTTATATCTTACGAATAGGCAAGAATACTTGAATACGCATGGATTGCAAATATAGGCAAAGAATTAACATGACCTTGTGATTTGGTATTAGAGATTTAAGTATAAAGGTTATGATGTGGACTAAGTACCGAAAAATCTTCCATAGGTAGGTGCCTACCTGTGGATTCCCTCCCTTTTATCTTCTCAATTTTGCAGCATAATCAACAAAGTGTAAAAGCATGGAAATAATAACCATAGACCATCGAGTGTATCAGGATTTGGTGGAAAAGATTAATCGGATTTCCGATTATGTATTCAAGAAAGATGCGGTTCCTGCACAGGATCCGGAGATGTGGCTAACGAGTGAGGAACTGGCGGATTTGCTTAAAATCAGTACGCGGACGTTGCAACGGATGCGGAAGGAACGAGTAATTCCTTATTGTATGATACGGAGTAAATGCCTGTATCGGTTCTCGGACGTGGAGAAGTGTATCGCACAGCGTATTGTCTCTTGTAATCCGCAGACGTTGGATGAGTTTAGACAGGGGTATTGGACTACTCACGAATCGTTGTCGCGATGAATACGCTGGATATAGAAACCTTCGAGGGATGGATGAAGCGTATCATGGAACGGTTCGACCGGAACGAGAAGCTGATTGCGTCGCTTACGGGTAAGGAGTATAAAGAGGTGAAGTACCTCGGTGGGGAACGGCTGCTTGACAATCAGGATTTGTGCGAGCTGCTCAATACGAGCAAACGGTCTATCCAGCGTTACCGGAGTTCGGGGACGCTGAAATATCAAATGCTGTGGCACAAGGTGTACTATAAGGAATCGGACGTGCAGGAGTTTCTGAAAACTCATTTTACGGAGTTTGAACGGAAAAAGCAGACGGGCGGAAATAATGTGTGACGCCACAAACTTCCAGATGAGAGCCACAAGCTGCCATACCCCCTGCAATCCATTGCAGGATAGCTTATTGCTGCTACTTTCGTCCCGAAATAATTTCATAATCACTTAAATAACGATTAAACGTATGGAACAAAAGAAGAAGGAAAAGGATGTGCTTGTCGTCCGGGATGAAAAGACAGGCGAAATCGGTGTCGTGTCGGGCCTGAACGGCGACGGTACACCGAAAATGACTCCGGCTACGGGGGCGAACCCAAAGAACTTTTTGTCATTCGACAAGAATAGCAACGCGCTGGAAAGTTTCTTTGAAAACTTCTACCGCCAGTGCAAAGAGCCGAAACGGTTCGGTTTCTACCGGTTAGCAGCCGACAATATCAGCGAAGTGATAGATGTATTTAAAGAGGTTCTGAAAGATCCTATTGCCAATAGGGAATTATTGGAATCGCACCGCATTGACACGTCGAAGTATGAACAGCAGATGGTAGAACAGGTGCAACCGGAACAAACCCCCACACAAGAGCCTGCCAATACCGAAACGGATCAGGCACAGGCGCAAAACGGGCAAACCGCACAAGAAAAGCCCGATGGAAAAATATATCTGATAGATGAAAGCCGCATCAATTGGTCGGAACTTGAAATCTTCTACGGTGTGAGCCGTCAAGGACTGGAAGCATCGGGTGATCTGGAAAAGATGCTGAACGGTGGCAAATCTGAGCTTATGAACGTTTCCCCGATCATTGCGGGAGAACGGTTTGAGATTGAAGCCCGACTTTCATTCAAAGAGATGTCGGACGGTACAATAGGGCTTGTACCCCATACCATCCGTAAAGAACCAAAGCTCGACGAGCCGTTTATGGAAATCACTTTTACCCCCGAAGATAAAGAGAATCTGAAAAACACCGGAAACTTGGGACGTATTGCCGAAGTGGTGGATAAGGCGACGGGTGAGATAATCCCATCGTATATCAGTATCGACCGCATTACTAATGAGATAGAATCCATTCCCGTAAAGGATGTACCTGTTACTTCGAGAATTGGCAGGACAGAGTTTTCGGAGCATGAAATCAGTGAGCTACGTGCGGGACGTGCTGTTCCCAATAAAGAGATTGTCTTATCAGACACCCGGAAGTTTAAAGTCACCTTGCAGGTGAATGTGGAGCGCGGCGGTGTGGAGTTCGTACCCCGCCAGCCGAAACCAAATCAGAAACGAGACAAAAAGCAAGGTACCCCGGGGCAGAATAACCGACCCAATAAGACACAGCCTGCACAACAAAATGCTCCGGTTAATACTCTGCAAGATACACCGCAGAATGCGCAGCCTGCACCACAAACGAACGGAGAACAGAAACCGAAAGTTTATAATCATAAATGGCTGGATGAACACGGGATGATACGTGCCCCTAAAACATTGGGGACTGTGTTTCTCACACCGGAACAACAAAAATTGTTCGCCGAAGGGAAAGCCATTTTGGTCAAGGATATGAAACGGGACGGGCAAGACCAGCCCTACACCGCTTATGTGAAGTACAGCTTTGAAGCGGGCAAGCCCAAATATTTTCGTAATAATCCAGATGTGTCACAGGTACAGGTGGTCGCCCCTGCTTCGGAAAGCCGCACGCAGGTGGCTGTCAATTCCGATGGTAAGACTAATGAGGCAACCAAGCATCTTGATAAGCCTTTGCGGCAGGGGCAGACGGCTCCAACTAATGCTATGCAGCAGACACAGCAGAAGAAAGATATACAAAAAAAAACAAAAGGCGTAAAGATGTAACGACATGGCAAATCTGATTCTATTTGCTGTTCTGACAGCTATTCTCTTGCTGATAGCAGCACTTGTCAAGTAACACAACTGTCTAATCAGACGGTTGCCGCCGACTGATTCAGATAATAACTACGATGACGAAGAGAGTAGCTATTATGATAAGGACGGCAATCATATCTATTACGACCGCAAACTAATTGCCCGACTGGAAAAGGAACAGCAGAAAGCGGTCAAGGAATAGTCAAGGCATAAAGGTATACGCGAAAATAGAAATAGTAACAGAATAATAACAACCGGGGCACGCTGTCCCAACCACTAAAATCCAAAGTAAAATTAGTATGAAAACAATTATTGCAGAAAAGCCCAGCGTGGCGCGTGAAATCGCGCGTATTGTGGGTGCAACAGAGCGAGAGGAAGGTTATCTGACAGGTAACGGGTATTACGTCACATGGGCTTTCGGGCATCTGGTCATGCCTGTCTTGCCCGAAGGGTACGGCGTAAAGGGCTTCCATCGGGACAACCTGCCGATTATTCCTCCGGTTTTTACGCTTGTCCCCCGACAGGTAAAGACGGATAAAGGCTACAAGCCGGACAGCGGCGTGGTGGCACAAATCAAGATTATCGCCAAACTGTTCCGTGAGAGCGACGGCATTATCGTAGCCACCGATGCCGGGCGAGAGGGAGAATTAATCTTCCGCTATTTATATGAATACATTGGCTGCGCCACTCCTTTCGACCGCCTTTGGATCAACTCACTGACCGATAAGGCTATCCGTGAGGGGTTGGAAAATCTCAAATGTGGTGCGGACTATGACAAACTGTACTATGCCGCCAAAGCCCGAAGCGAAGCGGACTGGCTGGTAGGCATCAACGCCACGCAAGCGATTACCGTTGCCGCCGGACGGGGAACGTATTCGCTGGGGCGTGTACAGACACCCACGCTGGCAATGGTATGCGAACGTTTCTGGGAGAACAAACGGTTTGTTCCCGAACCTGTGTTCCAAATCCATCTATCGACAGACGGAACGGCTGACGGTGCAATCGTGAAGCTCTCTTCCGTTGAAAAATGGAAAGAGAGGCAGGAAGCCGAAGCAATCTACAAAGTAGTGAAAGAGTGCGATACATTTGCTATCGGCAAAGTGGAACGCAAGGAAACCGTGCAGGAAGCACCGCTTCTGTATGATCTGACTACGCTTCAGAAAGAAGCAAATACTAAGCATGGATTCTCTGCAGAGCAAACATTATCCATTGCACAAAGGCTCTATGAGGCGAAGTGCATCACGTACCCCCGCACCGGGAGCCGCCATATCTCGGAAGATGTGTTTGCCGAAGTACCTGCTTTGCTTCTCTCGCTAAAATATCATCCGACATTCGGCAAAGGTGCGGCGGCGATGGATAGCGACGCACTCTCCCGCCGAAGTGTGGACGATACGAAGATAACCGACCACCATGCCCTACTTATCACCGGAGTGAAGCCGAAAAATATCGAGTCGGACGACCGAATCGTCTACGATATGATTGTCGGACGTATGCTGGAAGCCTTTTCGGACAAGTGCATCAAAGATGTGACCACTGTTTCGGCGGAGTGTGGCGGCGTACCGTTTGCCATTAAGGGCTCTATTGTCAAGCAAGCCGGATGGCGCGGCGTGGTTCAGGAACGGGAAGAAGCGGACGAAGTAACCCTGCCCGGCTGGAACGAGGGCGATACGTTACCTGTCAGGGGAAGTTCGCTGACCGAAGGGAAGACGAAACCGAAGCCGCTGCACACGGAGGCGACTTTGCTTTCCACCATGCAGACCTGCGGTAAAGAGATAGAAGACGAGCAGATGCGCCAGTCACTCAAAGAGTGCGGTATCGGCACTCCGGCTACACGTGCATCCATCATCGAAACGCTATTCAAACGCGAGTACATGGTGCGGCAGAAGAAATCACTTGTCCCCACCGAAAAAGGGCTTGCCCTTTATGCAGTGGTGAAAGCCATGCGCATTGCGGACGTGGCAATGACGGGCGAATGGGAATTAGCCCTTGCCGAAATTGAAGGTGGCGGGATGAGTGCCGACACTTTCCGCAAGGGGATTGAGGTGTATGCCTCACAGATTACTTCGGAGTTGCTGACCTGTGACAAGTTGTTTTCTCACAAAGAAACCGGATGCACCTGTCCCAAATGCCAAAAGGGAGTAATGCAGTTCTATGGCAAGGTGGTACGATGCAGCAACTCCGATTGTGGTCTGCCCGTCTTCCGGCAGAAATCGGGGAAGACACTCACCGATGCGGAGATAACGGATTTGCTGACCAAAGGGCAGACGGATATTATCAAGGGATTCAAGAACAAAGAGGGAAAGCCTTTCAGTGCAACGGTTGTCTTTGATGCCGATTTCAACGCCGTGTTTGTGTTCCCCGATGTGAAAAACAACAAGAGTAACAAGCGAAAAAAGAAATAATGTGTATCTTTACCACTGAGTTCACAGATAAAGGTCATTCATGCTACTTGATAGGTGATACTGATTTTGCTGTGGATTTTAGTGGTGGCACTTCGGGAGGGATACCCGGAGTGCCTTTACCGTTTTATATCCCCTTCCATTTGATAACAATCCACTAAAATCCACAGAAATATGAATAAGAAAAATCAACCGACCGAATTGTCCTACTATGGTCTGTATCTGCTTAACTATCTCAAAGAGAATCATCCTGACAAAGCATCCGACACGGATTTCATAATGGAGCGTGCCGACCACGCTGCCAATGTGTACGAACAATCCCGACTGGACGGTTACACTCCCGAAGGGGCACAGGAGTTGGCGATGTCAGCACTTACCGAAGGGCTGCATTTCTCTAAGTACAATACGATTATCGAGGTGTTCTGGAATGAGTTCGCCGATGAAGTGCCACCGGGTGAGGCTGCGGAGTTCGCTTTGAAATTACTGCAGTCACTGCAGGAACTGGAAGAGGTATTTGCCCGATACCCGCTTGCGGACGACTTCGCCTATACTGCAGAATACGACCTGCTCTATACGGAACTGACAGGAACCGTCTTAATCTACCTCGAAGCGCATGGCATTTAACCGTAAAACGAAGCTACGGGACAACATCAAGGCATTACAGACGGTATTTGAAATAGAAAAACAAGGCAGAGCGGCTACTCCTGGAGAGAAGGAGATTATTAGCCGCTACTGCGGTTTCGGCGGATTGAAGTTTATTCTCAATCCCGCCGATTCTATTATGGACTCCGTACATTGGGCAAAGTCAGACCGTGAGTTGTTCCCCATGACGGTGGAGTTGCACCGACTTATCCGTGATAACTCAACCGATGAGAAAGAGTACAAACGCTATATGGACAGTATCAAAAGTTCCGTCCTGACGGCGTTCTATACTCCCCCCGAAATCGTGTCGGCAATCGCCGATACACTCCATGAACAGGGTGCTACCCCTAACCGCCTACTTGATCCGTCGGCAGGTCAGGGTGTGTTTATCTCTGCTTTTGGTGCTCATGCGCCGAAGGCGGAGGTTATGGCTTTTGATAAAGACCTGCTGACGGGTAAACTGCTGGCACAGCTTTACCCAGAACACAAGGTACGTGCGGAAGGGTTTGAACGGATCGAACGACCGTTCACCAATTATTTCGATGTGGTAACGTCGAATATCCCGTTTGGAGACGTGGCGGTATTCGATGCCGAATACTCCCGGAGCAAGGAGTACGGGCGGCGTTCTGCCACCAAAGCCATACATAATTATTTCTTCCTGAAAGGGCTGGATGCGGTGCGCGATGGTGGTATCGTGGCGTTTATCACCTCGCAAGGGGTACTGGACGGACGAGATAATTCCGCCGTGCGTGCAGAGATGCTGAAGCAAGCCGACCTTGTTTCGGCCATCCGCCTGCCGAGCAACCTGTTTACCGATAGTGCCAACACGACAGTGGGCAGCGATCTGATTGTATTACAGAAGAATGTAAACAAGCAGGGACTTACACCTGATGACCGCCTACTTGCCTCCACACAGGAATGGCAGGACAGCGGCATTGTCACCAACGGTTATTTGAGTTCGCACCCAGAACGGATTATCCATACCAAAGAGGTGTTAGATACCGATCCGTATGGAAAACCTGCCCTTGTTTATACCCATGAGGGTGGTGTAACGGGTATTGCTGCCGATATGCGGAAAATTCTCTCCGATGATTTTGCCAAACGGCTGAATCTGGAATTGTATAATAGCGTGGAACCGCTACCGATGAAAGCGGAAGAGAAACCGGAGATTACCGCTCCTGTAATGGACTTGTACGACCTGTTCAACTTTACCGAAAGGGAACGAAAACAGGCACAGGCAGGTATTACCAAAAAGCAGGCAAACGGCACAGGCAAAAAGAAAAAGCGTGTGCCATCCTCTACAAACAACCTGTTTAGCCAAGTACAGGCAGCACCTATTAATGAGGTAAAACCGCAAGAATCAGTTGTTCCGCCACCCATCATAGCAAATATGGAAGAGGTGTATGCCGCCATTGATTGGGACACCAACCCGCCTGTCAACGGTTTCTATGAAACCATGATGCAATTCACTCCCCAAGGACGGGAACAAATGAGGCAGGGAAAATCCATCGCACCGGAACAGAGAACAATCGTCCAGCCTGCACCTCTCACCCTCGAAGGATTCAAGGAAAGTATGCTACACGGGTATGAGCAATATTTGAAAAAACTGCCACAGGAAGAGAAACGACAACAGCAACGGATAGACGAAGAGTTGCTGAAGCCCCGTTCGCTTATGGGTAAGTTGAAACCGCACTACAAAGAAGGACTTCTGGTTGCCGACGGCAATCAGGTGGGCTACTTGAAAGGCATTACCCGTTACGGGGTTACCTTCCATCCGTTGGATCTGGATAAGACACAGCAGGAGAAAGCGGAGCTTTACATCACGCTTCGGGACAGTTATCAACGCCTGTACACCTACGAGGCGGAGATGTACCGAGAGAACAAACCGGAGCGTGAAGCGATGAATGCCGCTTATGACACGTTTACGGAGCGTTTCGGATGCCTGAACGCCAAAGCGAACGTGAAGTTCCTGCTCATGGATGCTTCGGGACGCGATATGTTATCATTGGAACGTGCCGAAAACAGGCACTTCATCAAGGCAGATATATTCGACCATCCGGTCGCTTTCGCGCTCAATGACATTACACACGTGGATACGCCGGAAGAAGCCCTGTCCGCTTCGCTGAACCGATACGGGACGGTGAAGCTCGACTTTATAGAGACGCTTTGTGACAATAACAAAGAAGAGCTTATCAGCCAACTGCAAGGGCGTATCTTCTTTAATCCACTGGTGGATAACTACGAGATAAAAGACCGCTTCATTGCCGGTAATGTGGTGGAGAAAGCGGAAGATGTAGAAGCGTGGATTGCGGGTAACAAGGAAAATGAACGGATACCGGAGGTGGAAGAATCACTGGCGGCATTGCGGGATGCGATGCCCCGGCGGATTACATACGATGAGTTGGATTTCAATTTCGGCGAAAGATGGATAAGCACGGGTATCTATACCGCCTATATCAAACACCTGTTTGAGACGGATGTGAAGATAGCCTATTCGGAAAGTATCGACGAATATTCAATAAAGTGCGGCAACAAGAATGCCAAAATTAACGATCAATATGCCGTGCAGGGATATTACCGGAAGTATGACGGCATCAACCTGCTGAAAAATGCGCTCCTGAATACCGTGCCGGATATAACCAAGAGTGCTGGTAAGGATGAACATGGCAACGATATTAAGGTAAGGGATAGCGAAGCAATACAACTCGCCAACGCAAAGATTGACGAGATGCGAAACGGTTTTACGGACTGGCTGAACGAACAATCCCCTAAATTTCAAGAGCGTCTGGCAGATATGTACAACTACAAGTTCAACTGTTTTGTGCGTCCCTCTTATGATGGAACGCACCAGAGTTTTCCGGGATTAGACCTGAAAGCATTGGAAAAGAGGTACGGTATCAGCGATGTTTACCAGAGCCAAAAGGATTGCGTCTGGATGCTCAAACAGAACGGTGGTGGGATTTGCGATCACGAAGTTGGTACGGGTAAAACACTCATAATGAGTCTTGCGGCGCAAGAGATGAAGCGTCTGGGACTGGCTCATAAACCGATGATTATCGGACTGAAAGCCAATGTCGGGGAGATTGCCGAGTGTTACCGCACAGCATACCCGAACGCAAAGATTCTTTATGCGACGGAAAAGGATTTTGACCTCAAAAATCGTGTAAAGTTCTTTAATAATATAAAGAACAACGATTGGGATTGTGTGATCATGTCGCACGAGCAGTTCGGAAAAATACCGCAACCGACCGATGTGCAACAAGAGATTTTGCAGAAAGAGCTGGATTCGGTGGAAGAGAATCTGGAAGTGCTGCGTGCCCAAGGAAAAGAGGTATCCAGAGGGATGTTGAAAGGATTGGAAAAACGGAAAATAAACTTGAAAGCCAAGCTGGACAAGATAGAAGATGCCATTAAAACACGGACGGATGATGTGGTGGATTTCAAGCAAATGGGTATAGATCATTTGTTTATTGATGAATCGCACTCATTCAAAAATCTGACCTTCAACACCCGTCATGACCGGGTAGCGGGGTTGGGAAACAGTGAAGGTAGCCACAAGGCACTTAATATGCTGTTTGCCCTGCGTACCATTCAGGAACGCACGGGTAAGGATTTAGGGGCTACGTTCCTGTCGGGCACTACGATTTCCAACTCGCTGACGGAACTCTATTTATTGTTTAAATATCTCCGCCCGAAAGAGCTGGAACGGCAGAACATCAACTGTTTTGACGCGTGGTCGGCAATTTTCGGAAAGAAAACGACTGATTTTGAGTTCTCAGTAACCAATCAGGTGACACTCAAAGAGCGATTCCGCTATTTTATCAAAGTACCGGAGCTGGCGGCGTTCTACAATGAGATTACTGATTACCGTACAGCCAAAGACGTAGGAGTGGACAGACCGGAGATGAACGAGATACTGCATAACATCCCGCCTACGCCGCAGCAAGCGGAGTTTATCGAGAAGTTGATGCAGTTCGCGCAATCAGGCGATGCCACGATATTGGGACGGGAAAAGCTGTCGGAGTCGGAAGAGAAGGCGAAGATGCTGATCGCTACCGACTATGCCCGCAAGATGGCGCTTGATATGCGTATGATAGATACGGACAAGTACGATGACCACCCGGATAATAAAGCCTCGCATTGTGCCGCCAAGATTGCGGAATACTACCGGAAATATGACGAGCATAAGGGTACGCAGTTTGTTTTCTCGGATTTGGGGACGTACCAGCCGGGAAAGTGGAGCGTGTATAGCGAGATCAAACGCAAGCTGGTAGAGGATTACGGCATTCCGGCAAATGAAATACGGTTCATACAGGAGTGCAAGACGGATAAGGCGAGAAAAGCGGTAATAGATGCCATGAATGAAGGCAAGGTACGGGTACTGTTCGGCTCCACCTCCATGCTCGGAACAGGGGTGAACGCTCAGAAAAGAGCGGTCGCACTCCATCATCTCGATACCCCGTGGCGACCTTCCGACCTTGCCCAAAGGAATGGAAGGGCGATTAGGAAAGGGAATGAGATTGCCAAACGGTTTGCAGGTAACAAGGTAGACGTAATTATCTATGCCGTCGAAAAGTCGCTGGACGCTTATAAGTTTAACTTGCTGCATTGCAAGCAGACGTTTATCAGCCAGTTGAAAAGCGGGGCGATGGGCGCACGTACCATCGACGAGGGCAGCATGGATGAGAAATCGGGTATGAATTTCTCGGAGTACATGGCCATCCTTTCCGGTAATACCGATTTGCTGGATAAGGCACGGTTGGAAAAGAAGGTGGCGGCGTTGGAGAGCGAACGCAAGACGTTCTACAATGCGAAAAACGGCTCAAACTACAAGTTGGAGGAACGTACCAAAACACTTGCAAAGAACAATGAACAGCTTGCTAACTTGACTGCCGACTACGAGAAGTTCATTTCACGGGTGCAGACGAACGAGGACGGTTATTACCGCAACCCGGTGCATCTGGACGGCTTGCAGGCGACGGATGCCAAGAGCGTAGGGACGAGGTTACAGGAAATTGCCAAGAATGCCACGACGGGCGGTGAGTACGCACCTATCGGCGAGTTGTATGGCTTCCCGATTTTGGTGAAGACGGAAGCTTCCATACGTGAAGGTGTGGAAACCAAGCAGAACCGTTTCTTCATCGAGGGAGCGTACAAGTACACCTACAACAACGGGCAGATAGCGATGGCGGACCACAAGGCGGCAGCCACTAATTTCCTCAATGCCTTAGACCGCATCCCCAAGATGATGGAGCAATATAAAACGCAGAATGACATCATAGAGAAGGATTTGCCAACACTGCGCGAACTGGTGGATGGTGTGTGGAAAAAGGAGGATGAGTTGAAAGAGCTGAAATCGGAACTCTCCGCTATTGAACGGAAAATCCAATTGGAGCTCAAAACACCGGAACAAGCGGTACAGGTAGCCGATACGGTTACGGAGCAGAGACAGGAAGCGGTGGCAACGATAACACCTGCGAATAAAGAGAATAACCAATTTCTCAAAGACCACGTTATTGTCGCCCGTTCGAAGCCTCCGACTATGGAAATGGGAAAAGGATTCAAAATGTAGAATGAGGAGTGTTGTTTCGTATGTAGACAACACTCCTTATTCATATCGACTATAGCCCAGACGAAGTTATTTACAGAAAACATCTTCCTACACGAAACTTGCCTATACAGTATTCGTTATAAAAATATGAAACACTACATATCAAACGTTTTGAGTAATTTTGGCGTTTTTTTGATAGTAACATAACGAATAAATTCAATATGGCAAGTATTAAATTAAGGATGAATAAGAGCCGAATGCACAACGATGGGACCTATGCACTGGTGTTCCAGATTATCCACGAACGTCGAAAGCGGATTATCTGCGCCGATGTTGATCTGAAAGAAGAGGAGTTTGATATGAAGAAAGAACGGGTACGTTATATCGAAGGCGGCACTTGCTCCCGACATCAGGTAGGTAAACTGAATAGGGAACTGCAAATGAAGAAGGGTATCCTGAAAAAGATTGAGGAGGAACTCTCCTACACCCGTTTGGAGTACTCGGTCGATGATATTGCACAGATTTATCTGAATAAAGATATCACACAATCCCTCTATTTTTATATAGACCGGCTGATAAAGTCCAAACAGGGTCAGGGGAAGCATGCGAACGCCTACAAAAGCACCCTCGCGTCGTTGCGTCGTTTTGGCGGCTCGACAGAGATTTTCCTCTCGGATTTCTCACCGTTGTTTCTGACTCGTTACAGCGACTATCTGACTGGGTGCGGTATGAGTGACAACACGGTCGCCTACTATATGCGCAACCTTAAAACAATTTATAACCGTGCTGTCAAGGAGAGGTTAATTTCGGTCGATTACCGCCCCTTTTCGGGTTTCAGTATTTCACCCCGCAAGACCGTCAAGCGGGCTGTGGACAGAAAAACATTGAAAATTCTGGCAGCCATCGACCTGAGCCGTAGACCCCACCGGGAGATAGCTCGGGATTTGTTTCTATTCTCGTTTTATCTGCGGGGAATATCGTTGGTGGATATTGTCTACATGAAGCATGAGGATATACAAGCGGGAGTGATTGGTTACCATCGCCGTAAGACGGGACAATATATCCGGGTATCGGTAAATCCTCGCATTGAGGAACTGATTGAAAAATACCGGACAGATTCGCCTTATATATTCCCATTTTTGACAACCGACGATCGTGCCCATACCGACTACCGAAACGCCCTGAACCGGATCAATCGGAACCTGAAACTGCTTTCAAAGGAGTTGGAACTGCCGATGGTATTAACCACCTATGTTGCACGTCATACATGGGCGACACAGGCAAAAGAGCGTGGCGCTTCGGTTGCGGTTATCAGTGAGGCGTTGGGGCACACTTCGGAAAAGACCACTCGGATCTATCTGAAAGAGTTCGATAGTTCCATTATCGACCAAGTAAATGATGATGTGACGAACCTGACTCTCTAATACGTCATATTTTCTCAAATGTGCGTCAGTGAGTCTCTTTTTTTTTAATAGATATATACAAATTGAAATATATTTGATACTTTTACAGCAATGTTCTTCTTATAGATAGAACATCATCCTCAATATTCAGTTTTAAACTGACCGGATATTCTACACTGTCCAGCTATTGCGGTGCAAAGATAAAGAGTTTTTTTTCGATGTAATAATCATGGTGTCTCAAAAGCGCTTCATATTGTCTCGCGGACAAAAATAATTTATAATCTAATGATTTCCAGTATTTATATTCTGAATCAATTTTATTGGCGGACAACCAAAAATTTCCTTGCACATCCGCAAAAAAGTAGACATGGAGCTAAAGTTTAGCTGCCTCATCATCTCCTTTACGGTCATATTCGGGATGGCGGCCACATCCAGGAACTGGGCTTTTCTTTGTTTCTGCATCCAGAGCTGAGGCGAAATATCTCCGAACTCTTCTTTGAACTTCCTGTAAAATGTTGGACGACTGTGAGTAGAACGTTTTACCAACTCGTTTACCGAGTTCACCTTATCGAAATTCATCCGCACGAAATATTTAAAGTCGGAGATAGCGGCAATCACCGGATGCATAAACAGGGCAATCTCCTCTTTTTCATAAAAACCCCGGAGCAGCAGGAAAAACTCCCGGTGCTTCATGCCGTGCAGATGAACACAGTTCATCCTGTTTCTCAGGTAATATTCCAGTAATTCAAGAAAAGGGGTTACCGGATGGCGGATGGGCGTAGGTTTCATCTGGTACATGTCGTCCGTACACAGGGCCGCATACGAGGTGAATTTCTGCTTGTCGCAGGAACTTTCGGGGACGTCAAAAACCATCGTGATAATCCGCCCCCTGGTCAGCGCCTCGCCTTTAGTTACTGCATCGCGTGGGATACAAACCATCTCTCCTGCCTTAAATTTCTTCTCCTTAAACTGATTGCAGGAGATAAGGAACTCTCCTTCCAGAAAAAATACAATGTAATTTTTCGGCAGTTCCTCTGTCGAAAGCGTAGTCCCCGTCTCGAACTCGTCATACTTGAATCCGGTAGTGATATTGAGACGATAGTTCATACATGAGAGGTGTTCGTCCGCGTACTGAAGGTCAAAAATCACAGCTTTTTCATTCATAATTCATTCTGTTTTCAGGTAAGTAACTTTTTCCTATTTCTTCATATATACAGCCATAATGCGGTATATACATATTGTGCGTCATATCCTATTTTAATCTATGCTATTATTATGAAAATAAGAAACATATAATAATGTGTATCGTGCATTATAAATATATGTATCAACTATTTATTCGAGTGAAAATAGATAGCAATGTTCTATCTATAAGTAGAGCTATAAATTATGAATTGCTAAACGAGGAAAATATGTTTTCACGACAGGTTTTATGCGCTGTATATGTTCTCAATGAGCTGGACGAGCTTCGCAAACAACAGGGGCATTATGCAGGGCTTAAAAAGGTGGAGTTGGATAAGCTGGAACCTTGGTCGGGTATCAATATGAGCCGTGTGTTATAAAAGTTACGACAGAAGAAATACGCTGATTATTCCATCGAACGGGGCAATCGCATCAATGTCGATTGTGAGATGGTTACACTGCTGGATATTGTGCGGTTGTGTCACGGAGGAGTGGTTATCGGAGAGGAGTTTGACCCGTGTATTGTTTATGGCGGCTACGAGTTCAGTGAGAAATCGGGTCTCTGCATACTCAGGCAAATGGAGACTGAATTAAAGAAAACGCTTGAAGAGAAGTTGTTGGCTATGAAAGTCTCGGATTTTAAAGAGCAGAGTTACTATTAAATTAAAAGAACAAGATATGAAGCATCTAATATGTATAATTATTCTTTCGCTTGTGTTGTTTGCCGGACAACAGGTGCAGGCGCAGGATGTGGCCGTCAAGACCAATCTGCTCTACGGGGTCTACACCTATACGCCCAACTTGGGGCTGGAGGTCGGTTTGGGCAAACGCACCACGCTTGACATTTCGGGCGGTTATAACCCGTGGAACCTGAAAGGATCCGCCGATAACAACAAGAAGGCTGTCCACTGGCTGGTAGAGCCGGAGTTCCGCTACTGGCTTTGCGAACGTTTCAACGGACATTTTTTCGGGATTCATGCTCTCGGTTCCCAGTTCAATATCGCGCAACACAACCTGCCGATGCTCTTCGGTAAGGGTTCGGACAAATACCGTTACGAGGGTTGGGCTGTCGGAGCGGGCGTTTCCTATGGCTACCAACTATTATTAGGCAAGCGTTGGAGCGTTGAGTTCACGCTGGGTGTGGGCTACGCACAACTGAATTACGATAAATACGACTGCCCCAAGTGTGGGGAGAAAATAGAGAGCGGAAAGACGAAGAATTACTTCGGTCCCACCAAAGCCGGCATCAGCCTAATATTCATTATAAAATAACGCACAGCATGAAAAAATATATTATAGCCGTCCTTGTTTCCACCTTCTGTTTTTCAGTCTCCGCCCAACAGGTCTGGACGGAAAACTTGCGGGTCAACAAAGAGAATGACCAGGTTATGGTCTCTTTCGGGGCCGTCGTTAATAAGATCAAGGTAAATGAGCTTTGGACGCTGACCCCGGTGCTCTATAAGGGAGCGGAGCAACAAAAGTTGCCCTCCATTTTATACGGAAGCCGCCGCACGAAACTGCTCGAAGCGCGGCGTAGCATCTCAAATGGCAAAAAGGCAACCGCATTGAATACTCGTGTCCACAATGGGGAGAGCGTGCAATACCAGACGGAGACCCCCTATAAAAATTGGATGAACGGTGCTTCACTACGGTTGGAGATCACGAAGAAAGGATGTTGCCGGACAGTGACGCTTCAGCCAAAACTGTTGGCAACCAAGTTGATCAACTTGAAACCGGAAGAACTTTACACGCCGGTGTTACACTTGCCCGAACCGAGGCTCACGGTAGCCGAGGAATTGTCGAGGGAGAACAGCTTCGTACAGCCCCTGTCGAACAGTGCGATTGTCAGCGAAGAAGGGGTGCTCAAACGGGAAGCAGGTGAGTTTATCGTTTTCTATCCGGTCGGTAGCGGCAACATTGACCGTAACTACAAGAATAACGGTAGGGAACTGGACCGGATGATTGCCGTATTGGATCAAATAGCCGCTTCCGATGATTCCAAGGTAGCGAAAATTCTGGTGACGGGATTCGCTTCGCTCGAAGGGGCCGCACAATTAAACGAACGATTGGGTGAAATACGTGCCGCAACACTGATGGACTATGTAACCGCACGCACGAGGTTCGACGAAAGTTATTTCGAACTCTATAACGGGAAAGCCGACTGGACAGGATTGAGGCAGTTAGTGGACAAAAGCAATATGAGATATCGGCGGGAAGTGTTGAACCTGATCGACCATGTCCCGGTATGGAATGCCAGAACCCTGACCGGACGCATGACCGTGCTACAGAATCTGGGAGGCGGGGAACCGTACAAGTACGTCAAGAGAAACTTCTTTCCCCGGTTACGCAATGCCGGTATCATGGTTTACTATGAGAACGTCCTGGACACGAACGTTGCGCGGATCAGCAAGGCGGTGGAACTGATAAACACCAAGAAGTATGAACAGGCAATCGTGTTGCTGCAACCGATGGACGATCCCCGTACCGATAACCCCCTGGGCGTGTGCTACCTGATGATGGGAAAAACAGACAAGGCACGTGAGTATTTCGAGCGTGCAGCTGATGCGGGAAGTGAAGATGCGAAAGCGAATCTGGAACAGTTGAATCAAAAATAAGCAACCCATTTTTTAATAATTAAAAACAAAAAAAGATGAAGAAAATCAATTTTTTCGTAGTGGCTCTTGCAGCCATGAGCATGTTTTCATGTTCTAAAGAAGACGTAGGGGGAGACTCCGCCCAAACCGGTACAAAGGCGAGTGTGACCGTTAAAATCACGGGTGCGAAGGAATCCATGTCCAGAGCTGCCGGTGATCCGGGAACCACGACAGATGTAACGGTAAACGATTACATCATCTACCTGTTCAGCGAAAGCGGTAACCTTGTCGGGACACCCAAGTATGTGGCGAGCAGTGCAGACGGCACCGTTGATGATGCCAATACAAGTGCAAGTAAAGTCTATGTGGTTGCCAACACCGGAGCGTTGACGAGTGGCAACCCTTTTCTTACGGTCACCAGCGAAGCGGATCTGAAGACCCGTGTAGGTAGCCTGATCAATGGCGAAGCATCCAGCCAGGATAAGGACAATCTCTGGATGTGTGGTAGCGGTGATGTCGGCACATTCACTCCGGGTACGGGGGCAAGCGATCCTTCCACCGCCTCGGCTACCGTCCAATTGAAATTTGTTGCGGCACGAATCGATGTGATTGTCAAAGACAACCGTACAAACAACGTAGCGGGAACGGGTAAAATTTCAATCGCGGATAACCGGGTGGCACTTCTGTTTGCGGGAGCCAGCGGTAAATTTTTCGCGGAGGCTGTCGATCAGGTGAAACAAACCTCTTTCTTCTCGGGTATCACAACCACCACCACGGAGAACACTACACAGAAAAGTGTATTAGCCGATAATGTGACCACCCCATTCACCGCCAATGCCACGGGTACGGTGGAATACCATTTCTACACGTTCGGTTATGACGGGGCGACCCAGCTTGGCGGTCGTGAGTTGCCAACTATCCTGACCATCCAATCCACCCGTACAAATGCCGACAATTCAAATACAGATATTTACTATCCTGTTCAGTTTACTACGACAGACGCGGGTATGACCATTGAGCCCGGCATGAAATACACCGTTACATTGACCCTGAACGGTAATGTAGGCAATGGCGAAGGAGGTGGTACTACTGACCCCGAGACCGAAGTAAGACCTGCTAATATCACCGTGTCGGTAGTTCCCGCCACATGGACCCCTAAAATAGTGAATAAAGATTTTAATTAATTCAATTTATCCATCCGGGGAGGTGGAGACAAAACCTCGCCGCTTCCCCGGTTTTTTTAAATTATCATATTATGCGACATAACAAATATCGTAGCTCTCTGGGGGGGCTGTTGACCGTGTTAGTTACGGCATTTGTAGCCACAGGATGCACCAAGGAAGACCTCTCCGGATGCGATCTGCCTGAATATTCCTTGCAGGTCAAAGGGTATGATGCCGACGGCAAAGAGGTCGACGCAGAAACCATAAAAGACATAACGCTTTACGTCTTCGATAAGGACAAAGCGTTTCTCGGACTTCGTGAGGTTGCTCTCACAGAGTCCGTAATACTTGATTACCCCGGTCATGAGGCTTTGACGGTCGTGGCATGGGGCAACGGCAAACAAGGACATCAGATGATGCCCACGCTTAAAAAAGGCGATCCTTTAGAGACGGCATTCGTGTCGCTCATCAAAACCAGAACATCCTTACTACCAGAGGCGGTCTCTCCAGACGACCTGTTTTACGGTAGTACAACTATAGAGGCAATCAAAGCTCCGGCAGAATCAGCCGGGCTTTCGACACGGGCCAACACTACTGCCGAAAAGGTGCTGCCTGTCATCCGTAAAACGTCAAGCGTAGTGGTCACCACACGCTATCTCAGGGAGTACGTAGGCTCCACCGAGGGAGAGTTTCGCTACTCGCTGCGCAAGAGCTCCGACAAGCTCGATTTCTACGGTAAGGCGAATGGCATGGACGTCAGCTACCATCCTGCCGCCGCATTCACCCCCACGGGCGACTTAGTCTCGTCAATATTCAATATCCTACCCACCGATATCGACATCAAGATAGATATCTTCCACCGGGACGTATTGCAAACCACCATCATCTCCGACAGCCAAGGCAAGCCGCTCAGGGCCGTCGAAGGGCAATTGCTCAATGTGTTCATCAACTTCAAAGGCAGCATCAATGTTGATGTAAAGGTAACCGAGTGGGGTAAGAAGAAAGTATGGAAAGAGTTTTAATAAAAAAGATACAGATGAAAAAGGTAGCAATAACCCTGCTTACAGTGGTGATGTTCTCCTCCTGTGTACAGGAGGAACTTCTAGATAATGGCGGTAGGGTGGAAGAGGGTAACCCCGCACTGGTAAGCCTGAAGATAGATATGGCTACGATGGGCGACGCCCCGAAGAGCCGTGCGATGACTCCCGAACAGGAGAAGAAGATAGAGAACCTGCGGGTGCTGATCTTCAACAGCGAGGGTAATATTGTGACTAACAAAAAATATACCGGCGATCCGGGTACTTCGCTCGATATCAAGACTTATTCGGGTAACAATCGCAGTATATATATCGTGGCAAATACCGTAGAGGCGCAGGACGACCGGCTGTCAACGGTCGGCAGCCTCTCCGCCCTCCAAGCCGAGATGACCACCCCCGAGGAACTGGGTTTCGGACTTGGCGGAACCAGGTCGTTGACGATGACCGGCCATGCGGAGGGCGTGAATATCCAACCCGGGTTGGACAATACGCTGGCAAGCCCCATCCAGCTCCATTTCTTCTCTGCCAAACTGACCCTGATCGTCAGGGATGCCATCGGTCCGGACGAAAAGGTGACGCTTCTGGGCTGGGACATCGTCGATGTGCCGCAGAAAATCCATATATTTCCGAATGCGACCGACCATCCGCTTGACGTCGATAATAATGACGACTGGCTTTCCACCTCCGCCAACTATCCGTTCGAGGCGGGCGCCGGTGCTAGAGAAGGTAAGATGGAGCTCTATCTGCCGGAGAATCGGCGCGGCGGACGCGCAAGTCGGAGCCTGCCCGACAATAGTGACGACAGGTATCCAGGCATGGCTTTCGGGGATAAGAACGACAAGGGCAAAAGATGGTTCGCTCCCAAGCGTGCCACCCATATCGTAATCCATGCCCTGCACAAAACAGCCACCGAAACCAAGCAGGTGACGGCCTACATATACCTCGGGGCAGACAGCCACAGCGACTATAACCTGGAGCGCGGTAACCACTATACCTTTACCGTCACGGTAAACGGACTTAGGGACATCCGGGTCGATACAAACGTGGACTATGTCATGGGCGACTTCCGCGTAGACCATGGAACCAACCTTACCATGGACGCCCATCCCGACTTCCGACCGATGCGTATCCACGCTTCGACGGGGAAAGCCACGATGGAGGTGCTGGACGCAAGCGGCAGAGGGCACGACGAGACAGGGTATAATCCTCCGACCTGGGTGAAGATCTCACCGCTCAATCTGATGTATCACCAAGTGAGGCAGTCCGCGCCCAACTATTATTGGCAGCAGGATGCCGGCAGCGTGGGTAGTTTTGTCCGTGCGAAGTACATCCCCCACAAGAGCTATCGGAATGCGAACCCCACTTCCGCCAATGCAAGCTGGTGGGCTGAGGCGATCAACCGTCCCGATGGCGGCAACGGGCAGCTCGACGACGATGTGATGGCCTTTGCCGACGCCACCCACCGGATGTGCTATGCGATCACTGACATCGGGTTTACCGGTGGAAGCGCTGTCACCAACAAGACGTTGTGCGTCTATGCCGATGAGTTTCTCAGCGACGGCGGTAGCCGGGAGGCTAAAATCAGGTTCAGGTTTATAAAAGAGGGAGGCAATCCGGATGCTTCGGAAGAGAAAATATTCACCGTCACGCAACAGGGCTATATCGCGCTTTTTGATGAAAGCAATCCCGATGCGGGATTGCAGCGCCTGAACGGGGACGGTAGGCCAGGTGGTGGGGCTCCGAAGAAGTTTGTGTTCGAGCGGGTCGAAGAGGTCGCCCTGTTGATGAATCCGGGAATCGATCCGAGTGTACAGATGACCCTGACCATGCAGTGGGGATTTGACCGCATTTTCCTTTATGATAAGGCAGATAAATACCGCAACGGCTATTATCTGACCGCTAATGCGGTTTACACGGACGTTACCCGCATGGATAATGAACCGACGGGGTTCGGAGAAACAAGCACTTCCTACCGCCCGATGTATGGCAATGCTAAATCAGGCGGTAGCGGTGTGATTCCAAACTACACAGGGATGACTGTCGGTCCTTATTATCAGCCCAAAGCAACGGATGTGATTTATCATCCGATCTATAAAAGCTCGGCGGCACGCTATTGCCACGAGAAGAACCGAGATCTGAATGGCGACGGAATTATCGACCAGAGCGAGACACATTGGTATCTGCCTTCGCAACAGGAGTTACAAATGGCATGGATCGCGGGATTGCAGATCCCCGCCCTCACCCACCGGAGCGCCACGGAGAACACCGCCGGCAACTGTTGGAGCGTGGACTTTAGTGACGGCTACACGACCCTCAGCAGCAAGATCAGCAGCGGCAAGGTCCGTTGTGTCAGGAAATTATAATGCCGCAGGCAGGTTATCAATTTAACTATTTGCGGCGAAGTCGCTGAATTTTAACCCCATTTTTAGATATGGCAATTCACTATCTACTCAATCATCAGCAAGAGAGCGGGCACTTCTATTTCCTGTGGCAAGGTTTGTTTTTCAAGGCTTATAACGGGTCCGCATTGTTGCTTTGCGAGTTGTTCGGTTATCAGATAAAATGCAAAGAGAGTAAATCGTGTGGCCAAATCCTCTTATTATGTCGGTTTTCCGGCATCGGTGATAGATAGAATTGGTATTGAAAGAGGATACCCAAGGTGTTTGCTTCTTGGGCGCAAGAATCAAGGCGGGGGTGTACGATGTGATACATAAATGGGGTAAACTATCGGACACACGGCTTCTGACATCCGGTGTGCTGTTACAGTTCAGGGATTCGGTGAATTCCTATTGGGAGGGTGATGAAACACCATCACAGCTATCAATTACGAAAAAAGACAGCGTCTCACTTTTCAGAACAGCTATACAACCGGACGGAGTGTAAAGGAGGTTATTGTAAAATCAAGATACGGGATTATACTTTCATTTCGGCAGGTTGTGATATGCACTATGCCGAGTAGTGAAAATAATTTGAGAATAAAAGCGAAAATAAATAAAAAAACAGAAAGATGAAAAAGAGAGTAATATTACTTGTATTGATAGGGATACTGTCAACAACGGTGAGTTATGCCCAAAAGGTAACCCGGACTACCTACGGCGCGATCATAGATGCCTCAGCCATCCCGCATACCAAAGTTAAAAAAGCGAGAAGCACCGATGGCCTGAATAGCACGATGGGTTCAAATACGGTAGCCAATATCGGCTCCGCGATCAGCAACGAAAAGGTGTATTATAAGTTAGAGGTGTATTATGCGGATGTCGGTATGAATTGGCTTTCGGCAGTGAATCTGTGCAGAGATTTATCTGTTAATGGCGGTGGTTGGCGTCTGCCGACCCTGCGGGAACTCATTTTGATGTGGGTGTTAAAACCGGAATTAGAGAAAATTGGGGCGTTTTCGTTCGGTGCCCGCACCTTCTGGAGCGCCACGGAGTTCAACAACGGCAACAGTTGGTATGTGGACTTCAGCTCCGGCGGCACGAACGCCAGCTACAAGACCAGCGGCGAGTCCTACGGCCGCAGGGCTCGTTGTGTCAGGGATTTATAATGTCGCAGGCAGGTTATCGTTTTAACAATTTAACTATTTGGGGCGAAACCGATCAATATTTAATTTAACAGCAATGAATCATCCGATGCTTGTGTTTTTGTTCACTTTTTTTTTCGCTCGGCGCTTGCAGTGGACAGAATGTAGTGAAAAAGACCATGGAACAACCCTCCGGTGAAGAGTGGTTCGCCTACGGACAGTACGCTGTCAACCTTCGGTCGCTTGTGGCGGACAGCTTTACGGAGGAGGTATTCCCTGAGTTAGAAATCCGGTTGGAGCGTATTTCGATCAATTATGTATTGACCGAGAAGTATGAATTGCCCTTTTTATGTACACTGCTCGGAGACGATTATGCCGAACTCTCTCCGAAAGAAACACCGTTCACATTATGATACGCATTCTTGTCCATACTGTTCTGTTTACAGCGCTTTTGGGAATGGATTCCTCTTGTTCCCGAACAAGCGCCAAGAAAGGCGCGGCAACAACTGCGGCGCACAAAACATTCACGCTTCCCGAAGTTCCGGCGACACTGACCGCCCCCGAAGACCGTGCGGCGTATCTGGCGGCGCACTACTGGGATGCGTTCGACTTCACCGACACCACGCTCATTTCCAAACCGGAGATTACCGAGCAGGCGTTGGCTGACTTTATCAATATCCTGCCGTATGTTCCTTCCGATAAGGCGGAACAGGTATTGACCGGATTGATGGCTTCCGCCTCAGCAGACAGCGCGATGTTCGCTCATTTCATAGAACTTACCGAAAAGTACCTTTATGAACCGAACTCACCATTTCGTAACGAGGAGTTTTACATCCCTGTGTTGCGATACATCGTCGCCTCGCCCAAACTGGACGACCTATATAAAATACGTTCGCAGTACCAGTTGGAGATGGTGCAGAAGAACCGTCCGGGCGACGTGGCAATGGATTTTACTTACACGCTCGCTGACGGTAAAACCGGTCGTATGCACGCCATGAAAGCGGATTATACTCTTTTGTTCTTCAATAATCCCGACTGCGAGGAGTGCATACGGGTGAAAGCGCATATCGCTGCCTCGTCCGCCTTCTCCGGTCTGACGCAGACGCACGGCGGTAAGTGGCCTGCGCTGGTCGTGTTGGCCGTTTATCCCGATGCAGAGTTGGGTTTGTGGCGCAAGGCGGAATACCCGTCGTGCATGACCGACAGCTATGATGCTGGGCAGATCATTACCAAACAGCAACTTTACGACCTGAAAGCCATCCCTACGCTCTATCTGCTGGATAAGGACAAACGGGTGATTCTCAAAGACGCTACCATAGGAACTATCGAACAATATTTTCAAACACAATAAATAGAAAATGGTATGAAACGCAAAACTTTTATACGAATAGTAAAACGCATGCTGTGGTACTGCATATCTGTTCCGATATGCATACTCGGTTGTATTATCCTGTGCCTGTCGGCGGTTCTGACTACTCCCGTCTTCGTGATGGAAAAGATATTTAAAGTAATCATCATTAAAAATCAACTGAATATGAGATTAAAACTATTTACAATCGCAGTATTGACTGCTTGTCTGTGCAGTAGTTGCGGCGGACAAGAAGGAAAATACGAAAAAGCAATCGCCGATTTCGTGCAAACAGACAAGAACGGTGTTTGGACCGACCTGCAATTCAAGGTCCTCGAAATGGGAAAACCTACGGATATCACTGTTGGCGATAGCATTAAAATACTAACAGAAAAGTTTGAAGTTCAAAAAGCTAAAAAGATGGAATTTGTCAAAGATGGAATTGACAGGAATCGTGCCCATCTTGAAAAAGAGAAACTGCCGGTCATGCGAAAATTTCATCAGGATTACATTAACAAAAACCAACCCGTGCTTGACCATCTATCTCAAATGAGGATTAGCCTGCCGCAAAGCTATATCGACAGTAAGCCGGAGCAGGTACTTGTGAGATTGGTGGAGTGTAAGTTCTCCATCGTCCCGCCGACGTACAACACCCGGCAGGAGATTACCGAGACCTTTGTTTTCACGGCTGACGGTACGAAGTGCCTGCGTCGTGCAAGTAAAAAATAACCTTTTAAAAACTCAATGTCGCACCTGATTTAAGAAATAAATCCCCGCCCTATCTCGAAAGAGACCCCGCCTTTTTTTTGAAGGCAGGGTCTCTTTTGTTCTTTTAACAACAATAGTCAAATCATTATTTACCAAATAAATATACATAAGATGGAGAGATTGATAGAAACACCATTTTTTCAGGCGGTGTCAGGTAGTACACCGCAAAGAGAAGATTACAAATTACATTACTCAGATTTTATTTGCGAAGTATTCGACCTTTGCACGGCTCCAGATACAGACTACCTGACACTGTTCTTTACGCTCAATCACACCACAATCGAACTCACTTCGTTGCAGGAGATTCTGTCGGACGACGAAGCGGGGAAAAAATGTGGACTTACTTCGCTACATCCGCAAAGCAATCCTGTTTATCGAAAAGGCGTTGTTCTGCGTGGAGCGACACAGGGAACGACACCCGAAAAATAAAATACGGGAGGAGCTTCCCGCTTCTGTTCGGGCATGGACCGGAAAGGTTGTCGAACTGGTGGAGGTCATTTATGCGTTGGATACTTACCAATGCGTGGATAACGGCACTATCAACATAATCAGGTTATGCGCAGACGTCAGCCACTTTTTCGGCATCGAGATCAAGGATTGTTACGGTACTTATGTGGAGATGAAAAAGCGCAAGGCGAAGAGCCGCACTTATTTTTTGGATGAGTTGAGCCGACGGTTGAACGAACGCATGGATGCCGACGACGAGAAAATGAGATAGTCGTTGTAACGAAAAACGGGAGATTGCAAAAAACGGTCTCCCGTTGCTCTTTCTTACATTTTAGTCGTACTTGTTAGTTTGAAAACAGTCTGAAAAATACGACAAAGGGAAAGGAACGGAGCGGTAAACAGATCTGCCCCAACGTAATAAAATGAGTTTAAACAGGTGGATTTTTACATTGCAGCTTCATTTCGGTCTGATCCTCATCTGAAGGAAAAGTCCGAAGCGAATGGAAAACAGGGATAAACATTTGAAAAATTCCATATCCGCCGCATTTTCAATATTTTTGAGAAATAATAGTAGTCATTGAAATTTATGGCAAAGAAGAAACAGCCGGGACATTATTGCAAGATATGCGGGGGAGCAGAAAGCCAACGAGAAATTCACGGGCAAGGGGCATGCTGCGCATATCTGTAAGGCGTGCCAATCGCTGCCCGCCACGGAGCACGGGTATGAAACGTCTGAGGGATGTGGAGCGGTTGTTCGGTAAATATCCCCTTTCCCGTCAGGATTGGGAATTGCTGGAAAAATACGCTAAAAAATATGCCGGAACGGAGGTGGGAGCCTGCACGAAAGAGTTTTTCGATTCCCGACGGGTGGCAAAGGCAGAAAATTCCCAGCTTCCGGCACAACCTTACTCCGACTTCGATGAGGAGGAGCAAGATGAGATCACGGAAATAATCTATGATGAGGTCTGCTCGTTTATAATCCACCGAGAATATATCCCCGAAAAAACACACCGGCAGAAAATCCGGGATAAGATATGTTATGTCGTTCAGCGTGAATACGGCGTGCGTATGCAGCCGGACGAGGCGTTTGAATCCGAAATGGATGAAATCACCCAAACGATTACGGAGGATTTGGAATCGGACGGTGAGGAAATACCCGCCTATGCGGATACGCTTGTTGTGCTGGAAACCGAACGGCTTCTGTTGCGTAAGTTTGACAAGGCTGACCTTTCGTCTTTACACGCCATGATGGAAAAGCAGGAGGTGATGTACGCATGGGAACATGGTTTTACCAAAACGATACCCGGAAATGGCTGAACCGCCAACTGACCCGCTACCGCAAGGACGGGTTCGGGTACTTTGCCGTGATACTCAAACAGGCGGGAATGCTGATCGGACAGGTGGGACTGCTTAAAAGCGAGATAGAGGGGAAAGAGGTGGTCGAACTGGGCTATATGTTCGATAACGGCTATTGGCATCAGGACTACTGCACAGAGGTGGCGAATGTCTGCACGCGGCACGCTTTTACCTCGCCGAACATTGAGGTGCTCTATTGCAGCATCTGTCCCGAAAACCTGGCGTCCATACGGATAGCGGAAAAGCTGGGGATGAAAAAGATCGGCGAGCACACGGTACTCTATCGGGAGAAGGAGATGCCGCACCTTATTTATAGGGTAGATAATTTATAGAAAAACGGCAGTAATCCTCAAAAAGTTACTGCCGTTCATGCTATACATTATTTATATAAGGAATATGTTTATCCCTTCTGCTGAATCAGGTGAGCCAGTTCCGGGTCATCGGCGATACGCTTCAGCTCATTGGCTACGATCTGCTTCACATCGGCTTTGATATGGTTGTAGTTCTCCTGTATCTGCTCCTTCATGCGGTCAACGCCGTCCGCATCGGTGAAGTCGGTAATGACGGGGATTTTCTTGTAAGCCGCCTCTTCCCATTTCACCTTGTCGGCATCTACGACAATCTCGCAATGAAAAATTTTTTGTTCGATGCGCTCGTCGAAAGTATCGGCTACGGAGCCGACGAACATTCCTTGTGTAAGCCCCGAAATCTTAGAGGGCGGGATAAGACTATCCATCTGGGTATTGATAGAAGTGGACTTGTCGTTACGGTTGATGGTGATGCTCTGCCGTTTTTGTAAGACCTTTCCGAAACGTTCGGATAGGTTCTTGGCTGTTTCCCCGACTACCTGACCGGAGAAGATATTGCCGACGGTGTTCATCACGACTTTCGCCTCCTTATCGCCGTAATCACGTACTAATTGGGAAAAATCCTGAAAGCCCAAAAGCACGGCAACCTTGTTGCTTCGGGCAGTTGCTATCAGGTTATCCAGCCCTTTAAAATAAATGGTCGGCAACTCGTCGATGATAATCGAGGATTTCAGTTTTCCTTTCTTGTTGATGAGCTTCACGATGCGGGAGTTATACAATCCGAGAGCCGCACCGTAAATATTCTGACGGTCGGGATTGTTGCCGACACAGAGTATTTTCGGCTCCTGCGGATTGTTGATGTCAAGCGTAAACTCACTGTCGGACATGACCCAATAGAGCTGCGGTGAAATCATGCGCGAGAGCGGTATTTTCGCACTCGCGATCTGGCCTTGCAACTGTTCTGCTGCCCCTCCGAGCCATGCATCCATGAAAGGTGAAAGGTAGTTTTCGAGTTCGGGATAAGAGGACAAAATCGGGAAAATATCCTCGTAACGGCGGTTCAGAAACTCGATGGCGTGCGGGAAAGTGCAATACTTTCCGTTCCGGTAGATTTTGAGATACCAAATAATTGCCGCAAAGAGGATGATAGGCGATTCCACGAAGAAGTCACCCTGCTTTTGCACCCACGTCTTGTTGAGATTGAGCATAATCGTGTAGGCACTCTCGTATGCGTCGGTAATATCCTCCATGAAGTCAGGGTGAATGGGGTTGCAACGGTGGCTGCGGCGCGGATCGTCGAAATTGATAACGTAGAATTTCGGTTTCACCTTGTACCCGTCCAAATTATTGATTAGATGGTTATAAGCAATGGTAGAAAGATCCGGAAACTTGAAGTCATAAATATATTGGGTGTACCCCTTCTCAATCTGTTGTTTGATGTAGGAATTGACTACCGCAAAAGATTTGCCGCTGCCCGGTGTACCCAACACGATGGACGCACGCTGGGGCAAAAGGATATTGATCCAGCCGTCGTTCCACTTCTTTTTATAGTAGAAACGGGTTGGCAGGTTCACGGAGTACTCGTTGGTCAAGAGGCGTGTTTCCTGCTGGAACGATTCGTTTTCGTTGTTGAAAACGTCGTCCATCAGGTTGTACTTCAACAGGCGGCTCATGTAAAGCCCCGACATCAGTAGGCAGATGTAACCGACCGCCATCGTGAAAACATAGATAGTGGTGTTCGCTTCCACACCCAACGGGAGCGCAAGCACCCACCAGTTCAGGAAAAAGAACACGAAGCCCACACCCATATAGATCCATATCTTCGTCCATGTGATTTTTTCCTCCTTCACCCCGCTGGTTCCCAAACAGGACAGCGCGAGCAGGAGAACTGTGAACAGTTTGGTGTAGATAATGCAACCGAACAACCCCGCCGTGCGGTGGAAGTTCATCAGGATTTTATTGACCACGCCAATATTTATTCCCCATAGCTTGATAGCCTCGTAACAATACCAATAGATATTGATTACGACAAATAATATACTCACGGCACGCAGAAAATCCATGATTTTCGCCAGTGCCCTCAAATCGTCTTCTTGTTGTGACATACTGATTTTGTTTTAAATTTTACAATTAAAGACCTCTTCCTTTTTTCTTTTTCTTCTTACACTGCATCCGGTGGCGAAAGGCTTCTTCCTCCGGGTCAGTGCCTTGTGCCACCGGAATATCGAACAGACCGCCAATACCGGTACTTTCATCGGTGTCGGGACTATGCGGCACAAACGGTTGTCTCCCGTCTGCCGGTGATTCCGGCGTAACGCTTACGCTGAATAGCTGTGTGGGATGGGGCGTATTTGCTTCTACCCATTCCTGCAAGGCATTTGCGGAGAAATCCTTTCCCATGCGCGAACCGTTGAGTACGCAACCCGTCCTGTGGTCAATAAAGGTGGCTCCGTAAATCCGTCCCGTATCGGTTTCACGCAGTACCACATCCACGCCTTTGGCTTTTAGTTTCTCCAACAGTTCTTCTCTGCCAGATGCTTGGCGCATGGCGGCAGAGACTTTCACTTTGGTGTATTTGCCCAACTCCTTCTTCTGTATTTCGTTTTTGGAAGCGGTACACCGTGCATCGAAAGCAACGCATCCGGCATACTTGCCGAAACGGGAGGCTTTGAGCGGGTTGCCGACCTTGTTCCCGTTGCTATCCGTCGCCGAATAGACAAAGCCCCGGTATTCCCTGCCATGTACTTCTCCCCGTGCCTCTTCTACGGTGATGTTGTACAAGGAGAGCAACGCACGGTATTCGCCCAGCGATTGGAAACGGTAGTTTTCGGAAAGGCCTTTCAGCACGTTTCCTACTTGTCGTTTCACATTGCCATGTGCCACGTCCACCTTGCGCAAATTCCCCTGTTCCTGCTGCCGTCTGCTGTTACCGGACGGGCGCAAACCGTACTTTTTCTCCAATGCGTTGGTAGCCCGTTTGCTCCGGCGGTGGATGTAATCGTTGTTCAGCCGCTTGCCGTCCAGCCCGACACGGATGGAAACGATATGCAGGTGGTGGCGGTCGATGTCCTCATGCTTGAATACGACGTAAGGCTGCTCGCCGTAGCCGATTTTCTCCATATACTCCCTTGCGATGTCGCTCAACTCGGTATCGGTCAGCTTGTCGTCCGGATGCGGGTTGAGCGAGATATGGATAATGGGTTTCTCGGTACGCATGCGGGCAGGCAGATACCTTTCAAAATCCGATGCGGTACGGGCGATGTCCATCGTTCCTGTGCCGTCGTCAAAGATTTTGTTGGATACAAGCAGCTTGCCTTCCCCCTCGTTTACCTTCTGCCCGTTGTATGCCAACGCCCCGTAAAGGGAGGCTCCTACATTCATGTTGGCGACCATTCCCGTTCGAATTTCTGTGTGAGGGCTACGATTTCACGGCTTACCGCAACCAACTCACGTGTGATTCCTTCCTGTTTGTAGAGCAATGCCATCGCCTTTTTCTCCGAAAAACGGCTCTTCAATTCTTTCACGGTCTGGTTGTAATTGACACCGATGCGCCGGAACTGAGCGTGCAAATCCGACAGCTTGGCGTAGTATTCGGGGAAAGAATTATCCACCCGGATAACCTTAAATTCCTCTCCGAATACCCGCGCCTTGATAAAAACCGCCTTCGCATACTCGCCCGATTGCTCGTACATGGTGAGGAAACGGGCGAGTTCCTCATCATCGAAACGCACCATCACACAGTGCGTCTTGGGGTTCAACTTCGGGATGCGTCCCGTTCTCTTTGTTTTTTCTTTCATCTTAACGTGGATTTTAGTGTATCACGACAAAAGCCACTCATCACGCCTACGGCAGGTATCAGGGCAATCCGACTTCGGAGGATTGCCAGCCCCCTGCAAGGGCAAGGTGCGGCGGGTTACCCGCTGCCTTCTGAGTTACTCAGAAGACACCTTGCTCTATTCTTGTGAATAGAAAAATCCGTCGGGGGACGGATTGCAGTCAGCCTATCACGGTTGCCATTCGGTCGTGAACAGTAAGCCTTGTCGCTTGGGTGCAAAAGTACAGCCTTTATCCGCCTGATTTTCAATACTGAAAGTGCCACAAGGTTCCATACGGAAGCCACAAGCTGCCACCGCCTTGCAAAACGATACAAGTGAAGAATATTCGTTGTTTATTTGCCGGAGAATTGATGGATGAGCCTGTTTACAGACTGATACATGAGTCGGTTTATGAGTTGAAAGACTTGCTTGTTTATCCGCCAATTATGCGGACAATCAACAAGGCAATTTGTAAAGCGGCAAGTCTATAAAATGAATAGTTGTCCGCCCGGTTGAATGACAAACAAGTGAACTAACTAATTGGTAAGGTGATAAATGAACCGGAGTATAAACAGGTGGGATGATTGGTTGGTGAACCGGTAAACAAACAAGCCGGCAGACAAAGCCGCCAACTGATAAACAAGTTTATCGACTTTATGACAAGTCCGCCAATCAATGAAGCAATTAGTAAAATAACAGATTAACAGACAGATTGTATAACCAATTAAAAATTAGAAAAATGAATGAGCCTTTATTAGTAGCATTTTCCACCCAAAAGGGTGGCGCAGGGAAAACGACATTGACCGTATTGACAGCAAGCTACCTGCATTACGTCAAAGGTCTGAATGTGGCAGTGGTGGATTGCGATTTTCCACAGTTCAGCATCAAGGATATGCGTGAACGGGACATGAGAAACATCGAGCAGAACGAACGTTTCAAGGTAGCCGCTTACGAGCAGTTCAAACGGTTGCAGAAAAAAGCCTATCCGGTATTGGAGAGCCGTCCCGAAGATGCGGCGAGCGCAGCCGAAAGGCTTATCAATTCCGGGATGCCGCTCGACATCATCTTTTTCGATTTGCCGGGAACAATGTACGGTACGGGCATCGTCAATACGATAGCCACAATGGACTATATCTTTTGTCCGATTGCCGCCGACCGTGTAGTGATGGAAAGTTCACTGCAATTTGCCTCAATGGTGAACGACCACCTGATAAGCAGTGGCAAAGCGAACATCAAAGGATTATATCTCCTGTGGAACATGGTGGACGGACGGGAAAGGACAGACCTCTACCGCATTTATGAGAAAGTGGCGGCAGAGATGGGCGTGCCCATTCTCAAAACCATACTTCCCGACAGTAAACGCTTCCGCAGGGAGGCGATGGAAGAAGGCAATAAAGCCGTTTTCCGTTCCACTCTTTTTCCACCGGAAAAGGCTTTGATAAAAGGCAGCAATCTGGATGCGTTGTCGGATGAAATACTAACCATCATAAAGCAGTAGTCTATGGCAAAGAAACTCCATGTAGATGTGGATGCCGGTTCGATTATCAACTCCGTCCGTCCGGATATTCCTCCTGCCCCCATACCCAGACCACCTGTTCCTGTTCCGGAGGAATTTCAACAGGAGGAAAAGCCGGAAGAAATTAAAAAGGTAACACCTGATCCACCATCAAAAACAAAGGAGGCATCCCGCAGCAAGAAAAATGAAAGCGAAGAGGAATATTTGGAGTTGTTTATCCGTGAAGTGGAAATGGCTGCCCGTTCGGGGAAACTCGTGTATGTACGAAAGGAATACCACGACCGGATATTGCGGATCATCCGGGTTATCGGGAAAGACAAACTATCCCTGTTCGGTTACATAGACCATGTGCTGACACAGCATTTCGAGGAATACGAGGAAGTGATAAAGAAACTATATAAGAAACATTATGAAGAAGTATATTGACATGAAAAAGAAGAATTTGACATTGCAAGATAAAAAGAAAAGTTATGCCAGGCGTTTTTTCAAAGAAGCGGAGATTTCTGCAAGATTAGGTAAAACGATTTATATCCGTCAGGAGCATCATCAGAAAATGCAGGCTATTGTACAGACTATCGGACACGGAAAGGTTTCCCTGTTCAGCTATTTGGATAATGTGATTGCAGACCATTTGGAACGCCATCGTGCGGAGATTGGAGAATTGCATAACGAGTATTGCAACCCGTTGTCTAATATTTAAGAATAGGAATATGAGTAAAGGAAACTGTATTATAAGCCTATGGAAACCCTGTTGATATGCCTGCTCCTGCTCTATAACGCATGGCTGGTTCATTATATCCTGTTTGGAAGACGGCAAGGAAACAATGCTCCGGCAGAGGAAAAACCGCCCATAAAGCCGCCTGAAACAGCAGATGATATTGTCGGCAAGAGCCGGTTCAAAATACAGCCGAAAGTGCCACAAGCTACCATCCCGGAGCCACAAGCCGCCACAGAGATTGAAGATGAGGATGTTACGGATATTGCCGTTACATTTGCCGACGGAAAGGACGAAGAACCTGCGGCACGGATACCCGACGATGAGCTGGACGAAGCGTTTTCCGACATCCGCATGAGCGATATTCCCATAGGATATGCGGAGGGTGACGAAGAAGGGCGGATACCCGCCAAAAGGTTAGCCACCGGAGCCAGTTTCGAGGAAATCGGCGAAGCGGTGAACATAGCCGACAACCCGAAAGCCACTGCGGAAGAGCGCAGGCGTGCCGGACAGATATTTTCGGATATGGAAGGCAACGAACTTTTCAACAAGATGATTGGAAGTAACCCTGAACGGGCGAAAAAGATAACGGGGTTAATGGATGAAATTTCCGGTAAGACTATCTCTGGGGAGGGAAAGGCGGTCGGGAATGTAGTCCGTCCCCAAAATATTTCCGAAGTGCCTGCGGACATCAGCGGGTTCGACATCCGGGATTTTGTGTAACGATTAAAAAAGTAACGGACAATGAAACAGAAAGAGTACGGATAAGCGGAGTGCCGCCACTAAAATCCAAAAAGTAAAAACAGTATCAACCGCTGCCCGGAAGCAGGGCCTATCCAACTCTGCCCGGCAGCACAAATTCAAAAAAGTATTTATGACAAAGAAACAGATTCTTTTCTCGGCAGCCTGTTTGATGGCTGCATCCTCCGCAATGGCACAAGGCAACGGCATGGCGGGTATCACAGAAGCCACTAATATGGTAACGTCATATTTTGACCCGGCGACAAAGCTGATTTATGCGATTGGAGCCGTCGTCGGCTTGATTGGCGGAGTCAAGGTGTATGGCAAGTTTTCTTCGGGCGACCCCGATGTTTCAAAAGTTGCCGCTTCGTGGTTCGGTGCGTGTATCTTCCTGATTGTAGCCGCCACTATATTGCGTTCATTCTTCTTATAATCAAGGATATGTCAGAGTTTCCAATCAACAGGGGGATTGGAAAGTCGGTTGAGTTCAAAGGGTTAAAGGCGCAGTACCTATTTATATTTATAGGAGGTCTGCTTGCCGTCTTTATCCTCTTTATAATCATGTATCTGGTTGGCATTAACCAATGGTTCTGCATTGGGTTCGGGCTGGTCGCCGCATCGGTTCTGGTGTGGCAGACCTTCGCCCTGAACGCCAAATACGGCGAACACGGCTTGATGAAAGTGCAAGCCCGCAGCAGCCATCCCAAATACATCATCAACCGCCGTAAAATCCCCAAACTATTCAAGAAAAGGAGGAAGAAATGAGAAATACATTAAAAGCGAGTACATTGGAAAGCAAGTTTCCATTGCTTTCAGTGGAACATGGCTGCATCGTCAGCAAGGATGCCGACATCACGGTGGGCTTCCGGGTGGAACTGCCCGAACTCTATACCGTCACTTCGGCGGAATACGAGGCGATACACGCCACATGGGTAAAGGCGATGAAGGTGCTGCCGGATTACTGCATCGTCCACAAGCAGGACATCTTCATCCGTGAAACCTACAAGCCGGACACGGACAGGGAAGATATGAGTTTTCTCAGCCGTTCATTCGAGCGTCATTTCAATGAACGCCCATATCTGAACCATTACTGCTACCTGTTCCTGACGAAAACGACAAAGGAGCGCAGCCGCACCCAAAGCAATTTCAGCACCCTTTGCCGGGGCTTCGTCGTTCCGAAGGAGATAAAGGACAAGGAGGCGGTAACGAAGTTTCTGGAATCCGTCGGGCAGTTCGTCAGCATCCTGAACGAAAGCGGCTATCTCGGTTTACGGCAACTCACCGATGAGGAAATAACCGGAACGGATACCGAAGCGGGTATTATTGAGAAATACTTTTCGTTGTCTCAGACCGACACGACCACGCTGGAAGACATTACCCTGAAAGCGGACGAAATGAAAATCGGGGACAACTACCTGTGCCTGCACACCCTCTCGGACGTGGAAGACCTGCCGGGGGAAGTGGCAACCGACAGCCGGTACGAGAAGTTATCGACCGACCGGAGCGACTGCCGTTTGTCCTTTGCGGCTCCCATCGGGCTGCTGCTGCCGTGCAACCATATTTATAACCAATATGTGTTTATCGACGACAGTGCCGCCAATTTGCAGAAATTCGAGAAGATGGCGAAGAATATGCACTCGCTTTCGAGGTACAGCCGTTCCAACCAAATCAACAAGGAGTGGGTCGACGAGTATCTGAACGAGGCGCATAGTTTCGGGCTGACTTCGGTACGCTGCCATTGTAACGTGATGGCGTGGAGCGATGACCGTGAGGAACTGAAACGGATCAGGAACGAGGTAGGAAGTCAGTTGGCACAAATGGAGTGCAAGCCACGCCACAACACCGTCGATACGCCGACGCTTTTCTGGGCTGCCATTCCCGGCAATGCCGCCGATTTTCCGGCAGAGGAGAGTTTCTACACGTTCATCGAGCAGGCGGTCTGTTTCTTTACGGAAGAAACGAACTACCGGAACTCACCGTCGCCTTTCGGTATCAAGATGGTGGACAGGCTGACGGGAAAACCGCTACATCTGGATATTTCCGACTTACCGATGAAGAAGGGAATTATCACGAACAGAAACAAATTCGTGTTGGGGCCGAGTGGTTCGGGAAAATCCTTTTTCATGAACCACCTCGTCCGCCAATATTACGAGCAGGGCACGCATGTGGTTTTGGTAGATACGGGTAACTCCTATCAGGGGCTTTGCGAGATGATAAACAAGAAGACTAAAGGGGACGACGGGATTTATTTCACGTACACCGAAGAGAAGCCCATCAGCTTCAACCCGTTCTACACGGATGATTTTGTCTATGACGTGGAGAAAAAGGACAGCATCAAGACACTGCTTCTGACACTCTGGAAAAGCGAGGACGACAAGATTACCAAAACGGAATCGGGTGAATTGGGAAGTGCGGTAACGGCGTATATCGACCGCATCAAGGCTGACCACAGCATCACGCCCAACTTCAACACGTTCTATGAGTTCATGCGGGACGACTATCGCCATGAATTGGAAAGCAGGGCGATTAAGGTCGGCAAGGATGATTTCAACATCGATAATTTCCTTACCACTCTCCGGCAATATTACAGTGGCGGACGGTACGACTTCCTACTGAACTCCCGTGAGAACATCGACCTGCTCGGCAAACGGTTTATCGTATTCGAGATTGATGCGATTAAGGAAAATCGTGAACTTTTTCCGGTTGTCACCATCATTATCATGGAGGCTTTTATCAACAAAATGAGGCGGTTAAAGGGTATCCGCAAACAACTTATCGTGGAGGAAGCGTGGAAAGCCCTCTCTTCGGCAAGCATGAGCGAGTATCTGAAATATCTCTACAAGACCGTTCGTAAATACTTCGGCGAAGCCATCGTCGTGACGCAGGAAGTGGACGACATAATCAGTTCTCCCGTCGTGAAAGAGGCGATTATCAACAACTCCGACTGTAAGATACTGCTCGACCAACGCAAGTACATGAACAAGTTCGATGCCATTCAGGACTTGTTGGGGCTGACGGACAAGGAACGGGGGCAGATACTCTCCATCAACATGGCAAACAATCCGTCGAGGCTCTATAAAGAGGTGTGGATCGGATTGGGGGGAACGCAGTCCGCCGTCTATGCGACGGAAGTTTCGGAGGAAGAGTATCTGACATTCACGACAGAGGAAACCGAGAAAATGGAGGTGCTCGCCCTTGCCGAAAAGCTGGGCAGTATAGAGCCCGCAATCAAGCAACTTGCCGACAAGAAACGAAGTAAGAACTAAAAAAACAATTGACATGACATTTATTTCAAAAAGCCGGCTTATTGAGCTGGCGGGCTATGCCCTTGCCTTGTCTTCCCTGCTGCTGACCGCCTGCGGGGAAACAAAAGAAACGGATTTGGACAAGTTGTGCGGTAATTGGGTAAGCGTGGGCAGAAAGCCCGACGTGCTGGTATTCAAGGAAGGTGAACAGTACAAGATAACCGTTTTCAAGAAGTCGGGCATCAGCCGCAAGCTGAAACCGGAAACCTTTCTGCTGGTGGAAGAGAACGGAAATCTCTTCATCAATACGGGCTATCGGATTGATGTCGCCTACAACGAGGAAACCGACGTGCTGACCTTTTCACCGAACGGTGACTACACAAGGGCAGGCGAAAGACCATAGTAACAACCATTTAATAAAGTAATGTAATGAGAACAAAAATAATTATGCTTTTCAGCCTGTGCCTGCTATTTGCAGGCAGGGCAAGCGCACAATGGGTGGTGACAGACCCGACAAACTTGGCGCAGGGTATCGTGAACACGACCAAACAGATTATACAGACCTCTTCGACGGCTTCCAACATGATAAATAATTTTCAGGAAACCGTAAAGATTTACGAGCAGGGCAAAAAATACTACGACGCTTTGAAATCTGTAAACAATCTGGTTAAGGATGCACGCAAGGTACAGAAAACCATCCTGATGATCGGTGAAATTTCCGACACATACGTCGTGAGTTTTCAGAAGATGATGCGCGATGAGAATTATACGGTGGAGGAACTCGGAGCGATAGCTTTCGGGTACACCAAACTGCTGGAAGAGAGCAACGACGTGCTTCAGGAGATGAAAGGGGTGGTGAACATCACCACGCTTTCACTCAGCGACAAGGAGCGCATGGACGTGGTGGACAGGTGCTACAACTCGGTAAGGCAATACCGCAATCTGGTCGGGTACTATACCAACAAGAACATTGCGGTGAGCTACCTGCGCTCCAAGAAAAAGGGGGACACCAACCGGGTGCTGGCTCTGTACGGGAACGCTAACGACAGATATTGGTAAGCCATGCTGTTGTTAGCCGTTGATTTCAGTAACCTGCATGAGATATTGAAGAATCTCTATGTGGAAATGATGCCCCTCTGCTCCAACATGGCAGGGGTAGCAAAAGGGATAGCCGGATTGGGAGCGTTGATTTACGTCGCCTCCCGTGTATGGCAGTCCCTCGCAAGAGCCGAACCCATCGACGTGTACCCGATGCTCCGACCGTTCGCCATCGGTATCTGTATAATGTTCTTCCCCACGATTGTGCTCGGTACGATTAACAGCATATTGAGTCCCATTGTACAGGGAACGCACGGGATGCTGGAAACCCAGACAATGGACATGAACGAGTACCGGGAGATGAAGGACAAGCTGGAATATGAATCCATGATGCGCAATCCCGAAACCGCCTATCTGGTCAGTAACGAAGAGTTCGACAAGCAGATTGACGAACTGGGATGGTCTGCCAAGGACATCGCCACGATGGGCGGCATGTACGTCGAAAGAAGCATGTACAATTTCAGAAAGGATGTGCGGGATTTTATGCGGGAGGTATTGGAGCTATTGTTTGCTGCCGCCGCCCTGCTTATCGACACGCTCAGGACGTTCTTCCTGATAGTGCTATCCATACTCGGCCCGATAGCTTTTGCCATATCGGTCTGGGATGGGGTTCAAAGTACGCTTTCACAATGGATGTGCCGCTACATACAGATATACCTGTGGCTGCCCGTATCGGACTTGTTCAGCAGCGTACTGGCGAAGATACAGGTGTTGATGCTTGAAAACGACATCAAGGAGTTGCAGAACAATCCCGATTTTTCAATCGACTCGTCCAATGGCGTTTACATCGTATTTATGATTATCGGCATACTCGGTTACTTCACTATTCCTACGGTGGCGGGCTGGATTATACAGGCAGGAGGAATGGGCAGTGCAGCCCGTCCGATTAACCAGATTGCCGGACGTGCGGGTGCTATGACGGGAGCCGCTGCCGGAGCAGTGGCGGGTAATCTCGCCGGACGTGCCGGACACGCTGCCGGTAATGCCGCCGGAAGCATGGGACGGGGTGCTGTGAATGGGGCAAGGAAAGTGGCGGGAGCCACCGGACGGCTGTTCAGGAGAAAATAAACAATCAATAAAAAAGTAAAACAATGGAATTTAAGTCATTAAAAAACATCGAGAGCAGTTTCAGGCAGATACGGCTGTTCGGCATCGTCTTTCTGGTGGTCTGCCTGGCAATCACGGGTTACTCCGTATGGAGTGCCTACTCGTTTGCCGAAGCGCAGCGGCAGAAGATTTACGTGCTGGACGGCGGTAAATCATTGATGCTCGCCCTCTCGCAGGATTTGTCGCAGAACCGACCGGTGGAGGCAAGGGAACACGTGAAGCGTTTTCACGAGCTGTTCTTCACCCTCTCGCCCGACAAGAGCGCGATTGAGGGGAACATCAAACGAGCCTTGCAATTGGCAGACAGGAGTGCGTTCAATTATTACACCGACTTTGCCGAAAAGGGGTATTACAACCGCATCATTTCGGGAAACGTGAATCAGGTGTTGCAAGTGGACAGCGTGTCGTGCAATTTCGACACTTACCCTTACAAGGTAAACACCTACGCCCGGCAAATGATTATCCGTGAAAGCAACGTGACCGAGCGCAGCCTTGTCACAAGGTGCAACCTGCTGAACTCCGTCCGCTCGGACAACAACCCGCACGGGTTTACCATCGAAGCCTTCGAGATTATCGAGAACAAGGACATCAAGGTACAGAAACGATGATAGGCAGGTGCATGACAAAAATACAGGATTGGGCGGACGAGAAGCTCCGCCGCCTGTGCGGGCGCATCACGCCCGGAAAGCGGCTGGCAGTACTGCTGACAATGTTCCTCTTTTTCAGTATCGCTTCCGTGTACATCTTCGTTTCGGGGATTTACAACATGGGAAAGAACGAGGGGCAACGCATCGAAATAGAGCATATCAAACTGCTCGAACTGCAAAGGAAAGACAGTATTAACCTATTAAACGATTATGACAATGGAACAGACGAATGAAGCGAGAGCAGAGGATAACGCTTATTCTATGCCTCGCAAAGAGGATGAAGCCGCAAGGCAACAGAATCAAGAGAGTAAAAACGAGGTGAAGCCGCCCAAAGAACCGGACAAGCCCAAAAAGGAACTGACCGAAGAACAGCGGCAGAAACAGAAGAAGCTGATTGTCTATCCGCTTATGTTCATCATTTTTGCGGTGGTGATGTGGCTGATATTCGCACCTTCCGAAAAGGAGGAAGAGCAGGGACAGTCCGGTTTCAATACCGATGTTCCTGCACCGGCTGACAATGCGTTGGTGGGCGACAAACAGGCGGCTTACGAGCAGGATTTGTTCAACCGCAAGCAGGATGAGCGTCGGGAACAGATGCAGGATTTGGCGTCGATGTTCGGTTCGGGGGAAGAGCAGGCGGAAGAAATGCCGACATTCGATGAACCGGAGGTCGAACCGAAAAGTGGCTACGGTGGTGGCGGCAGTTCCCGCCCGAAAGAAACCATCTATGCCTCCGCCAATGCCTACCGGGACATGAACCGGACGCTCGGCAATTTCTACGAAACTCCGAAGGAAGATACGGAGAAGGAAGAGATGCGCAAGGAGTTGGAAGAGCTTCGGGAAATGGCGTACAACCGGCAGACGGAGAAAGAAACGGCGGACGAACAGTTGGCATTGCTGGAAAAGTCCTATCAGTTGGCGGCAAAGTATATGCCGCAGAATCAGGGACAGCCGTTTACCGGACAGCCGGCAGTTGCTACCGCTATTGAAAGCAAGCCGACCGAAGCATATAAGAACGGCAAGGCGCAGGTGAATACCGTCGGGCAGGTGTATGAACGGGTGGTATCGGGATTATCGCAACCGATGAGCGATTCGGCATTTGTCGCCGAATATTCCAAAGAGAGGAACATGGGGTTCCATACGGCAGTAGGCACGGCTGCACAAACAGAAAAGAATACCATACGTGCGTGTATCCATGATAATCAGACCGTCACGGACGGACAGGCGGTAAGGTTGCGGTTGTTGGAGCCGATGCGTGCCGGAGAAACAGTCATCCCGCAAAATGCGCTCGTTACGGGAATGGGAAAGATACAGGGCGAAAGGCTCGGAATCTTCATCACTTCGCTGGAATACAGGGGGATGATTATTCCGGTGGAACTGACGGTAGTCGATGGCGACGGGCAGGAAGGGATTTTCATTCCGGGTTCGATGGAGATAGACGCTATCCGTGAGATAGCCGCCAATCTGGGCGGTAATCTGGGGACGACCATCAACCTGAACCAACAGAGTGCGGGCGACCAACTGCTGACCGATTTAGGCAAGGGGGCGATACAGGGAACCTCGCAATATATCGCCAAGAAGATGCGGACGGTAAAGGTGCATCTCAAGGCAGGATATAATCTGATGCTTTACCAAAAGAAACAATAAACCAATTTAATAACCGGGCAATATTGCCACCACTAAAATCCAAAGTAAAATGAAAAGAGTATTTTTAGCTATCGCCCTGACGCTGGGCGTAATGGGTGCGAACGCACAGAATGTAGAACAGCCGGAAACGGAAGTCGTTACTTTCCAAGCGGACACTTATCCGCAGGAAATGTCGGGGGACGATTATAACGGGCTGACCAAGAAGCTGACCTTTGACCGCATGATACCCCCCCTATGGCATGGAGGTGACGTATGACAAGACGGTACACGTCATATTTCCGTCTGCCGTCCGTTATGTGGATTTGGGTTCTCCCAATCTGATTGCGGGCAAAGCCGACGGTGCGGAGAACGTGATCCGTGTGAAAGCGACAGTGAAGAATTTCCGCACGGAAACCAATTTCTCGGTGATTACCGAAAGCGGTTCGTTCTACACGTTTAATGTGAAGTACGCCGATGAGCCGTTGCTCCTGAACATCGAGATGAAGGATTTTATTCATGACGGCAGTACGGTGAACCGTCCGAACAATGCCCTTGACATCTATTTGCAGGAGCTGGGCAATGAATCCCCGAAGCTGGTGCATCTGATTATGAAGTCCATCCACAAGAACAACAAGCGTGAAATCAAGCATATCGGGGCGAAGTCCTTCGGCATCCAATACCTACTGCGTGGGATGTACACGCACAACGGGCTGCTGTATTTCCACACGCAGATAAAGAACTCGTCCAACGTGCCGTTCGATGTGGATTTTATCACCTTCAAGATTGTGGATAAGAAAGTGGCGAAACGTACCGCCATTCAGGAGCAGGTGATTTTTCCGCTCCGTGCTTATAACTATGCCACCCGTGTAGCGGGTAAAAAAGACGAGCGCACCATCTTTACGATGGAGAAGTTCACAATTCCCGAAGATAAGCAGGTGGTAGTTGAATTACACGAGAAATCCGGCGGTCGCCATCAGTCCTTTGTGATTGAGAACGAGGACATCGTGCGTGCAAGGGTGATTAACGAACTGAAAGTGAAGTAAGATGAAGAAGTATCTATTTGTAGTTGTAGCGTTGCTTGCCCTTGTGGGGCAGGCAAACGCCCAACGCTACCTGCCGGGTATGCGTGGTGTGGAACTCAGAGGCGGTTTCGTGGACGGAGTGCAGAAACCTGTAAACTATTATCTCGGTGTGGGGTTATCCACCTATACGAAGAACGGCAACCGCTGGGTATTCGGGGCGGAATATCTGAACAAGCAATATGAGTATAAGGATTTGCAGATACCCAAAGCGCAATTTACGGCGGAAGGCGGCTACTATCTGAAAGTCCTCTCGGATGCTTCCAAGACATTTTTCCTTTCTTTAGGAGGTTCGGCTCTTGCCGGATATGAAACAAGCCGGTGGGGAGATAAGTTGCTGCCGGACGGGGCGACACTCCGCAATAAGGATTCGTTCATCTATGGTGGGGCGGTAACATTGGAATTGGAAACATACCTCTCGGATAAGGTGGTGTTACTGCTCAACGCAAGGGAACGGGCGGTTTGGGGCAGTTCCATCGGACATTTTCATACGACCTTCGGGGCGGGAATAAAATTCATCATCAATTAGCTTATGATTAGTGAAACATATAATATGGATTGTCTGGAATATATGCGGACTATTCCTGATAACTTTTTCAGCCTTGCTTTAGTAGATCCGCCATATGGCATAAAAAGAAGTTGTATCGGAAAAAGAAAAAAGTGGAGATATTATAAGCCGAAGGATTGGGATGAAAGCCCCCCTGATAAAGCGTATTTTGACGAATTGTTTCGTATTTCAAAGAACCAAATAATATTTGGAGGTAACTATTTTACCCGACACTTACCTTCCAGCATGGGGTGGATTGTTTGGGATAAGGGACAAAAACTAACGATGAGTGATGGTGAATTGGTCTATACGAGTTTTAATAAGGCTTTACGAATTGTGACACTGCACCGTACCTCTATATGCAAATACGGTGGATATATCCACCCTACACAAAAGCCGGTCGATTTATACCTCTGGATATTGAAGCAGTATGCAAAACCGGGAGATAGCGTGTTAGACACCCACTTGGGTAGCGGTAGTAGCCGGATTGCAGCCTACATGAGCGGACTTGATTTTTGGGGATGCGAAAAAGATGAAGAATATTTTTCTCTTCAGGAAGCCCGTTTTAACCGTATAATAAACTTAAAAAAAGAATGTCAATGAAAAGAATAATTGATGATATGGTAATATTTGGTTACATGGTAGCTGTTCTCTTTTGTTGTATGGCTTGCGATGGTAAGATAGAGGTGCAGCAAGCATACGGCTTTTTGCTGACGACCATGCCTGTGCAGAAACGCATCAAGCCGGGTGAAACGGCTGAAATACGACTGCAACTGCATAAGTCGGGAAACTACAAGGAAACGGAGTTCTTCATTTCCTACTTCCAACCCGACGGGTGTGGGAGCCTGCGGCTGGATGACGAGACGATATTTGCTCCCAATGATTTCTACCCGTTAAAAAAAGAAACATTCCGGTTGTATTATACTTCCGAGTGTACCGATCAACAGCAGATAGACATGTATGTGTATGATAGCTTCGGGCAAAGGTACGATTTGAGCTTTTCGTTTCAGAATGATTCGGATAAAGAGGGCGAATAATTATTTCTTGATAAGCCTGTTAAAAAACACTCGGAAAAATATTGCTGAGTGTTTTTTTTGCTCTAATTTTATAGACAAAAAAGGAATTATGGGAAAAGGAGATATAAAAACGAGAAGAGGAAAAATAAATAATCATTCTTATGGAAATAACAGACCTCAAAAACGATTAAAGAATAAACCAAAAGCTTCATTAGAAAAAAATAAGATAAAATCATTTACTTCTCAAAATTGGCATACCAAAACACAGGTATGTTATAATTGCGGTAAAGAGTTTGAAACAAAGGACATAACTAAAGAACATATTCCAGCAAGAAACTTATTTGTAGGATATGATGAAAAATATAAGGTAAATAGAATAACAGTTCCTGCTTGTTCTGAGTGTAATGGTAAATATAGCCCTACCGATAAGGAGTTTCGTAATATGATTGGAGTAATTGCTAAAAGAAAGGAAAACCAAACTATTGTAGAGAAAGCTACCAAATCTTTTTTAGAAAAAGAAAGTAATCTTCAAAGATTATCAGTAAATAGAATGGGAAAAGTAACTGGAATTTCTTTCAATCAAACTCCAATTGAAGATTTTCATAAAAAAAATTTCAAAGGGTTATTTTATCATCAGTATGGTAAGTGTTTGCCTGATAATTATAAGTTGTTTGTAAATATAGACGAAAATGACTATTCGGAATTCACATTAGGGATATTAGGTTATTTGAAGGATTTATTTGAATGGAAAAAATCGGGGCATAGTGACATACTATCATATGTTATTCAACCATTCCGTTTAGGATTATCGAACGATTCAAAAAAAGACTTAGTCCCTCAAAATGATGAAAACATCTATGCAGGATGCCTGATTTATAATAAAGAACATGGGGCATTAGTTATTGCTGTTAGAGAAGAATATTTAAAAACACTAAATAAATAGTTTATAGCCTCCGACATAAAAATAACCCTCTGGAAAATCAGAGGGTTTAACGAGGGCTTTTTACTGCTTTTGAGCCGCCTGCTCACTGTCAAAAGTAGTGCCGGGCGGTGAAAATCGCCCGTTCTGTCATAGTCTTGTGTACAATCCTGTAGCCGAGTGAACATTTCTTCCAGCATATCGCAATAAACACCTTCATGCTGCGCAATATCTTTTTTGATACTTCAAATGTCTTTTTGCTGAATGTCTGACGGAAGAACTTCATTGTATAAGTGTCTGTTTCTCTATCCAAAATGATTTCAAACCGATTGGCGGAAGTCTTGTTTTTTGCAAGGTTCATTCTTAACCCGTTTCCCAAATCTATAAATTCCCTGCATCCCGTCATGGCAATAAACTTACCACCGCCAAGCTGTTCTAAAATAGTCTTTGCTACCATTATTTGCCCTCCTTGTTCTTTAGCAATTCATCCCTGCGCTACCTGCATATTTCCAATGTAGGGGCAACTGTTGAGAATAACTCACCGTCTTCTTCATGGCGGTAGTCGTATTGGCAATACCTGCTTTTCCTGCGCAATCGGGGCATAAGGTTGAAATATACATAGTTTTCTTGTCCTGTCACGCAAGTGGATACTCCGTTTTTGTTTAATGATTTCATGTCTTTTACTGATTAAAATTTATACCAACTATCTCGGTCGTTATCACCCAAAAGGGTAAAAACTCCTGTTAATTCACTCTCTGTTGCAAATTTCTTGGCTTCCCGTATGCTCGGAAATACGTCTATCTTCCGAAAGCCTATGAATAATATGTACATGGCTTATTCCTCCCTTTGTTTCGTTATCGGTGTATTTTGCTGCGATCACTCCATAACGAACGGCATATTGTATTCGGAAGTGATAACTGCCGAATTATCGCCAATCTGCGTGAAACGCGTACTTTCATAAGACTCTATCCATTCTTTGAGGGTGGATACTCCCCATGTTTGGGGAGTATCGAATATGCCGTTCAGTTTTTCGATGCTTTCATCGAATGTTACTATTATCGTTTTGTATGTTGTTTCCATATTCTATAATATAAATGTGTTATGCAGCCATCCGTTTACGGATAAGGCGTTTGTTCTTGTTTACAAGTTCGATAATGCGGTCATGGTATTCGGTATTCTTGTTGCAAACGCCACGACTTTGCAGGACTTTCAGCGTTTTGAGCGACACTTCTATCGTTTCTACCCGTTTGCCGTCAATAGTTGCCGATAAGATAAGGGAGTTCGGCTTAAGGTAGTATTCGTTGGAATACACGCAATGGTGCATGGCTGTTCCTTCTTCCAAAAAATCCAATACGCTTTCCAATACCCGTACTTGGATTGTACCATCCGTAAAGGCTATACCAAAGAACTTGCCTTTGAGTTCTTGGAAACGCTGTTCATTTTCCAATGCCTTGTGTTTCTGCTTCTCAATCCGTTCACGCTCCATACGTTCCGTTTTCTTCCGTACAAGTCGGTCATGTTCGGCTTTCAAATCGGCAGGGCAAACATATTTCGGGCTGTTCGTGTCCTTGCCGAAATAGCGGAGCAGGTCGATGTAGTCGCACCATATACCTGCATCACCTACCATGTAGCCGTTACGGGTTGCAATACGGATTGAGTTCCAATAAGAAGCAATATTCTTGAACGGATGGTGTATGAAATAACTTAGCAGACTGTATTGTCCCGTTTTTATCAGCGTTTCCGCTTGGTTGTTCTTCAACAGTTCACAGAATAGCTCAAACGGTTGGAGATTATGAAACTCCCCTTTAAAGCCGTTACGCTTGAGTTCGGGGATTACTCTTATTCTCGGATAAGTGCAGGCAGGAGTTATGTCATATACCCTGTGGTTTCTGCGGATTTCCATTGAACTGCCTTCCTGCCACAAGTCATAGTAGATGAAAGCTATACCTCTCAATCGGGCAATCGTTTCAAATTTACCATTGGGGGCAATCCAGCGTTGTGCCACTTCGTCAATGGTATATTCGGCAGGTTGCCCGACCTTGTAATAAGCCTTTGCAAAGAAAAAACGTATCACTTGATAGCCTTTGCAGGTGGTAATCATGGAAAAATATTCAATTTCTTTGAATACCCGTTTTCGGGTGGTGTGGACTTTCAGTTCCATTCCGCAATGAGGGCAGGTGCAACCGCAAAGCGTGTCTGCCAATGCTCCGTTTCCCTGCCATTGGTGTCCGCACTCGGTGCAGGTAACAATACCTTTGGCAGACCTGCGCCCGACGTGTTCAAAGCAATGACGGAAAGCATACTTTGTCTGTATCTCGGTGATTTCGGGTAATCGCTTGCTCAATGCAAAAACCTCTTTCTGTATCTTCGTTCTCGGTTTCATAATCTTAGAATAAAAGTGTCATTTGTCCGTTATTGCTGTTAATACTCTCTTTCTTAGGGGCAGTCTTGCGCTTCGTCATTCTGCTGTAAGCCTCGTTTTCGGCTCGCTTGATGGCTTCCTTACGTGCTTCCGTCTTTTCTTCCTCCGTCAATTCAACGTGATGATTGACTATCACTTTACAATCTATCGGCTTGCCAACTTCAATATCGGCTTCATCGTAGTAGTGTACAGCTTGCCCGAATATTTCATCGTCATCAAAACCGTTGCAACCGCTTTTCTGAACATAGTTCAAAATATAGGTTATACAATCTTCTATGTTCTTTAGTGGGTTGCGGTATGAACGGGCGAATAATTCGTCATACTCGGCACGTTGTTCTAAATAACTTTGTATTGCTGTTTGGAAATGGGTTGATACTTTCATGTTGCTATGTATTTCGGGCAGGCGGTAACCTGCCCTATGGTTACTATTTGTTGATAATTGGTTCTAATACGGGATAAGGCTGGGTAACACTGACTGTCATGTTATCATTCTTGGCAAAATTCTCTATCCGTTCCATTGCCGCATCGCTTAACGGTTCATAGTACTGTATTTTGCGATTGTATGAGATATGCGCCACTTTCATATAATCCCCGTATTTTCTTCGCTGTCTGTCGCATACTGTTACTCCGTTACCTAAATGGCAAAACATTAAATCTTCTTTCATGGTGCTGTGATTATTTGATTTCTATTATTTTGTTAATTGTACCGTAAAGCGCATTGCGAAGGCTTGTTTTATCGGGGGCATAGTACTCACTCCATTGCCCGTACTGATTGACAAGGTATTTGCAGAGAACATCTGCAAAATCAAAGCGATACCCCATTAGAGGAATGGAGGTACGGAAATAGGAATTGTTCTTTATATTTTCTGCAAGCCAATTTTTCTCGGTTCTATCCATTTTTCCGTTTCCATTAAGTTTTTCACGAAGCATATATGCTCGGCTGTTCTTCAATGTGTCAAGAGGGCTTACGTCCCAACTGACGAATTTTACTGCAATAGGCAATATTTCCATATCTGTATGCTTTAAGAGATGAGTAACCAAAATATTCCACCGATGATTAAGGCATAAACAAGGCAGTAAATGACTATCGCCAACGCTATGGTAAAGACCAAACGGATTATGAACTTGCCTGCCATTATTCCCACTAACCACCACCAAAAGCTACCGCCAAAAATGGCTGAACCTGCTACGGCAACGAGTGCCAATACTGCTATTTTATACCTTGTTTTCATCGCTGTTGTTTTTTAAGTTTATGCGGATTCAAGAGGTGAGGGAGTTGAGTTTCAATTATTTTATCTGCCTCTCGGTTATCCGACTTTTTTTTTATGCGTCTTTCTGTCGGGTCGGTCGTTTTCGTTTCAGGGGCGATAATGGTGTAGGGTTTAGGACAAACAAGGTTTATGAGAAAAATACTCTCTGGACGCAGTACAGCAGGAAGATTTTTATCAGAACCGCTTGCGGCTCGACCTTGTTTGTCCGTGAAGAACCCGTAAATACCTTTGCCCATGTAACGAAAATGACTGATGCGATAGAATGTATAATCAGTCAAATGGAGGTAAACGAATGAAGAGGCAGATTCAGAATTATAAATTATCCATAGTAGTTGCCTACTATGGCATCAGTATTTTTTCAATTCATTGATTTATATGTCATTTGCAGAGAAATAGACATTGGGGATAGATATATTCTTTTCTTTTTTATCTTTGCAGTCAGCGATGCAAATAGCATCGTGGTAATAAGTTCGTTTACTGCTATCCGGAAATCGCCAATTTCAAAAAGCAAGAGTAAATGAACCAGATAGGTTATATCTTGACGTAACCTGCCGGTTCATCTTGCTTTAGGCGTTTGGCGATGCCTCGGATACGTGATCGGCAGCGTTACGTCATTTTTTTTAATATAATAACCATATGGAACTACAAGCAACAGCTCTGCAAGGCATCGTGAAATCTTTAGGCAGTAATGAACTTTTTTATTTATTGCCGATTCAGGATTTATCCGCACTACAAGAATTAAAAGGACATCTGACTACGGCAATAGATGTATTGAGCAATCTTGAAGAACAAAGCACGGAGCATCGTTTGGATGCCATTCGTACCTTAAACAGTTTTGTCGCTGCTTTAAGCCTGCACGACGGTGACCATTATGAAGCGATGGATACGGTTTTTGAGGAAGTCACTAAGTAATAAGCGGTATTATAGATACCGTTTCGCATAGCCGGAAAAAGAAATATCCCCTGTCTGCAAGTGACTGTTTACTGCTGACAGGGGATTGTTCTATGGCTATGCTATTATCTGAATACGGTTGCCCTATTTTTATGGGGTAATGGTATTCAGGTATAAGACCTTTATACCTATAAAAAGAGTAATGATTTAATCTTTAGATTTTTGCAAAACTTCTCTTGCTATATTCATTTTTTGCACTACTTTTACACAGAGTTGTTTGACGAAATGCAAAGCACAGAACTTCACTGAAGTTACATTGTCGCAAAATCGTTACTAATAGTTTTCTTCTTCTTTTCTACTCTACATTGTCATTCAGGCAGATACAGAAGATTAATTAATTATCCAAGATATAGAAAATAAAATGGCTAATTATTTTGATTCTTGTATGATATTTTGTGGATATTTCCTAAAATTAGAGTATCTTTGCAAAAGATTGTTTCTGACAATCAATTAAATATTGAGTTTGATTATTCTCATAGATTTATCTTATTGTAGTATGGGTAAACCAATTTCAAAAGACGATTTCATAGTTCGTCATAGTGCCTATTTTCAACAATTAGGTTTCGATATGCAGTTTGCAGGTTGTATTTATTATCTGCTTGATCTTAGTATGACCGACCGACTTGAATATGAAACAGATGATGATTTCGTAATCTATAGGAATGGGAACGATGATACAACCATTAAGGAGTATTATCAGGTTAAGCATACAAAGAATTCTGGCGAACGAATGACAGACGCTGATAGTGATTTCTGGAAGACAATTGATAATTGGGTTGAATTATATAATCTCTCTGATAAAGTAGTACAGAAAAACTTTTTTGTGAATGCAAAATTTATCATTATCACTAATAAAAAAGTGGATGTTTTTTTTTATACGCATATTGAGAATTTGCAAAAAGGTTTGATTCAAATAAAGGATATTCAAAATTCGATAAACGATTGCATAAAGAAAAAACCGTCTTATGTAGATACTCTGGAGAAACTAAATATATTAGGCTGTGATTTATTAAACCAGTTCTTGCACCATGTGCAAGTAATAGATATGCCCGATTTTCTAGCCGCTGTGTATGAGAAGTTTTTAAGAATATATATGAATCCAAGTAATGCGGATTTAATAACGAAGGAACTCGTTGGAGAACTTTGGACTTATAAATTGAATTGTGGAGGAAAGTTTCAATATACAGGGGAAAGCTTTACTCGTACTTACAAGGGCATTACCGAAAAGATTTCACTAGCCGATGAACTCACTATGGAGCAAGCGGAAGATGTCGATCCAAAAACTATTGACTTAAATGAAGCTGCTGTTATGATTGAGCAACTTAAGTGTATTAATGAGGTAGCTAAAGATGCTGATACCTCTGACTATACTTTGAGCTATTATCTTGCAAAGTTTTTTAGTTTTAAGAATATCTTAGCAGATTTGCAAAAAACTCATGTCGTGCCACAAGTGCTTGAAGATACTTTAGATAGGGTTGCTATTTCCAATTGGAATAGAGTGTTTTTAAGGCACCAAGGTGATGTTCAAAGAATGGGTGTAAAGGCAAGTGACGAGGATAAAGAACAAGCGGGTAGAAACACCTTGTATGCAACACTTGATGATACACTTGAAGCTTCCAAAAAGAAAGCTGATCGGGATTTCTCTAATGGTTGGTATTTTAGATTGTCAAATATGTGGCCACCCAAAGTTGTATGGCACATTGATTGGTTTAGAAAACATATAAAAAAATGATAACAGACTATTATCTTAGAAATAATGTAGCCCTTGCTGTTGGTGTAATAAGGGCATCTCTCAATATCTATAAAGAGATTGACATGGCGCGGATTGCTGTTGTGTTCCCTTTGATATTTGATGAGCATATTGTCAAATATGTTAATAATCAGAATATTCAGCATACATTTGATGGGGTGATTAATGCCAATAAGATTTCTTTAGCGAATTACAACAGTCGCTATCTCTCAGTTCTTCCATTACTCTATGGAGCTGTTTCAATGCTATTAGATGTTAATGCCATAACCATGAGTAATGGGAGCATTGTCAAAAGAGAAATTGATTTAATTGACTCTATGATTAATGTTTCAGGTAGCAAGAAATTATCATTTATGGACAATGCCACAAAAGTTTTGCTGAAGCTTATCGAAGGAAAGAATATATCACGACTTTATAAACAAATGAGGATTGAACTATGAATTTTCATATAGAAAAGATATATCTTTGGTTTTCACAAGAAGATAAGACTTGTTTAACCTTTGAGAAGAATAAGGTTAATGTTATTCGTGGTAATTCATCTCGTGGTAAAAGTAATCTTTTTGCAATTATAGATTATTGTTTGATGTCAGACAAACCTAATATTGTTGAACCAATCATAAATGAGTGCACAGAATATTATGGTATTGAGTTTGTAATTAATAATCAATATTATGCAATTAGTCGAAAGAAACCTGAGTCTGGTACTGGTGCGGATAAGGTTTACATGATTAATGAGCCATTTGCTAAAGAGTATTACCCTAATAATGCTAATAAACAGATTGCAGATGCTCGTAGAGAATTAGATCGAGCTTTTGATCTGAAGAAAGAAGATTACATTTATCCTTGGGGAAAGGTTAATGGTGTCCCTTTGCTGACTGTGTCGTTTAGATCTTTCCTTATGTTCAATGCTTTGACAGAGAATATTATCTCATCTCAATATGAGTTCTTAAACTATAAGTTTTTTGAGGATATCTATGTAGACGCTAAAGAAAAGAGAGATTATTTGATGGATGTTCTGTTGGGTATTGATTCTGTTCTGGAAAAAAAACAAAAAGAACTTCTTCAGAACTTGGCCTCTGCACACAATTCTTCTATTAGAATGCATACTAAATATAAGAAGAGTGCAGCTTCTTATGCCGATTATCTACATAAAGCGGAAGTTTTGTGTTTGGCTATAAAGCCTAATGATGCAAATTATATTTCAGAAATGTCTGACAAAGATAAATTTGAATATATGAAGTCCTTGATTGTAGAGTATGAACCTCGGTCTGAATCTAAAATAATTGAAGCTGAAAATCAAAAGGGACAACTAAGAAAAGATTTGTATAAGAAAAAAATGCAATTGTTGAATATTCGGAATGCGCAAAAAGAGTATGCTGAGTATTTAACTAATTTAGAGACAATCAGTGAGGAACTTAAACCTGTTGAATATTTGAAGGAGCATCTTCCAAAAATGGGTAGAACTATCTGGACAAATCATATACTGACAGAATTGTCTCATTCATTGTCGAAACTCAAGGAGGAAAATAGATTAATACCTACGACAGCATTAATCAGTGAGACGAATATAAATAATCTTAAAGAAGAAATCGCAAAACTAGAGTATCAGTTAGAAAAGTTATCTAAAATCAAACTAAAACCACAAGAGCAGTCCATGGTGTACTATGCTGTTGGGCAGCTTAAGACTCTTTTACCAATTCTTCAAGATGCATATTCTAAAGTACCAGTAGAAAAGCCTCAAGATTATGATTATGTACATGATAAGGTATTAAGAGACAAAGCTAACCAAATCCTAAACGATATACATCTCCGAAGGTCAACGGTTGTTAGTTTTGAACTGGATAAATATATACAAGAAGTGTACGATAAGTTGACTCAGATGGATAATTTCCGCAGTTGTGTTACAAGATACAATAGAGACCATGAGCGCCTTGAATTGAGTGATGGCAAGTCTATATTGAATTATACAAATATAGGAAGCCAGTCGAACTATATGTTTTTACATATTTGCTTTTTTCTGGGCTTGCACAGGTTTCTGCATGATAATCCTTGCAATAATGTGGCACAGTTCCTTTTTATAGACCAACCAAGTGTTCCATATTATGAGAATAAGGATTCTGATAAATCAAATGATAAGTCAAAGCTCCAAGATGCTTTTAGTGTTATCAATAGTTTTATGAAAGAAATGGTAGAGGATTGGAATCAGGATTTTCAAATTCTTCTTATTGAACATGCAGATGAGTCATTTTGGACTGGAGACAATAAACTTGAGTACTTTACTACTAAAGCAAATTTTGATGGTGACAATGCTTTAGTTCCTTTTCATGTAATTAAAAAAAAGAAATATGAAAATAACAATAGATAGTATAGAAAAAATGATAGTTCATCATGTCGGCAATAAATCTAATGGAGAAGGTGTCGGCTTTTCAGAAAAAAATGTAAATTTAGAAGGTATAGAACAAGATATTAAGAAACTCCTTAGAAAATCTTTTGAGATGGATGACTTATTTCGTTTTTATTTTGAGTCTACTATTGATCTTAATCCTATTTATTCTTTTTGTAAAACTATATTTAATGATAATGATAGTTTTATTGCGCAGAGTAAACATATTGCGAAGATTCTTTATGAAAGTTCGAATCATCCTAAAATTAAATCAGGAGATGTCAGTATATTATACTTAAAGGGGTGCACTGTAGGGGATAATACATGCGATGCAATTGGAATTTTGAAGTCTGAAACCAAACAAGAAATTTTGCAAATAGAAAGGTGTTCCGATGGTTTTACAGCTAAGAAAACAGAAGGGATTAGTCTTTCTAAGATAGATAAGGGTTGTATTATTTTCAATATAAATGAAAGTGAGGGTTATCAAGTTACTGTTATTGATAAGACCTCAAGAATGGGAGATACTAAGTATTGGAAAGATTCATTTTTGCACGTAAAGTCTTATAATGGTGCTTATCATCAAACGAAAAGCTTAGTAGATGTGTGTAAAGACTTTATTAATACAGAGGTTTCGGGTAACAAGGGTCTGACAAAAGTGGAGAAGGCTATGATTGCAGTCAGGGCAAAGAAGGCACTTCTGGAAAATGAAATATTGACACTCGAACAATATACAGAAGAAGTCTTTCAAGACACAAAGCTTATTGGAAAATTTAATGACTACATTTTAAAAAATGGTTTTGAGAATCATATCCAAAATTCAGGTAATGTAACAATAGAACGTAAAGCTATTAAGAAAGCAAAAACGAAAGTAGAAACTATTAAATTAGATGAAAACTTTGATATTAGTATTCATGGTGGTGAATACCAAATAGAGAGAGGTTATGACGAGAATGCTGGAATGAATTATTATAAACTTTTTTTTGAAAAAGAAAGGTAGAAAAAAGGACAGATTTATTGTATGACAAATGTATTCTTCATCACCGTATTGCAACAGTTCAAAAGAAATGCATATGGTTTATTTGTACAAATAATTTGTTTATGATAGAAAAATACAAATGATATATTGAGGATATGTATTTGCAAGAACATCTTTGGAAATTTAGAAAAAAATATTTTGTAGTAGAATTGTTAAATAAAGCAAAATGCAGAGAATAGTGAGTTTTTGTATTTAACAATTAGCCTAGAATTAGCAAATGTGTGGCAAAATTATTTTGTGATAAGAAGAGTTGAACTTTAATTTTTTAAGTATACTAGTTATAAAAAAAACTGGTAGACTTTGCTATTGTTATAATTATTTCTATCTTTGTATAGTAATGTTGAGATGAACGGACATCATGAAGACGATGTGAGACTGAATCAGACAAACTTCAGTTACTAAAACATTACTAAGAGTAAAATTGACATTATTATAACCTTGTAAATAAGGAACTTGTGGAGAAAAGGTTCTTAACCCTGTCTCTCCGCTGAGCGTCAAAGATAAATGACGGAAAAGTAAAAGTAAGTCCCGTAAAATCAAGGTTTTACGGGACTTTTTATATTTATGCTTGGACAAGTGAAAAACATGATTAGCCTGTCATCGCAGCCAAGAACATAACAATAATCAAATAACGTTTGCAGGCTGTACAGACGGGCAAAAAGACTATACACTAATTTTGTATTATGAAATCAATAGAATTGTTTGTTGCATGTTGTTTGTCATAAGTTGTTTAGGTAAGTCTCAACCAAAGTAACAATCTGCCGATTTATATAGGTTGCCCTTATGTAATGAATGTGTGAAAAATGAAATTTATTGTGCTTTGACACTAATGGGATCTGTCGAAGTTGATGATTTAAATGAAAATACAAATAAATAGAGATTTGATTAGGCTAATAGAAGAATACGCAGGAAGTTCGAATACGTATTCTGATGTGACATTCATGAGAAGAAAACAAGAATATCAACGATTAACGATACGGGATTTACAGGAAGGAGTTATTAATAAGAAAATCTATTGATTTGCCGACACTGCCCTGCCCTAAAAAAGATATACAATGAAAGTAAAATTATTGTTTTTGGTCTTCGTTCTGTATGCGTGTGGAACTAAAACGGTTTCGGAAGAGAAATCTTATGATCGAATAACCATGACGACTTATGAAAACAAGTATGATGAAAATAATCGTTTGTCAGAGGTACAATTGACCAGAACATCTCATCATAGGTATGAAGAAGATTCTGAAACAATTGATTTAATTGATGATAAAAGCACGTATTATTATACGTATATCAACAACGAAGAGTTTACAGTAAGAAGAAAGTCAAAGAGGTCGGGAAATATCAAGATTATGAGATATGCTCCCCAAAGGGAGGAGGTGTTAACATTAAATGCTCAAGGGGATACCATTGATTATTTATTGCAGAAATATTACGATAAAAGTAAACTCAAATTAGTGTATGTTAGAAATATAAACAATGGCTATGTACTGCATGAAGACAACGACTATGAGGAAAAAAATGAATACGACGGGAATGGTAATCTAACAAAAAGAGTGCAATACTATTTTGACATAGGGAAAAAAAGAACCACTTACTTCTTTCGGGGACTATCTTATGAGGAAGCTAAAAAAAGGATTCCCCGTACAGACGAGGACTATGACATCGTGTGCGATATAGAGAAAATGGCAGGAGATACCCTTATCAGGAAATGTATAAAGAATGGTATTGTCAGTTCTATTAACAAGACGATTGTTGACGAAAAAGGGAAAAAGGAATTTATATTCGACGCTGACATGAAGTTCACAGGTAGTTTCACGGAATTTAAGTCGGATGGTTTTGATATTCACGTTGATCGTATTGTACTGGACGATTGCACGGATATTGATAGCACTTATTATAAGAATGGGAAAGAGGTAAGATGCGTTTATCTTTCGGATACGTCTAAACGTATTGTACTTTCTAAATATGATAAATGGGGAAATATGGTTGAGAGGGTGGAAAAGACAAAGTATTTTTATTCGCAAGACGGAGAGGCATTGATCAATGAAATGCTGCAAGTAGTGAGAGAGAATGAGAAGAAGAAAGAAAGTAGAAAGCGATTGAAAATATCAAAATAAAAAGGTTGTGAGAAATAAACATTTAATCGGGGTATGAAGGGGGGAGACAGATTCTTAGAAAGAATGACCGTTATTGTGACGATGATTTTCACGATATTCATGATTATCAGAATCGGCTACTTGCGGATCGGTCTCCTGACCCTCGTCATGTGCGCATGATCGGACTTTTCTCGTTTGTCCCCCATAGGTATATTGTATCGCTGAATACAGGAAGGTGCTGGAAGGCGACAGAGATATGCTAATCAGATACCCTCTCTTTCCTTCTAATGACTTTTCATTACGCTTTTAATAAAGATATTGGTAGAAGACAATTGTCTGAGACTAATTGTGAGTTCTATTCCTCAATGTGGCTTAATGATTTTCTGTTCTGTGATTCTCTTCGACTTTTTTTGTTGATCGGCTAATATTACAATGATAACAGACATTAGTATCAGTAATAAACCGATTAATGATTGTAATGTGAAATGTTCCGAAAATACCAATACGCCTACAACCACTGCGACCAAAGGTTCCATTGAACCAAGGATGGCTGTTGTTGTCGAACCGGCATATTTTACCGCTAAAATCAACGTAAGGTCGGAGATGACGGTAGATAGAAATGCCAATGCCAAAATATAAAATCCGGCTTTTGTGCTGGGGATGGAGGATATACCTGCTGTAAATAGACTGTAGATGAAAAAGATTACGCAACCGCCTAAAAGCACATAGAACGTAAGCACTTCAGCAGGTAATTTACCTATATCCAATTGATTCAGAGCAACAATATATATCCCATAGGTTAATATCGTAAGAGCTGCGAGTCCGATACCCATCAATCGGATACTGCCTCCTCCCGACCAACACATAAGTGCAACACCGATTAGTGAGAGTAAGGCTGCTAAGAATAGAGATTTGGATTTTTGTTCTTTAAAGAATACTACCATTAAGAAGCTGACACAGATTGGATAGAGAAAGTGAATGGTTGTAGCCACTCCACTAGTTATATAATGGTAGGAATAAATAAGAAATAGCGCTGTAAGAGCATACAAGGCACCTAAACCGATGATAGAGATCAGATGTTTCATATTTATTTTTAAAGTACTTTTGTGCAAAAGACATACTGCTCCCATCATAAGGGTAGAAAATAGAAATCGATAAAAAAGAATGTTGGATTCATTCATTCCCATATTTCCCATTAATGGAATTGTAAATAATGGAATGAGCCCAAATGTACCTGATGAAATCATTGCATAAATAATACCTTTTAAACTTTTCATATCATACAGAATTAAAATTTGAGCGCAAAGGTAGGTTACAGGGAAGAATGAAAAGTTACCAAAAGGTAATTAATGCATATCGGCCCTGATTCTGCTTAAGGACTGTGGAGTTATGTCCAGCCATGCGGAGAGGTCTCTCATTGATAATCTTTGTATCAGTTTGGGCATTTCTTTAAGTAGATATTGATATTGTTCTTTCTTGCTCATCCAGTGGATAGATGAAAAATAGAAAGAAGATGAAGTAAGCCATTCCTGAAGAATCATTCTTCCCCAATTGGATAAATTAAGAGAGTCTTTGAATGAGGTGGCTAAGTCTTTACGGGAGATTCTCCATAAAATACAAGTATCTACTGCCTCTAAAGTATATAGTGATTGTCTGCTCTCTGTCAGGTTGGGTGAACTGAGTGGGACATCATTTTCTAATGCAAAAAATATGATAAATTCTCTGCCCTCTCTTAGAATCGTACTTTTTACAATCCCTTTCTCAACAAAATAGATATAGTGATCTGTTTGCCCTTCTTGAAGGATAATCTCTCTCTTGGGCACAGAAAATTTTGTGAACTTTTCAAGCAATATTTCTATATCTTTTTCAAAAAGTCCATATTTATCTCTTAATATTTTTTTTATCCCGTTCTCCATACTTTAAAGAAAACAAAAAGACACGATGCAATGTTGGCGTAATTCTGATAAAAATGTACGGCATACCACTTGTAAAAGTATACTTAATTATAGAAAGAAACGGGGAAACAGGCCGATATTGAAGTGACAATGCCCAGGGAAGGGTACACAGAAAACATACTCTATCCGGTGAAGTGATGCTATCCATGAGTCAGAAACAGATATTAAAGTATATGTTTTACCGATGAAATCACTATTTTTGCTGCATATATGGATATATTGATTAATCAGGAGGAGATATAATGCTTGCATATACATATGTCGAACATGGGAAGTTTGAACTTTTGGAGAAGTTGAGGCCACCAATAAAAGATGCCCGGGATGCAATCGTACGTGTAACACTTGGCAGTATCTGCACCAGTGATCTTCATATTAAACATGGCAGTGTTCCGCGTGCAGTTCCTGGTATTACAGTCGGCCACGAGATGGTGGGCATTGTGGAGGAAGTAGGCTCCGGCGTCATTTCCGTCAGACCCGGTGATAGAGTGACAGTCAATGTCGAAACCTTTTGTGGAGAATGTTTCTTTTGTCGGCACGGATATGTGAACAACTGTACTGACCCCGACGGAGGATGGGCATTAGGTTGCCGTATTGATGGCGGACAGGCGGAATATGTCAGGGTTCCGTATGCCGAGCAGGGATTGAATCGTATTCCCGATAATGTCAGTGATGAACAAGCTCTGTTTGTAGGTGATGTGCTTGCGACGGGGTTCTGGGCTACCCGCATTTCGGAGATATCCGAAGATGATACGGTTTTGATTATAGGTGTCGGCCCTACCGGAATCTGTACTTTGCTCTGTGTGATGTTAAAGAAGCCACGGCGCATTATTGTTTGTGAACGGTCTGCTGAGAGAATCCGGTTTGTTCGTGAACATTATCCTGACGTGCTGGTGACAGAACCTGAAAACTGTAGGGATTTTGTACTCTGCAACAGCGATCATGGTGGAGCGGATGTCGTGTTGGAAGTGGCGGGTTCCGAAGAAACTTTCCGTCTGGCGTGGGAGTGTGCCCGCCCCAATGCCATCGTTACCATCGTAGCCCTTTATGACAAACCTCAGTTTTTACCTTTGCCCGATATGTACGGCAAGAACTTGATCTTCAAAACAGGTGGGGTAGATGGTTGCGATTGTGCCGAGATTCTCAGTCTGATTGAGCAAGGCAGGATAGACACTACTCCTCTTATTACGCATAGGTTTCCGTTGAACGAAATAGAGGAAGCTTATCGTATCTTTGAAAACAAGTTGGAGGGAGTTATCAAGATAGCTATAACGGGAGGCAGGTAGGGGAGTGTTTGTATTGACACTTTCTGCACATATTACAATTGAAAAAGGAAAAATCATAGAGTTAATCAAATCAAAGAGAATGCCTATCATAGAAATATCATCCTTGTCTCATCCCGGAGTAGAGATATTCAGTACCCTTACTGAAGCCCAGTTGCGTAATCGCATCGATTCCGACCGGGGAATTTTTATAGCAGAAAGCCCCAAGGTTATTCAAGTTGCTTTAGACGCCGGTTATGAACCTTTGGCTATTTTATGTGAGCAAAAACATATCATCGGTGACGCTGCCGTTATCATTGAGCGCTGTGGTGATATTCCTGTCTATACAGGCAAGCGTGATATACTTGCTTTGCTCACCGGATATACACTTACCCGCGGAGTGCTTTGTGCCATGCGGCGTCCTGAATTAAGAAGTGTGGAGGAAGTATGCCGCGAAGCCAAACGTATCGTGGTAATAGATGGAGTTGTTGACACCACTAACATCGGAGCTATTTTTCGTTCGGCTGCTGCCCTTGGCATAGATGCTGTTTTGCTGACGCGGAACTCTTGTGATCCGCTCAATCGCCGTGCGGTCAGGGTATCTATGGGGGCAATATTTCTTGTATCATGGACTTGGATAGATGGTTCTCTCAGCAGGCTTGGCAATTTGGGATTTCGTACGGCTGCTATGGCACTTACTGATGATTCCATCTCTATCGATGATCCGGTTTTGAAGACTGAGTCCAAGTTGGCTATCATAATGGGTACCGAAGGAGACGGACTGCCGTACGAGACAATTTCCGAAGCCGATTATGTGGTTCGCATCCCTATGTCGCATAGTGTAGATTCACTTAATGTGGCGGCTGCTGCTTCTGTGGCTTTTTGGGAACTTCGTGCTCCAACTTTCAAGGAGTGATATGCCGAAGTTATACTTACAGTTATCCGGTTCTTTTCAAATTAAAGAAAAACATTTTCCCATGGCTTAGATCTAAATTCTTTAGGTCGCTATAGCTTAAATAAATGTTATATCACAAACTTTTCTCTTTGGGCATTGTTTCGGAGTGCAGTAAGTTATTTAAAAACATACCGATATGGAAGAGAAAAAAGAAGCCCGTCAAAAACGGAACAGGGAAAAATTAGCAACTGCTGATTGGGTAATGGCAGAATTTTATGCTACGTGGTGTCCTCATTGCAAACGTATGCAGCCCGTTGTAGAAGAATTCAAGAAACTTATGGAAGGGACTCTCGAGGTAGTACAGATCGATATCGATCAGGAAGATGCTTTGGCTAATTTCTATACGATCGAATCGGTTCCGACATTTATTTTAATGAGAGAGGGAGAACAGCTTTGGAGGCAATCCGGAGAACTGGATTTAGAAAGGCTGAAGAAAGCAGTGAAAGACTTTAAATCCTGAAAAGACAATACGAATTACACGGATTATCAAGACAAGCACTGCTTTATTTGCTTTCAGTCTGTGATAATCCGTGTAACCCGTGTTGCAAAGATTGTTGCAAGATCCCTGTCTTGGGGATTATTCGGCAACAAATATCGGGCTCAATACGTTTTTATCGGCATCTACCGGATAGAGAGCTTGTTCTTTTTCCAGCCTTTGAACCATTAGACGGAAGAGTTCTTTCGCTTTTTGTTGGTTTGTTTTTGACAGATCATTTTTTTCGTAAGGATCTTCTGAGAGGTTAAACAGTTTATAGGTAGGCGCCTCCGGAGTCTGTGGGTTATAATAATAGATAAATTTCCAGTCTCCCTTACGATAAGAGGTGAAATAGCTGCCGCGATGCTCATGTGGGAAATGCATTAAGAAATCATCACGATGCTTTTTATCTCTCTTTCCCTTTAACAGTTTTCTTAAATCGGCTCCGTCTAAGATATGGTTGGGGGCAGGTTTGACACCCGCAACAGAAAGTACGGTTGGATATATATCCATAACCGTTCCCATTTGGGTTTGTATGGCATTCCGGGCTATAGGATATGCTTTTTGGAATTTATTGTTTGGGTTGGGATGTGCCCAGCTGACAATGAAAGGAACACGGACTCCCCCCTCATATTCCGATCCTTTTTTTCCCTTGAATGGGGCGGATGAACCATAATCGGCAGCATCCCCGAGTGGTGCATCACCACCATTATCTCCCAAAAAGATGATCAGAGTATTTTCCGCTATCCCCATATCTTCGAGTTTATCCAGAATGTCTCCCAAGGATTTATCCATACCTTCGATCAGGGTGGCAAAAGCGCGTGCTTGTTGAGATTTGTTTGGATCGGTATAGTGGCTGATGAAGCGTTCATCGGTTTCGAATGGAGAGTGAACGGCATAGTGTGCCATGTTTAGATAGAAAGGCTTTTTTTCTGCAACGGCTTTTTCTATCTCTTTACCGGCTTCTAATGTGAGTGCATCACTTAAGAAGGTGTGAGTTTTGTGATATTGTTCCAAGTCGGGCACGGCTCTTGCTCTTTGACCCTTGATCCAGCCGTATCCGTTTTCTCCATGATAACTACCCGGATGACCGATTGCCGAACCGGCTATGTTGACATCAAAGCCCAGATTCGTAGGGTTTTCTCCTTCGCTTTTCAAACATCCGAAGTGTGCTTTACCCACATGGATCGTTTTGTATCCGGCTTGTTGTAATAAATAGGGATAGATCATATCCTGATGAGTAAGCCCTTTCCAATTCCAATCGAATGGTCCGTATGGAGTGCGGTTGTTGCTTTCCGCATTGATCCAGTTCGTAGTGCGGTGACGGGCCGCATTTTGTCCGGTCATGATGGATGCTCTGGAAGGGGAACTCACGCTTTGTGCATAAAAAGTGGAAAAGCGGATTCCCTGGTTTGCCAGGCGCTCCATATTGGGAGTACGATACCAATCGTTTAACGGTTGTCTCTGTGCATTTCCGTTTTCGTCCGTAACAAAGGGAACGGAGGTGTCCATTAATCCCATGTCGTCGACTAAAAAAACAATGATATTGGGGCGTTCTTGTGCACTTACTGTTGTGAAACATGCACTGCAGAGGGCTCCCATCAAACTTCGGCTAACTATTCTATTGTTCATTGTGGTTAGTTAAAAAGGTTATTAAGTAGATTGGAACAGGGTAATCATAAATTTATTGATAATCGGGATAAAGATATTAAAAAGATATCGGGTTTACAAGAAAAAAGCTAAGAAATAGGATTGAGAAAAGTCCGGATACTAATAAGAATAAAAGATGGAATTCAATTGCCATTTTCTAGTCAGATATTGCTTTATTAATTAAATTTATGTTACTTTTGCCCGGATAGAGAATTAGCTATGGAATTCATAAATCCTAAATTTAAGTATATTTTTGCCTCCATTCTTTTGTTGGGCGGCTTTTTGTGTGGGTATAATTTCAAACAATGGTATGTAACCAACCATCGAAACGAAAAACATATTTCTCTTATCTATTCTTGTTCAAAAAAAGAGGCTGACCGGGGACAATTTGAAGAACTGCTAAAGAAGGAATTTAGGTCGAAGGGTGTAGAACCTATATTTGATAAATTTTATCTTGATTGTAACCATTTCGGTCAGGCAGTCGAGATGGAACACATCGGTAATTATCTTGGTGTACTGAAAAGTAAGCCGATAGATCTTATTATGGTGATGGGAGATCAGGCTACCCATTCTTTATTGTCGACTCGACATCCTTTGCTCTATTCTGTTCCGGTGGTAGCTTGTAATGTGCATTTTCCTGATGAAGACCTTTTGAAAAAATATGAGTCCAGAAAAGTATATGCTCTAAGAGATACCCCCGACTTTAAGCATAATATGGAATTTATAAGGTCTTTGCAGCCACATGTTGGTCTGGAAATCGTTTATAACATTGACTTGACGCCTCTCGGTCATAAATCTTTTGACTTATTAAATCAGGTGGTTGATAGAAAAGATGTACAGATTCTGGGACATAAATCAGCATTCTCCATGGAGTATGAATATAAAGAAATGAGAGAAATGATTGAGTTTTATAATCTGATGCCTGCCGTAGCAAATAACCGGATAAAAAAGAATGAGTTGACAATAAGCCTTTGCCCCTTCCGGTATATTAAAGGTGCTTCTTTGCTTGTAATGATGGAAAATTCAAAAAGTGAGCAGGGGAAGAAAGCATTTCTGCTTGATAAATTCGATATGGTATCGTTTCCGATAGTGAATGCCTTAAGCATACCTTCATTTAGTTGTGTACATGCCGGATTCGGAGAAGGAAATAAAATTGTTGGCGGCTATATGGCCACCAAAGAGATTTCTGTGCAGGCTGCTGCCGATCTGTCTACCCGGTTGATGAATAAAGAAAAAATAGGTATGCCTAAAATAAGGGATTTGAGAAAAGAATATGTACTTGATTGGAGCGTTTTTTCTACTTATAATGGTTATGATATTAAAAACGTGGGCAAGAATGTGCGTATTATTAATTATCCTATTTATGATCATTATCGTGAGGAATTTTATTTATTGGGGGTATTATTTGTCTTTGCATTCATTTTTATTTCCGTCAGTTTGCTGCATACTCGGCGGCGTTCGCTGATTGAACGCAAAAACTTGAAAATATTGGAAGAAGCACACAAGCGTTTGACTCTTTCTGCGGATGGAGGACAGATTTCGCTTTGGAATATGCAGGGAAGTGATATCGAGTTTGATGATAATTATGCGCGTCTGACAGGAGTAGAAAAAAGGAAGTTTAAGAGAACTGATTTTTTGGAGTATGTACATCCTGATGACTCGCAGTTATTAAGTTCTTTTTATGAAGCGTTGTGCAAATCTCCGGGTGTAGAAATACAACGGGTACGTTTCCGTTTTGATGAAAAGAAAGGTTATCAATGGTATGAATTACGATGCCGCAGTCTGAAGGATATTAAAGGAGAGATGATGCTGGCGGGGATCATGCAGAATATTCAAGAGTCGGTAGAACGTGAGCATCAGTTGATTGTGGCGAAACAAATGGCTGAGAAAGCTGAACTGAAACAATCTTTCCTTAATAATATGAGTCATGAAATCCGTACTCCACTCAATGCCATTGTGGGGTTTACAAATGTATTGTTGGGTGAAGGCTCCGAGGAGATTGATCCGGATGAAAAGGCGAGTATGCTTGAGATTATCAATCATAATAATGAATTGCTCTTGAAGCTCATTAATGATGTACTGGAAATTTCCCGCCTGGATTCCGGAGGTTTGGATTTTGACATGAAGGAATGGAATATGACAGATATTGTCAAAGAGATTTATAAGACGTACCAACCCTTAATCCGGTCTTCTTTACAGTTTCGTCTCGAATTGGATGATACTGTTCCTGTTCCTGTTCATACAGATCGTCTCCGTTTTGCTCAGGTTATTTCAAACTTTTTGAATAATGCTAACAAGTTTACCCAAAATGGATATATCGCTTTGGGGTGTAAAGTAGACAAGAAGCATAGGGAGGTTCGTATATATGTGGAAGATAGTGGTAAGGGAATTGATGAAAAGGAACTTATGATGATTTTTGAGCGTTTCTATAAAACTGACGAGTTTGAACAGGGAAGTGGTCTTGGTCTTGCCATTTCTAAAGTTATTATCGAGCGGTTGTCGGGACGTATAAAAGTACACTCTGAAAAAGGTAAAGGAAGTTGTTTTACAGTGATTTTATCATTGGCGGATGCACCGGAGAATCACATGTTGAATTGAATAGTGTGGTTGCTGTTTCAAGATACCGGTTGTTCTTGCTGTCTTTTTCAGTGGATGTGAATAACCATAGGTTATAAGGGATAAAAAAATTAAGTGTTTGTCTCTCAATTTAAAATGCTTCCTTTGTAGTGTACTAATTAAAGACACTATAAATAAATTCATTTATGTTGAGCGAGAAAAGAAACAGTATGCTTCACGGGGTTTTGTTGATAGCCCTGTTTTCATGTGCGGCCTTTTATATAGGTGACATGGAGTTCATAAAGAAACTCTCTTTCAGCCCGATGATTGTCGGAATCATTTTGGGCATGTTGTATGCTAACAGTCTCCGAAACAACCTTCCTGAGACGTGGGTACCGGGTATACAGTTCTGTTCAAAACGTATTTTACGGATAGGCATTATCCTCTATGGGTTTAAGTTGACTTTTCAGGATGTATTGGCGGTGGGGCTGCCCGCGATATTGATTGATGCTATTGTAGTAACCATAACGATTCTTGGAGGTATCTTAATCGGTCGTATGCTTAAAATGGATCGTGGAGTGGCGTTACTTACTTCTATCGGTAGTGGAATTTGTGGTGCAGCGGCTATTTTAGGGGCCGAATCGACCATTCAGACAAAACCATATAAAACGGCGGTAGCTGTTTCTACTGTAGTTATTTTCGGAACTTTGTCCATGTTTATCTATCCTATATTATATAGAAATGGAACTTTTGTGCTTTCACCCAACGAGATGGGGATATTTACTGGTGCTACGTTGCATGAAGTGGCGCACACTGTTGGTGCGGGAAATGCGATGGGGAAGGAGGTTTCGGATATTGCTATTATCGTGAAGATGATTCGTGTGATGATGTTGGTACCTGTTTTGTTGATAACCAGCTTTATGGTATCCAGGGCTGCCGTGAAAGCTGGTGGACAAGGAGGTAGTATGAAGGACATATCTATTCCGTGGTTTGCTATCGGTTTTTTAGCGGTTATCGGTTTTAATTCCTTTGATCTATTGCCACAAAGTTTAATAGCTTTTATCAATAATCTGGATACTTTCTTGCTGACTATGGCAATGACTGCATTAGGTGCGGAAACCAGTATTGACAAATTTAAGAAAGCTGGTGCCAAGCCATTTGTACTTGCTTCTTTGCTGTATTTATGGCTAATTGTCGGAGGATATTTTTTGGTAAAACTCCTTGCTCCTGTCTTAATGTAAGAAGATGTTTCTTCCGGTCTCTGAATATCCTTGATTCTTTTCCCGATAGAGTTTTTGCAACTTTGTTGCACTTGAAAACTACTACCTTTGCATCATAAACCTAATAGTAGATTGGATTATGGGACATTGTAAATGTGAAATGAATGCAAATGTGCGAGTAGAAAGCTGTCAGGAAGCGAATGGCTTCATAAAGGAATATTGGAAGGTAATACTTTCATTGTTAATGTTGATAGCAGGTGCAATAATGAATCAGTTGGATGTTGCTTTTTTCAGAGATAATACGATATCTTTGGTTTGGTATATACTGGCTTATCTGCCTGTAGGTTTACCTGTGATAAAAGAAGCATGGGAGAGTATTCTTCAGAAAGATTTCTTTAGTGAGTTTACGTTGATGTCGGTTGCAACGTTAGGTGCTTTTTATATTGGTGAATATCCGGAGGGAGTTGCCGTTATGTTATTTTATTCGGTTGGTGAATTATTTCAGGATAAAGCGATAGACAAGGCTAAGCGTAATATCAGTGCTTTGCTGGATGTTAGACCTGAAAAGGCTGCGGTTGTGAGAAGTAATGAGATTGTTACGGTGGATCCGAGATCGGTTCTTATAAATGAAATTATTGAGATAAAAGCCGGTGAGCGTGTACCGTTGGATGGAGTAATGTTGGATGAAGTGGCGGCATTCAATACGGCAGCTCTTACCGGAGAGAGTGTTCCCCGGGATATTAGTAGGGGAGAAGAGGTACTTGCAGGTATGATTGTCACAGACAAAGTAATCCGGATGAAAGTGACAAAGCCTTTTGATAAAAGTGCATTGGCTCGTATTCTGGAACTTGTAGAGGATGCTTCCGAACGTAAGGCACCTGCAGAATTGTTTATTAGAAAATTTGCACGTGTTTATACTCCTATTGTTATCGGCTTTGCATTTCTGATTGTGTTGATTCCATATATTTATTCATTTATAAATCCGTTGTTTGGGTTTGTTTTTAATGATTGGCTGTACAAAGCATTGGTTTTTCTGGTGATTTCTTGCCCGTGTGCATTGGTTATCAGTATTCCATTAGGGTATTTTGGGGGAATTGGGGCAGCATCCCGATTGGGTATTCTGTTTAAAGGTGGAAATTATCTGGATGCCATAACTCGTGTGAATACAGTCGTATTCGATAAAACAGGTACTCTGACTAAAGGAGTTTTCGAAGTAGAATCTTGTCGGGTTGTTCCCGGGACTTCAGAAGAAGATTTATTGCGTGTAGTGGCTTCCATTGAGAAAAACAGTAACCATCCGATAGCCAGGGCTATTGTAGCTTATGCCCAAGATAAAGGGATTGATCTGATTGTCACTAAGAATATAGAAGAGATTGCAGGTTATGGGTTGATGACTGAGATTGATGGAAAAAGGGTGCTGGTAGGTAATGCCAGATTGTTATCGAAATATTCCATTGAGTTTCCGAAGGCTGTGCTTTCAATAACAGAAACAACGGTTGTATGTGCTGTCGGGGATAAATATATAGGTTGTATCATCTTATCGGATGTGTTAAAAGACGATGCGTCAGATACTGTCAAGACACTTAAAGAGTTAAATATTAAGAATATTCAGATATTGTCGGGCGATAAACAGAGTATTGTTACCATTTTTGCAAATAAGTTGGGAATAACTCAAGCTTATGGTGATCTCCTGCCGGAGGGAAAGGTGGAGCATATTGAGAGATTGAAGGAGGAGAAGGGCAATCAGATTGCTTTTGTTGGTGATGGGATGAATGATGCTCCGGTACTTGCTCTAAGTGATGTGGGTATTGCTATGGGAGGACTGGGGAGCGATGCCGCCATTGAAACGGCGGATGTAGTCATCCAGACCGATCAGCCTTCGAAAGTGGCAACAGCTATTAAAGTTGGGCGTTGTACTCGTCGGATTATCTGGCAAAATGTATTGTTGGCATTTGGTGTGAAGTTGTTGGTGCTGATTTTAGGGGCAAGCGGTATAGCTACTTTGTGGGAAGCTGTCTTTGCGGATGTTGGTGTTACATTGATTGCAATAATGAATGCTGTTCGTATACAGAAAATGATTAAATGATAATGGAAGATTTGTGTTTGAAGATATTGGAGCAGAGAGGCATAAAACCTACAGCCATACGGATGTTGGTTTTAAAGGCCATGATAGAGACGGAGCAGGCTGTTTCACTTCTTGATTTGGAAAATAAGCTGGATACAGTTGATAAGTCGACCATATTTCGTACGATTACTTTGTTTGTCTCTCATCATTTGGCACATAGTGTAGATGATGGTACAGGGTCTTTGAAATATGCGGTTTGTGATAGTGAATGTACTTGTGCGGTAAAGGATCTACATACACATTTTTATTGTGAATATTGTCATAAGACTTTTTGCCTCGAGAATATCCACGTTCCTGTGGTCGATTTACCTGAGGGATTTGCTGTACGAAGTATAAATTATGTCTTGAAAGGCTGTTGTGCTGAATGTGCGGCAGAGCTGAAAAAAGATCATTAAAATAAAAGCGCATTGATTGAGAATATCAATGCGCTTTTTTGAAGGTAATATAATTGTTATTACTTGATCAGCTCTACCACTACTGCGCGGTTCCAGTCATCATTTTCAAACTTAGTGCTGGTACCTTTGAACTCTGTAGTGATACGGTCTTTTGCAATTCCGTATTTGTTGACAAACACTTCAGTTACTGCATTGGCACGTCTTTCAGAAACAATTCTGTTAGCTTGTTCTGAGCCACGTTTGTCAGCATAACCTGTCAGACGAACACGGATTTCTGGATTTGCTTTCAGGAATTCAGCAATATTGAAGATACTAACTTCCTGTGAAAGCTCGATTTTGCTGCTGTTGAATGGGAAAGTAATTGTACTCGGAAGAGCCTTGATTTCTGAATTGTCGATTACTGTTTCTTCTTTGACAATTTCCGGTTTACGTGCTTTCAGTTCTGCTATTTCAGCTTGTTGTGCAGCATTTTCTTTTTTCAAAGTTGCGTAGTTTGCTTCCAGATCAGAGTAGTTGCTCTTGATAGCGTTGTACTGACGTGAAGAGTAGCCTTTCTTGAAACCTGTTTTGCCGAAACGGAAAGTAACACCGGCTGTCAGACCACTGATTCCATCATTCGGGAAACCACCGCGAACCACCATATCGTCATCCAGGATAGCTCCTTGGTATTCAACGTTAATATCGAAACGTTTTGAGATACGGTAACGTGCCTGGATACCTGCATTGATCGTAAACGACTGGTCGCCTTTACGAATAAATGCTCCACCAATACCTGCAAAAGGAACGATGTCAAAACGACGGTTTTCTTTATAAGGAGCAAAGAAGTTGATCAGTCCGAACATAAAGTCTGCGTGAACAGCACCATATTGATAGTGTAACATTGAGTTAGCACCAGAAGTAAATCCGTGCAGTGAGCCGCCTGTACCTTGTAAACGAACTCCCCAGTAAGGATTAAACCATTTACCTACAGAAAGTGTCGGCATGAAAGTGATTGTGTTTCTGAATTTAGCGTCTTTTGAATTTTCTGCGAACAGAGATTGTGCACCAAAGTTTGCTGACATGAACCAGTTATTCCAAAATCCATTGCCCTCAAAGGTTGTTTTATATCCCGGAAGACGTTTTGCATCATTGTCTTGAGCAAATACACTTGCGCTCATCAATGTTGCCAATGCAAACATAAAAATACTTTTTTTCATTTCTCTAAATTTTAAATTGGTTTGGTTAAACATTAATTGTTATTATTCGCCAATAATTGTTTTTAGTAATCCGGCGTTTGATACGCCTAATTCGCAAAACGGTCGCAAAAATATAAATAGTTTTTGTTGGTTGCAAATATTTCTTCATTTATTTTAAAATTGTCTGATTTTGTAAAGATGCAAAGCTTTGTGAAATAGAAGATTATATGCTTATGAGTGAAATCCGGACAATTTGTGTGTGGAATCACTTTTCCATTTGTTTGTTTGTCAGTATATTGTCTTTATTAAATAGGTATTCATTATTATGGCTTCTTTGTTGCACTGGCAAAGGGTGTGTTAAATAGGAATGTTCTATATTTCATCTTTTGTAACTTCTGTTATGAGAGACAAAGGAGGTCGTTTAATTGATTATGTCTGTAACTTTCGTGAAAAAGCCTTTAGTGGCCGTTTGAGGGTGTTTTCTTAATAAACCTTTTCGGTTTTTATGGGTTATTTTATTAAAATAGGATTAGGTATGACTGAAATAAAAATAAAACGTGTATATGAGGATCCTTCTGATACAGATGGGTATCGTGTTTTAGTAGATCGCCTTTGGCCGCGGGGAATGAAAAAAGAACATTTAAAGTATGACTATTGGGCAAAGGAACTGACTCCTTCATCTGATTTAAGAAAATGGTTTCATGAGGATGTTCCGGGACACTGGAAAGAGTTTGCAGAGATGTATCGAAAAGAACTTGAAACTTCTGATAAAACGTCCGAGTTTTTATCTCGGATACGATCCTGTGAATCAGTGATTCTTTTGTATGCTTCGAAGGAGCCGGTTTATAATCATGCCCGTATTTTACAAGCTTTTCTAGAGGAACGTTTGAGAAAGTGATTTCTAGGAGAAACCTATGCCAACACGAATCTTTTTTGTACTTTTGCGCCATCTTTTTAAAAACAACATCAAAAAAGAATCATATGGGAGGTTTTTTCGGAACAGTCTCGAAAACGAGCTGTGTGACCGATTTATTCTACGGCACAGACTATAACTCACACCTGGGAACAAAACGGGGAGGACTTGCGACATATAGTGAAGAACAGGGATTTATCCGCTCGATTCATAACCTGCAGAGTTCATATTTCCGTACCAAATTTGAGGAAGAACTGGATAAATTTAAAGGAAATGCCGGTATCGGTATTATCAGTGATACAGACGCCCAACCTATTATTATTAACTCACATCTCGGTAGATTTGCCATTGTTACGGTTGCTAAGGTCACAAACCTTAAAGAACTCGAAGAGGAACTACTTTCACAAAACATGCATTTCGCCGAACTTAGTTCGGGTAGTACCAATCAAACGGAACTTATCGCTTTATTGATTATTCAGGGTAAAAATTTTGTAGAAGGAATAGAGAATGTATATAACCATATAAAAGGTTCGTGTTCTATGCTTCTGTTGACAGAAGATGGAGTGATTGCCGCACGAGATAAATGGGGACGTACTCCTATTGTTATCGGGAAAAAGGAGGGTGCTTATGCAGCCACGAGTGAATCTAACAGTTTTCCGAATCTTGATTTTGAAATAGAACGCTATTTAGGACCCGGTGAAATAGTCCGTATGCATGCTGACCGTCTTGAACAACTTCGCAAGCCTGATGACAAAATGCAAATCTGTTCATTTTTGTGGGTGTATTACGGTTTTCCCAATTCATGTTATGAAGGTCGGAATGTAGAAGAGGTACGCTTTACGAGCGGGTTGAAAATGGGTGAACAAGATGACTGCGATGCTGATTGTGTTTGTGGAATTCCGGATTCGGGTATCGGGCAGGCATTGGGTTATGCAGAAGGGAAAGGCATTCCTTATCATCGTGCTATTACCAAGTATACTCCTACCTGGCCCCGTAGTTTTACTCCGAGCAAGCAGGAATTACGTTCTTTGGTGGCAAAGATGAAGTTGATCCCTAACCGTGCTATGCTCCAAGATAAGCGTATTATTTTTTGTGATGACTCCATTGTGCGTGGTACGCAGTTGCATGATAATGTGAAGATTCTTTTTGATTATGGTGCAAAAGAGGTACATATGCGTATCGGATGCCCACCGCTTATTTATGGCTGTCCGTTTATTGGTTTTACGGCTTCAAAGTCGGATATGGAACTTATCACCAGGCAGATAATAAAAGAACTGGAGGGAGATGAAAATAAGAATCTGGATAAATATGCTACTACAGGTTCGCCGGAATATGAGAAGATGGTAGGCATCATCGCCAAGCGTTTCGGACTTTCGTCTCTCAAATTCAACACGATTGAAACACTGATTGAAGCCATCGGATTGCCAAAGTGTAAAGTTTGTACTCATTGTTTTGACGGATCCAGTCGTTTCTAAGTGGCTATTAGTGACTGAATATAAGATTATGTATAAAAAAAGAGCCGTGAATTGCTTGGCAGTTCACGGCTCTTTTTTTACCTTTACAGGCGTGAAAAATAAGATTTTAGCAAATTATTAAATTTTAAAGATATGAATTTAGTAGAACGTTTTTTGAAGTACGTAAGCTTTGATACACAGTCGGATGAACTGACAAGACTTACCCCCAGCACTCCGGGCCAAATGGTATTTGCGGAATATCTAAAGTCTGAGTTGGAGTCGTTGGGGTTAGAAGATATAACATTGGACGAGAACGGTTATCTTTTTGCTACTTTACCTGCCAATACAGAGAAAGAATTGCCTGTCATCGGCTTTATAGCGCATATGGATACGAGTCCCGATATGAGTGGAAAAAATGTCACTCCACGTATTGTAGAAAAATACGATGGTTCGGATATTGTGCTTTGTGCCGAAGAGAATATCGTACTTTCACCGAGTCAGTTTCCTGAGTTGCTCGATCATAAGGGTGAGGATCTGATTGTTACCAATGGTAAAACTCTGTTAGGGGCAGATGATAAGGCAGGTATTGCCGAAATAGTATCAGCTGTTGTCTATCTGCAGGAGCATCCCGAAATTAAGCATGGTAAAATTCGGATCGGTTTCAATCCGGATGAAGAAATAGGTGAGGGTGCTCATAAGTTTGATGTTCAGAAGTTCGGTTGTGAGTGGGCTTATACGATGGACGGAGGAGAAGTTGGAGAGTTGGAATTTGAAAATTTCAATGCTGCCGCTGCCAAGATCACTTTTAAAGGACGTAATGTGCATCCGGGATATGCTAAACATAAAATGATCAATTCGATCCGTATAGCCAATCAGTTTATTACTATGCTTCCCCGGCACGAGACTCCGGAACATACTTCCGGATATGAGGGTTTCTACCACTTAATCGGTATCCAAGGAGATGTGGAACAGAGCACTGTATCCTACATTATTCGTGACCATGACCGTAATAAATTTGAGGATCGTAAAAAAGAGATAGAACATTTGGTGAATAAGATCAATGCAGAGTTTGGTGAAGGCACTGCTACGCTCGAATTGCGTGACCAGTACTATAACATGCGTGAAAAGATAGAACCCGTAATGCATATTATCGACACTGCTTTTGCTGCAATGGAAGCCGTAGGGGTGAAACCGAATGTGAAACCTATTCGTGGAGGAACGGATGGTGCGCAATTATCATTCAAGGGGTTGCCTTGTCCCAACATCTTTGCCGGTGGCTTGAATTTTCATGGTCGCTATGAATTTGTTCCCATCCAGAATATGGAAAAGGCAATGAAGGTCATTGTGAAGATCGCTGAACTGGTAGCTTCGAAGTAATCATTATTTATATAATTCTTAAATTCTTATTTCATGAAAACCACTCCATTTACCGAGAAACATATTGCACTTGGTGCTAAGATGCACGAGTTTGCAGGATATAACATGCCTATTGAGTATTCGGGTATCATCGACGAACACCTTACTGTTTGTAACGGTGTCGGTGTTTTTGATGTGTCACACATGGGCGAATTTTGGGTGAAAGGTCCTCATGCGTTGGATTTTTTGCAGAAAGTGACTTCAAATAATGTGGCAGCTTTGGTGCCGGGTAAAATTCAATATACTTGTTTTCCAAATGAAGACGGCGGTATTGTTGATGACTTACTGGTCTATCAATATGAACCGGAAAAATATCTTTTGGTTGTTAATGCTTCGAATATAGAGAAGGACTGGAACTGGTGCGTTTCTCACAATACGGAAGGTGCTGAGTTGGAAAACTCTTCAGATAATATGGCACAACTTGCCGTACAAGGTCCGAAAGCCATTCAAGCTCTGCAAAAATTGACGGATATTAATCTTGCCGATATTCCTTATTATACATTTAAAGTCGGTGAGTTTGCCGGTGAGAAGAATGTGATTATTTCCAATACGGGATATACCGGAGCAGGTGGATTTGAACTATATTTTTATCCGGATGCTGCCATGAAGATTTGGGATGCAGTTTTTGAAGCCGGGGCTGAGTTCGGCATAAAACCGATAGGGCTTGGTGCGCGTGATACTCTTCGTCTTGAAATGGGATTCTGTTTGTACGGTAATGACTTGGACGATACTACGTCTCCTATTGAAGCCGGACTGGGATGGATCACTAAATTTGTGGACGGCAAGAACTTTACAAATCGTTCGATGCTTGAAAAACAAAAAGCTGAAGGCACCGTTCGCAAATTAGTGGGTTTTGAAATGATTGACCGGGGGATTCCTCGTCATGGTTACGAGTTGACAACAGCGGAAGGTGATAAAATCGGGGTAGTAACATCAGGTACAATGTCTCCTATTCGTAAGATTGGTATTGGTATGGGATACGTGAAACCTGAATATAGTAAGATCGGTACAGAAATATGTATTGATATGCGTGGACGTAAGTTGAAAGCTGTAGTAGTAAAACCGCCTTTCCGTAAATAGAATATTGACGAATAAAGCGTTGAAATCCCTCTCTGTCTTTAAAGGCAGAGGGGGATTTTTGTTTAAATGGAAAGTTTACGTTCTTTCGGATATGTTTGGAATATTAGAGGTACTCGTTTAACAGATATAAAAGTCTTCCTCAGTCAATTAGCCTCTATACTCAGACATATTATTTCTTTTCTAATATTATTCTCGGTTATGTCTATGAAATATTTTTATTTCAGAATAATCTCTATTTCTGCCTGTATAGGCTATTGTATTTGCATTATATTCTGATTTCTACTTTTTTTGATTTCTTGGAATTAATATTTATTTGTATTTTTAATCCATATATATAATACAATAGAAAGAATAGTTAGATCAATTAAATGATTGTATTTTGTTTCCTATAAACTGAATGTGTAATATAAAAATGATAGGTGTATCACTGTTTTCAGTGACAAATATGTATTAAATATCGTTGTATAATGGTAAATAGTGAGCCTTGTAACATGGATTTAGTAAATATTGAAATAATTTTTTTCTTAATTATTGGAAATGATAAATCTAAGCGCTATATTTGCTGCAACACTAAAAGATATTAAATAGAAAATTCAAGATATTGAAAGAATGTTAATCGATTGTTCAATGATTATCATTTCTTTCTTAGAAAAGATCTACTAAGTAAAAATTAAGATCTTTGATAATAAGATTTGATAGAGGTATTACACTTACATAACAAATATTTTATTGGTATTAGAAAATCGGATATTAGAAAATGGATTTTGTCGTTGCTTTCTTAATAAAAGTAGTGTAATTCTGGTGATAACGGAAACTACTGACAATGACGAATCTTATCGGTAACCGTAATGTTCTCTTGAAGAAAGGGGGAACAGTCAGAGGAATAAAGACATAAAAAATGAAAAATATGGTGGGAACAGGAAGAAGTGCCGGGGCACAGGTTAAATGAAACAAGATTAAAGAGGTTTCTGGGCTTATTGAGTTTTATTTATATGATATCCAACTCTGACGGTAATGTTTGCGGAGATGCGGAATATCAGAAGATTTTCATATTTTTCTTTTGTCAGAAGGTTTACTGAATTTGTATGTGTATTGAAGAACAGCTTTTGTTCTTTGAACCGCATACTAACTTACTATAATTTACATTGTTAATCTTACGGGCTTTTATATGAAAAAGACATCTTTGTTTTTGTCGTTTTTTATTGCTCTCTTTTTGTTTTCGGCTTGTACTGACGATACTGAGCAATGTCTATATTCCCCTAAAGTTTTTGATACGGGTGATCTATTGAGCAATAGAGTGAAAGAAGAATTTCTTAATTTTGATTATCCTGCCGGGATTGTTCCAATTCTTTTTGCCGTAGATAGTATCGAGCCCATCCAAATGGGGGCTTATGCTGATGAATGTTTTAATGATCTTGTAGATTCGATATCCGAGTCAAGAGATTTTAAGCATAGAGGGATGTTGGTGCTTGTTTCGAAAAATCCGAAACTCATTCAAATACGTTTGGGTAATCGATATCGGGTTTATTGCAATATGACAGGAGCAACTTCCGGACTGGATTATTTAGATTTGCAAAAGCAAATACAGGAGAGAGGTGTAGAAGAAACTCTTCCATTGTTTCTGCAAAACACTTCAGTTCGTATTCAGGAGTTGAATGAATTACCTTCATATAAAAAATATCGAATCAACTCTGCAATTTCAGTAATTTCTACTTGTTTGGAATACATAGGAACTCCTTCGGAGAACTTTTACGGAAAGTGTGTTTTAACCCCCATTTTAAAAATAACATCATTTGGGTATTATATTTTTAAATCATGGTTGTTGACCTTCATGTTTGTATGTCTGATAATGCTTTTATGCCGTTGGATGATGTTTCTGCTAGTGAAGCGTTTATTGGGAGAGAATGTTATAGCCCTTATGTGGACTCAAAAGATCATTAATTGGGGACTTGGTTTATTGTTTTCAATTTCTGCAGCAGCTTCGGCTATTATTTTGTCCAGTGGACGAATGGAAGATGCGATAGCGTTGCAGGCTATTGGAATTCCTTTTATGGAGAATTTTCAGATTGCTGCTGCAGATTATGTTTTGAAAACATCGTTTGTTGCCGCTTTCTTTTTTGTTTTAATGTATGCATTGAAACGAAATATCGTATCAGATATCTTTTTAATGAGTCTTTTGGAACCAGCCAAGCAGCAGGAAGTTTATCGTAGTTTGAGCGATGCTCAAAAGACTGCTTTGGTTATAGGACACGAAGCGGATCTCAATGAAGTTGAAACAAGTTCCGAACCATATTCCGAATTGTTCACTTCGCGTGTATCTAAACAGGAAACCGTGACTATTGTTTCATTGGCAATAGCGGCTTTATTTTTGATTCCGCGGCCTTTGATTATAATGGGTATTGCTTTAACCATTTACCCGCTGGTCGGGCAATGTGTGAAGATTTATCATGTGGTGAGTAATCATACGCTTCCGGCACAAATAAAGGGAGATAGAAGAAGGGCATTAATAACCAATTTACTTATCATTTTTGCAATAGCTTTTATAACTGTTCTGATAGGACTGTTTTTTAATCCCATGCCGGATAAAAAAGAAATTGATCGGAATGAAATAAAGATGGAATTGATTGCTCCGGATAGACTGGAAGGAAATTATACTGTTAGTAAATCTATTGTGGGGCAGATCCAAGTATCCAGTGGTATTATAAAAAAGGTGAAAGATGGAACGTTTCAACTTTTGATAACCGGTAAATCTTCTCCTAAAGTGTATAAGTTGGATTTTAATTCTGATAAAATGATATTTGTTTCAGGAGAACTGGGTAATGGAGCAATCCACTATGATAAAGATTTGGATAAAATTAAAATAGTATTTAATATAAATGAACAAACGACATGGACAATTTCAAAGTGATTTATTCGATTCCATTTTTGTTTTTTATTATCGTGTCCTGCAGCAACTCATCAACTGAGATGGTTGCTAAAAGTAAGTATGATGCTAAGATTGCCGAGTATAAGGAGTTGAACGAACAGCAAGCGGCTGTTATTGAAGATAATTTAGAGAAAAGTAAAATTATTAATAATGTGGTGACGGAATTAAATCAGATAGCCGGCAATACACATTCTTTGCGTGTGAATGTAGAGCATGGAGTGGGGGAATTGAGTCAAGCAGAAGAGATCAATCAGAAACTTCAGACTCTGAAAAAGCGCTTAAGTGCAGTTGAGGGTAAGCGTAGTGACAGCAGTAAGAACCTGTTGGCAACGATGGATAAATTGAAAAGTATTATTGAGCAAAAAGAGATTGAAATCAACAATCTCAAACAGGAGATTGCGAACCAACAACAGACAATAGCTAATCAGAAAAATACAATTGCGAGCCAACAGGTGACGATCGATGCTCAGAGTCAGGAGTTAATGAATAAACAACAGGAAATGTGGTATAAATTAGGTACTGAGCTACACTCTGTCGTAGAAGAATTACCAAAAGTAAAAGGAAGAAAAGATAAGCGGAATATTAAAAATACCAGATACTATATTCTGAACAAAGCAAAAGAATGTTTTGAACATGCTGCGCAACTGGGACATTCACTTGCCGGTTCGAAAGCCCGACAGGTGGAAGGGGAGATGAGTAGATTATAAAGTGTGATTTTATAGTTTTTCTGTTGTTAGTTAATAGAAAACACTAATTTTGCATTCGATTTAAATTCTATTCGAATGTCACAACTTCCAACATTAATAGCCGACCTCGCCCTGATTCTGATTTGTGCCGGTATAATGACTCTGTTATTCAAGAAGTTGAAGCAACCGCTTGTGCTGGGCTATGTGGTTGCCGGATTTCTTGCCAGTCCACACATGCCCTATACACCTTCGGTGATGGATGTAGCCAATATTAAAACCTGGGCTGATATTGGAGTCATCTTCTTGCTTTTTGCTCTTGGATTGGAATTTAGTTTTAAGAAGATAGTCAAGGTGGGAGGTACGGCTGTTATTGCCGCCTGTACCATTATCTTCTGTATGATTCTTCTTGGGATTGCCGTCGGGATGGGGTTCGGCTGGCAACGTATGGATAGCCTGTTCTTGGGAGGTATGATCGCCATGTCTTCTACTACAATTATTTATAAGGCATTTGATGACTTAGGATTGCGGAAGAAACAGTTTACCGGTTTAGTACTCAGTATTCTTATTCTTGAAGATATACTTGCCATTGTTTTAATGGTCATGCTTTCGACGATGGCAGTCAGCAATAACTTTGAAGGGACAGAAATGCTGGGCAGTATCGGTAAGTTACTTTTTTTCCTTATTCTTTGGTTTGTCGTTGGCATTTATGCCATACCCGAGTTCCTGAAGCGCTGTCGGAAACTGATGAGTGAAGAAACGCTGTTAATCGTATCTTTGGCTCTTTGTTTCGGTATGGTGGCTATTGCTGCCAATACCGGTTTCTCGGCTGCTTTTGGTGCTTTCATTATGGGGTCTATCCTGGCCGAGACAATTGAGGCGGAATCTATCGATCGATTGGTAAAGCCTGTGAAAGACTTATTTGGTGCTATCTTTTTTGTATCGGTCGGGATGATGGTAGATCCTGCGATGATTATTGAATATGCGGTTCCTATCATAGTCATTACGTTGGCAGTGATTCTGGGACAGGCCTTTTTCGGAACAATGGGGGTTATGTTGGCAGGACAGCCTTTAAAGACCGCCATGCAGTGTGGTTTTAGCCTGACGCAGATAGGGGAGTTTGCTTTTATTATTGCTTCTCTGGGCTTATCACTGCATGTGACAAGTGATTTCCTATATCCGATTGTAGTAGCTGTTTCCGTGATCACGACATTTCTGACTCCTTATATGATTCGTGTTGCCGAGCCTGCCTCAAACTTCGTCGATCGTAAGTTACCCGAATCCTGGAGACGTTTCCTGATGCGATATACTACCGGTACGCGGACTGTCAATCACGAAAGTTTGTGGCGGAAGCTATTGTTTGCCTTAGCACGTATTCTGGTGGTGTATTCCATTGTCAGTATTTCGGTAATTACCCTTTCGTTCCGTTTTGTAGTACCTTTGCTACGCGAACATTTGCCGGGTATCTGGGGCCCATTGGCAGGAGCTGTTTTTACTATCTTGTGCATATCCCCTTTTTTGCGGGCCATTATGGTGAAGAAGAATCACTCGGTCGAATTTATAACTTTGTGGAATGATAATCGTGTCAATCGCGGACCGCTGGTTTCCACGGTTGTATTTCGTGTCGCAGTGTCAGTTCTGTTTGTTATGTTTGTCATTACCCGTTTGTTTAAAGCTTCGGTAGGACTGATGTTCGGAGTGGCTTTGTTACTGGTGATTCTGATGATACTTTCGAGGCAGTTAAAAAAACAATCCATTTTGATAGAACGTAAATTTTTTCAGAATCTTCGTTCACGTGATATACGCGCTGAGTATTTGGGAGAGAAAAAACCGGCTTATGCCGGACGTTTGCTTTCAAGAGACCTGCATCTGACTGATTTTGAAATACCGGGAGAGTCGGCTTGGGCCGGAAAAACCTTGCTTGAACTGAATCTGGGTAAGAGGTATGGAGTGCATGTAGTCTCCATTCTTCGGGGAAAACGTAGGATTAACATTCCGGGTGGTTCTATCCGTCTGTTTCCGATGGACAAAATACAAGTGATCGGTACTGATGACCAGCTGAATACCTTCGCAGAAGAGATGTCGCATGTTGCTGTGATCGATTCGGGAGTGTTTGAAAAGAGTGAAATGACTTTGAAGCAATTGTTGATCGATACAGACTCTGCTTTTCTGGGCAAAACGCTGCGTGAATCGGGCATTCGTGATAAATATCATTGCATGATTGCCGGCGTGGAGCGGGGAGGAGAAGCTTTGATGACGCCTGACGTGAATGTTCCTTTTGAAGAAGGAGATGTAGTGTGGGTGGTAGGTGAGAATGAAGATGTGTACCGGTTAATAGGACAAAATTGTGATAGAAAACGTTAACAAGATACTGGCATATCATAAAAAAATGCGATATTTGCGGAATGATTCAGATAGAGACTATACTTGATATACTGGTTAAAGGATTCGTTATCGGCATTGTGGTTTCTGCGCCGCTGGGGCCTGTAGGTGTCCTTTGTATTCAGCGTACTTTGAACAAAGGGCGTTGGTATGGATTTGTCACCGGACTGGGGGCTTCGTTGAGTGATATTGCTTATGCTCTTTTGACGGGATATGGCATGAGCTTCGTATTCGATTATATCAATAAAAATATTTTTTATCTGCAACTCCTCGGAAGTATCATGCTATTGGCTTTTGGTATTTATACATTCCGCAGCAATCCTGTGCAATCCATTCGGCCTGTATCGGCCAATAAAGGTTCTTATTTCCACAACTTCATTACCGCCTTTGCAGTTACACTTTCCAATCCGCTTATTATTTTTCTTTTCATCGGTCTGTTTGCCCGTTTTGCTTTTGTGCAACCCGGAGTATTGGTCTTTGAAGAGATTACGGGCTATCTGGCCATTGCCCTCGGAGCGCTGGCGTGGTGGTTTGGAATAACTTTCTTTGTTAATAAAGTGCGGACGCGATTCAATTTGCGGGGTATCTGGATTTTGAACCGGGTGATTGGCAGTATCGTGATGGCAGTATCCGTGTTCGGACTCATATTCACTTTGCTGGGAGAATCTATTTATTGATAGGAGAAAAGACAGAAGATGAAAATAGCGCAACAACTCAAGGAGAAGAACATTGCCGAATACCTTATTTATATGTGGCAGATAGAGGATTTGATCCGTGCCAATGATTGTGATGTCGACCGGATTGAGGAGAATATCGTTTCCCGTTATCAAGTGAGCGATGAAGAGCGTCGTGAACTGACAGAATGGTATGCCAATCTGGCTTCGATGATGCGGGAAGAGGGAGTTCGTGAGAAAGGACATCTCCAGATTAACCGGAACGTAATCATTAACCTGACCGAATTGCACGCTGCCCTGTTGGCATCACCTAAATTTCCTTTCTATAGTTCGGCTTATTTCAAAGCATTACCCTTTATTGTAGAATTACGAAATAAAAACGGTCAGAAGGAAGAACCGGAGCTGGAAACCTGTTTCGAAGCTTTGTATGGCATGATGCTGTTGCGCTTGCAAAAGAAGTCGGTCAGTCCGGAGACTACGAAGGCAATGGAAGCTATCAGTAGCTTTTTGTCTATGTTGGCCAACTATTATGATAAGGATAGAAAAGGAGAGTTAAAACTGGAATAAAACGAATCAGACTCACCATAGAGTAGTACAGGGCTCCATAGAGATAGTTTTCTCTTAATATCCTATAAACAAGAGATTAAAACTCTGTGAGACTCCGTGTTACTCTGTGGTGAATCCAACTAAAAAAATACCGAAATGAATATATTGGTCACCGGAGCCAACGGGCAACTTGGCAATGAAATGCAGGTACTTGCCAGAGAAAACCTGCAGCATACGTATTTTTTTACGGATGTACAGGAGTTGGACATTTGTGATGAACAGGCTGTTTATGCCTATGTGAGTGAACATAAGATTGACATCATCGTGAACTGCGCTGCTTATACAGCGGTAGACAAGGCTGAGGATAATGTCGAACTTTGCGACAAACTGAATAATATAGCACCGGGATATCTGGCACGGGCGGCTCAGGCTAATGGCGCTGCAATGATTCAAGTTTCTACCGATTATGTGTTTGACGGTACAGCGCATATTCCTTATACGGAAGAGGAACCTACTTGTCCGGCTTCGGTTTATGGCTCTACCAAGCTGGCGGGCGAACAGAACGTGATGGATCATTGCGAGAAAGCTATGGTAATTCGTACGGCATGGTTGTACTCCATCTATGGCAATAATTTTGTAAAGACAATGATTCGTCTCGGGCAGGAGCGTGATTCTTTGGGAGTCATTTTCGATCAGATCGGTACACCGACTTACGCTAATGATTTGGCCCAGGCTATTTTTGCAGCGATCAATAAAGGCGTTGTCCGCGGCATTTACCATTTCAGTGACGAAGGTGTTTGTTCCTGGTATGACTTTACCGTAGCCATCCATCGCCTGGCGGGCATTGCTTCGTGTAAGGTAAAACCGTTGCATACCGCCGATTATCCGGTAAAGGCACCCCGTCCACACTATTCCGTACTCGATAAAACAAAGATAAAAGATACATTTGGCATTGAGATCCCGCATTGGGAGGAAAGCCTGAAACGTTGCATTAATCAATTAAGAATGGAGACACTTTGATTCTTCATCCTCAATTCTCGAAATATGGCAGATAATACAGAAATACTAAGACGGCGCACTTTCGCCATTATTGCACACCCGGATGCCGGTAAAACTTCGTTGACTGAGAAGTTACTGTTGTTCGGCGGACAGATTCAGGTGGCAGGAGCAGTAAAAAGTAACAAGATCAAAAAGACGGCAACTTCCGACTGGATGGAGATCGAGAAACAACGTGGTATCTCGGTGACAACTTCGGTGATGGAGTTTGACTATCGGGACTATAAGATTAATATTCTGGATACTCCGGGGCACCAGGACTTTGCCGAAGATACCTATCGTACCTTGACGGCGGTAGACAGTGTCATTATTGTGGTAGATGGAGCGAAGGGTGTGGAAACCCAGACCCGCAAGCTAATGGAGGTCTGCCGGATGCGGAATACGCCGGTAATCATCTTTGTGAACAAAATGGACCGTGAAGGTAAAGATCCGTTTGATTTGCTGGATGAATTGGAAGAAGAACTGATGATTCAGGTACGTCCTCTGTCTTGGCCTATCGAACAGGGACCCCGCTTCAAGGGAGTTTATAATATCTACGAACAGAAACTGGACCTATATCAACCTTCCAAACAAGTGGTGACGGAGAAAGTGGAAATAGATATTCATTCTGACGAGTTGGATCGGCAGATCGGCGATACGCTGGCAGATAAGTTACGCGGTGATTTGGAATTGATAGAAGGTGTATATCCCGAATTTGATGTAGAAACATATCTGCAGGGAGAGTGTGCACCGGTCTTTTTTGGTTCGGCTTTAAATAATTTTGGTGTGCAGGAACTGCTCAACTGTTTTGTTGAGATTGCCCCCGCCCCCCGTCCCGTACATGCAGAAGAACGTGAGGTGATCCCCGAGGAGCCTAAATTTACCGGTTTTATTTTCAAGATTACGGCTAACATCGACCCCAATCACCGTTCGTGCGTGGCCTTCTGCAAAATCTGTTCAGGTAAGTTTGTACGAAACGCCCCTTATCTGCATGTACGTCATGGTAAGACTATGCGTTTCTCCTCACCCACCCAGTTTATGGCACAACGTAAGACGACTATTGACGAGGCTTGGGCCGGAGATATTATCGGTTTGCCGGATAACGGAACATTTAAGATTGGCGATACGCTTACCGAAGGAGAACAACTTCATTTCCGTGGTTTGCCGAGCTTCTCACCGGAGATGTTCAAGTACATAGAGAATGCCGATCCGATGAAGCAGAAACAGCTTGCCAAGGGCATCGACCAGTTGATGGACGAAGGTGTGGCCCAGTTGTTTGTCAATCAGTTCAACGGTCGCAAGATTATCGGTACGGTAGGTCAGTTGCAGTTTGAGGTTATTCAATATCGTTTGCTGAACGAATACAATGCTTCTTGCCGTTGGGAGCCGTTGAGTTTGTACAAAGCATGCTGGATTGAAAGCGATGACCTGGAAGAGTTGGAAGCATTCAAGAAACGTAAATATCAGTATATGGCCAAGGATCGTGAAGGACGCGATGTTTTCCTGGCCGATTCGAACTATGTGCTTCAGATGGCACAGATGGATTTCAAAAATATCCGGTTCCACTTTACAAGCGAATTCTGATTCGCTTCATAAAAAAGACCGGATCAAGACGGTGGACGAGTTGCAGTGTAGTGCTATTTGTCCACCGTTTGTCGTATATGGCATTGGGTCGGCGAGCTTTCCCCCGATACATTCCACCCTAACCCTTTTATCCTTTAAACCAACGTTGTCCGACATCCCCATGTCGGGCATGCTGACACCCCCATGTCGGATGTGTCGACACCCCCATGTCGGATATCCTTTCTTTAAGGCTTAGTTCCGGTTGGTAGGTAAGAGAGGGCATCGATCTTTCTGTCCATACAAAAACACCTTCTTAATGAAAATTTCGGCTTGGCAGTCGTTGCGAAAGGCTGGATGTACTGACCGGACTTTTATCCTTAAGAGTAACAGCCCGGTACGTTTGTTTACAGACCTGAAGCGTGGTGCTTTCATTCTGTCCGGTTGTCGGGTGAAACGATGATTCCCGCATCTTCTGTGAGTCCGGACGCAGGTTTCTTTCTGTACCTTATGGTATAATTTTCCCTAAAGAAACAGGGATGTTGCCTTAAATATTTTACCTTTGTAATCTAAACAAAAAACTCGAGGTCATGAAGTATAAACTGTTAGTCCTTGATGTAGACGGGACATTGCTCAATGATGAGAAGGAGATTACTCCTCGTACCCTTGCCACTTTGTTAAAAGTACAGCAGATGGGAGTACATATTGTTTTGGCCTCCGGTCGGCCCACTTATGGGATTTTGCCTTTGGCAAAGAAACTGGAGCTGGGTAACTATGGCGGATACATCCTGTCCTATAACGGCGCACAGGTCATTAATGCCAAAAATGGGGAAGTATTGCTCGAACGGCGTATTAACCCCGAAATGTTGCCTTATCTGGAGAAGAAAGCCCGTAAAAACGGATTTGCAATCTTTACTTACACCGAAGACCGAATGATTGCTGATCAGGCAGATAATGAACACATTCTTCAGGAAGCATTCCTCAATCGGATGGAGTTGATTGAAGAACCCGAATTTTCGGTTGCCGTTGATTTTGCTCCTTCCAAATGTATGTTGGTCAGTGATGACGAAGAGGCGCTTATCGGATTGGAAGAACATTGGAAAAAACGTTTGAACGGAGCGCTCGATGTATTCCGGTCGGAACCCTATTTCCTGGAAGTCCTGCCATGTGGCATTGACAAATCAACTTCGTTGGGAGCCTTGCTTTCCCATTTGGATATCACTCCGGAAGAAATCATTGTTATCGGTGATGGCGTTTGCGATGTTTCCATGATCCAGTTTGCCGGATTGGGTATCGCCATGGGCAATGCTCAGGATTCGGTAAAGGTATGTGCCGATGTGGTGACGGCTTCGAATGAAGAAGACGGAGTTGCTCTTGCCGTAGAAAAAGCGATTCTTTCTGAGATTCGTCCGGCAGAGATTCCTCTCGACCAATTGAACGAGCGTGCACGTCATGCCTTGATGGGAAATCTGGGCATTCAATATACCTATGCTTCCGAAGACCGGGTAGAGGCTACTATGCCGGTAGACGAGCGGACCCGTCAGCCTTTCGGCATTCTGCATGGAGGTGCCACGTTGGCACTGGCCGAGACTGTTGCCGGACTGGGTTCGATGATTCTCTGCCAGCCCGACGAGATTGTGGTTGGTATGCAGGTCAGCGGTAACCACATGTCATCTGCCCACGAGGGAGATACCGTACGTGCCGTCGGTACCATTATCCACAAAGGACGTTCATCACATGTCTGGAATGTAGACGTATTTACGTCGACGGACAAGTTGGTGTCTTCCATACGGGTAGTGAATAGTATATTAAAGAAGAGATGACGTTAGAAGAAACAAATAATTGTGAGATTATAGATGAATTGATCCGTCAGGGAAGGAGCTTCGCAATGTATCGTAATCCGGGCGAAGAGGAACCTCACTTTCTGATGCAGACTTGCGGAGAAGTACACCTTATCCGGAAAATGGAAGATTTGAATGGTCGGACAGGCTTTGTCATCGCTCCTTTCCGGGTCACTCCGCAATGTCCTATCATATTGATCCGGCCGGATTGTCATGAGATTCCTTCCTGCGCCGGAAACTTGCATACCCCTGCACGGGGGGACGATGCGGCATCGTACGGGCAACAGCTCCGAAGCGACTGGTCACTCGGGGCGAAGAAAGCCTATGAGGCTTGTTTCGATGTCTTTATCAGGGCTTTGAGGGAACGTACTTTTGATAAGTTGGTACTATCCCGCAGAATGACGGTGAGGAGAGAGCCGGGATTCTCTCCCGCAGCGGCTTTCTACCGGGCTTGCAGGCGTTACATCTATTCGTATGTCTATCTTTGCTATACTCCGCAAACCGGGGTGTGGATGGGCAGTACTCCGGAAATCATTTTATCGGGTGAGAAAGGAGAATGGAATACGGTAGCGTTGGCAGGAACCCAGTCTTTACAGAATGGTGAGCTTCCGCAACAATGGGATGAAAAGAACCGGGAGGAGCAGGAGTATGTGGCGGCATATATTCGTAAACAACTCCGCTCGTTGGGGATTTCTCCGACGGAGAAAGGACCTTATCCGGCTTTTGCCGGGGCATTGTCTCACCTGAAAACGGATTTCCACTTCTCGCTGAACGACAGTCAGAGGTTGGGAGATTTATTGAAGCTGTTGCATCCCACTCCCGCCGTATGCGGATTGCCAAAAGAAGAAGCTTACCGGTTTATCCTTGACAATGAAGGCTATGACCGCAGCTATTATTCCGGATTTATAGGCTGGTTGAGGCCGGAAGGGAGAACGGACCTGTATGTCAACTTACGCTGTATGAATGTGAAAGAAGATTCGTTGACATTGTATGCCGGAGGCGGCCTGCTGGCCTTTTCCGAATTGGATGATGAGTTTCAGGAGACGGAAAAGAAGATGCAGACCATGCAGAACTTGAACTCCTAAATAAAATAATATATAAAGCGATGTATTCAGATAAGAAAAACATATTGCAGTTGGTAGCGTTGCTCCGTGCACATGGGGTGACGAAAGTCGTTTTATGTCCCGGAAGCCGGAATGCACCGATTGTACATACACTTGCCGGACATCCCGACTTCACTTGTTACTCGGTAACAGACGAGCGGAGTGCCGGCTTTTTTGCTATCGGGCTTGCTTTACAGGGCGGAACTCCTGCCGCTGTTTGTTGCACATCGGGCACGGCTTTGTTGAATTTGCATCCTGCCATAGCAGAGGCCTACTACCAGAAAGTATCTTTAGTAGTTATTTCCGCCGATCGTCCTGCCGCCTGGATCAACCAGATGGACGGACAGACTTTACCTCAGCCGGGTGTTTTCCGGTCATTGGTGAAGAAGTCTGTCGATCTGCCCGAAATACATACGGACGAGGATGAATGGTACTGCAACCGCTTGCTGAACGAAGCATTGCTTGAACTGAATCATCATGGTAAAGGCCCTGTGCACATCAACGTGCCGGTTTCCGAACCCCTGTTCCAGTTTACGGCAGAGTCACTTCCCGAAGTACGTGTCATCACACGTTATCAAGGACTGAATGTTTATGATCGCGACTATGACGGCTTGATCGACCGCCTCAATAAATACAACCGCCGTATGATGATCGTCGGCCAGATGAACCTGATTTATCTGTTCGAAAAGAAATATTCAAAGATGCTCTACAAGCAGTTTGCCTGGTTCACGGAGCATTTAGGCAATCAGACCGTTCCGGGCATCCCGATCCGGAACTTCGATGCAGCCCTCTATGCCATGTCACCCGAGATGCAAGAGAAGATGATTCCCGAATTGGTGATCACTTACGGGGGGCATATCGTCTCTAAACGAATGAAAAAGTATCTTCGCCAGCATCCGCCCAAAGAGCATTGGCATGTGTCGCCGGATGGTGAAGTGATCGATCTGTTCCAAGGGGCATTGACTACGATTATCGAGATGGACCCATTTGAATTTATGGAGAAGATAGCTTTTCTGCTGGATAACCGTACACCGGAATATCCCCGGCAATGGGAGAACTTCTGCAAGGAGCTTCCCCGACCGGAGTTGCCTTATTCCGAAATGTCTGCTATCGGATCACTCATTCAGGCGTTGCCTGCTTCGTGTGCTTTGCATCTGGCCAATAGTTCCGCCGTGCGTTATGCCCAGCTTTATTCGCTTCCCGATACGGTAGAGGTTTGTTGCAACCGGGGTACGAGCGGCATTGAAGGTTCCCTTTCCACAGCGATCGGTTATGCTGCCGCTTCGAAGAAGTTGAACTTTGTGGTCATTGGTGATCTGAGCTTTTTCTATGATATGAATGCCCTGTGGAACAATCATTTTGGAAGTAACCTCCGTATTCTGCTTTTGAATAATGGGGGAGGGGAGATTTTTCATACTTTGCCGGGACTTGAAATGTCCGGTACTTCCCATCGCTTTGTGACTGCCGTGCATAAGACGTCTGCCAAGGGATGGGCCGAAGAACGGGGATTCCTCTATCAGGAAGTGCAGGATGAAAAACAGTTGGACGAAGCCATGAAAACTTTCACTCAACCCGAGTTACTGACTCAACCTGTCATTATGGAGGTTTTCACCAATAAAAATAAAGATGCACGGATATTGAAAGACTACTATCACCAACTAAAAAACTAATATGATGACTAAGCACAAGATGAACCTATTTTGTGGGATGCTACTTTTGTCAGCTTCCCTGTTTGTGGAGAAAGCTCAAGCCATGTTTCCCGAGAGATACGTATCGGAGGAATCGGCAGCCAGGGCAGATACAATCAATTTTCGGTTGGCTTCTGCCGGAGAAGCAAAACGCCTGATAGCGGCCAAAGATTCTTATACGGCTAATTGGAGTCCGTTTGACATCGCTGCCCGACTTGAAAATCCTGAAGGCAAAAGAGAAGACCTCGTCAGCCTGGCCGTTCGTGAAGTGCGTGAATGGACAGCGGAAGAAGCGCAGCAGATCGAGCAGATCAGGAAGAACCTGAATGATACGATTCGTAAATACGGCTATCGGATTCCATTTCCGAAAGAGATTGTGCTGGTAAAGACAACAATGAAAGACGAAGGAGGGGCGGGAGGATACACACGCAGTAACTGGATCGCATTGACGGACGCTACTTTTCAGCGGGGGACCGAAGCTTCTCACACACGCCTGCTGGTGCATGAAACTTTCCACATCCTGACACGTCTCAATCCCGGATTCAAAGAGAAACTGTACAGAGCTATCGACTTCAACATCCTGCCCAAAGAGATTGAGTTTCCCGAAGATATACGGAAAAGCCGTATCTCCAATCCCGATGTCAGTCGTTGCGATAGTTATGCGACTTTTACCATTGACGGTAAGCCACAGAACTGCACTATGATTATCTATACCAACAGACCCTATACCACGGGTAAGTTCTATCAGTATATCAATGTGGGGCTGATTCCGTTGGACGAGTCGTTCAAGCCTCTCCGGGAGAGTGGGAAGACAGTTATTTATCCATTACAGAAAGCGACCGACTTCTTTGATAAAGTAGGGCGGAACACCGGATATGTCATAGATCCGGAAGAGGTGCTGGCGGATAATTTTGCAATTGCTTTATTGAACACGCCCAATGTACATACACCCGAACTGCAAAAGAAAGTACAGGAATTACTGAAATAATAATCATCAAAATAAATAGAAATGGAAACTAAAAGAGAATGGACTCCTATTAAAGAATACGAAGATATTCTGTTTGATTACTATAACGGCATTGCCCGTATTACGATCAATCGCGAACGTTACCGGAATGCTTTCACCCCTACTACAACAGGCGAAATGAGCGATGCGATGCGCATCTGTCGTGAAGAGCCCGATATCAATGTTGTGGTATTGACCGGTGCAGGCGATAAGGCCTTCTGTTCGGGAGGCGACCAGAACGTAAAGGGCCGTGGCGGATACATCGGTAAAGACGGAGTGCCCCGCCTGAGTGTACTGGATGTGCAAAAACAAATCCGTTCGATTCCGAAACCGGTTATTGCTGCCGTTAACGGATTTGCCATCGGAGGCGGACACGTGTTGCATGTCGTATGCGATCTCTCTATTGCTTCCGAAAATGCGATCTTCGGACAGACAGGTCCTCGTGTAGGTAGTTTCGATGCCGGCTTCGGATCATCTTATCTTGCCCGCGTTGTGGGACAGAAGAAGGCCCGTGAGATCTGGTTCCTTTGTCGCAAGTATAATGCGCAGGAGGCTCTGGATATGGGGCTGGTCAATAAAGTGGTACCGCTGGATAAACTGGAAGACGAGTATGTTCAGTGGGCGGAGGAGATGATGCAGCTTAGTCCGTTGGCACTCCGCATGATTAAAGCCGGTCTGAATGCCGAACTCGACGGTCAAGCCGGTATTCAGGAACTGGCAGGTGATGCCACTCTGCTTTATTACCTTACCGATGAAGCACAGGAAGGCAAGAATGCTTTTCTGGAGAAGCGTAAACCGGACTTTAAACAATATCCTAAATTTCCATAAGCAGACAGAGGCCTTCTTGATGGGAGGCCTTTTCTTTATATCATTTTTATGTATACAATCAACATTATTCCACGCGTTCTTCATTTCAAGCAACCTGCGGGAACTTCGCGTGGTTCTTATACTACCCGGAATGTCTGGTATATCCATCTTTCTTCCATAGAGTGTCCGGGACGTGTCGGAGTAGGAGAGTGTGCTCCGTTACCCAAACTGAGTTGTGATGACTTGCCGGATTATGAACAGGTGCTTCGGAGTGCCTGTCAGCGACTGGAACAAACGGGAGAACTGGATATAGAATCTTTACGTGGGTATCCTTCTATTCTGTTCGGACTCGAGACAGCACTGCGCCATTACGAAACACAGAGCTGGGCATTATGGGATACTCCTTTTTCGCGTGGAGAAGCCGGTATACCTATTAACGGACTTATCTGGATGGGCAGTTTTGACAGAATGCTGCAACAGATCGAAGTCAAGATGCAGGCGGGATATCGCTGTATCAAACTAAAAATCGGTGCGATAAACTTTGAAGAAGAATTAGCCCTGTTGAGACATATCCGTGCTCACTATTCCGCCAGAGAAATAGAGTTGAGAGTGGATGCCAATGGAGCTTTCTCACCTGCCGATGCTATGGATAAACTGAATCGGTTGGCCGAATTGGACCTACATTCCATAGAGCAGCCTATCCGGGCCGGGCAGTGGGAGGAAATGGCCCGTCTGGCGGCTGAGTCCCCGCTTCCTATTGCTTTGGACGAAGAACTGATAGGTTGCAATGCCCTTGAAAGAAAACGGGAATTGCTGGCGGCTATCCACCCCCGGTATATCATACTGAAACCATCTCTGCATGGCGGGATCAGTGGTGGCAACGAATGGATTGCAGAAGCGGAAAAGCAACATATCGGATGGTGGATCACATCTGCGCTGGAGTCGAATATCGGTCTGAATGCCATAGCCCAATGGTGTGCGACTTTCCGGAATCCGTTGCCACAAGGATTAGGTACCGGGCTACTGTTTACGGACAATGTCGAGATGCCCCTCGAGATTCGAAAAGATTGTTTATGGTTTTGCAAATAAGAGGAGTCGGCACATGATATTTAATAGAGAAGAACAACACCTAATGTTGGAAGGCAGTGTGCTTTCCAAGGAGGACGTGAAAAGGCTGGTAGCTTGTCACACGGAGGAGGCATCGGGATTTTTGTACGAACTTTACCGGTTTCTGGAAGAGTGGTTCAGTGATTCTCCTTATCTGACAGTGAAAACTTCCGGTTCTACCGGGACTCCCAAACTGCTGAAGGTCCGTAAGGAGCAGATGATGCAAAGTGCCCGGCTGACTTGTGAGTTTCTGGGACTTCGACAAGGAGATAGCGTATTGTTGTGTATGCCTTTGCAATATATTGCCGGGAAGATGGTGGTGGTCCGGGCATTGGTGGCAGGGTTGAATCTGGTTATCCGGACTCCTTCCGGGCATCCGATGGCGGACGTGGACATACCGCTTCGCTTTGCCGCTATGGTGCCGTTGCAGGTTTACAACACACTGCAGGTATCGGCAGAAAAAGAGAGGCTCTGCCAGACCGATATTCTTATTATAGGCGGAGGGGCAATAGATGCAGGGTTGGAAGCTGAAATACGGCAATTACCGGTTAAGGTTTATTCTACGTATGGCATGACAGAAACCCTTTCACATATTGCTTTAAGACAGTTGAACGGACCGGATGCGAGTATGTTGTACCGGCCTTTTCCTTCGGTGCGGCTTTCTCTTTCGTCCGAACATACATTGGTGATCGATGCTCCATTGGTTTGTGATACCACTTTGGTGACAAATGATGTTGCGGAAATCTATTCCGATGGCAGCTTCTCTATTTTGGGCAGGAAGGATAATACCATCAATACCGGAGGTATCAAAGTACAGGCAGAGCAGATAGAAGAGATACTTCGTCCCTGGATGAGAGTTCCTTTTGCAATCACTTCTGTTCCCGATGCCAGATTAGGAGAGGCGGTTGTGCTTTTGGTAGAGAAGGGGGCAGATGCAGAGTTACCGGAAACAAAGATGAAGGAGCTTCTGTCCAAATATCAGTTACCCAAGATGATTTTGTCAGTCGGGGCTATACCCTTGACGGAAACGGGAAAGATCAATCGTGCCGCTTGCCGGCAACTTGCCCTCACTTATCGGACAGATCGCTAAGTGTTTTTTCTTCTTTAGTTGTATCATATACGAAATAGCTTTAAATTTAATAACCAACACATATAAACTAATGAATAAGATTTGCTTTTTTATCGGAGTTTTTATTACCCTGCTTTTGGCGGGTTGCAGTTCTAATCCGATTACCCATGTTCGTGTGGCGACCTTTAATATCCGCTATGATAATCCGGGCGACAGTTTGAATTCCTGGAAGTATCGTAAAGAGAAGGTCTGTGAATTTATCCGTGAGAAACATCCCGATGTGCTGGGAATGCAGGAAGTACTGAATCATCAGTTGAAAGACCTGTTGTCCGGCCTGCCCGATTATGCCTATGTAGGTGTGGGACGCGAGGATGGAAAGACTCAGGGGGAATATGCTCCTGTATTCTATCGGAAAGATAAATATGATTTGTTAGACAGTAATACATTCTGGCTTTCCGAACATCCGGATAGTATCGGCAAACTTGGTTGGGATGCCGCGTGTACCCGCGTGGCTACTTGGGCTAAATTAAAGGATAAAACTACCGGAAAAGAGTTTCTGATGTTAAACACCCATTTTGACCACGTTGGTACGGAAGCTCGTCGTAACAGTGCCCTGCTTATTATTGATAAGATAAAAGAAATAGCCGGTACGCATCCTGCTATGATGACCGGAGACTTTAATGTTTCTGAAGAGTGGGAAGCTTACAAAACGATCACATCCAATGAGTTTGTCTTGAAAGATGCATGGAAGATAGCCGGGAAACAGTCCGGTGAGAACTATACTTTCCATGATTTCGGAAGAGTACCTGTGGCCGAACGGGAAAAGATCGATTTCATTTTCGTAACTCCGCAAATCAAGGTGGCAGATGCAGAGATTATTTCTTCTGCGATTACAGATTCTACCTATTTGTCCGATCATAATGCACATCTGGCTGATTTGGAATTCTAAACCGTATAAACGAATTGTAACCATGAAACAGATTTTGCATATATTACTCATCGCCTTGATGCTGATGGGCTTTTATAGTTGTGTTCCGAAGACGGAATTAGCCTCTCCGGACGGACATATCAAAGTGGCTTTTACTGCGGATACCGATGGAAAGATGATGTATCGGGTGACTGTCAACGATACCCTTTTATTGGATAACTCTCCGCTCGGTTTCGAAGCGAAAGACGGAATCGATCTTAATCGGGGATTTCGTGTGGTGAGCACTGTCTTTACCGATAAAGACGAGATCTGGACGCAGCCTTGGGGAGAGAATAAAACGAACCGGAATCATTATAATGAAATGGCGGTTCTTCTGAAAAATGCCGCTAATGTGGAATTGACTCTTCGTTTTCGTGCATTTGATGATGGTGTAGCCTTTCGTTACGAGTATGAGGTGCCCGGTGTCGACTCTTTGTTGATCACCGATGAACTGACTGCTTTCCGCTTTCATGAAGACGGGACCTCTTGGTCTATTCCTGCCAGTTTCGAGACTTATGAATTGCTGTACTCGAAACAGAAGATCAGTGAAGTGGAGAATGCCAATACTCCTTTCACTTTCAAAACATCCGGAGGGGTGTATGGCAGCATTCATGAAGCTGCTCTTTATGATTTTCCGGAAATGACTTTGAAGAAGGATGGTGAAAATACTCTGAAATCCGAACTTGCCTCATGGCCCGATGGAATTAAAGCTCGTAAAGAGAATCGTTTTACCACTGCATGGCGTACCATTCAGATCGCTCCGCAAGCTGTCGGACTGATTAATTCGTCGTTGATCCTTAACCTGAATGAACCTTGTAAACTGGATACCACCGACTGGATCAAGCCGATAAAATATATCGGTGTCTGGTGGGGGATGCATCTGGGAGTGGAAACCTGGAAGATGGACGATCGGCATGGCGCTACAACCGCCAATGCCAAGAAATACATTGATTTTGCTCATGCCAATAACATCGAAGGTGTGTTGTTTGAGGGGTGGAACGAAGGATGGGAAAGTTGGGGAGGTATGCAGAGTTTTGACTTTACTAAACCTTATGCCGACTTTGATATGGATGAAATAACTCGTTATGCACGTGAAAAGAATGTTCAGATCATCGGACATCATGAAACCGGTGGAAACATTCCCAACTACGAGCGCCAGATGGAGAAGGCAATCAAATGGTATACCGATAAGGGCATTCATATTCTGAAAACAGGTTATGCCGGTGCTTTTCCTGACGGACATTCACATCATGGACAATATGGAGTGAACCATTATCAAAAAGTGGTTGAGACGGCTGCCCGTTATCGTATGACTCTTGATGCGCACGAACCTATCAAAGATACCGGTATACGACGTACCTGGCCCAATATGATGACACGTGAAGGCGCCCGCGGTATGGAGTGGAATGCCTGGAGCGAAGGTAATCCTCCTTCACATCATGAAATGTTGCCGTTTACCCGCTTATTGGGTGGTCCGATGGACTATACTCCGGGTACTTTTGATATTTTGTTTACACAGACGAAAGATTCTCCTAAACGTCAGAAGTGGAATGATCAGGATAAGGGCAATAGTCGCGTCAATACAACATTGGCCAAGCAGTTGGCTAATTGGGTGATTTTATATTCTCCGTTACAAATGGCATCTGATATGATCGAGCACTATGAAGGGCATCCTGCCTTCCGGTTCTTCCGTGATTTCGATCCTGATTGTGACGAATCGAGGGCATTGGCCGGTGAGCCGGGAGAGTTTGTAGCAGTGGTACGGAAGGCTAAACAGAATTATTTCCTGGGTGCCTCTACGAACGAAGAACCGCGGGTCTTGCCTGTCAGTCTTGATTTTTTAGAGAAGGGGAAGACTTATAAAGCAATCATCTATGCTGATGGTGAGAAAGTTGATTGGAAAACCAATCCGACAGAGTATCAGATTACGGAACAGGAGGTGACTGCAGACGATACGTTGAATATCCGTATGGCAGCCGGTGGCGGACAAGCTATTTCATTTATGCCCTTGCAGAAATAAAAACAACATGATCAGCGGGAGATAATCCTTTAGTTCGGACCGTAATATTTTCAGGGCTTGCCCTATGCGATAATTGATTGTTTGCGGAGAGACGTTCAGTTTCTCCGCAATTTCTTTATGAGTCATTTGAAGACTTCGATTCATTTCGTATGCCTGGCGAAATTCGGCCGGTAGTTTTCTTAAAGCCTCTTCGTACAATCTGAATAGTTCGTTTTCCAGGTAAAAGTCAGGTGAAGAGAACTCCGTTTCATATTTTTCCGCAATTTCCTGATGCACCTTGCGTTTTATTTCAAAATGAGAGATTTTATTAAGCGCTTTGTTCTTGACGATAGTAAAGAGAAGAGTCTTTAAAGTAAGTTCCGGTATAAGGGTTTTTCTGTTTTCCCATAGCCACATCATAGTATCCTGCACGATTTCTTCCGATTCGCTCAGAGTGACATATTGAGAGCAAAAGGCGCATAATCCACGAAAATAGTAACGGTAGATATGATCAAACACCTCTTCATCCCCTTCTCGCAGGGCTGATATAACGGCATTATTATCATTTATGTTTAGGTTAGTCAGAGTCTGTGCCATTCTTCTCTCCATTGTTATTAGCGAACAAACGTAGCTAAATTTTTGCTACCTACAAAATGATTTTCTGAAGAAAAAAAAGTTTGTGTTTTATTTAGTAACTTTGTTTTCTGAACTGTATTATACGTAACAGTGTATGATATAGGTATTAAAGATTTGGTTAAAACAATGGATGAAACAAAACTACTGAACTATCTGAAAGGAGAATCAGATGCCGAAGAGTGTCTGGAAGTGGAGGCATGGTATCATGCTTCTGCAGAACACAAAAAACAACTGGACCAACTTTATTATATGCTTTTTGTCGGTGAACGTAAGGTGGCAATGGATGGTGTGGACACCGAAAATTCACTAAGCGTTTTGAAGGACCGGATAAAGCACAAAGAGTCAGAGAAAAAATCAGTGCATAGAATACATGTATCAAAATGGAAACGTTACGCGATGCCTTTGGCAGCTTTCCTGTGCGGTCTGTTGGTGTCTGTCGGTGCCCTATACTGGATTTCCTCCGGAAAGTCGGCAGGATATATTTTTGCTACCGAATCAGGGCAGCGGGCACAGGCAGTTTTACCGGATGGAACGAAAGTATGGTTGAATGCTTCAACACAGATCGTCTATAAGCCTTCTTTCTGGAAGCGGGAAAGACAGGTCGACTTGAGTGGTGAGGCTTATTTTGAGGTATCACGTAATAAGACAAAACCCTTTGTTGTTAATAGTAATGATGTCAGGACTTGCGTGCTCGGTACAAAATTCAATGTCCGGGCACGTCCGTCCGAAGAAAAGGTGGTGACCACTTTATTGAAGGGATCAGTAAAAGTCCAATTGCCGGGGCAGTCTGAAGAGGAAGGTATTTTGTTGAAGCCGGGACAGATGCTGAGTGTGGATACCCGTACGATGCAACCCATGCTTACAGAAGCCAACCGTCCGGGAGATGTATTGCTATGGATTAACGGAAAACTGAAATTCGAACAGGCCACACTTCAGGAAATAGTGCAGTGTCTTGAAAAACATTTTGATGTTCATTTCATTATTTCGGATGCACAACTGCAAAAAGACCGTTTTACCTGTACTTTTAGTACGGACGATGATATAAGACAAATTCTTTCTATACTCGCTCTTACCAAACGTTTCGATTATAAATGTGAGGATAACAATATAATATTGACTCCTAAGACGAATAGATAACAAAAATATTTTATAACCTAAATCACGAAGAGGGGGCTGTTTCTGTAAAGAAATAGTTCCCTTTTTTTATCTTCTGATCTGTATTCTTATTCTTTTTTTATTCTTTTTTCGAAAAAATCCGCTTCTTGATTTAGTATGTTTATAAGTTGAAATGTACTATTAACAGAAAAGAGATATAGTTAACCTAAAAATCTGTAGTGATGAATAATGACCCTTAATTTAAAACCAACCTTAACATGTATTAGCGATCCTTTATGCTAAACCTTTCAATTTTACCTAAAAACATTTTCTAATTAAAAAAAAGAACAAGATGAAGAAATCAGTGAAACACAAGTTTCAGTACTTGCTATTTTTTCTATTGTCGATGCCTGCTTTTATCTTTGCTTCAGCGCAAGATATACGGGTGAATATCGACTTTACCAAAGCCTCTTTGGGCAGTGTCCTGAATGAAATAGGACGTCAAACCTCATTATCTATTGTGTATAACACCGGGGATGTTAACCCCACTCAACCTGTTTCTATCAAGGCTTCTAACGAAAATATCACGACGGTCATGAACCGTCTGCTTCGTGGGACGGGACTTTCCTATTCTATTATGAACAAACATCTTATTCTTTCGACCACTGATAAGAACCATTCGATTCAACAGGAGAAAGTTACGGTTACAGGAAATATTTCGGATGCCAAAGGCGAACCACTGATCGGAGTGAGTATTCTGGTGAAAGGAACATCGAACGGGACCATTACCGATATGAACGGGCACTTCTCCTTGCCGGTTGCGAAAGGAGATGTTATTGAGATCTCCTATATCGGTTATGCTCCGCAGGCCATTACGGTGACAGACTCCAAGCCTTTGAAGATTGTTATGAAAGAAGACGCAGAAGTGCTTGACGAAGTGGTAGTGACTGCCTTAGGTATCAAGCGGGCGCAAAAGGCGTTGAGTTACAATGTACAGCAAGTAGGTGGCGATGCTATCAATACAGTGAAGGATGCCAATTTTATCAACTCTTTGCAAGGTAAAGTTGCCGGAGTAACAATCAATAACTCAGCCGGTGGAGTTGGTTCTGCTTCGAGAGTTGTGATGCGCGGTACCAAGTCCATTACGAAAGATAATAATGCTCTTTATGTAATTGACGGTATTCCGATGTTCAATGTAAGCTTTGGTAAGAGTGAAGGTTCTTTTGCCACCCAAAGCGGTTCGGACGGAGTAGCGGATCTTAACCCGGATGATATTGAAAGTATCAATATGCTGACCGGTCCTTCTGCGGCAGCTTTGTATGGTAATGCGGCTGCCAATGGAGTCGTATTGATCAATACCAAGAAAGGATCTGCCGAAAAGACAACTCTGACTGTCAGCAATAATACGATGTTCTCTGACGCATACATGATGCCGGAGATGCAAAACCGGTATGGAAACAATCCGGGAGAATTTGCAAGCTGGGGCAATAAAACCAAGCAAAGCTATGATCCTTCCCGTTTCTTTAATACCGGAGTGAATGTAATTAACGCTATTTCTTTTTCGACCGGAACAAAGAAAAACCAGACCTATGCGTCGGCTTCAACAACCAATGCGACAGGTATTTTGCCTAATAACAGTTATAGCCGCTACAATTTCTCTATCCGGAATACGGCCACTTTCCTGAAAGATAGGCTGACTCTGGATGTAGGTGCCAGCTATATCATTCAGAATGACAAGAATATAACGGCACAGGGACAATACTTCAACCCGCTGCCGGCACTCTACCTCTTTCCCCGTAACGACAATTTTGAGGAGATCCGTATGTTCGAACGATATAGCGAAAGCCGTGGAGTGAACGTACAGTTCTGGCCTTACGGACATCAGGGATTAAGTTTGCAAAATCCATATTGGATTATGAAACGCATGAACCGCAAGACAGAAAAGAAGCGCTACATGATTAATGCAAGCTTAACTTATAAGCTCACGGATTGGCTCAATGTAGCCGGACGTGTCAAGGTGGATAATTCCGATATTCGCATGACTCAGGAACGTTATGCATCTACTCTGACTACCTTTGCCGGTGCCAATGGTTTCTATTCCGATCAAAATCGTACGGACCGCAATACGTATGCCGATATGATGGTAAACATTGATAAGAGAATAGGGGACTTCTCGCTGAATGCCAATATCGGTGCGTCTATCAAGGATTTGGTTTACGAACAAATGGGGAATGAAGGTGATTTGGCAGGGATACCTAACTTCTTTACAGTGAGAAACATCAATTATGAAAGCAATTATAAACCTAAACAGTTCGGATATCATGACCAATCTCAGGGTGTATTTGCCAATATAGAATTGGGATGGCGGAGCATGGCATATCTGACCCTGACCGGACGAAATGACTGGGAGTCCCAACTGGCATTTACCAAGCATTCTTCATTCTTTTATCCTTCCATCGGAGGTTCTGTCGTTTTATCCGAGATGTTCCGGTTGCCCGAGTTTATTTCTTATGCAAAGCTACGTGGCTCATACAGTTCTGTGGCTTCATCTTTTGAACGTTATTTATCGAATCCGGGTTTTGAGTTCAATGAACAATCCCATCAGTGGGGATCTTCAACCACTCTGCCTGCCACCAACTTGAAGCCGGAAGATACCCGTTCGTGGGAGATCGGTTTGAATGCCAGACTGTGGAATCATTTCAGTATAGATGCCACTTACTATCATTCGAATACCTATAACCAGACCTTTAATATCACTTTGGCATCGTCGAGCGGTTATTCTTCGGCCATTGTACAAACGGGTAATATTCAGAACTACGGTTTGGAGTTGGCGTTAGGATACAATAATACATGGGGAGACTTTAGCTGGAACAGTAGTCTGACTTATACGATGAATCGTAATAAAGTGAAACGTCTTGCCAGCGGTGCTACGAATCCGATAACCGGTGAAATTATCGATATGCCCGAACTGCGTATGGCTGTGCTGGGTGCCGACGGATATGGCCCCAGAGTTATATTGAGAGAGGGCGGAACAATGGGAGACCTCTATGTGGATAAAGGGTTGCGTACAGACGGTAACGGTAATATCTGGGTAGATTCTCAGACAGGCAAAGTTGGAGTGCAGGATTATGCCGAACCGAAGAAAATTGGTACGATGAATCCTGATTTCAACATGGGATTCAGCAATACATTCTCTTATAAGGGCATCAATCTGGGAGTGGTTCTGACTGCTCGTGTCGGTGGATTGTGCGTCTCGAACACTCAGGGTATACTTGATTATTATGGTGTGTCCAAAGCTACAGCCGACGCTCGCGATGCCGGAGGAGTGTGGATCAATAACGGATTTGTAGATGCCAAATCTTATTATCAGACCATCGGTGGTTCTACCGGAGGGTTGGGACAGTACTATACTTATAGTGCAACGAACATACGATTGTCCGAGCTGAACCTAAGCTACACGTTACCTCGTAAATGGTTTAATAATAAAGTAGGCATAACGGCAGGTATCGTAGGGAAGAATCTTTGGATGATTTATTGTAAAGCACCGTTCGATCCCGAAATGACACCTTCCACTACCAGTAACTTCTATCAGGGAGTAGATTACTTTATGCAACCGAGTACACGTAATATTGGCTTCAATGTCAAGTTTCAATTTTAAAACCAGTCGATCATGAAAAAGAAAATATTAAATATAGTTTTGGCCGCAGCTGTCACACCTTTCCTGTGCTGCTGTACCGATAATTTTGAGGAGTATAATACCAATCCCTATGAACCCCATTCACTCAATCCGCCCATGCTGTTTGCAACCATGATTACTACCGGAATCAATGTACAGCAGAATGACAATCAGATGATCGATCAAATGGTAGCCGGACCTTTCAGTGGTTATCTTACGATGGCCAACTCATGGGGTGGGTCCAACTTCAATACTTTTAATCAGACGGAATCCTGGAATCAGATTCCTTTCAACACACCCTTTGAGAAATTCTATTCCAATTACTTCAAGTTGGAGACTGCAACGGGTGGAAAAGGCCACTATTGGGCGATGGCAAAGCTCCTTCGTGTGAATACAATGTTGCGTGTAACCGATTGTTACGGTCCCATTCCCTACAGCCAGGTGGCCAATGGTAAAACGGCTGTTGCCTACGATAGCCAGGAAGATGTGTATAAACATATGTTTGAAGATCTGGATTATGCAATACAGATGTTGGGTGAATTTGTAGATGAAGTGGGGGGACTGAAACCGTTGGAGGGTTATGATCCGGTCTATAATGGTGATTATAATAAATGGATGCGTTTTGCTAATTCACTTAAACTGCGTTTGGCTGTCCGCATCAGTAATGTATCCCCCGAACTTGCCCGTACGAAAGCCGAAGAAGCGGTAAAGAGCACCCGCGGACTGATAGATACGAACGATAATAACGCGTATGTCGGTGTAGGTGCCGAGCCCAATCCTCTTTGGCTGGTGGCCTCCAGTTGGGGAGAGATTCGTATCAATGCCACTATAGCCAGTTATATGAAAGGATATTCCGATCCTCGCAGTGCAGTCTATTTCACCACCTCCAAGTTGGGAGGCGATAGCCCGTATATGGGTATGCGGTCAGGGTTGGAAGGAGTGAAGCCGGCAACTTATTCGGGATATTCCATGCCCAATTACGAACAGAAAGACGACATGTTGATGTTTTGTGCGGCTGAAACCGCCTTTTTGCGTGCTGAAGGCGCCCTGCGTGGTTGGGATATGGGAGGTAGTGCCCGTGACTTCTACGAGCAAGGCGTTAAGCTATCATTCGACCAACGGAAAGTGAGCGGGGCAGACGAATATCTGGCCAATGCAGTGGCTGTGCCTGAACCTTTTATCGATCCGGTAAACCCGGCTAAATGCAATTATACACCGAAAACCAAGATTACGATTGCCTGGAACGAAGGTGCTTCGACGGAAGAGAAACTGGAGCGGATCATTACTCAGAAATGGATTGCTAACTTCCCTCTGGGCTTTGAGGGTTGGGCCGACTATCGGCGCACAGGTTATCCGGAAGTGTTTCCATCTGTCAGCAATTTGAGTAATGGAGTGATCGACACCAATCGGCAATTGCGGCGTTTACCTTTTCCTTTGTCCGAAAAACAGGGAAATTCAGCCAATGTTTCGGCTGCCGTTTCAATGTTGGGTGGTCCGGATACCGGAGCTACCGATCTTTGGTGGGCTAAAAAGAATTGATGTTTAAGCTAATAAAGAGAAAAGAAAATGAAAAAGAGATATTTAAATATAGTAGTTTTTGCATTGTTCGTCAGCATGCTTTGGGGTTGCAGTGACTGGACCAAACCTGAAGCGGAAGACTTTTTTGAAATGCCGGGAAATGATTATTACGAGAATCTGAGAGCATATAAACGTTCGGAGCATTCGGTTGCATTCGGTTGGTTTGGAGGCTGGACGGGTGTCGGGGCTTCGATGGTGGGCAGTCTGATGGGGCTTCCCGATAGTGTGGACTTCGTTTCGATTTGGGGTAACTGGAAAAATCTTGATGAGGCCCGGATGTTGGACAAAAAGAAGGTGAAAGAACAGAAGGGTACACGCGCCTTAATGTGTTTTATCGTGGCTAATGTAGGCGATCAGTTGACTCCGGAAGAGCATAAAGAGAATTATAAGGAGTACTGGGGCTGGAAGGATGGTGATCAGGAAGCTATCGACGGTGCCATCAGAAAATATGCGAATGCTATTTGTGACTCCATTGATAAGTATGGATACGATGGTTTCGACATCGATTATGAACCTAATTATGGTTCTCCCGGAAACTTGGCAAGTTATCCCGAGAATATGCTCACTTTCGTGAAAGCACTGGGAGAAAGAATCGGACCTAAATCGGGTACGGGACGGTTACTTGTGATTGATGGCGAGCCTCAAAGTATTCATCCGGAAACCGGGCCTTACTTTGACTATTTCATTGTGCAGGCATACTCTAACCTTGCGGGTAATTCCGACGCTAATCTTGACAGACGTCTGGCTGGTACGATTGCCAACTTTAAAGGAATACTTCCTCCGGAGAAAGTGGCTAATATGTACATCGTTACGGAGAATTTCGAATCTTATGCTCCGACAGGAGGAGGTGATTATGTAGATCGTTACGGAAACAAAATGAGAGCACTTGCCGGCATGGCACGCTGGACTCCGACTATTGACGGAAAACAGGTACGGAAGGGTGGAGTAGGCACCTATCACATGGAATATGACTATCCGGGCGACATCGAATATAAGTACCTGCGTGAAGCAATCAGAATAATGAATCCTGCTGTAAAATGACTTTAAAGAATTTGATTATGAAAAGAATAACAATAAAACAATATTTGCTTGCCTGTTTCGTTCTGCCGATGATCCTGGCAGGATGCAACGATGCCGATTACCAGGTTATCGACAATGCGATTTATTTGAATGAAGCATCCGAGAATGGTTCGGCAAAGGTTACCGTTGATCCTGAAAATGTAACAACAACTACTCTGACCGTACGTGTGGGACAGCCTGTAACCGAAAATGTGACTGCTGTCCTGACGGTAGATCCTTCTATTCTTAAAGAGTACAATGAAGCTAATGAAACTTCGTACGAAGTCCTTCCCGAGCAGTATTTTACTTATGACAAAGAGATAAAGATAGCGGCAGGCGATGTTAGCGCAATCCCCAGTGAGTTTAGAGTGAAACCTTATTCAAACGAAAACGGAGAATTGTATGCTATTCCGGTATCTCTCACAGAAATTCAGGGACCGGTGTCCACAATCGGGCTTTCGTCGAAGTTTATCATTTTGCTGGATAAGCCGCTGATACAGTCTGTACCGTTTATGAATACGACCAATGCCGTGAAGCCCGCCAAGGACGAATTGTGGGGAGTGACAACCAATGAATGGTCACTCGAGGCTTGGGTACAGATGGACGGATTCGATATTAATAATCAGGCTATATTTAATTCGGGCAGCAGCGACCACGAGGTTTATATCCGTTTCGGTGACGCTATGATCCCTTATAATTCATTACAGGTGAAGACACTTGGAAGTCAGGTCAATACGGTGACTTTGTTTGAGAAGAATAAGTGGTATCATCTGGCCTTCGTTTATAATTCTTCCGGGTTATTGTCGATTTATATCAACGGAGTGCTCGACGTGACTCTGCAGACAAAGGGTGGCCCGGTAAGATTCGACAAGATGAACATGGTTTCGAGCGGTAGTTACTTCCGCAACAATTGTCAGATGGCCCAGGTGCGTCTTTGGAAGAGCGCAATCAGCCAGACGCAAATTCAGTCCAACATGTATTTTGCCGTGAAGCCCGCCGATCCGAACCTGATAGGCTATTGGAAAATGGATGAAGGTAAAGGAAATGCCTTTGCCGACTGTACCGGACACGGATACGATTTGGTGGCAGGAGGAACTCTTGTCTGGAAAGAGCATGTTCGTTTTGATAAGCAATAACTATGTAAAAAGAAGATAAGATATGAATAGACATTTGAATTTTGTGACCTTAATCTGCCTGATAACAGGCTTTGTATCGTTGGCTTCGTGCAGCAACGATGATGATGAAATGGACAAATATCAAAAGATATATATCAGAACGGGAGTTGCACCGGGGGCCGAAATGGGTGCTGCGGTAGTGGTGGATTGTGTGAGCAATTCCTCTATTGCCGACCGTTCTGATTTTGAAATACAATTGTGTGCCGTACAGCCGGTTACGCGGGATGTCACTGCCGCTTTGGGAGTAGATACGCTGAAAGTGGATACTTACAATTCTGCCAATAAGACGAAATGTAAGTTGTTGCCCCAAGATAATTATACCATTGAAACAAGTGAAGTTGTCTTAAAAACGGGACAGACAGTGGCCGATTCATCTTTTCAGGTCGTTTTGAAGAATATAGAAAAGTTGACTAATCCTGACGGATATGTGCTTCCCGTGACGCTTAAAGGAGTTACGGGCATGGACGAACAGGCTGTCAGTACATCTATGAAGACGGTTTATATCCGGATTTATACCAGTGTGCTTTATACCAGTTATACGAAACCCGGGAATTGGTCCGCTGTAGATCGAAGTGCGTGGAGTGTAAGTTGCAGTAATGTTTATGCCGATGATGATGCCAAATATGGTGCACATCTGGCTATTGACGGTGAGATAAATACTACTTGGTTTACATGGGGAGTGGCTAATGCCGGAGAGTGTTGGTGGAATACGGTACTGGACCGGCCTGTTACCTTAACCGGATTTTCGGTCACTAAACAGAGTGCCTACGGATCGGGTTATAACCTGAGAAGTGCTGAGATTAAGGTTCGGAAAGAGGGTGAAACCGAGTGGGTTACTTACCCGAGAGTCTTGACTTTCAGAAATTTTAAAGGGGCTGATCCGCAATATGCGGCCATCGAACCACCTATTCCGAATGTAAAGGAATTCAGAATAAACTGTCTGACTCCGGATAATTATACCGGGTTTGCTGAGATAAATTTATATGTGAAGCAATAGAGGTGTTTAGATTGTAGATAAGGGGGCGAGAGGCATCGGGGATGAAAGTCTTCGGTGCTTCTTTGCGTGTGTCGTATTGATAAAGTTTAATAAAAAAAGGGTGATAGAGGTTAGTAGTTTTCCCGGGTGAGTTGTATTATTAAATAATGAAAGCAACTTCTTGTCGTAATCTTGGGTTATGTTTTTAATATCCCCTATCTTTGCTTACTGGAATTGTTAACCGATGGAATTATTATAAAAAACTAACTGATGAATAAAAAGCCGATAAGCCCTGTATGTTGGGTGCCTACTGTTTACTTTGCTATGGGATTGCCGTTTGTGGCCCTTTCGATGGTTTCTGTCCTTATGTTTTCCGATATGGAAGTGTCGAATGCACAAATTGCTTTCTGGACTTCTCTCATTATGCTTCCCTGGACATTGAAGCCTTTATGGAGTCCGTTTCTGGAAATGTTTAAAACGAAAAAATACTTTGTTGTCGCTACGGAAATCATTACCGGACTGGCATTTGCATTGGTAGCACTTTCGCTGCCGCTGCCCGACTTTTTTCGTTATGCCATCGCTCTGATGGGGATCATTGCTCTCAGTGGTGCGACTCATGACATTGCGGGTGACGGAGTATACCTGACTGAACTGACTGCTACCCAGCAAGCCAAGTATATCGGTTGGCAGGGAGCTTTTTATAATCTGGCCAAGATACTTGCCAACGGAGGCTTGGTTTGGCTGGCAGGTATGCTGAAGGATGAATTTGGAGTGGTACATGCCTGGATGATTGTCATGTTGATGTGTGCGGGTATTATGATTCTGATCGGTCTTTACCACATCCGGATTTTGCCTTCGGGAGGAGGCGCTTCCGGTGAAGTGAATACGATGAGTGACGCATTGAATATGCTTTGGGAAGTCATCCGCTCTTTTTTCCAAAAAAAACATATTGCTTTCTATATTGTCTTTATCATTTTGTACCGGTTTGCCGAAGGATATGCCATCAAGATTGTACCGTTGTTCCTGAAAGCGTCGGTTGCGGATGGTGGATTGGGACTCAGCACTCAGGATATCGGACTGGTATATGGTACGTTCGGAGCGGGAGCTTTTATTCTCGGTTCGCTTTTGGCCGGTTATTACATTTCGGCTTTCGGACTTCGGAAGACTTTGTTTTCTTTATGTTGCGCTTTTAATATTCCGTTCTTGGTATATTTCCTGTTAGCCCTTTACCAGCCTTCCGATCTATGGATTATTGGTATGGCCATTGTGTCTGAATACTTGGGTTACGGGTTTGGTTTTGTCGGATTGATGCTCTTTATGATGCAGCAAGTGGCTCCCGGCAAACATCAGATGGCACATTATGCTTTTGCTACCGGTATTATGAATCTGGGGGTGATGCTTCCCGGAATGATGAGCGGATACCTGAGCGATTGGCTGGGTTATCGCGATTTCTTTATCTGGGTACTTATCGCTACCATACCGGCTTTTATCGTGACTTGGCTGGTACCTTTCACATATCCGGACGGAAAGAAGAAATAAAAAGAGATTTTCAATATAAACAAGATATATACATAATATTAATTTAATCGAATCATGGAAGAAATTAAAATTGCAGGTGCTGCTTTGCCGGCTATGCCTTGGGAAGAACGTCCGGCAGGATGTAAAGATGTAGTGTGGCGTTGTTCGGCCAATCCGATTATTCCGCGCGACTTGCTCCCTACTTCAAACAGTATATTCAACAGTGCCGTAGTTCCGTTTAAGGATGGCTATGCAGGGGTGTTCCGTTGTGATGATACTAATCGTCGCATGCGTTTGCATGTGGGATTCAGCAAGGATGCTGTTCATTGGGATATCAACGAAGAACCGTTAAAGTTTCAATGTGATGACGCTGAGGTTGGAACCTGGGTCTATGGATATGACCCACGGGTTTGCTTTATCGAAGACCGCTACTATGTGACCTGGTGTAATGGCTATCATGGTCCTACTATCGGTGTGGCCTACACCTATGATTTTGTTACTTTTCACCAGTTGGAGAATGCCTTTATTCCCTTCAATCGGAATGGAGTCTTGTTCCCTCGTAAGATAAACGGTCGTTTTGCGATGTTGAGCCGCCCGAGTGATAATGGGCATACTCCTTTTGGAGATATTTTCTATAGCGAGTCTCCCGATATGGAGTTCTGGGGACGTCATCGTCATGTTATGTCGCCGGCTCCGTTCGAAGACAGTGCCTGGCAGTGTACCAAGATCGGTGCAGGGCCTATCCCGATTGAAACCTCGGAAGGCTGGTTACTGATCTATCATGGTGTATTGGCTTCCTGCAACGGTTTTGTGTATAGTTTTGGTTCGGCACTGCTTGACATCGATCAGCCCTGGAAAGTAAAATTCCGTTCGGGGCCTTATCTGATTTCACCTCAGAAGGATTACGAATGTATGGGTGATGTGCCTAATGTCTGTTTCCCATGCGCAGCGCTTCATGATTCGGAGACCGGACGGATTGCCATCTATTATGGGTGTGCGGATACAGTGACCGGGCTCGCATTCGGATACATTCCGGAAATTATTGAATTTACCAAACGTACAAGTATCATCTGAATCGAATAAAACAGAAAGGGTGTAGCTATCCCGCCGGGATGGCTACACCCTTTTGCTTGTATGGCTACACCTTTTCGGTCAGATGGCTACACCCTTTCGGCTGTTATCCGTTGTATGCAGTCAGCATCCAAACCATCTTTTCCTGTTCTTTCAGGTAGTCGCTCATCATGGCCACTGTTACTTCGTCGTTGTGTGAAGAGGCGAGAGACAGGATTTTACGTTCTTCCGCAATCAGATGCCCGTAAGTTTCGAGAATATGATTCAGAGCGTCGTCGGCCTTATTCACTCCGTCCACTTCCTTGATCTGCGCCATCTTCAGATAGTCACTGTATTTATTGGCGGGAGTTCCTCCCAGCATCAGTATACGTTCGGCTATTTCGTCCACCTTTTCGGCGGCTCCATTATATAAATCTTCAAACTTGCTGTGCAGTACGAAGAAACCGTGTCCTTTGATGTTCCAGTGAAATCCTCTCAGGTTTGCATAATGAATCTGAAAATCGGCAAGCAGTTGCTGTAATGACAGTACGATGGTGTTAGCTCCTTTTTCTTCCAAATGTGTATAATTTAAAGTCTTCATAATGATATTGTTTTTTTTGAGTTAATACTATATTTCTTCTTTTTATCTGGAACAAAGATACGGCACAAAATGATTCGTGTCAAACTGAAAATTTCTATCTTTGCATTGATAGATTCTATATCTTTAATAAATCAGAGAACGATGACTATACAACAATTGGAATATATTCTGGCTGTGGACCAGTTCCGGCATTTTGCTAAAGCTGCCGAGTATTGCCGGGTGACGCAACCTACTTTGAGTGCAATGATCCAAAAGCTGGAAGACGAATTGGGGGTGAAACTGTTCGACCGTAGCATGACACCGGTTTGCCCTACTGCCATTGGTAAGAAAGTGCTGGAACAGGCCCGTAAGATTCTTTCGGAAGTTATCTGTGTCAAGGAGATCATCAGCGAAGAACAGCACTCCCTGTCGGGTACATTCCGATTGGCAGTGTTACCGACGATTGCACCTTATCTTCTGCCCCGTTTCTTTCCGCAACTGATGGAGAAATACCCGGATCTTGATATACGGGTGATGGAGATGAAGACGCCCGACATTCGCAAGGCTCTGCTGACCGGTGAAGCGGATGCTGCTATCATTGCCAGCATGCTGGATGATGCCGCATTAACGGAAGAGACCTTATTTTACGAGCAATTCCTGGGCTATGTCTCAAAGAAGGAACCGTTGTTCAAGCACGATGTGATTCGTACGTCCGATGTGACAGGGGAACGGCTTTGGCTTCTTGACGAAGGGCATTGCTTCCGCGATCAGTTGGTTCGTTTTTGTCAGATGGAAGCGGTTAAGATCAGCCAAATGGCGTATCGGCTGGGTAGTATGGAAACCTTTATGCATATGGTGGAGAGTGGTAAGGGGATTACGTTTATTCCCGAACTGGCAGTGATGCAATTGAGCGAAGAGCAGAAAGAACTGGTCCGTCCGTTTGCTATCCCGCGGCCTACCCGTCAGATTGTCCTGGTGACCCGGAAAGACTTCATCCGCACCAGTCTGCTGCAGGTTTTGAAAGAGGAGATTCAGGCGGCGGTTCCCAAGGAGATGCTTACCCTGCAGGCCGTTCAGTGTCTGGTATAATATAAAAACGACGGCGATATTTTCACAAACATCGCCGCCTTATTTCTTTTATGTATCAGAATTATTACTCGTTTTGCCTGATTGTGTAGGTGTTTCTTGTTGTTTTATTGAGAATGAAATGATTTTATTTTTAAGTTTTTGTCTTCGTTGATATCTATTGTGACATACTGTATATTGTCATAAATGGTGTTCACACGGAGTTTTATTCCTTTGGCTGTCGCCAATTGCTCGGCTATACTATCCAGCTTGAAAGAAACAAGGCTCGAACCCAATTGATTGGGGGAGTCATTAAAGGCATTATGCCGGAACTCCAGATAGATATATCCGTCATCTTTTATGGGACCTGTTATTTCGTTTTGTACCAAGTTCAGCATGTGTTTTTTATTTTCATTCATGCTGCCCAGATATTGATATTCGATGGTCAGATAATCTTTCGTAAGTGCATGCGCTGTGACGTTGATACGGTCGTCTCCAATGCTGTCTGCTGTAGCTTCCGTCAGTGTAATGATCTCTTTCGTCAATATATCTTCTATCGTGAATATTTTACCGTTCTCATATCCGGGTTTCTCTTCTCCCATCTGCAGATAGCCAACGAAGACTCTTTGACCTTCTGCAACAGTGTATTTCCTGTTGCGTATATCGGCCGTATCTGCCGGAAGTACATTGTCTCCATTGTCCAATGCAATGAAAAAGTCCCTTGGAGTGTCCGCATTGGGAATCTTCATTGTGCCGATGGCCAATATTCCACCCGGAGGACAAGTGACCCACTCGTCGTTGTTGGCATCGTCCAGACATGACTGTAAAATGGGTAATAACATCAGGATGACGGCAAAAGTTATTAAATTAAATTTCTTCATAAGTTTCTTGTTGGTTTTATCCTATTTATCCATTGAGATTTATTCTTTATTGTATTGAGAAAATGCAGGAAGTGATGATATATTGCATCCTAAAATGTTAAAGAAACAAAAGTGATAAAAGAGTTGTTCTCTCTGTGCAGTATTTCTATCTTTGCTGCATTTATAAGGTAAACACGTGTTTAGGAGAATGAATGAATTAGAGCTGTCGGAACGTTGCAGGCAGGGAGATAATCGTGCCCGCAAAGAACTTTATGAGCAGTACGCAGGGCGCATGCTTGGTGTCTGTCTTCGTTATGCCGGAGACAGGGACATGGCACAAGACTTGGTACACGACGGTTTCCTGAAGATTTTCGACTCCTTCGACAAGTTTACCTGGCGGGGTGAAGGCTCTCTGAGAGCATGGATGGAGCGTGTAATGGTGAATACGGCTTTACAGTTCTTAAGAAAGAACGACGTGATGAACCAGACCACGGCACTGGATGAAGTTCCCGAAACGTATGAAGAACCGGATGCTTCGGCTGTTGAAGCAATACCACAGAAAGTGCTGATGCAATTTATTAATGAACTCCCCGCCGGATATCGTACCGTATTCAATTTATACACCTTTGAAGATAAGTCGCACAAGGAAATCGCACAGATGTTGGGGATTAATGAAAAATCTTCTGCCTCACAGCTTTTTCGCGCAAAAAGTGTATTGGCAAAGAAAGTGAAAGAATGGTTGGTGACCAATGGTTGACATGTATTTACAGATACTGAGGTGAACCTTGGATTTCAAAAATGAAATAGAATGATGAAAGAAGACGAAAAATGGATTAAAGCATTCAAGGATAAGCTCGAAGATTATTCGGAGCCGATGCCTGCTTCCGGTTGGGAACGACTGGAAAGGGAACTGATGCCTGTAACCGAAAAACGAATATATCCGTATCGCCGGTGGGCGGTTGCTGCGGCAGCTGTGGTATTGGTGGTAACGACTGCTGTCAGTTTGTATTTTCTGAATAGTCCGGTAGCTGATGAAATCCGTTATGCAACGGCTCCTTCACTGGCTGTCAACCCGGATGTATTGCCGGAACCTGCCTTGCCGGATGTACAGGTAGCTGTATCCGAACCCGTTAAGCCGGTAGGAACGACGAGTATCAACCCTGTTTCGGGCTATTTGGCAAAAAATACTGATCCGGTGATTGTTCCGGAGGTATCCTCCCTGGCAGAGAAGCGACCGGAGGCAGTGACGGAGGAAAAGAGAGCTGAGCCGCAACAGGAAGCAACTGCTGCAATCGAGAAAAAAGAAAGTGCGACGGCGCAGCCTCCAAAGAGGAAAGAAGCGCGGCGACCGTCCGGTAAAGACAAGTATCAGTTGCCTATCGGAGACTCTTCTGCTAAACGTGGTGGTAAATGGTCGATGGGAGTGGGTATCGGTAATGGAGGTGGACTTCCGACAAATGGTTCCGAAATTTTTGCGCCCCGTCCGATGACTAACAGGGTCGACTTGATGACGATCATGAATGGAGCTGTGAGTATTCCTGCCGATCAGGAAGTTATATTTGAAGAAGGAGTCCCTTACCTGAAGTCCAATACAACTGCCGTGGTGGATTATGAACATCATCAGCCGGTTAGCTTCGGACTGTCTGTACGTAAGTCTCTTCCCAAAGGTTTCTCTGTAGAGACGGGATTGACTTATACGTTGTTGTCTTCTGACATCAAACGGCAGGGGGATGCCAAGATGCAGAGTCAGAAATTGCATTATATAGGTATTCCTGTACGTGGAAACTGGAATTTTCTGGAAAAGAAATATTTTACACTCTATGTATCTGCCGGAGGAATGGTTGAAAAGTGTGTTTATGGAAAGTTGGCGGATGATAAGGTGAATGTGAAGCCTTTGCAATTTTCTGTAGCCGGTGCTGTGGGAGCGCAGTTCAATGCGACAGATCATGTCGGCCTATATGTGGAACCGGGAGTTTCGTATTTCTTTGATGATGGCTCCAAAGTACAAACCATCCGAAAAGAAAGGCCTTGTAACTTTAACTTGCAGGCAGGATTGCGATTCACTTATTAAAGTAGGGTGGCAAAAAATATGCCGGTTACATTATCTCCCTGTTCTTGCCTTGTATTGTAATGAATTGAGGCAAGAACAGGGAGATTTTTATGTCGTGACTTACAAAATTATAAATAAGCGCAATCGTCATAATTCACCGCAGAATGAACTTAATCTGTTGATTGCCAATGAATCTTTATCTGTGTAAATTCGTGTAATCTGTGGCGAATACGAATTTCGACACTTATATAAGTCAATTCACTTGTACGGTCCGGAAGTATTGCCTGAATAGTTTCTCAGCCTTTTCTATCTGCTCCGGAGTATTCTCTTTCACTCCTTTCAGCATATATTCTTTGTTCATTGCTTCATATTTGTGAACACCCAAGGTGTGGTAAGGCAATATTTCTACACGCTGAATCATCTGGTACGTTCCAAGATGCTCTCCCAGCTGCCGGATATCGTCTTCGAAGTCACTGTAGCCGGGCACTAATACGTATCGCAACCAGAATGGTTTATGATTGGTTTCAAGCCAGGCTGCGGTTTTCAGGGTCTGCTCGTTGCTTCTTCCGGTTAAAGACTGATGATGTTCCGGATTAAATTCTTTGATATCTAATAAAACCAGATCAGTCAATTCCAATAGTTCCTCTACATCATTGTTCCATAGCCCGCCATTGGTATCAAGGCAAATATGGATTCCTTTTTCCTTTAGTCTTTTAAAAAGTGGGATAAGCGATTTAGCTTGAAAAGTAGGCTCTCCGCCGGAAAAGGTGATACCTCCCTTTTTACCGAAGAAAGCTTTCTGACTGACGGCCATGCGAACTATTTCCTCAGGGTCGGTTGCTGTCCCTCCTTTGGCTTCAATTGTGTCCGGATTGGCACAATAGAGGCAACGGAAGTTACACCCTTGAAGGAAAACGACGAGCCGGAGACCCGGCCCGTCGAATGTTCCCATTGACTCGTATGAGTGTACGTTTATCATTCAATTACATTCTTTCGTGAAAACTGCGGCTGATTACTTCCAACTGATGTTCGCGGCTCAATTTCACGAAATTAACGGCATATCCTGAGACACGGATAGTCAGTTGCGGATACTTTTCGGGATGTTCCATCGCATCCTGCAACATTTCCCGGTTCAGCACGTTTACGTTCAGGTGGTGTGCGCCTTTTGTAAAGTATCCGTCCATCATGGTCACCAGATTGTCGATACGGTCCTCTTGTGTTGCTCCCAATGATTTGGGGACGATCGAGAATGTATTGCTGATACCATCCTGTGAGTCGCGATAACGCAACTTGGCTACAGAACTCAGTGAGGCGATTGCACCATTTTTATCACGTCCGTGCATGGGGTTGGCACCGGGAGCAAAGGCAATGCCTTTGGCGCGTCCGTCAGGAGTGGCACCGGTCTTCTTGCCATACATTACGTTCGAAGTGATAGTCAGCAGCGAGAGGGTAGGACGGGCATTCTTATATACGGGGAGTTTCTTTAATTCTTCGCTAAAGAAATATACCAGGTCCACACCCAGGTGGTCTACACGGTCATCGTCATTACCGAAACAAGGGAAAGCACCTTCGATATCGAATCCCTCCGTCAGTCCGATGTCGTTGCGACGGGCTTTCACATGTGCATATTTGATGGCGGACAGTGAATCGATGGCGATTGAAAGTCCGGCTACACCATAAGCGAGGTTAATGCGGGGATCAGTATCCACGAAAGCCATCTGCGCCTTTTCGTAGTAATACTTATCGTGCATGTAATGTATGATATTCATTGCTTCGTTGTATACACGTGCAATTTGTATCAATACTTTCTTATAGTTGGCCATTACTTCTTCGAACTTCAGTGTTTCACCGGTCAATACAGGGATGTCTTTTACCATAACTGTACCTGTATTTTCGCAACGTCCTCCGTTGATAGCCAGTAGCAGGGCTTTGGCAAGGTTGGCACGTGCGCCGAAGAACTGAATCTGCTTTCCGATTTCCTGATATGAAACACAACAAGCGATTCCGTAGTCATCCGATTGACGGACTTCACGCATCAGGTCGTCGTTTTCGTATTGTACGGAAGAAGTGTCGATAGATACTTGTGCACAGAATGCTTTGAAACCTTCGGGTAATTCAGGGCTCCATAGTACAGTCATGTTAGGTTCCGGTGACGGGCCTAAGTTATAAAGTGTCTGCAAGAAGCGGAAAGAAGTTTTAGTAACTTTGGTACGTCCGTCATTGAAACGTCCACCGATAGATTCGGTCACCCATGTGGGATCACCCGCAAAAATATCGTTGTACGACTGCATACGCAAGTGGCGTACCATACGGAGTTTGATAACGAATTGGTCGATCAGTTCCTGAGCGAATGTTTCGGTTATCGTACCCTGGCTTAATTCATATTCAAGATAGATGTCGAGGAATGAAGATACATTACCCAGTGACATGGCAGCACCATCCTGCTCTTTTACGGCAGCCAGATAAGCCATATACACCCATTGTACAGCTTCCTGTGCGGTATATGCCGGTCGGCTCAGATCCAAACCATAATATTCGCCCAATACTTTAATCTCTTTCAGGGCCTTGATTTGCTCGGCTACTTCTTCACGAAGACGAATGCGGGCTTCAGTCATAGGACCTGTCAGATTATGCAGATCTTCTTTTTTAGCTTCTATCAGACGGTCAAGACCATAGAGAGCCAGGCGGCGATAATCACCGATGATACGTCCGCGTGCATAGTTGTCGGGAAGTCCGGTAAGGAATCCCAATGAACGGAACGAACGAATTTCTTCGGTATACACATCGAATACCCCATCATTGTGAGTCTTGCGATAGTGAGTGAAGATATCCTTAACTCTGTCATCTACTTCCACTCCGTTTTCACGGCAAGCTTTCATAACCACATTGATTCCGCCAAACGGTTTGATGGCACGTTTTAACACCTGATCGGTCTGTAGTCCGACGATCAGTTCGTTCTCTTTATCGATGTAGCCGGCAGGGTGAGAGGTTATAGTAGATACAGTTGTGTAGTCGAGTGCACGAATACCATTATTGTTTCTCTCTTCTTCGAGAGCTTTGAGACAGTGATTCCAGACAGCTTTGGTGCGTTCGGTAGGTCCTTGCAGGAAAGAAGCATCCCCTTCATAAGGAGTGATGTTGTTACTAACGAAATCCCTTACATTGATTTCTTTACTCCAAAGTCCATCTTTAAAGGTCTTATTCAGTTCCATAAAATTAATCAGTTAGTGGTTAGTTATCCTTTAGAGCGCGCAAATTTACAACCTTTTTTCGGTTTAGGTATATAAAAGGGTCCTATTTTATGTTGAATAGCATAAAAATACCTATTTATGGGGAGAAGCCAGAGGGCGGTTATTACTTCCAAATATACTTTTCTAATATTTTTTTGCGGAATAATTTGCAAGTTAAAAAATGATTCGTACCTTTGCAGCGCTTTAAGAGAAAAGCACTACTTCACCGTAGTTCTGGAGAGGTGGCAGAGTGGTCGATTGCGGCGGTCTTGAAAACCGTTGTACTGCGAGGTACCCGGGGTTCGAATCCCTGTCTCTCCGCTGAACGTGCTGGACAGAAATGGTCAGCAAACGGACAAAAAGCTACAAATCAATGATTTGTGGCTTTTTTTATTGCCCGAAAGTCCTGCTTCCAAGACTTCAAAAGTACGGTAAAAGACAAAGTTTCGTTACTAAATCGTTACCTATTCCCCGCCGGACAAAAACGGTAACGATTTGTCCATAAATGACCTGATAATGACTTGATTAGTCCATAGTCTGCATAACTCGAAAACGAGAGGTAAAAATTAATTTTGCAACTAAAAAAAGTGAGTTATGAAATCGACATTCAAGGTTCTTTTTTATTTGAAGAAAGGTTCTGAAAAGAAAAACGGCGAGGTTATGATTATGGCACGCATCACCATAGACGGCAAACTTTGCCAGTTCAGTACGAAACAGAGCATCCAGCCCGACAACTGGAGCATTACTGCGGGCAAAGCCAAAGGCAGGGATGCCGGGAGGATAAACGCCCTTTTGGACGACATACGTTCTTCCCTGAATACCATTTACCACGAAATGCAGCGGCGTGACAATTACGTGACCGCCGAGAAAGTGAAAAACGAGTTCTTGGGACACAGCGAGAGCCACGAAACAATCCTTTCATTGTTCCAAAAGCACAATGACGATGTGAAGCAGCTTGTAGGCATATCCAAGACGATAGCGACCTACCGCAAGTATGAAGTGACCCGCCGCCACCTCGCTGAATTTATCCAAAGCAAGTACAACGTATCGGACATATCCATAAAGGAGATAAGCCCGATGTTCA
>ERZ773277.55-NODE-55-length-142479-cov-23.265012_pt1 | contig 142479 bp, 107 predicted proteins | sample MGYA00511957_ERZ773277 | MGnify/ENA primary metagenome ERZ773277 (study PRJEB29015, sample SAMEA2737800) | human gut metagenome | biome: human gut; feature: human-associated habitat; material: faeces | place: China | collected 2012 ... | reverse complement strand
CGTTTACGGCGTGGACTACCAGGGTATCTAATCCTGTTTGCTCCCCACGCTTTCGAGCCTCAGCGTCAGTAATCGTCCAGTAAGCCGCCTTCGCCACCGGTGTTCCTCCTAATATCTACGCATTTCACCGCTACACTAGGAATTCCGCTTACCCCTCCGACACTCTAGTACGACAGTTTCCAATGCAGTACCGGGGTTGAGCCCCGGGCTTTCACATCAGACTTGCCGCACCGCCTGCGCTCCCTTTACACCCAGTAAATCCGGATAACGCTTGCCCCATACGTATTACCGCGGCTGCTGGCACGTATTTAGCCGGGGCTTCTTAGTCAAGTACCGTCATTTTCTTCCTTGCTGATAGAAGTTTACATACCGAAATACTTCTTCCTTCACGCGGCGTCGCTGCATCAGGGTTTCCCCCATTGTGCAATATTCCCTACTGCTGCCTCCCGTAGGAGTTTGGGCCGTGTCTCAGTCCCAATGTGGCCGATCACTCTCTCAAGTCGGCTACTGATCGTCGCCTTGGTGGGCCGTTACCTCACCAACTAGCTAATCAGACGCGGGTCCATCTTGTACCACCGGAGTTTTTCACACCGTACCATGCGGTACTGTGCGCTTATGCGGTATTAGCAGTCGTTTCCAACTGTTATCCCCCTGTACAAGGCAGGTTACCCACGCGTTACTCACCCGTCCGCCACTCAGTCACAATGGTCTTCCTCCCGAAGGATTCTGTCCAAGGTGCTTCGTTCGACTTGCATGTATTAAGCACGCCGCCAGCGTTCATCCTGAGCCAGGATCAAACTCTCGTTAAAAGTGTTTGTTCTGTCAGAATGACGTTAGCCATTCATCCATTACTGTTGTTTTGGAAATCGTTAGCTTCGATTACTCGAATTAACAATGTTCGCTCTGAAAATTTTATTTTGAATTTTCAGGGATGGTTGCTGTTCAATTATCAATGTTCCTGTTGCTGTCTCTTTGCGACAGCTTGTTTATTATATCTCACTTGCAGTCGCTTGTCAACAACTTTTTTATTTTTCTTTTTCAAGAATTTCTGTCGTTTTTCGACAGCCAGAATAATTTATCATAATTTTCTTTGTCTGTCAACAACTTTCTAAAATTCTTTTTTGTTTGTTATTGTCGTTTCAACGACAACTCGTATAATCTATCATAACTTTAAGGGGTTGTCAACAACTCTTTTTGATTTTTTTTGATTTTTTTAACAAAGGTATTATGGCTTTTTTTGCCTGATATATTCTCATTATTTCCTTATTAAGATTTTTTCACAGCATTCTCTTTTTTCTATAATATTATTCCATAAATTAAGATTACCCCACTTTTCGTAGAGTAATCTTATTAACACTTTTTAAAGCCAATCGCTTTATACTTTGTATTACTTCATTCTTATCCTAACAAGTATTTCTCTATTGCTTCCGCACATCCACTATGATCACAATCATTTTCCAAAACAACATCTGCTATTTCTTTTACTTTGTCAATTGCGTTTGCCATTGCAACGCCAAGACCTGCGGTCGCTATTGCATCCATATCATTTTCTGCATCACCTACATCTATTGCTTTATTAATTCCAAATCCCAAATGGTTACAAAGCCATGTTAAGCCCGTTCCCTTAGTAACATTGGCAGGCGATACTTCAAGAGAGTTTCCTTCTGCATAATTAAATACCAAATCATATTTTGATAATATTTTCTTTGTTGCTTCCCTTGCCTCAGGTGTAGAATGGTAAATGTTGATTTTACTTGCAGACTGTCCTTTTTGTTTGCAATATTCAAAAACATTATCTACTTTTGTTGCTACACTATTTAACAACTCCTTATAAACATTCAAATGGAAATGTTCAAGATTATCCAAGTCTGTTTTTTTCGCTATTGCCTCTGTTGTCTGTAGAATTACCACAACATCACTTGTTTCTGCTATTTCTGATACTTTGTCTATAACTTCATTTGGAATAGGAGCACAATATATTATTTCTTCTTTTTCAAGGTCATATACCATTGCCCCACTTATACATACTAAATATTTTAGTCCTTTAATAATATCCGTATATTCCCTTAATTCTGCCACTGATCTTCCTGTGGATAAAACAACTTCCTTGCCCTGACTAAATGCTTTCTCAATTGCAGCCATATTTTCCGGTGTAATCTTTTTCTTTGAGTTAAGCAATGTTCCATCCATATCCAATCCAATTAATTTATATTCGCTCATTTTCCAATCCTCTCTATGTTATTTTTCTTTTGTAATAATAATTATAGGGTGTACTAAAACTTTGTTATTTTAACACCCTAATCTTTATAGTGCACAACAACTATGTGCCACGCAATTCTACGTGGCACATAATGTTTTATTTATTAACTTTGCTATTAATGTCTGCTGTAAGTTTATTAATAATGTTTTGAACTTCTGTTACCGCCTGGTCAACCGGAGTCTTCTGCTTGTCAATTGACTTGTCACGTGTTGAAATTTCAACTACATTTTCTGCAAGATTTCTTGGACTTACCACAACTCTTACAGGTACACCTAAAAGGTCAGCATCCGCAAACATCGCTCCAGGTCTTGCTTTTCTGTCATCATAAATAACTTCAATTCCCATATTCTGAAGAGTTTCATAGATTTCATCTGCCTTTTCCTTACATTCAGCATCATCTGAACGTAAGCAACACAAATGAACCTGCCAAGGTGCAATTGTAATTGGCCAAATTGGGCCATAATCATCATGTCTTACTTCGCAAATTGAAGCCGCCATACGACCTACACCTATACCGTAACATCCCATAATAGGATACTGTTCCTTACCATTTTCGTCTGTGTATGTAAAGTTCATTGCCTTTGAATATTTTGTACCAAGTTGGAAGATATTACCAACTTCAATACCTCTTGAAATATTAATAACAGGCTTGCCACAGTTTGGACAAATACCTCCTTCTGTGATTTTTGCAAGGTCAACGTATTTAGCATCCGGGCAATCTCTTTCCACATTAAATCCTGTGTAGTGAGTATCAACCTTATTAGCTCCTGTTACAAGATAATCAATTCCTTCAAGAGAATTGTCAAAGTATACTGTAACCTTATCTGAAATTCCAACAGGTCCGATAAAGCCTGCTGTTAAAATACTGTCATCTTCAATTACAGCAGGATGAATGTCTTCACCTACTGCATTAGTTAATTTTGTTTCATTAATATCAAGGTCACCACGGATAAATGCAACAATATAGCTGTCATCAGCATTTTTCTGGTATACAACAGCTTTAGCCGTATTTTCTGCAGGTATCTTTAAGAAATCGCAAAGTTCTTCAATTGTACCTGTACCAGGTGTTGAAACTTCTTTTAATTCTTCTTTTGGAATCTTGTTTTCATTCTTAATAATGCTTGGTGCAGCTTCTACATTAGCACTGTATCCACATTCAGGACAGATTGCAATTGAATCCTCTCCTACAGGTGTTAAAAGCATATATTCGTGAGAAATGCTACCACCCATCATACCTGAGTCTGATTTTACGATTGCAACTTCTGGAATACCGCATCTTGCAAAAATTCTGCTGTATGCATCATAAACTTTCTGATAATACTGTTCCAAATCTTCCTGTGATGTATGGAATGAATAAGCATCCTTCATTGTAAATTCACGTACTCTGATAAGTCCTGCTCTTGGTCTTGCTTCGTCACGGAATTTAGTCTGAATCTGATAAATCATAAATGGATATTTAGCATAGCTGTTAGCATATTCCCTAACAAGCTGTACAGATGCTTCTTCGTGAGTCATACCAAGAACCATCTTGCTTCCTGTTCTGTCTGTAAATCTTAAAAGTTCTGAACCAACGCTTTCATATCTGCCTGATTCTTCCCAAAGACTTCCAGGTAATGCTACAGGGAATAAAACTTCCTGTCCATCAAGTTTATCCATTTCATCACGGATTATATTTTCTATTTTTTGAGAAATACGTTTCATCGGCGGGAACTGTGAGTAAATACCATTAGCTACGTTCTTGATATATCCTCCTCTTACCATTAATGCATGGCTGTCAATAAGACAGTTAGCCGGTTTTTCCTTAAATCTGTCCCCAACAAGTTTTGATAATTTCATGTTCTTTCTCCTATTATTTATTTTTTAGTGTAGCTCTTGTCAACATCTATGTTGTTAACACCTACTATCCGAATTATTTTAATACATATTAAAATAAAAATCAACGCATAAGCCTTAATATGCGTTGATTTTTGTATGATTACAATGTGAAAAGTGCTAAGTACATAGCAATCCGTATAATCATTCTGATGCTACTTAATAACTATCTTCTTAATTGCTGATGTTCCTTTGTTCTTTCTATTATAAGCTACAACCTTGTACTGATATGTCTTGCCTTTTTTAAGCTTGCTGTCTTTGTACTTAACAGTTGTATTCTTCTTTATATTCTTAACTTTTTTCCACTTTGTATACTTTTTGCCTTTTGCTTCCCTTCTATATACATAGTAACCCTTTGCAGCCTTTAATTTCTTCCATGTAACAATAGCTTTTTTCTTCTTTACTGTTACTTTGATTTTAGGCTGTGGGAAAGTTATCTTTCCACTTTTTGTAACAGATGTTCCTGTTGCGTTTTTAAGTGTTGCTTTTATTTTATATTTACCAACTGTTTTGGCATTTATTTTTCCCGTTGCACTTATTGTGGCTTTCTTTGTATTGTAAGACTTAAAAGTAAAGTTACTGTTGTCTAACAATACATTTTGTGATGCCCATTCAGGGTTTTGTACATAAAGTTTAACTGTTTTTTTGTTTCCTACTTTAAGGTTATAGCTACTACTGTCTAATGTAAGTTTTGTCTTGCTTAAGAAGTCTCCGTCTACTGTTACTGTAACCACTACGTTCTTATCTGCTGGGTGACTTATTGTTGCCGGTGTGTCTGTTCCAAAACACTGTACCCAGAACACTGTTCCACCCTGAGTAAAGCAACCAATTCCTATTGTTTTAAAATAGCTTGTAAGAATATTTGCTCTATGACCTGCACTGTTCATCCATGATGTCATTACTGCAGCTGCACTTGACTGACCACCTGCAATATTTTCCGCTTCCATTTTGTCTGTTGCGCTAAAGCATGACGATCCGTCAGGTCTTGTATGTGAAAAATACAGTGCCACTTCTGCTGCTCGCTGCATTGCCGCGTCAAGAAGGTCTTTATCCATTTTCAACTCTGATAAGCCTTTGCTCTTTCTTTCTTTGTTAACTATTTTCAAAACCTTATAGGCTTCACTGTACTTGTCTGTACCTTTATATTTTATTTTTGTAAAAATACCATAATCTCCATTGTTCCCCTTTGAAAGCCATGTTGGATATTTAGTTATTGATGAGCCTTCAAAAGCTCCACTTTCAATTAATGTAATTGATTTTGGATAGCTTATTGTTGACAATGCTTTGCAGTTCTTAAATGCATAAACCTGTATTGTTTTTAGTGCTGTAGGTAATGTAACACTTGAAAGCTTAACACAATCCATAAAAACTCTAGGTTCTAATGTTTCAATGGCAGAATTATCCATAACCACCCTTGTCAAATTAGAACATCCACTACATAAAAGATATGGCACTGTTTTTACTTTTGCATAAAACTTCAAAGTTTTAAGGGCTGTACAATTCTGTAATAGAAATGAACCTATAGAAGTTACATTTTTAGGTATTGCAATTTCATCTAATGCTTTCATTTCATAAAAAGCTCCATCGCCTAAAGTTGTTACACCACTTGTTATTGTTATCTTTTTTAAATTCTTTCCATAGCTAAAACCGTATGCCGTTACTTTCTTTACTGTAGATGGAATAGTAAATTCTGTTCCTGTTTTAGCTGCAGGATAGCTTTCTAATATGGTCTTATTCTTATTATATAGAACATAATTTTCAGCAACATAATTCTTATTGTTGCTACTTACTTCTATTTTTTCAAGATTTTCAGCCTTATATCCTATGCCATCTTTAATAGTTGTTACACTTTTGGGAATAACTATTCTTTTTACTGAACTGTTATAAAAAATGTAATTTCCTATTTCTGTTGTTGCTCCCGGAAATTCAAAATCATCTAAATCTGTTCCCTGAAATACATAATCTCCAAATGTTTTTACTCTTTCCATTCCTGTATAAGACTGTAATTTAGTGTCTGCAAAAGCGCCATCACCAATACTTGTTACAGTAGATGCAACTGTTACTTTTGTCATATTATAGCATGAGTTAAAGTTTGCTTCTCCAATAGAAGTAATTCCGCTGTTAACTCTTACCTCACTTATTCTGTCTCTGTCCTTGTACCATGGAATGTTGGCTATCTTTGTATAATCAGGCATAGCCCCTGTTCCACTTATTGTAAGCACACCATCATCTGTAAGTACGCCTTTTATGGTAGAACTAACATTGTATGTAATTGATGCTGCCATTACTGTTGTTGCTGAAAACGGAACGTTAAATCCCATAACCATTGTTAGAACTAAAATCGTTGTAATAATTCTTTTAAATAAATTTTTCATGAGTACCTCCCTCTATTTGTCTTACGGACTTTATCATATCACTAATTTGTTTTTTGTATACCCCATTAAAGCAAATACTTGTATCTTAAAATTAATTTTTTATGTATTTTGCTCTTTTTGTATAACAATTTAATAAACTTATTCTTAAAACATTCAAGTACATAAAGTTCGTAATCTCTTAATGTTTTTCCACCAAATCTGAATTTTTCAAATAACAGTATAATACGTTCATATTCGTCCTGTTCTATTTCAGTATATTTTACACTTAATATTGCATACAATTCCATTGGTTTAACGTATTCACCTGTAACTCCTGATATTTCGATAATTTTTTCTATCTGAGAAATATAATACTGTTCATCAATATGTATATAGAAGCTATCTTCCTCCAGGAAAATAGAATTGTAAAATTTTCTTTCTCCTTCCAGCTTTTTTACCTTTATCCTAAGTAAATGGCTCCTTAACACCAAAGTTTAATATTGTGTTACGGAACCCCTATATACTAAACAAACTGCTATCTCAATTATAAACAGTGATTTTTTGTTTTTTACATATTTATGTTCTTGTCAAAATCAAAAAACTGTCAAATACGTTAATTGTTCCATATCCCCATTGTTCACTTGGATACCTAATGTCTCTGTTTCGTTCTGCCCCTCTTATAAGGTAGTTTTTAATGTAATTGTTTTTCATATATGGCTCATTATCCTCCACAATTCCCCATTGAAGTATCTGTGCACAGGCTCCCGCACCTAATGCGCACGCCACTGACGTTCCGGTCCTTCTTGTATACCCTCCTGAAATTCCCGGACCGTAAACATTTACTGCCGGAGCTGTCATATCCGGTTTGATTCTATTCTCCCTTGTGAAGCCTCTCCCCGACTTGGGATAGAAGGCATTGGTTACATTGTCATATCCTCCAAAAGTTATAACATTCTCTGTCGCGGCCGGCACTGTTAATGTCATATCCGGATTAGGTGTTAGAAAATAGTTTCCTTCCGGTGTATATTGTCTAAGTCCGCCCCATATATTAAAGTTTCCATCTAGAATATTATTTCCATAAACTTTAATAATCCATATACCGGGGCTTGGCTGTTTAAATCTCATAAAAATCAACTGTCCTCCTGTCCCCGACTCCACAAGTTCATATGTTAATTCAATTGAAGATTGCTCAAACACAAAATTAATGTTTTCTACGCTACCCTGCCGCACCGGGATTCTTGGCACGCTTTCCCCGAAAGGCGACACAAAGCCTACTGAAAATATATCCGGAGCGTTACCCCACAGTTCTAAAACAAAGCCCGGCACATTATCGCCTACACGAAATTCTACGTTGTGGGTGGTGTTTTCGGTTGCTATTCCTATTGTACCTCTATAATGAAGTCTTTCATTGCCTTCATTTCCTGCTGCCACTACAACGCAGTTGCCTATTTTGCTTCCTATTCTGTTAAGCACTTCATCTAAAGGTGAGCCTCCTGCTCTTCCACCATTTCCACATCCTAATCCTACAACTATAACTATTGGCTTTTTTTGTTTTATTGCCACATTTTTCAAAAAAGAAGCTGCAAGCATTATGTCATTTTCCTGATAAAGAGGCTGACTTCCCATGGCATAAAAATAATTAGTAAGATATTTTTTTGCCTCCTTAAGTTTTACCATAACAATTTCGCTATCCGGCGCCGCCCCTATAAAATCCCCCTGCTCATCATAACTTCCGCAGGCTATCCCTGCCATAAAAGTTCCGTGACCGTTTTCGTCCCTGTGCGGAACCACTTCTAACGGATTGTCTGCCTGAAGCGCCCTGTTTATTTCTTCTCTTGTATACTCACTTCCATAACTAAAGCCCTCTGGCGGATTTCCCTTAACATCAGTCTGATCCCATATACTCAAAATTCTTGTTTGCCCTGTGGACTTTTGAAACAGCTTGTTTGTATAATCAATTCCCGTGTCAATAAAGCCAATTATCACATCTCTCCCTGTAAGATTAAACCCCGACTGGTTCTGCAATCTTATGGAACCTGTTGCCGCCACGGCAGTTGTATCCATTAAACCGTACAACTTTGGAATAACATTGTATGTAAAATTAGCAACATTTATAGTAGGTAGCATATCAAGCCTGTAATATGCACAAAAGTACGAATCATCTATAACCTGAGTACATTCAGCCTGCTCCGTTAAGGCTTCACTAATGTCACCGTTATACCTGCCAATGAAATCACCATATTCCTCCGACAAAATAATATTATTACACTTCATTGATTGCCCTTGAAATAAAATTAATATAAGTTTATGTAGGGGCGGGGTAAGATATGAACGGAATTATGCAATGCGTCCCCCGATAGCAAGTATTCCGGGACATAAACAATGCAAACAATATAAATCAATACAAAAATACCCGGAGTTATAGAAATTTAGATAATTAATTTTCCACAACTCCGGGTATTATATTTCTATTATTTTTTTAAGTTCTTCTAACCTTCTATAAGGTCCTGGCCTCTCATTCCTATTACCGGGCCACCTGTTCCATTAATGTATTCTTCTGTAATTTTTACAGTTCCAATGTTGTCATCTTTTGGAATTTCATACATTATATCAAGCATAAATTTCTCAATGATTGCCCTTAGTGCTCTGGCCCCTGTTTTCTTTTCTATTGCTTTCTTGGCAATTGTTCTAAGAGCACCTTCCGTAAATTCAAGTTTTACTTCATCAAGTTCAAGCAATTTCTGATACTGTTTGATAATTGCATTCTTTGGATCTGTAAGAATCTTTACAAGCATGTCTTCTGTTAATCCATCCAAAGTAAATACAATTGGAAGTCTTCCAAGGAATTCAGGAATCATACCAAATTTTCTCAAATCTTCTGATGTTACTTTTTTCATAATATTAGGATCATTATCGTATTTGTCTGTTAATTCACTTTGGAAGCCTATGGCTGCCTGCTTGTTAAGTCTTTCCTTAATAATGTCTTCCAAATCCGGAAAAGCGCCACCGCAAATAAACAAAATATTTTTTGTGTTAACTGTAGCAAGTGGCACCATTGCATTCTTGCTTGTTGCACCAACAGGAACTTCAACTTCGCTTCCTTCCAAAAGCTTAAGCATTCCCTGCTGAACTGACTCTCCGCTTACATCTCTGCTACTTGTATTCTGTTTCTTTGCAATCTTGTCTATTTCGTCAATAAAAATAATACCTGTTTCTGCTCTTTCAACATCATTGTCTGCTGCTGCCAAAAGTTTTGAAACAACGCTTTCAATATCATCGCCAATATACCCTGCCTCTGTAAGTGATGTTGCATCTGTTATTGCAAGAGGAACATCTAATAACTTAGCTAAAGTCTTAACAAGGTATGTTTTACCTGAACCTGTAGGTCCAATCATTAACATATTTGACTTTTCAATTTCAATTTCGTCCATTGTGTTTGTTGCAACTCTCTTGTAGTGATTATAAACTGCAACAGACATAACCTTCTTAGCATAATCCTGTCCAATAACATAATCGTCTAACTTACCTTTTATAACATGAGGTGCAGGAATCTTGTTAATATCCAAAACAGGTGCTTCTTTCTTTTCTGAAGATTTTTTCTTTTTAAGTTTCTGTTTCTTTGGAATTTCTCTTCTAAAATCATCCGTAGTCATCATATGAATTCCTGGAGTATTAAGCAACTCTTCTAATTCATCCTTGCTTATGCTCATATTCATGCCAAAGTTCTGGAAACTATTAAAACTCTTCTGCAGACAATCTGCGCACACACAAATTCCACCCGGCATATCAATCATAGTTCCTGCTTTACTTTCAGGTCGTCTACAAACATAACAAATCTTCTCGTATTCATCTTCATTACTCTTGTCTGATGAATCACCATTCTCACTTTTATCAACATTGTTATTGTCTGTAGAATTGTTATCATCATTTACTATTACTTTATTATCATTTTCCTTTGAGTTATTGTCTATAACTTGATTGTTTTCAGCTACAACCTCTCGGAAATCATTTTCATCTAAAGTCTTGTTTTCAAATTCATCTTTGTTCATTGTATCTCTCCATTCTGCGATATTATTCACAAATAAAAAAAGTATATCACATTTAATCCTACATACTAATCCACAACATACTCTGCGAACATCAGTAATTTAATATGAAACACCATTTAATACATGGCTTAGTTTAACATATATTAACTAAAATTAAAACATACAAAATTGACCATATTCTGACTTAAATGTTACATATTTTTTAACATTTCAAAAGAGGCAACCCTCTACCGGATTGCCTCTTTGTTATAAACAAAACACTTTATGAGAAAGAAATTTTTAACTTTTTTAGTTTGCGGCATTCTGTGTTGTTTCAATTACGCTCTTGTCGCCAAGTGTAACTGTAACATCTTTTGTCTTGTATTCTCTGCCGTCTCTGTATTCTATAGTTACTTTAACCTGTTCGCCTTTCTTGTAGTATTCAAGCATACTCTGTAATGATGTCATTGATGAAACATCCTGCCCGTCAAATTTTGTAATTACATCTGATGCTGCGATTCCGGCATTTTCAGCAGGGCCACCTTTTACTACGCTCTGTACCTGGATTCCCTGTGGAATTGAGTAAGCCTGTGATGTCTGCTCATCTACATCAAACCCTGAAATTCCAAGGTAACCCCTTTCGTCTTCTGATACTTTTGTTCTTGTTTCTTTTGTTTCAAGGTTACTAATAATATCTTTTACAGATGAAATTGGGATTGCAAAGCCCATACCTTCAACGCTGGCATTTGAGCTGCTTCCGCTTGATGAATATTTTGCAACGTTAATTCCGATAACTTCGCCACTGGCATTTAATAATGCTCCGCCACTGTTACCACCGTTAATTGCTGCGTCTGTCTGAAGTAATGTCATTGTCTGATTTTCAAGCTGAACCTCTCTGTCTTTTGCACTGATAATGCCTGTTGTTACTGACTGTCCATATCCTAAAGCATTACCAATTGCAATAACACCTTCACCAACGTTAACTTTATCTGAATCACCTAATGTAGCTTTCTTAATATTTTTTAATACATCTGATGGAATGTCTTTTAATTTTACTGCAACAACTGCTACATCTTTTGTTGAATCAGTTCCCTTAATGTATCCATCAACTGAATCCTTTGATTCTGTTCCGGCAAACTGAATCTTTAAGCTGTCTGCACCTTCAACAACGTGATTGTTTGTAACTATAAGAAGTTCTGTACTTGTCTGGTCTACAATAATACCTGAACCTGCTGCATCTTCTTCATATGAATTGCTATTGTTGTTTCCGCTATTTCCACCACCAAAATAGTATTCCCAAATATCCTGTGAATAATTGTTTCTTGATTCAACTAATGTCTTGCTTGTAATAGCTACAACACTTGGCATTGCACTGCTTACAACACTTGAAACATCTGTTACTGTAACACCTGATTTTGATGAAGAGTTAGCATCGTTCTGTGTGTTTGTTGAGCCGATTGATTCGTAATTTCCTGAATCACTGCTATTGTCATTTTTACTATTGCTATTGTTATCATTGTTGCTTAATGTTCCGTCTTCCAAAACATTTGTTAATGAATCTTTATTCTTTGAAATATAAGCTGCTGAAATACCAATTGTTCCTGCAAGTAAAACTACACAAACTGCAACAACGGCTATTAAAGTTCTCTTCTTTTTCTTCTTTTTACCATTACCATTGTTATTGTTGTTACTGTTATAATTGTAACCATTGTTTGTCTGAGAATCATTTGTTGAATAATAATATCCATTATTCTGTGAATTATTAGAATTGCTATTATAATAGCTGCCATTCTGTGTACTATCATTGCTACTATTGTTGCTTCCCTGCGAATAATAAGTACCATTTCCACTTACATCATCTGCGTTATGATGCTCATCATTTACATATGACTGTCTGTAAACACTGCTTTCCTGTTCAGCTGTCTGCTCTGTATTCTGTTCTGAACTATTCACAGCATCCTGTGAAACCTGCTGGCTGTTTACCTCTTCAAAATTATTGTTTTCTGTACCTGATATATTGTCATCGTTGTTTCCCTCCGGATTTGAACCAAATCCATTTGGATTCTCGTTATCGTACATCTTCCTTTTCTCCTTTCAGGCTCTTTTTTTTAATAAAGAACAAAATTTTGTATTACCTCATCTATTCCTTATTTGATTATAGGTATAGTTTAACGGCTAGTTGTGTTGATTTTGTGTTCTACTTATTAAAAAATTGCGAAAATCTGCCTATTGTTTGCAGGCTGCCATTTTCGGCGACTATATGCAGAAAAAAGGAGTCGCAATTTGCAACTCCTACATTTTTAATAAAACTGGCTCTTACCGCCATCATCATAATCATAACTTACGGATTCTGTCTCACCTTCCTTATTCTTTTTAGCATCTCCACTCATATCTATACCTGTTGAGCCATCCGAATACACACCTGTATCAGTCTGTATCTGATTTCCGATAGTATTAACAGTGCTTGTTGGCTGGTAATTCTTTTCACCGAAAAGATACTCATGAAGCTCCGATACGTTATCACTTAAGCCTTTTGGCATAACATAACTGGTTCCACTAATAGTTCCCGTTTCAAGGTTTGACGGAAATCCCTGACTTCCCGATAATTTAAAATCAAATATAATTGGAATCATATTTACAATTTCTTTAAAAGTAAAACTTGTGGAAATAATTTTATTTTTGTTAGTGTTGGCATTCATAACACCCGAAACCATTTCCTGCAATTCGCTAAAGCTTGCACTCTTTGCCTTTTCTACCAACTTCATCATAACTGAACGCTGTCTTGCTGCTCTACCAAAATCGTCTCTAACCTCTTCCCCTGTTTTTGGATCATAGAAAGTAGCTTTTCTGATTCTACAATATGTTGTGGCCTGAATACCATTTAACTTAATATTCTTTCCACTCTTCTTAACATATTTGGGTTTTACACCAATTGAGCTACAAGTACTGCTCATATGATAATTAAGCTGCTGTAGTTCATCATCTGTCAGGTTAACTGTTATTCCTCCCAATGTGTCTATAATCTCAGCAACACCTGAAAAGTTAACTGTAACATAATCAGTAATGTTAAGGTCAAGATTCATGTTAAGTGTATTAATTGCCGTTTCAGGTCCACCACCTGCATAGGCTGAATTAACCTTAAAGTACTTATAAATGGTTCCATCTTTTCCATAAATTCCAAGATAAGTATCCCTATACACTGATACCATTTTTACTTCGCCTGTAGTGTTATGTACACTAACAATAAGTATGGAATCGCTGTTAGAAGCATCAACTTCTCCTTCTCTTGAATCTACACCAAACAATACAAAATTAGTATATTCTTCTGAATAATTGTATTTAAGTTTGTTAGTTTTGATACTGCTATCATCAAAATTAAGATCTCGTACACTCTCGTTGTAACTGTTATTTCCCCACCAGGTTATAATTTTCTGGCCTATTGCTGTGTTTGCCATAGCCTTTACAACCTGTGTCTTTACTGATGGCACAAATAAAATCACAGCCATCATAACTATAAGTAGTCCCAAAATAACTTCAATTGTTGTTACAAATCTTTTTAATCGTTTTACTGTTTTTAACTGTTGCTCTGAGCTTTTCGTTTTTCTCCTAGAACTCATGCTTTTCTCCAATCATCTTCTTTTTAGTAACTTATAATTAATCTTATCTGTATCCGTTAGGATTGTTCTTCTGCCAATTCCATGAATCAGCACACATTTCCTTAATGCCGTATTTTGCTTCCCATCCTAATTCTTCCTTGGCCAAAGTTGCATCTGAATAACATTCAGCAATGTCACCAGGTCTTCTGTCTGTAATTACATAAGGAATGTCAATTCCGCTTGCTTCGCTGAAATTCTTAATAACGTCTAATACGCTGTATCCCTTTCCTGTTCCAAGGTTATATACCTTAACTCCAGGGTTTTCTTTAATCTTGTCAATTGCGTTTACATGACCTGTAGCCAAATCCATTACATGGATGTAATCTCTAACTCCTGTTCCGTCAGGTGTTGGATAATCATTTCCAAATACATTAACTCTTGGAAGTTCTCCTGTTGCAACCTTTGTAATGTAAGGCATAAGGTTGTTTGGAATTCCGTTAGGATCTTCGCCGATAAGTCCACTCTTGTGTGCTCCAATTGGGTTAAAGTAACGAAGAAGAATTACATTCCATTCCTTGTCTGCAAACTGAATGTCTGTAAGAATCTGTTCAAGCATTGACTTTGTCCAGCCATATGGGTTTGTACACTGTCCCTTAGGGCATTTTTCTGTTATAGGAATTTCTGCCGGATCTCCGTATACTGTTGCTGATGAACTAAAGATAATATTCTTTACTCCATGTTTACGCATTACATCGCACATAGCTAATGTTCCTGAAATGTTGTTTGTGTAATATTCAAGTGGCTTCTGAACTGATTCACCTACAGCCTTTAAGCCTGCAAAATGGATAACTGCATAAATGTCGTTTTCTGTTAAAATCTTATCCATTAATTCCTTGTCTGCAATGTCACCTTTGTAGAATTTTAAAGTTTTGCCTGTAATCTTTTCCACTCTCTTAAGTGATTCTTCGCAAGCATTGCTTAAGTTATCTATAACTACCACGTCATATCCTGATTCCAATAATTCAACACAAGTATGACTTCCAATAAATCCTGCTCCACCTGTTACTAAAATAGTGCTCATTATTCTACCTCCATTATTTAGCTTTCGCTTTAATTTTTATTGTAACATTATTCATCAGTGTAGTGTTATCCGGCACTGCTACGTCCACATGTACCGTTGTTGTTCCTTCCTTAACTTTCCCCAAATCTGCACTAATGGCCATGTCATCTTTTGTTAATTGGCTGATTACTTCTTCCTCTCCCTGTAAAGTAACTTTAACCTTTTTTGTAACTAGCTGTACATCCAAGTCGCTGCTTAAGTCATTAAGAGATACTTCAGAAGCATCATATTCAAATGTTCTTGTGATAAGCTTCTTAATTAGAACCTTTACGGTTATAGTTGATTCTCCGCTAACGGACAATCCTTTTGGTAATTTGCCTGTTACATCTATATTCTGTGTCACATCACCTTTGGCATCTGACACATCTATATCATCCTGTATATCTAATGATTCAATGCTGTCAAGAGATTCTTCACTACCGTAAACTGTAATACTGTCACTTGAAAGAATCACATCATCCACAACATAACCATCTGCCGGCTTACCTAATTCATCTTTATTTATAGTTGAAATTGGAACCTGTTTTGCTCTTAAAACATTAACATTTACCCTTATCTTCTTATCTGATAATTCAATTTCATCTGATTTAATTTCTTTGTCGTTCTTATCATAAAGTATTACAGGACATTTTTTTGAAATATTAGTGTTTGTTCCATCCAAGCTACATCTTACTGCTACCTTTTTGATTTTGTCAATAATTGATGTTGGAGCTTTTACTGTAACTTCGTCTGTGGACATTGAGCTAAGCCCTGCCACATAGCCGTCAGCAACCTTTCCTGTATACTCAACAACCAAGTCTGTAAAATCTTTTTCTTCAACATTTTCCACATCTACCAGAATAGTCTGGGCTGACTGTTTTACAATTGTAATCTTTCTTCCCAGAGAAGCATTCTTAGTTGTTACATCAACAGGAATTGAGTTGACTTTTGACAATTCCTTTAAAGATGCAGTAGCCCTGAAATCTTCTGCTGATAAGTTACTTACAATTGATCTTTTGCCTGAAACAGTAATATTCAAGTACTGTTCAGACTTAACATTATATACCATATCTCTGCTGGTTATTGCACTTTCGTTTGTAACGGATATTGGAATATTTGATACAGTAATGGTTTTCTCCGGATCGTTAACATTAACAATTGCCAGCCACAAAACCAATGCTATTAATACTGCAAGAAATTTCAAACCAATATTATTTGTCAGAGACATCTTTAGTTTCGTTAACATCTTTTTCATTGCGTCCCCTTCCTTTCAAAAATCTTCTTGGTTTAACTTCCTCTTTATCCTGAGCCTTTATAAGCTCATTTTTCAGAATTGAAGCATCTGCGTATCTAATTAACTTGCCTTCTTTTGCAATGGAAATACTTCCTGTTTCTTCTGACACAATAACAACTATACAGTCTGAAACTTCACTAATTCCAAGTCCTGCTCTATGTCTTGTACCCAAATCCTTGCTTAAAGAAGAGCTGTCTGACAGTGGCAGATAACATGTTGCTGCCACTACCCTGTTTTCATCTATAATAACTGCACCATCGTGTAATGGTGTGTTTTTTTCAAAAATATTAATTAACAACTGGCTTGAAATACGTCCGTCTATCTTTATTCCTGTTTCAATAAACTGACCTAAATCGTGCTGCTGTCTTATAACAATTAAGGCTCCTGTTTTAGCCTTTGCCATCTCAAGAGTTGCTCTTGTTATTTCTTCAACTGATCTGTCGCTAAAATTAGATTCATTGTTGCCATTTTCAAATTTTAATACTTTGAAAATAACATTCTTTCTACCTAATTCTTCCAGAGCCCTTCTAAGTTCAGGCTGAAATATAATTACAAGTGCTATAATACCTGCACTTAAAGTCTTGTTAAATATCCATAGCAGTGTTGTCAAATGAAATAAAGAAGCCACAAGCATAAAGATTACAAGCACAAAAATCCCCTTTAATAATACCCATGCCCGGCTTTTTCTAAACCATAAGACCACATAGTAAATAGCTACAGACATTATAACTATTTCAACAATGTCGCTTGCATAAATTTCCGGCACTGTTAAATATTTTTCTATAAAATTTGAAATATAATTTAATACTGTGCTCACTTTATTTCCCCTTTCCATAATACTCTGCTTTATAATGTCGAAAACCTCTTCAATTAAGAATAACGTTTTTTATTTGATTTTTATTGCAAACTCTATTTCCAATTCTTCTTTTTCTTTCTCTGGGCATTAATTCTTTTAACATTCATTTCAGGTGCTACCACGTTAATCTTAGGCACTGCCTTAACGTAATAATAGTATTCGTCATCCTCAAACTGAGTATGTTCTGTTCTTGAATAATCCACTGAAAATACGAAAAACTGAATAATGCATCCTAACAATATAGAGCCTACGCTCCCAAGAATAACCTCAATTATTGAATATTCTGTGTTCAAAATAAGTGCTCCAACCAAAATTATAACACAATCTACCACTCCGCCTACTATAATCGCAATAATCCAGGCATTGTTAACTGATGATCTTCTTATAAAATAAACTACTAATGTAGTTATAATAAATGCTACAATAACCAAAAATAATTGATTATTAACACTAATCATTTTTAATACTGTATTAAGATTTGCTGCGTTAGTTCCCTCTGATGCAACATTCTGAATTGCGTCTGCATTCTTGCCTATTACGGCTATCATATAATATACTATTGTTCCAAATGTAACCGATACTATTGATACAGGTGTGCATATTAATCCTGCAATAATCGGAACAATATATGGTATTTTCAGAAAAAACGCCATGGGAACAAAAAGTACGAATATTCCCTGTGTTGGTGTAAATCTAAAATACAAAAGTAACATTATTAGCAAAATAATTACCACTAATGCCCCAAGTTCTATTGATAATGTAAATATGTTAATACACATAATAGCCGTTAAAGCTGTTATTATAATTGTCCAAGGCATAAAGGCCATAATAACTGATATTCCCATTATTACAGGCCACATTGTTAATAAATCATTATATCCAACATTCTTTTTTATTAGAGTTAATGCTATAAACGCACTGATAAATTTAATAATCGGATTAACATAAAACTCATGTTCCGCGTAAAAATTCTTTAATTTCTCCTTATATACAAGTAATCCCATCATTATTCTTCATCGCCTCCCTCTCCAAGTTCATCAATAATGGCATCATATTCCAATTCCTGAATACGGTGCAGTGTTTTCAAATCTCCATTATATTCTTTTAAATGCTTTCTTATATTTCTAAACTTGTGTGAGAAAAAAGCATAACTAAAAATCATATATAAAACAACGGATACAATATATAAAATCACAAGCATTACTATTAAAGCTGTAAGTCTTCCTGTTGTTGTAAGACTTGATATAACCTTGTCAGACTTATACATAAACCATAAAACCAAACAAAGCAAATATGCAACTGTTATATATAAAAAAGACTTAAGCATTTTTAGTGACATATAATCACCTCTGAAATACTTGCTTGTTTTAATCTCTTTTTTTTGATTTTTCTGCTCATATAATGACAACTTTGTCATTAGTATAATCTTTTCATTATTAAGCATTTTAAATCTCCTTAAAATTGAATCTCTAACTTTTTCGTATAGAAACCCATAATTATTTTTAATTCTATCATAGGTGGAAAAAATTTACTACAGGATTTACGAATTAATTTTGTTTATATGTAGTCCAAAAAGGGAACCTTGCAAACACGTTGATTTTATTATTTTGCTCCGTCGCCTATTGTACAGCGAAAACTTAAACTCGCCTTCGGCTCAAACAGTAAGTTTATCGCTGTACGCTATGCTCACAAAATTTCAAAAATCTGCCTATTGTTTGCAAAGATTCCCTTTTTGTACCATATTATATATTTATCATTATTTAATTTTTATTCTACAATTTTATTCTTAATGCTCTTGTTGCATTCAGCACCGCAAGTACCATTACACCTACGTCTGCAAATATTGCGACCCACATATTGGCTATACCAAGTGCTCCAAGTACAAGACAGATTGCCTTTATTGCCAATGCGAAGATTATGTTTTCTCTTACTATTTCAAGTGTTCTCTTTGATATCTTCATTGCCAACGCTATCTTTGCAGGATCGTCATCCATAAGTACAACATCTGCAGCTTCAATTGCCGCATCTGAGCCAAGGGCTCCCATTGCCACACCGATATCTGCTCTTGATAATACAGGGGCATCATTGATTCCATCGCCTACGAATGCAAGGGCTTCTTTGTCTCCTTTTTCTGCAAGTAATTTTTCAACCTGCTCAACTTTATCGCCCGGAAGAAGCTCACTTCTTACCATGTCAATGCCTATTTCTGTTGCAACTTTGTCGGCAACTTTTTTGGAATCGCCTGTTAACATAACAGTTTTCTTCATTCCATTCTTTTTTAATTCAGCAATTGCCATCTTTGTTGTTGGTTTAATAATATCTGAAATTGTTATGCAACCGGCATACACGCCATCAACAGCCACATAAACTATTGTTCCTTCATCGTGTTCGTCACTTGGATTGATTCCAAGTTTTTTCATAAGCTTAATGTTTCCAGCACTAACTTTCTTGCCGTCAACATCAGCCTGAACGCCGTGGCCTGCAATTTCTTCAATATTATTTACTTTTTCAAGGTCAATTTTCTCACCATATGCTTTCTTCAAACTCTGACTAATCGGATGACTCGAACCACTTTCTGCATATGCTGCAAAATACAACAAAGTTTTTTCATCAAAATCCTTTGCAGGATATATTTTATTTACTTCGAAAACACCTTTTGTAAGTGTACCTGTTTTATCAAAAACAATGTATTTTGTCTTAGATAATTCCTCTAAATAGTTGGAACCTTTTACAAGAATACCGTTAGATGAGGCACATCCGATACCACCAAAGAAGCTTAACGGTATTGAGATAACCAATGCGCAAGGACAACTGATTACAAGGAATGTTAATGCTCTTATAATCCAATTAGGAAAATCCGGTGACATTCCCATAATAAGTCTTACTATTGGTGGCAAAATAGCCAATGCTAATGCTCCGTAGCAAACTGCCGGAGTATAATATCTGGCGAATTTTGTAATGAAGTTTTCTGAACGTGACTTCTTCATACTTGAATTTTCTACCAAATCCAAAATCTTCGAAACTGTAGAGTCACCAAATTCTTTAGTAGTTTTAAGCTTAATTGCACCTGTCATATTGATGCATCCACTTATAACTTCTTCCCCTACTTTTGCATCTCTTGGTACACTTTCACCTGTAAGTGCGCTTGTATTTAATGTTGTATTTCCTTCTGTAATAATTCCATCAATAGGAACTTTTTCTCCCGGATTTACAACAATCTCTGTATCTATTTCCACATCATCAGGATCAACCTGTTCAATCTGTCCGTCAACTATAATATTGGCGTAATCAGGTCTTATGTCCATAAGTGCTGCAATGTTTCTTCTGCTTTTTCCAACAGCGCAACTCTGGAATAACTCACCAATCTGATAGAACAACATAACAGCTACGCCTTCTTTAAATTCTCCCAAAAGCATTGCACCTACTGTTGCTATCGCCATAAGAAAGTTTTCATCAAACACCTGCTTGTTCAAAATACCCTTGAAAGCTTTTCTCAAAATGTCGTATCCGATAACAAAATATGGAATAAGATACAAAACAACCTGCCCCCAAATATTCACATCCACAAATTCGCACAATATTGAAATACCTAAAATTAAAATTGCAGATGCAATAATTCTATACAAAACTGTTTTCTGTTTTTTTGTCATTTTCTCATCCTTTCTAAAACTGTTTTCTGTAGAAAAGATTTTTTCACTTCTTAATCTGCATTAAAATAACAATTTAAAATTTACAATTCTTATTTTAAATTTGTTATTTGGATTTTATAATTTGCAATTTCTTATAAGAAGATTTCACAATCATCTTCTACTTTTTTACAGTTCTTAACTGCTTCCTGCATTACTACATCTACATCTGCTCCGTCTTCAAATTCAACCTTTAATTTCAATGTCATAAAGCTTAATGTTGCATCCTTAACTCCTGCTGTAGCCTTAACTGCCTCTTCCATCTTTGCTGCACAATTTGCACAATCTACCTCTACTTTGTATGTCTTCTTCATAATAATTATCTCCTTTTCTTTAATATATAATCTAAACTTTAATTTTTTTTTACTTACATTTACTCATCTTATCTTTCTTCAATATGTTCCATTCCCATACTTAAAATTGTTCTAACATGGTCATCATCTAATGAATAAAAAATAATCTTACCCTCTCTTCTAAATCTAACCAACTTGGCATCCTTTAAAAGTTTCAACTGATGGCTAACTGCTGACTGACTTAAATTCAAAATCTGAGCAATATCACCTACGCAAAGTTCACTTTCAAACAATGCATGAAGAATTCTAATTCTTGTTGAATCTCCAAAAACTTTAAACAATTCAGCTAAGTCATATAACTCTTCCTCATCCGGTAAAGTTTCAAGAACTTTTTTAACAACTTCTTCATGAACTGCCAAAAACTCGCCGTTATCTTTATCTACCATAGGCACCTCCTTTTCTACATCAATCTAATGTGTCTACAACAATTATTGTTATAAAATTGTTTGGTACTATTAATTGTTATTTTATGATATGAACATTTATTCATATGTTTAATTCTATTGTATGCACATATATTCATATGTCAATGTTTTTATTTGAAATTTATTGCGATATTTGTAATTTCCATCTGACACCCATTGGAAACATCCTTAATTTATATAGATTTTAGCGATTATTCTTGTTTCCCCTCCACCTCAGCAAAACACCCCCAATACTAAAAGTTTCATTTTTTTAGTATGGGGGGTGTTTGTGTATTGATGTATTTAATTTATTAATTCTATATATCGATCAGCTCATCCTGACTAGTCTAATAGATTATCAATACTCTTCATTCCTATCATTCTGTCTAGTCAAGCAGGTTTTCCATGCTCTTCATTCCTATTGCAAGTGTTGATCCATTATGGAGTAATGCTGACATTGTTGGTGGAATTATTCCGGCAACGCCTAGTACAATTAAGCCCGCATTGAAGCTTACTATGAATCTGTAGTTCTTGTCAATTCGTTTAACTAAGCTATTGCTCAATGCCTTTAATGTTACTATTTCATAAAGGTTATCTGCGCCTATTGTTACATCTGCGATTTCTCTTGCAATTTCTGCACCATCGCTAATTGATACTCCTATATCGGCTGCTGATAATGCAGGTGAATCATTTATTCCATCACCTATCATTATGACCTTTCTGCCTTTAGCCTTTTCTTTCTCTACGAAATTAGCCTTATCTTCAGGCAATACTTCTGAATAATATTCATCAATTCCTGCCTTCTTAGCTATGGCTTTTGCTGTACGGTCGCTGTCGCCTGTCATCATTACAACCTTACCTATTCCTGCCATCTTCAATGACTGGATAACTGCCGCAGCTTCTTCACGAAGTGGATCTTCTATGCATATTACTGCTGCAAGTCTGTTATTAATAGCCATATACAGATGAGAATATTCAGGTGGTAAACTGTTAAAAGTATCCATCTTCTCAGGATCAACTGTACATTTTTCATCTTCAAATACAAAATGATGACTTCCAATTACAACCTTCTGACCATCTATCATAGATGAAATACCGTGTGCAACAATATATTCAACTTCTGAATGAACCTCTTCATGTTCAAGATTCTTCTCTGCTGCAGCATCAACTACTGCTTTTGCCATAGAATGTGGAAAATGCTCTTCAAGACAAGCTGCAATCCTTAATAATTCATCAGAATCCTGACCATTAAATGACACTACATCTACAACCGTAGGATTAGCTTTTGTAAGGGTACCTGTCTTGTCAAAAACAATCGTGTCTGCCTCAGCCATTGCCTCCAAATATTTTCCACCTTTTACAGTAATGTTATGTAAACTTGCTTCCCTAATTGCTGACAAAACAGATATAGGCATTGCAAGTTTTAATGCACATGAAAAATCAACCATAAGCACTGATAATGCCTTTGTTGCATTTCTTGTTAAAGCATATGTAAGCCCTGTTCCAAGCAAAGTATAAGGAACTAATTTGTCTGCTAAGTGAGAAGCTTTGCTTTCCATAGAAGTCTTTAATTTCTCAGATTCTTCTATCATAGTAACAATCTTCTCGTAACGACTTGAACCGTTAGTCTGGTCCACTCTTATAACAAGTTCACCTTCTTCAAGAACAGTACCTGCGTAAACAATACCTTCTGCATTCTTCTGAACCGGTATTGACTCACCTGTTAAAGAAGCCTGATTTACCATTGCCTCACCTGAAACAACAGTGCCATCGAAAGGAATAATATTTCCCATATGTACTCTTACAAGATCTCCTTCCTTAACATCTGAAGTTGACACAAGAACGTCCTGTTCGCCCTGGCAAAGCCAAACTTTTCCAACATTTAAAGACATACTTCTTGCCAAGTCATCAACAGATTTCTTATGAGTCCATTCTTCCAAAATTTCACCGATTCCAAGAAGGAACATAATTGAACCTGCTGTGTTCATATTATTTCTTGCAATTGAAACACCAATAGCCGTTGCATCAAGAACCGGCACTTCAATCTTTCTGCTTGCAAGTGTTCTTACACCATTCCAAAGATATTTAACAGACTTTGTAAGAGTAATGCATTCCCTAATAGGATTCGGCAGGAATATCTTGTTAGCACCATACAAAAATACCTTGTTAACAAGCTTATCCCAATACTCTCTATTTAACTCTCTACCTGAATTTTGCAAATACACATCAGGAACTTCAACATTATTATACTTAAATGATGTAAGTAATTTTATAATATCTTCCCTTGATCCAATATAACTAATTGTAGCATCTTGAAGTCTTTCCCTAACCTTTACTGATGTTACCAGCTTATTATTACTAAGGTAATATTCCAACGTATCTGCCTGTTCAAAAGTCATGCGGCTTTGCAATATATGAATCCTTATTCTACCTTTAATTTCATGTTTAATTACAAATTTCATATAAAGTAACCTCTTTTCCGGAAATCTTTACTGCAAAGAAACACCCGTATAAAATACAGGTGTCCTTAAAATCAAATAATTCTATATTATTCTGCAGTATCTTCTTCTACGCCAGTTGTTTCTTCAGATACTTCTTCTACATCTTCAAATTCTTCTGTTTCTGCTGCAGCTCTGTCTTCATTAATCTGCTGTGCTTCTGCATAAATATCTTCAGCATTTTCCTGAATGTTTGTAGCTGTCTTCATTACGCTTTCTTTAGCTCTAAGAACTGCTGCTGTGCAATTTGTGTATACTTTCTTTGCATCTTTGCTTGATAAAATCTTAATTCCTGCTGTTCCAAAAGCAACACCTGCTGCAAAAATTCCTGTCTTTTTAACGTCAATCTTCTTAATAAAATCTAACATAGTTTCATCCTCCATTGTCTTTTGTTTGTATTATATTAAATCTATTTTTTAAAGTTTTCCACTATTTTTTCGCTATTGATATTTTTTATCAATAAGCTTGCGTTTTATTACGTATTCTTCTCTGATTCAATAACAATTCTGTTCACCTTTTGATTATCTAAGTAACCACAGGCTTTTAAACCTTTCATTATTACAGAATTCCATTCCGTCCGGGACAAGTGGTAAACCATATTATCATCTAACTCTATAGTGCAGGCGTTGTCCTTTACGCAGTCAAGGTTGCATGAAATTTTATAAATATTTCTTCTGCTAATAGCTCCAATGTCTTCAAGAAGATTGACCATTCTATACACTGTAGCTGCCCCGATGTTAGGATCAATTTCCACTGCTTTATAATAAATCTCTTTACATGAAGTGCATTCTTCGTCAAGGATTACGTCCAAGAGAACTTTTCTCTGGTTTGTAATTCTACATCCCTTGTCTTTTAAAGTCTTCAGAACTGATTCCTTCTGCATTCTTGTTCTTTGAAATTTTAGTTCATCACTTTTTTTCTGCTCCAATTATTTTCTCCCATAAAAACATAGGAACCTGCAAATAATTGCAGGTCCCTTATATTAAAACTTATTATTTTGCACTGGCTTTTTCATGTTAACATTTAATGTATTGCTCTCTTTGTATGGTCTAAATAAGAGATAAATAAATACTAACACAATTACAAATGCAACTACTGTTCCAATTCCAAATGTTCCTGCTGTAACTAATGTACCAATCTGGTAGATACATAATGCAACTAAGTATCCAAGAATTGTCTGGTATCCTATTGCTGTAAAGAACCATTTAGTATTGTTCATTTCTCTCTTAATAGCACCCATAGCTGCGAAACATGGTGCACAAAGAAGGTTGAATACTAAGAATCCGTATGCTGCAATTGGAGTCATAACCTGTGCAAGATTTCCCCAAATTTCTGTACCGTCTTCTGCTACTTCTGCGAAACCGAATAACATACCGAATGTTGCTACTACGTTTTCTTTTGCAATAAGACCTGTAATAGCTGCCACAGCCATCTTCCATCCTTCACCTGCTTTAGTCCATCCAAGTGGAGTAAAGATTGGTGCAATTACACTACCGATTGATGCTAAAATACTATCGTTAAGCTGTTCTGCTTCTAACATTCCGAACTTTCCGTCTACCCAACCGAAGCTCATAAGGAACCAAAGAATGATTGTTGAAAGAAGGATAATAGTTCCGGCTTTCTTAATGAATGACCATCCTCTTTCCCACATGCTTCTAAGAACGTTTCCTAATGTTGGCCAGTGGTATGCTGGAAGTTCCATTACGAATGGAGCAGGATCTCCTGCAAACATCTTTGTTTTCTTTAAAATAATACCTGAACAAATAATTGCTGCAATACCTACAAAGTAAGCACTTGTTGATACCCAACCTGAGTTGTTAAAGAATGCACCTGCGATTAATGCAATGATAGGCAACTTAGCTCCACAAGGAACAAATGTTGTTGTCATAATTGTCATCTTACGGTCGCGGTCATTTTCGATTGTTCTTGATGCCATAATACCAGGAACACCACAACCACTACCAATTAACATAGGGATAAATGATTTTCCTGAAAGACCGAATTTTCTAAAAATTCTGTCCATAATAAATGCGATTCTTGCCATATAACCACAGCTTTCCAAGAAAGCAAGGAATATAAACAATACTAACATCTGTGGTACGAAACCAAGTACAGCACCAACACCGGCTACAATACCGTCAAGAATAAGTCCTGATAACCAATCTGCACAATTTAATGAGTCAAGTAAGTTTCCGATTAAAACAGGAACACCTGGTACCCAAACTCCATAATCTGCAGGATCAGGTTCTTCAGCTTCTGTTGCTGTCTTAAAATCATTAACTGTTACGTCAAACTTGTCTGTTACTTTTCCATCTTCATCTTCAAGTTCTGCTTTTGCAGTAATGTCTGATACTCCGGCTTCAGCAACAAATGCGTCAACTGCTGCTGTCTTATCAGCTTCACTTGCTTCTTCGTTCCCAAGAACTTCTTCGATATTATCTGTGCTGATTCCTTTGTCCTTAGCTGCTTCAATGAAAGCATCAACTGCTGCTGTCTGCTTTTCATAATCGCCTGATGCATCTTCATAAGAACTTGTTCCTATGCCAAACAAATGCCATCCGTCACCAAAAACACCCTCGTTAGCCCAGTCAGTAGCCCATGTACCAACTGTTGTTACTGATACGTAATATACAATAAACATTACAACTGCAAAAATTGGAAGAGCTAACCATCTGTTAGTTACGATCTTATCAATCTTATCTGATGTTGTAAGTTCACCCTTATTTCCTTTTGATACACATTTTCCAATTACTGAAGAAATGTATGTATATCTTTCATTTGTAATGATACTTTCTGTATCATCATCAAAAGCATCTTCTAACTGCTTAATTTCATTTTCAACGTCCGGAACAGTTTTCATCTGTTCTTTAATCTTGTCATCTCTTTCAAGAAGTTTGATAGCAAAGAATCTCTGCTGTTCTCTTGGAATATCGAAAGCAATCTTTTCTTCTACTTTTTCAATAGCATCTTCTACTTTTTTATCAAACTTATGTACAATTTCATGGTTAGGTTTCTTAGCAAGTTCAACTGCCTTGTTAGCTGCTTCCTTAATTCCCTTGCCCTTAAGAGCTGAGATTTCAACAACTTCACAGCCTAAACTTTCTTTTAAGTCCTTGATGCTTATCTTATCACCTGATTTTTCCATAATATCAATCATATTAACAGCCATAACTACAGGAATACCTAATTCTATAAGCTGTGTTGACAAATAAAGATTTCTTTCAATATTTGTACCATCAACGATGTTTAAAATTACATCAGGCTTCTCATTAATAAGATAATTTCTTGCTACAACTTCCTCCAATGTATATGGTGAAAGTGAATAAATACCAGGCAAGTCAGTGATTGTTACATCTTTATGTCCTTTGAGCTTACCTTCTTTTTTCTCAACTGTTACTCCAGGCCAGTTACCTACGAACTGGTTAGAACCTGTCAATCCGTTAAAAAGTGTAGTCTTACCACTGTTCGGATTTCCTGCTAAAGCAATCTTAATTGACATTTTCTTTTTTCCCTCTTTCTTAAATTTTAAAATTGTTAATATGTTCCGCCTAATTATAGGCATACGCAGTTAACTATTATCTGTCATTGCTGACTTTTGTTAGAATTAGCTAACCCTAGGTTAAAAATAATAAGCTGTTGCTTAAAGTCTTATGAAAAAAAGTTATTCAACTTCAATCATCTCAGCATCAGCTTTTCTTAAAGATAACTCATATCCTCTAACTGTTACTTCCACAGGATCTCCAAGTGGTGCAACTTTTCTTACATAAATGTCGACACCTTTAGTAATACCCATATCCATAATTCTTCTTTTAACGGGACCAGAGCCTGTAAGTTTTGTAACCTTTACTGTTTGGCCACATTTTACTTCCTTTAATGTTTTCATAATGTGCTCCTTATTTCATTATTGTATTTATATTTAAAAAGATATATGACATACATATCTTTTTTAAATCATATTAAAAGCTTAATTAATATAAAACCAGATTTTAACTATAATCAATACAAAAACCATATCTTAGACCATAATCTTATTAGCCATATCTTTTCCAATGGCAACTCTTGAATCTTTCACATTAACAATCATATTTCCACCGATTTCTGATACGACCGTAACAGTCCCACCGACTACAAACCCCAGATTTTCTAAGAACTTTCTTGTTTCTTCTTTTCCACCAATCTTTTTAATTGTACTAGCTACGCCTACACCGGCTACTGTTAATGGCATCATTTTATACCTTCTTTCGTAATCATACTGATTATTGATAATCAATTTCATTTTCGATAGTTAGTATACTCTAACGTGCATTAGTTGTCAACAAGTTTAGTGAGTCTTTTGTTACTTTTGTTAAAATTTTACATAAGTCTTTTCCTAATATTATTTTTTGTTATTAAAATTAATAGCAAAGTAAATACAACAAGGAATGTGGCTAATGTTCCGTCAAACAAAGATGTTGCTGTTAAGTTTAACATTATAATCACCTCATTTCAAAAAAATGCTATACTTTTTGGTTAGTCTTGTCTAACTAAAGTATAGCACATTTTGAAAAAATGTATATATTTTTTTAACTTATTTTTCTTCCTCAGGATATGTCATGCCCCACTGTTTTCTTATGTCAGTCATAATCTGCATAACATCCTTAGTATATTCAAGATATGTGAAATCTCCTATTCTATCAATTGTTTTTTCCATATCTTTCACTTCATAATAAAGTGCATCTTTAGTATTTCCACCGGTAATTGTTTCCTTGTGACCGTCCTCAGTATAAGTAATTACTGCTTCCTGCCCTCTTGGATATTCAAAGATTTCAATATATCCCTTGTCAAAAGCGATTGTTCCGCGTTTAGGTTGCTTGCAGTGAAGCGAAAGCATAACCGTTGCCATTTCCTCTTCTTTATTTTTAAGTAAAATTCCTGCCTGTTCATCCACTCCCGTAGGAGCCATTTTTACCTGTGAAACCACCTGATCAGGCACTGATGTCATAAACCATCTTACAAAAGAAAGTGCATATACACCAATATCAAGCATTGCCCCACCTGCAAGATTTCTGTTAAAAAATCTGTTAGTCATATCATATTCCTTGTAACTACCAAAATTCATCTGGATAAGACCTAAATCCCCCAGTTTTCCTGAACTGATAATTTCGTTTAACTTCTTATATATAGGCATATGATATATTGTCATTGCCTCTGCAAGAACTACATTATTCTCTTTTGCAAGATTAATAGCCTCTTCAAGCTCTTCGCTGTTAAGAGTAATTGACTTTTCGCAGAGAACGTGTTTTCCTGCCTTTAATGCTTTTCTTAAAAATTCTATATGAGTGTTGTGTGGCGTTGAAATATATATAATGTCTACATTTTCGTCTTCAAAAACCTGATCAATATTATCATAAACTTTTTCAATCCCGTATTTTTCTGCAAACTGCACAGCCTTCTCATGTGTACGGTTAGCTACCGAATAAAGCTTTTCGCCTTTTTTCTCCATTGCCGCAGCCAATTCGTTGGCTATAACTCCACATCCAAGTGTTGCCCAATTATATTTTTTCATTTGTACCACCTTTCTGCCATTTATGGCAAATCTTATCTTTCACTTTCCAAGGCACCAATGGATTTTTTCATTGCAAACCCTGAAATAATTAACAAAATAAATTCCGATAAAGGAAATGCTACCCAAACACCATTCATTCCAAAGATTGGTGCAAGAATTGCGGCGCATACATTTACTACCACAAAACCTTTAAGTATGGAAAGAACAAATGCCCATTTAACTGAAGCCATGGCGCTTAATGCACTTGAGCAAAATATGTTAATTCCCGCAAAAAGAAAACCAATAAAATATATTCTAAGTCCTACTCTTGCAAGGCTTAAAAGCCTATCACTGCCCTGACTGTTAAACACACCAACTATTGTATCTGTAAAGCCCCATATCATTATCACAATAATTACTGCAAGTCCCAACGCCGTTGCCACGCCTAATTTTTCAATTAACTTAATATCCTTTATGTTATGCTTGCCATAACTTTCGCTGATTAACGGTTGTGAACCAAGTGCTACACCGTTAAAAACTGCAACTGCCACCAGTGCTGTATTTGCCACAACCCCGTATGCTGCTACACCAATATTTCCAGTTAGTCTTAATATTATAAAATTAAAAACCATAACTATAACAGCTCCTGACATTTCCCCAACGAAAGCTGACATTCCAACCTGGCAACAATGGAAAAGTCGTGTCAGGGATGTTTTAAACCATTTGAACTTTACTGTATTTTTCTTAGATAGGAAATGAATCATACAAATCATAACTCCAACTACAGGAGATAGTGCTGTTGCAAGGGCAGCACCCGGCATTCCCATTCCAAGTGGAAACATCAAAATATAGTCAAAAACAATATTAAAAAGACTACTTATTAATGTAGCTGCCATACTTACCGACGGATTACCATCATTTCTGACAAAAGCATTACATGTATAATTAAAAATAAAAAATGGCGAAAATGACATAAATATTCTAAAATATGGGACTCCAATTGCTACAATTGTTTCGTCTCCACCCATTATTTCTACGATTTTGTCTGGGAAAACCAGGCCTACAACGGCAAAAATCACACCTATAACAAGCCCCCAAAACAAAGCGCCTGAGAAATATTTGTCGCATTCATTACTACCATCCTTATTAGAATTCCTGTACTGTTCTTTTACTATTGAATATCTAATTGCTGAACCTACACCTACCATCTGTCCCAATGCAAATATAACCCCATACACAGGCAATGCCATATTTAGCGCAGTTATGCCGTTGGCACCTACTGCTTTAGAAATAAAATAAGTATCTGCCAAAATGTATAATGACAATCCTATCATTGCCAAAATATTCTGAGATACGTACTTAAAAAATCTATTTTTCATTTTATTGTCAACTTTCTAAACCTTTTCTATTTAATTTTTTATTTTCTATTTATATTCATACTATTCTTAATTCTTATAATTTTCAATGCATAAGAAAAAAGAGCAACTATTAAGCTGCTCCTTTATCATAACAAACTTTATTATCTTATTCTAGTAATTTTCAGCATGTACTTCAAAATAGCTCTGTGGATGATTACATACAGGACATACTTCAGGTGCCTTTGTACCAACAATAATATGTCCGCAGTTACGACATTCCCAAACTTTAACTTCGCTCTTTTCAAAAACCTTAGATGTTTCAACATTCTTAAGAAGTGCTCTATATCTTTCTTCATGATGTTTTTCGATTTCACCAACCATACGGAACTTCTCTGCTAATTCAGGGAAGCCTTCCTCTTCTGCAGTTTTTGCAAAACCTTCATACATATCTGTCCATTCATAGTTTTCGCCTTCTGCTGCAGCTTCAAGATTCTGTGCTGTATCGCCGATTCCGTTTAATTCCTTAAACCACATCTTAGCATGTTCTTTTTCATTGTCAGCAGTTTTTAAAAATAATGATGCAATCTGCTCAAAGCCTTCCTTCTTAGCCTTTGAAGCAAAATAAGTATATTTATTTCTTGCCTGTGATTCTCCTGCAAAAGCTGCCTCTAAATTCTTTTCTGTCTGTGTTCCTTCGTATTTGCTCATATAATATTACCTCCTAAGTAATCAGTTACTACTGATTTAAATTTTAGTCCTTATCAATATAGTTATACCCTAAATAACTATAAACATATTATACTGCAAATTCAATATTTTTGTTAAATATTCTTGTAAAAAAATATGTTTTTTCTATGAAATGAACTAACTTTGAAATTAATTATTTATATTACAAATTTGGACTGTAAATTTTATCGAAAATCCTTTTTCTTTACTATATATGTCGATACATACATAGAAGCAATATAAAAGATCAGGCTAACAATTAACACTATATTTCCAAGCATTTCAAAATTGCTAAATATTCCCTTTGCACTTGATAGTTTATCGCTAAAAATATTTATTGCTGCATAAGCAATCCCCCATATTATCATATTAGGAAGCATAATCATTACGCTTCTAACTTGTGGGTTTATCCCTCTTCCTATAATGTATAATATGCACAATTCTATAGACATACATATTAAAATTCCACCTACAAAAAATTTAAATATAACTGATATGTCAAACCAAACTGCCTGTGTTGTTTTTGTCAAAATAAATGCAATTACTGTTCCCAATAAAAATTCATATATAATCGTTACTGCACTTATAAGATATCTTCCTGCAATTCTATCACCTTCCTTTGCAGGTAGCATTAAATCAAAACCACAATCTGCTCTTTGTTCATATGTAAATAGTGACGTTGGTACTATTGTAGAAATAAGGAGCATATATGAATAAGCAGAAAGAATGTTCTCAGTTGAATATGCCATAACATATCCTAATGGTGCAAACAGAACTATGGATGCCAAGTATAATAATTTCATTTTTCTAAAATCATATTTCATAAATAATATCTTTGCCATTATTACATTCTCCCTTCTTTAATTGTATGTAACATAATCTGTGACACATTTGGCTTTTCAAAAACAAACTGACCGTCAAAATTCTGTGCATTATTGCTTTCAATTAATGCCTCAAATCCGTAATTTTTATTTTCTACTCCAATTAAATATTTTTTCTGTTGTTCTGTTAAATTACCATAATCACCTTTTATAATCATATATTCCTCAAGCATTTCATCTTTAGGCTTCTGAAGAATAATTCTACCGTTATCTATAAAAGTAATATAATCTGCAATTTCTTCCAAATCACTTAACACATGTGTTGAAAACAAAATGCTTCTTTCACCATTTTCAATATATTTCTGAAGTTCCCCCATTAATTCTTCCCTCACAACAGGATCAAGTCCATTAGTCGCTTCATCCAAAATCAATAATTTGGCATCTCTTGAAAATACTGTAGCAAACATTAATTTCACTTTCATTCCTCTTGAAAAGTTAATAATGTTTTTGTTTATTGGAAGATTATATTTTTCAATTAAGCTGTCAAACTTTTCGCTATCAAATGTAGGATAAAATTCCTTTAATGTCCGTTTTACATTTTTTACCTTAAGACCTTTTGTAAAATAACATTCATCACCAACGTAAGCTATGCTTTCTTTGTATCTTACAGGATCATCCGCATATGATATTCCATCTATCTTTATTGAACCCGAATCACACTTACATATATGATTAATCAGATTAATGGTACTTGTTTTTCCTGCCCCGTTTTGTCCTACAAATCCCATTATATATCCCTTTGGAATTGTCAGATTTACATCTTTCAATTGAAAATCTTTATATGTTTTATTTAAATTTCTTACTTCCAAAATATTCATTTTCTACTCCTTTCACGGATATTCATATTAGTGCCTATTGTACCTTTTTAATCCTGCTGCCATACTGAATCAACAATGGCAATTATCTCGTCTTTTGTCATACCAATCTGCTTTGCCGATTCCACGGCAGTTTCTATTCCTTCTTCTATTCTCATAATAAATTGTTCCTTCAAAATCTTATTATTGCTGGATAAGACAACACTGCCCTTTCCCTGCATAGTTGCTATAAAACCTTCCTTCTCCAAATCATTATAAGCTCTTGTTGTTGTAATAACACTTACCCCAACATCCTTAGCTAAACTTCTAATAGATGGAAGAATCTCTCCTTCTTTAATCTGTCCGTTAAGAATCTGTTCCTTAATCTGCTCCCTTATCTGCGCATATATAGGAAGTTCAGATTGATTCGATATAATAATTTTCAAATTGTTACCTCCAGTTCTAATCAATGCATTGTATATACTGTATATATTTCATTATATACAGTATATACAATTTGTCAATGAGGTTTTTGGGATTATTGAAGATTTCATATAGTTCCGGCTGGAAGGAATTGCCGCTTAGCTTGATTGTAGAAAAAGCAGCCACATCTGCGTCCCACCGCAAATGTAACTGCTTTCTTAATCTTTCTTTATTCAATTGTTCTATATCTTTATTATACTGATAACCAGCTTTTCAGCTACAATATTCTAATACTATATTATCTTATATTAATCTTGTAATATTATTTCTACTTTATTATATTCTTGCTACACCAATACGTTATCACAAAGTATCCTCCATATATTACCACAAGAAATGCACCTGTCATTATTATTGATGGTAACAGTCCTGTTCGGCCAATTGATAGAAGTATTGTATTGCAGAATTTTATTCCTACGATTGAATGTATGATTGCTATGAAAAGCGGAAATCCGAAGAACAGCCCTATCTGTTTAAACAATGCTTTGTTTAGCATTTTCTCATCGGCACCAAGTTTTCTAAGCATTACATATCTTTCCCTGTTGTCTGTTGACTCAGACAATTCTTTTAAAGCAAGTATTGCCGCACTTGAAATCAGGAATATTATTCCAAGATAAAGTCCAATAAAAGTAACCATGGCACTTAATCCTATGCATGACTGTTCAATATCATTTTTTGTATTTACTGTCATTATTGATGTTTTAAGCCATGTTTTTTCAATTAATTTGTTTATTTCATTCTCAACCTTCTGTCGCTGTTCTTTTGTGGATGCATTATAATTGGCATTTAGCCATATTTGATGTAACTCTAAATTTTCCACTGCCTTATCAGGCAATATGAAGACTCCTGTTTCAGACACGCTTCCTGATATTTCAACGAATCCGGTTTTGCATTGATTAAACTTAGGACTATAATCCTTTCCATTTATCGTTATCTTTTCCCCGTTCCTTAGAGCAATATTTCTAATCTCCATCATATTTACAAAATTGGCAATTATCATATACTGATCATCTTTAAGTTCGTAAGTTGTATGACCATACTGCTTTGCAATCTTATTGTAATCGCTTAATTTCATTATGACTTCATTATTGTCAACAGCCAAAAACTTATACTGTTCTGCCACCTGCTTATAACTGTCCCCAAGTGTATCCTTAATTGTAAACTTATCTGCTTCGTAAGTATTGAATTTCACAATGTCTTTAAAATTAGTTTTGTAATCAAAACCATTATTTGTCAAAGTATTCTCAATGGAAATCTTGTTATCTTTAGCTATTTTCTTATTATCACTAAAGTCGCTGTTAACATTCTTTGACAACTGAATGTCAACAGGTACCAGTTCCTTAATATTGTTATCCATGGAAGTTTTTATAGATAATGCACTTGAAAAAATACAAATAGTAACAAATAACATTAAGCATATAATTGTAATCTGAACTACAGTTGTGTTAATTTTGCTGCTAATCTGTCTTAATACAAAACTGTTTAAATCTTTGTAGTATACCTTTTTAACAGACATTACTATTTTCAAAATCAAACCTGATAATGACCAGAACAAAAACAATGTTCCCACACTTCCTGCAAAAATTACTTTAAATAACATTTGGTCATCTAAATTACTATATCCACCCATTACACCGTAATAACCGTAGCCTATAAAAGCCATAGAAATTATGAAAACAAAGATGCACACAATAGGATTCTTCATTGTGACCTTTTCTGATTTTCGATTTCCATTAATAAGATCTATTAATTTACATCTTCCAATTATAATAGTATTAAACAACATTACGAGAATGTATATAATTCCAAAATAAACTAATGTTTTAATACATGCACTTAGAGAAAATACAAACTTAAACTTTGTCATGTCTGCTTCAAACATATTTGCCACAAAAATACTCATAAGTTGTGATAATCCTGCACCTACTATAAGTCCTGTAGCTAAAGAAATCATACCTATAGCCAAAGTTTCAATAAAAAGAATAAAAGATATTTTCCTTTTTCCCATTCCAAGCGTTAAGTATATTCCAAACTCCCTGTTTCTTCTTTTTATTAAAAATCTCGAAGCATAAATAATTAAAAATCCTAAAACAAATGATACAAAAACGCTTACACCCGACAATACATTTGTCATCAATCTTATAATTTCAGCTGTATTATCAGAAACCTTCATCATTACAGTCTGTGACTCAATGGCATTAAACACATAAAAAATTGCAACACCTAACACAAGAGTAAAGAAATAGATGGCGTAATCCTTAATACTCTTTACAATATTTTTTAATGATAATTTAAAAAGCATCGTTTAACTCTCCACCTAACATTGTTACCACGTCCATAATATCATCAAAAAACTCTTTTCTGTTTCTTCCTTCTCTGAGAAGTTCATTAAAGATTCTGCCATCCTTGATAAATATTACTCTTGATGCGTAACTTGCCGTAAAGGCATCATGTGTAACCATCAGAATTGTTGCCATATTCTTAATATTTAAATAGCTGATTTTTTCTAACAACATTTTTGATGATTTTGAGTCAAGTGCCCCTGTTGGCTCATCTGCCAAAATCAATTTAGGCTCAGTAATAATGGCTCTTGCACTTGCCACACGTTGCTTCTGTCCTCCTGACATTTCGTAAGGATATTTTTTAAGCACACTTTCAATATCTAACTCTCTTGCCACTTCTCTGATTCTTGCATCTATCTCGTCTGGCTTAACGCCCTGAATAGATAACGCCAACGCTATATTTTCATAAGCTGTAAGTGTATCAAGCAAGTTAAAATCCTGAAAAATAAATCCCAATTCTTCTCTTCTAAATTTGTTAAGTTCTTTACCATTTAAATTAGTTATGTTTCTTCCTGCAACATAAATGTTACCTGATGTAACTTTGTCAATTGTAGAAATGCAATTAAGTAATGTAGTCTTCCCCGAACCGGAAGCTCCCATAATTGCTACAAACTCACCTTTTTCAACCTGAAAGGAGATATTATTTATGGCTTTAGTCAGACTAGACTTGTTTCCATAATACTTTTCAATGCTTTCAATTTTTAAAATGTTTTCCATAGTATTAACTCCTTTAATTTCTCTTTGCAAATACTATGTTACTCTGTTTTGATTCCTCGGTCGTCATTCTAACATTACTTAACATTACAATTTTGTAATGTTAGATAATCATTTCTGCCAAAAACAATTTTTACTCTTGTATAACTGTCAGACGTTCCATCCACATTTTGTTCTGACTCAATTTCTATTCTGTGTCCTAATTTCTTACACAATCTATCGGCAATATACAAACCCATTCCCGTTGACTTGGCCCCGATTCTTCCGTTTTCGCCTGTGAAGGACTTATTGAAAACCTTCTTTAAATCCTTCCTTGGTATTCCGATTCCGTTATCAAAAATTTCAATAGTAGTCTCATCTTTCGTCTGACTTGCGGTTATTTTTATAATCGATTCAACTCCTGCTTTTTTATATTTTATACTATTATTAATAATCTGATTTAATATAAACTGAAACCATTTAGAATCGGTAAACACTGAATAATTATTCAAATCCACCTGAATATTAATTTTGTTTTCAAGCAAATCATCTCTGTTCTTAATCAAAACTTCCCCCACAGCCTTATTAAGTCCCACTTCTTTTATTAGATAATCGTTCTCGGAATAGTTACTTCTAATATAATACAAAACCTGGTCTGTATAATTATCCAACCTTCTTATTTGCTTAATATATTTTTCGTCAATCTCACCTTTATGGTTATGGCACATCAGCACAAGGCTGGCAATTGGAATCTTTACCTCATGAATCCACATCTCTATGTATTCCTTAAAATCCTCAATGCTATGATTATATTTGTTTACATTTTCAGCCATTGACTTGTCTATCTCATAAAGATTGTCATACAAAATCTTTCCCTCATAAAATTCAGGCTCTTTAAGCATTTCCAAAACTAGATATTTCTTGTCCAGTTTTTCGGTGTTAGCTGTAAATTCATCATAAAAATTCTTTTTTCTGAAAAAATCAATAAGAAAACTTGCCACAACTACTGCAATATACACAATTGTTATTCCAATTATCAGACTGTTTTGAGCCTTAAACGCAACAAGCATTGCCACTATAATGAAATATCCTACTGCCAAAATGGATATATTTATTTTTTTGTCCCACAAGTATTTGTCTAATTTCATACTAAAATATATCCTTGCCCCTTTCTTGTTTCTATGGCTTTATCGTATCCCACTTCTGACAACTTATTTCTTAATCTGCTAATATTTACCGTCAATGCATTGTCGTTAATATACTCTTCATTATTCCACAAGTCCGTCATCAACTCATCTCTGGTTACTATTTTTTCACGGTTATTAAGTAGGTAAGAAAAAATAATCATTTCATTCTTTGTCAAATTAATCTCTTTGCTGCCGTTACTTATAGAACCCTTGCCTATATTTATTTCCAAATCCTTATATCTGATTCTGTCCGACTTAGGCTCCATTCTTTTAAAAATATTCTGGATTCTAAGAAGTAAAACCGTAGGACTATAAGGCTTGGTTATAAAATCGTCTGCCCCATAGGACATTGTAAGCACCTCGTCCACTTCACTGGTTCTACTTGTAACCATAATAATTGGTACATCCGATACCTTCCTTATCTCTTTTAAAAGAATCTCCCCATTAATTCCGGGAATATTAATATCCAAAAGAATCAAATCTGCCTGACTTTCCAAAATCTTCTCTTTAGAATTTTGAAAATCTTCAAGCACCTCTGCTTTGTATCCTGAGTTTATTAACAATTCCTTCAATTCATTGCTTATTGTATTATCATCTTCCACAATCAAAATCTTCTTCATATACTTATTCTCCCATATAATGAAAGAAACCAATTGCTGGTGGACAACTGATTTCTTTTCACTATTAATCTTCAATAATATTATATTTCTTCATTAGTTCTTTTTGGTACTCTTTATTCTCTGATATTTTTTCAATCTCATCGTATTTCTTTTCTACTATCAAAATTTTAAGTAACTTATTAATATTTTCTGTTGCTAATTCTGAACCTTTCTCCATTCCTTCTTTTATTCCTTCTTCTCTACCATTTCTATACTGCCTATCTAATTCCATCTGATATGACATATACTCTCGCCTCCACTGTTTATTGTTTCTGGCTTCAAACACTTTCCTGTCTATGTCCTTTGCTAGTTGACTTTCAGGTTCTCTGCCATCAAAATAATCTAACAACATCTGTAGTTCTTCGCTTATGCCATCTCTGTTACCTTTGGTATTTAAGAAAATCTTATGAGTTCCATCATTTAATTTTATATCCGAATCATCAACACATATATTCTCAAATTCATAAATACTTCTATTCTTTTCAAAAAAATCAAAGGTACAAATAAATATTACATAGCTTGTTTTTAGTATATCATAAGATTGACCTTTTTCAATTAATTTCAAGTCAATTATGTCCTGATAATATCGTGACCTCTTCGGTAGCTCCTCATAATTTGTCGTTTGCATTTCAAGATTAAAAACAGTATTTTTGTCATCTTCAACATAGATGTCCAGTCTTATTGACTTTGAACCCGGTGCAATCTGAATGGTTTCTTCATAATCAAGATATTCAATGTCCCTTATCTTAATGTTTAATATCTGCTCTAACACCGGCTTGCATATCTCTTTATTAGACATTACTTTGGCAAACATAAATGCATCTGTTATTCCTAATTCTTCATATTGTTTTCCCATTATCTTATCCTCCCTTGTTTATTTAATATCTAAATATATTTTAAATAATAAATGCGCTTCTGTCAACATTTTATTTATGTGTTTAGGAGTCAGTTTATGTGATGTTTACCTTATATAAAAAGCCAACTGGAAAGTATTAAACTTTAAATCTAACTTTCTAACCAGCTTTTTATTAACTTTTTTGAATAGTATTAGATAAATAGTTACATCATAAGCAGTATTCGTATTCCGCTTCGTTCCATACTCATATCGCGCTAGCGCGATATATTCCTGAATTAAAAATGCTTTTATTGAGCAAGCTCATAACGCAATTTTATTTCAGTCATGCACCGCTTAAAGTTACGCGTAAAAAGTCCCGGTAAGATTGGTTACCCAATCTTCCGGGACTATGAGAATATGAGAAAGCAATGCTTTTCAATATTATCAGGCTATTTTACTTTGACTACATGATATAATGTGTATGTCTTACCACCACTTGTAACTGTAATCTTAATTGTAGCTTTGCCTTTCTTAACAGCTTTAACTTTACCCTTCTTAGAAACCTTAGCTACCTTCTTGTTAGATGTTGCATACTTAACTGTAGCACCACTTGCAAGGTTTGCTAATTTAATCTTCTTAGATTTGCCTTTCTTAAGAACTGTTTCGTCTGCAACTGCAAGGTTCTTTCCTGCTTTGCTAATCTTGCTTACTTTGAAGCTTGTCTTAGCTTTGCCCTTAACTTTGACATTGAAGTAGTACTGGCTTACAACACTGCCCTTCTGGATGCAGATTGTTAATTTAGCTTTACCTTTCTTCTTTGTCTTAATTACACCCTTATTACTAATTGTTGCAACTTTCTTGTTGCTTGTGTAAGTATAAACCTTAGCACCCTTAGTATTCTTAAGACGTAACTTGTATGTAGCCTTAGCGCTTAACTTCTTGCTTGAAACTACTGTTGGAACCTTTAATCCTGTAGCACCACTTGGTGTATCTTTGTTAGCTGCTACTGTAGTTGTTCCTTCATTAGCCTTAGCTGTTGTTGTAGTTGGTGCTGTAGTTGTTTCGCCTGCGGCTGGTTTTGTTGTTGTTTCACCTGTAGCTGGTGTTGTTGTTTCTTCGCCTGTTGATGGTGTAGTTGTTTCTTCACCTGTGCCAGGTGTTGTTGTTTCTTCTGAACCTGGTGTTGTAGTTGTTTCTTCAGGCTTCTTAACTTCTGCCTTGATTACTTCGATTTCAGCAAGACCAACTGCTGTTGTTGATTCTGAAACTTCGTCAACTACGAACTTAATGTTCTTAACTTCTTTGCCTTCGCCAAGACTGATTTCCTTAACTGCACCATCATTTGGAAGTTCTCCAACTTCAAGTGTTGTTCCATCCTCAAATTCTAAGTGAGATTTTGTGATGTGGTCATCTGTATTAGGTCTGTCATAAAGTTTAATTGTTGTAACTTTCTGTGCTTCATCGTATGCAAGATTTAACCAAGCACCTTTTCCTTCATTCTTTGTTACCCATTCAGCCCATGGGAATCTTGTATGCTTGTTAGCAAGTCCTGTTGCATAACCATCTGCAATACCGTCAACTGCCTTAACTGCACTCTGGTCATCCCATCTGCTGTCACTGCTGTTTTCACTTGATGCTGTTACTGTAGCAAGTGAACCAATACTGTTTGTTTCATGCTTGTAGAATACTTCATTAACCTTTGAGAATGAAGCAATCCAATTGTAGTATTCTGTTGAATACTTACGAAGTGCCTGATCCTTTAAGTTATACTTAAATGGTCCCTGACGCATGCTGTATGGAGTTAATACGTTTTCTCTTTCGCTCCAGTTAAGCATTGTCTTTTCTTCAAGACCATCAAGGTGCTGCCAAGCTCCTAAATATGTGTTAAGTTCTTTGCCCCAACCGTAGTTACCCTGATCTTTAGGATATACTTCATCAGTCATATGGCTATGGATAATAGCTTCGTGAACTGTTGGCTGGAATTTATCGTTTTCCTTCTGGATATTCTTAATAGCTTCATTACCGAATAATCCAAAGTATGCATGGTCATAATGCATATCGTATCTTGATGTCATATAAACATCTGTTGGGTTAACACTCTTCATTACACTTTCAAGGTCTGCTAAGAAGTTAGCACGTGTGTATGAAGCATGTTCTCCTGTCATAAGATAATGATAATCATTTCTTACACTTTCATCACCATATGTTTTTGTTACACCATTTCTTGAAGATATAACTTTATTATCATCTGCAATGAAAATATTATATACAAAACTGTCTGTAAATGCTGTTGTGTACTGTCCAACACCCATACCACCGTTATCTGCATAGCCTAAGAAGTACAAGTGATCTGTTGGTACACCGATTGTATTTAATGCATTTACTGTATCTCTGATTCTTAATTTACCATGGTCTACACCACTGTAATCTCCGTTTGTTGCATATACAACGTAAACTTCGTCGCCATTTGCAACAGCTCTGTTCATAACACCACCTGCCATTAACATTTCATCATCTTCGTGAGGTGCCATTACTAAGATTCTCTTATGATGTTTAACTTTTGCGTCAACACCGTCAAAGTGTACTTCTGAAACTTTTGCAGTCATACCCTTTTCGAATTGGAACTTAATTCCTGTAATTTCGTCTTTTGATGCTGATACAACTTTTCCTGAATCTTTTGAATCACATGAACCTGCTTCAACCCATCCTTCAGATGTGTTAACCAATACTTTGTATGGTGCAGCTTCGCCTTCAAAATCAACGCTGAAGTTTTCAATATTGTATTCTCTGTCTAAACCGATTGTTAATGATGGATTTTCATCATCAGCATCAGGTGTCCATGTTGTGTTTGCATCTCTATCTGTAACATTTTCTCCATCCTTAGATGATGAAACTGTTACCGGCTGGCTGTATGCCAAGTCAATATCAATGTTCTGTCCTTTTTCAGTAAGAACAATCTTGTTTTCTTCTTCAGGATTGATTACTTCTTCACCTAAAACTTTTACTTCACCAATTGCAGGCCAAACTGCTACTCTTGACTCTTTGTGAAGTGGTAACTGTGTTAATGTTACACGAACATATTGGTATTTGTTATTTGCATATTCTGCTGCAATCTTACCATACTGTTCCTTTGAGAAATCAGTGTTAGCTGTATTATCCCATAACATATCCCAGCTACTCTTATCATTTGAACCTTCTACCTTATACTGCCATGCCTGACCGTAAGCCGGTGTTGTTGCCGCCTGAGCATCTTCAAGTGTAGGAAGTACTTCATGTTCAAATACTAAGTCAAATGCCTGAATCTGCTGAGCCTTACCAAGGTCAACCATCCACCAAGCACCTTCTTTTTCTGAATCTCCGTCGCCTACCCAAAGTGTTCCGTCGTTTCCGTCAATTGCATTTGCAGGATCTCTACTTACTGTTGAAGCTGTTGCTTCTCCATCAAGTGCAAAGTTAGTAAGTTCTTTTGGTCTGTATACGTTAAACTCTGCTACTGCAGGCCATGCATCTTCAATAGTATCTCCAAATGTAAATCTAACATATGAGTATTTCTTTTCTGTTATAGATTCATCTAAAGTTACTTTCTGTGTAGATGCAACTTCTTCATTTGCTGTCTTATCCCAGATAACATCCCAGTTAGTCTTGTCTGTTGAAGCTTCTACTTTATATTTCCATGCTGATTTAGCTTTATCACCACCGAAAGTAACATCTAATTTTTCGATATTATAACTTCCGTCTAAATCTACAACAAAGTTTGCTCTGTCTTCTGTAACTGTATCACCCTGATTTGACCAACCATTTGAAATCCACATTGTTGTTTCATCACCATCCACAATGTTTGATCCTACGCATCCAGGATCCCAATCACTCTGAGATGATGTAGTTACAGTCTTATCAAGTGAAATATTAGTTTCTGTATCTGAAATTCTTTTCTTCTTTGATAAAACAATGTTATCAAACTTAACCTGATCTACACCATTATCTGACTTAATCACGATGTATGTTGCAGGAACCTGTTTCTTAAAGTTAGTTGTAAATGTCTGCTTCTTGCCTGTTACCGTAAATGTCTCGCTTTCTTCTCCTGCTTCAACCTTTACAGTAGCTGTTCCTTTAGCACAATATGCTTCAAAACTTGTTAAAGCATACTTGTCAGGAATAGCTATTTTGTTAGCCTGTTCTTCATTAGTATATGAAGTAGCCCATAATTTACCGTCTGTTACGTTCCAACCACGGTTACCGAAGTCACAGTTAGAATATACACCTGTTAATGCTCCGTTATTGCAATCATCAAAATCTAATAAAATCTTTCCTTCACCAAGGTCTTCTTTAATACCACTGTTGTAGCTGTTATCAGCACCAATGTTTGGCTTAACAAATGATTTTACTTCGTTTCCGTAGAAATCCTGTCCGCCATTGTCGATAACTGAAATACCCTGGTCAATAACTGTTGCTCCATCTTTAAGTTTGTATCCGTCAACAGTACCATAAGTAATCTTAAATTCGCCGTTAACGTCTTCAACTGTTGCGCTTGTTCCTTCTTCTAACTTAACATAGTCGCTCTTAACTGCTACCCTGGCATTTTCATCGTCAGCTCTTCTATTGTTAAGGTTTGCTCCACCGTAAGCATTGTTATTTACAACACCCATATAACGTGAATCCCAAGCCTGTGCCTTATTTACTCCGTTGTCATCTATCTTTTGAGCTTCTGTTATAATGACATTATTTCTAATTTTAAATCTATCAGTAGAAGTTACTGCTGTTGTATCATCCCAGCTACGTGTAATAGATCCATCATGGTCTGCATCCATATAAATCAAGTTGTTATATGCATCCAAGCTTCCATTACCGCCCTGACATAATGTTAATACAGCACCACCGCCATAACGGTTTGTACCATATCCATCATTAACACTGATGTTATATCTGTAGTATGTCTGATATGATGTTCCTAATGCACATTCAAAGAATGAACCTGATGGATTGTCATGTGTATAGTTGTACTGAACATAATTTAAGTCTGCATAAACGTCAGCGTCAAATGCCTGTGAATCTTCCTTATCACCGGAAGCTCCTGAACCAAACACTTCGTTGTACTGGCAGATTGTTTTCTGACCATGTTCCCACCAAATAGGAACGTTTCCGTTAGGACCACTGTTACATCCATTTGCAACATTATATTCAATAAGTGCATTTTCATAATCTGATGGGCAAATAGCTGCGTTACCTACGTTTTCGCAGTAATTGCTACGAATTACAAGATTTTTACTTCTATATGTTCCACCGCCACCTTCAGTAATTCCACTTTCATCAGGGAATGTTGAGCTTCCCCATGTTGAAATAAAGTTAATACCGTAATGGTTTACATTTTTTACATAGTTTCCTTCTACAGTAATGTCTTCCCAATTAGTAGCTTTCTTGTTACCACGGATAGCATATACAATACCACCACGACCGATACCTGCCTGCTGACCGATTGGAATAGAAATTACGTCATGAACGTATGTATTCTTTACATTAATTTCATGAAGTGTTCCTGCATCCTGTCCCATAATCAAGATACCATATTTCTTAATATGATCATCTTTAGTTTTTGTATGGTTTGTTACTTCAATAGATGTGATTTCCCAGTATTCCTGATTATAGAAATATACTGCTGTGTTAAATACACGATTCTCTAAATCATCACCTTTGTCTCCACACCAGCTATCACCATTGATAACAGGTCTGCCGTCTTTAACGTCACCATATGCGTCAATTGTAATAGGGTTTCCTTTTTCACCTGAACCCTTTGGACTTAAAAGACCGCTCCATGAGCAACCTCTTTTAAATCTAAGCTTATCACCCGGCTTGAAAGTAGTTGCATTAACTTTTTCAAGTGACTTCCAGGCTTTTGTTTCACTAGTACCGTCATTATCGTCATTTCCGTTTACGGAATCCACGTAATAACTAATGCCTGTTGTTGCCTTAGTAGCTGACGCTGATACGAATGTACCGTTGCCAAGTACTGTAGTAACTATCATTGCCAAAGACAACAATAGGGCAAGCATCTTCTTCTGCTTCATAAAGTACCTCCTTTTTATTTAACCGATTCTTGTCGGTTACCCTTTCAACTTTATTTGTAGTTCCTATTAATATATTAGAAACTAAAGCACATCTTTAATTAACTTTCCTGCTTCCTTATCAACAATAACTGTTACGTTATTGTGTAACTGTAAGATTGAAGCCGGAACCTTTGGAGTTACCGGACCGAAGAATGCATCTCTTATAATCTGTGCTTTCTTCTCACCATTTGCAATTAATAAAATATGTTTAGACTGCATGATTGACTTAATCCCCATTGTGAATGCCTTTTCAGGAACTGCTTCACCTTCATCGAAAAGTCTCTGATTAGCATCAATTGTGCTCTGTGTAAGCTGTACACAGTGGGTAGTTTTTTCAAAAGATTCACCCGGTTCATTGAAACCGATGTGTCCGTTTAAGCCAATACCTAAAAGCTGCATATCAATATTTCCAAGCTCCTTAATAATGTTTTCATATCTTGCACATTCAGCTTCTTCGTCTTTAGCCATACCGTTTGGAAGGTATGTATTAGACTTCTTAATATTGATTAAGTCAAAGAGGTTAGTATCCATGAAATATCTATAACTCTGCTTATGATCACCTGTTAAGCCCTTATATTCATCAAGATTAATAGTACTTGTCTGTGAAAAATCAATGTCTCCCTTGTTGTACCACTCAACCAACTGCTTATAAGTACCAATTGGTGTTTCACCTGTAGCTAATCCAAGTACTGCGTCAGGTTTCATAATAACCTGTGCTGATAAATAATTAGCTGCCTTTCTGCTCATATCTTCATAATCATTAGCTATTATAATTTTCATTATTTTCCTCCTTGCATATTAAATATGTATTGAAATGATAAACTCCCTTTTTATTATTAGAATGTTTATTTTTTATTTACTCTGGTCAACTAAGAACTGAATGAATCTGTCTACACCACCGCCTAAAATCTGAATCTTTTCAGGTCTTACACCTTCTAATGAAGAAACATCGAAGAAATCTCCTGCTTCTGTCTTTGGTGTAAGCATAAAGCTGTCACTTCCGTAAAGACCTTCCTGTATTCCTACGAACTCGTCTCCCCAGAAAGAACAATCTTCTGCTTCGATTCCTTCATCCTTAAATGATTCAAGGATTGTGTCTACATTGTCACTCTTACATGAAATACCAACTTCAAGATACTTAGCATCACATGTTGCGGATACCTTAAGTCCAAACTCTTCTCCAACCTTTTCAGATAATGAAACTAAATCCATTATTCCGTTTTCTAAACCATGTTCTTCTAACATAGCCTTTAACTGTGACATTTCATCTTCCTGCATAAATAACTGATCGCCACGCTCATTTTCTACCTGTAAATCAATCTTGCAGTAGTTTGGTCTTGAAAATACAACATCAGTTTTGAAGTTATATTTTTCAAGTAACTCTCTGTGGATTTTGTAGCATACATCATGAATCTTTAATAATCCTTCTGTGTCAGGTATACAGTCAGCGAAAATCTCCGGCTGACCGTTAACCATCTTATAGTTGTATGCTCCTCTGCCTAAACCTAAATAAAGGTTTGAAGCTTCCTCTGGAGTGAAATGTTCATGAATTTTTCCACTGGCAATTTTGTCATATGTTGTACCACTTACAATTACAAGCTTTACTCCACTTGCAAGTAAAGGCTTCATAGCTGCAACAGCTTCCTCAACAGGAGCCTGTCTTGACATTACGGCTGTTCCGTCCCAGTCGAAAAATATTGCCTTATATTTCTTGGACATATTCTTCTCCTTCCTTATTTAAAGTGATAGGTTCATGATTACTCTTAAATGTAATAGGAACCTGATTAAGTAATTTATATGTAACCTTACCCTGTTCAATTTTGATTCTCATATCGCTACCATGATATTCAACACAGAATTCGTATGACTTCCACTGTTCAGGAAGTTTTGGATGAATTGTAAGTTCGCCTGTGTTAGAACGAACACCTGCGAAACCAAATACAATACCCTGCCATGTTCCTGCCATGTTAGCTGCATGGATTCCTGCATAGAAATTATCATGCATATCATCAAGATCCATTCTTGCTGACTGTGAGAAATACTTGTAAGCTTCTTCATCGTATCCAATCTGGCTTGCAAGGATTCCAAAAATACAAGTAGATAATGATGAATGATGAAGTGTAACTGTCTGATAGAAATCATAGTTTCTCTTAAGCTCTTCTTCTGTAAAGAAGTTACTATGAAGTAACATTCCAAGAATTGCATCAGCCTGTTTTGACATCTTCTGTCTGTAGACAAACAATGGATGATAATTTTCGTATAATAAATGTCTCTTTTCTTCCGGAATCTTAGATTCATCCCAAGGCTTTCTCATCATAAATCCGTCATCCTGTGGATAAATCTGTAATTTTTCATCAAATGGGAAATACATATTGTTAATAATTCTTTCCCAGTATTCTAGTTCTTCGTCTTCAAGTTCTAACTTTTCAACTAACTTGTTGTATGCATCTTCGTCAAGACTCTTCATTCTGTCTAATGCCCACATAGCACTACGAATGTTTTCTCTTGCCATTAAGTTAGTATAGAAGTTATTATCAACGATTGCGTTGTATTCATCAGGTCCTGTTACTGAACAAATACAATATTTGTTATCCTTGCATTCTGCGAAGCATCCTACATCTGCCCAAACTCTTGCAGTTTCAACTAATACTTCTGCTGCTCTGTCGATTAAGTACTGGTCATCACCTGTAATATCAAGGTAGAGCTTAAATGCATATGCAATATCTGCATTAATATGATACTGAGCTGTTCCAAGTGGAAAATATGTTGATGCTTCTTTACCATTGATAGTTCTCCATGGATACAATGCACCTTTCATATGTCCTAAAACTTTAGCTCTGTCTCTTGCATCATCAAGAGTGTCATATCTATAATTTAATAACTGCTTAGCTAATTCTGAATCTGTGTAAACGAATACAGGAAGTACATACATTTCTGTATCCCAGAAATAATGACCTTCGTATCCTTCACCACTAAGTCCCTTAGCTCCCATACCTGTTCTGCCATCACGACCTGCAGACTGCATAATATGGAATAAGTTAAATCTGATACCCTGCTGTAATTCTTCATCGCCTTCAATCTTAATGTCGGCTTTGCTCCAGAATTCATCCATCTTTTCTTTCTGAAGTGCTTCGTATTTGTCATAACCTAATACTTTTGCTTCTGAAAGTTTAGCTCTAATAAATGGAAGAATTTCTTCTTTAGGCATATCAAGTTCTGAAGTGTAAGCAATCATCTTTTCAAATGTTACTTCTTTGCCTTCTTCAGCATAAACTTCATATGAAGTATATCCGTCTTCTTCTCCAATAACACATTCAGTCATATGACCGTCTGTAACAACAACACTACCACAAGCCATTGAAAGTTTACTGTTCTTTGTTTCTCCCTGGTATAAAATATAATCTTCATCAGATTTTAATTCTTCTACCACAAGATGTTTACCAAATGGGCCATAGTCAACTAAAGGATTAGTCTTTCTTGTGTGGTTTTCAACGCCTGCTTCAACGTAAGAACTAAACTTAACTGTGCCTTCAAAATTAATAGGTGTAACCTTAATCTGAATAGCCATAATGTTCTTATCAGCAAGAGAAACCAATCTCTTAAATGTTGCTTTAACTTCCTTGCCCTTAGGTGATTTCCAAACAACGTTTCTTACAACAATACCTTCATTCATAAGAAGGCTTCTGCTGTATTCAACTATTTCTCCTGCTTTTAAATCGAACATTTCACCATTTACTTCAATAGTGGTCTTTTTTAAATTAGGTAAATTAAGTAATGACTGGCTTGTTTCAGGGAAACCAAAGTTCCACTCACCATATCTTATATGTTCACTTTCATAAAAGCCATTAATGAAGTTTCCTTCCAGACCTTCATCTACCGTGAAAGGATATCCTTCGTCAAATGTACCACGAGTACCAATGTAGCCGTTTGAAAGTGCAAATGTTGTCTCGTTTCTATAATTCCAGTCTTTAACAAACTTTTCTTCGGTAACTTTCCATTCTTCTACCGGATATGTATTTTTTTCCATTCTCTATTCCTTTCTTTAACCCTTTACAGCACCTGCTGTCATACTTTCCATAACTTGCTTCTGTAAGATAATAAAGATAATAATTGTTGGAAGAACCGTGATTATTACCGCCGCAAACAGTGCAGAGTAGTTATTAGCAAATGTTCCTAAGTAATAGTTAAGTGCGATTGGAACTGTTCTAGCTGTATCACCACTTGTGAGCATTAATGCGAAGTAGAATTCGTTCCATGTATTAATAAACTGTAACATTGCGATTGTTGCCAAACCAGGCTTAGCCAATGGTAAAACAACCTTTGTAAATGACTGAATAAATGTTGCGCCATCAATATATGCTGATTCTTCAAGCGCTACTGGAATAGTCTTGTAGTAACTTACCATTACGAAGAATGACATTGGAATACCCATTGCTGCATACACGATAATCAGTCCAAATTTTGTATCGTATAAACCTAATGTTTTGAAAATTGCAAACAATGGCTGTGATATGGCCTGTGCTGGAAGCATCAATGATGCTGAAATTAAAAGCACTAAGATTGTTTTCAATTTAAAGTTATATCTTGCTACAACGTATGCACACATTGCTACGAAGCAAACTGTAACAGCTACGCTGACTAATACGATAATGATACTGTTTAAAAAATATTCCTGAATAGGTGCATATTTGAATGCATCGACATAGTTCTTAAAATTAAATGACTTTGGAAGTGCAATTGCAGATGTATTAATTTCTGCATATGTTTTAAACGAACTTAAACCAGCCCAAATAATAGGTCCGATTGAAATAACTACAATCAAAGCAAGAAAGAGATATTTTAAAATTCCGCAAACTACGCGAACACCAACCGGCTGTTTTTTTACTGAACCAAGCTGCATAGGCATTGGTATGTCTTTTTCCTTCTTAGCCATGTTTTTATACCTCCTTCATTTCCTGTTTCTGGTTAAATAATTTCTGAATTAAGATAACTAATACTAATCCTAATGCAATCTGGATAACACCTACCGCGTTAGCCTTACCATAGTTGTTTTCAAGAGTGATAATCTTGTACAAGTATGTTGGTAAGTTAAGTGTTGCATTACCTGGACCACCCTTAGTTGTCATATAAATAATATCGAACTGTGATACCATTGCTACTGATGCTAAAACTACACAAGTGCCAAATGCATTCTTCATTAATGGAATTGTAATATATCTGTCTGCCTGTGCAGGTGTAGCACCGTCTACCATTGCTGCTTCGTAGATGTCAGGGCTTATAGCTCCCATTTCACCCATGAAGATTAACATATTAAATCCTGAGTAAAATACCCAAGTTGCTGTCACTGTCATAAATGCATATTTTGAGTTACCGAATAAGTTTAATACCTGAGTTGTGTCAAGTCCGAACTTTTCGTAAATAATCTTGATTACACCAAAAGATGGGTTTAATAATAATGAAAACATTACTGCTGTTGCTGCTGTCGGGACAATGTTAGGAATAACATATGCAACTCTTGCAAATTTCCATCCCTTTGGTTTTCTACGTAAGATAAGTGCCATAACGAAACCAAATCCTACATGAAGCGTTGACTGAATTAATACCCACTTCAAAGTGTTAACTATAGATACTGAAAAATCAGGATCTGCAAATATTGTCTTGAAATTCTTTAAGCCTTCAAATACCGGTGACTGTGTAAGTGAGTAATCACAAAATGAAGTAGTGATAACCATTACAAATGGAATGGCATATACTAAACAAAACAGTACTAAACAAGGTAATGAGAATGCTAATATCCAACCTTTTTTTCCTCTTGTGCTCATATTTTTCCTATTTCCTTTCAAAAAAAGAGCGCTGCACTATTTTCTAGTGCAGCACCCATCATCAATTTGCTCTAGTTTTTCTTAGCTGCATCAGTTAACTTCTGGCAAAATTCTTTTGCTGTTATGTTACCATATGCAAGTTCTGGCAACTGTGTTGAGAATGTATCAATTACGTTCTGATACCAATATGCCTGGTTCTGACCATATGTATATTTAGCCTTTGACTGAATATCTAATACTTCTGCCATTAATGGGTCTGATTCTTTTAAGCTGTCTGGAACTTCGATATTGCTTGATACTGGCTGTAATCCTGCCATTTCTAAAGCTTTAAGCTGATTTTCTGCTGTTGTTTCAAACTTAAGGAATGCAACTGCTGCTTTAACCTTTTCAGGATCCTTTGTACCTACCATGTCACCAGGTGTTGGAACACTTTCCATACCTGAACCAGGAAGAAGCATAATGCCAACTTTGTCATAGAAACCTTCAGGAGCTTTGTCTGTGCTCTTGAAATCAGGAATCATCCAAGGTCCGTTAGGAAGCATTGCTACTTCGCTGTTGAAGAAGTGTGTTGCCATTGTGTCATACTTTCCACCTGCTGCATCTGATGTTGTGTAGTTCTTTAACATCTTCTGTAACTGTTCTGTTGCGTTTACAACTAAGTCTGATGTGTAGTCTGTTGGGTACATTGTGTTCATGAATTTGTTTCCTTCTTCACCAGCTGTACCAATTAAACCACTATACCAAAGGTTAGATAACCAACCAAGGTCTGCTGTATCCATACTTACTGGAGTGATGTTCTTTGATTTTAATGTATCACATGCTTTGTAGAAATCATCCCATGTTTCGTAAGCTACGTCAGGAGCTTCAAGTCCTGCTTTCTTAAATAAGTCTTTGTTGTAGTAAATATATGAAATTTCTTTTGATACCGGAATACCGTAAACCTTTCCTTCATATGAGTTGAATTCAAGATCCTGGTCACTGAACATTGCTTTCCATTCAGGATCCTTATCAAGGTATTCTGTAATGTCTGTAACCTTTCCTGACTTAGCAGCTAATGCTGTAATGTTGTTACCACCATTTAATACGATGTCTGGAAGATCACCACTTGAGATTAATAATTTAATCTTCTGGTTGTAAGCATCTGTTGTAGGAATTTCTTCGAATTTGAATTCTACATTCTTTCCTTCTTCAGTCTTCTTAAATGCATCAAATAAATATTCATAATAATCTGCTGCATAGTCTGTACCAACGTGATAGTTGATTACGTTTAATGTTATCTTTCCGTCTGCTGACTTTCCTTCATCTTTCTTAGATGTGTCTGAAGAGCTTCCGCAGCCAGTGAAAATACCGGCTACCATTGTTGCACAAAGTGCAATGCTTAATAATTTCTTTCTCATAAATTCTACCTCCTGGTTTTTTGTGTGTTGTTTGCTCTTTTGTTTATATTTAACATTATATAGATTTCAGATTTTTAATGAATAGAATATTTTTACAAAACCTTTGATTATTTTGACATTATAATTTGTATTTTTTTGTAATATTTTGCATATTTTTTGTATTTTTTTGTACATAATGCAGACAAAATTGTACAAAACAGCATATGCAACATGCCTTCCAGCCCCTATACAGGCTTGAATTGTGACAAAAGTTATAAAAATAAGCAAAACAAACTTGGCACACCTCATATTGCCTTCCAGTCTGATTCTGTGGGGTAGATGAGTTTTGGTTTGAGCGGAAACAAACTTCCTGGTTGCATCATAGATTCTTATAGTTTTATTTCGTGGGGTAGATTTGTTGTGGTTTGAGTGTATTCAAGCCTCACGGTTGCATCATAGATTCTTATAGTTTTATTTCGTGGGGTAGATTTGTTTAGATTTGAATGGATTCAAGCCTCATATCTGCTCTATACAGCTTCCAGCCTGCTTGCATTATGCTTGCCTATCATTCCCATTTATTTCTACAAATTTATTATTTAAAATATTCCCCCGTTTATACAATCCCATCTATACATACGTTCTACTATCATTTCACAGTCAATATGGTTTTGTCATTATTTGTGTGTTCTAATTTTTTGCTTTCTGCATTTTTTCATGTACAGTCTAATGTTATTCTTTCCGTGGAATATTCTGAGGAACATCAGAGAAATATCTAAGGGACATTCTAGGGGACATTCCAAGGGACTTCATAATTCAAGTTAGGCATTACCACTGTAAATTAATATCTGGTAGATATAAACAAAGGTCTTTTATAGTCTTTATATTTTATGAAATACTAAGATAGACGGCTCTTAACTTTCATCAAAAAGATTATCTAAAAAAAATCCCAGACTCAATTATCTTCTGATAAAAGAATCCGGGGTTTTTAATGTTATATAGTATTTTATGTATTAATGTTTTTAATAGAAATCAGAGAAGTTATATCCATCTTTATCATTGCCAAAATATTCATCCATTAAATTATTATTATCAAAACCACTTGTTGTAATGATATCATTATTATTCATTTCTACTAATTCCATTTCTGGGCTTTTATATTCTTTTCTCATAGTAAACCTCCCTAATTATTATTCTGATTTTCTTTTGCAAACTCATCAATCAAGTCATGCAATCCTTCGTCAATATTTGGATATCCTTTTTTCTGTATTATTGATGCAATTCCCTGTATTGATTTTGATGCTGTTCCTGTATATCCTTCGCCTGCACCATCTTCAGAATAAACTGTAGTAGCATCCGCATTTTCATATGGAATATTTGCGTACGCTCTAGCATTAAAGAATCTAGTATAGTTAGCTGGTACAATATTAATTAATGATGCACAGTATGTATCGTTTGTTTCCTTGTACCATCCTGTATTAACTACGTCAGCGCAGAAATTCTTTCCTAAATCATCCTTCTTTGCCAAATCTAATGTAGCACCCTTTAAAACATCATTTACAGTAATTAATGTTCCTGCGTTTTCGCAAATTACATTTTTAACTTTCTGTTCATTAGCTCTGCTTGCTGTTGTAGCTGAAACTTCTGTTTTAAATCTAATTCCACCTGGTTTTTCCTGTCCAGCATCTATTCTAATAGCTGCTGCATTTGCAAGTTTTAATGATACATCACTAATTGCTGTGAGGTAGATATCATCATTAACTGTTATTTCGCTATTTGGTGCATATACTTTTCCATCACTATAATAACCGTATTTCGCATCTCCCAATTCATATGTTGCTCCATCTGCTACAGTTGTTTCAGTTGTACCATTAAGTACAACTTTGTGTTCTGCTGTGGCTTCACCATATACTGTAAATTCTGCAATTTCTGCCCATGCATGATTGTCATCTGTATCAGCATTAGCTTTATGATGAGGAATTCCTGTCAACTTAACTCTGATATATCTATAGTTTTTATTTTTAAATTTGTCAGAAATTTTTCCTGTAGCTTCTTTTGTCATCTGACTGCCTGACCACAATAAGTCTGCCTTGTCCCATTGTTCGTCACTCCAGTTTTCAGCGGCTTCTCCTCCGCCTCTCACTTCATATTTATGAGGTAAACCATAAAGCGGATTATTGTTTGCATCAGCATCATCTCTTTTTTCGTTAACAGCATATTCAAATGCTATTTCGAAACTATCAATTGACTTTAATCCTCCCAAATCTACCTTCCACCAAGAACCAAGTTTTTCAGTGTTTCCATCTGCTACCCAAAGTGAACTTTTGTTTCCATCATTGGCATTAGTTGCAGGCCTATTCTCGCTTGAACCTTTTGCAGTTTTTCCTAATGATAAGTTGCTTAACTGATTTCCATATATACAGATTTCAGCTACAGCCGGCCAAGCCTTTTCAATCGGCTCTGTAAATTTTAATCTTATATATTTGTATGTTCCCTCTTCAATATTTGTGAACTGTTCACCATTTGAGCCTGCATTAACTTCATTAGTACTTTGATCCCAAATAGTAGTATATTCTGTTCCATCTACTGAACCTTCTACTTTATACTTCCATGCTGAACTTTTTGCATCTCCTGCGAAAAAGATTCCTAATGCATTTACTTTTGTCATTTTCTTTAATTCTACAACATAATTGGCTGTTGTTCCTTCACTTGTTACGTCTCCATAACTAGCTTCTTTGTCATTCCAGCCATTTGCAATCCATGATGTATTCACATCTCCGTCAATTGCATTACTTCCTACATTTCCCGGATTATATATACTAACTGAAGATTCTGTACCTTTTGCTATCTGGTCTGATGTAAGCGCTGTAGCTCTTTCACCATATGCTGCAAATTCTGTCATTGCCGGCCATGGCTTCATGTCAGTCTTAGCTCCAACAATAGTTACTTTAACATACTTATAAATCTTATTTTTATAATCTTTTCCTACAATGTTTTCAAAATGCTTATCCGTAACTGTATTTTCTGTCTGATCTACTACCAAATCCCAATTGCTATTATCTATAGATGCTTCAATTTTGTACTGCCATGCTGTATTCTTCTGAGTAGTTTCATCTTTAAACCAAACGTTAAAGTCTGATACATTATAATAATCTGCTAATGTAAATTCTGCCCAAACAGAATAATTATGTTTTCCCGAACCTGGAAATCCTGCTTGGCTTCCATTCCATCCATTTGTATCCCAAACTGTTGTAATGTCGCCATCTATCAGTGAACGTGCTGAGCCGTGCTGCTGTGATACTACGACTCCGTCTTCCCTAAGTATATTTGTTCTACTTGTCGTCACTGTATCTGCCTTAACCGTTGCCATTGGTGCCGGCACTGTTATGCTTCCTACAACCATTGCTGCTGCAAGCACCATTGTTAATAATTTCTTATTTTTCATAAAAAATACTCCTTCCTTTGTTTATAATTGTTAATTAATACAAGTATACTTGACTAGTTTTTATCATTTAATAGAATATTTTTACAAAACTTTAGAAATAATTTACTTTTTTCTATTATTTTAGTATAACTTTTCTTTTTTTTACTCAAATATGTTATACTCTATTTATAAATAGGAAGAGACAGAGACAGTTTCTGTCATTCTGCGGATTTTGAGAGGATTATACTAATGCTTAAAAATTTTTTACATAAGAGAAGAAGTATTACTGCGCAAACATCTATATTAATTACACTTACCATTGCCGTGGCTTTGGTTATTAGCGCGTTGCTTTTTTACTATAAAACTGATAAGGAGTTGACCACTCATTATAGAGAGCAGATGTTTCAGGAAAGTAATACTACAATGAATGTTTTATCTGACAATATCGACACTATCGATTCTATATATAGACTTTTGGTTTCAAGCGATAATATTTATAGTTTTATGGCTTCTTCATCTAGAACGCCTTCTGATTATATTGCTGCCGAAAAACAGATGACTTCTCTTCTTATTCTCAATAATCTTTGGGAAAAGAGTTATTTGGAGTCTGTTTACGTTTATACTAATTATAATAAGCGATTTTATGTGTCCAAAAACGATAATATGATAAAAAGAGAAGAAAATGCAGCTGTTTACAGAAATTTAACGGAACCTTCACCTACGCTTACTTTACACGCTTTAGACGGTTCTGATGATCTTTACTTTGTTCGTACAATTTATAATTTAAGCAGTGGCGATGTTTTAGGAACTATGATCGTTACACTTAATCAAAAAAGTTGGGTTAATATGCTTACACAGAATATCTCAAAAGGCTGGCACATTCTTATGTATAACAACAGTTTTGAAACTATTTCTGACTATAATTATGATGTTACCTCTAAGGATAGAATTGAAGCATTAAAGAAATCTCTGGATTACTACAATGACAAAGCTCTGCATCACGTAAAATTTGAATCTAAAGATTATCTGACCTTGTCTAATAATCTTAAAAAAATAGATATATCTGCTACTATTATGGCTCCTCAGAATCAGATTAAGAGACAGGTTAATAATGTTTTAAATTCTTATATTATAGTTATGTTTATTATTATTTTCATAGTACTCTTAATATCTTTCGCCATAAGCCGATATATTACAAAACCTGTTGGAACTATGATACATAATATTAATAAGATTTCTCATGGCAATTATTCTGAAAAGGTTTCAGGTCTTGAAGAATATGAGGAGTTTTATGCTCTTCAGGTTGCCATTAATGATATGCTTGACCAGATTCACGCCTACCACGACAACGTGTTAGAACAGAACATTTCTCTTAAAACAGCTGAGATTAAAGCTTTACAGTCACAGCTTAATCCACACTTTATTTTTAATGTTTTGAACACTTTGGCCTGGAAAGCAGAAATGTCTGACAACAGTGAACTTTCCCAGATGGCTATTGCTATCGGTGAGATTTTCAAAGCTACAACTGCTTACAGAAATTCACAGTATATTTCAATTGCTGAAGAGCTTAAATTTGTTAAGTTTTATATTTATTTACAACAGATGCGTTTCGAGGACAAGATTAGTGTAACTTTTGATATTGATAAGGATTTGGACGATATTAATATTCCTTGTTTTTGTGTTCAAACACTTGTAGAAAATGCTTATGTTCACGGCTTGGAACCTAAGGATACCAATGGACATCTGACTATTAGCATTAAGAAAGATAACGAAAATAAATTTTTATTAATAAATATTATTGACGACGGAGTTGGATTCGAAAAGATTCCAAAGTTTGATATTAACGTTGCTTCCAAAGGAACAACTTCCGAGGCTGTAGGTTCACGTCCTCACATTGGGCTTAAAAACCTTAACAGACGACTTTTCCTTATGTATGGAGAAGATGCTGTATTGCACATAGAAAGCATTCCTGAAGTTCGCACAGCTATATCTTTTAAAATACCATTATAAATTCTTTTTGCAAATTTAAGAATTTGACCAAAGAGTTACTTAAGAAAGGATGTTTTTTTATGATTTTTAATTTATTAATTGTTGATGATGAAGCTCCTATCAGAAAGGGCTTATCTGAATATATTAAATGGGAAGATTATGATTGTAAGGTTGTTGCCACTGCCAACAACGGTGAGGATGCAATCACAAAAATAAACGAAAATGACATTAACATTGTTTTGACTGATGTTAAAATGCCACTTTTAGACGGAATTGGTCTTGCAAAATACATTCACGAGAATCGTCCTGATATTGCCGTAATTATTTTATCGGGATATTCTGAATTTGAGTATGCACGTTCTGCAATACAATATCATGTTTCACAGTATTTGTTAAAACCGGCATCTAAAGATCAGGTTATTGCTGCTGTTAAAGAAGTTTGCGAAAAAATTGTAACATCTAAGTCTAATACCCGAATTAAAGAAAGTGAGCTTGCTTTTCTTAAAGATCAGTTATTCCAACAATTAACTGATTCCAATGTTATAGATGAAGAAAAGCAAAAAAAGATTGACTCTTTTAATTTGGATTTTAGTCATTTTTATGTAGCTGCTTTTCAGTTGCCTAAAGATTTCAATGAATTTAGCAAACTTAAAGACATTATTAAAGACCAGCAGATTGAAAGCCATTGTTTTAGATATAACAACATGGTTCTTACTGCATATTTTTGCGATCAAAATTCCTACATAGGACCTATTGTTGAGGATTGCAAGGAGATAGAATACTTATTTCAGGAACAGTACGGAAAACAGCTTGATATCGGCATAAGTGCCCATCACTCTACTGCAAAGCATTTTTCAAAGGCTGCTTCAGAAGCCATCACTGCTTTGTCACTTAATTTCTATTCAGCATCACATATAATTGCTTTTTCAAGAGATTATATTGCTAATAGAAATATTTTTCCTGTGGATATTTCCGTGCGTCTTCACGAATACGAAACGGCTATTCTTCAATTGAACTTTAAAGCTGCAAAAGACGTTATTTCTACTCTTTTCAGTAATTTACAAAGTAATTTTACTGATGAGGCTTCTGTTAAGAATATTTGTACTCAGATTTATTTGATTTCTTATAGACTGGTTATGAGTACTTATAACCTGCCAATGGATGAGAAATATGTGAAAATGTTAACTGAAAGTTCTGATATTTTCCAACTAAAATCCATAGTTTCTGATATGATTAATGATTTGCAGATACAGTTAACACAATCAGTTAAGAAATATAGCTCTTTTATTGAAGAGTCTTTGAATTATATAAAAGAACATTTAGAGGATGATTTGTCTCTGGAACAAATTGCCCAACATATTCATATTAATGAATCCTACTTTAGTAGAACTTTTAAGAAGGAATGTGGTAATTCTGTCATTAGCTATATTAATAATCTTAGAATTAACAAAGCTAAAGAACTTCTTGCCACTTCTAATTTAAAAACTTTTGAGATTTCTGAAGCTGTTGGAATTCACGACCCTGCTTATTTTTCCGTATTATTTAAGAAAAATACAGGCATGAGTCCTAAAGCATACAGAGATCAGTTTGTAAATGTTTAGCTTATATTTAAATTACAGAATGGAGTTTGCTTATGAGTAATATTATGGAAGATAAAAAAAGCTCAATAAGTAATATTATTGATGCCTTAACTAAAATTGAAAATAATCATTTAAATTCAAACAGAAATAATGCCATCTATTCTATGCTTAAAGAGATTGGATTATACACCAAAGCCTTATATGTCAGCATCTATGAACTTGTTGACTCTAGTGCTTTTGAGCTTACACATCAATGGAGATTATTTAATAATACTGAAAGTCCTAATCACGACTTAATTCTTCCAACTGATGGAGTTCCATGCATATTTAATATTCTGTATCAGGGAGAATCCATTATTTTAGATGATATAGAATCTATTAAGGATTCTATGCCTACAGAATACAATTTTTTTTGGAAATAATAACATTACTGCTGTTATTGTATTTCCAATTATTTTCAGAAAAAGATTAATGGGATTTGTAAGAATAGATAATCCTAACATTAAAGATTGTGGTGATTTCATTGATATTATCCCTGTTATCGGTCACCATATGGGAAGCATTCGTGAAAACAATAAAAAGGACACTCTTATTCAACAGCATAAGCTTTCCATGACTGCTAATCAAACTGAATTTGAAAAAGACAGACAGTTTCTTGAGGTTTTATATCGTGGCTATACATCTATATATTATGTTGATTTTTCTAAAAATATTGCGGAGCCTCTTAAAATAGATCGTATAGCAAATGCAGCCAAATTTATAGATAGTCCCTCTAAACATATTACACTTAACTATAATGACACTATAAAACAATATAGCGAAACTTATATAACCAAAGAGCATTCTAAGCGTTTTTGCGACTTGCTAAATGCTGATTATTTAAGACAGGAACTTTGCTACAAAGAACGTTTTTCTTTTAGATACAGAAGCCTTCCTAATATTCTTGGACAGCAATATTTCGAGGCGCAGATTGTTCGTATTTCCGAAACTGATTTTGACAATCGTATTCTTATCGGCTTTATACACATTGACGATATTGTTGCAAGCGAACAAAAACGTCAACACGAACTTGAAACAGCTCTAGCCGAAACAAAACTTAGTAACGAAATCGTATCTGCCCTTGGCAAAATTTATTATGCTATTTTTAGAATTGATCTTGTCAATGATTTCTATGAGGAAATTTCCAGTGAAAGTGAAATTCATCACCTTACAGGAAAAATAGGGCGTGCCTCAACCGAAATGATTGAATTGTGTGATACATTTGTTGCACCTGAATATCATGATAAGGTTCTTGAATTCTTTGATTTAAGCACTTTGGCTGATCGTTTACATGATGAGGAAACTCTTGCAACTGAATATCTTGCAAAAGATGGTAACTGGCACACAGCACGTTTTATTGTAAAAAAACGTGATAACAATGGAAATGTTACCCATATTCTTTATGCTACAAGACTTATAAGCGATGCTAAACGACGTGAAAAAAATTGGATTTCCATTGCTGAGGAAGCTAACAAGGCTAATCTGGCCAAAACAGAATTTATTTCTCAGATTGCCCACGACATCCTTACACCAATGAACGCTATTCTTGGTTTTGAAACGTTAGCTGAACAACATATAAATGAACCTAAAACTGTAGAATATAATCTGAAAAAAATAAAATCTTCAGGTGATTTTCTTATGGAGTTGGTTAACGAAGTGCTGGATATTACACAGATTGAAAACGGACAGTTACGCATTAATTCCCAACCTGTTAATATTCCTAAGCTTTTGGATGATTTTCCACCAATGCTTAAACAATTACAGGGTGACAAAAAACTTAACATTATATGCAATCAGCATGACCTTTACCAGAAAACCTTGTTGGTTGACCCACTTAGACTAAAACAGATTTATACAAATATTTTATCCAATGCCATAAAATATACACCTGATGGTGGTTCTGTTACCTTTGAAATTTATGAAGAATTATTTTTGAATAATAAGTATATAAATCTTATAGCTGTTATAAGCGACACAGGAATTGGTATGTCTCAGGAATATATTAACCATATGTATTCTAAGTTTTCCCGTGCCACTGACTCTAGAATTAACAAAGTTGGTGGTTATGGCCTTGGGCTTTCGATTGTTAAAGAGCTTGTGGACTTAATGAACGGACGAATTAATGTTACAAGTAAAGAAGGTCATGGAACCACTTTTAAAATAATAATTCCTCTTGAATGTTGTGCAGAAAACTATAAAGCTCTACAAGATATTTCAGATACTTCCGCTCATAATACTTGTAAAGGTATGCACCTTCTTGTTGCTGAAGACAATACTCTTAATTATGAAGTTATTTCTGAACTTCTTGCTATGTATGGCATTACCTGCGACCATGCCGAAGATGGATCTGTTTGCGTAGAAATGTTTAGAGAATCAAGTATTCATACTTATGATGCCATTCTTATGGATATGCAGATGCCTGTTATGGACGGACTTCAGGCTACAAGTGCCATTAGAAATCTTAACAAACCGGGAGCTCACAGCATTCCAATTATTGCCATGACTGCTAATGCCTTCAAAGACGATATTCAACGTTGTCTTGATGCCGGCATGAATATGCATATGTCCAAACCTGTTAATATGGAAAAGCTTTTAAAAGCACTTGCCAAGTTTAAGGGGGAAGTAATTGTAGATTGTTAATTGGCAATAGTTAGATGTACTTAAAACTCTTATTTTAGGATTTGTTTTTTGCAATTACATATGTTTAATTGCGATGCAATTGTTTATATGATAGTATTAAACTGACAAAATTAGAAAGGATTTATGTTATGAAAAAATTTCTGTGTTTAATACTCTCTTTTTTATTAATTATAACTTCTGTGACAGTTTCACCTGCAAAGGTTAAAGCTACGTCAGAGAATTACACAGACGATTATGTCTTTGGAGAAAAAGATTTTTTCAGTGCAAGTGATACAGCTAATGATAAGGATATGACTTTTACTGCTACTGAAGACGGCTTGTATTCTGTAAGAATAAAGACTATAGAAGGTTTTAATAATCTGAGTATTGCCAAAGATCCTGACGGCAATGAGATTAAACCTTACGCAAGAGACTATCGTATTGGAGACAGAACCCGAATAGACTATTATCAGCTTAAAAAGGGACAGGTTTTCACGATTAAGTTATGCTTCATGCTAATTCAAGTGCCTTGATTATTGCCGATATTGTTAGGGAAATAAGCAAAGATGATGAGTTTAACTTTACCGGAGAATATGATGTTTCTTATTATTATAATCCATCAAAAGATTATCACTACTATAAGTTAGGCTGCCTTATGGATACTGATGACAATGGCAATAATGTGCTTAATGCCAGAGTCAGATATTTTCAGAATGAAAACAATGATGAACTGGATTACTTAAATGTTCCTGATGTTTATATGAACAATATTCTTTCATCAATGCGCCCTAATAGTAGCACTCTTTGTATTATTAATTTTTATTCCCATGGCACAAGCTATTCTTCAAAGGATGCTTCAACTGCCCAATCAAAAATTAAGTTTATTAGAATGGAAAATTCTAGTGGTATTGATATAAATCAGCCTGATGAGCCATTTAATCTTATTGAAAATCAGAACGGAGAGATGGTTACTAATGAGTTTGGTCACTCTTATTTTAAGTATGCCTATTCTTATTTGAGTTTTATAAAATCTTATACTATTCATTACTCTAATAAAGATATGGAATTTCCTGCCAACTCCCATCCTACTACTGAGAAGAATCCTTACAGTCCTTATACCGGTTATTATTTGACCCCTGTAGACTCTCAGGATACAAATCACTGGGCCGTTGGAAGTGACAATACTTTCCTTATTCGGGCAGGTTATTATGAAGAAAAAATTCCTGTAACTATTAAAACTTATGATCAGCTTGACCGTTTTATGTTTTTTGGAGATACAACCCTTAAGCTTAAGCCTAATGCGCCTTTAAGACGTTCTTTAAGTTTTACTCCACCTGAGGACGGACCATATACTTTGTTTGTAACTGTGGATAGCCACTCTGATTCCTGTAATGATACTATAGCTTTTAATACTACTGATCATTCCCTTAACCGTGACTTTCCTGATCAAACAACAAAACTTGCCAATGGCAAGACTTTGTATGAGTATAGAAATCTGACTCTTGAAAAGGGTACAAAATATACTTTTGACTGTTATTTAATTCATAGTGACAGTGAAGCATCTGATGAAACTGTTAATATGACTTTTAATTTTAAGAACCCTGCCATTATTAGTTCTTTTAGTTTGAACCAAACAGGACTTGATCCTGTGCTTGTGGATGGGATTGACAATATTTCAGGTTCTTATAAATATTCACTACCGGATTATGTTAACAGCGTTGATGTAACTTACACCGATGGAACTGTTGTTAAATATACATACGATGAGGCTTCCGGTTCATATACAACAGATGCCCCTGCCAAATATACAGTATATCCTCTTACAATCGAGAATCCGAACGACTGGTCATCAGGTTATAATTCTGTATATTTTAATATTGGTGGCAAAAGCAAATCTCTAACATTCACTGTTTATGACAATGAGCGTTTTGAATATAATCTTAACACAATTGGGTTAAACGAAACAAATACAGTTCGTTTTTATAGAGATGATGCTAAAAGCTACTATAAATTTTATAGATTTACACCTGAAACAAGTGGCACTTATAATTTTAAAATGAGCGCAACACCACACGATAATAAGTGCCGAATTTCAACATATTATAATGTTTATCATAATGGCGAATTGGTTTCAACAAACTACAATACAGAAAATATTGCCCCATGTATTTTTAAAGCCGGTGAGGAGTATATTATCAAATTCTTTGGCATTCACAAGAATTGTGATAAAACAGATAATTCAAACCTTAACACTCTGGAACCACAAATTACGATAATTAAGGTGTCAGATGATGTTGAAACAAGTAAGGTGACAACGGTTCCTGCAACAACAATTCCTGTAACTACTACTACGATAGCTACTACTGCTGAAATTTCCACAACCGGAAATGGAGAAACAAGTGGTGAAGTAGTTACGACTCCTGTGAAGACTACTGACAATATAGAAACTACTGGCGAAACTGTTACTCCTGTAGTTACTACGACTAACGGAGATTCTATTAACGGAGGAACTACTAGTAACAATACAACTAATGGGGTTGTGCCAAAACCTAGTACTACAAGTATAAGCTTACAACCTTCAAGTTCAAAGAAGCCTGCTACTACAAAAGTTAAGAAAGTCAAGGCTACGAAGAAATCTCTTACCATTAAATGGAGCAAAGTAAAAGGTGCAAGTGGCTATGAAATTCAGGTTGCCACAGACAAGAAATTTAAAAAGAACAAGAAATCAATTCTTGTTAAGAAGCAGAAAACTACTTCTGCTAAAATAAAGAAATTGAAATCTAAAAAGAAATACTATGTACGTGTCCGCACTTATAAAGTAGTTGGCAGAAAAAAAGTATATTCTAGCTGGATAAACGGAAAAGCTACAAAGACAAAATAAAGATTTGTAGTGGAAGCGATAGATTGATGATTGATTTGTAATGTTATGACAAGACCGTATGTGAAATCAAATTCACATACGGTCTTTTTTGTTTTAATCCCAATTTTCATGTATTTTTTTCTTTTCTTCTTCACTTTATAAGATAATATTATCACATTTTATGTTTTATCTTGTTTTTCTATTTATATATTTGGCCTTGTATTTTGAGTATACAATTGTCTGGTCTTTGTACAGGCTGTAGTATCCTGACAGGGCATAGCTGATTGATATTGCTATCAGGTAATATGAGACCCCGGCAAAGCCAAACAACTCGAATGAGATAAGCATTGATGTTATTGGGCAGTTAGTTACACCACAGAACAATGCCACCATTCCCGCTGCCGCTGCAACCACCGGTGGAAATCCCAGCAATTGTCCCATAACACATCCGAAGGTTGCTCCCACGCAGAATGCAGGAACGATTTCGCCCCCTCTAAAACCTGCTCGCATTGTAATTGCCGTCAAAATTATTTTCCAAACAAAATCAAGGGGTCTTGCCCTTCCTGTTTCAATGGCTTTGGCTATTAGCTGATTGCCTGCGCCCATATAATCATCTGTCTGTAAAATAAAGGTAATTCCCATAACAATAAGTGCCGCAACAACCACTCTTACGTAAGGATTTTTCAAATATTTAGTATACAAAGTTGAAGCTAACTTTAGTGCTATGCAAAAAAGTATACTTACAGCACCACAACCTGCTGCAATAACTGCCATTTTTGCTCCGGTTACAGCGGTTAGTTCCGGTATAACTGTTACATGAAAAACTTCAGGATGGATGCCTATTCCTGCCGCAAATTTGGCTGCAATAATTGACGCAATAACGCAAGGCAAAAGCGCCGCATAATACATAACTCCAACGCTTACAACTTCCATGGCAAAAACTGCCGCCGCCATAGGAGTTCCGAAAACCGCAGCAAACGCCGCACTCATACCACACATAACCATAACGTGGTGGTCGAACTCATCCAAATGAAAAATTCTCCCAAGCTGATTGCCAATGCTTCCGCCAAACTGAATTGCCGCGCCTTCACGTCCTGCGGAACCACCTGTCAAATGAGTAAGCAATGTTGACACAAAAATAAGTGGTGCCGATTTTAAAGGCACATCATCCTTAGATCTAATGGTTGAAAGAACCTGATTGGTTCCTCCATCGTTTTTGTCCAATCTTTGGTACATAAAAACGATAATCAAACCTGCCACTGGAAGTAACAAAAACATCCACTTGTTGTCTGCTCTAAACGCCGTTACCCACCTGATACATACGGCAAAAACACTACTGGCGCCGCCAACAACCACACCTGTTAAAATTGCAAGAGCCATCCACTTAAAAAAGTTTGTCAAATCTCTTTTAATTCTACCCAAATAATATTTATTTTTAATCTCATTATGTCCGTTTTTTATGATATCACTCATACTGATTCTACTTTTCTTCCACCGGATAGAAACTGCATCCGCACTTTCCATGTTCCTTAGTATAATAAAGGGCTTTGTCTGCCTCAGTGAACTGGCTCTTTCCTGAATTTTTTCTGTCAGTAAATGCCACGCCTACGCTAAGAGATACCGCTGGAGCTCCCTCTTCTTCAATTGATAATTTTCTGTTAATTTCGGTGATTTTTTCAATGCTTGTCAGACCAACATATTCTCTAACTCTCTCTATACTTTTCCCCTGTCATTGCCTCATAGCTTGTTCTCACCGCATGTTCTGATATATCGCAATTCAATATATAAACAGGCACTTTTTTTATCAAAATATCTAGTAATTCCAATGTTTTTCCTGCCTGGGCTGAGCTGTCGCCGAAATGAATCTGCCCTAGAAGATATGGTATGGCTTCTTTGGAATCAAGCTTTCTAATTCCGCATTCCGTGCCACGCTCTATTATGCAAATTCCACCAAGTGGTGCATTCTTATTATTCTGCCAGCCCTCTTTGCCAGCCCACGGAGTTCCATATATTCTTACGCAATCGTCAACTATTCTAATAAAAGGTTTGTCCCCATTTATAATAGAAACACCCTGACCTAAATACTTCCTCCATAACCTGATGTGGGTAGTTTTTCCGGTACCACTTGGTGCAGTAAACATATAGGCTTTGTCCTTCCACTGTATAACCGCTCCATGCATTAGGAAACCATCTTTCTCAGGCAAAACTTCCGCAACTTTCCTTAAAAGTGCCAATGTTTCCAAATATTCAGGGGCAAATCCACTCTGTCCTTCATCTTCCAACATTGTTCCCTGTTCTCTTATTATGTCATCCTCTGATATAATAATTTCATAGACCGAATCATTATCAGAAAGCTTCAAATCTTCTTTTCCAGTTCCACAATTATCGAAACACTTCTTATTATCTGAATTTTCTTCAATATCCAAATAATCCCCACAATGCTTCTTCAATGATTCCTCATAAATTCCATTTACCTGAAATCCGATTCCGGCAAGTTTTATTTTGAATGCCATAATCTTTTCACCTTTCCAGCCTTCATTTTTATTTTCTTAAAAGCACAAATTAAAGGATGAAGAAAAACCCAAGCCCTGCTGTAAAGCTTGTATCCCACTCCCTCCATATTTACTTCATTTCCATCACGATAAAAGCCAACTAAAACTCCAATAATCTGATTTTCAGTTATGCCATATTCCTTATTAATGCAATTATCTCCGCAAATAATATATCCCCTATCATCTTTTCCAATAATTCTATGAAGCACGTAATCGTCTCCACGTCTGTATAAAGGCACATCATATTTCTTCAATGGTGCTGTAGGTGGCTTAACTATTATGGTATCCCTTCTGTTTCTTAGCATTGGATACATGCTGACACCAGAAGTTGTACTAACATACACTCCCTTCTCATTTAATGCATCCTCAATATGTAACACTTCACCCATAACACACTCTCTATTCTACAATAATTCCTGCATTTTTCATCTTATCTACCATTGCCTGAATGTCTTCTCTTGCTTTATCAGGTTCAACTTCATAAGTTTCAACCATCTTCTCTACCATCTGGTCAACATCCAATCCGGATTCAATTCCCTGCCATATCTCCTTACCTGTCGCATTAAGGTTAATCATTCCGTGAAAGGTCTTGCTTGCCTCACCTACTGCAATAACAACTGCCTGACCTCCAACATCTCTTAAAACAAAACCATTTTTAATCTTCATTAATCTATTCCTCCGATATCTTTCGCTTATATAAGTGTACCATATTACCGCAATATTTGCATTGCGAAATTCCACTCCGACAATTTTTCAGAAAATTTGTTCTATAATAATTTTGTATTTTTTTAATGTATTTAAAAAAGCGTCCCCTAAATTCATCGCATTTTTACACGCTTGTTAAGGAACACTTTTTATTCTTTATTTTGTTTGATTTAAACCCAGCCCAAAAGTCTTAATTAAGCCTTATTCTGTGCATCAACAAGATTTGAACTGTGATACATTTCTCTAAGCTTAGGTTTTTCGATTTTTCCAGTAGCATTTCTTGGAACTTTAGTAAAGATAATCTTTTTAGGCCTCTTGTATCTTGGAAGTTCCTTGCAGAAATCATTGATTTCCTGTTCAGTACATTCTGTGTCAGGATTCAATTCAATAATAGCAGCTGCAATTTCGCCCAATCTTTCATCTGCAAGACCAATAACTGCAACATCCTTAATCTTAGGGAATTTGCTTAAGAAGTTTTCAATCTGTACAGGATAAAGATTTTCGCCACCACTAATAATTACATCTTTCTTTCTATCAACAAGGTAAATAAAACCGTCTTCATCCATTTCAGCCATGTCCCCTGTGTAAAGCCAGCCATCCTTGATTGTTTCAGCTGTAGCCTTTTCATCATTGTAGTAACAAGTCATGACGCCTGGTCCCTTAACAATAAGTTCCCCAACACTACCCTGCTCTACAGGATTTCCCTCAGGATCAACAATCTTTGCTTCCCAGCCGTAACCCGGAATACCAATTGCTCCTACTTTGTTAATATTTTCGACACCTAAGTGAACGCAACCTGGTCCGATAGATTCGCTAAGGCCATAGTTAGTATCATATTGGTGATGTGGGAAGTATTCCTTCCATCTCTTAATAAGGCTCTGTGGTACAGGCTGTGCACCAATGTGCATAAGTCTCCACTGATCTAACTTGTAATCTTCAAGTTTAATCTCTCCTCTGTCTAATGCAAGCAAAATATCCTGTGCCCAAGGAACAAGAAGCCAAACAATTGTACAGCCTTCATTTGATACTGTTTCAAGAATTGTTTTAGGTGTAACCCCCTTTAATAATACTGCTTTTCCACCAGTCAAAAGGCTGCCAAGCCAATGCATCTTGGCACCTGTATGATAAAGCGGTGGAATGCACAAAAATACATCATCCTTAGTCTGTCCATGATGATTCTGTTCAACTTTTGCCGCATGCATAAGACTTTCGTGATTATGTAAAATAGCCTTTGGGAAACCTGTTGTTCCTGAAGAAAAATAAATTGCCGCATCATCTGAATCCTTAATTTCGATTTCAGGTGAAAGTGAAGAACAGTTAGATGCAAGCTTATCATAATCTTCTGCAAAAGTAGGACAATCACCACCTACGTAGAACAAAATTCTTTTTTCATCAATTTCATCAACAATTTCTTCGATTCGGCCAACAAACTCAGGTCCAAAAATAAGCACATCTGTCTCTGAAAGTTCAAGACAATATTTAATTTCCTGAGCATCAAATCTAAAGTTCATAGGAACTGCCAAAGCTCCTGTTTTAAGAATTCCAAAATAAATAGGAAGCCATTCTAAGCAGTTCATCAAAAGAATTGCAACTTTATCTCCTTTTCTAATACCTCTGCTAATAAGGAGATTAGCAACTCTGTTAGCTTTCTCGTTAAATACGTGCCATGTAATATCACGTCTGTAATGATGGCGGGCATCTGGCTGGATTAATTCATAATCTCGCCATGTTACCCTTCTTTTTTCCTGAATTTCGGGATTTATTTCTACCAAAGCTATATCCTTTGGAAATTCTCTGGCATTTCTTTCTAATAATTCTGTAATTGGCATTTCTCTTTCCTTCTTTTTTATCTTATTTTTAATTTATTATCCAAAGAAATTAAACAAATCATTGGCATTCTTCCCAAAGATCTTGTCTTTTTCTTCCTGTGTCAAATCTGTATTGTTAAAATCATTAACAGCTTTGGTCTGGTCATACCACGGAGAATCAGTTCCAAACAAAATCCTGTCCGCTCCATGTTTTCTAACCATTCTCACAAACTGTTCATTTTCAAGCTTACCCGGAAAAATAGGATTAAGAACAACCGCCGTGTCCAAATAAAATGGCTGTCCTAAAAGCTTCTCTTCCACTTCATCCCACATTTTCCATCCACCCATATGAGCAAGAATCAGCTTCTCCGGCTGAATATGTTTCCAAAGATTAAGAATTCTTTCAGGTGTGCAGTGAACCGTTTCCGGAAGTCCCACATCTTCCCCAGCGTGAACAATTATCCCCAAATCTTTCTCGGCTGCATAATCCATTAACCTGATATATTTTTCATCGTCAAAAAATGTATTTTGATAGTCAGGATGAATCTTTATGGCTTTCAAATCCATTGCAACTATTTCATCTATAATCTGCTTATAATTCTCACAATCCGGATGAATAGCCCCAAAATTAAATAATCTTGTTTCTTCTCTTTTCTCGTTAAATTCCACAGATAATCTGTTAATTTTCTCCGGTTGCCTAATATTAGTTGCCACAGGGCAAACAACAGACAAATCTATATCTGCTTTTTTAGTACTGTCCTCTAAACCTTTAACTGTTGGTATTCTTGCACATTTTACATGAATACCCTGACCTCTTACAATATCTTCTTCCATACTTGCTATAGTCTTGTAAGCTATGGCATCAGGAAATGTATGTGTGTGAATATCTATAATCATAACATTCTCCTATATGAATCTTATTCTTTATTACTTTTTCACTTTAAAGTCATAAACTATTATAAATAACTATTACCTTAAAGTCAACCAAACCTTTTTATTACTAAATTGGAATCTACACCTGATGAACATCACATTCTCACGAAATGCTTATGGATATAGGAATTTTGATAATTTTAGAAACAGAATAATGTTATCTTGTGATACTATTTAAAAATCGTGTGTGATTACAAATCACACACGATATATATAAGGGATTACCCCCATGCTTGACAAAAAGCCTTATTTTTTTACTAACATATATACCAAAATCAGGCTGTTTGCATATATAGTCCACGCAAACAGCCTTTGAATTGTCTAATTATTATGAAGTTTAACTTTAATTTCTGTTAATGTTAAATACTTCCCATGCTCCGGCAACAGTTTCACTTGTAGCAAAAAGTTTACCACCGTCGTTTAAGTTTGCCTGAACATATTTTCCATTTGCCAATGAGTAAAGTGCATACTCTCCATCTGAAATCTTTTCAATAATGAATTTCTCCCATGTACCTACACTTTCACTTCTTGGCAATAACTGATTGTTTTCATCAATTACAGCACATACATATTTTCCATTTGCAATTGATTTCAATGAACCTGTTCCATCATTGTTATTTACAATCTGGAATGTTTCCCATGCACCTCCACATGATGAACGGTTTGCCACTATTGTTTCACTTCCACCATTTTCTGCACAAACTACCTGTCCGTTTGCTATGGATGTAATATATGCATTTGAATTATTAAAATCTGCCTTTTCTACTTTTTCAATTACGATCGCTGAAGTTTTATCATTAAAATCTCCAAGGCCTGATGCATCTGTGAATAATGTTTTTTTACTTCCTGCAAATCTTTCATCGTTATACAATGTAACTTTGTAGCCATCTGCTACCTTAACTGAAGAAATCTGATCATTTTTAATTCCCTTAGAAATCATTGTGCCATAATCATATCTTCCTTCACTTAGTGCTACAGACCAACCACTGTAATTTGAATTTTCATAAAATGTTGCTTTTGCAGAAGATGTCTCATCTCCCAGCTTTTCAATATTAAATGCTTCCCATGCTCCTGCTATGGAATCACTTCCTGCTATTAATTTGCCTCCATTATCCAAGTCGACCTTTACATATTTTCCGTTTTCTGCACTCTTAAGACCGTATTCTGTATCGCTTATTTTGTAGATTTGGAATTTCTCCCATGTTCCTACGCTTTCGCTTCTTGGAACAAGTTGATTTTCTTCATCTAATACTGCACATACATATTTGTTATTTGCATCTGCTTTTAAACTTACTGTTCCGTCATCATTATTTATCAGATAAAATGTTTCCCATGAACCGCCGTAACTGTCTCTGTTTGCTACTATTGGATCACTTCCACCATTTTCTGCTACAACATATTTTTCATTTGCAACAGATTTGATACTGTATTTTCCATTTGATAATTTAACAGTATTATATGTAACACTTGATGAACCATCCCACTTTTCAATTTTATCATTTGTTGTTGTATCACCGACTTTTTCAATGTTAAAAGCTTCCCAGGCTCCAGATATAGAATCACTTCCGGCTATTAATTTGCCTCCGTTATCCAAGTCAGTTTTTACATATTTTCCGTTTTCTGCACTTCTAATGCCGTATTCACTGTCATTTATTTTGTAAATCTTAAATTTTTCCCATGTACTAATGCTGTCACTTCTAGGTGTCAGCTGATTTTCTTCGTCTAATACTGCACATATGTATTTATTATTTGCATCTGCTTTTATACTTACTGTTCCATCATCATTATTAACAATATAGAATGTCTCCCATGAACCGCTATAGTTGTCTCTGTTTGCTACTATCGGATCACTTCCACCATTTTCTGTTGCAACATATTTTTCATTTGCAACAGATTTGATGCTGTATTTTCCATTTGGCAATTTGACTGTGTTATATGATGTTGTAGTTGATGTCTGATTGTTAATCTTTTCAATTTTAATTGATGAAGTTTTGTCATTCATTTCATCTCCAACATATGACGCATCACTGGTAAATTCTTTTGATTTTCCTTTAAATCCTTCGTCATCATATATTGTAACTTTGTATCCGTCACTTACTCTAAGTGATGAAATCTGATCATTAACAATTCCTTTTGCTAAAATATCTTTGTAGTCATATGAACCTTCTTCCAATGAAACTGCCCATCCACCATAATTTGAATGTTCATATAATGTTGCCACACCTGATGTGCTGTTGTTATCACTATCATCTGTTGTGCTTCCACCTGTAGATGTTACTGTTCCCGAAAGATATGGCTTTACCAAATTGTAAATCTTGTCATTTTTCCATCCGTTTGCTGTACCTACAGCTGACCATTTATTTTTAATTGTGTCTGCTGAGTCGTTATAAATATCAACTTTTTCAGGGTTATGATTATAAATACCCCATGAGCTGTTTCCTGTAACTTTGTATGACCATGTTGTCCAATGCCATCCCTGACCGTTGAAAGTTGACATTGCTGCCTTCCAGCCTTCTGCCTGTTCGAAGCATGTAAACTCGCCTACAAATGTTGGCACTCCATAATTGTGATTTGCAATGTCTGAAACTTTACTTGAAAAGTATGACTTCTGTGCATCACTGCTATTTTGTGCACTCCATGGATAGTAATGGTATTCATATGCTACATTTGTCCAGCCATACTGTGAAGGTCTTGGCAAATTGTCTGCATCCCAACATGATTCCATTATAATAATATGATTGCTATCCTTTGAACGGATTGTATTGTAAATTTCATTATAAAAATCCCAATGTAAACTATATGTTGCAGCTGCCTTAATTCCCGGTTCATTTAAGATATCGTAAGCTGCAACTGCCGGATTGCCTTTGAAATGTTCTGCAATCTTTTTCCATAAATTTAAAGTTTTATCTTTATTGCTCTGATTGTAATATAGCTGTTTTCCATCATTAATCTCTCCTGAATGATCCATACCATTTTGAGAACCAAATGCTCCGTGCATATCTAAAATTACATACATACCTCTCTGGCTACAGTTTTGTACAAACCAATCTAATCTGTCAAAAGCATTAGATTTAAGGTTTCCATTGTCATCACAAAGATTCATATATGTAAATGGTAATCTTATAACACTCATTCCCATTTCTGCACAATTATCAAAATCCTGTGTTGTCCAATAATTATTTTCATATGTTGAAACCAACTCATCTCTCTTTGATGCTCCAAATCTATTTGCCAATGTGGTCATCATTGTTTTCTGGTCAGATGCATTGGTTGGATTCATCCAGTCTTCCTGAACAAGCCATCCACCTGCATTTGTACCTCTTAGATAAACAATATCTCCTGTTCCTTTTTGTTTTCTTATCTGTGTTCCGTTAACCTTCAAAAAATCATTGCTTCCAAGAGCCTCTCTGGCACTAACCTGGGTAATGCCTATAATTTTTCCTGAAATAGCCACACTAAATGTCATTGCAAATACCAATAACATACTGACCAGTTTTTTAACTTTTTTCATAAACGCCTCCTTATTAATACTATAAAAAAATTTCCGTCTATTATATTATCAATACAATACCACATAATGTTAACGGTATCAACTCTCCAAATTTTGGAAAAATCGTTTTATTTTTTTCTAAAAAAAAATAAAACGATTTTTATGATAATGGTATGTTGTTTATACATTTTCTAAAAAATGTATAAATAAAAAATATCCCTATACCTGACAAAGAACATTATAAACTTGGGTTACCCACATGCTTGACAAAGAGCCATAAAAAATCCCGAAAAGCTTCAGAACTATTAACATTCTTTCCACTTTCCGGGATTTTTATTATCCTATATTTTAATTTTATTATCTTATGCTAATTCATAACCCTTTTCAAAGGCTGCCACGTTAATATCAATAGTCTTTGGTGGAACTGTTTTCTTGATTACTTCAATCCACTGTTCCTTTGGGAAATCCATATTCTTTGCAGCAATTCCAAGAATAATAACGTTAAATACTCTTGAATTGCCCATCTTTATGGCTTCATCCATTGCATCAACTGATACAACACGGTATTTCTTTGAAAGTTTTTCAATAATTCCGTCAGGATAATTTGCCACACCTGTAACTACAGGCATTGGGTCGATTCTCTGGTCATTTACAATAATTACTCCATCTTTCTTAAGAAAATGAGCATATCTTAACGCTTCTAATCTTTCAAAAGCGATAAGTACATCTGCCTGACCTTCTTCTACTATAGGTTCTGCTACTTTTTCGCCGTAACGTACATAAGTAACAACGCTACCGCCACGCTGTGCCATTCCATGAACTTCTGAGAGCTTAACATCATATCCGGCTTCAACTGTAATTCCACCTAAAATACGGCTTGTAAGAAGTGTTCCCTGTCCACCGACACCTACTATCATAATATTCTTTGTTTCTGCCATGACTATTCTCCCTTCTTCTTTAATTCAATTGCATCGAAATGACAATTCTGCATACAAAGTCCACAACCATTACATAATGTCTGGTCAATTGAAATAGTTCCATCTTCATTCTTTGTAATTGCAGGACATCCTGAAGCAAGACAAAGTCCGCATTTTTTACATTTTTCAGGAATTGCAACGCATTTACCCTTTGGAACATATGACTTAAGCAATGCACAAGGAGACTGAGCTATAATAACTGATACTTCATCTCTTGCTACTTCTTCTTTAATAACATTTTCTAACTTCTTTGTATCAAAAGCATCAACAATCTGTACATTCTTAACACCTAAAGCTCTACATAAATCATCAAGAAGAACTATATTGGCTTTTTCACCTGACAATGTTTTTCCTGTTGCAGGATGATCCTGATGTCCTGTCATACCTGTTGTTGAATTATCAAGAATAATAACTGTTCCTGTAGCCTTGTTATAAACCATGTTCATAAGTGAATTAACACCTGTGTGAAGGAATGTTGAATCACCTATAACAGCTACCCAATTCTTAATGTAATCTTTTCCTTTAGCCTTTTCCATACCGTGAAGTGTAGAAATACTTGAACCCATACAAACTGTCGTATCTACAACACCTAGTGGATTAACTGCACCAAGTGTATAACATCCAATATCACCTGCTGCATGAATTTTTAACTTCTTAAGTACTGAATATGTAGCTCTGTGAGGACATCCCGGACAAAGAATAGGTGGTCTTGCAGGGGCCTGTAAAGGCTGCTCAATTTCAACCTTTTCACCTAAAACTACCTGTTTAAGCATATTAGCACTATATTCGCCCTGTACAGTAAAGATGTTCTTTCCATCGCATTCAATACCCATAGCTCTAACCTGTTCTTCAATTACAGGTTCAAGCTCTTCAACTATAATAAGTCTGTCTACCTTTGAAGCAAATTCCTTTATAAGTCCCTTTGCCAAAGGATGAACCAAACCAAGTTTTAAAACTGATGCATTAGGAAGTGCTTCCTTAACATACTGATAAGGTATACCACTTGTAATAACACCAATCTTTGTATCATTATATTCAACTTTATTAATATCAAGGTCACATGCATCTTCTGCCATCTGTTTAAGACGCTGTTCAACAATAACATGACGTTTAATTGCATTTCCCGGCATCATAACGTTTTTTGCAATATTTCTTTCATATGGCTTGTCATCTACCTCAACTCTATCTTCAAGATTAACAATCCCCTGTGAATGTGCAAGACGTGTAGTTGTTCTAAGAATAACCGGTGTATCATATTTTTCAGATAATTCATAAGCCCTCTTTGTAAAATATCTTGCTTCTTCACTATCAGAAGGTTCAACTACCGGAACCATTGCAGCTCTTGCAATCATTCTAGTATCCTGTTCATTCTGTGAACTGTAAATTCCAGGGTCATCTGCAACAACCAAAACCATACCACCGTTTACACCAATGTATCCTGCTGTAAAAAGTGGATCAGATGCTACGTTAAGACCTACCATTTTCATCATTGTCATAGAACGAACACCTGCCATAGATGCACCAATGGCAACTTCTGTGGCAACCTTTTCATTAGGTGCCCATTCAGCATAAATTTCTTTATATTTTACTACGTTTTCACTTACTTCAGTACTTGGAGTACCAGGGTATGCTGATGTAACCTTTACTCCCGCTTCATAAGCTCCTCTTGCAATGGCTTCATTACCAAGCATAATCTTCTTATTACTCAAAACTTCTTCCTGCCTCTCTTATATATTTCACAGTAAAAAACAGTAGTATCACCATTATATTTAACTTTTTGTGATACGGGCAATGTTTAATTTACTGAATTAAAGTCCTAAAATTAATTATAGTTTATTGAAGCTTTTTAGTCAACAAAAGAGAGCCACCATACAATACTAATTGTACGATGACTCTCAACGTTTTTTCTAAAAATACATATAAAAAAGTGCTAGTAAAAATTATTTCTTAATTTTACCCTTGAATCCTGCCTTCTTTAAGTTCTTCTTTAATTTCTTAAATTCTTTAGCGCTCATCTTCTTGTTAACCTTAACTGTAATCTTCTTTGAGTTAACGTTCTTAAATGCACCCTTCTTTACTGTAAAGCTCTTTGTTCCTTTAACAATAATTGTCTTTAATTTCTTAGTACCTGTAAAACCTTTTTTGTTTACTTTCTTAATTGTTGCTGGAATTACAATCTTTTTAGCCTTTTTAGCCTTCTTAGCAAATGCTTTAGCCTTGATTACTGTTACTGTATAAGTTACACCCTTAACTGTTACCTTACTAGGTACTGTAGCTGTACTCTTCTTAGCTACAACAGCACCAACTTCAGCTGTTCCGTTAGCCTTTGTATCAACTGTATTTCCGTTTGATACAGCAACATTCTTAGCGTTAACCGGTACTAATGATGATGTTGGGCTCTTAACTGCTGCACTTACACCTGTTACAGATCCTACTGCTACTGCTGCTGCTAATGCTAAAACAGCAACGTTCTTCATTAATTTTTTCATTAATAAGTTCCTCCTATTATTTTTTTGAGTTTTAATTATTTCTGCTTATCCCCACAAGTATTAAAAATAAAAATGTCCTCATAGCAAACTTATAACTTATAAAACTCACTATGCCGTTTATTTTACTACTTTTAGGAATAAATTTAAATACTTTTTTTGTTATATTTTGCTTTTTTGACTATATTTGACAAAATATGTCAATGATAATTATATACTATTACTTGCCATTGTAGTATTTCTTCTTATTTTTCTTGCCTTTTGCGTCTGTTGCGCGGTTTAGAACCACACCTAATATCTTACATTCTGATCTTTCAAGCTGCTTAATTGAACTTTTCACTTCAGATTTTGATATTTCTCCACTTCTAATTACAAGAATTGCTCCATCACACATACTACCAATCTTTTCAGCATCTGATACAAGACCAAGAGGTGGTGCATCAACAAATACATATCGGTAATCTTCCGCAAGTTGATTGAGCATATTGCCAAACTTGTCACTTTCAAGCAACATTGATGGATTAATTATATTTTCCACGTTTGGTATAATATCTCCATTTTCAAGTGGTGTATTATACACAACATTTTCAAGTGGAAATTCTTCTGCCAAATAATGTGCAAGCCCTTTCATTTCTGAGCCATCTTCTTTTTCTATGCCATATTTGTTTACTATGACAGAGTTTCTCATATCTCCATCTACAAATACCGATTTGATTCCGGCACTTGCCATCTGTCTCCACATCTGTAAAGTAACAAAACTCTTTCCTTCATTAGGCATTGTACTTACAACCATGATTTTTTTAATTTCATTTCCAAGGAAACTAACATTTATACGAAGTCGGTTTATAGATTCCTCAACAGCATAAGGAAGTTCTTTGGTTAAATCCATTTTAATTTTATTCATTTCTATTTCTCCTCAAGCTTATTTTTTTGGTGTGTAATATTTCTTTCCCTTATAATAATTGTATTTAGAATATGCTCCGTATTTAACGTTTCCATCAGGAATAACTGTTAAAGGAATAATGCCTAAATACTTTTCAACATCTTCTTCTGTCTTAATTGTATCATCAGTGATAAATAAGAATGTGAAGATAGCTAATACCACAACCATTCCTCCAAATGCACCCATCATTACATTTTTCTTCAGACTAGGTGAACTTTTACCTTTAGGAGTTATAGCTCTTTCAGCAATATTAGGTGACGATGTTCCCATTAATTTAGGAATTTCAGTAACTGCCTTTTCAGCTAAAGCATTTGCTATTGTTTTTGCTTCCTCCGGCTTTATGCTTGTTGCTGAAATTTTTAGGATACGTGTATCTTCAACTGTTGAAATGTCAATCATTCCGTTAAGTTGCTCATATGTATATCCTAAATCGTTTTCCTCATTTATGGCCTCAATGATAGGTCTAACATGCAACAACTCTGCATAATCTTCTGATAATGATGTACCTATACTTAAATCAGCAAGATCGACCACTGAGTTTTTTGATGCTGAAACCATATAAACTTTCGCTGTTGCAGTATATTTAGGTGTAATGCCAACTTTAGTCCATACACCTGCAATTATTGCTCCAATCAAAAAACCTGCAATAATAAATAAAATCTTCTTGCGATAATAGTTAAACAAATCCAAAAGGTTGATTTCTACTTCATCTTCTTTTTCGTTAATTTTTATCTTTTCTACCTGTTGTTTCATCTTTCAATTCCTTTACTCTTTGTTCTTCTGTTCCACTATGCCAAACAGTTCTGACATTGTGCTAACCATTGCTTTCTTGTTAACATAAAATTCCATATGATCCATTTCATCTCCAAGAGCCTGACCAATCTTAGACTTTCCTGCCAATTGAAAAATCCCCTTGTCTGTTCCACTAGCAAAAATATTACTAATATTAGAAATCTTTCCTATAGTAATATCTGTTGTGGAAACATCCTGCAAACTTTCAAAAACTTCATTGGCATAGTTTGGATTAGCCTTAACCTTCTCCTGAAGTTTTTTAAAAAACCCTGTCATATACTGTTGTTGTCTTTTCATTCGTGATGCATTCTCTTCATCCCCAACTCCATAACGGTCATGAACGTATGCATAAGCCTGCTCATCATCAAGGTTTATTGTAGCTCCCTTCTTCATTTTTGGATATTTCTTTGAGAAATCATCCTCCAATGTTACGGTAACTCCATCTACCATGCTGTTAAGTTTAGGTATTTCATTCATGTTAAGTTCATAATAACCATCAATCTGAATACCTCCTAACAATTTCTTTACGGATTTAACTGTATTTTCGCAGCTTTGCTCTCTGTTGCCTCCATACCAATGAGCTGTACACAACTGAATATTAGCTGTTGCCTCACCCTCGCCATTATGATCAATCAATGCAACCTCTGTCATGGTGTCTCTGTTAAACTGAAGAAAACTATATGTATTCTCTGTCTTGTCTACAATTACAAGCATAAGGAAATCAGCCATACTTCCCTGGTAATCTGCTCCGTTCTTGTTATTTCCCGTAGCATCTGTTCCTATTAACAGATAATTCTCAAAATCATGGTAATATTCGTATTTATTTCCATTAAGTTTAATCTTTCCTCTTGGAACCTGAATCTTCCAATCATTTATTGAACTTTCATCAGATACATTAGCCTTCTCTGTCTTATTATCAACATACTGTAATCCATAGCCTAAAACTGCTATAAACAGTATAAAAACTACTACTCCCACGGCAATTTTTATGTATTTTTTTCTTTTCTTCTTCACTTTACTTATCCCCTAATCATTATTTTTCAAGTATCTCCACGGACACTTTTTCTATTTCATCTACAGCATTCTGTCCGATTTTCTCTCTGATAAAGGAATAACCCATATCAAGGTTAGGCTTTCTTCTATCAGTATTATGGCAGTCACTTCCAAGTACAACCGGTCTGTTTTCTTCAACCAGCTTCTTTATAAGTTTTCTTTTCTTTCTACCATCAAAAAATTCTGCGTTAACCTGAAATATAACCGGCAAATCAAGAACTTCTTTCCAAATCTTCTTTCTTTTCTGGTAAGCATAAAATCTTTCTATATGTGCGAGCATAACTGAAACATTCTGTTTCTCCATTAGCTCTTCAACATCCCGTAAAACCTCTTCATCCCACTGTCTAAAGGGTAATTCCACCATAATAACCCTGGTTCCCTCTATACATAATTTTTCAATCTCTCTAGCTCTCCCGATTCCTCTGAAATAGCATACTTCAGCTCCCAATCTTATGTCAGGGCAGTCAGAATCATCCATACACCGTTTCAATGTGTCATAGGCTTTCTTCCTCTTTTCGAGAAAATGATCCACTGAAACATCTTGAGCATAAAAATGTGGCGTAGCCAACATCGTACTAACTCCTTGATTTTTTGCTGTATGAAGCATCTCTAACGATTCCTCTACGCAATCGCTTCCATCATCTATTCCGGGCAATACATGTGAATGAAAATCAATCATTCTGCCTCCTTCTATATCAAAACCAAGTAATCCATACACTTTCGTAAAATCAATACCCCAAGTACTGACCATACCTTTATCTATGATATTAAAAAAAAGGATAACTGTCAATCTTATAACCCCTTTTGTTCGTCTTTTTATTCCATTTTTTCCTTAAAAAACGGCACTCTGACAGGTTATGTCATTGGTGCCACTGACATTTTTATGCCTAATCTTCCAACGATTCTTTCACCGGCACTTCTACCATTGTCTCGTAGCACTGGAACATATTGTCAATTTCTTCTTTACTTTGTTTCTTTGTAATCAAACTTATTACAGGAACTATAATAAGTCCGCCTACCATTGCAACTACACCTGAATTAATTGATGATTTGAATATGTAGCCAAGAACTGTTCCCCAGCCTGTAACATCTATTCCGCAAAGTGAAACAATAAGCTGCAACACGGCAACTGCACATCCCCAGACAAAGCAGACAACCGTAGCCACCTTTGTTACGCCTTTCCAGTATAATCCATACAAGAATGGTGCAAGGAATGCCCCTGCCAAAGCTCCCCATGAAACACCCATCATCTGAGCTATAAATGTAACTTCAGGATGAGAATCCTTAAATATTGCAATAACTGCTGAAACAACTATAAAGAATACTATAAAAATTCTCATAATAACAACCTGTTTCATTTCATTCATTTTCTTTTTTGAGACCGGCACAATTACGTCTAATGTAAAAGTTGAGCTTGATGTAAGTACCAATGATGAAAGTGTTGACATTGATGCTGACAAAACCAAAACAATAACAATTGCAACAATTATTGCCGGTAAAGTAGACAACATTGTTGGAATAATTGTGTCAAACAATGGCTTGCCTGTTGCTTCATTAATGGCAATTTTATCACTGTATAATCTGCCAAATCCACCAAGGAAGTAGCATCCACCGGCTACGATTATTGCAAAAACTGTTGAAATAACAGTTCCTTTATGAATGTCTTTTTCACTCTTAATTGCGTAAAATTTTCCAACCATCTGTGGAAGTCCCCATGTTCCAAGAGATGTTAAAATTACTACAAATAATAATGCCAATGGATCAGGACCAAGAAATGAAGTAAACGCTCCACCGGTCCAGCCTTCACTTGGTACTGCTGACAATTTCTGAGTGGCTTTAAGCAAACCACCATTATCCATTAAAACTGCACCAATAACTGCGCAAATTCCGAAAAGCATTATAATTCCCTGAATAAAGTCATTTATTGCAGTAGCCATATAACCACCGAAAATTACGTAAAATCCTGTCAAAATCGCCATTACTAAAATAACAACCCAATATGGGATATCAAAAACAAGTCCAAATAAACTTGAAAGTCCGTTATATAATGATGCTGTGTATGGTATCAAAAATATAAATACAATAACTGATGCAGCAACCTTTAATGGTACTGAATTAAATCTTTTTCCAAAAAAATCCGGCATAGTCTTAGCATCAAGATACTGCGTCATAATTCTTGTTCTTCTTCCAAGAACGTTCCATGCAAGCAATGAACCAATAAATGCATTACCAAGTCCTGCCCATGTTGATGCCAACCCAAAATTCCATCCAAACTGTCCTGCGTATCCTACAAAGATAACTGCTGAAAAGTAAGATGTTCCAAAGGCAAAAGCTGTAAGCCACGGACCTGCTGAACGTCCACCCAAAACAAATCCACTAACATTGGTTGCGTGCTTTCTTGAATAAAAACCTACTCCAATCATTACCACAAAAAAGGCAACCAACATAATTCCGCAAAGTATTTCTGTCATAATCTCCTCCTTATTAACCTTGCATCTGTGTATTTTATCTCCACTGTTCAACCTTATCTCTTCTTTAAGCTTTAATGCAAAATTAATTTTTATTATTTGTTGCTTTAAACCGTTACGCTTTAAAGCATTGAAGCAATTATATAAAATAAAAAAGAGTCTGTCAATAACCCTTTTCTATTTTTACAAACCTTATTTACTATAGTTTATTCTAATTCTGTGAATCTTATTTGCTATAGTTTATTCTAATTCTGTAAATCTTATTTGCTATAATCTGCTTCAATTCCATGAATCATATCAACTCTTGCCTGATGTCTTCCACCTTCAAACTCTGCTCCAAAAAATTCATCAAGAATCATTTTTGCAAGTTCTACTCCAACAACTCTTGCGCCAAAAGCAATAACATTAGCATTGTTATGCTGCTTTGTAAGTTTTGCCGAATAAGGTTCGCTGCAAACTGCTGCAATTACACCTGGAACCTTATTTGCTGCAACAGAAATGCCGATTCCGGTTCCACACATAAGTACACCGTAATCTACATCTTTTCTTACAACTGCTTCACCAACTTCACGACCCTTGTTTGGATAATCGCACTTAATAATTTCTCCGTTTTCATCATAGCCTGTGCCATAATCAACACATTCGTAGCCCTTTTCTGTCATATATTCAATAAGTTCATTCTTTAAGTCAATTGCTGCATGGTCGCATCCAAATCCAATCTTCATTATAAATCCCTCTCATTTCTTAAAACTATTTACTATATATTCCGTCATCTATCTGACTTTTACTATTTACTGTACATTCCGTCATCTATCTGACTTTTACCATTTGCTGTACATTCCGTCATCTATTTGACTTTTACATTCTACTCAATATGTATAAGACTGTCAAATGTACAAGGGATTTGGCTATTTCTCATTTCATTGTGGCATTTTGTTCGTCTATATACAGTATGCTGTGTGGTCTGTTTTATGATTTGATGGAATGTACCCCAAAAATCGAGATTTTTTAATTTTTTGTGGTACGTTTTCAAGTTATGTAAACTAATCATGTCACATATTCTTGTTTTAATCATATATTTGTTGCATATTGTTTGACATTTTTATAGTTATGTCAACCAATATATCACTTAAACTGCTTTCAATTCATTTTGCGTACCCCAAAAATTATACATTAACTTCTCTCTCCTATACGAAAAAAAGCTATGACGCTTTTGCATCATAGCTTCTCACTTTAATATGTAATGCCGGCGACCGGAATCGAACCGGTACTGTGTTGCCACAACAGGATTTTAAGTCCTGCGCGTCTGCCAGTTCCGCCACGCCGGCATGTTAATAATAATGGGCAGAGAAGGATTCGAACCTTCGAAGGCAGTGCCAGCAGATTTACAGTCTGTCCCCTTTGGCCACTCGGGAATCTGCCCATTGCTTTAACAATATATACTTATACCATATAACTGCTTAAAGTGCAAACGTTTTTGTGATTTTTATAAGATTTTTTGCAATATTTTTTATTTTCATCTACTTATTTAGATAACAAATTTTTATTTTTTAGAAAATTAACACCTATTACAGCTACGTAATATAATTTTGGTATTATTTAGTTAGTTCGCATTAAAATATTTTAAACCTACTTATGATATATTACTGAACTATTAGCTTTTACGGTTACTGTTACAACATCGTTTTCCTGAACCACTTTTACTCTGCCACAGTTATAGAACTCTCTTGATGTTTCAATTAATCGTTCAAAGCTTTCACCATCTTCCACACCTAATGTCCAAGTTGGAATTGAAACTGTTTTGTCTGTATCGGATGTATTAATTGCCACAAAAGCTGCATTGTCCATATCAAAACGTCCATAGCACAGCAAATCTCTCTGCTCAACTAATGGCTTGTAAGAACCTGTTTTAAAAACTTTGTGCTGTCTGTGAATTGCAATTGTCTCACGATAAAATTCCAAAATTTCAAAGTTTTCGTGTCCCCAAGGATAAGTTCGTCTATTGTCCGGGTCCGTCCAACCACAAACACCTGCCTCGTCACCATAGTAAAGCGTAGGTGCTCCCGGCAATGTCATCTGCATTACAACACCTTGCTTAAAAATAGCTTCATCAATATCCTGACTTGCTGCCGCTGTTCCTGCTGTCCCCACACGACCAACCATACGGTTAGTTCTTGTAAGAAATCTTGAATGGTCGTGATTTGACAACTCATTCATTGCCACCAACAATGACTGATTCTGCATTCTTGACATCTGATACTGCATTGTAAGCTTAAAAGTTCCCGCATCGCCACGCATTCCCGGATTAGAATTGTCGGAATGCTTATCAACACCTGTCAAAAACCATGTTACCGGATCCATAAAGCCATCATAGTTCATAATAGTATCCCACTGATCGCCCTGAAGCCATGAATTAGCATCTCCATAATGCTCTGCCAAAATAATAGCTTCCGGATTGGCTTCCTTAACTGCCTTACGAAATTTCTTCCAAAACTCATGGTTAAACTCCTGACTGTGACCTAAATCTGCCGCCACATCAAGTCTCCAACCATCTACATTGTAAGGTGGACTAACCCACTTCTTACCAACTTCAATAATATAATCGCAAAGCTCTTTACTACCTTCATAATTTAGTTTTGGCAAAGTATCAAAGCCCCACCAGCCTTCAAAACAGTTATTGTCAGGCCATCTGTCTTCAAGAAACTTAAAATATAAATTGTACGGACTATCCTTTGAAATATAAGCACCGGATTTATAATTTTTATTCTTTGTATAAAACTTCTCTTTGTCCATCCACTTATTAAAAGAGCCACAATGATTAAAAACACCATCAATAATTATTTTAATTCCATGGGCGTGAGCCTTTTCAACCAATTCAACAAACAACTTATTACTTGCTTCAAGATTTGCAAGGTCAGTTGTTCTAACCTTATAGCGCTGAGCGTGCTCATTATTATTGTCACCGTCCTCTAATAACTTACCGTTATCATTAACAATCTTTCCAAAATGAGGATCAATATAATCATAATCCTGTGTATCATATTTATGGTTAGATGGAGAAACAAAAATAGGGTTAAAATAAATAACTTCAACACCTAATTTTTCAAGATATTCAAGCTTATCAATAACCCCCTGCAAATCTCCGCCATAAAACTGTCTTGTTCCATCAACAGCAGGAGGCTCCATCCAATTCTCAACCTTTGAAACTCCACGACCAATATAGGCATATTCATTAGTCATTACATCATTAGACTTATCGCCATTATTAAATCTGTCCACCATAATCTGATACATTACAGCGCCCTTAGCCCAATCAGGTGTTTTAAATCCCGGTGTAAACTCAAACTCCCATTCTTCAGAAAAATGTTCACTTGCACCGAAAACATTATAGTATAACCGGTATTGACCAACCGTTCTGAAATGGTACTTTATCATTTTAGTTCCAAGAGCCAGATTAATTGCATAATAATCGAATCTGCCCTTTGTATCCACGTGTGACATTTTCATCTCATAACCATCTATTGCCATAAAAGCCTGATTTACTGCCCCTATTGTAGTTCTGAGAATAAATGTATATGTATCCGACTTTTCATTATATTTGCAAAACTGACTTGAGCCATCGTGAAAAAGTGCTTCCTTTTGCTGTTTCATTTTTATAATCCCTTCTTCTAAAATTTCCGGTTTTCATACAACAGATTTCCCATTGTACAAAATAGTTGCAACAAAATAATAATAAAGTTCTGTTGCAACTATTTAACATTAAAATTTTATACTGTTTCCTCGTTTGTTAAAGAGTCGGCCTGATTATTATCAGCGTCAAATAGACTTTCAAATTCTTCACGGCCAATCTTTTCTTTTTCCATTAACAATGCTGCACTGGCATGCAACTGTTCCATATGGTCTTCAATAATCTTCTTAGCCTTTTTATAACATGAATCAACAATCTCCCTAACTTCCTCATCAATAGCTGAAGCAGTATTCTCTCCGTATCCCTTTGAATGAGCTAAATCTCTTCCAATAAATACATCGTCTGACTCATCATCATAATTAATAAGACCAAGCTTATCTGAAAATCCGTATTTTGTAACCATTGCCTTAGCTGTAGCTGTTGCCTGCTTAATATCCTGTGACGCACCTGTTGTAATGTCGTCAAGAATAAGTTCTTCGGCTATACGTCCACCAAGGTCAACCATAATCTCCTGTAACATTTTGCCTTTTGTAAGGAACATTTCATCCTTACCAGGCAAAGGCATAGTATAACCTGCTGCACCTGCTCCTGTTGGAATAACTGAAACAGTGTGAACCGGTCCAACATCAGGAAGAACATGGAATAAAATCGCATGACCTGATTCGTGATATGCTGTAATACGCTTTTCTTTTTCCGAAATAATTCTGCTCTTCTTCTCTTTACCGATGCCAACCTTAATCATTGCCTGATTAATTTCGGCCTGTGTAAGAAAATGCTTTCCTGCTTTTGCTGCAAGAATAGAAGCCTCATTAAGTAAGTTTTCAAGGTCTGCACCTGTGAAACCTGACGTAATTCTTGCAATCTGTTCAAGATCAACATCATCACCGATAGGCTTATTCTTAGCATGCACTTCAAGAATCTCTTTTCTGCCCTTAACATCAGGTCTTCCAACAAGAACCTTTCTATCAAAACGTCCCGGTCTTAAAATAGCCGGATCCAAAATATCTACACGGTTAGTTGCTGCCATAACGATAATCCCCTCGTTAACACCAAAACCATCCATTTCTACAAGCATCTGGTTAAGAGTCTGCTCACGTTCATCGTGACCACCTCCCATACCTGTTCCTCTTCGTCTTGCAACTGCATCAATTTCGTCAATGAAAATAATACATGGTGCGTTCTTCTTTGCTTCCGCAAAAAGGTCTCTAACTCTTGATGCACCTACACCAACAAACATTTCAACGAAATCTGAACCTGAAATAGTAAAAAACGGAACTCCTGCTTCGCCTGCTGTAGCCTTGGCAAGAAGAGTTTTACCTGTTCCCGGAGGTCCCTCTAAAAGTATTCCCTTTGGGATTCTTGCCCCAAGCATAATATACTTATTAGGATTTTTTAAGAAATCAACAATTTCCTCAAGTTCTTCTTTTTCTTCCTTAAGACCTGCAACCTTGCTAAAGTCCATATTCTTAACTTCTACAACCATTTTGGCTCTGCTTTTTCCAAAATTAGCCATCTTGGAATTTCCGCCTGCCGCATTGGCATTCATCATCATAATAACAACTACTATAACCACACCCATAAGAAGCATAGGCAAAATATTTGTAAGGAAAACACTGTCTCTGCTTACATCTGCAATGCTTGGCTGTATGTTCTGATTAGTCTTGTCATTAATATCTTTAATATCACTAATTACCTGATTAACATCTGTAATGTATACATACTTAGTTGAGCCATCCTGAAGTTTTACAGTAACCTTTCCTGTAGGCACTTCCTTATTCTGGCTAATATTAAGCTGTGTAACTTTTCCATTCTGCAAATCGTTTAACAAATCATTATATTTATAGTTATTTGATTTAAGTCCTGAACCTGCATAATAAAGCATAACTATAATAATAATTGCCATCCCTATAAAATAAATTCTTGTAAAATTACTTCTTTTATTGTTCAATTCATTCCTCCTATCTGGAATTTTTCAAGTCTGTGTAACTTATCTTTAATGTTCAATTGTATCCGATCCTATTTTTAAACCGATAATTTTATTAAGTTTTACTGCTCAATAACTCCAATATATGGTAAATCTCTGTAGCTCTGGTCGTAATCCAAACCATAGCCCACTACGAATTTGTCTTCAATTTCAAAACCTACATAGTCAACTGTAACATCGTCAACCTCTCTTCTGTCCGGCTTGTCAAGAAGTGTTGTAATCTTAAGGCTTGCCGGTTTTCTTTCTTTAAGCATTGGAATAAGACGGCTTAAAGTATTTCCTGAGTCAATAATATCCTCAACAACAATAACATCAAGTCCTTCAATGTCATCATCCAAATCTTTCTTAATCTTTATTGTTCCTGAACTAACTGTTCCGCTTCCATAGCTTGAAACACTCATAAAATCAAGTGTTACAGGAATAGTAATTCTCTTTGCCAATTCACATGTATAAAAAACACTGCCTTTAAGAATACAAATCAATCGTACTTCTTTTCCCTCATAATCCTTGCTAATCTGTTCTGCAATTTCACATACTCTTTTATTAATTTCTTCTTCGCTAATCATAACATTAATCTTTGTATTCATAATAAACTCCTTATCATATGTTATTTTAGGTTTTTAATTCCTAATCTTCTTCAATATAATCTGCTCTTAAAATATTCTTTGTAGTTTCAGTAACCTTGTAATAAGCACTTATTCTGTATCCGATTACCCAAACCACATGACTTCCATCAGCCAGCAAAAGAATCTCATCCCTTTGCGCCTTTGGAATTTTCTCATTAATAAAATAATCCTTCAGCTTCTTTCTGCCTCCGTTTTCATCAACTGTTATAAAATCACCCGGTCTGCGAGTTCTAACAGTCAATTCTCTTATTTTATCATAATCAAACCATTTCGTATACAATAATTCCTGAATATTTTCAGAAGAAAAACTATTATTTTCAATGGTTATTGTTACATTTTCAGTATTATGAATCTTACCATTCTTTACCAAACACTGTTCCATTGTTTTTTCCTGATTCGATTCATCACTTTTCTTTTTTATTGATATTCCGTGATAAAGTCTTGTTGCCACAAGATTGTATGGCAAATCAACTGTTTTGGACACATTCATATCTTTCAACCCCACAACCAAAAGCACGTGTTTCCTTGTAATATCCTTTAGCTTTCCTGCTCCATTCTCAATCATCTTTCTTACAACCTGATTCAAAACTGCCGGGTGAAGGTTAAATGCCTTCTCATCCAAAACTTCATCCTTAACATATCTGTTATATTCCTCAGCTGCCTGCCTATTTAAATAATCCCAAATTTCATTTAAATTTTCTGCAGCGTTTACAATATTATACTCAGCTTTTTTATTTATATTATTTTTTATATAAGGCAAAAGCTCCAAACGTATCTTATTACGGCTGTATTCTGTTTCTTTGTTGGTTGCATCACTGCAATATGAAATATTTTTAGATTTCAAATAATGCTCAATCTCCTGTCTTGTACAACACAAAAGAGGACGCACAATCATATCTCTTCTAACCGGGATTCCCGTAAGTCCCTTTATGCCTGTTCCCCTAAAAAGATTAAACAGCACGGTTTCGCTGTTATCATTTAAGTTGTGGGCAACGGCAATTTTGATATTGTTGTAACTGTTTTTTCTTTCTTTTGAGTCATTTTTCTTAATGCCATGTTCTTTTGCTGAGTTTTCCTGATTCTCTTTTAAGCTTAGTTTCCGGCTTTCATCTGGTTTTTTAGTCTGATTCTTAGCTTGCTTTTTTTCTTTAATTTTTACTTCTATGGCTCGTTCAAAAAAAGCCTTATATCTTGCCTGACGGCCTGCCTCTTCCTCCGTCATACCTGTCTGCTTAACCATAAGTGGAACATCGGCATCAATCTGCTTAAAATCCACATTCAGCTTTCTACACACATTTTTTACGTAATCAGCATCGTTCTGAGCCTGTTTTCCTCTAATGTGATGATTAATATGCACCACATAAAGAGTCAGATTCATTTCACTGCTAATGTCTTTTAGAAGATAAAGCATACAAATGGAATCAGCGCCTCCGGAAACCCCCAGTATGACGCTGTCTCCATATTGTAATATTTTATTTTTATTTATAAAATTCAATACCTTATTTTTCATATTTTTGTTACACCTTTAACGACCATACGTGTTTTTTGTTATTTTATCATATTTGTACTAATTTTCCCATATCCCGGTGCACAAAACTGTCATATCATCTTTTGGAATTCCTTTTGACATTTGCAAAGCTCTGTTCATAATCTCCAGTGCCATTTCCCTTGGACTGGCAGTTTTAATATCCATAATTATCCTTCCCATTGCCTCCTCTCTGTCGGTACACTCAAGGGAATCTACTATTCCATCGGAAATCATTATAATAAAATCCCCGGCATAAAGTTTTTTCGTAATGGTTTCCATATCAACCTGTTCAAAAATTCCCATTGGCAGGGATGTTGACTTAATGCATTCCACCCAGCCACCTCTTTTTATATATGTGCATGCAGCTCCCATTTTCAGGAACTGGCACGTGCCGGAATATCTGTCAAACAATGCCATATCGACTGCCGCCGGCTCCTGCCACTGATTTCCCGTAAGCAAAACTGAGTTAATTAGCTTTAATGCTGTCTGCTCCGTAAAACCACTTTCCAAAAGTTGCTCCAGTAAATCAATTACAACTTCGCTGTAGCCCTCCGCCCTTGGACCTGAGCCCATTCCATCGCATATGCTCATAAAAGTTGCACCGCTGTCCAGCTCCATATACGTATAATTGTCACCTGACATTTCCTGATTCTGCTTCACCTTCTTTACACTTCCACTTGCCGTAGAGAAATTAACTTGTTCCAAAAAAAGATATTCATTAAAATAATTCATTAGCTGACTATTTTCCTTTACGGAAAATCTCATTGGCTGGCCTATTACATTAGAAATTATTTTGCACATTGCATCTGTTGTAACTTTTGCCCTTTTCTTTTTTCTTGCCACAATGTGAATTTCCAATTTTCCCTTACTGTTCTCCGAAATAGAAACTCTTCTTGCAATAATTTTTTCGTCCCTTAACCTCCTTTTCAAATAATTTTCCATACCAAATAGATTTCTTTTTTCCTGTGAAACAGGCTTGGTATAGTATTCAATAATGTCTGCCATTTCATTAAGCTGAATTGCCATTGCCTCCCTTGTTTCCAGCATTTTATTGTACCAAAGGTAGTTAAGCTTCGCCCTTTCCAAATATTGAATCTGCCCATTTGCACAGCCCTTGCACATATTTTCATTGATATCAAATTCCACCGCTGCATCCATAAGTCCCTGGTCGTCCTCCTCAATGCCTGACATATTTTGGATTTTTATTGCCAAATCCTTAAAAGCTTTAGATGTTTGCATCATTTTTTCATTCCTTATAATTTGCTGATGCCTAAGTCTTGAATAGTAATTTTTTCTGCCCTGTATATGCCACATAAAGTTTTTGATTAGTACTGAAAAAATTACTGTGGTAGACCATGTTAGCAGAACAATGGGAATCAGGGCATACAGCTCTTCTTTTATCATTCCATTCATAAACCAGTCCATGGCTTCCATTATTCCTCCTATTAGTGTTGTTATAAAGGCTACCGTAAACGGATTGTATTTTTCGCTAACTCTTTTATATTGCACAAGAAAAAGTCCTGTGGCACCAAGCATCCAGCCGTATTTTACTGCACACAATACCCCCTCGTTTTGTAAAATCACATAAATCATTACCGGCCATCCTAACACCGCAAGCCCTTTTACGTTACACATTGCGCCATACCAACTTTGGACTAACGGATAGTATCCAAGCATTGGAATCATACAGACTCCAACTGCAATCATTAGTAGCACTATCGGTTTTGCTACTTTTTGTTTCATAATCCCTCCTTGCAAAAATTTAGTTTCCCGACTAGTATAAACACCCTTTCCTGATTTTTTTGTCAAAACAATGTATGAAAAACCTTAGAAATTTCGACAAAAAAGCACCTATACTATTTCTAGTATGGTGCCATTAATTTTAGAGGAATTTAACTTTTAAGTTTAATCTCTTGTTCTGTTTTAATTTTTTTCTTCTAACATTTTTTAATTTTCAGATTAGATTTTCGAATTTAATTTTTAATTTGAATTGGATTTTTTAGTCTTCCGGCTTAAAGATTACTTCGTCAGGATATAACAATCCTAGCTTTCTTGCCATTTCTTCCAAATATTCGTCTGTATGTACGTACTGTTCCTTATCCTTAAGGTTCTCAGATATTTGCAATTCCTGCTGATACTGTTGTGCAAGCTTACTTTCCTGCTCTTTAAGCTTCTTTAAGCTACTATTTTTTTGTACCATCTGTATTCCCATAACAATACAAAAGGCAAAAACAACAAAAGATATTCCAACTATCATTCGTCTGTTTCTTATTCTTCGCTGACGAATCTCATTTAACCTTCCTGCCGCTCTTTTGTTTTCTTCCATTACTTCACCCTATTTCTATCTATTTTTTTGCTTAAACTTTCAATCTTTATCCTGTTTTCTTCTGACTTTTGCTCTTTTTATATGTTGATTCTTTCTGACGTTTATCCGTCTTTTTATTTTTTGTATTTTTATTTGTATGACTGTTTTTTCTGCTTTTATGTTTTGTCAGAATACTCTTACTTTTTATAGTAATCACTTTTTTTAGTTTTTTCAACGGTTTTAACAATGTCTTCATAATTTTTGTCAAAATCACTGCACATTTTTCAACAACTCTCTTTCCCACAAGCCACTCAAACAATGCCATTGTTCCAAGAACGGCTATCACTCCATAATATCTTGGTCTTCCGTAGTTGTACTTAAAAAATATTTGAAATATAAAAAGTGCCGCCACTGTCCAAAAGATAACATCTTCTACAATAACCCTAATTATGGAGGCTCTAAAAACTCTCCTAAATATTCTTATGGCATCATAGCAAACCATAAGAACAAGTCCGCCATATGCACACATCGCAAGAACAAGAAGTTCCTCATTTATTGCAGGACTCATTAACTAAACATCCTCTTCAAAACCGACTTGCCTTTTTCACCATAGTTCTTTATCTGAGAATAAATAACGCTATCCACACTACCATCAATATCAGCCTCTCCTTTTTCGATGCTAAGTCTGGTAATTTTCAAGTCCGCTCCTTTAATAACCAACATTCCCATAGATGATTCCAGCACTATCTGTGTGGTATCAAATTCAACAACGTCCTCTATTCCTGTTAAGTTTGTTCTCTTTCTGTTGTCCAAAACCAGCTTATGTGGTTTAGTTATTTGATTTTGCTTTGAACCTAAATTCTGTTTTGAGCCTAAACTTTGTTCCATACAATCCTACCTTATCCTTTTATAGGACAGTATATTCTTAAAGTTGCAGAATTATGTAAAAATATTCTATATCAGCTTAAATCTTTGTACATTTCTGTGGCATTTTCTTTCTTAACTGTTTCATTAAGGTTTAGAACCTGAACCTTAACTGTTCTCTGACCAAACTGAATCTGTATAATGTCGTTAACTTTTACATCATAAGATGCCTTTACAACTCTGTCGTTTACAAGAACCCTGCCTGCATCACATGCTTCGTTGGCAACAGTTCTTCTTTTTATAATTCTTGAAACCTTTAAAAATTTGTCAATTCTCATTTTTTCCTCCATTACTTTGTTTTGTTATACACGACGAAGCTTCGCTTCACGTATAACACTTCGAATCCGCTCCGCTTCTTCTCAGTGATTATACGGTTGATTACCACTACTTTTGTTTTGTTATACACGACGAAGCTTCGCTTCACGTATAACACTTCGAATCCGCTCCGCTTCTTCTCAGTGATTATACGGTTGATTACCACTACTTTTGTTTTGTTATACACGACGAAGCTCCGCTTCCCGTATAACACTTCGAATCCGCTCCGCTTCTTCTCAGTGATTATACGGTTGATTACCACTACTTTTGTTTTGTTATACACGACGAAGCTCCGCTTCCCGTATAACACTTCGAATCCGCTTCGCTTCTTCTCAGTGATTATACGGTCGGTTACTACTACTTTTGTTTTGTTATACACGACGAAGCTTCGCTTCACGTATAACACTTCGAATCCGCTTCGCTTCTTCTCAGTGATTATACGGTCGGTTACTACTACTTTTGTTTTGTTATACACGACGAAGCTTCGCTTCCCGTATAACACTTCGAATCCGCTTCGCTTCTTCTCAGTGATTATACGGTCGCCAAATATACGCATACAGCTTTTTTTATGCAAGCATAAAAAGCTGTATGCGTATATTTGGCTCGTCGTGTATAACAAAAAGGACCGTTACTTTGTAACAGTCCTTATATCTTCTAATGAACTTTTATTTATTAATTAAGTGCATTCTTTAAAGCTGCACCAGCTTTGAACTTAGGTACGTTAGCTGCTGCGATAGTGATTTTTTCCTTTGTTGCAGGATTGATTCCCTGACGTTCAGGTCTCTTTGAAACTTCGAATGTTCCGAATCCTACTAACTGAATCTTTTCACCTTTCTTCATTTCTTCTACTACTACATCTGTAAAAGCCTTAACAGCCTTTGCAGCATCTGTCTTTGAAAGTCCAGCTTCTTCAGCAATAGCTGCGATAAATTCTGTCTTGTTCATTTTAATTCCTCCTTGAAAATATATCCGATACTGATTTCGTATCATACTATACAGTTTATACCCCATTTAATAGGCTTTGTCAAGATAATTACTCCATTTAAAGAGCTTTCTGCAGGGAATTTTTTGGTTAAAAAGTATCTTTTTTCAACTTTTTAGATTTTTCTTTGAGCTATTTTCACAAATTTATTGCCTGCTACTATGATTCCATCTGTCTTCCTAGGAAAGCTGCGGCTACTCCTGCCAGTTTTTGTTCTGTTACGCTTACCTTATTATTTTTATCTTTAGCCAAAACAATAACGCTTCCAATAACATCACCTTCACATATGATTGGATAAATAATCTGACCACATTGTTCAGGCTCTTCTCCCTTTATTATCTCAAAAAGTTTCTGTTGTTCATCTCCGTTTTTCACATCTCTGTTCGACATTAACTCTTCTAACTGGGAACTTACAGCCATTCCTATTTTGTCTTTTTTTACTCCCCCTGCAACAGCAATAATCTGATCTCTGTCACTTATGAGAACTCTCTGTCCTGAAACCTGTGCCATAACATCTGCATATTGTTTTGCAAACATTTCAATCTCTCCAATAGGTGAATATTTCTTAAGTATAATTTCCCCATCGTGATTAGTAAAAATCTCCATTGGATCTCCTTCTCGGATTCTTAAAGTTCTTCTAATCTCTTTAGGTACAACCACGCGACCTAAGTCATCTATTCTGCGCACAATACCTGTTGCCTTCATACTAATTTCCTCCATTGCAAATTTTAGCTTTGGAGTTAGTATGTGGAAATTTAAAGAAAATATTCTTGTCACTAAATCTCCACTGCAACTTTGCTGCCTTTAACCTTGTTTTTGGAAACGATTATTTTTCTATCGATTCTTGTTTTTAATTCTTGAACATGAGAGATAATTCCTACTAATCTGTCTCCTTCTGTTAAAGTATTAAGGGCTTCGATTGCACTGTTTAGTGAATCTTCATCTAATGTTCCAAAGCCTTCATCAACAAAAAGTGTGTCTATTTTTATTCCACCTGCTGCGTAATGAATTTCATCGGATAATCCTAATGCTAAAGACAATGACGCTTTAAAAGATTCACCACCTGATAATGTTCTAACATCACGTTCTGTACCATTATAGTGATCTATAACATTAAGCTCTAAACCTGTCTTACTTCTTTGATCATCAGATTCGGTGCTTCTTTTTAGTTCATACTGGCCGTTAGTCATTTTCATAAATCTTAAATTAGCTCTGTTAATTATTCTTTCAAAATAACTAATCTGAACATAAGTTTCTAATGCTATTTTGCTCTTTCCGTTTATATTACCATTGGCTGTCTGAGCTAGGGCATTAACCCACTTATATTTTTCTTCCGTAGTAACTAATTTATTCAAGTTCGCCTTAATATTTTCAAGTGCTCCTGTGTTAATTTCTATTCTTATGGATACATCATTTCTCTGATTGTTTACAGCTTTCTTTTCTTCCTGCAACTTGTTGCTTTCAGAAATAAGCTGTTCCAAATCATAGTTTTTTGAATCCTTTAACTGCTCTTCAATAGTCTTTATTGTTGCATTAGCATCATCAATAGACTTCTTACATTTATCATAACTATTCAAAGCTTGTGTAGCTTTATTCTCTAATTCAGATAAGTTAATCTTTAACTGATTTAAATTGCTTTCCGCATCTTTTCTACTTTGAAATTCAAGTTTCTCCCTAAACTGTTCCAATAATATTGCATTTTCGCGATTTTTAATTTTCAAATTAGAAATATCACTATTTAAAATATCTTTTTTATTATTGTTGTTGTTTATTTGTTCTTCTGTTTCCGGAATCTGCTTTTCAATCTGTTCCTTAACCCGAACATTATTTTTAGCAATTTCATAATATCTATTGTTTTTAGAAATAGCCTCCTCTACTTTAACCAATTTTTCATCTGACCAGGCTTTTATATCTGAAACAGTATTAATTGCTCTTTCTTCTAAAACTTCTTTAAATATCTCTTTTAGATTTCTGAAATTCTCTACTATACTCTCGTATAATGTATCAACAATACCCTTCTGCATTCCTGCTTTGTTACTGTCATTCGTTGCAATAGCTTTAAGTTCATTAACCTTATTCTTTGTATCTTCAACCATCTTTTCTGTTATCTGCTTATCCATTAGCTTAAACGGATTAGGGTGAACAGTTGAGCCACAAACTATACACGGTTCTCCATCTCTAAGGTTACCTGCAAGGATTCCTGCCTGCTGATTTAAGAATGTCTTCTCTACAGCTGCACATTCATTGCTCTTAGTTTCCCAACTATCATTGGCTTTTATGGCTCTCTGTTGAAGTAGCTCTAGCTCATGATTCTTCCCTTCATAATCATTACACTGATTTACAATGTTTGATAAGTTCTTTTTTACATTATCATAACCTGTTTTTGCATTTTCGATTTTTACCAATACGGCATCTGCATCTTTTAACTTCTGAAGATTCTCTTTGTTAGTAGCCAACACCTTATTTAAATTCTCAATATCTTTACATAAAGACTCAAATTCACTTTCTTTAGTCTTAATTAACTTAAGTTCATTGACATACTCTTTTTCAGTGTCAAAAAGCTTGTCATACCTTGGCATAAGCTGTTCCTGTTCTTTAATTTTGTACTCTAATTCCTTACGAACAGGCTCTTCTTCTTTGCATAATTCTACTCTCTTCTCCAGTACTTCCAAGTTAGGCTTATTCGACTCAATAAATTGTTCCGCGTTCAACTTCTGTTTTTTTGCAGAATTGTCCCTATTAACCTCAACTAACTTTTTATCAACATCTGAAAGAGCTTTTTCGGTTTTTATTATCCTTTCGTTAATAACTTTTAACAAATCCTGATCATTGTTAATAAGTTCCTCGATGAAATCAATTGTATTCTCAATACCATTCTCTGTCTTGTTATTCTTTATAGCTTCAAGCTGTTGCCTTGCTACAAAACTATCGCTACATCTAATCCCATCTATGTACTGACTTATACTCTTATTCTGATCATCTACCAATCTTCTAAGTCTTTTTGCCTCATCTCCCAGCTTAAGCTGAAGTTTCTCATATGGATATGTATTAAAAATTTTGCTAAAAATCTTTCTTCTCTCATCAGTATCTGCCAATAACAACTTAAGAAAATCATTCTGTGCTATCATGGCTATCTGAGTAAACTGTTCATAATCTAATCCTATTAACTCATTAACGGCAACAGTAACATTACTACTTCCGGTAACAGGAGTATCTTTGTCTGGATAAATTAACGTAGCATTAGCACTCTGAGTTGTGGTTCCCTCTCCATGAATCTTAGGTCGCTCGTATTCAGGATTACGCTCAATAACATACTTCTTGTTCCTATACTCAAATTCCATCTTTACAAAAGTTGGAACATCAGGCTTTGCATACTTGCTTCTAAGCATAGACGAAGACCTGGTCTTTCCACTGGACTTTCCATATAAAACATATGTAATTGCGTCAAAAATAGTAGTCTTTCCTGCTCCGGTATCTCCCGTAATCAAATAAAGACCTTTATTTCCTAATTTTTCAAAATCTATAGTTTCGCATTCTGCATAAGGTCCGAATGCCGATATTATTAACTTAATTGGTCTCATTATGCATCCTCCCATATCTTCTCAATAAGGTCCATTGCCAACTTCTCCTGTTCCGGTGACATGTCCTGATTGTTTCTGATTACATAAAACTCCTTAAACAACTCTAGCGGTGATTTTAACTCAATATTCTCTATCTCTGTTACAGCATTATTAGTTCTGGTTCTTGTATTATCATAATCAAGTCGCATAATATTAGGATAAATAGTTCTAAGCTTGCCTATTGCCTCCGGGACATCTTCTTCATCAGTTAATGTTATATGATAATAATCCTGAGTATTCATATCCTTATAGAAATCTCTTGCCGAAATCTGGTCGTAAGTTCCCTTAATCTCCTTCATATCTCTAATAGGTTTAAAAGGAATCTTAGTTATTTCAATGTTGCCCTTCTCCTTAAGATCAAAAATAAGTGCTGATTTCTTATGATTAACCTCAGAAAAAGAATACTTAAGAGGGGTTCCTGCATATCGTACAGTTTCCCTGCCAATCGTCTGTGGACCGTGCAAATGTCCTAATCCAACATAATCAAAGTTCTCAAAATAATCCGCTGACACCTGATCAACGCCTCCTATTGACACTTCTTCTGACTCACAAATACTTCCACCTTTAACAAACTGATGGACCAAAAGAACATTCCTCTCATCCTTATTAATTGAAATACTATTAATAACAATCTCCATAGCCCTATCATAGCTTGAAACATCCTCTTCTTGGAAAAAAGGGCGTACTACGGCTGGCTTAATAAAAGGAAGCATATAAATATTAATTGGTCCACATTTATCCTCCAAAGTAACCTTTTCAACATTACCATTAAAAGGATGACTCATATACACTCCACTGGTACTCATAATCTCAGCACCAAAGCCTATTCTCTCAGGACTGTCATGGTTTCCGCTAATTGCCACAACTTTAACATTCATCTCTGCAAGCCTGCTAATAAACTGATCTAACAGTAACACCGCTTCCGCTGACGGAACTGCCTTATCATAAATATCTCCTGCTATAAGAACACATTGAACTTCCTGTTCCTTAACAATATCAAGTATCTGATTCAATATATACCTTTGATCTTCAATCATAGAAAACTCATTAACTCTCTTTCCTATATGAAGGTCTGCTAAATGTAAAAATCTCAAAACTTAATCCCTCCCTTTTATTTATTCGAACGTTTGTTTGTATAAATATTAGCATATCACTTTTCACAAAGCAAGTATAATTTTCAAAAAATCCTGTAAAACATCCATAACTTATTTTTTGTTTTTTATTGCACTATTTTCTTTTTTTAATTAGTAATTTATGTCTAAAATACTTATTTAATTTAGTTATGGAAAATAATACATAACCTATTAAAATTTCAGATTATTTTTATTATAATATAAATTACTAAACATCATAAATAATCAAATGCAAATTCAATAGAAAGGACGGCAAAAGCCTTATAAAAATATGAATATTAGATTTTTTAACGGAACAATTTTAACACTTGAAAATGGAACTGAACTTTCAAGTGGTGAGGTTTGGGTTTTTGACCATTTAATCGGATACGTTGGAAAGCCTCAGGACAATAATATTAAATGGGACAGGGAAATTAACCTTAACGGGAATCTAATTATGCCCGGTTTTAAAGATGCCCACACACATTCAGCAATGACTTTTTTACGTTCTTTTGCTGATGATCTGCCACTTGACAGATGGCTTAACGAGAAGGTTTTTCCAATGGAAGCCAAGCTAAATGACGATCTTATATATGCTTTTTCAAAAATCGCCATAATGGAATACCTTACTTCAGGAATCACCTCAAACTTTGATATGTACATTAGCCCTAATCCGGTTATTCAGGCATCTATTGATTGTGGATTTAGAACTGTAATGACAGGTGGGCTAAATAATTTTACCCAGACTGTTGAAGAAATTGATGAATGCTACAAGAAATACAATGGTTACAATCCACTTATAAGCTACGAACTTGGCTTTCACGCTGAATACACGTGCTCCCGGGAACTTTTAGAAGGTATGGCAAGCATTGCCAAGAAACATCAGGCACCTGTTTTTTGTCATAATTCAGAAACAAAAAAAGAAGTCAAAGAATGTTTGGACCGTTATGGAACAACTCCGACAGTTTTTCTTGACAGACTTGGAATGTTTAACTACGGTGGTGGTGGCTATCACTGCGTCCATATGACTAAGGATGATATTTCTGTTTTTGAAAAACACGATTTGTCCGTTGTAACTAATCCCGGCTCTAATGCCAAGTTAGCAAGCGGCGTGGCTCCTATTTCAAGATTTATGAAAAAAGGAATTAACATTGCAATTGGCACCGACGGACCTGCCAGCAATAATTGCCTTGATATGTTTAGGGAAATGTTCCTTACAACTTCCCTTGCCAAGCTTAAAGAAAAAGACGCATCAGCAGTTGATGCCAATGAAGTGCTTAAAATGGCTACACTTGGCGGTGCCAGAGCTATGGGACTTAGAAATTGTGACACTTTATCCCGTGGAAAACTTGCCGATTTAATAGTCATTGACTTAAACCAGCCTAATATGCAGCCAATTAACAATATTACAAAAAACCTTGTTTACAGCGGTTCAAAGCAAAACGTTGTTCTCACAATGGTTAATGGAAATATTCTATACGAAAAAGGTGAATTTAATATAGGTGAAGAACCTGAGAAAATATATGAAACTGCAAATAAAATGTTAGCGAAAATAAAATAAAATTACTATATTTTGATTTTAATACATAAAAAAGATGCTGTGAAAACTACACAACATCTTTTTTATTTTAAAATTTGGATATCAAAATACCCAACTTTTGATTAATTATCTAATTAAAACTTTGCACCAAGTGTTGCTGCCATAACTGCCTTAATTGTGTGCATTCTGTTTTCTGCTTCATCAAAAACTACTGAATTCTTTGATTCAAATACTTCGTCTGTAACTTCCATTTCTGTAAGTCCAAACTTCTCGTGAATCTGTTTTCCAATCTTAGTATTAAGGTCATGGAATGCAGGAAGACAATGCATAAATACAACATTTTCTGCTGAATTCTTAATTAAATCCATTGTTACTCTATATGGAAGAAGGTCATTAATACGCTCTTCCCAAACTTCATCAGGTTCGCCCATTGAAACCCAAACATCAGTGTAAATAGCATTTGCATTCTTTGTTGCAACCATAGGATCTTCTTCGAATTCGATTTTTGCCCCTGTTTCCTTAGCTACTTCTCTACATTCTTCAATAAGTTTCTCGTCAGGCCAATACTTCTTTGGTGCGCAAGCTACGAAATGCATACCCATCTTTGCACAACCAACCATAAGTGAATTTCCCATATTGTAACGGGCATCGCCCATATATACAAACTTAAGTCCCTTAAGACGTCCGAACTTCTCTCTTAAAGTTAAGAAATCTGCAAGAATCTGTGTTGGATGAAATTCATTTGTAAGTCCATTCCAAACAGGAACTCCTGCGTATTCTGCCAACTGTTCTACAATAGTCTGTTCAAATCCCCTATATTCAATACCGTCAAACATACGGCCCAAAACTCTTGCTGTGTCAGGAATACTTTCCTTCTTTCCAATCTGTGAACCTGTTGGATCCAAATAAGTAACTCCCATTCCAAGATCGTGAGCTGCTACTTCAAAAGAACATCTTGTACGAGTACTTGTCTTTTCAAAAATAATAGCAATATTCTTTCCTTTAAGAACATCTACAAGTTCTCCTGCTTTCTTCTTTTCCTTAAGAGTGGCTGCCAAATCAATAAGGGCACTAATCTCTTCCGGTGTAAAATCCAATAATTTCAAAAATGATTTTCCTTCAAAATTCATAACTGTACCTACCTTCTTATTCGTCCTTTTTATTTTTAAGCATTTCAATGTACTCTTTTATATTAATACTCTTTCCGGATTTATTCAACTTTGGAAGAGAATTAAGTGAATGCTTGTTGTAAATATTTATCTTAGCAATGTAAGAATCCATCTTGGCTTCCAATTCAGCTCTCTGGATAGCCCATTTCTCTTTCATTGCAGAATTCTGATTTTTATTCTTTGAAGCTGCACCGGCAGTAAGCTTATCCTTAGCTGCATTACCGGCACTGGAAATCATATCTTTTGTGGCACTTCCGGCATTTGTGATAATTTCTTTTGTAGCATTTCCTGCATTTGAAATTATGTCCCTAGTTGCATTTCCTGCACCTGCAAGTTTTTCTTTAGCCGGCTCAACTGCCTCTGCCAATTTTTCTCTTGCCGGTTCAACTGCTTCTGCAATTTTTTCTTTTGCAGCTTCGCTGGCATTGGCCCACTTTTCTCTGCTTTCTTCAGTTCTCTCGTCAAGCTTTTCAAGACTTTCCTCAGCTCTGTCTGCCATATTAATTGCAGAATTTCCAACAACATCCTTAATCTGATTTCCAAGATTATTAAGGTCCTCAGCCACCTTGTCAAGCTGTCCCAAACTCTTACGGATACCAATAAGATTCTTAAGAGTAACAACCATATCTATTGCAAAAATAGTAACAAGAATACTTATTATAATAATTCCTGCAATCTTTGGAAGCCTTCTAACCAAAGCAAAAATCGGTGGATGAACAAGCTTCATCACTGCCACAACGCCAAGTCCCCACATAATACTGAATCTTAAGCAAACATAGCCGCCAATATTAAACTTGTTCTTTGTGTAATCCCACCATCTCATATGGAAAATTTTGTCCAAAACCCAGCCGCCAAAAAGTTCAACAGCTGTACAAATAATAAACCCACCAATAAAAAGCAAAATAAAATTGTCCCTGTATGGAGTAAGCGCTGCAAGAACTCCCAACATTCCACAACCATAAATAGGACAAACCGGCCCATTCAAGAATCCTCTGTTCTCAACTCTTCTTGCTGTAATGGCGACGAACGCCACCTCAACGCACCAGCCCAGGAAACTATAAATAAAAAATAAAAGTGCTATATAATAAAAATCAAAACTCATAACAACCCTCACATTTAATTTGTCTGTTAGCAAAGTATTATAGCATAAAAACAAAAATGTGTCACTTAAGTAGAAGGGTTGATGGCAAAACTCAACATAACTTATCGTAATTTTTGCAAGCGTACCACAAAAAACGAATTTTCCCAAATTTTGTGGTACGTTTTCAAGTTATGTAAACTAATCACATCACATATTCTTGCTTCATTATTCAATTCATCACATATTGACTTTTATTTTAATTATTATGTAAACCACTATGTTACTTATACTTGCTTAATGGCAATAAACGTACCACAAAAATTCACTATTTTTAAAAATTTGGGGTACGCTATCCGATAATAATATTGTTTTCTTGTTTTATGTAAACCAGTTTGCCCATTATTGTCAAATTTCACTCCCTCAATAATTTCTCAAGCCTATTCTCACTACATTTTTGCTTATCGGATTGCTGCGTGCTTCGCACTCCCTCAATAATTTCTCAAGCCTATTCCCTCTACATTTTTGCTTATCGGATTGCTGCGTGCTTCGCACTCCCGCAATAATTTCTCAAGTCTATTCCCTCTACATTTTTGCTTACCGGATTGCTGCGTGCTTCGCACTCCCGCAATAATTTCTCAAGTCTATTCCCTCTACATTTTTGCTTACCGGATTGCTACGTGCTTCGCACTCCCGCAATCCTTCCCAAGCATTCGCATACCGTGAAGCTTTCGCTTCACTTTATGCTCATTCTTGGGGTGTGTCCTAAGTCCAGTCATACACCTTTGTGCAAGCACAGGTGGATGACTGGACTTGTACACTGTAAGCAAAAAAAAAGAGAAGCCACCACTTTATGTTTTCTCTCATAAAGTGATGGCTTCCAATATACAGTTTTAAGATAGACGTACTATTTATAACAAATTTCTTCATTACCAATACGTAGCAATCAATTTCATTTTAATCTAGAATAAGATTCCACCATACTGTGCAATTACTGTTGCAAAAACAAGTGAAACAATTGTCATTAACTTAATAAGAATGTTGATTGATGGTCCTGATGTATCCTTGAATGGATCACCTACTGTATCACCAACTACGGCTGCCTTGTGTGCTTCGCTTCCTTTACCTCCGGCAAAACCACCTTCAATAAACTTCTTAGCATTATCCCAAGCACCACCGGCATTTGCCATAAATACTGCCATCATAACACCACTTACAAGTGAACCTGCAAGCATACCACCTAATGCTTCTGCTCCAAGTAAAAATCCAATAACAAGTGGCACAAGAACTGCCATGATACCAGGAACAATCATTTCATGTAATGCTGCTTGTGTTGAAATACCTACACATGATGTATAGTCAGGCTTTTCTGTTCCCTTAAGTATACCTGGTTTTTCTTTGAACTGGCGACGAACTTCTTCAATCATCTTGTTTGCAGCCTTACCAACTGAAGACATTGTCAAAGCTGAGAACATAAATGGAAGCATACCACCAATGAAAAGACCAACTACAACGCTTGCATCTAAAATATTGATACCGTTCTTTGTGATTCCTGCTGTTTCCGCAAAAGAAACAAAAAGTGATAAAGCTGTAAGAGCTGCTGAACCAATAGCAAATCCCTTACCAATAGCTGCTGTAGTATTTCCTACTGCATCTAATTTGTCTGTAATATCTCTAACACTTTCGTCAAGTTCTGACATTTCAGCAATACCGCCGGCATTATCAGCGATTGGGCCGTAAGCATCAACTGCTACTGTCATACCTGTTGTTGAAAGCATACCAACTGCTGCAAGAGCAATACCATACATTCCGCAGAAGTGGAATGCAACTAAGATTCCGATTGCAATAACAACAATAGGGATACATGTTGATTTCATACCAACTGAAAGACCACTAATAATGTTAGTTGCTGAACCTGTCTGTGAGCTTTCAGCGATTTCCTGAACGCTCTTATATTTTTCTGATGTATACATTTCTGTAACTTTACCAATAATAGTACCAACTACAAGACCTGCAATAATTGCGATAAATGCATTAAAGTTACCAAAGAATGTATTACTTAAAATAGCTGAAGCAATAATAACTAATGCTGTTGCTGTATATTCACCTGCATTAAGTGCTTTCTGTGGATCAGAACCGTCTTTTCCTCTAACAAAGAAAGTAGCGATAACTGACGCAATAATACCAACACCTGCAATTACAAGTGGGAATAAAGCTGCCATAAAATGAGATGCACTACCAATATTTGTTGCTACAAGACCAAGTGTAATAGCTGAAACTAAAGCTCCAACATAACTTTCAAATAAGTCAGCACCCATGCCTGCAACATCACCTACATTGTCACCTACATTATCTGCGATAACAGCAGGATTTCTTGGATCATCTTCAGGAATACCTGCTTCTACTTTACCTACAAGGTCAGCTCCAACGTCTGCTGCCTTAGTATAGATACCACCTCCAACTCTTGCAAAAAGAGCGATTGATGAAGCACCAAGGCTAAATCCTGTAAGAATACTTACTGCGTCTGTTGTAACTTCGCCTGTGGCATTAAGAATAATGAAAATAACACTTATTCCAATAATACCAAGACCTACAACGCTAAGACCCATAACAGCACCGCCTGAAAAAGCGATTGATAAAGCTTTGTTCATTCCGCTTTCTTTAGCTGCATTAGCTGTACGAACGTTAGCCTTTGTAGCTACTGTCATACCAAAATAACCTGCCAAAGTTGAGAATAATGCTCCAACTAAGAAGCAAACTGCTGTAAGCCAGCTAATTCCAAATCCTAAAACTATAAATAATACTGCTACAAAAATAACCAAAACTTTATATTCTGCAAATAAGAAAGCTCTGGCACCTTCAGCGATAGCTGAAGCGATTTCTTTCATTCTGTCATTTCCGGCTTCGCTCTTGTTAATAGTCATTGCCTTATAAAAAGCAAAAATCAATGCTATAACACCTGCAACCGGAGCTAAATAAATAAAACTGTTCATATTTATTCATTCCCTTTCTTTCTCGATTCTCAATTGTTGATTATTATCAAACTTGAGTACTTCCAAACAATTAAGATAGTATCAATACTTGAATACATTCTAAACAACCAAATCTTTTCATTTAATTGAATTCCCCTTAAGCGTTCAAATTATTTTATAGCAAATGCTTTCAATAATTAATCATCTTCTTAATTGTTAAATAAATAACAAGCAGTTACGTACTCAATACCTTACCACGTTTGAGAAAACTTTTCAACAAATTTTATTTCTATTCCCACAACATTTTTTCACTCAATATAGTGAAATGCTCAAAAACATGCGATAAATAAAGGTTGTGTAAATCATTTACCAGGATTGTACCCGGTAGACAATCACACATTCTTGCTTCTATATACTTATAATTGCTTCGTAATGGCACACTAAAAAGGAGCTGTTGTTCTAACGATTGCTAAAATCATTAGCACACAGCTCCTTTTTTACAACTTCTATTATAAAAACAAATTAATTTATAAAAATATACTAAATTCTATTCTTCTTCTGTGGAAAGTGGAATTCCTCTATGTTCTACAGATGTTGAGAATACTATCTGTGTCTTCGTACTTCCGAATGTCTGAAGCTCTCCAATGAAGTGATCAAGCTCCTCAGTGCTCTTAAACATTACCTCAACAAGCATTGCATAGTCTCCTGTAACACAGTTACATTCAATAACATTGTTACAACTCTTAATATAAGGATAGAAATCCTTCTTCTGTCCCGGATTAACCTCAAGGTTTATAAATGCCTTAATATGATAACCCAATTCTGCCGGGTTAACCTTTGCAGTATAACCTGTAATAATTCCTGCCTGTTCTAATCTTTCAATTCTGGCAGATACCGCCGGTGATGATAAAAAGACCTGGCTCGCAATAGTTTTAAGGGGAATACGAGCGTTCTCATGAAGCAACTTAATAATCTGTTCATCTATATGGTCTAATTCATGTCTCATAAGTAGTACTCCTTTCAATATAATATTTTTCAGCATATTTTAATTTTATAAAGTTTTCACCTTATAAATATAAAGATATTATAGCACAGAGTTAAAAAAATTTACAATAATAAATTATTTATACATTATTTCTGTTTTTTCCAACAAAAAAACATCTTCAAACCCACAACGTCAGTTCAAAGATGCTTTAATTCAAAGATATTTTCATTCAAAAATATTGTAATTCAAAAAATATTACAATTCAAAAAAATTTAACCTCTTTAGGAATTTCCTAAGCTAATTCCTTCTCACTCATTTCAAGTGCGGACGCAATAACTGCATCCATATCATAATACTTATATTCACCAAGTCGGCCACCAAAAATAATATTATCTTCCTTCTGTGCTAACTCTTTATACTGCTCATACAGAGCGCCATTCTTTTCGTCGTTCACAGGATAGTAAGGTTCATCTCCCGGCTTCCATTCAGCACTGTACTCTCTTGAAATAACAGTCTTAGGCAAGTCATTACCTTCTTCATCCTTTCCGAACTCGAACCATTTATGTTCAATAATACGAGTCCAAGGTGTTTCAGAATCAGTATAATTAACTGCTGCATTTCCCTGAAAATTAGGAATATCAAGGATTTCATTTTCAAATCTTACTGAACGGTACTCTAAAGTTCCAAGCTTGTAGTCAAAATATGCATCAATAGCCCCTGTGTAAACTACCTTGGAAGCCATTGCATCATATTCACTCTTGTTATCAAAATAATCAACTCCAAGTTTTACATCAATGCCCTCAAGCATATTTTCAACCATCTTGGTATATCCACCTACAGGAATCCCCTGATAAAGTGCATTAAAATAATTATTATCAAAAGTAAGTCGAACCGGCAATCTCTTAATAATGAAAGAAGGAAGTTTATCGCAAGGTCTTCCCCACTGCTTCATTGTGTAACCCTTAATCAACTTTTCATAAATATCGGTTCCTACCAAAGAAATAGCCTGTTCTTCCAAATTCTTAGGTTCAGTAATTCCAGCCTGTTTCTTCTGCTCCTCAATCTTTGCCTGCGCTTCACTTGGTGTAACAACTCCCCACATCTTGTTGAAAGTATACATATTAAAAGGCAAGCTAAAAAGTTCCCCTTTATAATTTGCTACCGGTGAATTAGTAAATCTGTTAAATTCAGCAAACCGATTAACAAAATTCCAAACTTTCTTATTATTAGTATGGAAAATATGTGCCCCATACTTATGTACATTGATGCCTTCAATCTTCTCCGTGAAAACATTTCCTGCAATATTAGGTCTTTTATCAATAACCAAAACAGACTTTCCCTGAGCCTTGGCCTGATTAGCAAAAACTGCTCCATACAAACCTGCTCCAACTACTAAATAATCGTACATACTACTATTTTGCAATATCCATAATGCCACTCCCAATAATACCTATGAATACTACCTGCTCCTTTCCCTGCCTAGCCCCAAATGAATCGCATCGTAAGCCAGTCCTTTTCATATTTACTGTAGTTTACTATATAATTCATTTAAAATAGTGTCAAGCCTACTTTCTCAATACAGCCTTAAGTTCTGCCATGGCTCTCTTCCAACCTGTGAAAGGAAGCTTAATAATTCTAAATAAATATCCAAAAGGAACAAGAACCTTATACCTACATATCAATGGATGATACTTCTTAAAACTTTTATAGTCTGGGAAAACTCGTCTAAAAACATATTTAAACTTAGATTTTTTTACATCATCGTCATCTCCAAGCTTATTTGCTACCAAATTATCCAAATTTCCATATGTGCCTGCTCCCATAATATAATCAAGCATATTCTTTTCATCTGTTGGAAGACCTTCATACCAATCCGCTTTAGCATCAGATTTATTAACACTAAATACATCAAAACATAGCTTTCTAAACTGCTTTTCAAAATCTGCTATATTTAATTTTCCCAATTCTTTTTCAACATAAGAAAAATCTAACTCTTTATTCTTTCTCAAATACAAATACACATCAAGAATTGTTCTAAGTCCCATTCCGCCACTTGCATAATGCTTATATGTATGTACCATAAAATAAATATAAAAATCTTCCTCTTTGAATACATATTCCAGGCTATTCTCAGACTTCTTTGTTAACTTATCAAATATATTGTCAAAATAACTATTCCAACTTTCGTAATCATCTTTGTCAAAAAGAGCTCTGTGCATTTCAAAATTATATGCCGGTTTCTTTAAATACTCATCATGATTGCTGGTTCCATATCCTTTAATACTGTACCCTCTACCAACCATGAAGTCATAAATGTCCTTCATATATTTTCTGTCAACCAAAATATCATTATCTGACATCTCTCTTAAGGCAGGATTTGGATAGTATTCCCTAATAATCAAACCTTTCAGTAACAAATACCAAATATTCTTTTCTTCAAAGAATGCAATAATCTCCTCGCGCTCAACATCCATCAAAACATTCTTGTAAACAGCCTGATTCTTTTCCATCTGCCATCTTTGATATATTGGACTCCTCTTGTCAACATCCGTTCTATCCAAAACTTCTGCCATAAGCGCAGTTAAATTATGTTTCTTGCAAATCTGATATGCTCCCGCCAAATTAGAACAAAATGCCTGGTCCATTTCCTCTCCATTAACATAACTTCTAATAGCATTTATAACATTTATATACTCTTCCAATAGCATTTTCTTCTCCTAATAAAATATTTTTTCAAGCATACATTCTTCCTAATTATCTATTCCGCCAATGCTTTCTGCTCACTCATCACCTTGTCATAATAAGCCTTATATCTATAGATAGTTCTTTCGCTCAATTTTTTTTCTTTTGCAATTTCAGCAATTGACATTCCCGATTCATATAAAACAACAAAATCATTATAAATAGATTGCCACTTATCGTTATGTTTCTGACGTCCGCTTACTTTTCTGTTTCTGTAATATTCCAATTCTTCATTCAGCTTCTGGTTCTCCGCCTCTAATTCCTTAATTCTTTCCAACGCCATTTCTAATGTTTCAATCTTTCTCATAGTAATTTTTCCTTTATCCTTAATACTATGATTTTATTATTTATCATCCTTCCTGTCAATATGATTCTGTCATTTAGGTTATTTTATTCAACAAATTCTCCTAAGAATTTTCAATCAAAAAAACTACAGCCCACGTTTCCGCAAGCTGTAGCCTTTTTAGTTAGATATTATTTTATTGTTTATAATTTTCTATTCAGCTTCCGGTTCAAGTAAGGCCTTCTCGTAAGCTTCAAGAACTATCTTCTGGATATTGTTGCGGGTACCTGAGTTGATTGGATGAGCAATGTCTCTGTATTCACCATCTGCTGCTTTTCTGCTAGGCATTGCAATGAATAATCCCTTATCTCCTTCAACTACTTTAATGTCATGTACTACAAATTCATCATCAATAGTAATTGACACAACTGCTTTCATCTTTCCTTCTTTTGTCATTTTTCTAACTCTTACATCTGTAATATTCATAATTATGTCCTTCCTCAATTTCCTGCTTTGAGGTACAGGTGTACCTGTAATACACCTGCGCTTCCTTTCTATTATATTTGCCTAAGTATTTTTATGTACAACCCTTAGATTACTTCTACAAACTATATCTGAAGTTTCTCTCATTAATAATCTGTACTTCGCTATCTTCGCTTCCTAATTTCTCGTTAGGATTAATAGTGCTGTGGCTTTCAACTATACAATTCTCTATTACTGTGTTGTCTCCAATATAAACATCATTAAGAATAATTGAGTTCTTGATTACACAATTGTTTCCAATGTATGCCTGATGGAATACCACGGATCCGTCCACTTCACCGTTAATGATACAACCACTTGAAATTAAGCTGTTTCTTACTTTTGAACCAGGATTATATTTTGCCGGTGGCAAATCAGCCACTTTTGAATATACGTCCGGATACTGTTTAAAGAAGAAATCCCTTACATCCGGTTTAAGAAAATCCATATTACAACTATAATAGTTGTCTATGTTAGAAATATTCTGCCAATAAGAATCAAGATTATAAGCATATATTCTCTTTGTATCTTTGTTTCTGATAATTATGTCGTTTACAAAATCATAATTATCTTCTGCCATACACTGCTCAATTAACTGGATAAGTAATCTTCTTCTGATTACATAAATTCCTGTTGAAATCTTTGAGCTTGTTGTTTCGCCCGGCTTCTCTTCAAAATCAACGATTCTGCCGTTAGAATCTGTTGTTACAACACCGTATGCTAAAGCCTTCTCTGTTGAACCGATATCCTTGCAGACAATTGTAATGTCTGCGCCTGTTTCAACATGTCTTTCTAATACTTTGTTGTAATCAAGCTTGTATACTGCATCTGCTGATGCAATAATTGCATATGGTTCATGGCTCTTCTTTAAAAATGCCATATTCTGTGCAATGGCATCTGCAGTTCCCCTATACCAGAATCCATTGTCTGATGTGATAGATGGTGTAAATACAAACAATCCTCCCTGTTTTCTACCAAAATCCCACCATTTAGATGAACTTAAATGTTCATTTAATGACCACGCATTGTACTGTGTTAAAACTGCTACCTTCTGAATATGTGAATTAGACATATTACTTAATGAAAAATCTATAGCTCTATAGCTTCCTGCTATAGGCATTGCTCCAATTGCTCTCTTCTTTGAGAGTTCGCGCATCTTACTGTTATTTCCACCTGCTAAAATTATTCCTATTGCTCTCATTAAATCTCACCTGCCTTAATAATATAGCCACCTGATGGGAGCTTTCCGTCCGGATAATCTGTAATTTCCGTCTTTCCTGATATTGCTACATTCTTTCCAATCTTTACACCATCCGGTATACTTGAACCTTCTCCAATAACAGCAAGTTCACAATTATAAATCTTCTGACTTAACAAGCTGTCTGCATATTCTCCAATGCCGATTTCGCAGTCCTGTCCAACTTCAACATTCTCTGCAATAATGGCATTGTAAACCTTAGTTCCTTTTCTAATTCTGGTGCCATGCATAATAATGGAATCGTGAACCTCCGCTCCTTCTTCTATCACTACATCCGCACTTATTACCGAGTTATAAACACCGCCGTATATATCACAGCCCTCGCCTACAATACTCTTCTCCACCTCTGCACTGTCTGACAGATACTGTGGTGGTAAAGCATCATTCTTAGTATAAATCTTCCAAAATTCTTCATATAAATTAAATTCAGGCACAATATCAATTAATTCCATATTGGCTTCCCAATATGACTTTAATGTTCCTACATCTTTCCAATATCCTGTATATTCATATGCAAAAATTCTTTTTCCTTCTCTGTGAACATATGGAATAATATGCATACCAAAGTCACAATTAGGCTGGTCTTTAAGATTAATCAATGCTTCTCTAAGAACCGGCCAGCTAAATATGTAGATACCCATTGATGCAAGATTACTCTTTGGATGTTCCGGCTTCTCCTGGAACTCTGTAATCTTGTGATCCTCATCTGTAACTACTACACCAAATCTGCTTGCCTCCTCAATTGGAACAGGCATTGCTGCAATTGTAACATCTGCCTTATTAGCCTTATGATAATCAAGCATAACCTCGTAGTCCATCTTATAAATATGGTCACCTGATAAAATAAGTATATAATCAGGATTATATGAATCCATATAGTCTAAGTTCTGGAAAATGGCATTGGCTGTACCTGTATACCATTCAGTGTTCTTACTTTTTTCGTATGGCGGAAGAACCGTAACGCCTCCAATATTACGATCTAAGTCCCATGGAATACCAATTCCAATATGGGAGTTAAGTCTAAGTGGCTGATACTGTGTTAAAACACCTACTGTATCAATGCCTGAGTTAATGCAGTTACTAAGTGGAAAATCAATAATCTTATACTTTCCTCCAAATGCAACTGCAGGTTTTGCAACTTTTGCTGTTAAAACACCGAGACGGCTTCCCTGTCCTCCTGCTAACAGCATTGCAATCATTTCTTTTTTAATCATGTCCCTCACCTCGCTGCGAATAATTGATGAGTTAATTATAGCACTAACCCCCTTTCAATAAAAGAGTTTCAATGAATTTTATTGTGTATTTTTTCTCTAAATTTCTTGTTTTTTCTACATGTGTTATGCAAAATTACCAATTTCTTTATTACTTTTTCGTGTTTTTTATTATTTGCTTAATTTTTTTAAAAAGAGTTTTTATTTTCCTGTTTTTTTTTCTTTTTTCAGTCTTTAAAAATAAATCATTTAAGAGTATACTTAATTAATAAGTAGAAAGGCGTTTTCGTCTTTTAATTTTTTTCTTAAGAAAGGATGAAATAAACAACTATGTACGAACTAGATTTTAATACTCCGGCAAAGATCCATTTTACAGGAATTGGCGGAATTAGTATGAGCGGACTTGCAGAGATTATGCTTTCTAAAGGCTTCACTGTTACAGGCTCTGATTCAAGAGAATCTGAAATAACTAAACACCTTGAATCTCTTGGAGCAACTATTTACTATGGCCAGAAGGCTTCTAATGTGGCTGCCGATACAGAAGTTTTGATATATACTGCTGCAGTTAAGGCTGACAACCCTGAACTTGTAGCTGCTACAGAGATGAATATTCCTCTTTTGACAAGAGCTGAGTTTTTAGGTCAGATTATGAAGAATTACCATACTGCCATCGGTGTTTCAGGAACTCATGGCAAGACTACAACAACTTCAATGCTTTCACAGATTATGCTTGAAGCAAATACCGACCCTACTATTTTAGTTGGTGGAATTATGCCGGCAATTAACGGCAACACACGTATTGGTCATTCAGACAATATGATTACTGAAGCTTGTGAATATACTAACAGTTTCTTATCTTTTGCACCTACTATTGGAATTATTCTTAATGTGGCTGCAGACCACCTTGATTTCTTCAAGGACCTTGATGACATTAGACATAGTTTTAGAAGATATGCAGAACTTATTCCTGAAGACGGTGCACTTGTTATTAATAGCGATATTGATAACCTTGACTATTTTACTGAAGGGCTTAAGTGCAACATTATTACTGTAGGTTCTGATCCTGAAAAGAGTATGTATAGCGCCGCTAACATTACTTATGATGAATTTGCAAGAGGTTCTTATGACCTTGTTGTAAACGGCGAAACTAAGACTCATATCGTTTTGAAGGTTACAGGGGAACACAATATTTACAATTCACTTGCATCTATTGCTGCTGCTCATTTTATGGGTATTGACGATAACAGCATTATTGCTGGTTTACAGCAGTACGGTGGAACTGACAGACGTTTCCAGTACAAAGGCAAATTAGGTGATATTACTGTTATTGATGACTACGCTCATCACCCTGATGAAATTAGAGCAACAATTAAAACGGCTAAACATTATCCACACAAGAAGATGTGGGTTGTTTTCCAGCCACATACATATACAAGAACTAAGGCTTTATTGCCAGAGTTCTGCAAAGCTTTATCAGAAGCAGACGCTGTTGTTCTTGCAGATATTTACGCAGCAAGAGAGAAAGACACTCTCGGAATCAGCTCAAAAGATGTTATGAAAGGTATCAAAAAACTTGGTACTGAAGCATATTATTTCCCATCTTTTAGCGAAATCGAAAATTTTTTATTAGAAAATTGTTCAACAGGTGATTTGTTGATAACAATGGGTGCCGGAGATGTAGTAAAAATCGGGGAACATTTGCTAGGTAATTAACTTATTAACATGTCCACAAAATTTCGTTGATAACTCTCAATGATTTTTTGTGGATTTTTTGTTTACATAACTTTGTTATTTTGCAACCTGCCAATTCTCTTATTTTATAAGGGTTTCACTAATTTTCGACTTTTTATGCCGACTTTTTATTCACATTATCAACATTATTAACATTGCCCGCAACCCCTTTAAAAATGGGCATTTCACCCAATTTGTGATGTTGATTTTTTAATTCTTTATGCTATACTTCTTCTTGCACCGCTTCTCTGGGAGTCTTCAAGTCTCACAGAAGTTTTCGGGGATTTGTGTGCATTTTTGTGAGATAATAATTTTACGAAAAGGATTATGAGACAAAATGTGTAAATTGGTTTTAGATAGAGGGAGCATTGCAGAATTTACTTCTGTATCAAATATTTTTATGGATGAATATATGCCTAGGGCCAACGGAGAGTTTATTAAGATTTATCTTCATTTGTTGCGCCTTGTTAACAGCAATAACGACATTGCTGATGAGCTTACAACTGAAAGAATCGCGGACAAGTTTAATATGTTAGAGTCTGACGTTATTCGTGCTCTTAACTATTGGGCTGAACAGAATCTCATTACTTTGTCTTATAACAGCCAGAATGAGATTTCAGGCATTACTTTAGAGTCTATCCTTCGCAACCGTTATATTGTAAAGGGTATTACAAGCACTGAAACGAACCTTTTGGCATCAGCTTCCGGTCAGAGTGAGTCTATTCCTGTTCCGGAAAGCACAGGACATGTTATTCCTGCCAAGCGCAAATATACACCAAGAGAGATTCTTGATTTTGCAGATAATGATACTTTTAATGACGTTCAGCTTTTGGCACAGACTTATCTTGGAAGACCACTTAGCTCTAATGACATTAACAGTATTTTGTATATGATTGACGGACTTTGTTTTGATGCAGATTTTATTGAATATATTATGGATGCCTGCATCAGGGACGGTTTTAACTCTTTATCTTCTATCGAGAAGAGAGCCGTTGAATACGCAAAAAAAGATATAAATTCAATAGAAGAAGCTAAGGCTGACAAAAAGTTCAGGGAAGGCATTTCTAAAAGCATTTATAAGATTTTCGGACAGGCTCCTACCGTTCCTGTAAGAAAAGAGATTGCTTACATTGCAAAATGGACTGATACATACGGTTTTACCGACGAAATTATTATTGAAGCATGCAACCGCACTATGGCTCATATGCACAGCGGAAATCTTTTCAATTATACTGATGGTATTCTTACAAGATGGTATACTAACAATGTTAAGGATATGAGCGATATTGAAAAGTTAGACAAACTTCATTCTGAGGAAATGTCAAAAACTTTCCAGAAGAATATTCCTTTTGCAAACGCTAAGTTTTCTAAGACTCCTAAGGCTGCACCTAAGAAGCAGACTTTTGACCAGCGTACATATGACTATAAGGATCTTGAAAGAAAGCTTATTGCCAACAGAGACAGCAAGCTTAAGTCTAACAAGTAATAGACATTGTATATTATTGCAGAAATATTTATTAGGGGTTTTTATTAATCCGAACATTTAATTACAAAAAAGGATTGTTTACCTTTGAAATATAAGGTATCTTTATAGTAAGATTGTTGAAAGCAATTCCTATAATTAAATTTTGGGGTTTGAACACTCTAATTATTGTGGATATTTATTTTAAAAATTTTTAAGGATTTAATATGGCTTTAACCAGAGATCAATTTGACGTTATTGCAAACAGTTACAATGACCGTCAATTAAATAATAAAATTAAATTAAACAGACGTATTGAAGAAGTCTACGAAAAAATTCCTCTTATTAAGGATTTAGATGGGCAGATTGGTGTTCTTGCAGGACGTGCCCTTAGACTTTCTCTTTCAGGCAATTCTTCTGCTAAGGACACACTTCGTGAGGACATTGCCCTTATAAGTGAACAAAAGAAAGCAGCTCTTTTAGCCGGAGGTTATTCCGCCGATTATCTGGATGAGATTTTTACATGCCCTAAATGTAAAGATACAGGGTTTATTGACGGAAAACCTTGTGAATGCCTTAAGGCAGAGGTTGTCAGACTGCTTTATTCCCGTTCTGAGCTTAAGGAGATTCTTGAACGCGAGAACTTTGATACTTTTGAATATGATTTGTATTCTGATGACTACATTGATCCCGATACAGGGATTTCCGCAGCAGAAAATATTGACGCTGTTGTGGACCATTGTCATTATTTTATAAATAACTTTGACAAAACCTTTGATAATCTGTTATTCTATGGCAGGGCAGGTACAGGGAAAACTTTTCTCATTAACTGCATTGCAAAGGAATTAATCGAAAAATCCTACTCTGTTATTTATCTTTCAGCAGTACAACTTTTCGATTTGTTGGCAGATTATTCCTTTAAACGTAGCAACACCACTATTTACCGTCAGATTAGTTTTGACGAGTTGCTTCGTTGTGATTTACTTATTATTGATGATTTGGGCACGGAGATGTCTAACTCCTTTACTGAATCATCCCTATTTGATTGTCTTAATGAGAGACTTATACATCAGAAATCTACTATTATTTCTACTAATTTTTCTTTACAGGAATTACAGCAGAAATATGAAGAGCGTATTTTTTCCCGTACAGCGGGTAATTACACTCCTTTAAAGATTTTTGGTGATGATATAAGAATAAAAAAGAAATTTACTATTTAACACACGGAGGAAATTTTGAAATGTCTATCAAAAAATATGTTGAATCTATTCCTGTAGGACCACTTGCAATTGTTGCATTATCAGGAAGTAAGCAGTTAGGCGAAGCAGTTGACGCTTATATTGCTGATTGGAGAAGCCAGAGAATTGAAGCTAAAGAATCACCTATTACTTTCAAGGGTTATACTAAAGATTCTTACCTTCTTGATGTAAAAACACCAAGATTTGGTACAGGTGAAGCTAAATGTACTTTAGGCGAATCTGTTCGTGGTACAGACCTTTACATTATCGATGATGTTACTAACTACAGCATTGAATATACTGTTTGCGGTTGCAAGAATCATATGTCTCCTGATGATCACTTTGCTGACATTAAGAGAGTTATCGCTGCTGCTGCAGGTAAAGCCAGAAAAATTACAGTTATTATGCCTTTCCTTTATGAAGGAAGACAGCACAGACGTACATCCAGAGAATCTATGGACTGTGCAGTAATGCTTCAGGAATTAGTAAACATGGGCGTAGACAATATTCTTACTTTTGACGCTCACGATCCTCGTGTAAACAATGCTATTCCTATTAGTGGTTTTGAATCAATTATGCCAACATACCAGTTTATAAAAAATCTTCTTAGAAATGTTGATGACATTAAGCTTGATGCTGATCATCTTATGGTTATCAGCCCTGACGAAGGTGCTATGGGTAGAGTTGTCTACTACGCTAACGTTCTTGGAATTAATGTAGGTATGTTCTACAAACGTCGTGATTTTACTACTATCGTAGACGGACGTAATCCTATTGTGGCTCATGAATACCTTGGTGATTCAGTTGAAGGTAAGGACGTTCTTATTATTGATGATATGATTTCTTCAGGTGATAGCATGCTTGATGTTGCTAAGCAGCTTAAGAAGAGAAAAGCTAACAGAGTATTTGTTGCTTCTACATTTGGTCTCTTTACTAACGGTCTTGAAAGATTTGATGAAGCTTACGAACAGGGACTTATCTACAGAATCATGACAACTAACTCAATTTACCAGTCTCCAGAGCTTCTTCAGAGAGAATGGTACATCAATGTAGACATTACAAAGTTCACTGCAACATTCATTGACAGACTAAATCATGACGCTTCTATAAGCGATTTATTAAATCCTATAGAAAAAATTAATAAAAAGGTTGCAGAATACAACAAAAGGTAATATAATGTGACATAGAGGGCTTCGACTTATCCCCCCATTTTTTTGTAGAAGCCCCATATACCAAAGGTGCTCGCTAGGTTTCCTAGCGAGCATTTTTTTTGTGGCGAATTTCTACTTATTAGTGGAATTTGAAATCATGCATAGTTTGTGTTTATGAGAAACGTACCCCGACATTTCAATTCTTCCTCTTTTTGAGGTACGGACACCTTTTTGCTCTGTTTATTCATAGACTCACACCACTACAAATCTAATATCTCCAAAACTTTGTGGTATTCTGATTCATATTGATTATTTCTTCTATGTTATGTAAACCTACTATTGTATTCATAAGCTTCTCTGGGAACTTGCAACAGACCTGACACTTTTTTCCTTCCACCACTACAAAAACCCCCGTAGGAATTGGCTCCTGCCAATTTCCTACGGGGGTGAATCAATCTATTTTTCTATATTAAGCTTTACTCCACGCCAAACTGCAACAATTTCTTTGCGTCTGTCCAGCGCTGTTCATCTGTGCTGTCATTTAAGACTACGCTTATGCATTCCGTGTCGCCATTCTTTGCCACTGACACAAGGCACTTGCCTGCAAGGCCTGTACTTCCCGTTTTCATGCCAACACAGTACTGGTAGTAGAACTGTCCTGACTTGTCCAGTAAGGCATTTGTTGATACCCAAGTCTTGTTTAATGTGCCGGACTTTTCAGACTGTGTTCCGCAAATCTTACGAATTGTTTCGTTGTTATATGCTTCAATTGCAATCTTAGACAAGTCGCTAGCTGATGTGTACTGGTCCGCCGCATCATAGCCATCCGGTGACATAAAATGTGTATTTTCAAGTTCCATGTCACGGACATTCTTATTCATCTCATAAACAAAACGCTCAACACACTGTGCTGCTGTAAAAGTTTTTCCTTCGTTAGCAATATTGTCCTTAAGAATTGCTTCGCCTGCTGCTTTTGCCAAAACATAGGCTGCGTCATTTCCTGATGAAATAAGCAAACCTTCAAGCAACTCCTGAACTGTTACAACCTGTCCCTGACTAAAACCTGCCTTACTTGAATCTGCTGCAATCATATTAATTTCACTGCCTATTGTTACTATATCAGTAGTTTTCATATTCTGCAAAACAGTCAAAGCTGTCATAAGCTTAGTTGTGCTTGCCGGATACATCTTGGCATCGCTGTTTTTTTCATAATAAATCTCTTTTGAATTAACATTCACAAGAATAGCTGCCTTGGCACTTATAGCCTGGTCAAAACCGCTCTTTCCTGCTGATTCCGTGTATTCGATTGGATGAAGTCCATAATCAGTCCAAGGATTTTTTTCGCTAATCTCATAGTTATCGTGGATAAAATCTTTAACAATAACTTCACTCTGGCTTGTCTTTAAATCGCCTACCGGCTTCGCCTTTCCTATTACAAATGCATAATCAATTGCTCCAATCACAAGAAGCACTGCAATAACTGCGCTTAATATGCATCTTCCTGTCTTTCTCATTTAACATCCTCCAATGTAAATATCGCTTCCTTGAAATTAATGTTATTCCATTGTGATTCTGCCGTAACATTATTTCCCTTTTTCCATTTTATATACATTTCCTTCGTGGAACTTCCATCTTTTTCCATCTTTTTCTCAGTTTTATCAGCAATTTCTGCCTTTTCAAAAACCTTAATCAAACGGTCTTCACTAATATTTATTTTCTTTGCAAGCTTAACATTGGTGTTCTTAAAATACTCTAAAGCCTTTGTTTTAACAGATGACTTTTCTTTCTTTGTAAGCTTAATATCATATTGTGATGAAACTTCATTAAGCCATTCCCTCTTGCAAATATCGTCAAGCACAAGGCTTTTGACACCCTGCTCCCAAGTCACATCGCCATCCATTTTTGAGTCCCAGTCTATTTCCTTGCCCTTTGTAAGATAATAAGTTTCATAAGTCGCCTGGGCTGTATACGCATAATACCTTACCTCGTCAAGCATAACCTGACTACCGCCTGCAGTAATAGTAAGAGTAGTGTCTGCCCCGTCAGAACCGGTTGAGCTTTTCGAAGCTGTTCCCTTTAAAACTGTTGAACTCTCGGAACCTGTTTCACTTGTAGCCACCGTGGTTTCCTCCACTGCTTTTCCCTGACCACAACCTACAAATCCCACCGCAACTGTAAGTCCTGCCAAAATACATATTAACTTTTTTCTCAAAAACAATCACCTCCCCTGACTTGCCACTATATACAATGTATTCCCATTACCTTATCTTTTCAACTATTTTAATCACAGCATATGTGACTGACTCTACAGTTGTATATTTTCACAATATATTTCAACTGCTTTAGTCGTAGCTCACATACCTTATTCTATTCTTCATCCTTCAATGTAGACAGTGATTCTACCAGTTTTCTTGCATTTTCTATTACTGTGCCTGTGCCCGGTTTTGGCTCAAAAATAAAATACGGCTCGTCTTTAGGCATAAACTTAAGTCTGCCTTTGTACTCGCGGACAAGAATTGGTATTCTTTCCACATCCACCTCAGCGTCTTTCCACATTGTAAGCTTGATTCTGTTTTTATGACCTGAAATTTCAGTAACATATGCCTGATGTGCTGCATTTTTAAGCAAAACAATCTGGAGAAGGTTTTCAACCTGATTCGGTATGTCACCGAAACGGTCAAGAAGTTCATCCTGCATATCCTCGTATTCTTCCATTGTCTCTATTCCTGCAATTCGCTTGTAAATGTCCATTTTAAGAGCTTCATTTTTAATATATGAAGGTGGAACAAAAGCATCCACTGTCAGGTCTACCTTTGTTTCAAAATCATCCATTGGCTTGTTGCCCTTTAAAGTATTAATGGCATCGTTAAGCATTTTGCAATAAAGGTCGTAACCAACATCCTCCATATGACCGCTTTGTGCAGCCCCAAGAAGATTTCCGGTACCACGGATTTCAAGGTCTCGCATTGCAATTTTTACACCACTGCCAAGTTCCGTAAAATCCCTTATTGCCCCAAGTCGCTTTTCCGCAACTTCCGTAAGCATCTTGTTTCTGCTATACATCAAAAAAGCATACGATGTACGGTTTGAACGGCCTACACGGCCACGAAGCTGATAAAGCTGGGACAAGCCCATTTTTTCTGCATCGTGTATTATAATGGTGTTGGCATTTGGTATGTCAAGACCTGTTTCTATTATTGTAGTTGTTACAAGAACATCAATGTCCCCGTTAACAAAATCATACATTATTTCTTCAAGCTGTCGCTCACTCATCTGTCCGTGTGCGAAGGCAACACTGGCATCAGGCACAAGTGCCTGAACTTTTCCTGCCATTTCAGCTATGTCCTGAACCCTGTTGTACACGTAATAAACCTGACCGCCTCTTGCAAGCTCCCTGTTTATGGCATCCCTTGCAATTTCATCATTGTATTCCATAACAAAAGTCTGTATTGGCATACGTTCCTGAGGTGGTTCTTCCATTACGCACATATCTCTTATTCCAATAAGGCTCATATGAAGAGTTCTTGGAATCGGAGTTGCTGTAAGAGTCATTACGTCAACATTATTTTTCAATTCTTTAATCTGTTCCTTATGTTTTACGCCAAATCTCTGCTCTTCATCAATAATCAAAAGTCCCAAATCCTTAAATTTAACATCTTTTGAAAGCATACGATGAGTTCCGATAACAACGTCAACATAACCTTTATTCAAATCTTTTATTGTTTTATCAATATTTGATTTTGTTCTAAATCTTGAAAGCATTTCCACTCTGACAGGGAAATCCTTAAATCTCTGCTTAAAAGTTTTGTAGTGTTGCTGGGCCAAAACCGTTGTTGGAACAAGATAAGCCACCTGCTTGTCATCCTGCACTGCCTTAAAAGCCGCACGAATTGCCACTTCTGTCTTGCCAAAACCTACATCTCCGCAAATCAGTCTGTCCATAATTTTCGTGCTTTCCATGTCTTTTTTTACTTCAGATATGGCATTAAGCTGATCATCTGTCTCCTCAAATGGAAACATTTCCTCGAATTCCTTCTGCCATTCCGTGTCAGGAGAAAACTGATATCCGTTGCTGTTCTCCCTTATTGCATAAAGCTGAACAAGCTCCTTCGCAATATCCGCAACAGCCTTCTTAACCCTGGTCTTTGTTTTTTTCCATTCCTGGCCACCTAATGTGTTAAGTTTAGGTGGTTTCGCCGTGCTGTCAGCATATTTTTGAATCATATCAAGCTGGGTTGCTAACACATAAAGGTTGCTGCCCTTGGCATATTCAATCTTAATGTAGTCCTTTACAATATGGTCTACTTCTATTTTTTCTATTCCACGATAAACACCAAGTCCGTGGTTTTCGTGGACAACATAATCACCAATGTTAAGGTCGGTAAAACTTGAAATATTAGTACCTGAATAGCCATGCTTTCTACGTTTTCTTTTCTTCTTTTCGCCAAAAATATCCGTGTCTGAAATAGCCACAAACTTAATCATAGGGTACATAAAGCCACTGCGAAGCTGACCTTTTATAATCATAACTTCACCAGGCATAACCTGACGTTCCCCGTCTTCTTCGAAAAATGCGCTAATCTCAAACTCTCTAAGATCCTCCGCCAAACGCTGGCCTCTTGTTTTTGAACCAGTTACAAGAAGAACCGCATATTTTTGCTCTTTATATTTTTTTAAATCCTGAACAAGAATCTCAAACTTGCCATTGTATGGACTTACGTTTCTTGATCCCACTTCCACAAAATCATCCACGCTAAATCCCTGAATCTTCTGGGCAATTACTGTAAATAGGACTTTTTCGCCACTATCAATCTTGGCAATTATCTGATTTTTGTCCCAAATTACATCTGTCTGCCCCGGAAGCACGTAGCCTTTCTGAAGGCGGTTAGCCATACTATCTCCAAACTCCGCATCAACCACGTTAAGTTGCTCCGTTACCCTCTTTGGCTCATCAATAAAAAATATTGGATTTTCAAAATAGTCAAGCAGACTTACCAAATTATCATAAAAATAGTTTACATAACTATCTACTGCTACCTGACTTGGGTTAATATCCATATTTGTAAGAAACTCTTCAACTGTAACTCTAAGTCTGTTAGCCTCTTCCGTCTTAAAATCTTTTCTGAATTTTTTAACATTTTGGTCTAAATCCTGTCGAATCTTCGCCATTCCCGCCTGAATTTCTTTCTTAGTCAGTGAATATTCGCTGGCAGGATAAATTTTTACCGATTCAAGATTCTCAATTGAACGCTGGCTTTCCACCTCAAAACTCTTTATTATGTCAACCTCATCGTCCCAAAAATCAATTCGATAAGGCACCTCATCTGTCAGCGTGTAAATATCAACAATACTTCCTCGCACCGCAAACTGTCCCGGTCCATCAATCTGAACAACCGGCTCGTATCCCATCTGCACAAGCTTGCTCTTTAAGGCATCCATCTGAATTATGCTGCCTTCTGCTATTTCAAGATAATTATTTTTGATTTTTTCAATTGGCATTATCTTGTCCATAAAGGCATCCGGCGTCAAAATTACCGTAAATGGCTTATCTTCAACTATTTTTTGAATAAATTCAAGTCGTTGTTGCAATATAAGATTTCCGTGTACATCCGCACTAAAGAAAATAAAATCCTTTGCAGGATACATTACAACATCGTCCGAAAAGCCCTTTAAATCCTGATACAACTGACTTGCTTTTGTTGCACTAAAAGTAACAATGACTTTCTGCTTGTAGCCATTGCTCAATCCATTAATAAAATGAGCAAGCTGGGATTCCCCACACCCTGTAACCTGACAGGATTTGTGTTCAGACAAGCAGACCTTAACCTGCTCAAACTCATTTAATTGTAATAGTGGATAATCAAAACTTTTCATTTACTACTCCCGGACTTCACTATTTTGATAGATTCTAGTTGAATTTATTCATTGCTATATTTATATCTTCTAATTAAATTTGTTCATTGCTGTGTTTATATCTTCCAAAATCATAACTTCAACTGCTGAGGCTGCATCTTTTATACCCTGCTCAGCCAAAACTCTTTCGCCCTTGCTAAACTTACCAAGCACATGATTTACAAGATTTCCTTCATTTGCACCTACTCCCACGCGCACCCTCTTAAACTTCTGAGTTCCCGCGTGATTAATAATACTCTTCAAACCATTATGACCGCCTGCGCTGCCCTGGGCTCTAATTCTAATTCTTCCCGTAGCCAAATTAATATCGTCAGAAATAACAATAATGTCATTCTCCGGATCAAGCTTATAGAAATCCATAACTGCTCTCACTGACTCACCGCTAAGATTCATATAAGTCTGTGGCTTCACCAAAATCACTTTCTCGCCACCAATATTTCCAATACCGCATAAAGCCTTGTGTCTCTTAGTCTTCACCTCAACACCCATCTGACTTGCCAACTCATCTATAACATCAAAACCAATATTGTGTCTTGTTTTATCATATTCCTTATCAGGATTCCCTAATCCAAAAACTGCATACATAATCGTACCTGCCTTCTATAATTTACAAAATAGTCTTACCCTTAATGATACTATTTTTAGGAGTTTATTTCAACTAACTAAGGGGATTATGTTTGTATTTAATCCTTTTAAAAAAAATTACCCCTCCGAAAGCTGACACTTTCCGAGGGATTCTTCTTTTTTTAATATTTACTTTTCATCTCTTGTAACAACACTTATTCCAATACCAATTGCATTAGGTCCAACGTGACATCCTATACTAAATGACAATGAATCATAATATATATCGTGGATTTCGTTTTCAAATGTATCTTTTACCATCTTGTACCACTGGTCTGCGTCTTCCTGTTTTTGGAATGTTCCTGCTGCTCCAAGTCTTAACTGTTTTCTATCTACATTAGCAAATCTTGTATTAAGGTCTTCTTCAATAGCTTCTAACATCTTAAGTTCAGCTTTCTTCATTCCTCTAACTTTAGTGAATGCATCAAGCTTTTCACCCTGAATTGTAAGTACAGGCTTAATGTTAAGAACTGCTCCTATGGCTGCTCCTGCTGCTGTAACACGTCCTCCTTTTTTAAGGTATTCTAAAGTATCAACAGCAATGTAAATACTTGAATTGTAAGCATTTTCTTCAAGTCTCTTTTTTATTTCTTCTGCTGTCATTCCCTGATTAGCCATCCATTTTGCTTCAAGAACTGACTCTCTCATTGTTACTGAGATTCTGTGGTCATCAACAACCTGAACCTTTCCGTCATATTCTTCTGAAAGCTGAATTGCCGCGTGACATGAAGCACTTAATGCGCTTGACATTGGAATGTAAACAACCTGTTCATAGCCTTCCTTCAAAATGCCATCCCACATATCCATTACATCCCCGGGTGATGGCTGTGATGTTGTAACATTCTTTCCTGAAGTCATTGCGCCATAATATTCTTCCTGTGTAATGTTCTTTCCTTCGTAAAAAACATCTCCCTCTATGATAACCGGCATTGGAAGAGAATATATTCCAATTTTCTTTCCTTCTTCCGGTGTAATTCCACTATTACTATCAGTCATTACTGCTGTTTTCATATTAGTCTACCCTTTCTCTAATAATTCATATTTAATGTTTTCTCGTTATTTCTTCTATATGATTGTATCTAAAACAGCCCAAATCAACAGGCATATTTTACCCGATATTAACTTTTACAGTATAACATCTGATTGCTAATTAATCAATAAAAGTAAGCATTTAGGGAATTTTTCTTCGATATTAAAAATAATTTTTGCAATTTAATAATTAGTACAAATTAGTTTATAAGAAGAAAAAGACACAGCCTACTAATTATTACCGTAAACTGTGCCTTTTTAACTTAAATTTTATTTAGTATAAACACTCATTTCCCACAATGAATATCCATATGGAAGTGCTCTTTCCACGCCCTGCATTCTTACATATCTTGCCTTTGTAGCGTCAAATGTTATAGTTTCTTCTCCACCTTTTCCATCTGTTACATTCTTAACTGTTGTCCAGTTTTTGCCATCTGTTGATGTCTGAATCTTGTATGCCTTTCCGTAAGCACCTTCCCAGTTAAGTACTACCTTGTTGATTGTGTAAGCCTTGCCTAAGTCTACTAAAAGCCATGCATCATCTACAAAGTTTGATGACCAACGTGTCCCGTTGTCCCCATCTACTGCATATTTTGCTGCCATTGCATCAGTTTCATTTCCTGATGATGTAACCTTAGCTGATTTTGCAACGTTTGTATTTGATGGAACTGATGAATCTTCATTATTTGCATCATCTGACACTGAGCCTGAAACTTTACCGTAAACTTCCATTTCCCACAATGAATATCCATATGGTAATGCTCTTTCTACACCCTGCATTCTTACATATCTTGCATCTGTAGAATTAAATGCTACCGTTTCTTCTCCACCTTTTCCATTAGTCACGTTTTTAACTGTCTTCCATGTTTTTCCATCTGTTGATGTCTGAATCTTGTATGCCTTTCCGTAAGCACCTTCCCAAGTTAAAACAACTTTATTAACTGAGTATGTTTTTCCAAGGTCTACATAAATCCATGCATCGTCTGCAAAATTAGATGACCAACGTGTTCCCTTATCTCCGTCTACTGCGTTTTTGCCACCAAATACATCATTTTCTGAACCTGATGTTACTGTTTTGCAACCTGTAGAAATAATCTTTGTTTCTGATGTGTCAGGTGTTGTTGGCTGCTCAGGTTCTGTTGATGAACCGTCAATCTTGTATTCTGCTGTTGCCACAGATGAATCAATCATTCCTTTTCTGTAAGCAATCGCTTTTAATGTTGTATTCTTGCTTATCTTAATACTTGGAACGTATAAGTTTGACTTTTCGTTAGGGGTTGAACCGTCTGTTGTATATCTGATTTCCACACCCTTAGTATTACTGCTAATGTTTACATTCAAAGCCTTACTGTATGTTCCTGATGGAATGCTAAATATTGGTGTTTCAACTTTTGCAGCTTCATACACACCCATTTCCCACAATGAATATCCGTATGCTAATGCTCTCTTTACACCTTGCATCTTTACATATCTACATTCAGTTGCATCAAATACAATGCTTTCTTCTCCACCTTTGCCATTGTTGTTTTCATATACTGTTGTCCAGTTGTTTCCATCTTTTGAAACCTGAATCTTGTATTCCTTAGCATATGAAGCTTCCCAGTTAAATGTAACCTTATTAATTGTGTAATTCTTTCCTAAATCAATCTGACAATACTGATTATCTGTAAATTCTGAAGACCATCTTGTTGTTCCGTCGTTATCGACTATCTTACTTCCGTCTACACTTGGATTTTCTGATGATGAAACCTTAACGTTCTTGCCTAATGCAATATTGTCTTTAAGTGAAACATCTGTGCCATTCACAGTGATTGTGCTTGAAGCCATTGCAGATGTAATATATTCATCTTTTACTACGATAGCTTTAACTGTTGCTGTACTTGATACTGCAAATACTCCATCATAAACCTTTGATGATGTTGTTGGCATTGTTCCGTCTGTTGTATAGTAAATAGTAGCTCCAGGTGTTTCTGATGAAATTGTTACATACTGTGTATCATCATATTTTCCTGACGGAACAGATATTTCAGGAGTTGAAGCCTGTACTATGTTAAAGCTCTTATTCTTATATACTTCAAAGTTTACAAGTGCCTTTGCACCAATTGTTGCTGTGCCAATCTTGTTACCGTTAGTTTTAAATGTTACAACCTTTGTGTCGTTAGTAGGATTCCAAACTGTTGCTGTATATTTGTTTGTATCCTTGTTATAATATACTGCTGCTGAACAGTCACCTGTTGCAACAATGTCAGTTGTTTTTACGCCTAACTGTTTCATACTGTTAATAAACCAATATGTGTTAGCTGTATCTGTTTTCTGAACCTTTGTATCGTTTACAAGGAATTTCTCCATTGCAAGACTTGGATTAGTCTGTGAAAGGAATGGCCATGTAATATGTTGCCAACCTGTATCTGCCTGTGGATACTCTTTAAGCATCTTGTCAATTTCTTCCTGACTCTTTCCTTCGTTCTTAGCTGCCTGTACTGCCTTAGCCATTGCTATTGTTGTATCATCTAACAATCCCTTATATATTTCAGCACATCTGCTCTGATTCATTCCGTAATATGTTAAATATTCTGAAATCGGAAGCCACTGAATACCATAAACATATAATGGCTGTCCACCAAAGAATGTTCCATAGAAGTTAATTCCACCGTAGACCTGACCTACTACATTGTATGGCCATTCTTTAATCCAGTTGTCTTTATCGTAATCGAACCAATACTGTTCGACTGCTTCCATTTCATTTGTAAATCCAAATACTCCTGCATCTCTGTATTCATCATTTTCTGTAAGAACTCCCCAAAGATACATACTTACCCAGCTAAATAATGATTCACTGGCTGATTCCTGATTGTTACCTGAATCATTGTCTGCGTATCCGCCTGCCCATGAATGTCCTTCGTACATATCATAAGCTCTAAATCTACAGTATTCACTGTCATTGTCAGAAGATCCGGCATAATCTCTAATCATCATTTCAATCATACCTTTGTAATCATTATAAAATTCATTATCATATGTAGCTAAAACTGTTGCTGCAAACATGAAGTAACCATATGTAAAATGGTGATCACAAATTGCTGCATTTGCCCCAAACTCGCTCTGTTCATAGTAAAGAGTTCCCCAATTATTATTGTAAATAAAATAACTGATATCATCCTTTCCGTCATAAGTAAACCAGTTAACAAGAATCTTCTTCATTCTCTTTAAGAATGTATCTCTAAGTTCTGTTTCTCCAAGCTGGTCTGCCATAAGAACTCCCATCCCCAAAGGATGAAGGTTCTTGCCTTCCCAATATGCATCACCTGCAGGATTTAAGTTCTTTGTTGCATCTTCCAATTCATTTAAGTAACCTAAAACTGCCTCTCCATCAAACTCTGCATTAGTTGGAAGAGCAAATGTTGGAAGAAGTCCTGCAAACTCTGAAACTGTTGTAAATGAAAGTCCTTCAATAGTCTTTAAATCACCTCTTACAGATGAATATGTTGCAAATGCCTTATCATCATCTGTTGAATTTTTCCACTGATGAGGAAGCATACATATAAATGTCTGATCTGTAAATCCATTTCTCTTAAGACTTGTTGTAGTCTTATATGTTGAAGTTACCTTTGCTTTACTGTCATCATAACTGTATGTAACTTTTGTATCTGTAACAAACGCATATCCATGTCTATAGAATGTTTCAATCTGTGATTTATCTTTCATTGTTCCAATAGACATGTAACCGTTAGTTTCAGGGAATGTTACTCTAATATAACTTCCGATTTTCTTAAATGTTGTATTTTCAGGAACAGTTAAACAATAATAACTTTTTGATGTTTTTGTTTTGCTCTTGTTATCACTGTCTGTAATTTCAAGACCGATATGATCTGCTTTCATTGAATCTAGATTTTTTGCCAATATTTCATTTCCGTTACCGTCAAAAATTGATGTAATGGCTGATGATGAAATATAAACTGACTTTGTATCGCCATATTCTGTATAGATGTAAGGTGAACCTTTTACAAATGTACTTGTCATTGCAACATGATTGTCGTCTGCAAGCTGTGCTGTTACTGAATAGTCACCATATCCGCTTACCTTATCACAAGCTGTAGCTGTATCAAGGTTTTCAGGCAAAATATAAAAGTCCGGCTCTGTTTCCGAATTAACAGATACGTTTACATCTGTGCTTCCCATATCAGGTAACCAACCGCTAGTTGCAGTAAGAACTCCAAGTCCCTTTGTTGAATATTTCATCTTCATTGGAAGTGTTGACATAAGGTTACCAAATTTGTTTATAAGCATTGACTGCCACCAGTCATTACTTGCTATCGGTGATTTAACATCATCTGTTTTGTAAACAGGTAATTTTGCTTTTTCGTTGTACATTGAATTTGCAAGATATGTTCCCTTACCGTTTGAAACAACATACGAATCAGGAAGGTTTGGAATACTATGGGTTACCTTTCTGTCGCCTGATTTGTACTTATAAACCTTCATTTCCTTTATGCTAAATCCGCTACCACTTTCAACCCTTGTATATCCATACATTCTTACATAACGTGCATTGGCATATAGTTCAATATTTGCAACTTCATTACCATAACCTTTAAACTGTCTGTATAAAGTTGTCCAATTACCCCCATCTTTTGAAACCTGAATGTCATACATCTTTCCTGCATCAGATGACCAATCAATTTCAACACGTCCAATATCATAATTTGCTCCAAGGTCAACCATCAACCACTGATTGTCTTTTTCTCCTGATGTCCAATATGAATTATCATTTCCATCAACTGCATTCTTAGCCAATACAGAAGTCTGGTCAATTACTCCATTATCGTCGTACATCCACCATACATCTCTTAATGATGATGCTGTAGCATTTTTATTTAAGGCAAGATTTTCGCCATAATCTACAGGTCTTTTTGTTACCCCGTCTTTACCGTACACTTCAAACTCATACAAAGAATATCCGTAAGCTTCTAAAGCCTTCTTTGTCATATAAACTCGTACATATCTGGCATTTGCTGTTATGTTTAAGTCCTCATTTCCACCTTTGCAATCGGAATTAACATAAACATCACTCCAATTTTCTTCGTCATTTGAAACCTGAATCTTGTATTCCTTGGCATAAGCACCTTCCCAATATAACTTTACGCCTGTTACATCAGTAACTTTTCCCAAGTCAACATAAATCCACTCTGTGTTATCATTCCATGCACTTTCCCATCTTGTACCGGTGGATCCATCTACTGCATAAGCCGGGTCACTATTTCCCACTGAAGAACTTGCATACACCATTCTTCCTGTAGAAATTACATAAGGTGAATCGTCTGCTGCCATAACATTTTGAATCTGCCCTGCCGGCAACATTCCCGTAACCATTGCCGCTGTCAAAAAGGCCACTGTGGCTTTCTTTGCCACTGCAATCTTCTTACCTTTTCTCATTATTTTCTTACCTCCTAAATAAAAAAATACAATATATACTTTTAACCCTCTAAAACCTTCCGTACCTGGATTTCTTTAAAGAAATATTCTAGTCCTTTCCAATCTAAAACATTCTCAAAAAATCAAATTACTTTTCTAGAATATTTTAGGAAAACGTTTTTTGCAATATTTCAACAAAGAATAGTTGATTTTAGACGTATTTTTGTATATATTGTATAATTTTTACTTAATTTTACTATTATTTAGCACGAAAATTCGGCATAATTAAAATTTTATTTCTTTCATATTTTTATAAAAACGATTCATTTTTATAAAAATAGTTTTATGCTAATACTTTTCCTTCAGGGAATATTGTTCTAAATACTTTTCTTACTAATGGTCCTGCAATAATTAACTGGAATGGTAATGCCATTACAAAATTCTTTGGTATGTTAGTTAACCAGATGAATAATACGTTGCTGAAATCACCCATTCTAATACTTGCTTCAACTGCACCATAAAGTGACATTATAATTACCATTGGAACAACCATTGAACATGAAACTGAAATTACTTTTCGAAGTGTACTGCTATCCGGCTTAACTAAATATTTAAAGGCAAATCCCTTAGCCAATCCTGAAACTACAAACCAATCCATACATGCTGCAAATACATAGGCAATTGGAAATCCTAACCATGCATCCTTAATAACCTGGGCGTTAAATGTTCCTGTGTGTAATATTACGTTGTAAATGCTCATCCATAAAACCATAGTGAAACACATAATTACTGTGTAAATAAAACTTTCTCTCTTATTCTGTGGCATAATAAATCCTCCTTTTATTCTTGTGTTCTTTTTCAACAGTGAAATCCATCTGCATTGCTATTCTCAATGAGTTCAGTGTGGAAGACTTTTATTCAAACATAAGAAGTTCTCCGTTTAGCTCATTTCACATAATAAAAAGTAGAGATGTAATAGTTGTTAAACTCGTTACCATCTCTACTTTCGTATCTGACTTTCACTGCGTTCTTTTAATTTTCCTTAGGTATTCTACAGTAAAATTTTATTTTTCGTAAGTACTTTTTTAAATTTCGGCACTTTAAACAATAATATGTATAAAGCTACGTTAAGGCACACACTATTGCATAAAAAGCCTCACGAAATAATGCTGATATTATCTTACATTTCCGCCTTTCATGGCTGCCTTTCTCTGATACATTTTCTTGTCAGCATTTTCAAGAAGAATTTTTAAGTTTAATTCTGATTTTCTCTCAGATTTTCAATTATTTTAAACACTTCCGGGTGCTTTTCTTTTAAATGCTCATCAAGAACATGTCTTCTTTCCTTAAATCTTTCTGCCATTTCAGGATGTTCATCCCTGATTCTTCTATGTATTTCTTCTCTATGCTTTTCGAAACGTTCAGCAATAGTTTTTTCATCTTTTCCTGAAATATTAACAATCTCTTTTAGATGTTCTTCAAGATGCTCTAACCACTCGTCCTCGTCAAAAGCATCCATATGTGACCAGCTTCCGTGGAAAAGTTTCTCCATATCTCCTGTTTTCTTTAACTGCTGAATCTGCAGAACAATCTGCTTTTCAATTTGCTCTTCACTTTCAGCTCCGTATGCCCAAACGAACTCCTGAACCTTGTTATCTACTCTTTTTCTTGAAGCACTTCTTTCTTCATTTTCTACGCCACCCTCTAAAGGATAAGGTCTTCCAATGCCCATATCCTTCAAAGCAATGTGAATAGTTCTTCTAACTCTTCCTTCTTCAATCATATACCCTAGCCCCAGTGTTCGAAGTTGCTCATTAATCTTTGCAATATGTTCGGTCATATAAAATCTAATGCCTTTGCCTTCAAGTGACTTGTACAACATTGCCAGCCTATCTGCTGCAGTTATATCAATACTTCCAACGCCACCTGCATCAAGAATTACAGCTTTGGTATCCGGTTTTATGCTGTCTTCAATATCGCGTTGCAACACCTGAATATTACCAAAAAACAAATTACTGCTAAATCTATAAATTATAACTCCTTCAATGGCATGTATTTGGCTTCCCTCGTTCAAATCCCTAAAATGTCTATGCCCCGGCTGTATTCCAAGAAAACATCTTGAAGGTTTTGATGTTCTTATAATCATTTCTGTAAAAGAAAGAATAATACCAATTAAAACACCATTTATTGTTCCAAGTAAAAGTACACCGAGAAAAGCTCCCATAAAAATTAGGAATTCAGTTCTGCTTACCTTCCACAACCTTGCCGCCAAGTCAAACTCCGTTGCACCCATAAGTGCTGAAATAACTATTGCCGTCAAAATAGGAATAGGAAGATATCCGATAAATCCTGTTCCGCAAAGAAGTAACACTATCATAGAAAATCCTGCCACAATGCCTGTAAGCTGAGTTTTTGCCTGATATTGTTCACCCATTGCCGTACGGGAAACTGAACCGTTAATAGGGCAACACCCTGTAAAAGCCGCCACAAAATTTCCCAGAGAAAATGCCAAAATCTCCTGATTATCATTTATTCGATAATTATTTTTTTGAGCAAAACTATTTTCCGCCAATAATGTTTCTGCCATTATTACCACTGCCACTGACAAGCTGATTGTTATAATCTGTTGGATTGAAACTGACGAAAAATCAGGAATACTCCATCTTGGAAGCCCCGGCTCCACTGCATTTAAAGTCTTAATTCCCCAATCTCTTATTGGAAGACTTATTGTGCAAATCGTACCCACAAACATTAAAACTACTGCCATTGGAAATTTAGGCATTATCTTCTTCGAGACAAAAAGTATTACCAGCGCTATCACTCCCATAATTACTGATGGAATATTTATATTAAGCGCAGTCTTATAGATATGTTCGGCTAATTCGAAAAACTCTCCTGTTCCCGATGTGCCTCCCATAACCTTTGGAATCTGCATTAATATGATCGTTGTACAAATACCTGTTATAAAACCACCCATTACCGGTGCTGAAATGTAATTAACCAGCTTTCCGGCTTTCATAAAATAAAAAGCCAACAACCATAAGGCAACAAAAAACGTCATAACAGGAACTGCTGCCATAGCCTTGTCTGAACCAGCCTCTATGTTAAGTGTCAAAAGCGCTGAACCTACAAGAACTGCAGGAGCCGCGTCCACACCAAATATAAACTGAGGCGATGTAGAAAAAAGTCCAAAAACAAGAATTGGAAATACCGAACCATACAATCCGTAAACTGCAGGCAGACCGGCTATCTGTGCATATCCCATAGAGATAGGAATAGACACCGCCATAATAATAATTCCTGCAATAATGTCCTTTATAAAATTGTCTTTGTTATAATTTCTTAATGTTTGCAATAATTTTATATTCATTTTAAAGTCCTTCTATTCCGTTTTTCCCTATTATAACTCTATTTTTCTTTTTTGTTCACAAACATTCTTGTTATTAAAGCCACTATCGGGGAAAGTACTCCTGCTATCGGCCACACAACCCATGAAATATCCCACTTTCCTGTTGGAAATGACCATCCTAAATAGATTGCCACAAAGATTAACCAGTACACTAGCATAACGGCTCCAACAACAGGAGCTTCTTTCTTTTTCTTAACAGTGTAGTCGCCTTCCTGCAATAATACGTCAAAACTTGAATTAATGATGCCTACTCTCACAAAAAGATTAACTGCCACTGCCACGATCAGAAGCAAAATTGAAACTGATATCACCACAATATCATCTTTTGCGTTAATTCCTGCGCAAAGCATTAATGGCACACAGCTTAAAATACATAGAACTACTCCAATTCCTACTGATATTGTAAACTTCCCCGAGAAATCATTCTTCTTTTCTCTGACAATGCCATCAACACCATATTCAGTTTCTATTTCTTCTTTGCCTAGAAATTCATATTTAGAGGATTCCCTTCCGCTTAAAATAAATAGAAATACTGCTACAGCCACCATTACAAGAAGTATTGCCACGCCTATTCCGCTGGCAAAATCCTCTGTAATTCCAATTCTTCTGCTTTCACTTAAACCTATAAGGGCAATCAATGGTGCTGCAGATGCCACACATAAAGATACTCCAAATGCTATGATAGGTGACGTTTTAGTCTTAATTCGTAAAAATTCATCTGCCTCTTCCATAGTAACCTTTCGAAGCTTCTTAGAACTTTCCGTACTTTTAAAACCATCAACGTTTTCCGCTTCTTCAATTTCATCTTTTAATAAGTAATCAGTTGTAACACCAAAAATTCTTGCCAATTCCAAAATTCTGTTTAAATCAGGCACTGACTGGCCACTTTCCCATTTTGAAACCGACTGTCTTGAAACTGACAATTTCTCAGCCAACTCTTCCTGGCTCCAACCGTTCTTTTTTCTTTCTTCTGATATTTTTTCTGCTAAAATCATATTCTACTTTCCTTTCTGTTCGAACATCCTGATTTTACCATAAATAGCCGGTTACAGGCTATAAAGTCGCCTTGGAAATTTGTCAACTGATGGTTGCAACTGTGCAAAGAAGCCCTTTATATGGGCTTTTTGCTATAAATCATTTTCTGTTTTTAAAGCATTCCTTTAATATCTTATATAAACGGCACCATATATACAGGTATATAATTAATACCATTTTCCCATTTATAATCTTTGGTATGGACAACATATCTGTCTCTAATTCGACTACTGAACTTATCGCAAAATACATCTAACGATTTGTGTCCTCTGTAATTGCCTGACTTTACCTCAATTGGGCATATTTTATCACTTACAGAAATTAGAAAATCTATCTCATGCAAATGATTAGAAGTTTCACTATTCATTGTGTAATAAAACAGATTATCTCCTTTAGCCACCAACATCTGTGCGACAACATTTTCGTAAATGTATCCCAAATTAGTTTCCAGTTTATCAAAGAGCAATTTGTTATATATTACATTTTCAGTATACTTTTTATCTTTAAACGCAAGTGTTATAAACAACCCGATGTCTGATGTGAACAACTTATATCTTCCAATATCTTTCTCCAATGCCATTCCAACATCCGGATTGTTCGCATGATAAGCAATATTCACTGTAAACGAGCTTAACATATCAGGTATTAATTCTCGAACCTGCTCTGCTCTCATCCCTTCTCTTGCACTGGACAAAACATATCTGGATGCATTACTGCTGAGATTTGCAGGAATTGCATCATATATGTCGCCAGCCAATCCCGTTCCATCTATTTTTGTAAAATCTTCTTCATATAAATCAATAATCTCTCTTTTAATCTCATCAACTACCTGCAGATTATTATGTTCAATATACGTTTCCACAGCCTGAGGCATTCCTCCAACAAGCATATATAGCCTGAACATACGCATAAGATTTCGGTGCAGTGCATTTCCTGCTGACTTTTTATTTTCCAACAACATCTTAATTGTATCTGTAGTCACTTCATCATCTATTGCCCACAAAAATTCTTCAAAATCCATAGGATACATTGATATTTTGTGTTCCTCACTTGGAATTAATATATCTTTCGTATTCTTTTTTATTGACAAAAGTGAGCCTGTTTCAATATATTTATATCTCCCGTCTGCCACCAGATACTTAATTGCCTGTCTTGCTTTCGGAAGCAATTGAACTTCATCAAATATGATTACTGACTCTTTCTCATATAATCTAACTCCTGTTAGCTGCTGTAATTGTAGAAAGAAAAAATCTAAGTTATACGTATCATCAAACAATTCTATTATTTCTTTACTCGTATGTGCAAAATCAATTAAAATGTATGACTTAAATTCTTTTTTTGCAAACTCCTCTGCAATAGTAGACTTTCCAACTCGTCTGGCTCCTTTAATCAATAGGGCATATTTGTCACTACGCTTTTCTTTCCATTCCAGTATTTCATTATATATCTTTCTTCTAAAAACTGATTTTGGCATATTTTTTCACCTCTCTAGCATCAGTATAACGCAAATCCCTATTCATGTAAACGTAAATTCTACGCAAATCCCCATTCGTTTGTTTCTAATTTCTACGCAAATCCCTGTTCGTTTTCATCTGATTTCTACGCAAATCCCCGTTTATTACTTTTCGGGAGCAATTATATTGATAAATAGGTTTCTTTTTAGTCTAAACATTTCCATTAACTTTATTATCAATGGCGCGCACTAATAATTCATGTCTTTTTCGTGTATCTGCATTCTTACCACAATACGCTCTTTCAATATATTCTTTTTTGACTTTCCACTTTACATAGATTATTATTTTATACAGAAAAAATATTCAAAAGAGGTACATATATGCAGAATGACAAAAATTTCTTAGGCACGGCTCCTATTGGAAAGCTTCTTCTAAAGTTGTCTATTCCAACGGTAATCGCCCAGCTTATTAATATGCTTTATAATGTTGTAGACAGAATTTATATAGGACATATTCCGGGGGAAGGCAGTCTTGCTCTTACCGGAGTCGGCGTGTGCATGCCGATTATTATGATTGTTACTGCTTTTGCAGCACTTATCAGTTCCGGTGGTGCGCCAAGAGCTTCTATTTGTATGGGAAAACAAGATAATAAATCCGCAGAACAAATATTGGGAAACTGCTTTTCTTTACAGATTGTTGTCTCTATTGTTCTTACGGTTGTTTTGCTGATTTGGAATAAAGATTTGTTAATGGTTTTTGGTGCCAGTAAAAATACACTTGGATACGCAACGGACTATATGCGTATTTACGCTTTAGGTACATTGTTCGTTCAGTTAACTCTGGGCATGAATGCTTTTATTACTGCTCAGGGATTTACAACAACTTCAATGGTTTCCGTTCTTATCGGTGCCATTTGTAATATTACTTTAGACCCTGTATTCATTTTTGTTTTTAATATGGGCGTAAAAGGTGCAGCCCTTGCAACTGTGCTGTCACAGGCAATTTCAACCATATGGGTAGTTGTTTTTCTTAGTGGCAAAAAAACACAGCTTCATCTGCGAAAAAAATATATGGGCTTGAAACCTAAAGTTTTTCTTCCATGTGTTGCACTGGGACTTGCAACTTTTATTATGCAGGCAAGCGAAAGCGTTGTAACCATCTGCTTTAACTCATCTCTCCTTCATTACGGTGGAGATATTGCCGTTGGTGCCATGACTATTTTAACCAGCGTTATGCAGTTTGCCATGTTGCCACTTCAGGGAATCGCCCAAGGCTCACAGCCTATTGCCAGCTATAATTACGGTGCAAAAAATGCAGACAGGGTAAAGAAAACTTTCCGTCTGCTTGTAATTACATGCTTAACATATTCCACATTACTTTGGGCTACAGTACAGATTATTCCAAAAGTATTCGTAAGTATTTTTACTTCCGACGCAAAACTGGTTACCTTTACTGCACCAATGTTAAAAATATATTTGGGTGGTTTATTCCTTTTCGGAATTCAAATTGCCTGTCAGATAACATTTACGTCCCTTGGCAAAGCAGTCAACTCTATTATTGTTGCTGTTGTGCGTAAGTTCGTACTGTTACTTCCGCTTATTTATATTATGCCTCACGTTGTATCTAATCCAACTATTGGCGTATACATGGCAGAGCCTATTGCAGATATTATTGCTGTGCTGTTTACATCTGTTTTGTTTACATTCCAGTTTAAAAAAGCACTTGCACAAATTAGGAATTCTAATAAAATGTAACGAAGAATGTAATATTCTTATTAAATTTACAAACCGAAATAATCTTTATTAGATGCCCTTGCGAACAACGAATTATGAATAATTGTCATATAATGATTTTGGATATCTCTAATTAGCTTCTTTGCGACATGAATAATAGCTACTCGGTAAGGATAAGAGGCTATTTAGTTCTACATCAAAGATAGAATTATTTACACCAACAGTATTTGCTGCTAACTCCTTTAACTTCAGGAATTGCTGAGGCAAAAAATTGCCTCTGGACAATGAGCGAAGTTTTTCATAAGAAGCTGAATTCATGCGAGCCATCTTTTCAGCAGAACCATAGTTTTCAAGCAGATACAAAGCAGTTTTTGAAAATCGCTCATTAAATAATGGCTTGAGCTCGATAACTTAAATACCGTAAATGAACTAATACGATACGGAATAATAAGTGAAGACAACACCAATAAATTTATATCACTCCATCAGATGATTATGGAGGTTTCACTAGTTGAGAATATGCCTTCTGTATCATTATGCAAAAAGCTACTTAATCATCTACATTTTATTTGCCTTGCAAGAGGTCTTGATGTGACAAGACCTGTCATTATAACTAATGCACTTACAAGTATAAATAACCACATTATTATAGAACACAATAACTATTATCTTTCTTTTCTTCAGGATATGTTCCCTTACTTTGAAAAGTACGGATTAATTAACGTATTGCCCGACATAATAAGCAGAATTGAATTATTGATGAATGAAAAAGAATCCACTATAAACGAACTAGACAAAGCACTGTTGTTGGATTACAAAGTATGGCTTTTACTTTCAAAAAAAGAATATGACAATGCTATAAAGAAATACAACAAAGCAATTAGACTTGTAGAAAACTATCATAATTTAAACGAAATATCAGCTCGCTCTGCCAATCTTCTTTCAAACATATACAATAATCTTGATTACACAACCGGAATGTTTTATCAAGGTATTATTTTCCTTAATAAAAAAGACTATAAGAATGCCGCTTCTGCATTATAATAGCGAGCATTCAGGTAATAAAGTCCTGTTAATTCATCATAAATTCCACCTGTATAACAAATTTCATTATAGAAATCACTATCTGTTTCAATTGATGTTTCGCCATAGTCTGTATAACTGTAACTCTGACTGCATTCACCTTTTCCATTTGTTATGGCTGTTGTAGAGCCCTGAACATCCTTTGAATAGAAATACTCACTCTGGCTACCACCATAATATCTAATGCCTGCAAATGTATTGTTCTCATTTCCTATGATGTTCTGGCTTGTCTTTTTACCATTATCATCCGTTGTGTATAATAGTACACTTCCTTCATAATAATAACATGTTGTGGTTGTGATGAACTTTCCATCTGCCGTTGTTGTTTCCGTCTTTCTGATTCTCTGTCCCTGACCGTTATAATCACCTTCAATATTTTTATTAGCGTGTTCAAATCCTGATTTCTTGTATCAATTATTTTCTGTTCACTTTCAACAAGAAAAAAGCCTTTACTTCCATGGCTAATAATAAGTCTCTATTTTTCAATAACTATTGCAAAATTATATCTTGTTTAAGAAAATATTTTAATTTTAAAGATAAAAAATTCTTCATCCTGCAATGCTTT